>Ga0307433_1000009_pt1 | contig 200856 bp, 179 predicted proteins | sample SalMarWE160210MG_FD_202166 | JGI IMG/M metagenome (GOLD analysis project Ga0307433, IMG submission 202166) | Salt marsh sediment microbial communities from the Plum Island Ecosystem LTER, Massachusetts, United States - WE1603-210 | ecosystem: Environmental > Aquatic > Marine > Intertidal zone...
CGCTGCCGGCACAGACCTCGGTGTCTGGATCGGCATTTATGCTACAGGTAGGTGATTCATATACCGTTACTGTTGTCTCGCAGTAGCTGGTGCAGTCATTATCATCGGTCACGGTGAGGGTATAAGTACCCGGCGTACTGATGGTGGGGTTCTGGGTATCAGGATGATTCTCAGGTCCTGTCCAGTCGTAGGTATAAGGTAGAGTACCACCAGTTGCCGAGCCGCTTAACAATACGCTACCACCAGCACAGAAACTGGTATCTTCACCAGCATCAGCCGTAGGATTGGCATAGACAGTCACGTCATGGCTTTGGCTCTCAGGATTGGAATCGCTGTCGGTCACAGTAAGTGTTACATTGTAGGTGCCGGATTCATTGTAGTGGATTACAGGATGCTGTAATTCCGTGGGGTCCTCCCCGTTGTAAGTATAACCACCGCCGAAATCCCAGCTGTAGGTGTATGGTTCCTCTCCTCCAGTTGTGGTGTCAGTGAATATTGTGTTGTTGCAGAAACACACGTTATCAAACTCAAAGTCGGCAACGAGGGGAGTATGGACATAAAATGGGCCGGGTGTATCCCAACATTTTGAGGGCTTATAATCCTTACAGTCCTCTCCACAAGTTCCGTCGTTTATCATCCACTGAACATGAATATTTTTAATCTCCAATTCACTTCCACAAGGCCAAATGATATCTCCTAGCTTGTAATCCCATTGGCCGCTTCCTGGCAGGTCTCCAATAGCTGTGGTGTACTCATCGTAAATTGGAACGTCATCCGCATAAATATAAATATCCATGACCGCAACTACACACCAGGGTCCCTTGTTGCGATTAACATCGAACGTTACCCATAATTCGGCAGTGTTATCCTCCCCTGGAGTGCAATCAGGATTCGCCACAACAAGCCAGGCATCTATTATTGTGGCATCGTTTGCCGTGCAACCATCATTGCAGCGAGGCCAAGAAAGAATCACCCCCATTGGACTGATGCCGCTAACAGACTCAGTACTTGCTTTGGGTGCCGAGTCAAGCGTTACGGTCTCGCTTGTGCTGGCGACGTTGCGGGCTCTATCAGTCACCGTTAGAGTTACGGTGTAGTTTCCATAACCGGCGTAGTAGTGCGTGGGGTTCTTTCTGGAGCTACTACCACCATCACCGAAATCCCAATCGTATTTATAGCGTCCTATCCCGCCCGTGCTCTTGTCCGTAAACGTAATGCCCTCGCACAAAGGACATGCAGGAATATCAAAGACAAAGTCGGCAACAAGAGGCGACTCAATAGTTTCATTAGTTGCAGTCTCATTAGTTGCTGTGGGCATCCGGTCTCCGTGCCCCCTTGCCACCGCAATATCAGCGGGCATCATCATCATGACCAGCATGACCACCGTGAGTAAAGAAATTATTATCCTTTTCATATTTATCCTCCTCGTATGACTAATTAGCTATTACCTCTGTCATATTACCTTTGTCATATATATAGTCGCTAAAAAAGGGAAAATCCCTCACTTTTCACAGTACTTTTGGGGGGTTTTCGAGATTTGTCAACCAAGTGGTAGATACTAAGAGTACTAGATAATCTACTTCCTTTGCCCTGCCTCCCCTTTAAGTTCGAATATTATGTTTAATGCTAGCACGGCCCTTTTGTTTCTGTCAAACAGTACTGGTTAGAAAGTACCAGGACCAGGCTCCAGGATTGCCGCGCACCTTTCAGGTGCTCGCAATGACATCCGAGGTCAGGCACAAGACTATAAACGTCCCTAGTCAATGAGTCCTAGGTAAAAGGTCACATTACTAAATTCTAGACAATACAGTACCAAAACGGTACCGATGGGTGATTCCTATTGGATTAGATGGCTGCTAAATATAATGTATATTGAAGAAGCTAAGATATTTAGCCATAGTTCTGACGCTGGTTGAGGTAATACTGGTTGCTGCATTAGTATACGATGTGTTACTTCCCAGAGAAAGCGCGGCGGCCTATAGTTATTCGCCTGTTTATGATATGGCACGTGCCGATAATAGCGATTCCTCAAGCTATGGTCCTTCCGCACAGGCGACGTATTCTCCCGATGATAGCTATCTGGCTGAGAGGTGGGGGGTAAGCAAGATTGAGGCACCCCAGGCCTGGCAAATAACCAGAGGAGACCAGTCGATTATAGTGGCTGTGCTGGACACGGGCATTAATAAGGATACCCAGGATCTGGCTGATAGGGTGGTGGCTGAGGTCAATTTCACCGAGAGCCCGACAAGCGATGACCTTTATGGACACGGGACCCACATGGCAGGCACCATTGCCGCCATCGCCCCGGAATGCCGGCTAATGAATGTGAAGGTGGCTAATGATTTGGGAAGGTGCGAGCCATCGGTGGTAGCCAGAGGCATCATCTGGGCGGTGGACCACGGAGCCAAAGTTATCAACTTAAGCCTGTCCATGATAGCATCACCGAATTTGGAAGAAGCGGTAAACTATGCCTGGAGCCGGGGAGCGATACTTATAGCAGCGGCGGGCAATAAAGGCGGGTCGGAGCCTTCCTACCCGGCTTATTATGATAATTGCCTGGCAGTGGCCGGCACCAATGAAAACAATTCCTTAGCTTTGTTATCCAGTTATGGCGGCTGGGTGGATGTAGCTGCTCCGGGCTTTAACATTTACTCTGAATTGCCCGAGAATCAATATGGCTATAAGACCGGCACCTCGGCAGCCGGGGCCCATGTTTCAGGCGTGGCTGCCCTGGTTTGCAGCGTCGCTGAGGATACTAACGGCAACGGCGCAGTCAATGACGAGGTGCGGTGGGCTATTGAAAATAGTTGTACTTCTATCGCTGGGGATGGTGTGGGGCAGGGGCTGGTTAACGCTTTCCAGGCGGTAACGGAGACAGTATCTTTGTTTTCACCCTAACCTCCTCCTTTCGAACAGGGGAGCCCCTTGTGGGCTCCCCTAGATTAGGAGGGGAAGTACATCGTTGGGGTCATTGCGAGCCGAAGGCGTGGCAATCTTTCGAGATTGCTCGAGAAGCCTATCCTGGGCACTATGAGATTCTTCGGTACGCTTAGAATGACAAGAGGCAAACGGCCAAAATGACATTTTGTCTTGGATTGCTTCGGCTACGCCTCGCAATGACAGGGAGAGGAAACTCACCATGACATCCGAGGCTTTAGCATCGTGCTGCACGACCCTGAAGCGTCACACTACATAATTTGGAGATGAAGAATTCCCTGGATACTCAAGACAAATCTGAATCCGAAGCTAGAACAAGATTAAATAGCTATACAATCTGAGGAGGATTCTGTACAGAAATTATGTGGGAAACTGTAATCAGGATTCGTGGTTGTTGTTCCCCAGGTTATCCCGCATAGCCTTCCGGGCCCGCGACAACAGTCCCTCAACCGACTTTGGTGAACGGCCCATAATCTGACTTATTGCTAGCACGGGCATATCTTTGATGTATTTCAATACCAGTACCTCCTGATAATCCTGAGGCAGGTCCGCCAAGGCCTGGTGAACTGACTGGCGAACCTCTTCGGACTCCAGCACAGTGAAGGTCGCTGGTTCATTGCCCCTGATTCGCTCTAGCTCCAAGGCATCAAAATCGGGGAACGAATTCTCGGCTTTAGGTTCTCGCGCCTGGTGACGATAAAAGTCATTTATCTTGTGAAGTGCGATACTGCGCAGCCAGGTGTAAAGCTGGCTGTCACCACGGAATTTATCCAGTGAACGCAGGGCAGCAAGGAATACTTCATGAACTAAGTCCTCAGCTATGGCCTCGTCTCGGTCCACTTGTTTCAATACCAGCGAGTAGAGTCTATTCCTATAAAGATTATAGACTTCCTCAATGGCTGCGCTGTCGCCCGAGCGCAGCTTTTCAACCAGCTTGGTTTCATAACTTTGAGAGGTGGAACCAGATATTGTCATGTCGCCTCTATCTATTACATCATGCTCCCGTAATACTTTTAGAATATCAGCTAGCCAGGTCTGTGGGAATCACCTATCAGTACTGTTTTGCAGTAGAAATTAGTACTATGACCCTCGGGAGATGAACCCGGATACCTAGCATTACCTCTTGGTCATAGCGAACCCGATTCGGCGGGACGTGGCAGTCTCTTCGCGCCGGCAATGACAAATGACAAAGCTCAAATGCCAAACGAAGCTCAAAGTCCAAATCACAAAACTGAGTAGGTTTGACATTCAAGCATTCGGATTTCAGTTGTCATTTGGATTTTGACATTTGGGTTTGTTCAGGATGGGGCTAAAGCCTCGTGCGCTGAAGCTTAGCGGTCATTCGGACTTGGTTTTGCGCCTGAAGTAATAATAGCTACCATAGCCAAGGAGTACTATACCCACGACAATCCCAGCGACCAATCCTGCATTGAACCTGGCTTCCGCTGCGGGGTTTGTGGACACCAGCAGGCGAACATATAACCTTATGGCCAACAGGTCACTGGATTCAGCAGCGACTCCCAGCCATGTCTCCCAGTGCTCGCCTGCCCATTTTTGCTCTTGCGGTATAGCTACCGTTACCGTTACATTGGCCTGAGAATTAGCGGCAAGCTCAATTCCTGGAGAGGAAAAGCTTATCCAGCTATCATCGGGGAATTCAGCCCTCCCTTCCCTTCTTTCCTCTTCCGGAGGCTGAAAGGTAGCGAAGGTGAAAACATGAGCTATCTCATCCTTATTGCGAATGGTCAGTTCGAATTCTGTTGCCTCTCCCGGGGGCAAGTCATTTATTCTTACCTCAGCGGGGGAGACGCCGAAGTTGACGTCCTGAGCCAGAGTAAGAGAGGGGAAGAATACGACTAAGAAAATGGCGATGAGCCCAGCTAATTTGATATGCCCTACCATCAGGCGGCTACTGCGCTTATGGTGATCTGGGTTTGCATCTGCCTGCCACCAATGAAGTAGGTCGGCGTTAATAATTTCAAGCCAAATTGCTTGGTATCGTCGGGTGCCAAGCTTGAGCCTGAGCCTCCAGAATAAGGCCAAAATTCGCTTTCTATCTTAGTGACAGGGACATAACCATCGACTAGAGGTCCTCGTGTAGTATCGCCAGATATACGGAACTGTAATCCATACACGTTTTCCCCATTAGTGCCATCGCTGCTCAGCGTCCACTTATAGGCGCCAGGATTATCCACCCATTCAGCATCTTCCCCCACGATAAAGGTGTTCACATTACAATTGCCTTCTACGGTCAAAGTGCACCACTCTATCTGCGGGCTTGTCTCATACTCCGTGTTTGAAGCCACGTTCCCGAGAGGCCATTGTGTTTTATCCAGGCTGATGGAAATTTCATTGACTCCTGTCATAGTGATGGTGATGGTGCCGCTCTCTTGGGCTAGAGCTGGCAAGGAAAAGATTAAGGCTAGTATAATGGCTACCACAATACTCGTGATTACTGCTTTCATCTACCCCTCCGAATTTGATGAAACTCTGCTTATTGTATTGGTTCAGTCGTTTTCGGACAAATCGACTACGGTAAAATGCTACAACCCCCCTCAACTCTTGTCAAGCCCTTGCCCCCCTTCAGTACCTTAGTGACACTTCTTTCTTGTCATTGCGAGGAACGAGATTCCTCGTTTATGCTTGGGAACAGGCTCCGCAACCTCTGAAAAGGAAAATCCTAGATCTCAAGTACCAAATCCTAAACAATATCAAAGCACCGAATACCAATGCTCAAAACGTTTAGGATTTTGATATTTGGATTTGTTTGGAGATTGGATCTTGGGATTTGAAATTTGGTCAATGACACGGAAAGTTACTACACAATGTTACAAAGCAGTTCTTACTTTTTGCTCGATTCTGGAGTCGCTGATGTTGTAGCGATTATGGTGGCGCCAAGAGCGGTAATGAGCTGGGGGTGCGGTGGTACCAGGAGATCGGTATTCAATTCGCTTTCTATGGTCTTGACGAGAGCGATGTTGAGGGCACCGCCGCCACAGATGGCGCATGGCTCCTCCAGCTTAAGCTTCTTGACCAGTGAGGAAATCTTGCTTGCCAGGGCTTTGTTAACACCAGCAGCGATGTCCTCTTTTGAGATGCCTTCGCTTATTCTGGTGATGGCTTCGGATTCGCCGAAAACAGCACATCCCGTACTAAATGTGATGGGGGTCCTTGACCTGGCTGAAAGTGGGCCGAAATCGCTCAAATCTATTCGCAGTACGTTGGCGATGACCTCAATAAAGCGGCCACTGCCGGCGGCACATTTCTCGCTGACCGTAAAGTTGGCCACCTTTCCTTCTTCGTTTAGCCGTATTACCCTGGTGGATTGACTGGCTACGTCAATGACAGTCCTGGCTTGAGGAAAGACGCTATTTATGCCCCGGGCAGTGCAGACTATATCGTTTGCCTTCTGGCTGGCAAAATAGACATTGTCGGCACCGGAACCGGTGGCAACAGTATTGGCTATGTCATCCAGAGTCAAGTTACCCTGTCTTATTAACTCCGTCCTTATTGTCTCGGCAGATGTTCGGTAATTAGCTCCAGATATTATTATATGTGAAGCAACAATCTCGAAGTCTTTAATTATGACTCCTTTGCTGTATGCCGAGCCTATGTCAATACCCATAAACCAGCTCATCGATGCTCCGAACTGAAGAAGGTGGCTTTTTCTAACCGCCGTGATTTTGTGGGCAAGGCCTCACCCCCTGCTGCTGCTTTCATGTAGATTTCCTTTGCCAGGATGGCAGCGCCAAGGGCCCCGGTGAGGAGTGGCTCTTCGGGAACAAGGATTTCGCAGCCCAGGCTTTCTTTCATTGCCCTAACCATGCCGGTGTTCTTGACCACGCCACCGGTGAGCACTAAGTCAGGCTCTATCCCGAGCCGTCGTGCCAGCGCCGCTATGCGGCTGGCCAGGGCATCGTGAAGTCCGGCTAGGATGTTTTCCAGCTTTTCCCCGCGGGAGAGAAGCGCCACCACTTCTTGCTGGGCGAAGATAGTGCACAAGTTGCTTATCTGGATTTTTTTGGTGGCTTGCAAGGAAATGTCTCCCATATCTTCCAGCTTGATGCCAAGTGCAGCCGCAGTCACTTCAAGGAACCTACCGGTTCCAGCGGCGCACTTGTCGTTCATAACGAAGCTGGTTAGCCTGCCGTTAGCAATTTTCATGCACTTGGCATCCTGGCCGCCTATATCGATGGCAGTCCGGACATTGGGGAAAAGGCTGGAGACGCCTCGGGCATGGCAGGAAAGCTCTGTTATCTGGCGGTCTGCGAAAGGGACGTTGAGCCGTCCATAGCCTGTAGCTACAATATACGAGATGTCATTAATCTGCAGGCTGGCTTGCTCCAGTGCCTGTCGCATAACCTCGTTGGCAAGCTGGCGATGCTCCGGCCCGGTTGGACCCTTGATGGTCGAAAGTAGATTGTTGCTCTCGTCCATGAGCACGACCTTGGTCATGGTGGAACCTATATCAACACCGGCAAAGTACAAGTAGACCTCCTGGTGGTTTGCTATTAGCTGATTGTCTCAAGGAAGGCTTCGACCCTGGTTCTCAATGGGGCCAGGGCTCCTGTAGTGTAGTCGTATTCTATGTAGGTGCTGGGAACGCCGAGACCGCCGAAATAGTCTTTGAGCGATGGTATTTCAAAGGCAAAGGGGTCACAATACCTGACGAGCAGCATTATGGCGCCGTTGATTTTCCATTCTTTGATGATGCCTTTAAGATAGCCGAAACGGCTTTGCAGGTCTCTGGCATAGTCCTTTCTGGTCTCACCGAGAGTAGCCTGCCTGAAAGTACGGGCACAGGTGATTTCTTTGAGATAGTAGTCGGCCAGCCCTTCCAGCGGGTCAGCAGTAAATTTTACTTCGGCTCTGTAAGCCCTGATGCCGCCACAGCTTTCGTCCATCACCACATTTGCCTTAGCTTCGAATACTTGCATGATGTCGGTATCGTCAAGGATGCTGCCCCATATGAGGAGACGTGCTGATTCCTTTTCCGGTCCATCGGTACGGTTTTTGGCTTCGCTTATAACCTCCGTTAACAGGTCATTTCCTTCAACTACGGGCAGGCTCATCAGAGCTTTTACTACCTGAACGATTTCCGTTCCCGAGATACGGGGTGGAGACGGCTTTGTCAGCTCGTATAGTTCTCTCACCAGAGTCCGCTGCTGGTTATGGGATTTAATAGCTGCCTCAAGCTTGTCTGTGGACAATTTCTTGCCGGTGAAAGCTTCCAGAGTCTTTCTGAAATCGTTTAGCTGGCTTTTAAAGTATTCCAGGGCCTCGGGACGAACTGTGCTGGGCATGTCTATGAAGTGGAAGTAGGGATAGTTGGTATAAGATTCCCAGACGTGAGCTGTTTTTTCCTGAGGGTCACAGGAGTGAATGGTAGCCATGCCATCAAGGAAATCATTTTTGCCCTTCAGGGCGCAATCGAGGCAGTTACGCATGATAGGACAGAATGAACTAGGCAAAGCCCTGTCTGCTTCAGTGACCGGTTCCTTTATAGCGCCGCATGTCCGGTACGGGACAAGATCAAGGGCAGTAAGCATCTCCAGTGGAACGTAGACACAGGGATAGCCTATTATCTTTTTGCCCGCTGCCTTGAGCTCCCTGGCTCTCTGCGAACGATTTAAATAGATTTCCTGGGCTTTGCTGAGACCCTTGTTTTTGTCTGACATCGCTGCCTCCTTGTTAGATTGAAATCCTGGATTATTTCACCAGTCGAACCCTGCCTGTTTCCTTATCTTTCTGTAGTGCTCCATGGTTTCCTCGAATGGCTCCGCCTTGGCTAAAGCATCTTCCGGATTAAACAGGCGGAGGTCTACGATATCGCCTTCGATGCTCAGTGAAGGCACCTTCAGTTCCTCCATGAGCATGTCTGCGACGTATGGAAGGTGGGTAGAGGCGCTACGGCAACTGATAAGGGGGTGAAGAAGTGCCCCGTCACACTTCCATTCCCTGGCATACTTCAGGTAAGGATAGGCGAAGGCGCCGCCGAGCACGTTCTGTTTCCGGGCATCTTCGTAGTAGCCGGCAAAGAACTGGAGGCTGAACCTGGTGATGCGCTCCAGCGGGTCACTGACCTTGCTGAGGTCGATGGGTATAGGTGGACGGTAGCCAAAGCTCTCGACGACGAAGTTCCATCCCCTCTCAGCCAGCTTGTCGAAAAAGCCCAGGCTATGCCATGGGGGGAGCTCGGCGAATACCAGCCGGTATTTCTCCTCAGGGATAGCGCCTAGATGGCTATTGACTCTGTCTTTGACCTCCTTGTACATATTCTGGTAGAGTCTCAGTGAGTCCTCGAGGTCGCCAGCCAGGAACAGGGCGGCGGGCATGGCGCTCCAAAAATCCCTGCTGTGCATTGGGCATGGCTTCGCCTTGCGCAGCTCGTTGACTTCATGCCAAACGCGGTTAATCTCTATCATAAGGTTCGTTGTTTTATCCAGCTTGTCCCAGTCCATCTTCTTGCCCACCATACCTTCCACGAAAGCAACAAAGTCCCTCAGGTGCTTGACTCCCAGGTCCACCATGCTGTCATAATAGCCCTCGATGAAAAATTCCTTGACGCCGGGGGTAGGTGCTTCCAGTGTCCATACCGGGGCATCCATGTAACGCCCCAGCGCCTGGAACCACTTGTACCTTGCATCGCAGATAGCAGCCGAAGACATCAGAAATAGGGGCTTGGGCATTCCTCCGAAGGGCGCTTCCGGGGGTATCTGCCCATTCAACTCTTTCATCATCCTGGACGCATAGCCCAGGGTAGTCAGGCTGTAACCGCAAAGATGACTGGGAAAGCCATCGGCATCAGCTCGCTCCAGGTATTGCTGGGCAACTCCTGTAGCCGCGGCAATGGCGCCATAGTTTTCGGGATAAACCACTTCTATATCCATGGCTTTTAAGACGGGGTCGCCATAGTAGAAATTGAGCATACCCCAGACAGCAGGTTTGCCCGCTTGTATAGCTTCAACACTCTTTAGATATGTTTCATTTACCTTGGCCCTGAGCGGGTACATTGATTTCAGCCGGTTTATCGTCTTTTTTCCCTTTTCTACAACCATAACTAATTTACCTCCTGAGAAAATTCACGTAGAGTCCTTGTTCCCTTTGCTAATGAGGTTACCACCGAGAGATCCTGTCATGCCCAGGGGTAACTGGTGCACCTTTCGGAATAAATGGATAAAACTCAAACTTGTTTCTAATTTGCCTCTTATGCTGTGGTTAGCCTACTTTTTCTTATAAACCTGTCCATTCTTCTCAGTGCTTCCTCAATATTAGGTAAGGAAGTAGCATAGCAGCAGCGGGCAAAACCTTCACCGCATGGTCCGAAGGCAAGGCCCGGGACCACGGCAACTTTTTCTTCCAATAGCAGCTTTTCAGCAAACTCTTCTGAATTCATTCCGGTAGCTTTTATAGAGGGAAAGGCAAAGAAAGCGCCCTTGGGCTCGAAACAGGGCAAGCCAATCTCATTCAATCTCTTAACCATGAAGCGACGGCGTCTGTTGTATTCTTGAACCATCTTTTCGACCTCGCCATCACCGTTTCTTAGGGCCTCGATGGCCGCCATCTGAGTCATCGTCGGGGCACAGAGCAATGTGTATTGATGAATTTTTGTCAGGGCCTGGATGAAACGGCGGTCGGCTGCCACATAGCCAATACGCCAGCCGGTCATAGCATGAGATTTGGAAAATCCGCTAATCAGGATGGTCCGCTTCTTCATCCCGGGAAGGCTGGGAAAGCAAATATGTTCGACTCCATAGACTAAACGAGCATATATCTCATCAGATATTAACAATAAATCATGCTTTTTGGCCAGCCCGGCAATAGCGTCAGCCTCTTTTTTGGACATGACTGCGCCAGTGGGATTTGCCGGGTAACCTATCAAAATAGCCTTCGTCTGCTTCGTGACCCTGGTTTCAATATCGGTTGCTCTGACGACAAAGTTGTTTTCTTCGTTTGTGGGAACAAGAATAGGCACGCCGCCGGCCAGAATGATGTCGGCAGGATAAGCCACATAGCAAGGGTCGGGAATTATGACCTCGTCACCGGGATTGATAATTGCTCTCAGAACAAGGTCTAATCCTTCACTACTTCCTGCAGTAATAAGAATTTCATGCTCAGGATGATAGCTCACCCCGTAACGAAGCTCCAGGTAGCTGGCTAATTCCTGGCGTAGTTCCGGCATGCCGGAGTTCGAGGTATACATGGTATAGCCTTTTTCCAGAGAATATATGCCTGCCTCCCTGATATGCCAGGGGGTAACGAAATCAGGCTCACCTATACTAAGTGAGATAATGTCTTCCACGGAGGAAAGCAGGCCGAAGAACTTCCTGATGCCTGATGGCGGAAGCGCAGCTACCTTTTGTGAAATCAGCTTATCCCGGGCTTCGGTTGCAGCGGACTTTGTGTTTGGCATATTACGGTGTTATTGGTAGACGTCTATTTGTTTCCTTAGGAATGTGAAAGGTTTCCCCGTACTCCTTATATCGTTTGAGAAGAAAATGGGTGACGGAACTTTGCACCTGCTCTAGAGGAGCCAGTTTCTCCGCGACAAAACTGGAAATCTCCTGCATATTCTTGCCTCTCACCAATATAGATAGGTCATAGGTGCCTGAGACTAGATATGCAGAATACACTTCGGGGAATTGATAGATGCGCTCGGCAATGGCATCGAACCCAACACCGCGTTGTGGTGTTACTCGGACTTCGATTAAAGCCCATATGTCTTCCTTCTCTAATTTAGGCCAGTTTATTATGGCTTTATATTTCAGAATGGTTCCATCTTTCTCAGCCTGCTTAATTATTTTTTCTACCTCTTTGACAGGTTTATCCACCATGGTGGAAATCTGTTCCGGAGTCGCCCGGGCATTCTGTTCTAGAATCTCAAAAATCTCTTTCATGAGTTCTCCTTAAAGCATCAATTCAACCGCAGACCATCGGTCAGCTGCTTCATTGTAACACAGTTCAAATAGTTTGCTATCCTCAGTAATAACTCTGAATAGCCTTTTGCCTGGTTCCTGCCAGGCTTTTTCTACTGACTTTATTCCCAGTTCCTTTTCTTGCCAGACAAAAGACCGTGGTTCTTCAGCATAGACGTAGCCCGAATAACATTTCACCTTTATCTCCATATTTTGCCCTGACATACTATAAGGTTCAGCTCAACGACAGATCGTTGGTCATCTGTCTCATTATAATACAGCTCAAGGAGTTTACCATCCTCAGTGACAACTCTGGAGCTTGTTGTAAAGTTGTGTTCTGCTGATTGACAAACGTGATACGTTGAAGTAGTATCAAGAGAGACGAAAGATGAAAAAAGATTTGCTCTCAATAGCTGACCTTAACCGTAAGGAAATTGAACACCTCATGAAGCAAGCCCGGCGCATGAAGAAAGAAGGGGCGACGCCTCTCCTTTCAGGGAGAACCTTAGCTCTCCTCTTTGAAAAGCCTTCCTTGCGAACCAGGGTCAGTTTCGATTTGGCTATGTATCAGCTAGGCGGACATTGCATCTATCTATCTCCAGAAGAGGTAGGCTTGGGCAAGCGAGAGTCAGCGGCGGATATAGGCCTAGTGCTCAGCCGGTATGTTGACGGCATTGCCGCTCGCACGTTTTCCCAGGAAACTTTGCGCATTCTCGCTGGCCATTCTTCTGTGCCTGTAATTAATGCCCTTTCCGACCTGGAACACCCCTGCGAGGCTCTTTCCGACCTTTTCACCATCTATGAAAAGAAGGGGAAGCTTTCTGGCTTGACTTTAGCATTCATTGGCGATGGCAATAATGTGGCCAATAGCTTGCTTCTCTCTGCTTGTCTAGTGGGCATGAATTTCCACTTTGTCTCTCCACCAGGCTATGAGGTCAAGAAAGATGTATTGAATCAAGGAAAAAAATTCGCAGCTATCAGTGGCAGCCAGATTCAGCTAACCAACGACCCTTATGAAGCAGCTAAAGGTGCTGATATAATTTATACTGATGTGTGGGTTAGCATGGGCCAGGAGGCTGAAGCAAAGAAACGCCGACTTGTCTTCTCCAACTATCAAGTGGATAATAAACTATTAAGCTTGGCTAAAAGAGATGTTTTGTTCATGCATCCCTTGCCGGCCCACCATGGCGAGGAAATTTCCGCCGGGTTGCTAGATGACCCCAGGTCAGTAGTATTTGACCAGGCAGAAAACAGGCTTCATCTGCAAAAGGCATTACTGGTGAAGCTGTTGTCAAATCCCAAGGTATCAGACAAATGACCAGGCCTATTGTAGCTATTGTGGGTAGAACCAATGTAGGCAAGTCCACCTTGCTTAACCGCCTGTCGAGCAGGCGGGTAGCTGTAGTTGCTGATTTGCCGGGAACCACCAGAGACCGCGTTTTTGCTTTTGTTTCCTGGCAGGGACGGGAATTGGCTGTGGTTGATACTGGTGGCTGGCAAGCCAAGCCACAAGGGTCTTTAGAGCAAAAAGTCAAGCAGCAAGTCGAAGCAGCTATTGTCCAGGCAGATGTCGTCATCTTTTTGGTAGATGTCAAAAATGGAGTTATTGCTGCCGATGAAGAAATTGCTGATGTACTGCGCGCCGCGAGTAAACCTATCATACTAGTAGTAAACAAGGTAGATTCTGCCAAGCAGGCAAATCAGGTGGCCGATTTCTATCGCTTGGGCATGGGTGAGCCTATAGCTATCAGTGCTCACCATAATCGAGGGATAGATGAGTTAATGGATGCCGTGTTAGCTTCTTTGCCTCCACAACCTACCAGTATTGCCGAGCCGGGAGAAGCTAAATTAGCCATCGTTGGGCGACCTAATGTAGGCAAGTCAACTTTGTTGAATGCATTGCTAGGCGATGAAAGGGCCATTGTCCATGAGTCTCCGGGGACGACTCGCGACTCGCTTGATGCTATAATTAATTGGAGTGATAAGAGAATATTACTTGTTGATACCGCCGGGATTAAACGACGTGGAAGGGTCGATGCTGGAGTGGATTATTATAGTTTGCTGCGCGCCCTTCAGGCTATCAACCGCTGCGATGTTGCCTTATTGCTAATCGATGCTGGTGACTTTATTACTGCCCAAGATATGCATATTGCGGGCTATATTATTGAGGTTGGAAGAGGTATGATGTTAGTGGTTAACAAATGGGACCTTGTTCCCCAAGAACAAAGACCGAGATTCAAACAGAGCGTGGAACGAAGATTTAGATTTGCCTCCTACATACCTATCATTTACATCTCTGCCAAACTAGGGCAGGGGATAAACAGGATTCTACCCCTAGCTTGGGAAATCTGGCAGGAAAGACAAAAGCGGTTGCCTCAATCAGAAGTTGACGAGTTAGTCAAACAGGTAGTAAGTAGCTACCCCCCACCCCGCATAGGTTCTAGGCGATTGCACGTTGCTCGAGCCTATCAAGATGAATCTCAACCAGCGACCTTTGTTCTCGCGGTTAACGATCCTAAGCTTGTTCATTTTTCCTATCAACGCTACTTGGGAAATAAGCTTCGCCAGAGCTTTGGTTTTCGCGGCGTTCCTTTGAAGTTGATTTTCACCAAGGCTGCCCGTAAAATCAATAAAAAGATAGAGGCGAGAGCATGATGATAGCTGAGTTTGTTGCTGTAGTAGTCATTGCTTATCTCCTTGGTTCCATTCCCTTTGGCTTGATAATAGGCAAGCTGAGAAGTGGCGTTGATATCAGGGAACATGGAAGCGGCAAGACTGGCGCCACTAATTTGATGAGGGTCTCAGGGACCAAGCTCGGCGTTTTAGCTCTGGTTCTTGATGTAGTTAAGGCTGCGGGGGCAGTCATGTTAGCCACAGTAATTATAGGTCGCGGCAGCGGGGTCTTAACCATTGGTGGCGTGTCCGTTTATTGGCAGCATGTAGCCCAAGTTACAGCTGGCTTGGCCGCGGTGGCAGGACATAACTGGCCTGTATTTGCTAAGTTTAAAGGAGGTAGGGGGGTAACTGCCTATTTTGGAACACTGTTTGCTATTTGTCCTCCCGCGGGCATATTTGGTGCCGAGGTCGTAGCCATAGCAGCATTGCGCAGCCGACACATGTCCCTTGGTTCTATTCTTGGAGCCTTGGCTGCTTGGTGCTTGATGGTACCCTTAACCATCTTGTACAATTTCCCTCCCATCTACCTGGCTTATGGTTTAGTAGTTATTGCACTGCTTGTCTACCAGCACCAGGACAATATAAAACGCTTAAGACAAGGCACGGAACGCCGATTATGGTGAAAAAGCACGAGAGACCATGCCTGAAGTTACTATCATAGGCAATACCTCTTGGGGCAATACTTTAGGCGTTTTGCTGAGTGATAAAGGGGCAGAGGTAAAACTGTGGACGCGAAGCGAAGCTGAAGCCAAAGAATTAAACCAAGGACGGCGTAGCTATTCCTCTACCAGCCACATTGGGGAAGCCTTAAGCGGGGCTGACCTGGCAATCTGGGCGGTTCCCTCTCAAAAGTTGCGAGAAAATATCAGCCAAGCCAAGGGTTATCTGACTAATTCGATGCTATTGATGAGCGCCGCCAAAGGATTGGAAGTAAGTAGTGGTAAGAGGATGTCACAAGTACTGGCAGAGGAGATTGCACCTTCCTTAAGAGGGCAAATTTGTGTCCTCTCTGGTCCTAATCTGGCCGGGGAAATTGCTCAAGCTCTTCCTGCTGCTTCGGTCATTGCCGCTCAGAATATAGCTTTAGCGGAAAGAGCGAGGGAACTGATGGAGTCGCCCAAATTCTTTATATCTACTAGTGATGATGTTATCGGAGTTGAATTAGGCGGGGCCTTGAAGAACATTATAGCTCTGGGTGCAGGCATAATAGACGGATTAAGCTTAGGCGACAATGCTAAGGGGGCTTTTATTACCTGGGGATGGACTGAGGTTGTTTCCTTGGGAGTAACTCTGGGGGCCAGGGCTGGCACTTTTTATGGTCTGGCCGGTTTAGGCGACCTGATAGCTACTTGCGCCAGCACTCTGAGCCGAAATCATTATGTTGGCTACAAACTGGCTAAGGGTCGCTCTTTATCTGAAATATCTGCCTCTATGCCACACGTCGCTGAGGGAGTCGCCACCACTGCGGCAGCCCACCGGTTGGCGAAAAACCAAGGGCTTAAATTACCCATTATCAACCTTATTTATGGGATTCTTTTTGAAAGCTTGCCCCCACCCCCAAGTCAAGCATTGTTTGAGTTCAGGGAACTAGCAGCAAGCCATCACTGATCCCAAGCTAGACGTCTAGAGGCGGTTCAGTTCGAGTTAGTACCTTAGCCAATTCTTCAAAAAGACGACGCTGGTTTTTATCCAGGTGTTGTGGAGTTGTTACGACTACTTCGACGAGCAAGTCTCCTTTGCCCTTGCCATCAATATAAGGGATTCCCTTGCCTTTACAGCGAAATGTTTTCCCATTTTGAGTTCCTGGCGGTATTTTTAAGTCTATCTTTCCATCTAAGGATGGCACTTTCACCTCATCGCCCAAAGCAGCTTGAGCAAAATTGATGAATAATTCGTAAAGAATGTCACTGCCATCTCTGTGGAATAAATTGTGTGGCTTTACTGAAAAAGTGACATAGAAATCGCCGGGAGGGCCTCCATACAAGCCAGCACTTCCCTCTCCATCCAAGCGTAATCGCTGCCCATTATCCACACCTGCAGGAATAGTAACTTTTATTTTGCGCTTCACCTTTATTTTTCCCCTGCCCCGGCATTGAGAACAAGGATTGCTTATCACAGTGCCACTACCTCCGCAGCGAGAGCAGGTGATGAGATTAATGTAGCGCCCAAAAGCTCTCTTCACTTGCCCTGTGCCGCGACAATCAGGACAGGTCTCGGGATTTGTCCCCGGCGCGCTGCCAATGCCATGGCAGGAAGGGCAGAACTCGATGCGTGGTATTTCAACTTCTTTACTACAGCCGAATACCGCCTCCTCGAAGGAAAGAGCGAGGTGACTTTGTAAGCTGTCGCCCTTCTGTGGAACACGCTGAGCCGTCCTGCCAAAGGGGGTTCCAAAACCATCGAAGACGAATTCAAGAATATCTCCCAGCCCGCCAAAGCCAAAATCGGGAAAACCCCCCTCAACATCTACTCGGCCATAGCGATCATACCTGTTCCTTTTCTCGGGATCGGAAAGAACCTGGTAGGCCTCGTTTATTTCCTTAAATTTCTCCTCGGCTCCCGGCTCTCTATTGCGGTCAGGATGGCACTGGAAAGCTAATTTACGAAACGCCCTCTTAATTTCGTCATCACTGGCGTTTCGAGGCACTCCCAGCACTTCGTAATAATCTTGTTTTATCGCCATAACCTTCAAGTATAACTCTTAAATGGCTGTGCTGACAACTTTTAGCTACTGAATTGGCAAGTAATTGACGTCTTGAGAAGTGGTATAATCATGATGCAGTGAAACAGCAGATTGAAAAAATCCTCCGTCATCGTAAGAAAGAAAAAATTACTGGCGAAAACCTTCGAGCTTCGGCAGTGCTCATACCTCTTTTTTATAACCAGGGGCAATATCATGTCCTGTTTACCGAAAGGAGCGATGAGGTAGTCTTTCACAAAGGGCAGGTCTGTTTTCCCGGGGGGACACAGGAGCCATCTGATTCCAGCTTACTCCAAACTGCCCTCAGAGAGAGTGAAGAAGAGATAGGTTTAGAGGCTAAAGATATTGAAATTTTAGGGGAGCTTGACGATAGTCTAACCTTTACCACTAACTATGTTATTTCGCCTTTTGTCGCCTTCATATCCCATCCTCACTCTTTGAGAACCAACGGCAGAGAAGTCAAGGGAGCCTTTTCTGTTCCCCTGTCATTTTTGATGGATGAAGCCAATTTCAAGCAAGATTCTTATGCCTATGAATATGAAGGGCATGTCATCTGGGGGGCTACCGCGAGGATTTTAAGACGGTTCATCGATTTGCTGAAGTCTGAGAGCGGGGCCCTGCAATAGTCATTTCTTCTCTTTAGCCTTGACTTTAATTGCTTTGGGCTTTACTTCTTCAGCTTTGGGTATGGTCAGAGTTAAAACACCATCCTCCATCGTTGCCTCAGCTTTGTCTGGCTTAAGTCCGCTGGGAAGGACCACGCTGCGGGAAAAAGCGCCATAGCGTCTCTCCTGGTATAGGTAGTCTTCTTCCTTGACCTCCTGTTTCGTTTTGCTCTCCCCCTTGATGGTCAAGGTTTCGCCAGTGATATCAATGCTGACATCCTCCGGCTTCAACCCCGGCAAAGCCGCCTTCACCACGACCTCATTGGGGGTCTGGTAGATATCCAGGGTTGGATCTCGTACTTCACCAAGGGTGCTGAGAATGCGCGAAGGTCGGACAAAACTGTCGTCAAACAGCCTGTCCATTGCCTGTCTCAGGCCCATAAGTTCAGTAAACGGATGCCATCTTTCTATAGCCATCTATGTTACCTCCTTTCTTTATTTTTTCCTGAGCCCCATTCTCAGTTCAGGCAATATTATAAGAAGGTTAAATAACTTTGATAAGTTTTGTCAAATATTATTAACAATATTTGACAAAATTATTAAACATTTTTATAATTAACACAAAATAATTAGGGGAGAGAGATGGCAGGCAAGGACTACTATCAAATTCTAGGTGTGAGTAGGAATGCTTCGGAAAAGGAAATCAAGCAGGCCTACCGCCGTTTGGCTCGCAAACACCATCCTGACCTCAACCCCGGCGACAAATCGGCTGAGGCTAAATTTAAGGAGATAAATGCGGCTTATGAAGTCCTCTCTAATCCTGAAAAGCGAAAAAAGTACGACCAATTTGGTGAACAATGGGAACATGCTGAGCAATTTGCTAAATCCGGGGGGCAAGAGAGAGTTCGGTGGGATTTCGGCAGGGGTGGCACAACTTTCGAATATGGCGACCTGAGCGACTTTGGCGGTATTTTTTCAAGCTTGTTCGGCGATTCTGGTGCAGGCTCCAAGATGAGGGGACCACGACGTGGTCAGGATATAGAATCCACCATCGAGGTAAACCTCGAGGAGGCTCACCATGGCTCTACGCGTGTTATACAGCTTCAGACCGAGGAGCCCTGTACGGCTTGTGGCGGCACGGGCAGGGTGGGCAATCGAGTCTGTACTATGTGCAATGGTGCCGGTGGGAAAATAATTCCCAAGCGACTGGAGGTTAAAATTCCAGCGGGAGTTAGAGATGGTTCGAGGATTCGTATAGCGGGGGAAGGTGTCTCTGGCCGTGCCGGTGGCAAAAAGGGCGACCTCTATCTCGTAGCGAAGGTTCTGCCCCATAAGCTCTTTGAGCGTAAAGGAGACGACCTTTACACTGAAGTCTCAGTACCTTTAGCAACCGTCATGCTGGGTGGCGAGGTCAGATTGCCCACTTTGAATGGCAATCTATCTCTTAAAATTCCACCGGAGACTCAGAACGGCAGGGTTTTCCGCATGGCAGGGAAGGGCATGCCCCAGCTAGGCAATAGCAATTACGGCAATATGTTTGTCAAGGTAAAAGTGGTTCTGCCCACCAATTTGACCGAGGAGGAAAAAAAACTATTTGAGAGATTGCGGTCTCTGCGACCCACATAAAGCGAGGTGCCACGATGATGGACTGGGAATCCAAATCAAGATATGTAATAAGCGTAGCCGCCAGGATGATAGGCATAGAAGCTCACACATTGCGGTATTATGAAAGGCTGGGCCTGGTACAGCCAGAGCGTTCAAGTGGCAACATACGTCTCTATTCGGAGGAAGACGTTGACCGCTTGCGCTATATTAAGGCTCTGATGAGCGATTGTGGCGTTAATTTGGCTGGAGTAGAGGTGGCGTTGAGGTTGATGCAAAGGATGACAGAGATGCAGCAGCAACTTGAGGAAATGGAGAGAAAAATTAAGAAAGTTGCCGAAGCTGAAATAGAAGACATAATAGAGGACATAATAGAAGACGCAGAATGGAAGGAGGTGTAGGAAGTTGAAACCAGAGAGATTTACTGAGCAGGCACAGGAGGTTTTAGCAGCCTCACAGGAGCTACTTCGCCGCTATCGCCATAACCAGTGGGATGTGGAGCATATTCTGTTGGCCTTATTGGAGCAGGAAAAGGGGGTGACCAGGGACATATTACAGATGCTAGGTGTGGATGTCGAAGCGGTAAAGCAGCGGGTAGAATCAACGCTTGAGAGTTTCCCCAAGGTAGCTTACGAGGCGGGACAAATTTATGCTACTCCGCGGATTTCCGCTCTTCTCGAAAATGCCAACAGGGAGGCCGATAGGCTCAAGGACGAGTTTGTCAGCACTGAGCATTTGCTCATTGCTATTGCCGGGGAGACCAGAGGCGAAGCCGCAACAATTCTAGCTGAATCTGGCGTTAACCAGGAAAAAATTTATCAAGCCTTGCAGAAAATTCGTGGCGGACATCGAGTTACCGACCGTCAAGCGGAAAGCAAATACCGTTCCCTGGAAAAATACGGACATGACCTCACGGAGTTAGCTCGTCAGGGCAAACTCGACCCGGTAATCGGGAGGGAAAACGAAATCAAACGTGTGACGCAAATACTCTCCCGGCGCACCAAAAACAATCCCGTGATTATTGGCGACGCCGGCGTGGGCAAGACGGCTATTGCTGAGGGATTAGCTCAGAAGATTGTCGCTGAAGATGTTCCCGATTCCCTGAAAGGGAAAAAGGTGGTGGCTTTAGACATGGGAGCACTGGTAGCTGGAAGCAAATTCCGCGGGGAGTTTGAGGAAAGATTGAAGGCAGTTCTAGATGAAGTCCGGCAGGCGGCCGGCGAAGTTATTATGTTCATTGATGAGCTTCACACCGTGGTAGGAGCCGGAGCTGCCGAAGGAGCAATCGACGCCAGTAATATGCTGAAGCCAGCACTGGCTCGTGGTGAGATTCAATGTATCGGGGCTACTACACTCGACGAGTATAGAAAGCGTATTGAAAAAGATAAAGCTCTGGAGAGACGTTTCAGCCCTGTTTATCTCGATGAACCTAGCGTAGAAGCTACCATAGAGATGCTCCGAGGACTTCGTCCCAGATATGAAGCACATCACAAAATAAAAATCGAGGATTCCGCCCTGGTAGCTGCTGCCAAGCTGAGCCAGAGATATATATCCGATAGATTCTTGCCTGACAAGGCAATTGACTTGATCGACGAAGCAGCCAGCAAGCTACGCATCGATATGGAAAGCGCTCCAAAGGAAGTTAAAACACTGGACCGGAAGATGAAGCACCTGATTGATGAAGAGGAGGCGGCTTCGCAACGAGGGGACTACCAGAAAGCCACCGAATTGAAGGCGGAAAGGATGCGCTTGGAACAAGAGTACAATAAGGCCAAACTGCAATGGCAGAAGGAGAAGAAACTCGACAGTGTGGTGGACGAGGAGGATATCGCCGGACTGGTTGCCCAGTGGACGGGCATACCCGTTTCGCGAATGATGGAAACGGAAACTGATAAATTGGTTCACATGGAGGAAAGGATTCACCAGAGGATAGTGGACCAGGAAGAGGCAGTGGCTGCCGTCTCTGAGGCCATCAAGCGAGGCCGAGCCGGGCTCAAGGACCCCAAACGCCCCATTGGCAGCTTCATTTTCCTCGGCCCTACCGGCGTGGGGAAAACCGAGTTGGCTCGCGCTTTAGCTGAGTTTCTTTTCGCCGATGAAGAGACCATGGTAAGACTGGACATGTCGGAATATATGGAAAAGCATACCGTATCCCGTCTTATCGGGTCGCCACCGGGATATGTGGGGTATGAAGAAGGAGGCCAACTGACCGAGGCAGTGCGCCGCCGTCCCTATCGGGTCATCCTGTTCGACGAGGTAGAAAAAGCTCATCCCGACGTTTTCAACATACTATTGCAACTGCTGGAAGACGGCAGGCTTACCGATGGGCATGGCCGGACTGTGGACTTCAAAAACACAGTGGTAATCATGACCAGTAACCTGGGCACTGAGGAATATCAGCGTGGGGGAATTGGTTTTCCCAGTAAAAAAGATGAAGGCGGCGAACAAAGAATGAGGACCGCTATAGAAAGCGCCTTAAAGAAAACCTTCCGCCCTGAGCTACTCAACAGGATAGATGATGTCATTATATTCCATCCTCTAACTGAGGAGCACTTGAAGAGCATCGTCGACCTGCTTATCCATGAGGTAGAACGGAGGTTGACTGAGCGTAGTATTAAGCTTGAAGTCAATGAAGAGGCCAAAGCTTGGTTAGCTAAAAAAGGCTATGATCCTGTATACGGAGCTCGCCCCTTACGCCGGGCTATTCAGAGGTACATGGAAAATCCCATATCGACAAAGATATTGCAGGGCGAGTTCAAAGAAGGAGATACCGTAGCTGTTAGCTTGAAGGAAGATAACCTGAGCTTCACTACACGGAAAACTGCCAAGGCAAAAAAGTGAGTAAACTCCGATTTCATCGGAGCAACTCGCTCTCCTCCAGAACCTTTTTCCTTTGCTACCTTGAACTCTCAGCTTCCTGCCATCCCCTTGACCTAATTCAGATAGGTGGGTGATACTTTATATGTTTGTAATGTTGGCGATAACCTCCCGTGTCATTGCGAGCCCCGACTTGTCGGGGCGTGGCAATCTCATTGCAAAACTGGAGACTGCTATGGTTGGACTGAGGAATCTCGCTTAGAGATTGCTTCGTCGCCCTGATTCATCAGGGCTCCTCGCAATGACAGAAAGGAAGTGTCACTCAGGTACTGAAGGAAGACAACCCTTTGACGCCTGTGAATAAAGCTGGTAAGCTAAGCTCCGATGCATCGGAGAAAGGAGACCTGAAGATGCCTGCTAAAGTAGATATGGATAAAATCGTTTCTCTGTGTAAGCGGAGGGGGCTTGTTTTCCCCAGCAGCGAAATATATGGCGGTTTGGCTAGTTGCTGGGATTATGGCCCGATGGGGGTGGAGCTTAAGCGCAATGTTAGAGACGCCTGGTGGAAGTCAATAGTCCACGAGCGGGATGATGTAGTAGGTCTGGACACATCAATAATGATGCACCCCGGAGTCTGGGCCGCTAGCGGCCACATTGATAGCTTCACAGACCCCCTGGTAGAGTGTAAATCTTGCCACCTGAGGTGGCGCGCTAACGAAATAGAGGGCAAGAGATGTCCCAAATGTGATGGTGAGCTAACCGAGCCCCGCATGTTCAACTTGATGTTTAAGACTTCTATGGGTCCTGTGGAGGAGGAGGCAAGCACAATCTACCTCCGACCCGAAACTGCCCAGGGCATATTCGTTAACTTTGATAATGTAATCACCACTTCCAGAAAAAAGTTGCCTTTGGGCATCGCCCAGATAGGCAAATCTTTCCGCAATGAAATCACCACAGGCAACTTCATATTCAGAACCAGGGAGTTTGAGCACATGGAGCTGGAGTACTTCGTTAAGCCCGGGACTGACGAAGAGTGGCTTGATTACTGGGTCAAGGAGAGGTTTGACTGGTATGTCAAACTGGGTGTCAGGAAGGAAAATCTTCGCCTGCGCCAGCATGGCAAAGATGAGCTGGCCCACTATGCTAGGGACTGCTATGACATCGAGTATCTATTTCCTATGGGCTGGTCAGAGCTGGAGGGTATAGCCAACAGGGGCGATTTTGACCTTACTCAGCATGCCAAGCATAGCGGTAAAGAGCTCGGTTACTATGATGCTGAGGCTGGCGAGAAGTACGTTCCCTATGCTATTGAGCCCTCGGCTGGCGTCGACCGCTCTGTCCTGGCTTTTCTCATCGATGCCTATGATGAAGAGGAAGTCGAAGGGGAAAAGAGAACAGTTCTACACCTGCACCGTTCTCTGGCTCCTATTAAGGTAGCTGTTTTGCCCTTAAGCAGGAATGAAAAATTAACCCCTCTGGCTAAAGAGGTTTTCAACAAACTGTGTCCAAATTTCGTGACCGATTACGATGATTCACAAAGCATAGGGCGGAGGTACAGACGTCAGGACGAAATCGGCACCCCGTTCTGCGTTACCATAGATTTTGAATCCCTGGAGGATAAGCAGGTTACCATCCGGGAGAGGGACAGCCTGGCGCAAATTCGAGTGCCCGTAGAGGAACTAGGGAAGATATTAGAGGCCAAACTCAAAGGAGAGGCTTTCGACGCCTCAGCATTATGGGCCACAAGGCAGAAGTGAGAATCCTGCACTTTGCTGTGCCTCGTCATACAGTACATGCCTATAGAGTAAGTATAGAAAATAGGTATAAAATAGATGTTAGCCAGCAGGATATCGCAATCGGACACTCAATGTCTTTTCGCTGGAAATACACTATCCAACATAACTGTTGAACAATTTGATCTCTAGCTGCGAATACAAAAGAGAAGGGCATGGCCAAAATACGACGCCCTGGAGATGAAAGAGCGGGATTCATTAACTATATTTGCGACATGATAGTCGCAGAAGCATGGAAGAATCCCTCGTTAATACCAGACTTGTCTAAGGACAAAACACTCTTTGTCTTCTCAGACTACAGTCGTGTCCACGGGAGATATCAAACCTACAGCTTCTTGGTTGTTGGACGTTCTGGTGCTGATTATTTCAATGGTGCTAGAAAAATGCTCAGGGATGATTTTCATCTGAAGAGCCGTAGAATGTCGTATAAGGGGCTCAACGACAGGATAAAACTGAGAGCTCTGCCAGCTTTTTTGTCTTGCGCAGGCGCAATGGATAGATTACTAGTTACATTTGCAGTTGATACCAAGATGAAATACATGTTCGCGGAACAGTTCCTTGAGGTAAAGCCGGCACTTTCTGCAATCAAGAAAAGTACACTGGAAAACATGTTAAGAGTAGTACACTTTGGAGCACAAGTAATAGCAACGGTATTTTCCAATGAGCAAAACATTGTCTGGTTCACCGACAGCGATCCGATAGTTGCTAACGAAGAACACAAACAACTTTTTGGTAGATTCGCAGAAGCAACAATAAGAATGTTTATGCCTCAGGAAAGCATTAACCGCATTGTATTTGGGCTTTCAGAAATAGACGGTGGCTCATTAGAAATCGAAGATTTCATTGCGATTCCTGATCTCGTAGCAGGAGCATTGTGTGAAACACTCGATCAACTCAGCCAAAGGGGTATCAGAGTAACTCCCGGATTGGCATTAAATAGGCCAAAGGTAAAAGAAAAGACAAATATCATCTGTGCGTGGATTGGCCAGACTGCTTGTCCATTGAAGAAGTTTGGGATAGCTTTTGACAAATTGGGACCCGATACGTGGGACTTTCGACCAACGCTTTTTACTATCCAGAACCCGAATGTCACACCTTGCGAGGTAGTGTGCAATGCACAGTTTGCAGCAGCTTATGTGTCTGATCCAATTCGATTTGACGTTGAAGAAAGTAGCAGAGACTGGACAAAACCATGTGCTGGCTAACAACTCTTTGAAACCGACTGCTAAGGGCGCTCCTCCCTTGGGCCACAAAGTTGCTTCCGAAAGTCGTTCCGATGCAGCTTTGCGGCAAGAGGGCAATAACATGTCCAGTTTACAATCCTATGCTAATCTGCCATAATCCAAAGTAACTTGGGTTGCCGCAAAGGGCCGGTTCGCATATCACCCTTGGCGCTCCTGAACTCGGACGTCAGCGAGGTGCGAGGGATTACCAAATGCCTAGAGAGATTCCATCTGATGAGGAGTTAAAGGAATTTGCGGAGAGCACCTAGCTTATGAGGTCAACATGATGGTAGGCGCCGCAAAAGGGCTATCTCAGCCAAACAATTCTCAGTTTGTTATCAACGCCCTCTTAGAGTCATTCACAATTCACTTAAGGGCATTAATTGACTTTATTTGGGAGCCGTCAAATGTTCGGAAAGATGATGCGATAGCATGTGACTTCTTCAGCTCTGCAGAACAGTGGAAAAAAGTTCGTCCTGATTTTCCAGCAGCGTTGGAACCGGCTCGATCTCGCACTGGCAAAGAGGTAGCCCATCTAACATATGCTCGAATGAAAGTCACACCAGAGACTAAAGGCTGGAATATTGGGGAAATGACCGAGGCAATGGTACGAGCACTGAAAGTATTCGCTGATAATGCAGATAAAAAACGCATTGGCAAAGCGCTGGAGAATCTATAGATATGCCAAGGCGCCCTAACAAGGCGCTGCAGCCGGACAAATTGCTCGCGTAGCCGCTCGCAATTTACCGCTGAGCGCGGGCGTTATCATGTTAGTTCTACTCGAGCAACTTAAACTCTGCCACGTCCACCAGGCCTGAATCAGTCAGTCTGAGTTCGGGAATCACGTGCAGGGCTAGGAAGGAAAGGAGGGCAAAGGGTGCTGGGGGCAAGTTACCCAGGCTGGCGGCAGCTTTCTCTACTTATTCATGCTGGGATACAACTATATCACTATAAATACCGCATCGAGTCATAACTCACATTTCAACACGACCTAAATGGGGAAACCATTGACATTTCATAACGCCTCGTCATACAGTACGTGCCTATAGAATAAGCATAGAAAATAGATACAAAAATAGATATTCGGCGAAGAAAGAACGAGAATAATGAAAATACCCATCTACCAGGTTGATGCCTTTACCTCCGAAGTCTTCTCGGGTAATCCGGCCGCTGTTTGTATACTGGACTCGTGGATCGACGATAACATGCTTCAGTCCATCGCTGCCGAGAATAACTTGTCAGAGACCGCCTTCCTCGTTCGCAAGGACGACGGTTTTGATCTCCGATGGTTCACTCCAACGACTGAAGTTGCGCTTTGCGGGCACGCAACACTGGCGAGCGCCTTTGTCCTTTTCGCCTGCCAAGACTGGTCGGAAGAGGAAATCCGTTTCCATACGCGGAAAAGCGGGCAACTCATCGTTTGTAAACGCGATGGTCTTCTGGAAATGGATTTTCCCTCCAGACCCGTCCATAGCTGGATTCCGCCGTCTGGCTTGAAGGAGGCACTTGGTGTGACACCAATCGCAATACTGGGTTCCGTCGAAGGTTTACTTGTGGTACTGGAGAACGAGGAAGCTGTTCGGGAACTTCAGCCCAATTTTTTTGCGCTTGAGCGGGTTGAGTGTCGTGGCATCATCGTGACATCCAGGGGAAGTCGGAGCGACTTCGTCTCAAGAGTTTTCGCCCCCCGGGTTGGGATACCGGAGGACCCGGTGACAGGTTCTGCGCATTGTGTTCTGGCTCCATACTGGGCGGGCGAACTCCACAAGAAGAATCTGCATGCATTTCAGATATCGAAGCGCGGTGGCGAGTTGTTCTGCGTCCATGCCGGAGATCGAGTAAAGATTTCTGGTAAGGCAGTACTCTATTTGGAAGGCGTGATAACCATATGACACGTCGAACAAGCGCATGCACCGGACGTGCAAGAGCGCGCCAGTGATATTTTCCGTTACACCGAATTATCCCTCACACCTCAAAACAACCTAAATAGAGAAACCCTTGACACCTCATACAGCGTCGCTATAGAGTAGATGCCTATACACAAGAGGTGGACTGACAGGTTTACAGAAGGAGCAAAGATGCAAGAGAAAACGACATGGGAGCAGTTCTTTGACGCTCACGCACCGATCTACGATAATAACGTCTTCACCAAGAACACAGTCGACGAGGTAGACTTCTTGCTCGAGGAACTGGAACTCAAGGCCGGCGACTCAGTTCTGGATGTCGGGTGTGGGACGGGCCGGCATTCCATAGAACTTGCTAAACGCGGTTACTCAGTAACAGGACTGGACTTATCCGCGGAGATGCTGGCAAAGGCAGCGACTAAAGCCGAAGCCGAAAACGTGAAGGTAGAATGGGTCCGCTCAGATGCAACGCAGTTCGCGTTCCCGGAAAAGTTCGATGCGGCGATCTGCCTATGCGAAGGGGCTTTGGGACTTCTCAGTCAGACTGATGATCCCATAAGTCAACCACTGGCCATTCTCCGCAACATCTCCCAAAGCCTGAAAACAGGGGCGAAGGTCGTATTCACCGTTCTCAACGCAGCAGCCATGCTCCGCAGGTATCAAAACAAGGACGTGGCTGAGGGACGATTCGACCCGATAACCATGGTCGAATCGTCGGAGCACCCGCCGCAAGAAGGACTGCCTCGTATTGCCGTTCGAGAACGGTCTTTCGTCCCGACGGAGTTACGTCTCCTGCTCCAGATCGCCGGTATGTCTGTCCTCAGCATATGGGGTGGAACTGCCGGGAGCTGGGGAAGAAGGACACTCGACCTGGACGAGATGGAAATCATGATCGTGGCACGCAAGACGGGCGAACCATGGACGCAAGACACTGCAGCGACACTGCACGTCGCCGACAACATTCTTTGGAGGCAAGAATAAACCAGGTCAACATTCAACGTCACAAGACTGAGATCGGCGAACTGGTACTTGGTTCTTTCGGCGGCAAGCTCTGTCTGCTCGGGTTCGGAGACAAAAAGGGAAGGAGAGCAATTGATGACTGGATCAGGAAGAAACTGGATGCCGAGTTTGTCGAGCAAAAGGATGAAGTCCTGGAGAAAACGAGAAAACAACTTGATGAGTACCTCAACGGAAATAGAAAAGAGTTTGACATTCCTCTGCTCATGGCGGGGACGGATTTTCAGAGAAGAGTCTGGAAGGCATTGATGAGAGTTCCCTACGGAGCCACGTCCACATATGGACAAATAGCAAAGGATATTGGCAGTCCAAGGGCTGTTCGAGCGGTTGGTAATGCTAACAGGACAAACCCCATCAGCATAATCGTTCCCTGCCATCGGGTAATCGGGAGTGACGGAGAGCTTGTTGGATATGGGGGTGGATTGTCCGTTAAGAAACGATTGCTAAAGCTGGAGCAAAGGAATACCGGTTTACGTGATGATTAAAGGTATCACATTTAAGGGCACGCTATGCTTGTCTCTTGATGTAGATGAGGAGGCAAAATACTCTTTGGAATTAAGTATAGTGTCTCCGAAATTCAGTAAACTATGCTAAGATACTAAAAGGGATTTTGTGAGGCAGAAAATGGAAACTAAATTAAACATGATTTACTGGAGAGGTGAGAAATTCTGGGTAGGGAAGTTACTTGAACACCCTGAGATAATGACGCAGGGGAAAACATTAGAAGAACTTGAAGATAATATGAAAGATGCCTATGCACTGATGACGATGGAAGACGTACCAGATGAGCATCTGGTTAAAGAACTTAAGTTATCAGTATGAGGAGGAAAGACCTCATCAAGAGGCTATCTGACGCAGGGTGCATTCTTGTGAGACATGGGCCTCGTCACGACCTATACAAAAATCCTGCCACAGGTAAAAAGCAGCCCGTTCCGAGGCATAACGAAATAGATGAATATCTTGCCCGGCATATCTTGAAAGAACTGACATAACAATTCATTCTAGCGGACGGCTTACAGCCGCCTCTGATTTCAGACGTTAGACCAAAACATAATAGCTTGGGAGGAATAGCAATGAAGCGCTCAACATTAAAGTTGCTATGTTGTCCTAATTGTCAAACTGAACTTACATTTCGTGATGAATCAGGTAATACAAGTAGGAATGAGGGGAAGTTGTTTTGCTCACACTGTGAAAGAAGCTATATCATTAAAAACGGCATTGTGCACTTTATCGATTTACAGGAACTGGAGGGTCTTAACCAACGGTTCGCTCGATTCTATAATAGATTTTCACGTTTCGAAACAATTATTGATAGGTTATCGTTTTTGCCTATGGGTGGAGAACGTAAGGCCCGCACAGAGATTTTACACAGATTGGAACTAAACAATGGACGAGTTTTGGAGGTTTCAATAGGATCTGGTGATAATCTTCCTTACCTATTTGAGTCTCCAAAAGTGGGTGACATATATGGCCTGGACATCTCAGCGGCGCAGCTGACTAATTGTCACAGGTTGGTCACGACCCGAGGATGGCCGGTAGACCTTTTCTTGGGGAAGGCAGAGGAGTTGCCTTTTAAATCGGACTCATTTGACAGTGTTTTTCACGTTGGTGGGATCAACTTTTTTTCTGAAAAGAAGAAGGCCATTGATGAAATGATCCGTGTTGCCCGACCGGGAAGTAAAATAGTAATTGCTGATGAATCGGAACAGGTAGCCCGAACCGTGGCTCGTTTCCTTCGTTTGTCGCGTTCAAGTCAGGATAATAAAGTAGACACCTCCGTTCCTGTTCATCTGGTTCCAGAAACAATGAAAGCGGTACTTGTAGACGGTATTTGGAAAATGCATGGTCAGTATCATGGGTATTGTCTGGAATTCAGAAAACCGGGATGAGGAAATAGACAGAGCTTTGTGTTGTGGTGGCAAACAATTTGGATCTGTGAGTCGGATCAAATAATGATACATGTGGTCTAATTATCCTTCACATTGCAACACAATCTAAATAGAGAGGTCCTTAACATTTCATCCTTGACATTTCATATTGTCTTGTCATATAGTACATGCCTATAGAAGAAGTATAGGAAATAGGTATAGGAATAGATGTTGGACAGCGAGAATATCCAGCTTGCCGTCCGACAAAACGACAAACGAGCGAAAGGAGAAGCAACATGAATTGGTATATCAAAGTGCTGAAAAAGTATGCAGTGTTCAGTGGGCGTGCGAGGCGGAAAGAATACTGGATGTTCTTTCTTTTCAATTTCATCTTCAGCCTTGTGGCCTCTCTCATTGACTTGGGCATCGGACTACTAACCTTTGCAGTATTTGGCCTTGGCCTATTATCTATTTTATATGCTCTCGCAGTCTTTGTTCCAGGGCTAGCCGTATCGGTTCGACGGCTCCATGATGTTGGGAAAAGCGGTTGGTACTTGTTGATAAATCTGATCCCGATTGCGGGCCCAATCTGGTTTCTGGTTCTCGCTTGTACAGACAGCCAGCCTGGGGACAACAAATACGGTCCAAATCCGAAAGAAGAGATAACCGCCCAACAAGACGTTGCAGCCGACGCATAAAGGCGCGGCTGATCGGCGACCCGCTGACAACTGCGAAGATATAATGAAGGGAAATGGATTTATCGCTAACTAGAATCGGCATAGGAAACTCCGATTGCATCGGAGTTAATTCTACTTGAGCAACTTAAACTCTACCACATCCACCAGGCCTAAATCGGTCAGTCTGAGTTCGGGAATCACGGGCAATGCCAGGAAAGATAGGATGGCAAATGGAGCCGGAGGCAGGTTCCCCAGGCTGGCGGCAGCCTTCTCCACTTGTTCATGCTGGGACACGACTACCTCCAGCGGCTCAGGGGAAAGCAGGCCAGCGATGGGCAAGGGTAAAGAAGCGAGAATTTCCAGGTTGGCGCAAACAACCAGCCCGCCTTGCAGCCTATTAATTTCCTCAATTGCCTTAAGAATGTCGAGGTCATTGGTACCCACCGCTATTATGTTGTGAGAGTCATGAGCCACTGACGAGGCTAACGCTCCTTTCTTTAAGCCGAATCCCTTCACTAATCCCAATCCGATATTGCCGCTAGCCTTGTGCCGTTCCACCACCACCAGCTTCAGAATATCTCTCTCCAGATCGGGCATAACTGTCCAATCCACAACTTTCATCTTTTCCACCGCCTTCTTGGTGACTATCTGTCCGGGGACGATTTCGATAACTGGATAGGTCTCATCGACAGCGGCTATTTGCAGCGATTTCCCCATAGGAGGCTTAATGCGTACCGTGTCTCTTAGCTCCAGAGTAACAGGGGGTGGGGGAAACAAGGGCTTGCCTTGCCGCGCCACCAGTTTTCCCTGGTAAAACACCATGTCTATCTCTAATTTAGTCAAGTCAGTGATGGTTATAAGATTGGCTATATAACCCGGGCCAATGCCCCCTCTATCATAAAGTCTGAAATACTCAGCAGTATTAATCGTCGCCATCTGAATTGCGCGAATTGGCTCCAGGCCTCTGTCAATAGCCTTTCGTACCACAGCGTCAATATCGCCTTCCCGAAGTAAATCAAAGCAACTAAGGTCATCCACCACAAAGAAGCATCTTTTATAAGTATTATCGGTAACCAGAGGCAGAAGGGCGTCCAGGTTCTTCTCTGAAGAGCCCTCTCGAATCATCAGGTACATGCCCCGACGCAACTTCTCTCTCCCTTCTTCCAACGTAGTGGATTCGTGGTCAGAAAGAATGCCAGCGGACAAGTAGGCATTTAGCTCCTTGCCAGCGAGTCCCGGAGCGTGTCCATCAATAACCTTGCCCTTTGAAGCACTGATTTTCTTTAAAACCTCTTCATCCCCACTGACCACGCCGGGAAAGTTCATCATCTCTCCTAAGCCGATTATATTAGGGTGAGCTAGAATTTTCTTTACCTCCTTAGAGCTGATTCGGGCGCCTGATGTCTCCAGATGGGTTGCTGGCACGCATGAAGGGGCCATGAATAGCATATCCAGTGGGAGCTTTCGCGCCAAATCCGTGACGAATTTTATTCCTTCAGATCCACAAACGTTGGCGATTTCATGTAAGTCAGTAACCACGGCCAGGGTGCCTCTGGGGACCACGGCCTGAGCATACCTTGCCGGGTGAAGCATAGAGCTTTCTATGTGCGTATGCCCGTTAATCAGCCCGGGAGCTAAAAACCTGCCTTGTAAATCGACAATTTCCTTGGCCTTACCATAGTCTCCTACTCCGGCAATTCTATCGCCATAGATAGCCACGTCGGCTTGCTCTATTTCTCCAACAAAAGTATTTACTATCCGGGCATTTTTCAGGAGCAAATCAGCCGGTATTTCCCCTCTGGCCACCGAAATAAGCTCCTTTAAATTCATCTCTTAATCCTTCAGGACATAGATGTGGGGCAAATTGCGGAACCTCTGATCGCAGTCCAGTCCATATCCCACGATAAATTTATTGGGCACGGTGAAGCCACGATAGTCAATGGGTACCGGAACCCTGCGCCGAGATGGCTTGTCTGTTAGAGCACAGAGCTTCAACGAAGCAGGCTGCTTCTTCTTCAAGTAATCGAGTAAAAAAGAGATGGTAATTCCAGTATCCACGATATCCTCAATTACCAGAACATCTCTGCCTTTTATACGCGTCTTGACCCCTTGAATTACTCTTATTTTGCCTGAACTCTCCCTGGCAGCGCCGTAGCTGGAGAGTCTGATAAAATCGAGCTCCAGGGGCAGATCAAGCTGGCGAATAAGGTCAGCCATAAACACAAAGGACCCTTTGAGGACGCCAACGAGCAAAGGCTGTTTACCTTGATAATCCCTCTCAATGTCACAAGCCAGCCTGTTCACAGCTTTAGCTATCTCGTCACGGCTGATAAGAATTTTGAGTTGCGGCTGAAAGACCATTACATCGTTTCCAAACCAACTACTATGATAGCATAATTGTATCTGGTTGCGGATGCTGATCTAGTTCAGATAGATGGGTGACACTTCATATGTTTGTAACGTTGGGTAGTAATCTCCTGTGTCATTGCGAGCCTCGACTTGTTGGGGCGTGGCAATCTGTATCCCCAGGAGCCCCACAAGATCGCGGAGCCTGTTCCGAAGCGTAAGCGAGGAATCTCGTTTCTCGCAATGATAGAAAAAGAAGTGTCACTAATCATATGAACGAGTACAGATGCTGGACTTTTTCTGCGCCCTGTTATATACTTAAAAGAGGAAATTAAGATGCGATCCAGCCTTATCGGGAAGATTGAAAAAGCCAAAAGGTATGCTCAAGAACCAGGTCGTGTCACTTTCTCAGGTTTAACCGCTGTCTTCCATGGTGAAAACGATGACCACAAGCTAAGCTATGCCGATGGGAAATGGCATTGTACCTGTCATTTCTTTTCCCAATGGGAGACATGTAGCCACATCATGGCGCTCCAGCAAATTCTAGGCAATATGTTACCCAAAGAAGCCCTTGCCTCTCCTATTGAAACTCAGCCCCTCGAGAAATAATCTAACGCTTCCGCCACGACAAACAGAGAGCCGGTAACGCAGATAATATCTGTCCTGTCTGCCAGAGATAAAGCTCGGGATATAGCTTCGGTTACAGTCTCTCCGGTTTTAGGCTCAATGCCTCGCTTGCTGAACTCGGCAGCCAGGGTTGAAAGGGGGGCAGCACGGGAATGTGCTGTCCGTGTAACTATAACTTGAGGGGAGAGGGAAACCAGCTCATTCACTATTCCCGGTATGTCTTTGTCACAGGATGTCCCGAAAACAAGGAAAATCCGTTTGTAACTGAAGTATGCTTTGATATTGCTCACCAAGCTTCTCATCGACGCTACATTATGGGCTCCATCAACCAACACCGTAGGGTGCTGCTGCAAAATTTGGAATCGCCCCGGCCACTTAACTCGGGCAAGCCCTTGAGCAATATCGGCGGCTGAGATGGTAAAGCCCTCGGAAGCCAATATCTCTAGAGCAGCTACAGCGGTGGCGGCATTCTCAAGCTGGTAATCGCCTAAAAGAGGAATGCTAACCTGGTATTTACTTGTTCTACCCTCGATCGCCAGCGATTGATGATGGAGGTCACCGCCTATCTTATGCCAGGTGATTTCCTTGCCTACCTGAACCACCTTCGCTTCCTTTTCACGACAAATATCGCTGATTACCGGAGCCGCCTCTTCTGGCTGGGGGGAAAGCACCACCCAGCAGCCGGACTTGATAATGCCTGCTTTTTCCTGAGCTATTTCCTCCAGGCTATTACCCAGAATCTGAGTATGGTCCAGGCTGATAGGGGTAATGATACAAACTACAGGCCTGGCTACATTAGTAGCATCAAGGCTGCCACCTAGACCTACTTCCAGTACTTGAAAGTCCACCCGCTTTTTCTGGAAATAAGCGAATGCCAGCGCAGTCAATGCCTCGAAATAAGTCAGCTGCCTGAGGCTAGTGTCCTGCTTCATTGATTCGATAAAAGGCTTGACCTCAGCCATGGCTGCAGCAAAATCAGCTTCAGAAATTAGAGTGCCATCTATGCTAATACGCTCCCTTAGATTATGAAGGTGGGGGGAGGTATATAACCCTGTTTTATAGCCTGAAGCACTTAAGACCTGAGCAATCATAGCTGCCACACTCCCTTTCCCCTTGGTGCCTGCGATGTGAATCGTCCTGGCTGCCAACTGAGGGTTGCCCATACGATTTAGTAGCTCCTCTACATGTCTTAAGCTATAACCAGGCTGGGCATAAGATATGCCCGGAATCTGCTCATAATTAACAAAACTATTGAGATACTCTTCTGCCTGGCTGTAATTCAATTCTTCGCCTCAATATCCAGCAATTATACTACTTACGCATCATGCTCGGCTCCGTCTGTGCTAAAATCTTAAAATATTATTTGGGAGAAGAGCGCAAGCAAAAATTAAGTGAAGATCACGCTTAAACCGTTAGGCAACATAGCTGACGAAATAATGGAGGAGCTTAGGGATAGGGTTGGCGGTATTTTCCATTGTCCCACGGAAATAAAAGCAGGTTTTAGCGATTTGGCCCAGGCTTACGATTCCCAGAGGAAGCAATACCTTTCCTCAAAATTGCTAGCCTCTCTTAAAAAGTCGGAAAGAGAGGAAAGGGTTGTTGGTATAGCTGATGTTGACCTTTATGTGCCCAGGCTTAACTTCGTATTTGGTGAAGCCGATATAGTCTCAGGAACAGCAATCATATCCCTATGTCGACTAAGACCAGAGTATTATGGTTTGGCTCCAGACGAAGCTTTATTTCTGGAAAGAGCCACCAAGGAGATAGTTCATGAACTGGGGCATACATTCGGCCTGGGACATTGCCCCAATAACAACTGTGTCATGCACTTTTCCAACAGTTTGGCCGATACTGACTTGAAGGAGGCGCATTTTTGCAATAAGTGCCGCCCCAAGATAATTCTTTGATGTAGCCCAGGAATTTGATATAGTAGGAAAATTGTAAATAACTTCCTACTCAGGAGGTAAAATGCGAGGGCGAAGAAAATTGGGAAGGGGGGTGGCCGTGGTGGGCGCAGGAATGTCGAAGTTCGGCATGTTTGGAGACAAGGACTCCAAGCACTTGTTTGCTGAAGCTTTCAATGAAATGCTTTCCGCAATAGATAAAGGGATAGACCCTAAAGATATTGATGCTCTTTATTTGGGGAATTTCACGAACGATTTTTTTGTACATCAAGGGCACTGGGGTCCCATAATCTCGGATTTGATCGGGCTTACACCGAAACCAGCAACGCGGACAGAGGGTGCCTGTGCTGCAAGCGCACTGGCTTTTAGAGAGGGGGTTTTTGCTATAGCCTCAGGCTTTTATGATGTGGTTCTAGTCGGTGGGGTCGAGGAGATGTCGAAACGTAACACAGAGGAAGTTACACAAGGCCTGGCAATGGCCGCTAGTCCTTACGAAGTGAAAGCAGGATTTACCTTCCCTGGTGTTTTTGGTGCCATGGCCACTGCTTATTTTAACAAATATGGAGCCAGCCGGGAGCATCTAATGAATGTCACCATAAAAAGCCATAATAATGCTCACCTCAATCCTAAGGCACAGTTTAATGTCTCCATCCGCGATATTATGAATCAAAGGATTGAAAGGGCTAAAAATAAAGGGGAGCCTATACCTGCTTGGAGAGACGAAAAGGAATTCCTCCGCGATCCCAGGGCTAATCCCGTGGTTGCCTGGCCCATGCATCTCTATGATTGCTGCCCCATAAGCGACGGAGCAAGCTGCGTTTTGTTAGTAGCAGAGGAAATAGCCAAAGACTTCACCGATAACCCCCTCCATGTGGTCGGTATAGGGCAAGGGAGCGGCAAAGGCTTACATGCCAAAGAAGACCTTACCTATTTTGAAGCCACGAGATATGCAGCACAAGAAGCTTACGAGCTATCGGGACTCAAGCCCGAAGATGTTCAAATTGCCGAGGTGCATGATTGCTTCTCCATAGCTGAAATTATTCATCTCGAGGATCTGGGATTTTTCAAGCCAGGGGAAGGATACAAAGCAGTAGAGGAGGGCCTGACAAGATTGGATGGCCCAAAGCCAATCAATACCTCGGGGGGACTTAAATGCAAAGGCCATCCTGTAGGGGCCACAGGCACCGGGCAACTTGTTGAAATTTGGAAACAATTAAAGGGTGAAGCTGGAGAAAGGCAGGTCCCTATTAAGGATTTGCGAATCGGGGCAGCCCAGAGCCTGGGGGGGACAGGAGGTACCTGTACGTTTACCATTCTGGAAAGAAGATAAGAAGGAGACAAAGCAAATGGAAGGAAGGCCCTTTAATGATATTTCTTATGAGCGATTTCTCAGCGAGGATAAACTGGTGGGGTCGAGGTGCCAGAAGTGTGGTGTCCTTTTCGTACCTCCTCGCTCCATTTGCATTCAGTGCTATAGCACTGAAATGGAATGGGTTGAGATGAAGGGAAAGGGCAAGCTTGCTGCCTTCACCTGCATAGCTATAGGCCCTCCACTCATGATAAAAGAAGGTTATGATAGGAAACATCCTTATGTTTCGGGAGTCGTACAGTTGGAGGAGGGGGTGAGGGTTGTTGCTCGCATTGAGGGAGTGGATGGGAGCAAGCCTGAAACCATAACAATTGGCACTCCTCTTCAGGTAGAGTTCTTACATAGGGGCGAAGGAGAAAACTCGACAAACTTTTTGGCATTCAGACCTTCATAGCCCCACATTAGAGTGCGAAACTGTGATTTGTCTTCGCTCAGATATCTGGATTGCACTGCCTGAGAGGAAATTCTGGTAAAAGGAGATTAAAGCATGCAGAAAGAAGTAGTTGTCGTTAGTGGTGCCAGGACAGCAATTGGCGCCTTTGGTGGTTCTTTAAAAGGTATGCCTGTTGTTGAGCTAGGTGCCGCGATGATCAAAGAAGCACTTAAGCGGGCAGGATTAAGGCCGAAGTCCAGTGAAGAATTACTCAGTTATGGCCCTGACGCACTCAAGCCTGATGGAATAATAGAGCTGGAGAAAAAGCACTATGATTACGATTCTTCTTTACGTCTTGTTCAGGTTGACGAAGTAGTTATGGGAAATGTTCTTCAAGGAGGGCAAGGGCAAAACGCAGCTCGCCAGGCCTGTATCCACGCCGGCATTCCTAAAGAAACCCCTGCCTTTACAGTGAATAAGGTCTGTGCCTCAGGTCTAAAAGCTATCACCTTGGGAGCAGAAGCCATAATGCTGGGCGAAGCCGATGTCGTAGTCGCTGGAGGCATGGAATGCATGAGCCACACCCCTTACCTTCTCCCTAAAGCCCGCTGGGGCTATCGCATGGATGTCGGAGCCAGGGGAGAGCTTATAGACCTCATGGTCTATGATGGATTGTGGGAAATATTTTACGGTTATCATATGGGAAATACCGCAGAGGAAATCGCCAATAGATATGGCTTCACTCGCCAACAGCAGGATGAGATAGGCTATCTTAGCCATATGCGGGCGCGCAAAGCCATAGTGGAGGGTTTATTTAAGGATGAGATAGTTCCTTTTCCTATCCCGCAGAAAAAAGGAGAGCCCATTGTTTTTGATACCGATGAGCGGCCTATGGACACTTCCATGGAGAAAATGGCCAAGCTCTCTCCGGCATTCCGAAAAGATGGAACAGTCACTGCCGGTAACTCTTCAGGGATTAATGATGCTGCGGCTGCCGTAGTGCTTATGTCCCGAGACAAAGCTAAAGAATTGGGTCTCGAACCTATGGCAACCCTGAGAGCCTGGGCTTCAGGCGGGACAGACCCCAAATACATGGGACTAGGCCCTGTGCCTGCGATAAGGAAGGTGCTCAAAAAGACGGGGCTTGGCAGTAACGATTTTGATGTTATTGAGCTTAATGAAGCCTTTGCTGCTCAGGTACTAGGTTGCCTGAAAGAGCTTGGTTGGGATTTTGACCACGTTAACCCTCATGGTAGCGGCATATCTATGGGTCATCCTATTGGCTGCACCGGAGCGAGAATAGCAGTTACCATCATCTACGATATGGTGCGTAGAAATCTACATCGTGGCCTGGAAACCATGTGTATTGGGGGTGGGCAGGGAATGGCAGCCGTATGGGAAAGACCTTGAAATTTCACGAGAAGTCTTATGTCAATATTACTACCTATAGTTAGAGCCCTCCTTGAGTCCCAGGCCTATCCCCATAAACCACAAAAGATAGAACTGGTCCAGACCCAGATGTCCTTTATTTTCCTTACCGGCGAGTATGTATACAAGATTAAAAAGCCGGTCAATCTGGGTTATCTGGATTACACTACTTTGGAGAAACGCCATTTCTTCTGCCATCAAGAGCTGGAGTTAAATAGACGCCTTTGTCCCGGTGCCTATTTAGCCGTGGTACCAATAACAATGTCATTGCGAGGAGCGAAGCGACGAAGCAATCTGCTTCGCATTGAAGGGCGAGGCAAGGCGATAGAGTACGCTGTCAAAATGAAGCAGTTGCCCCAAGACCGCATGATGGATGTGCTTTTACCCCAAGGTCAGGTAACTCTGGAAATGATAGCCAGGGTGGCTGAAAAATTAGTGGGTTTTCACCAAAAGGCCGAAACAAATCAAAGGATTGCCGCCTTCGGCAAGTTGGATGTTATTCGCCAGAATACCGATGAGAACTTCGCTCAAACCGAGAAATATATTGGAATCTCCATCACCGCCGAGGAATATCAGCACATTAAGAATTACACTAATAACTTCATTGACAGTAACACAAGCCTGTTCGATAAGCGAGTAAAAGAAGGGGAAATAAGGGATTGCCATGGCGACCTTCATGCCGCCCATGTTTGCTTCACTGACGATATCTGTATTTATGACTGTATTGAATTTAACGACAGATTCCGATATTCCGACGTGGCCTCGGAGATCGCCTTTCTGGCTATGGACTTAGACCGCTATCAGCAGGCTGGCCTTTCCCGACACCTGGTAAATACCTATGTGGAGCTGAGCCATGATGAAGAGCTCTTGAAATTGCTCAATTTCTACAAGTGCTACCGGGCTTACGTCAGGGGCAAGGTAGAAAGCTTTAAGCTCGACGACCCTTACATTCCCGAAGAAGAAAAGGCCAAGGTGTTAACTGCCGCCCGGAGCTATTTCCAGCTTGCCGAATCGTATGTATGATATGTAGTTGCCCAGACAGCCAGCGCCATTGAAACCAGCGCCAGCAAGCCTATTATGCCGGTGGCGACCTGACAAGACTGGCGATGAGTAAAATGAGATGCCCGGTACGGCGGATAAGTACCTGCTGTTCAAGTTGCGTATGGCACCATCTATAATATATACTTTTGTGTCGGCTTTTATCAAAGCTGATAAATCCTGTTCAGGAGGTGAGCGATGAGTATTTCCCCGGACGTTTTTTCTTTATCGGGCAAGGTGGCCCTGGTGACCGGTGGCAGTCGGGGTATCGGTAAGGCTATTGCTGTGGGGCTTGCCAAATTTGGTGCTGACGTAGCTGTAACCAGCCGCAAATTGCCGGACCTTGAGGAGGTGGCTAAAGAGATAAAGGGATTAGGGCGAAGGTCAATGGCCGTAGCAACACATGTGGGCAGGATGGAGGAGATAAATAATCTGGTCCCGAAGGTAAAAGATGAGCTTGGCAGAATTGATATTCTGGTGAACAACGCTGGTACCAACCCGAGCATGGACCCGGCTATAAATATAGAAGAGCGAGCGTGGGACTCCATCATGAATCTCAACTTGAAAGGACTATTCTTTCTAAGCCAGGCGGTAGCCAGGCTGATGAAGGAGCAAGGTGGGGGTAAAATTATCAATGTCGCTTCAGTAGCTGGGATTACCCCCGACATTTTGCCGGTTTACTCCATAAGTAAGGCTGGGGTGATTATGGCAACGAAAGTGATGGCACAGCAGTGGGCTCAGTATAATATCAGGGTGAATGCGATAGCGCCGGGGCTGGTCAAAACTCGATTCAGCGAAGCTCTCTGGGGCAACCCTGATATTGCGCAAGCTGTCATGACGAGGACTCCATTGGGGCGTGTAGCCGAACCTGACGAGATGGTTGGGGCTGTGATTTTCCTGGCTTCTGATGCTTCCAGCTATGTGACCGGACATGTTCTGGTTGTAGATGGCGGTGCGGTTATATAGCAAAATATTCTCGTGACGTAATGAAATGATGGCGTGAATGGTGTTTGAAAAGGGCATGATGTTTGCCACGTCCATAACAGTGATCTCAAAAAAGAGCAATGGATATCCTGTTTAGCGGCAAAGAATCAGCGGAACAGAAGCAGCTGAAATGGGGCTCATAACCAAAGTGGTTCCGGCGGAGGAATAATCCTGCACATTTCAAGGGTAAATGGCTAAGGCTTCCAGCCCTGTGGTCTCAGGCAGGTTAAACATCAGATTCATATTTTGCACTGCTTGCCCAGCCCCTCCCTTGACGAGGTTGTCCAGACAGCTAATAACTATAAGCCTGTCTGTCTTTAAATCAATAGTGGGATAAATAAGGCAAAAGTTGGTTCCCCAGACATGTTTGGTATGGGGAGGCTGGGTTGTTATTTGAACAAAGGGGGCATGCTTGTAGAATTCCCGGTATATCTGGTTCAAGCTGTCAGCTGTCAGCCGACGGCTATCAGTTAATTTGGCATAGCAGGTACTAAATATGCCTCTGGTCATGGGCACCAGGTGAGCCACGAAGGTTATCGGGGAAGAAAATGATGGATTGAGTGTTTTCAATTCCTGTTCTATTTCGGGCAAGTGGCGATGCCCTTCAAGGGAGTAGGCACAGACATCCTCGTTGGCCTCAGAATAATGAGTTGTCAGGCTCAGGGTTCTGCCGGCGCCCGAGACGCCTGATTTGCTATCCACCACTATATCAGGATAAATAAACCCTTCTTTGACTATGGGTGCCAGGGCCAAGATAGCACCGGTGCTATAGCAACCCGGGTTTGCTACCAGAGAGGCTGAGGCAATTTCATTTTGATGTAGCTCGGGTAAGCCAAAAACTGCCTCTCTCAGTAACTTGGGCGATGGATGAGTAAATCCATACCATTTGGGATATTCGCCAGCGTTCTTTAACCTGAAATCAGCACTGGCATCGACGACCCTGATGCCTTGTTTTAGCAAAGATGGTACTACATCTACACTGCTTTTATGAGGCATTGTTGAGAAGGCGATGTCGACTTCGCTATCAAGCTCGGCCTTTATTATATAGTTAGTTCCCGCGAGGCTGGGGAAAACATCGCCTAATTTTTGCCCGGCTGCGCTTCTCCCGGTAACAGTGACGAGCTCTACTTGGGGATGTTGGCAAAGTAAACGAGCCAGTTCGGCACCAATGTACCCGGTGACATTTATTACGCCTGCTCTTACTTGTGACATATTATGTTCTAAGCATTATACTACATTTTGTGCGATTGAAGGATATTCAGGGCGACCAGGTGACTGAACTCCTAAGCCAATTATTGAACCGCCTCATTGCGCTAATTTACATTAACCAGAACTGAAGTATAGAATCAATCCTGGCAGTGAATGGGGTGGTTGAGGTTTCTAAATAACCTGTTAATATACTCAAATGACCACATCGCGTGTATTTAGCTGGTAAGGAGGGGAAATAGCTAAAGAAGCTAAAACAATCCAGTGTCACCAGTGCAAAAACAACGAGTGTTTGGCGCAGTATCCCCATGGAATCCCTGAGTATTGTCAGGCACAAAGATTCCCTGAAATAATCGAGGAAAGTAAACGACAATATCTTGAGCCCGATGCCGACAAGTTCCATTTAGCTGCAGCCAAAGTGCTCAAAAAAGGGGGCTATGATTGGTCTCGAGTTCAACAGTGCATCGAGTTCGCCAGGGAACTGAGTATCAAAAAGGTGGGATTGGCTGTATGTGTGGGCTTAATCCGGGAGGGCCGAGAATTCGCCCGCTTTCTGGATAGAGCCGGTTTTCAGGTTATTTCTATAGCCTGTATGGTAGGTGGTCTGAAACCTCAGGAGACAGGAATACCTGATGAATGGGTAAACCCACTAGGCATAAGCTGCAATCCAATAGCCCAAGCAGAGATTCTGAATCGAGAGGGTACGGAACTGAACTTCATATATGGTCTCTGCGTTGGACATGATACTATTTTCATCAGGCGTTCCAAGGCTCCTGTCACCTATGTTGTAGCTAAAGACATGGTCACCGGCAATAATCCAGGCGCTGTTCTCCTATCTCCATACCATCGCATGAAGTTTCCGGCAGCTTATGGGAGAGGTAAAGCCGCTGAAGGAGGATAAGAGTAACACATCCCAGTCGCTCTTGTGGAATGCCCCCTGGTGTGGATACAGCGAAGTGCCTCGGGAATTCCTATGAGGCTGATGTAACATTTCGTCATTTTGTTAAACCCAGCAGGGCTTGACATCCCTGCCCGAGGGTCATAGACTGTAGCACGGTGGAAGGGTATTGGTGATGAAGTGCCCGAAGTGTCAGACTAACAACCGTGATGGCGCCCAATACTGCAAGAAATGCGGTCAATCTCTTCAGGCTGAGCTTGTCTGCAAAAACTGTCAGCATCCGAACAGCCCTGATAGTACCTTCTGTGAGAAATGTGGTCAGCCTCTGGTACCAACACCTTCGGCATTACCGACCCCACCCTCTCCTATGCCCACCTCCTTTGCCAATGGCCGTTACCAGGTGAAGAAGTTCCTCGGGGAGGGCGGTAAGAAGAAGGTCTACCTTGTCCATGATAATGTGCTGGACCGGGATGTGGCCTTTGCTTTGATAAATACGGAGAAACTGGATGACGTCACTCGCCTGCGCGTCAGCCGGGAAGCCCAGGTCATGGGCCGGCTTGGCGACCATCCCAATGTCATGACCATACACGATATGGGTGATGAAAAGGGCCAGCCCTATATTGTTCTGCCTCTCATGCCCGGCGGGGATGTGGAGAATCTTATTGAGAAAGCCCCGGAACGCTGCCTACCCATCGAGCAGGCAATCGGTATTGCCAAGGCCGTCTGCCGGGGCCTGGAGTATGCCCACGCCAAAGGCATCATCCACAGGGATATCAAGCCCGGCAATGTCTGGCTGAGTGGCGATGGCACGGCCAAGGTCGGCGATTTCGGTCTGGCTCTCGCCGCCGACCTATCTCGCCTCACCAACGAGGGCATGATGGTGGGCACGTATTACTACATGCCGCCGGAGCAGGCCATGGGCGGTGAAATCACGGCTAAGGCTGATCTTTATTCACTGGGGGCAATGCTCTACGAGATGGTGACGGGGAGGCCACCCTTCACGGGTGATGATGTGGTGGCGGTTATCGGACAGCATATCAATACGCCACCGGTGTCGCCCAACTGGCACCGACCCAACCTGCCTCCGGCGTTGGCGGCACTCATAATGAGGCTACTGGAGAAGGACCCGCAGAAACGGCCTGCCTCAGCTACCGAGGTGCTGGAGATGTTGGAAGCTATTGAAGCAGGGAAAGTGGAAGAGCTCTCCACCGAACAGTCAAAGGCACTGGCGGAGAACCCCCTCTACCGGCGGGTATTCGTGGGCAGGGAAGCGGAGTTACGTCAGCTCCAGTCGGCCTTTGATGCTGCGACATCGGGGCATGGCTCACTGACCATGGTAGTGGGTGAGCCGGGCATTGGTAAGACCGCTCTCTGTGAACAGCTGGCCACCTATGTTTCCTTACGGAATGGGCGGGTGCTGGTGGGTCACTGTTATGAGGAGGGCTCGCTTTCACTGCCCTATCTGGCCTTTGTAGAGGCGTTAAGAGCTTATGCTCAGACTGGCGATATCAATAGACTGAGGAAGGAATTGGGACCCGGGGCACCGGATGTGGCCCGAATCGTGTCGGAGGTCAGGGAGAGGCTGAGGATACAGCCGAGGCCTAAGGGAGATCCGGAAGAGGAGAGATACCGGCTTTTACAGGCGGTCAGCGACTTCCTGGGCAGTGCCGCAGCAGCGCAGCCATTGCTAATAGTACTTGAAGACCTGCACAGTGCCGACAGGGGCACATTAGAGATGCTGGAGCATGTGGCCCGCAACCTGGGCGACAGAAGATTGCTGCTGGTGGGTACCTACCGCGATATTGAAGTTGACAGAACACATCCTCTTTCCGCTGCCCTGGCTGAATTGAGGCGACTGCCCCACTTCGGGCGGGTTCTGCTCCGAGGACTGAATGCCGATGAAGTGAGGAGAATGATGTCCGGTATTGCCGGGCAGGATGTTCCCTGGGGACTGGCCGAAGCAGTGCACCGCCAGACGGAAGGCAACCCTCTCTTTGTGCAGGAGGTCGTACGGTATCTGGCCGAAGAAGGCATTATTGAGAGGGAGGAAGGACGGTGGCGGGCCAAGAGTGATACGCCGGTGGAGATGCGGATTCCCGATGGCTTGAGGGATGTTATCGGTAAACGTCTTTCTGGCCTGAGTGAGTCGTGCAATAAGGTGCTTTCCGTAGCCGCGGTAATCGGCAGGGACTTCCAGATGGAAGTGCTACAGAAGGTGGCTGGCATGACTGATGACGAGCTTTGTGAGGCACTGGAGGAAGCCAGGAAGGTGGCGGTAATCGAGGAGCGGACGGGGGTAGGGGCGAAGGTGCACTACCGCTTTGCGCATGCCTTCTTCCGCCAGACGCTTTATGAGGAGACAATTGCTCCCAGGCGAATACGGCTGCACCAGCAGGTGGCGCGGGCGTTGGAAGAGGTATACAACAACAGACTGGAGCAGCATGCGGCTGAGCTTGCCGAGCACTTTTCTTACTCATCAGATAGAGCTGACTTAGAGAAAGCGGTCAGCTACGGGGAGATGGCAGCCAAAAGAGCCACCGATGTTTACTCGTATGGAGAAGCTGTGAGATTGCTTGAACAGGCCCTCAAAGTACAGGAAGTCCTCGACCCTGAGGAGAAGCTGAAGCGATGTGACCTTTCGCTGGCACTTGGCTGGGCACGTTTCTACGATCATGAGTACCGACACATCATGGAAAACGAGGCGCGCGCGGCGTTGGCGTTAGCAGAAGGAGCAGGAGATATCCAGCGTGCCTGCCAGGCTTGCCTGCTTGCCACAGCCGCTATATCAGGTGCCGGGTTGGGTCCCGGTTTCGGTACATCCGAGGCGATGAGGTGGACAGAAGCATTCGACCGTTATGCTTCCCCCGACACTATCGAGCGTGCCTGGGCGAATAGTGCTATCGCAGGAACGAAAGTAGCAGCCGGCGATTTCACTGGAGCGTGGGCGCTATTCCACGAAAGTACGCTTCTGGCACGCAAGTTGGGAGATGCCAGCGCGTTTGTTAATTGCGGGGGAGATTATTTGTGGTTTTGTCCGCCCACTGTTGAATATGTCGAAGAGGCACGCCAAATAGCAGGTGAGATGAGGCAGGCCTGGGATAGAGCTGATCCCTTTTCTATGGCCTATGGAATGGAGATGGCAGGTTCTTTCTTCCTCAGTCTGGGTGAACGAGAACAGGGCGAGGCAATCCATCGCGAGGAAATGGAGTCGGCACGGTTGGCGAGAATGCCGGCCCGTCAGTATCTTTTCCAGTATCTACGTGGCTGCTATCACATCATGGACGGGCAGCTTGAGGAAGCGGCAAAATGCCATGACGATGTGCTAAGGCTCGGTGCTGAGATGGGTGCACCACTAACTGCAGCAGTCATGGCTACCTCCTTTGGGCCTCGCTTGAGTGGATATCTCGGCCGGGGCCGAGAGGAACTGAGACGTTTGGAGGAGTGGGCGCAAGCAGCCAGCCTTTCTGTGCCTGTACCCGCGCATACAAGGGCCTACTATCTCGTATGTGAGGGAGAGAGGGAAGAGGTTGAATCTATACTCGGCGAGGCTGGAAACCACTACGCCGCTGAGCCGGAGAGAACCAGGCACACGTTCGGAGCCCTGATACTCCTGCTGGAGACGGCGGTGCTGGCGAAGCATACGCGAGCGGCGGAGATTCTCTCGAACCTGCTTGTGGGTGCCACGTACAAGACAACGGGCTTGTCAAATCCGACCTGTGTGGCTCGCCATCTGGGTGCGGCAGCCGCTCTACTGGGCAGGTATGAAGAAGCCCGCGAGCATTACGGGGAAGCCATCAAGGTCTGCACCGAGATGAGGTTCCGCCCGGAGCTGGCGCTCACCCGCCTCCAGTTTGCCGAGTTACTGTTGGAGCATTACCCGGATGAGAAAAGGGAGGCCTTAGAGCATCTGGACTTCGCCATCAAAGAGTTCCAGGACATGAAGATGCAGCCTTGGCTGGAGCGGGCATTGAGGCAGAAAGAGATACTGAAGGCGTAAGTCCTTGCCTCAGAGTCGTCGGGTAGCAATCAGCCAAAACGTTTAGCCGACTGGCAGCCAGTTTTATTATCAATATTATGAGGGCTACTTGGTGAGGCCCCTATTCCAAGATTGCCGGATCTACTTACCTATGCGAAACACCTTAGTCCCGCACCTCGGGCATACACCTTGAGTCGCCCGACGTTTGTTCTTCATTGTGATAGCCTTTGGATTCTTGATCTCAACCTTTTTTCTGCATTTCATACAATATGCCTGCATTTTAACCTCCTTGCGCCTAAGATTTGTTTCTGAGAATAACATCAAGATAATAGACTAGTCAATGGCTTGTCTAAACGAAACACCGGAAAGCGACCCAACAATACTGACTTTTGTGCAATTCGGCAAATTACACAAACACTCAGATTGTAGCCTTTCGCTACTTGGACCACTGAACATTAGCAAAGGTAGTTAATCAGTTCACAACCCATGCCACTCGACTAAATTATCTAATGGTTCACGGGGTCGTGGAAATGTGTTAATCGGAGCCCTGAGGTCAGGATAGCCAATGGCTATTGATGTTACGATGGCCCTGTCTTTGGGGATATTAAGCAACTCCCGAAATATTTCAGGCCATAAGACCGGTATACCCATAATACATGTACCCAAACCATAAGTGAGGGCAGCCAGACAGATAGTTTGAGTGACTGCGCCGATACTCACTATGGAAGTAGGGCCGCGGTCATCGGCACAAATAATTATTGCGCTGGGGGCGTCAAAGAAGCGCAGCATGTGCTCTCGGTGCTCGAGTTGCTTTGCTTCCAGATTTTTAGTGCCTGGAGGGTAGCGGATGGCGTCCTGCACTGTTTTTAACAATTGCCGTCTTGGCATCAAAAGCTTAGAATAAGGACCTGTTCTGGGCAGGTCTGGCTTGGTGTTCATATAGTCATGGCCATCCCATGTTTTTGCTTTCTCTACAAGTCGGGCTGTTACTTTAGCTAACAATTTACCTGCCAAAACGTCAAAATACCAGGGTTGGACATTTCCTCCCGATGGTGCCCAGCGACTAACATCCAACAACTCCTGCAAGACCTTTTTTGGAACAGGGTCAGGCTTGAAAACGCGGATACTTCTTCTGGTACGTATAGCTTCAATGACATCCATAATCTCCTCCTAGTCGTATTTTAGTGTTGACTCTAACACAAGAATCATACTTGGTCTATCCTTGTTTCCACTTGCTTCACAATACCTATTATTTGTTAAGTGCCAACTCATCGACGGAGCAACCAAGCGGCTTCAATTGCACGACTTAGCGAACTGTGACCTGACACACAATTGGTCAGAAGGTATGATCAGATAACCAAGCTAGCAAGCGGTAATTCACCTACAACAATGATGGATGGTTCGGTAGGACCGCCCATTCTCCTGGCCGCCTTCCCCTTTGCCATTTCCAACAGCTCATCAAGGGTACCAAAATTGAGAGCTTCAGTAGGGCACCATACCGCACAGGCAGGCTCTATATTCATCCCGGTACAGAAATCACACATCTGCATGATGCCATCGTCACCAAATTGGGGCACACCATAAGGACATGCCGAGAAGCAGTCCCGGCAACCGTTGCATTTGTCCCGGTCAACGACGACGATACCATCCTCAGCCCGTTTGCTTATAGCTCCGGTGGGACAGACTTCAATGCAGGCCGGCTTACCACAGTGCATACAGGCCAGGGCGAAAAAAGCTCTGGTGACGTTTGGGTAGACGCCACCCCAAATCTCGACGACTCGCATCCAGTTTATTCCCGGTTCTATATTACGCACGCTCTTGCATGCCACTTCACAGGTGCGGCATTGGACACACCTATCTGCATCAAAGTAAAAGCCGTATTGCTTTGCCATTACGTATGTCGCCTCTTCGTTTACTATGATCGGTAGTCCTTAGCTACCGGTCCGCAACTCTATGCTTTTCGTACCTCGACCAGGGTCTGCTTGGGCATAGCGGTTACCATTGGGTCAAAGGCTTTATCTGGATCAGTACTGTACATGACGTTTACGTTTGCGCCTCCATCCAGTATCGGATAACCTGGCAATCCCAGCTCATCGCAGCCCTGCCACCATCCGTGGAGGCCCATAACCACGTCCGGCCGTATCCCGTCGAAATACAGAGCCTTTACCTTTATCCAGCCATGCGGTGATTCGACAATTACCCAGTCACCGTTCTCTATCCCTCGTGCCTTAGCTGTCTCGGGGTGAATGTGTATCCATGGGTCAGGTTGAATCTCGCGCAGATAAGGCACATTACGTAACCACCCCTGGTTATAAACATCCGAAGTATGTGCGTCAAAAAAGACAAGAGGGTACCTCGCTAAGAGCTCCGGTGTAGCCGTTGGACTCTCGGGCGGCTCTACCCATTCTGGCAGAGGATTGAACCCATTCTCTTCGAACGTAGTATTATAGATTGCCACCTTGCCCTGAGGGAGATAAGGAGCCCTCGAAAACCGAGTACTGGGAGTGGCAAATATTTTCTCATACTTTTCGTAAACCATCGGTTTTGGCTCATAAATAATACCTGTAGGATGTGCCCTTAGCTCTTCTATGGTCATGCCAAAATTCTCCAGCTGGTAGTTCATGCACTTCTCAATATTTCCGTCCCAGAAGTCCTCCCCGTACCCCATCTTGACGGCCAGGTCAAGCCAGAACTCGTAGTCCGACTTGTAGTCTCCCAGCGGCTCAATAACCTTGTTTCGCGCCATTATCCAGTTATCCATTACTTCAAAAGGATGGTCGCATTCATACATAGTGGCTACAGGGACAACGACATCAGCCCAGGGCATTGACGAGTTCTGCATCACATCGATAACCACAAAGAATTCCAGTTTCTCAAGCGCTTCCACCACCCTCTTGCTGCCACGAGTAATTACCGTGGGCTGAGTCCCGGGAGCGATTATCGCCCTGACAGGGTATGGCTCCCGGGTGAGAACGCTATCAAGACATCGGTAATAAGCGGAAGTCGTGCCCTCCATGAAGGGCTGAAAACAACTGGCTATTTCCGGGCCTACCAACCTGTCTACAAAATCTTGCGTATATCTCTCCCTGAGATGTACGGATTTCACCTCGGGCATATTACTTCCGGTGGGCACAATATTGCCACCGGGTCTGTCGAGGTTGCCTGTTATGGCTATCAGTATTGCCACAGCCCGTACGGCGTTATTGGAGTCTGCCGTCTGGTCGAATGCGTTCCCGGCAAGAATACATGCGGGCTTCATCGTCCCATATAACCCGGCGATTTCTCTTATCTGGTCAGCCGGTAGTCCCGTTATCGGCTCAGCCCACTCCGGGGTGTATTTCTGTATATGAGGTACAAGCTTATCGAAACCGTAGCACCACCTGGAGATGAAGTCTTCATCGTAGAGGTTCTCATTGATTATGACATTCAGCATTGCCAGCGCCAAGGCACCATCGGTGCCGGGCCTGATAGGAACCCAGATATCTGCCTTGGCCGCATCCGGCTGCATCTCAGGCTTAATCACCATGAGCCTGGCACCCCTCTCCTTGGCATCTAAAATTCTTCTCAGGTTGCCCAGAGGTGCTGCAGAATAGACGGGGTTAGCACCCCATACCACAATCAGGTTAGCATGCTCATAATCCGCACCGACCCTATTGAGCCAAGGCCATCCCAGAGTATAGGCAAACCCGAAAGCTGCCTGTATAAAACAGAGGCCACTGTGGCCATAATTTGGGCTTCCGTGGGCAATTAGGAATCGCTGTAAATAATCACTATAGCTGCGTCGCGCCGGCGCGAGAATAGCCAGAGATTCCGGCCCGTGCTTTTCCTTGAGTTCGCTGAGCCTGCTGGCAATAGTATCAAGAGCTTCATCCCAGGTGATCCTCTTGAACTTACCTTCACCCTTTTTCCCAACACGCTTCAAAGGGTACCTGAGACGTTGCGGCGAATAAACCCACTGCACGGAGGCGAATGCCTTGGGGCACAATGTTCCTTTGTTCGTAGGAGCCTCCTTCATGCCCTCAACTCTTATCAATCTGCCGTCTTTAACATAGCAGTTTAGTCCACATCCCGGCATTGGGCCGCATAATGAACAGATGGTTGGAACCATCCGTTCCTCAGACTTCTTAGCTTTCACTGATTCTACGGCTTCTTCCAAACCATCGCTTTTTATACTCACTTTTTAGCTCGCTCCCAATCTCACGGTTTCAGAGTAACAGTAACACAATCTTTGAAATAAGTAGTATTTTCGCAATAGCCATGCGCGGATTGGAATTTTGTTAATTTAATGATCCTTCGGGTTATTCCTCGAATACATAGTCTGTAGCTTAACTACAAATCATACTCTCATACCGTAGACTAATCAATAGCTACAAAAATTTCCATATCATCATAGTCGATTGAACTTTGAGCCATATTGTTAAGAGAGCCCACAGTTTATTAGGTTCCAAGAAATAAATAGCCGCCTTAGGATTTATAGAAGGCTGGACAGAGATTAATGATTGCTGCATAATGAATTTGGCAGACTATTCGAAGATTGCGAAATATCTGAGTCTGCTTCGGATGTCATATGGCGGTTCTCTTTGATAGAGTTGTTGGAGTGTATCACTTTCTAGGCGACAGGATACCAAGGGGTATTCCATGTGTAGAGCCAAAGCCACGAAGGAGTAACCCGTGGCTCAGGAATAACCAGCCAGTCGTAGCCAAAATGAAAGCAAAAGGAGATATTCGGTTAGCTATTGGCCAAGCTATTGCATCAATGGGCAATTTAAAACAAACCATTGGTAGGGGTGACCGAGTTCTTGTAAAACCAAATTTCAACAGCCCAGACCCGTTCCCAGCAGCTACTGACTTGGCATTTCTTCAAGTCGTGATTGAACTTATCCTGGAAACTGGGGCTGAAGTCACCATTGGTGAGAGCTCTGGTGGCGTTTGGCGGCCAACTAGAAAAGTCTTCAATCAACTCGGTGTCCCCGAGTTAGTTCAAAGGCTAGGTGTTGAACTTATTGCTTTTGAAGATAGGCCTAATGATTGGGTACAGATCAGGATCAATGGAGATTATTTAAGCAAAGTTATAATGCCTCGCTCCGCTTATGAAGCTGACAAGATGGTTTATCTGCCATGCATGAAGACTCACAACCTTGGTGCATTTTCTGGTGCAATTAAACTTGCTTTCGGCTTTGTTGCTCCTGGGCAACGGCGTAGTTTTCACCTTGGTCATTTGCAGGAGAAGTTGGCTGAAATAAGTCTTTGTTGGCAGCCCGATCTCATCGTCATGGATGGCAGGAAAGCCTTCGTATCTGGCGGACCGGATAAGGGCCAATTGGTCGAGCCAGGCTTAGTGCTGGCTTCTGGTGACCTTATTGCTATCGATGTCGAGGCAATGAAGGTGCTCTTAGATTACCGGGCTTCTAATAAGATCCCTGCCAATCCTTGGGAACTACCACAAATTGCTACCGCATTAAAGCACGGACTAGGGGCAGCAGAAGGCAAGTACATAGTAGTTTATTGAATTTATTCCTACAGTAGATTAATTGCACCGGACATCGTAATGTTGCTACACAGAAAGCCAGATTGTGTGAATAACATACTACCTGCTCTCTTTGTTAGACTTTCCAGGAAATCTACTATTGGTGCCGTCAAAGTCATAGACCTCTGAGAAATTCAGGCCTGAGTAGAGAGGGGTCTCTTGCTGCCAAAACTACTTTTAGTTCCTTAAGCATCCTCTCTCTATCCTGCGGCAACTTGCCGCGGACGGAAAGATAGTTTGAGGCATGCATTGAGCTAAAGAAGCAATTGGTAAAGTTGGAATTCTCTATAATTAACCTCAGTTCCTCCAAGGATTGGAAAGGAGAAAGAGGATGGAATTCATTCCGTTCCCACCGCTCATAGAGCGGGGTATCGGGGACGAGGGTCAAAGTCAAAGCTCCGACATAATCCGGGTCAATCTCAGTGAGCACCTTAGCTGTCTCAAGCACGTGTTCCTTGCTTCCCTCGATACCGTCAAGTCCTAAAATTATCGTCACAGAAAAGCTTATCCCGGCTTCCTTCACTTTCTTTCCCGCCTCGACTATCTGATGTGAACTTACCCCTTTATCTATCTTCTGGAGCAGTTCATCATCACCGGTCTCGAGCCCTGTATAAAAAATACCTAACTTGAGCTGTCTTAATTCCTTAAGTTCATCGGAGTTCCTGCGCAAGATATCCTGTGGCGTGGCATATGTACCAATCCTTTCGACACCGGGCAGTTTCTCATTCAAGTACTGGAGAACCTCCCTTAATTTAGGGAAGGGGTAAACAAGGGCATCGCCATCCTGGAGAAATATCCTCTTGCCATCCCAACCTTGAGCCACGGCATATACCACCTCAGAAACGTCAGGAATTTGAATGCCACTCCGAGTGAATAAGGCTACGGCATCTATTTCACTCTTGATGTCATCGACATCTCGTATTTGAAGCTTCGAGCCATAGTATCCACAGAAAGTGCAGGTGTTGTTGGAGCACCCGCTGGTTAAAGGGAGAAAATAGCTTTTCCATTCACTTGGAGGTCGGATGATATCAGATCTACTGAAGCTCATGTGCCGATTGAGTTTCACAGGATACTAGGCCGATTTTGAGGTACCATTTAAGACTTATTTTATCACTGGTGACAATCTAGCCTCAAGAAAAGTACGATGTGCCCAATTTCACCCCGGCACGCTTTCACTGCTCTGATGAATTAGAGAGACGTAGAGGATACACTTATTGGGCTAATCTCTTAGATTGTATAATGATGTATAATATCTTTGTAGGATACTACGTGAAGGAGGAGTTCGACGGGCATGAGGTTTGAGAGTAGCATCGACATTAATGCCCCTGCCGAGAAAGTCTGGGCGCTGGTAGACAAGCTTGAAGAGTGGCCCCAATGGATGCCGTCCATCAAGAAGATTGAGAGGCTCTCTAAGGGGCCTTTGACAGTAGGCTCGCAGCTTTCTGTCACAGCTAAGGTAAGCAGGCTTACGGTTAAATTATTGATGACGATTACCGAGTTTGTCCCAGAGCGGAATGTGGTCATGCAAGGAAAAGCCCTGGGCACCAATTTGACACGCTTCTACACTCTGGAACCTGTAAATGGCAAGACGAGGGTGATCATTGGCGGCGACGTTTCCGGGGCGCTGGCCTGGCTGGCGCGCCGAGGTGGTCAAGAGATCTCAGCCGAGATTGCGCTGGCAGTGAAAACAAGGATCGAGGGATCGGAATGACAAGCCAAAGCAAAACCTTTATGGGAATAGATATAGGCTCGGTCAGCTTAAACATAGCTGTAATTGATGAGAAACTCCGACTCCTCGAAAGTGTCTATGAGAGGACAAGGGGGCAACCCATTCCAGTATTAATTGATGTTTTTGAGGGTCTCGAAAAAGATTTTCCTGAACTATGTGGGGCTGTATGCACGGGCAGCGGACGTAACCTTATAGCTGATGTCATGGGTGTAGGTAAAGAAAATGAAATTATTACTCAGGCAAAGGCTGTCGCATACTTCCATCCTGAGGTTAGGACAGTTATCGAGATTGGAGGGCAGGACTCAAAGCTGATTTTCCTGGAGTGGGATGAAAAAAGTAGAAGGACAGTCATCGTTGACCATGCCCTTAATGAGATATGCGCTGCGGGAACTGGCTCTTTCCTTGATCAACAGGCATATCGTCTGGGGATTTCCATAGATGAGTTCAGCAGTTTAGCCACGAGAGCTGAAAAGCCGGCTACCATTGCAGGCAGGTGCAGTGTCTTTGCCAAATCTGACATGGTCCATTTGCAGCAAGAGGGGACATCACAGGAAGAAATAATAGCTGGGCTTTGTTATGCCTTGGCTAGAAATTACATAAGCAATTTAGGTAAAGGGAGGAGATTCGTAAAGCCAGTAGCCTTTCAAGGTGGCGTCGCTGCCAATAAAGGGGTGGCTAAGGCTTTTGAAGAACTGCTAGAACTCAAGCCGGGGGAATTGATTATTCCCGAGTATTTTGAGGTCATGGGAGCCTTCGGAGCGGCAATCACGGCCTCGGAGAGACAAAGTGACACGCCTATCAAGCTTCAAGTAGCAGCGGAGGTCTTGAGGCGCTATTTAGCTAAAAAGGCCAGTGAAGCTGAGGTAGGGCATTTAAGGAGATTGATTTATAACGGGGATGGTTCTACTCCATTGGATGAGTGTCCTATTCTTAGAAAGCAACAAAAGAATAAGGTGTATATAGGGGTTGATGTTGGCGCTGTTAGTACAAATATCGTTATTCTGGATGAAAACAAGAAGGTGCTGGCGATGAAGTATCTCATGACCGAGGGCAATCCCATTGAGTCAGTTAAGAAAGGATTAAAAGACATAGGTCATGAAATAAAGGACCCTATTGAAGTCCAAGCTGTGGCGACCACTGGCAGTGGGCGTTATTTTATAGGGGACTTTGTCGGTGCTGATGTAGTAATCAATGAAATTACTGCCCAGGCTAAGGCTACACTAGATATAGATAAGACCGTAGACACCATATTTGAAATAGGGGGGCAGGATTCAAAATATATCCGCCTGAAGAATGGTGCAGTGGTAGATTTCGAGATGAACAAGGTTTGTGCTGCAGGAACTGGCTCCTTTCTCCAGGAACAGGCTGATAGATTGGACATAAATATTGAGGAGGAGTTTAGCAAGCTTGCTCTTAGCTCGAAAGCTCCTGTTGATTTGGGAACCCGGTGCACTGTTTTTATGGAATCTGATTTGATACACCACCAGCAGGTAGGTTCACCGAAAGTCGATCTCTTAGCGGGGCTTTCCTACTCTATTGCCAATAATTACATTGAAAAGGTGGTAGGGAATAAGAAAATTGGCGAGAGGATATGTTTTCAGGGAGGCGTTGCCGGAAATGAGAGTGTAGTGGCTGCCTTCGAAAATATTTTGGGGAAGAAGATTACGGTTCCGCAGAACTACAATGTAACCGGTGCCATAGGTGCTGCGTTGATTGCCATGGAGAGGAGACATGGGGATGGGAAAAGCAAGTTTGTCGGGTTTGACCTCACAGACCGGGAATATGAGGTCAAATCCTTTGAATGCCAGCATTGCCCCAACCACTGCGACATAAAAAAGATATCGATCGGAGGCGAATTCAAATCCTTTTACGGTGGTATTTGTGATAGATATGAGCTGAAAGGCGAAAAAACCGCTGACCAGGTTCTTCCCGATCTCTTTAAAGAGCGAGAGGAAATGCTTATGAACTATTATAAGGAGGATGAATTTGCCCCGAATTCTCCGGTAATAGGCATTCCACGAGTGCTCATGTTCTTTGAGCAGTTTCCATTGTGGGCTGCGTTTTTTGGGGAGTTGGGAGTTAAAGTGGTGCTGTCCGATAAAACTAATAGGAGGCTCATTCATAAGGGACTTCAAGAGGTTTTGGCTGAAGCCTGCTATCCGGTGAAGATTGCCTATGGGCATGTAGCAAATCTAATTGAAAAAGGTGTTGACCGTATATTCCTGCCCAGCATTATTGACCTGGAGAAGGATAGTGATGATGTAGCCAGGAGTTACAACTGCCCCTTGATTCAGGGTATCCCCTTCATGCTTAGACCTGCTTTTAAAGATAGAGCAAAAATCATAAGTCCTAGCATATTTATGGCAAAGGAAAAAGAGAACCTGAAGAGGGAAATGAAGAAGATAGGCAGGGAATTCGGAAAAGAAACGGGGGAAATTGCCTCAGCCATAACCGCTGCGGTTAAGGCTCAAGACGAATTCGAAAGGATTCGTCGAGAAAGGGGTCAAGAGATACTTAAGACCCTTACGAAGGATAATGAAGCCGTGGTGGTAATAGGAAAGCCTTACAATGTTCATGATTTGGCGCTGAATCTAAATATTGCCAAGAAGTTGCGACATCTAGGAATGCTGGCCATACCATTTGACCTACTGCCGCTGGATAGGGTTGAGCTGCCACCTCATTACTCCAACTTGGTTTGGAAGAATGAACAAAATCTTCTGCGGGCAGCAATTATTGCTAAGAATAACCCCAGCTTGAATCCTATAGTGATCACCAATTATGGCTGCGGTCCTGATGCTTTCTTCTGGAAGTATCTTGAGGAAACCATGGAAGAGGATCCTTATCTACTTCTGGAGGTAGATGAGCACAGCGGTGACGCTGGAATGACCACCAGGGTTGAAGCCTTTCTTGATACCCTTTGTAGACCGAAAACGCGGGTAAAGGAGAAAAGGCAAGAAGACCTCAGTGTGATTAGACCCTCTGGTGGGATAAGTATCTTCAAACCAGCAAAGAGGGTTAGGGAACTGGATAAAACCTTTTATATCCCCAATGTTTCTGGGCACTCTGTTATTTGGGCTGCTGCTCTCAACTCCGTGGGGCTAGATACCCGAGTTTTGCCCGAGCCTGATGAATTATCGGAAGAGATAGGAAGAAGATACGTCTCTGGCAAGGAATGTCATCCCTATTTACTCACCACAGGAGATTTAGTCAGGATGACCGAACTTGAAGATTTTGACCCCGATAGAGCAGCATTTATGATGCTTAACTTTGATGGTTCATGCAGGTTGAGTCAATATGCCTTGTCTCAGAAATTGGTTCTCAAGAGATTAGGTTTGGGGCATATCCCTATAGTTGCTCCGGTTGCCTCTATCCGCCACGATGAATGCACCGAATTATTTGGATTAAAGTGGGCGGAGGCTGTCTGGAAGGGTTGGCTAGCTACGGATGTTTTATTAAAGAAGTTACTTCATATTCGCCCTTATGAAGTAAATAAAGGGGAGAGTGACAGGGTTTATGCACAAGCCATAGAGGAGATAGCCTCTGGAATTATCAACGGGAATTTTCGGCAGACTTTAAACCGCTCGATAGCAGCTATGGACGAGATTCCAACCAAGGATGAAGATAGACCAATTATAGGTATTGTGGGAGAGTTCTATACCTGTATGAACTCCTGGTCTAACAACTATATAATCAAAGAGTTTGAGTCACTGGGCGCTGAAGTGAGACTTGGGCCAACTACTACAGATTACTTAGTATATTTTAATGAGGTATATCCGGAGACTCACTTTTCTAGGAGAAAATATCTCTCTGCCCTTTATTATTATCTCAGAAGGTTTCCGTTTATGTACTGGAAGAGAAAGATTGAGGGAATGATGAAAGACGAGCTTCGAGATTGCAGAATCCCCAGTGTTGAAGATGTGGTTAGGCTTGCCACTCCTTATGTAAGTGATGATATAGACCCAGTAGTAACTGTAAATGTGGCTAAAGCGAAAAATTATGCTATGCAGGGCTGCAGTGGTATCGCTAATCTCGTCATTTTAAATTGCCTTTATGGGACTGTATCCACTGCTATTTATAGAGGGATACAAAGGGAGCACAACCGCATTCCTGTGCTCAATATGATATACGATGGGCTCAAGCAAACCAACGCAGAGACAAGAATAGAGGCCTTTATACATCAGGCGAAACTGTACACTGAGAGATACTGCGCAGTTAGATCCTAAATATAAAGTTCGAAACACTAAAAATATCTAGTGACCTACCACTTTGAATTGGGCTTTTGAATTTGTTTAGGCTCTAGAGCTCAGGGTTTAAAGTCTTCCAGAATTATCCAATCAATTTCGTTGTCGTCTTTGAGGACGGAAATAATATGGTTCTTGTATCGTAGTTGCTCCACCAGAAAAAATTGCCCCTTATAGTCCAGAGTAATATGATTCTCATCGGGGACTGAGATTATCCGGCAGGTCTTTAATCCGCTTATGCCAATTTCGATAACCTTCAGAGCGGCTTCTTTCGCCGTCCAATAGCGGAAAAAGGCAACCCAGGATTTCTCCTGTAGCTCCCATTCCTCGTCACTCGCCACATGAGCAAAGAGTGATTCAGCCCGGGGCTTCATTTCTTCAATATCGATCCCGACCTTATCCTCGCTAACCACTGCCGCCACGTATTTAGGTTTATGGGAGATAGACCAATAAATGCCAGCAACTGGACATGGTACACCCTTTCCGTCCTTGAGCAGTTCTCCAAGCCTCACTCGGCTTCTTTCGGCACTCACCTTTAGCGCCTCTCGAGCAATTCGGCTTAGATGGTCTACCTTTTCTTTCCCTGAGGGTTTATGTCCAGCTTCAATAACTGGCATGACTACAGGAAACAAAGTCATGGGCTTACTAAAACCTTATTGCCTTCTTGATAATGTCTTTATCAAAGTAGTTGATTGACATTCCAGCATCTACAACGATGCCCTGGGCATTAATGCCACTGGACCGCTCGCTTAAAAGAAACGCTACGATATTAGCTACTTCTTTAGTGGTCAGAGCTTTTTTGCGTAGGGTTAGTTGTTCTGCGAAGAGGTAATAATCTAAGTATCCGGGTATCCCTGCCGATGAGGAGGTTTTTAACAGTCCGGCATTCACGGAATTAAATCGGATTTGGGAAAAAGAACTGAAGGATTTAGCCAGGAAGCACAAGGTTGAATCCAGGGCAGCCTTTACAGGAGCCATAAAACCATAGGGTTCGGCTGCCATTTTGGTGGTTGAGATGGATATTGTGACTACAGATGCTTTCACATCCAATAGGTCTTTAAACGCATTAGCAATAGCGATTAAGGAATAACAGGAGATATCAATTGACTGCAGGAAGTCTTTCCTTTTTGTTTCGTGAAATGGCTTAAGTCTTCCTTCGTAATTGGCAAAAGCGATGGAATGAACGATGCCGTGAAGTTTGGGACATTTTTTAGAGATGCCCTCGGCCAGTTTTTTAATCTCCGGCTCCTGTTCCACATCGCATACGTATATATCAGCACCAGGAAGAATCTTGGAGACGCTCTCTTTTCTTGCCGCTGATCGAACACTATAGATTACATTCGCCTTGGCCTCGGAAAGAACCTCTCCGATAGAGAAGGCGACGCTCTTCTTGTTAGCTACCCCAAAAACAAGAACAGTCTTACCCGCAATGTCTAAGAAATCCATATGTTACTCCTTATCACCCTTCCCAATATATGTCAGGGTGCCTCTTTAGCTAAGGTGACGGTAAACTCAACCGTGACCGAGGTCTTTCCGGCGACTGAGGCTTTGCCCTTCATAAAATAAGCGTTACTGACTTTTTCCACCAGCTCCGCTTCAATATCTAGGATATTGCCGGGCTTGACGATACTCTTGAACTTGGCGTTATTAATTCGGGTCAAAACAGGAATACCTTCTCCCATACCGCCCATCATTTTGGAGAGCAGAATTGCGCCTGTTTGGAAAATAGATTCACAGATAAGTGCCCCGGGCATGATCGGGTGTCCTGGGTAGTGTCCTGCGAAAACTGGTTCATCAGGCTTTATCTCTTTCGTTGTTTTGATTTTTGTTCCGCTTAATTCTATGATCCTATCGACGAACAGAAATGGTGGACGATGGGGTATAGCGTTTAGAATCTCCTCCATCTCATAATCCTCCCGTCACCTCAAGAGTAGAACCGGTAACATATGACGCCTCTTTGGAAGCCAAGAAAAGAACACAAGCGGCCACCTCTTCAGCATTTCCGAATCTCTTTAGGGGAATCCTGGCCAGGTAAGTTTCACGCAATTTATCAGGAAGGTCTTGGATCAATTCAGTGGCGATAAATCCCGGTGAAACGCAATTGACTGTGATGCCCCGGGTGGCGACCTCCTTGGACAACGATTTAGTCAATGCACTGAGGCCTGCCTTTGAAGCTGCATAGTTCGACTGCCCTTCAAAACCGTATCTTTCCATCACAGAGCTTATGTTAATAATCCGTCCGTATCGTTTGCGCATCAGGCTCATAACAGCAAATTTGCACATGTAAAAGGTTCCGGCGAGATTGACATTCATCACATCATGCCAGTCCGATTCTTTCATCATCGCCAGGACGGAGTCCTTTCGGATACCGGCGTTGTTCACCAGGACTTCAAAGCTCCCATAGTTCGTGTCTATGTGTTTGAAAAACTTTTCCACCTCTTCATACTTGGTCACATCAAGCTTTTGGATATTGATGTTTTCGGCAAACTGGCTGTTGTCTTGTTTAAATTGTGCCGCCGCAGCTTCATTTGTCGAATAAGTGACAATAACTTTAGCACCTGCCTTCAAGAAACTCTCGGCGATGGCTTTGCCTATACCTCTGGTTCCACCAGTGATGATGACAGTCTGTCCCTTGAAATCATACATTTCTTGCACCTGCCGAGAGAAATTTGTCTACATCATGGGCAACAATTACTCCGTAATTAGCTGTGCCTAGCCAACCTGACATGATAATCCCCACTGAGCCAGTATGGAAAAGTCCCGCTATCTCTTTAGGAAGCCCCATACTGACCTTTAACCCTTCAAATTTGGTGCCAAAAGAGGCACCATTTAAATGGAGCGTATACCTTTGAAATGTCTTTGGAGTAGAAGCTTCCAAGTGGTCTACCTTATCCCGAATCTTAGGAACATATTTCTCCAGAGCATCCAGCGTTCGTTGAATTAATCTTTCTTTAGAAGCTTGGTATTCTTCTTCGGACAGATTTGCCCAGTCGTCGTAATTGGCATTGGAGGAGGCGACAATGGAGTACATATCAGAGCCTGGCCGGGTTTGGGGATAGTAGACTGAGAAGGTCCGGCTGGTAGTATTTTTGCTGCAAAGTTCTTCAGAATCAAATTTTTTCGCCTCTGAGGTGAAAAGCAAATCCCCAATGTAGTCAATCCTCTCGCCTTTTTTGATACCAATATAGACCTGACAACTGCTATTATTGAGGCGCACCTTTTTCGCCTCTTCAGTGAAGCTTTTAGAAAAGTTCTCATCTCCAACCAGTTTATGGATGGTTGATAACAAATTACCATTGGAGACAACAGCCTTACTCTTGATATGATAATGATATCCTCTTCCACTTTTCGCTATTACCCCGCTAACCTTTCTATCCTTAATAATGATTTTTTCCACCAGGCACTTAGTCCGAATACCAACGCCGTTTTTTAGAAGTTCCTCCCGCATTTTTCCGATAAACTGGTCTGTTCCCCCTCGAACAGTATAAACGCCTTTGCTCATGAAGTTGGAGAACACAATTCCGTAACTTATTGCGGGATCGTCTAGTAGGGTTGACCCGTTGGCATAAGTGATCGGTTCCATTAACATGCGGACAACATCATCATGGCCAGGAAAGAATTTCTCAAAAAATTCTCTCGTGGTCATACTTTGGTCATCATAGAAATTCATATTTCTCGCTGTGTTGAAAAAGGTTTCAATATTCTCTCGGGGTATTTTGAATCGCTCCTGCAATACGCGTGTAAAATCCTCCCTGTCATAAGTTGTGGTAAAGGAAAATTGGGGGTTGTCAAATCTGATCCCTTTGAGTTGAACAATCATATTAGCAATTTCAGGCGTCCAGTATTTACGACAGGTTTTAATCATACCAACTGGAAATCCGTGTAAGGCGATATCAAAGATGTGCCCCTTTCTTTTGAACCAGGTAGCCAGTCCGCCAAGGCTGTAGTGCTGCTCTAGAAGTAAAACTGAATGTCCTCCTCTGGCTAACATATTGGCACATGTTAATCCCGCCAGTCCACCTCCAATGACGATGACATCGTATTCTGACCTTGTATCCTTCGACCAATCGTGGCTCATAGATTTCTCTTTTTCTACGTCTTCTGCAGAACGTGAAGATTTGCCATGGAGATACCGCTAAGCATTGCTCCCACGATTCCCAGGAATCCCTGGTCTGTGCCGCAGATAAATAGATTGTCTAAATGAGTCTTTCCCGTTTTGGTTTTATTTGGTGTCCCATAGACCGCACCATTTATGTGGCCGGTGAATTTGTGGATCGTTTTTGGAGTAAAGATATCGCTAAAAACAATTGAATGGCGAAAATCGGGCACAAATTTCACCACCTCTTTAAGCGTGGTTTCCAACCAGGCAGCTTTCTGGGCTTTGTACTCTTCTTCACTCAATCTGTTCCAGAGGTCGAAATTAGCCAAGTTGGTTATCCTGATCATGCCCTCCGGCAGAGGATTTTCGAATTGAAAGTTATTAGGGCAGCAAATAACGCCACTGGAAACATCGACTAGCTCGTCAGGTTTTCGATGATCAAATCTATCTGAGTTGTTGTAAAAGGTCATTGTTGTGTTGTGGCCCATTTTAGCGGGCTCTTTATTTAAAATGAGAATAGACTCCACAAATGAAATTTGACCCACATGGCAATTTAATTTTGAAGAATCATAGTCGGTCAACAGTTTCATCGTTTCAACATAACCAGCGGATGATAGTATCCTATCGGCTGTCAGGACTTCACCGTTTTCGAGCAAGATTGATTCAACCCTGTCATTAGCACATTTGAGACTTGTTACCGTGCACCTCATCTTTAATTCACCGCCGCAAGACTTATATTTTTTCACCAGCACATCGAGGATTTGGCGTATCCCAGCTTGGGGTCGAGCCAGGCCTTCGCAGAAGATACTCTTAAACATGATAACAAATTGTCCGAACTCCATGCCATTCTCTTGAGCATTTCCATAAAACATAGGCGGGCAAAAAATCATATCGCTGAGGAGTGGGTCGGAAATAATAGAACTCACAACTTCACGAGCCGAAATCGGTTTGGCATACAGGTTCAGTTCATCATATTCGAAAATAGTCTTAAGCAGTTTTTGGAAGTTGTCAGCTTGCGTTGGGAAATTATCGACGACCTCTTGGACAAAAAAGCTGAAGTCGTTATTAAATCCGAGGGTTTTATTGGGAAATTTAATTTCTGACATCCGTTGTGGGCAGAGGGCGAAATCTTCAGCTTTTAGTTTGAGCTGTCGTAGCAGCTTGGGCAAGGGTGCTAATCTAACACCTTTGGGGACATAATTGGTCATGGCATGAAGGCCGACGTCGAATTTACGTCCCCCCAGGTTGTAGAAGGAATTCAGTCCCCCAACGCGATAATGTTTTTCCACGATGCAGACCCTTTTACCGTAGTAGGCCAATCTAATGCCAGCGGCAAGACCAGACATTCCGGCACCGATAATTAGAACATCGTAATCCATGGTCAGGCTCTTTTCAAAATTGAGGACTAACTAAGCCTTCAATCCTCGGGGAAAATGCGATAAAAAACTTGTGTTCCTAGCCTACCACCACGTAATAGCTTAGTTTTTCCACAGTCCTAGTTCATAGAGTATAATACAAAGGGTAAAGGGGTCAACTCTATTTCCTTTCCTGCGCTCTACCCACCGGTATTGCTTCGGCTCACTTTCTTAATCTGGCAGTGACGGGACGCAGAGATACTCCAAGCTTTAGTTGCATTAAACAACGGACTGCCAGCTCAGGAAGGGATAGGTCTGCTCATGAACGATATTCCAGGTGTAAGCGGGGTTGGTCGCGCCAGGACCGACCGCGCATATGTCCCACGCCGCCGCTAAGAAGGTAGCGCTGTCTTGCATTTCCGCGGTGGTCTTGCCTGTCCCGCCAGCCGAAGTAGCTTGTCCGCTGGTTTCGGTATCCCAGAAGGAGTTGCTAGCAGTGCCCCCCCAATTCACTCCCACCAGACCACCAACATACTCATGGCCACTCACGTTACCCCTGGAATACGAGTTGCTGACTGTGCCGAAATTCACTCCCACCAGACCGCCAACATAATAGCTGCCAGCCACGCTGCCTGTGGAATAGGAGTTCCTCACAGTGCCATCCCAACCATTGATCCCCACCAGACCGCTAACAATCGAAGAGCCAGTCACGCTGCCCGTGGAATAGGAGCTGGTCACAGTGCCCGAATTAGATCCCACCAGACCGCTAACATAATAGTTGCCGGTCACGTTGCCTGTGGAATGGGAGTTGCTCACAGTGCCATCATTCCCTCCTGCTAGGCCGCCAACATAATAGTTGCCAGTCATGCTGCCTGTGGAATAGGACTTGATGACAGTGCCCGAATTAGATCCCACCAGACCGCCAACATTCCACTCGCCAGTCACGCTGTCTGTGGCATAGGAGTTCGTCACAGTGTCGTAATTACTTCCCACCAGACCGCCGACATCCCGCTCGCCAGTCACGCTGCCTGTGGCATAGGAGTTCGTCACAGTGCCGTAACTACTTCCGATCAGACCGCCAACACCCGACCTGCCACTCACGCTGGCGATGGAATAGGAGTTGCTCACAGTTTCCGAATTAATTCCGACCAGACCGCCAACAGAATACCAGCCAGTGACGCTGCCGCTCGAATAGGAGTTGCTCAAGCTGCCCTCATTAATTCCGACCAGACTGCCAACAGAATACCAGGCAGTGACACTGCCACTCGAATAGGAGTTAGTCACGGTGCCTTCATTAATTCCGACCAGACCGCCAACAGAATACCAGCCGGTGATGCTGCTGCTCGAATAGCAGTTGGTCAAGGTGCCCCCATTGATCCCCACCAGACCACCGACATCCCGCTTGCCAGCCACACTGCCGCCGCAATAGGAGTTGTTCACAGTGCCCTTCCAGTTATATCCGATCAAACCGCCAACGTAATCATCGCCAGTTACGTTGCCGCTGGAATAGGAGTTGCTCACAATGCCATCATTTCCTCCCACTAGACCGCCAACCAGATAAGCGCCGGTTACGTTTACATTCTCGACACCCAGTTGAGTGACTTCTCCACCGGAAGCAAGATATCCGAATAATGCGACTTGCGAAGCAAAATCAGAGTTGAAGGTCAGGCTCAGGATTTTGTGACCATTGCCATCAAACTCTCCAGCCAGATAAGGGATGTAAAAGTTGGCTTCACTGCCTAAGTCCAGATCGTGTGTCAATCTAAATCTGAGGGAACTATCCTGACCAAAGGCGAGCAGCTCTTTAAAATCACTGACATCATTCACCACATAACAACCATTTTCTTGAGAAAGCCTTTGATTGACGTCCAAAAACTTATCGTTAGCAAGCCACTGCTCGAAGTCTTCAGCGAACAAAGCTCCAATGGTAATCATGTTTTCTCCGTTGATCAGAACCTCGTCGTAATTATAGTAGGAGTTGCTCACAGTGCCGACATTCCCTCCCACCAGACCGCCAAGGCACTGGTCGCCAGTCACGCCGCCGCTGAAATAGGAGTTGCTCACAGTGCCCGAACTATTTCCCACCAGACCGCCAACATATTGCTTGCCAGCCACAGCGGCGTTCACCACTCCAACATTCTTGATGACCCCTCCCTCATCAACAAGACCGAAAAGCCCGACCTCATTTTCGTCAGTGCGGTCGATAAACAGGTCCCTTATCTCGTATCCCTGCCCGTCGAAACTCCCGGTAAAGGGGTTACCCGAAGTTCCAATCGGCTGCCAGCCCTTTCTTTGGTTGGCTGTCTTACTCGCCAGCCTTGTATAACCGGCAGCAGTGGAATCGAGGTCGTTCATCAGACGGTAGCTACCGGCTGGGTTGTCTCTGACGGCATTCAAGTCATACCAATCCTGTATTCGAATAGGAGGAAGAGCACAGCCTACCATGCCTGTAATTAAGGCTACCATGATCAGAAAGATACTGGCTCTTGCGACGTCACGCTGTCTCCTCGAACCAAATGTTATGTTCATATTGCACTTCTCGCACTGTACCGACCGGGATTGCTGGAGCTGGCTTTCCTTAATCTGGTAGTGACCCGGCGCAGAGAAAAACAGAGTTGACGCCATTTTAGTTTAAAGTTCTTTCATCCGTGGCTCCAGATAAGCTATAGAGCCATCTAAGGTGGCTAATTGCATATAGTCATCCTCAGGGACTTCGATGCCGTAGCGTTTTCGCAGCTCCATAATAATGTCTAAGAAGTCCATGGAGTCCAGTTCCACTTGTTCTCGTAGCGGGATATCGCCCTTAAGATTACTCAGGTCTTCGTCTGGTATGATTTGCGCTATGATTTCTAGGATGGTGGCTTTAATTTGTTCCTTGGTCATGTACCCCCCGTTTGTCTATTCCAAGAATGCCTTCAGCTTTATTCCTCAAATCTTTTTGCGATAACAACTGAATTGATGCCTAACATTCCGAAGGAATTATTCAATATATAGTCGACCTTGTCAATCTTTTTTGGTTCATTGATAACCAGGTTGTTAAGATGACATTCAGGGTCTAAGTGATCCAGATTGATCGTAGGGTGGACAATATAGTCTTCAAAAGAAGGTAAATTACCGGCTAACTCTAAGGCGCCGGCAGCCCCCATAGCATGACCGATAAAACTCTTGGTGTTGTTTATATAGGCATGGAGATGCTCACCGAAGACCTCTCTCATTGCCTGACACTCTACAGGGTCTCCTTCAACGGTGCCCGTCCCATGGGTATTGATGATATCGATATCTTCGGGGGATATACCGGCTTTGTCAAGAGCAAGTTTCATGCACTCAACTTGTCTGTCTTTGTCGGGGAAAATAAAGTCAGTGGCATCTGAGTTGATAGCATAGCCCACGATTTCACCGTAGATTTTAGCTCCCCTGTTAAGGGCATCGCTCAATCTTTCTAGAACGAAAATGCAGCCGCCTTCGGAAACAACCACACCATTTCTATCCTTGTCAAAGGGGCGGCATGCCTTCTCAGGGTCTGCATGGGAAGCTAAAGCACCTTCACTTTTGAAGCCAGCAAAAATACCAAAGGAACCGGTACTCTCGGAAATGCCACCAGCTAGGGCTAAATCGACTTCGTTCAGCAGCAGCATTTGCAAGCCCTGTGTAAGTCCAATGTTGCCACCAGCACAAGCAGCCCCCAATGTGTAGTGAGGTCCGGTAATTCCCATATTCAGGGTGACTTCGCCAGCGGGATTATTAGCCACTACTCTGGGATTATGATGGTGCGACCAATATTTTACATCATAGTCAAATTGCTTAATTTCATAGATTTCGTTTTCAGTTTCCACGGTGCCATGCTCGGTAATCCCAAGGTAGATACCAATCTTCGATTTATCAAGGCAAGCAAGGTCCAATTTGGCATCAGCGATTGCTTCTTGAGCGCAGTAGATAGCAATAGAGCCTGCCCTCGTTCCCCGACGCAATTCCTTCTTTTTTTGATACTTCAGTGGGTCGAAGTGGCATATACCAGCCAGTACTTCACCCATGTAGCGGACGTTGAATTTCTGTATCCCGGATTTGCCAGCAAGTAAACTTTTTCGAAATTCCGCTAGATTATTTCCGTTTGGCGCCGTCAGGCCAACCCCGGTAATTACAATTCGTGCTTCATTAGGCTTCTTTGCCACCATAGGGTAAAACTTCCATCAAAAACGTAGATATCGGAGCGGCTTCAAGAAATCTAGTTGCATTGCTGTCTGAGGGAGTATTTCCCTGAACTCATCTCGTTAGGGCCATTTTCTCTACCATTCCAGACCCAACATAAGACAGACTATGCCGCTGCCGATCCCCATCATGGCAACCTTATCACCAGGGTTAAGGCGACCTCGGTCAATTCCGATAGCCATGGTAATGGGCAGGGAAACTGACCCAATGTTTCCTAGATATTCTACAGTGGAAAAGTCTTTTGCCTTATCCAGTCCCAGGGTCTTGAACAATAGTCTACTATGCACGGCGCTAACCTGATGAGTAAAAAACCTATCTACGTCGGAGTCCCTCCATCCAAGCTCTTGTCTTGTGGCCTCCCAGGTGGCAGGCGCCAATTTTGCTCCATTTTTGAGGAGCTCTCTAGAGTCTGTGTACATCTCAGGCGAAATGCTCGGGTCGAAGAAGTAGGTATCGGCTTGTATACGACAAAGATCATTGTGCTGTGAAGCAGCGCGCGTTACCCCGCCAAGAAGTTTATGCCCGTCTCGCGATAGGGAGGAGTGAGTTAACACTGCTGCCGCTGCTCCTGCCCCCAAAGTCAAGGTGGCAAAGGCGAGTTTGAGCTTTTCTCTGGTGATGTCCGGGTCTTTCAAAACCTTATCGATTGTTGCATCAATAAGTCGTTTGCTGCTCTCACAGCCAACCACAAGCCCAGCTTTTACCTGACCCAGCTCAATCATATTTGCCAAAGTTACCATGCCGTTAATGAAACCGAGGCAGGCATTGGAGATGTCAAAAATAGTAGCTGTGGATGGGAGGCCTAAAGAATCGTGGACTACCGTAGCCGTCGCTGGCTCTAGGAAATCACGAGATACGGAGGTGTGAAGCAAGCAACCGATGTCTTCTTTTTTGACTCCCGACTTGCTGATGGCTTTTTCTGCTGCCTTTATGCTGGCTTGGCTCGGCGTCACTCCATCGTCCCAGAATCGCCGTTCACGAATCCCAGTCATCATTTCCAAGCGTCCATAGGGGAGATTCAATTTGTTGTATATTGGGGCCAGTCTTTCTTCCAGGCTCACAGACGTGACGATAGTCTCAGGAAGTTCATAACCAAAAGACTCAACACAAACCCTTTTGTACTGCATTTAGTACCCTGCTTCTTCCTCACCAACATCGTGAGGAGCTACGATAGAAATAGCTATGTCAACTCCACAGGCTCACTTTCGCCTGCTCGACATTAATTTCGGAATATGGAACTTTGTTCTAAGATTTTCCCACCTTTCTGTGGACTCCGGGGGAATTATCTCATCTGGAATGTATTTCCCTACTGCAGCAATGACAGCACAGACCTTTCTCGAGTTCGCTACCTCGTCAGGGACATACTCATCAGCGGCATCAATAGCAGTAGAGCGCAGCCTACGAGGAGCTAATTTCTTGACCACTTTAATTGCGAAGGAAATCAGTCTATTTGGGACATGTTTATCCAAAAAGTTAAGGGCAAAAAGCAACAGCCTATCTGGAGCACATTTATCTACGACTTTCACAGAAAGAGAGAACCCCCTCTTTGCCAGGGATCTAATTATCGAATCAAGCCTGGGCTTTTTTTTCTGTACTGCCATGTCCTCTCTCACCAAGATATTATATTCTTATCATGTTTTACTACTATTTGTCAAACATAATATTGTCTTTCCACTGATTGACATACTGAGGTGACTGGGGTAAAATGCATTGTTTTGATATGGCTAATGTAAGGCTTAGTTCAGGCGAGAGTTTCGAGGCTCTGCTGCGTAGATTTAATAGGCAGGTGCAGCAAGATCGCATTTTGGCTGAAGTTCGCCGCCGCAGGCACTTTGAAAAACCTAGTGAAGAGAAGAGAAAGAAAGCGGCAGCGAAAAGGCGAAAAAGTTTTAGATAGCCAAGAGATGGCACTGAAGAAAAGTATTCAGGAAACTCTCAAAGGGGCGCTTAAGCGGCAGCAGGGAGTAGAAGTTTCTACATTAAGGTTATTATTATCTGAAATAAAGTATGCTGAAATTGCGCAGCAAAAGCCCGCTGACGATAACAAAGTGCTTGATGTTATTACCAAGGAAATAAAACGTCGTCGGGAGAGCATTGAGGCCTTTAAGAAGGGGAATCGTAGCGATCTGGTGGCGCAGGAAGAAGCAGAACTGGCTGTTCTTCTGAGCTATCTTCCTGAGCAAATGAGTCGGGCGGAGATTATGGCAGCGGCCCAGCGAGTGATTGATGCAGTTGGAGCTAAGGGGCCGAACGACAAAGGCAAAATCATGGCTCAGCTTATGCCTCAACTTAAAGGCAAAGCTGATGGCAAAGAAGTCAGCGAGATAGTTTCAGAATTGCTTGCTGCTCGCTAGGTTTAGAAGGCAAGCGAGGTTTTTAAATTATGGCGTGATGGCGGTAAAAAAGCACCGCCATTGTTCTTTGCGGTACGAAATTTGGAATCGTTATTTTTTCCAGCACTGGGACTGATTGAGATTATTGCTATGTTCTTCATGCTTTGTGCCTTGGAATGACATCCTGGTGAATGGAGGCGGTTAATGAATATCTCCAAGAAAATTCTGAATGAAGTTGCTTTAAGCGAAAAGGAATATAAGCTTATTGTGCAGCAGCTAGGGCGAGAGCCTGGCAGGATGGCCTTAAAAGATAAATCCTAAGCACGAAATCCCAAATGCTAAACAGAAGAAAGGAAAAATTTAGTTCCTCTCATCTAATGACAAAAATTCAAAACGGAATGAGTTTTGGTATTCGAATTTGAAATTTTGAATTTGTTTAGAGTTTAGAAATTAGAATTTGGGATTTAATTAAATGGAAGTTTCTCCATTTCGAGGTATACGCTATAACCAAAGGATAGTTGGAGATTTAGCTCGGGTCCTTTGTCCTCCCTACGATGTTATCCCTCCTGAACAGCAAAAAGTTTACTACGAAGAAAGTAGTTACAATGGTATTCGCCTGGAATTACCCACTGAAAGCCTGGAGCCGACAGGTGATAGATATCAGAGAGCAGCTATTACTTTTCAGCAATGGCTAGAGCAAGGAGTTCTTCAAGCTGATAGTATACCCAGCTTCTATTTGCATGACCATCGATTTGAGTATTCAGGCGAAAAGAGGGTAAGGCGTGGGCTGATAGCTCGCGTCAAGCTTGGACCCTGGGGCAGCGGCATATATCCTCACGAAGAAACATTTTCCAAAGCTAAAAGCGACCGTTTGCAGTTAATGCGCGCTTGCCGAGCTAACTTCAGTCCATTGCTTTCCCTTTATCATGATTCTGAGCGAAAAGTTGCTCCGATATTATTCCGCGTAGCACAAAAAAAACCACTAATGTCACTGCAAGTCCCGATTTTGTCGGGGCGAAGCAATCTCCTTGGCTCTGACGAAGCTCATACTCTATGGGCGATAACTGACCTGGAAGTCAAGCGGGAGCTAAGCCAGTTTCTATCCTCTCAGCCCCTTTACATTGCTGATGGTCATCACCGCTATGAAACAGCGTTGGCTTACCAGCAAGAAAGAGCGCATGAGCAATCTGATTCCTTTGCCTCCTCTGTCATTGCGAGCGAAGCGAAGCAATCTCCAACTGGTAAGGAAGCCTTTCAGTATGTGATGATGGAGTTAGTCGACTTTTCTGACCCGGGACTGCTTGTTCTACCTCTGCACAGACTTGTGCGTGGTATAGCGCCTTCAGCTCTGGCTGGACTGGAAAAACAGCTTGAGAATTCCTTTACTCTGGAATTTGTTTCGTTGAGCGAGGACTCCCTTGTCTCCTATTGTAACAAGACTTTCGCTCTTTCTGTCATTGCGAGCGAAGCGAAGCAATCCCGTAGCTCTCAGGACATAGTCTTAGGAATTTTAAGTCTGCGTGCTGGAACATTATTGCTTCTAAGGAGACGTCAAGGTATTTCCCTTGAGGCCATGATGCCCGGTAACAGGTCCCAGGCTTATCGGGAGTTTGGCGTTAGCATCCTTAATCATATTATTTTGGACCATGTCCTGAGCGGAGCGAAGGATCTAGATGTCGCTTATACCGTGGATTTGAAAGAAGCCTACCAGCAGATAACGGAAGGAAAATATCAATTAGCCTTCCTGTTAAATCCTCCGCAGCCGGAGATGGTCAAGGCTGTTGCCGATGCTCAGGACAGGATGCCAAGCAAATCAACTTATTTCTACCCCAAGCTCCCCGCCGGTTTAATCATTAATCCTCTGGACTAACCAGCAATTTCCTCTCCTCGACCCACAGTGTCATTGCGAGGCATAGCCGAAGCAATCTTTTTTTTACCTTTCCCTCGACCCCCACTGTCATTGCGAGTCCCGATTTATCGGGACGAAGCAATCTCTTCTTCCGTGAGGGGAGGCTAGTCCTGAGCCGAAGCCCTGAGAGAAGCGAAGGGTCAGCGAATGATGAGAGTGGAATAAGAACCCTAAGCTTCGGCGCTGCTTTGACCAGGCAAACGCAGAATCAAGAATTCAGCCATTGCAATAGGGAAAAGGCCCCGATTGGTAAGAAAAGTTAAGTTATGTGTATTGACAGTTCCACTGGAAAACGATAAAATAATACTAAATCACTTAGGAATAAAGGGCTGGTAGTCAAATGTCTGCATCACTGGGTTGTCATTGTTTCCGTATGCTGAGTCCACCACAAGTAGTTGTGTGACTTCGGCTCTTTTTTCTGCCACGGTAAAATCTACCCTCTTCCTCGACCCCCAGTGTCATTGCGAGGTACAGCCGAAGCCTTGAGCGAAGCGAAGGGTCACGAAGTATGAGGGTAAATATAAAAGAATGATCAAGGGAGGTACATCAATGAAAAAAGGCAAATTGATAGCCAAAATCTTTGGGATTGTACTTGTGTTTGTGATGGTGGGGTCGATGCTTGGAGGGTTGCCTGCTTTAGTAAGCAAAGTTGAAGCCTCTCCGGGAACCATTTATGTCCCCGATGACTACTTAACGATTCAGGAAGCAGTGGATGCTGCCAGCCCCGGCGATACCATAATCGTAAGGGATGGCACCTACATCGAGAATGTGGATGTGAACAAAGACCACTTGACTATTCAATCAGAGAACGGGGCTGAGGCAACGATTGTCCAGGCAGCGAATGAATATGACAATGTCTTTGCAGTGACTGCCGACTATGTAACGATAAAGGGGATGGGTGTCTACGGGGCGAAGGGGATGGGTCACGTGGGGATATCTCTCCACAGCGCCAGTAGTTGCGCCATCGAGGACAACCGCTGTGGCTGGGACTCAGGCCATAAGAACCGCATCGGCATCGTGCTGTTTTCTTCGAGTGGCAATACCCTTTTGGGTAATACCTGCAACGAGAACTTAGAAAATGGTATCTCTCTGTATTCTTCGAGCTATAACACCATTACAGGCAACACCTGCAACGAGAACTTAGATGGCATCCGCCTGTCTTCTTCAAGCAGCAACATCTTTTCGGGCAACACTTGCGATAAAAACCGCTACTATGGCATCTACCTGTCTTATTCAAGCAGCAACATCTTTTCAGGTAACACCTGCAATGAGAGCCCGTGGGGCATCAATCTATATTGTTCAAGCAGCAACACCTTTACTGACAATACGATGGTCGACGATGGCATATTGATTGAGGGCGCACTTGAACATTGGAACACTCATGATATCGATACATCCAACACAGTAAACGGTAAGCCAGTGTACTATTGGAAGGATATAGACGGAGGCACAGTACCCTCAGGAGCAGGACAGGTCATACTTGCCAACTGTACAAACGTTGTTGTTGAAAACCAGGATGTATCTAATGGCGCAATTGGAGTACAACTGGGATTTTCGTCAGGCAATAAGATTGTGAACAACACCGCTAACGAGAACACGCGCGATGGTATCTCTCTGTATTCTTCGAGCTATAACACCATTACAGGCAACACCTGCGACGAGAACCTTAGCTATGGTATTTGCTTATGGGATTCGAGCAGCAATGCCCTTACCGGTAATACGATGGTCGACGATGGAATAATCATTAGGGGAGATTCAATTGTGGATTGGAACACTCACACTATCAGCGCGTCGAACACCGTAAATGGAAAACCAGTATACTATTGGAAGGACATAAATAGTGGGACAGTACCCACGGGAGCGGGGCAGGTCATACTCGCCCACTGCAGGAATGTTGTTGTTGAAAACCAGGATGTATCTAATGGCACAGTTGGAATACAACTAGGATTTTCGTCAAGCAATAAGATTGCGAACAACACCGCTAACGAGAACACGCGCGATGGTATCTCTCTGTATTCTTCGAGCTATAACACCATTACAGGCAACACCTGCAATGAGAATAATGAGAATGGCGGCGCGGGTATCCTCTTGGTTTCTTCGACTTTCAGCACCCTTATGGACAACATCTGCAATGAGAACTACTATGGCGTTAGCTTGGTTTATTCGAGATACAACACGATTTACCTGAACAACTTCATAAACAACAGAGAAAACTTTGCTTCTTGGAGTTCAACCAACACTTGGTTGAACTCCACAGAGCAAATAACCTACACCTATAACGGCAACACATATACAAACTTCTTGGGCAATTACTGGGATGATTACTCTGGAAGCGATGGAAACAGAGACGGGATTGGATATACTCCTTACACTATAAATTCAGATAGTGACAATTATCCGCTGATGGAGCCTTTTGAGAATTATGAAATAGGCGAAACCCCTCCAGCAGATCAACCACCAACCGCCTCTGCCTCAGAGATAAGTGGTCAGCCTGAAACCATGCATCCATACAATACCTATTCAGTGACTGCCCGATACCACGATCCCGATGGAAGAGATAATCTGAAGTACTGTTATCTAAGACTTAACCATCCCTCAAAGCCTCTAACTATAATGTGGGATCAATCCAACGGCAACTATGGGCCGTGGGCTGGTGAGAAAGGCGAAGATTATATATTGGTGACTAGTGTCATTAGCACAGAGTTGGCCGATGGCTATGAGTTATCCTGGAGTTTTGAGCTTAAAAGTAGTTGGCCTGGGACAGACAGTCCCATCGATTTCGGAGTTTACGCCTGGGATGATGGTGACCTGAAGAGTGGATGGGACTATGACGACACCAATGCTGCTTTTATTGTCCAGCCCTTCTTGCCCGTACTCATTTCCCCCCTGTCAATCACTCCGGAGAAAGAAACGTATGAGATTGGCGAAACGCTGACTGCTCAATTCGCAATAAGGAATCAAGGAGCAATGCCGTTCACTCTCGATGTGCTTACGGCGGGAGGTAGGTGCAATGGATGGTGTATGCCCTCTGGATGTCCTGACTTCCCACATTATAGTGTTACCCTTCAGCCTGATGAAATATACCAATATGAAGGTGACTTCACATTGCCCAAATCCGGAAATTACCTATTCTTCGTTGCGTATCATATTGACTCTCCTACTCCTGATGAAGCCAAGCTACTTGACGAGAACAACTGGAACACGAATATCAATCCGGGGACGGGCCTGACACCGCAAGACCGAATACGTACCGTTATTGTACCCCAGACAGAAGAAGAGGCTGACCTTAGCGCAGAGATTAATAGGTTACTTGCAATCAATGTTCAGTATCCACCCTATCTTCTCACGCCTGAAGGCTTTCAGATGTCCGTCGCTATCGTGTGGATGAATTGGACTGCGTGGATTACACAAGTTGAATTAAACGAGAAGTACGATGAGCTCTATTTTACTGGGATTGACTACGACTGTGCCAGCCGTACAGCCTTAATAAATGCAAAAGCTGCATTGAACAGGGGCGATATCGAAATTGCACAAGAATATGTTCAAGACTACTTCCTGTATAACAAACTGTCATTGATGAGCTTCAATGCAGCCACCGACTATTTCTCCAACATGGCAGGAGCTGCAGAGACTTTGGCCGAGGGGGTGCGAGACGGTTCCCAAGCTGCTGTCAAGTTTGGCCTCACGTTTATTTCGCCTACAGCTGCTAAGGCTGCGGACTATTTCTTTATCGGCTCCGACTTTGTAGTCGACTATTATTTCCGAGGGGAAGACGAGGCATTGAAGGACGCCTTAGTAGAGGCAGCCATAACGACACTCTTCAATGAAATCCCGTTGGCCCCCGGGGGTAGGACGCTGGAGAACTACATAGCTAACAGGGTCGGGAAGGTGACGTTCCCTCTACTACAAACTTGGATCAAGAGCGGACAATGGCAATTCTTTCTATCGAGAGGTCTGAAGTATGGCGCTGAGTGGCTCTCTGAAGAGGTTGCTGAAGAAGTTGCTTCATTGATTCTTGATGAATTGGGAAAGAGCGTCGATCTCATAGAATCACAGCTAAAGAGCCCAGTAGAGCTTCTTGTTTATGACTCTCAGGGTAACGCTGCAGGCCTGCTCAATGGACAGGTTGAACACGCAATACCGAGGTCAATGTATGCCAACGAAACAGTCACAATTTTCTTCCCTTCGGGTCCTTGCACATACAGCATCATCGGGAAGGATGAAGGGGTTTATGGGCTTGAGGTATTCCATGACGAAGGGGACGATACAGCTAACTTCAATGTCGTAGACATCCCAACATCAGCCGGGGTAGTGCACCAATACACCATTGATTGGGATGCTCTTTCTGAAGGCGAAGAAGGCGTTACAGTCCAGATAGATTCTGACGGTGATGGCGAGTTTGAGGATACGTTTACCTCCGATAATGAGCTTACGCAGGATGAGTTCATGTTGCGGACAGCTACGACCATAGACTTCGACCCAGACACCTTAAACCTGAAGACCAAGGGCAAGTATGTCACCGCATATATCGAGCTTCCAACAGGCTACGATGTAAGCCAAATCGATGTTTCCAGCATTACGCTGAACGGCACCATTCCAGCCTTGGATAAGCCAACCAAAGTTGGTGACTACGATAGTGACAGCGTCCCTGACCTGATGGTCAAGTTCGATGCATCTGCAGTGAAGGACCTACTCACGCTTGGTAGCCAAGTGGAGATAACAGTAACGGGAGAGGTCGCTGGAATTGGCTTTGAGGGCAGCGATACTATCAGGGTAATAAGTAAGTAATACGTCAAGATTTTTGCCCTAGTTATGCTCGCGTGATGGGAGGAAAGAGGTTCCGCCCGGCTCAAGGATAGGCCTTTAAGCCGAATAGAGTAAAGGGGATGGCTCCTTCAGGTGTGCCATCCCCTTTTTCGACTTGACATCTCATCTCGGAACGCTATAAATTATGCAGGAGCCAACGTGTCTAAAACCTGAAGGAGTCAGCTTTATGAAAAAGATCATCCAGGTCAAAATCTATAAAGGGGAGAAATTTTACGTTGCCGAGTGTGTTGACTTGCCTGTGGTTACTCAAGGCAAAACTCTGGACGAAGTTGTGGAGAATATCAGGGAAGCTATTGACCTCCACCTTGAGGGAGAGAGCCTAGAGGAGTGGGATATTTCCCCCGATTTTTCCGTTTTGGCCAATTTTGAGCTTGAGCCAGTTCATGCCAAAGCTTAGAACCCTCAGCTGCGAAGATGTTGTGAGATTCATAAGGAACTGGATGAAGACACCTTAAGAGCCATTTTCAGGCAAGCCTTAAGATATTTTCCAGAAGAGCAGCTTAAGCCATATTTCTATAGCTAGAAGTATTATAGCTGGGTTACTATAATTGCGCTGAGGTTCAGATTGCCTCGTCGCAAAGGCTCCTCGCAGTGACAGTGGAAAAACGCAAGAGGCAGCGGGGCTCAGAGATATGCGAGAGATTGCCATGGCTTGGGTTTTCACCCTCACCTCCCTTCACGGAAGAAGGGATTGCTTCGTCCCGACAAAATCGGGACTCGCAATGACACTGGGAGTCAAGGGAGAGGAAATTGCCGGTTAATCCCCTGGACTTAACCGGGTTTGCAAAAAAGACTATCTATAGCTTTACTGCTTTAGCACTGTAAATACCAGGAAGGGCACGTATCTCCTGTAGCTGCTCTTCACCCAGTGGTTCATCGAGAGCCAAAATCATGAGGGCTTTACCCCGGAGCTTGAGTCTGGATAAGTGCATGGAGCTGATGTTAATATCGGCTTTACCGGCTATATTACCGATGGTGCCAACAAGCCCAGGTTGGTCAAGATGGTCGCAGAAAAGGAAATATCCCCCGGTGGGCACGATATCCATCCAGAAGTCATTAACCTGGACGATGTGGATCTCGCTATCTCTAACTGTGCTCGATATTGCAGTGGTTCCTACATTGGTATTGACCTCCAGGGTGAGCAAGTTGGAGTAGTTCTGGCAGGTTGCCTCTTTTTCTTCGCTGATTTTCAAGCCGCGCTGAGCGGCGATAAGACTGACGTTGACCAGGTTGATTCTTTCTTCGCTTGCTTGCTGTAATAGCCCGCTGATGAGCGCCGTCTTAATAGGATTGCAATCGTAATTACTTACTCCGCCGCTATACTTGATGTGCGTTGACTTTATTTGTCCCTCCATTAGCTGACTGGCAAGGTTGCCGATAGTTGCAGCTACTCTCATAAATGGTTCCAGTTCTGGAGCTATGTGGGGAGCGTTAACGGCGTATTTGCTAAATCGTCCTTGCAGCACGGCCAGGACTTCTTCAGCGATGTCTTTTGCGATGCCAGCCTGTGCTTCAATTGTAGAAGCGCCCAGATGAGGGGTAACAATTATCTTGTCCTCTGTGAATAGGGGACTCTCTGTTACTGGCTCATTGGTAAAGACATCGAAGGCAGCGCCAGCTATTTTCCCAGTCTTAATTGCTTTGACTAATGCTGCCTCGTCAATCAATCCGCCCCGGGCACAATTGATAATCCGAGCTGTGGGCTTTAATTTTGCTAACTCCTTACCTCCAATTAATTTCTCGGTAGTTGCGGTCAGTGGCACGTGGAGAGTGATAAAATCAGCTTCTTTAAGAAGTTGGTCCAGGGACACCAGGTCTACTTCGAGATTGCGGGCATAGTCTTTAGAGACAAAGGGGTCGTGGGCGACCACGCGCATCTCAAAGGCCTGGGCCCGTTTGGCTACTTCAGAACCGACATTACCTAGACCGATGATGCCCAGTGTCTTATTCCTGATTTCCGTGCCGACAAACTCCTCTCTTTGCCATTTACCTGATTTAAGGCGGCTATTTGCTTGTGGTACGTTACGTGCCAGTGCCAGCATGAGAGCGATGGTATGTTCTGCGGCAGCCACAGTATTGCCTGTGGGGGCGTTAACCACCACAATGCCATTCCTGGTAGCGGCATCGACATCAATATTATCTGTGCCCACTCCTGCTCGGCCGATCACCTTGAGTTTCTTCCCCGATTCAATGACCTTTGCCCCTACTTGAGTTTGGCTGCGTACAATCAAAGCATCATAATCGCCAATTATTGCCTTGAGTTGCTCAGGGTCTAGCTTGGTCTTGATATCCACTTGAGCGTGGCTACGCAGGGATTGTATCCCTTCTTCGGCAATTGGGTCAGCGACTAAGATTTTCATCTTTTAAATATAAATCCCAAATCCTAATTTCTAAACCCTAAACAAATTCAAATTTTCAAATTCCTAAATTCAAAACCCTTATATTTTGGTCATTGGGATTTTGATGAGAGGAACCAAATTTTTCCTTTCTATTGTTTAGCATTTCGTATTTAGTGCTTAGGATTTCTTCGCCTTGGGTAGAGCTTTGTTTAACGCCTCCAGTACCGACTTGATATCCTTGTCATATACCAGGCCGAGATGGCCAATGCGGAAGATCTTTCCTGCTAGCTTCCTCTGGCCTCCGGCAATGACTACGTCATGCTCCTCCCTGAGCACCTGAATTAATTTGGGGACGTCAATTTTGTCAGCGGCGTTCACCGCCGTCACCGTGTTAGAGGCATAATCTTCTTGGGGGAAAAGGGTGAATCCCAGCGATTTGATTCCATTTCTCGCTATTTGAGCTACCCGCGCATGCCTGGCGAATATGTTGTTTAGTCCCTCTTTTAGCATTAAATTTAAAGTGGTATCAAGGGCATAGAAAATGGAGATAGCTGGTGTCCAGGGAGTTTGCCCTTTCTGAAGAAAATCTTTGGCTTTGCTGAAATCCCAATAATAGCGTGGCATTTTCGCTTGAGCATGAGCCTGCCAGGCTTTTTCACTTACACTAACCATGGCTAGTCCGGGAGGCACCATCCATCCTTTTTGGGAACCAGTGACAACTATATCACAATGCCAGTCATCGGTAGGCAAATTGATGCAGCCCAGGCTTGAGATAGCGTCAACCAGGAGAAGTTTATCGAATTTCTTGACCACGGCGCTTATGTCACCGAGCCTGTTAGTCATCCCTGTGGATGTTTCATTATGAGTTGCCAGGACTGCCTTAATATCGCCATCTTTGATACTGTCATGCTTCCTTAATACCTTTTCTACTGCATCAAGGTCAACTGCTTTCCCCCATTCAAAACTAAGGCGGATTATTTCAGCACCATATCCTTCGGCGATATCGCCAAAGCGCTCACCGAAGGCTCCGTTGGAGATGGATAAGACCTTATCGCCCGGCGATAGGGTATTGACAATAGCTGCTTCCATGCCACCGGTGCCTGAACCGGTAAGCAGGAAAACGTCTCCTTTGGTCTGAAATGCCTGTTTTAGTTTCTCCGTTGTTGAATTGAGAATTTTGGCAAATTCTCCCCCCCGATGGTTTATCATCTGCCGCCCCATGGCTTGAAGAGATTGTGGTGGGCAAGGTGTTGGTCCCGGAACACGTAACTGCATTTTTACCTCCTCATTAAGCCTTTTCTTTATCAGCATGGACGATTTTAGCAAAACGGAGCTTACCGACTTTAATTGTATCACCAGGTCTAATTTCAACATCCTCGTCTCTGACTACCTGTCTGGTTCCATCTGGTCGGATTATCTGAACGGCACCCTGAGCAAGTAACCTTTTAGCTTCGCTCATGCTATTCCCAAATTTGTTATCCACAAGCCACCTCGGCATGTTCCTGCGGTGGATCACTTCAGCGCTAACTTTCATACCGCCTTTGATAACAATACTAGCTCTCGCTTCTATTTTGTGAAGTTCTCGCGTCTGAAACTGCTCTTGGAACCGCTCCTCTGCCTCATCCGCTGCCTGTTTACCGTGGAACTGCCTGACAACTTCATGAGCCAATCGCTTTTTAAGGTTCATGGGGTTAACTGAGTGCGATTTCAGTTGCTTCTTGAACTCAGCGATTTCTTGTTCAGGAACGTCGGTCACTAGCTCAAAATAGTCCACAATAAGAAAGTCGGGGATGGACATCACCTTGCCGTATACTTCCTGGGGAGGCTCAGCAATGCCTATATGGTTATTTAAGCTCTTGCTCATCTTTTGATGACCATCGGTGCCAACCAGGAGGGGGACAAGGAAAACTTGCTGGGGAGACTGCCCCGTGTTTTGCTGGAGCTCTCTGCCCACAAGGCAATTGAATTTCTGGTCACTGCCACCGAATTCAACATCGGCTTTGATAGCCACTGAATCATAGCCCTGAAGCAAAGGATAAAGCATCTCAGTTAGAGATATAGGGTTGCCAGAACCATACCTCTTGTTGAAATCCTCTCTGGCTAGAAGTTGGGCGATGGTAAATTTGCTGGTAAGTTTAATTACTTCATCCAAAGTGAATTGGGAAAACCATTCGCTTTGCCATCTTAGCTCTGTTTTATCCTTATCTACCACCTTGAAGAATTGTTCCATGTAAGTTTGAGCATTGCTCTCTATTTCATTGGGGGAAAGCATAGGGCGAGTAGCTGACTGACCGCTGGGGTCGCCAATTCTGGCCGTCCAGTCGCCGACTATAAGAATGACTTTATGTCCTAGCTCTTGGAATTGACGCAGCTTTCTCAGGCCCACCACATGTCCCAGGTGGATGTCAGGAGCGCTGGGGTCGAAGCCTTGCTTCAGGGTCAGAATTCTCCCCGAGTTCAGCAGCCTTAGTAGTGCCGCCTCTGTTATAATTTCAGCCACTCCTCGTTTTAATATGGTGGCAAACCTTGTATCAGTCATTCTAAATCTTTAGCTAAAATTGCTTCTACCTCTCGGACATCTTTTTCGATTTGTACCTTTAGCTCTTCAGAAGAGGGAAAGCGTTGCTCATCCCTTAATTTTTGCACAAATTCTAGACTCATGTCTTTGCCATACAAATCACCTTTATAGTTTAAGAGGTGAGTTTCCACTATTTTTTCCCCTTCCCCAAAGGTGGGGCGGATGCCAATATTAGTTGCTGAAGGGAATCGCTTGCCATCTACCTGAGCGATAGTAGCGTAGATGCCATTGCCTGGTAACGCTTGTTGTGGCCTAATATCCAAGTTAGCAGTGGGGAATCCCAAAACTCGTCCACGTTTGTCGGAAGTGATGACCTTGCCTCTCAGGTAGAAATAGCGCCCCATTAACCTTTCCACTCTTCTCATGTCGCCTTGAATTAATGCCTGGCGGATGAGAGTGCTGCTCACTACTTCGCCATTGATTGTATAGGGAGGGATGACTTCCACGCTGAATTTCATTTCATGTCCCAGGGCGCGGAGCAGGTTTATATTGCCTTCCCCGCCTCGTCCTAAAGCGAAGTCGGGCCCCACCATAATGCCCCGCATTTTGAGATGTTTTTTGAGCAAGGACACAAAGTCCCGGGCACTTAGCTGGGCTACTTTGGGAGTGAAAGTGAGCACTGCGACTATGTTTATGCCTAATTCTCGAAAAGCCCTGACCCTATCCTCCAGGCTGCTAAGCCAGGGTAGCTGATTATGCTGATGTAATACCGATTGGGGATGAGGACTAAAGGTAACTACTCCGCTAAGCAAGTTTTTCTCCGCTGCTCGCTGTTGTAATTTTTCCAGCAGGTAGCGATGTCCGGCGTGGACACCATCAAACACACCTATGGTAAGGAGTGATTCCCCTTGGGGAACCATATTAGCTAGCTCTTGCTCGATTTCCATGGTCTCGGGGTTTGTTCCTTACGCTTGGAGTAGCTAGCTTTCTATTTCTAGCTTCGGCTATGGGCAGTAATTGGGCCATTAAGAGGCGAAAGTTATCAAAGGTGAGCGATTGAGGACCATCGGCAAGCGCTAGGTCAGGATTAGGATGGACTTCTATGAGAAGTCCGTCTGCCCCGGCAGCTACTGCTGCTAATGCCAGCGGGAGTACTAGATACCATTTACCCGTGGCGTGACTGGGGTCAGCGATAATGGGTAAATGGCTGACTTTCTCGATAATTGGTATAGCACTAACATCCATGGTATTACGGGTATAGGATTCAAAGGTTCTAATACCCCGTTCGCAAAGAATAACCTGCTCATTCCCCTGAACTAAGATATATTCGGCGGCCAATAACCACTCTTGTATGTTGGACGACAAACCACGTTTGAGCAACACCGGTTTCTTTGTCTTCCCCACTTCATCAAGCAAAACAAAGTTCTGCATGTTTCTAGCTCCAATCTGGAGTATATCAGCGTATTTGGCTACTAAATCAACCTTGTCTGGCGACATAACCTCGGTGATTATGGGCATTTGAGTTTCCTTGCCTGCCTGTGCCAGTATTTTGAGCCCGCTTTCGCCCAGTCCACGAAATTGATAAGGCGAGGTGCGTGGTTTAAAGGCACCACCGCGCAATATAGTGGCCCCGGCTGCTTTGACCGCCTGAGCAGTGGCCAAAAGTTGTTCCTCGCTTTCTACAGCGCAGGGTCCAGCCATGACGACTATTCCATTGCCACCGATAGTCACGCCATTTAGTTCGACTATGGTGTCTTGGGGATGGAATTCCCGACTGGCAAGTTTGTAAGGTTTGGTTACAGGTATGACCTGTTCCACGCCTGGGAGCAATTCCAGGGTGTCGCGAAGTTCAGGGAAAGCTTGCCCCAGTACGCCGATAACAATATGTTCAATACCCTCTGATATGTTTGCCTTTAGGCCAGCGTCTTCAATCCTTTTCTTAACACCATTGATTTCATCTTGGCTGGAGCCACCTTTCATGACTACAATCATGTGTCGCCTCCAATTGATAGTGACGGTTTGTCCTTTAACTTCTTCGCCTCTCCTAAGTAAACGTGTGTGATTTCCTCAGGTCCTTTTTCAGTGTTTGCAAGCATCAGAATTCTCAGGCAGCGGGGTAGATCGTTGGGGACGTTCATTTCATGCCCACAGAGCAAAGCCAGGGTGGATGGCCATCCTAGTTCTCGTGTCGCTGCCGCAGGAAACTCAGCATTTAGGTCTGGCGTGGTGGTGAAAAAAATAGCAGCGATATCCTTAATTTCAATTTTGTTAGCCTTCGCCATTTCCACAAGCAGCTTCCCAGCTGCAGCCAGGATGCTTTCTTTATTATTTGCTAAAACCGTGATAGCCCCTCTGATGCCACGGCACTGCAATTTACCATCTCTCCTTTTTAGATTTAAACTAATAGCCTACCTTAATTCTCATCCTTCGTCCACCTTCAAATCAAAAACCGCCAGCCCTCCATCTTATCACCCTTCCGTGACACAACAGTATTGAATAGGAAAGCATAAAACCTAAACTGTACCTTGTAGTCCTTTGTATCGTAATACGATGTATTATCTATTATGAATGCAAAGAGATTTTTCGTCAATACCCTTGGGGCCCTATAATAGATTTTACGAAGAATTTTTGCAAGGAAGTCATGGTGGCAAGAGCCCTCGGGCCGAAAGACCAGGCGAAAGGTAACGTAAGAGCATAGTATTCCTGCCGAAGTTAGGGACGAACAAGAACGAGGGCACTGCGCACCATATCGGAGTGGATTACCACTGAAGATATACCTATGTTGTAGTGAAGGATCACAAGTGACAAGAGTACGACTGTTGTCGATATCAATCGATAATGAGGCATAGACGCCGCCTCCTTGGCACGATTCGTGGCATGGCATAATCGTACGCAGATCACCAGAGTAACCACAGAAACGGACCTGCAATTCGTATCGTCTGCCTCACATTATCGCATCCTAGCACTTGGTCAAATCATTGCGAGGCGAATGATCTGACGCGGCAACCTCGCCTTGACAGCGGTCTGGAATAGGATGGGGCACCTTACTTATCCCATGGCTCGCGAGCAACAAGTAGCTGTTGTGCTACGCCCAGCTCGATTGATCTGCAGGGCTAGGTCTCAATGGTACCGTTGCTCGTTATTTGCTTGTCTGTTGGCCGGCTCCGGTGGTAAGATGATACTAGGTATTTGTGCACTTATGGGCAATATTTGTGGTCTCTAGATATGCAGATAGAAGAATTTAGAACTCTAGTAGTGAGAGCAATCGAGAATTTGCCACCGGAGTTTCAGCGCAAACTGGAAAATGTTGATATTGTGGTAGAAGAGTGGCCCACACCAGGGCAACTGAGACAGGTTAAGCATATTCATCCCACCCAATTGCTTGGCCTTTACCAGGGTGTGCCTCAAACTAGGCGGGGCCGGGGGTACGCATTGGTTTTGCCTGATAAGATAAGCATCTTTCAAAAGCCTATAGAGGCGCAATGCCGCTTTGCCGATGAAATTGAAGCAAAAATAGAGGAAGTAGTGCGCCATGAAATAGCCCACCACTTCGGCCTCGACGAAAAGACTCTGCGGAAGATAGAGGGTGAGAAACGCAGCAAAAAGTAGTTGGCCAATTTATTGGGCAATTATGCCTGATGAATCAGGCAACTACAAAGATGCGGGGCCTTACCCTCCTCTTGGAGAGGGATTTTATAGTATTTGTAGCATATTATGTGGGAGGTTAAAAACCTGAACTGATATTACCAGCAAAGTGAGCAAAGTTGTGGTTACATCTAGAAGAGTTTTTCGGAGATATTTTCCCCTGATATTTATACTGTGGGTTATTTTTGTGTTATATCCCAATCCTCTAAACTTCATCATTAGTCTCCAAAGGGCTTTTAACTTTAATGCTGACCCTGGCGCTGTTGAATCTATGCTGAATGACCTTCCTTCTGACCCTGCAGCTATAGAAGAAGCAGTCAAGGCTATAATACCCTATCGCCACGATTGGGAGGTTTATGGAATGCCCTGGTATTGTCCCACAATTGAACAAGTGCTGGAGAGGGATGAGGGGGATTGCAAAGCTCGAGCTCTGGTCTTGGCTTCTGTTTTGAAAGCGAAGAATATTTCCTATCAGGTTAATTACACACCCACACATGTGTGGGTGGACTATGAAGGTAAACAGGAGACCCCAATTGAGAATGCTCAAGTAAACTTCTCCACACGAGACCCTGAAACTGGTGAACGGCAGTTCCAGATTCCTCATATCAGGTTGAGCGAGGTCACGGATTCCTTCTGGGACAGCTTCTGGGGTCCCATGCCCGAGGCAAGAAAGGCTCTTCTAATCTCGGGCTTATTAGCTTTGATAGTGGCAAGGGTGATTTTGCGCAAAAAGAAAACTGCCCAATAAGCAGGGAATTAAGATGCCCACGGGGGGATAAAATACAGAGAACAGCAGAAGCTCAGTTGATTGCACAATTACTCAGATTGTTTAGTCTGCTGACGTCTTGTGTTTTCCACGATGGTTGAAATCACATTCTCAGCATACCTAGAGTAACGACTACTCACCTTGTTGGAAAATAATCGTGAGTATACAATAACCATTGAAGCGTTCTGTTTACGATATCGGTCAGGAGATTAAAAATGGAAATATTAGTTTATGAAGACAATACAGAAAAAGATTACCAAACAGTGGCGGTAATTGATTGGAAAAATTTAGACAAGAAGCTGAAAGAGAGACCCGAAGATTATATTTTTATTCTATCTCCCGGTGAAATGAATAAATTTATGGAATTAAATAAACAGATATGTGCTGGATTGAAAGGCAAAGGTATGGCAATCAATGAGCGAGGATGCCATAGTCAATTATGTGCTCAGCGATTTCTCTCCCCAGGAAGAAGCAATAATCAAGCCTGTAATTGCCAAGGTGGCCGAAGCTATTGACTGCTTTCCTACCCGGGGAATAGAAGCGGTAATGAGCAAGTTCAACTAGTCGCTTTATGAAGCTACATGCCATACTATATTCAAGGGAGAATTCAACAATAGGGCGTTTTGTTAAGCCTAAACCTGAATTATTCGGCAGGGGAGAACACTATGCTATGATTGTGGGATAATGAACTCAGTAACTGGGCGATTTTAGACATTGCGAATGTGCTAAGGAGAGAAATGCATTTTAAATGTGTTACCTGCGGAATTGAATTCGCTACTATAGAGCAGCTGGCTAGCCACAAGAAACAGCACCAGGCTGGTCCAAGAAGCTCCCCAGGAGTAATCTGCTTGGGCTGTGGCAAAAGCATCCCTTTGGAGCCATCTAAAGCTAACTACAGCGGGCCACTCACTTGCCCTAACTGTCGACGGACAATGACCGTCGTCATAGAAAATGGTGAATTAGCTGTAGCTCGGCTTGGCTAGGAAGGATTGGTATCCCAAAAGAATTCGGACCCTTATTCTTAGCTGGTAGCATATTCTAGTAGTATTAATAGGCGCACTGTATAAATGCCAGCCCTATGCTGACTGCCAGAATGCCTGCGATCACATCCGTGCGGAGGGGACTCCGAATCAGATTGTGTATTGATCTGAGAAGTGCACCCATATACAATAACTTTCTTCTTTTCTACTCGTTGTCGGCCTAAGACGGGGACTCTTCCAGCGTGGCATTAGCCACATTTTGTACACTCCCACGGTAATAGACAATTTCAACCTGGTCACCAATCTGATGAGAACCTAGGGCTGAGGACAGTTCTGCAGCAGTGCTGATATTCTCGTCGTCTACTTTAGTAATAACATCACCTGCTCTTAACCCAGCCTTATCTGCCGGGCTACCGCTGGTTACGCTGGTGATGAGCACTCCCGTGTTGACTGAGAGGTTGTAGTACTGCTGGATAGTTGAGGTGACGGCGGTCACTGACACTCCAAGCCAGGGGCGAATCACTTTTCCTTCGGTTATTAGGCTCTGCACAATTTGGATGGCAGTATCAGTGCTTATGGCGAAGCCAATATTCTCGGCATTACTGGCGATAGCCACATTGATGCCGACCACTTGCCCTGCCGTGTTTAGTAGCGGTCCACCGCTATTTCCTGCGTTGATAGCAGTATCGGTTTGAATAATGTCATTGAGCACCACTCCGGTGTTCTCTTCAATAGAGCGTCCCAGATTGCTGACAACGCCGGTAGTCCAGGTAGGGCCTCCCGGCAGAGCCAAAGCATTGCCCACAGCTACCACCGGGTCAAGGACGCTAAGCTGCTCCAGAGAGTTGCTCAGGAAATGTAAGTAGGCAAGATTGCTGGCGTCAATTTTCACTACCGCCAAATCAGTTTGTGCGTCTGTACCTACTACAGTTGCCGCAAAAGCACTTCCGTCACTAAGAGTTATGGTCACTTTTTGGGCACCCTCTACCACATGGTTATTGGTCACAATGTAGCCGTCAGAGCTGATTATTATCCCGCTTCCCGCTCCTGTCTGCGGGACTGCCTGCCAGAACCAGTTGTAGCCCACCGTTTCAGTGACGATGGAAACCACGGCAGGAGCCACCTCTGTTACTAATTCCTGGGTACTAAGCTCGGAGCCAATTCCTTCGTCAACATACAGATATCCTGAGGCGGAACTGGGGGGGTTAGCTAGGGTGCAGGCAACAACCAGGCTGATACTAACAAGCAAAACGATACCTATTACAATATACTTTAGCTTACTCGTTTTTCATAACCTCCTATCATGAAAACATAATCCAAGTTCGTATCGACCCTTTCCTTTAGTTGAATCCTGCTCTTTGTATTATTTCTTATTCTCACTCTTTTCCTTCATTTCGGTTTGAAGTCTATTTTTCTAGACTTGAGTTCTGGTTACCGCAAAGGAGAGGGGGGAAGATCCACCCCCTCTCCCTAAACAGGTTCTGCCTGACTGTCTTACTAATCACTTGCTTCAGCGGAAGCATCAGGGCCAAGACACGCCTCCCTATATAGTAATCACTTTACAAAATATCCCCTTATGTAAAATCCAGATGGTGTTAGAGGCCTCCATTTGGAAGCCTCTAACACCATAGTAGAAAGGAGGGGAAAGAAGAAAGAGGTTGAGGTTGTCATATATTTACTTCTCCAAGCCACCCGGTTTGCCTTATGTTGCCAGGGTTGGTCTTTTCGCCAGCTAAACGCGGACCATCCCAAGCCTGAAAATCATCACCCCACATATCGGTCTCCTTTCCTTGATATGTACATCTCATTTCCTTTTCCAGTTAGTCCCCATCAGTACAAATTAAGCTTATCATACCAACATGAACCCACCATGAACCGCGAGTTAACGGCAGAAAAAGCATACAATTCAGCCATTTCATTTCATGTTCATCTTGGTGTAATATAATTCGCTTGGGGAGTCTGTTATGCGAGTTTTGGTTGTTGATGATGACCGGCGGCTCTGTGCTATCATCAAGCGCGGCCTTCTAGAAGAAGCCTACGCTGTTGACTTAGCCTACGATGGAGAGGAAGGAGAATATTTTGCCGAGGTCAATCCGTATGACCTCATCATTCTAGACATCATGCTGCCTAATAAAGATGGCATCGAAGTTTGCCATGAGCTTCGCGCCAAGAAGGTTAATACCCCTATTCTGATGTTGACAGCTAAAGACACTGTGGAGGACCGGGTCAGAGGGCTAGACACAGGAGCCGATGATTATTTGATTAAACCTTTTGCATTTAATGAGCTTCTTGCCCGAGTTCGGGCGCTCTTGCGGCGAGAGGGAATATCCAAATCGCCAGAGCTTCAGGTAGGAGACTTAACTCTGAACACTCTTACCCGCCAGATCTGGCGAGGACAAAGACCTGTTGAATTGACTACCAAGGAATACGTCATCTTGGAGTACTTCATGCGCCATCCCAACGTGGTAGTGACGCGGACCATGATTGAAGAACATGCCTGGGACTACGACTTCGATAGCCTGTCTAATCTGGTAGACGTCTATATCCGTAGACTACGGCGTAAGATTGACAACGAGGGAGAGGATAGCCTGATTCAGACGGTGAGAGGAGCGGGCTATCGGCTGAAAACCTCATGAGCTTCATTCACAGCATCAAATTCAGATTTACCATCTGGTACCTATTGGTACTGGCAGTCTTATTGACTGCCCTCAGTGTCGGGGTATATTTCTATCTCTCGCGAAGCCTCTATCGAAGTCTGGATGATTCACTGGAACTACGTTCAACGCAGCTAGCTGATTTCCCGGCTATTCTGGAAACCATCAGGCAAGGACAATTCCAAGAGGAACTGGGGGAAATTGTCGTTTTGTATTTCTACTCTGCTAACCAATCGCGGGAGGTATCTCCTACAGGGATAAGTATTCCCCTGAGTGACGAATTCATTTCGCAAGCCATTGCTGGCACGGGTTTGTTTACCACTATCGAAACAGCAGAAGGAGAAGGACTGCGTATGCTGGCCGTCCCCGTAGACCTTGGCATTCCGGAACTGCCAGGGGAACCGGCACCCAGTATCCCGCCAGTTCTACTGGTTATTGGTCGCTCGACAGAACAGATAGACCAGGCACTGGCGGGATTGGTGCGCACCCTAATCATAGCCGTCCCGCTGGCCATGGCATTAGCTGCCGGAGGTGGCATATTTCTAGCCCGCCGAGCGCTCAAGCCAGTGGACCAGATTGCCCAGACAGCGCAGGAAATCGAGGAAAGTGACTTAAGTCAAAGGATTAATGTAAACACCAAAGACGAACTAGGGAGGCTGGCAGCAACGCTCAATCAGATGATTGCCCGGTTGGAAAGAGCATTCCAACGCCAGAAGCAATTCACCAGTGATGCCTCACACGAGCTACGTGCTCCCCTGGCGGTGATTGAAGCTGAATCCTCTCTGGCGCTCCAGAAAGAGAGACCTCCAGGCGATTACAGGCAATCTTTAGAGACCATTTCTCAGGAAACAAGACAAATGTCCTCTCTTATTGACCAATTGCTCACTCTCGCTCGTGCTGACGCCGGCAAGGAACAATGGAACTTCACTGAGGTAAATCTCGGCAAGCTCATCTCCAATTTGAGTGCAGATGTAGAGGTTCTCTGCCAGGAAAAAGGGCTCGTTTGTCAATTAGGTGAACCGCCGGACTTGGTGGTTAAGGGCGACGAAGGCCGCCTCAGAGAACTGTTCATGAACCTTCTGGATAATGCCATCAGATATACGCCCCCTCCGGGGACTGTTTCCGTCTCACTTAGCCGCGAAGGACAAATGGCTATGGTGACCGTGAAGGATACTGGAGTTGGCATACCAGCCGAAGACATACCTTTCATCTTCGACCGCTTTTACCGGGTCGACAAATCCCGCTCCCGCGCTGAGGGAGGCACCGGTCTGGGTTTGGCAATATGCAAGCACATTGCTGAGGCCCACGGAGGGAAAATAGAAGTGGAAAGCCAGGTAGGAGCGGGAAGCACCTTCTCGGTGCGCCTTCCTCTGCTACCCCCTTAGTTCTCTCCCATTTCCTTGCCTGCCCCCTGTATTCAACCTAGAACTCATCTATGTTATAGTGTTAATCAGTAAGCTCAGCAGGTAAAAGCTGATATCTATGTCTAAACGTTTGGACATCAACAGTGTCCCGGCTCTAGTCGGAACCGTGGGGCCAATTGTGGTGATTGTCGGGGATATTGCAGCGTCTTTATCTATTACCGGGTACAGCCCAGTTCGTGATACAGTCAGCAGCCTGGCGTTGACTGGCATAGGCTGGCTACAAACGATCTGTTTCCTGGCTATGGGCTTGCTACTGGAGATATTTGTGGCCGGGCTCTTTTTCAACCTTCGTAGAGCCGGGGGCTTCCGTGCCGGCATTGTACTTCTTGCCCTCTGTGGTTTTGTACTGATGTTGATTGCTACTTTCCATATGGATGCCCCGGGAAGTCCCCGTACTATTGACGGAACAATCCACGCGACGGCATCTTATGGACTTGGCCTGTTATTCCCTATCGCTATTCTATCGCTCTCACCAAGCTTCAAGAGTACTCCCAACTGCAAAAGCATCTTTATCTATACTCTGATTGCCGGAATTCTAGCTTTCGGTTTGATAATAGGAGCGTTTTTTGTTGAGCTAACAAGCTGGTTTGGCTTATATGAGCGAATCATAATACTTAACGCGCTAGTCTGGGTGGGAGTAGTGGCAATTCACTTTCTGCGCCTGCTATTGAAACGGGAGCCAAAGCCTCAATCTTCACAGACTGGCGGAAACGGAGGGAAATCATGAATAGAAGTCGTTCACTGATAATCTTGTCGATCCTGAACTTGCTCGGCTTTCTTGGTACCGTTGTCGTCAATGCGCTGGCCAGTATCCTCCCCATAAATAACATAACGACCGGTGCATTATCTGACCTGTATCCAAATTTGTTCGTGCCAGAGGGGCTGACCTTTGCAATCTGGGGACTTATCTATGTATTACTTGGAATCTTCGTCATATATCCATTAATACCCTCTGTTAGAAGAGATGCCCAGAAGGTCGAGTTTGTACAGAGGATCGGACCGCTATTCTTCATTTCCTGCCTTGCCAACATCGGCTGGATATTTGCCTGGCATTATCAAATTCTGCCCCTATCTCTTGTTTTCATGCTGATATTGCTAGGTTGTCTTCTAGCCATTTACCTGAGGCTGAAGGTTGGAAAATCAGAGGCGACAAAGGCTGAAAGATACTTCGTACATCTTCCCTTCAGTGTCTACCTAGGCTGGATTACCATAGCCACGATTGCCAATGTAACCGCTCTGTTGGTTAACAAGGGATGGGGTCTTGATCAGCAGCAATTCTGGGCAGTAGCAGTGATTATCGTTGGTATTGCTATTGCATTATCCGTACTCTTCACCCGGAAAGACATCTTTTATTGCCTTGTGGTTGATTGGGCATTACTCGGGATACTGCTAAAACGACTTTCAGTTACAACGGTGACTGCTCAAAGCGTAGTAGTCGTTACGATTGTTGGCCTCGTGCTTATTACCGGCGGAGTTATAGCTCAACTGATAAGGAAAAGGGTGTACTAGCCAAAATAGTGGTACATCTTAATCTTACTAATCCTTGCAGCCATCGCAACTAAATTGTGCAATAGACTCCCCAGCTATCCTCAAACCTAGTTGAAGGCATGGACGGGCGTGATAATCTGGGTGGAAGTAGGGCAGTCCAGCTTTTACGCTTGCCACTGAGATGAGAGCCAAAGCCTCAACCCTGACGAATTAATAACGGCAAAGCCCTTTGAACCTGCAATATCAAGCCTGGCTTTCCGGGCAGAAGGGCTATCCAGTTCAGGCATGTAGGTAACAATCTGCTATTTTGTGAACATATTATTCCGCTTACTGTATACGGTGCCATCAGCTAGAAGGGGTCCAGTTTTACTTGATTGTACCGTCACTGCTAATCCAGTGTAACGGAATAAATGTAATTAAGTATAAGACAGTGCGGACGCGTGAATCAATCGATCATTCTTGTACTCTCGTTTTAGGGACTCTTCTTCTTGAGCGTTTAAAAGCTTTGATAATTTCAAGAGCTAGTAGGAATAAAGCGGCTGCAGCGAGAACACTTACCCAATCGCTGAGGGTCAAGGGAGCAAATTCTAAAAACCTATTGATGAAAGGAGTGTATATTGCTGTCAACGTGAATCCGATTGAGATTACAATCGACCATAATAGCTTCTTGTTACTCCAAAAATTCCTGTTGAAAAATGAATCGTAGTTATACCTTCTAGATAAGATATTGGCAAACTGACAGAAGACAATAGTAGCGTAACTTAAGGTAGTAGCCCTTGAGTACAGATCGTGTGTCATTGTAAGTTCAGCACCCGTGCGCCCCATGAACACCACGAAATTTACAAAACCAAGAGCTCCCATGAGAAATCCCAAGAACAGGATCTCAGACATTGTGGACCTGTTTAGGATGTGTTCTTGCTGTCTTCGGGGCGGAGAGGTCATCAGATCCTTTGAACCCGGATCAAAGGTAAGAGCGGTAAGCGGTAAAATCTCTGCCAGCAGATCAATTGCCAGTATTTGAATAACCAGAATTGGGATTGGCCAGCCAAACAAGGCTACCCCAGCCAGCCCCAGAAGAACAATAGCTAGTTCCCCTCCGTTGCTAGTTAGAGATGCGATTATCGTTTTCTTTAGATTGTTGTAAATAGTTCTGCCTTCTTGTATTGCATATACAAGTGTTGAGAAGCTGTCATCCAGCAATACAAGTTCAGAAGCTTCCTTGGCGACGTCAGTACCAATACTCCCCATGGCAACGCCAATGTGGGCACTTTTTAGAGCCGGGGCATCATTGACCCCATCTCCTGTAACTGCAACCACCTCCCCTTTGCTTTTTAACGCTTTTACAATTCGTAGTTTATCCTCTGGGGAAACTCGGGAGAAAATAAGAGACTGATGATCTTCCATAATTTGTGTGAGTTTTTCGTCCTTGGTTTCAGACAACTCTTCTCCGGTAATTACAACTGCCTCTTTGTTTTCGGGGAAGAGGTCAATTTGCTTTCCTATTGCTTGTGCTGTGATGGCATGGTCGCCGGTCATTATAAAGGTTTTAATATGGGCTTCATGCGCACTTTCTATTGCCTCTTTAACACCTTCCTTTGCAGGGTCATTCATTGCCATCAACCCTAACAAAATTATGTTTTTCTCCGCATCATCCATTTCGTAATCATGTTTATCATCTTTTAATTCCCTGTATCCGAATGCCAGGACACGCATTGCCTTCTTGGAGTATTCGACGTTTAGCGTGTTCAACACTTCAGCATTCTTCTTTGTGAGCTTGGTCGCTTTACCTCGTTTGTAGATGTATTTGCTCACTGCAAGAACGGAATCGATTGCTCCTTTCATGCAGAGGACTTTCTTACTACCAAACTGTCGAATAGAACTCATCCTTTTACGCTCAGAATCGAAGGGGAACTCCTTGAGCTCCGGATTTTCCTCGTCCTCTTTGGGAGAGCGTGTCCCTAGCTTCGTTGATACAGTGATAAGGGCAGCCTCGGTTGGATCACCAATGGGATACCAGCCTGGGTGATCATTATCAGGTTCATGAATTTCTGCATTAGATGCCATGGTGGCGGTATCGAGCATGATTTCTATTCTCTCGATCTCCCGCTCTGTCAGTTTCTCACCTTTTGAATCTAGTATGTCTCCCTCTGGCTCGTAGCCAACCCCCGAGACTTCATATTGATGGCCATCAAACCAAATGTATTTTACAGTTATTTCATTTTTGGTAAGCGTACCCGTTTTATCTGTACAAATAACATTAGTTGATCCCAGGGTCTCTACAGACGATAATTTCTTAATAACGGCATTTTTCTTGGCCAAACGGGCTACACCATTCGATAGTGCTACGGTTATTTGCATTGGAAGCGCCTGGGGAACAACAGCAACTGCAATGCCCAGGGCGTAGATGAGCGCTATATTCATACCCAACCCCTGCCATATGGTAACTCCGAACAGTATAAGCGCGATTATTATGGCAAAAACAGTGATTCTGTTGGCAATAGACTGCATTTCCAGTTGCAGGGGAGATTTCGACTTCTTTTCTTCCTGTGTCAGACCCGCAATTCTCCCCAGTTCTGTATTCATCCCTGTAGCGACGATGACCCCTTTTGCATTACCTGTAGCCACGGTCGTACCGAGGAATGCCATATTGTCACGGTCTGCCAGAGATGATTTCTTCTTTATTGTGTTACTGTGTTTTCCCTGGGGCATTGACTCTCCTGTCAGGGAGAAATCATTGGTTCTCAGATCAAATGATTCAATTACGCGAATGTCGGCGGGAACTTTATCGCCTTCCTCAAGGTATAAAATATCTCCGGGTACCAGTTCTAACTGTGGCAGCTCAGTCAACTCGCCGTCTCTATATACCTTGGCGGGAGATTGAATCAGCTTCTTAAGGGAATCCATGATGCGTTCTGCCTTATGTTCCTGGAAATAACCGATAAACGCGTTTATCAGTACAATTATGAACATAATGGAACCACCGCGAAAACTGCCAATGGCAAAGGAAATTACTCCTGCGATGATGAGAATAATTACAAGCACATTTTTAAATTGCAGCAAGAACTGTAACCACTTAGGTGTTTTTGCCAGAGTGATGAGCTGATTTTCACCATATTGAGTGAGCCGTTTTTGAGCGTCCGGGTTCGAAAGACCCTTTTCACTCGTTTTAAGAGCTTCGAAGCAGTCTTTGACTGTTTTTAGATAGAAATCACCAGGTTCTGGCATCGCAGCGTTTTCCCCTGCCATTATATATCGTACAAACAATAATTGGTTTACACTATGAGGTTCTATTCTGATTTCACACTATAAACAAAACCTCGTTCAGAAAATCCTTCGGCGATGACAACTGGCATTGCTGGGACAGCGACCGAATGAACATTGCCTGCCCATGAGTTCCAGGGACACCATACCAATCAGGCCTACTACAAATTAGGTATTATGTCCCCAGAATACCCTGAAAGGCTTTAAATTGAACATCTCAAACAATCATTTCAACTCTGATAAATTGAACCGGATTTCAAGCTTATAGTTGCGGAATAAGTCCACGTTTGGGGGTTGATTTAGGTAGAGTAGTACCAATCCTATGAATTAAGGCAGTAGTTTGTTTATCTACAACTCTTTTCGGGTCTGCTTCAATTAAATCGTTGTCTAATTTCAACTTGTCAATTAAGCGACGTAACATTGAACGGAAATGTCCTTCTGCTGCATCAGTATACCTATGCAAAATATTAAGTTGTTTTCTATCAAATAATGATAATTTTGTATGACCAACATCAATCTCATTACGTAGAGCCATTACTGGTAAAAAGTCACGCTCAATCTCATCTTTAGAGTAGCCCAGTTTTGCTAACCCAATGCACACTGCATCTTTTCTGGTTTTTACCTCGCCTTTAGGTGGGAAAAGAACCTCCAGAATCTTATAGTAGTTAAGTAGGACCTCAGCCATAAAATCCGATGGGCAGTTGCCTGCTTCGCTCAATCGGCAGGCCACGTAGAAATGTTGCAGCGCGGCTAGAACTCGTCTTCGCGCAGGATGAGTATTCAAAAATTCCATAGTAAACCAAGCAGAATTCACCTTCTCCACTTGTGTCTCTTGAGTAGTGACCTCGAAGCCAAAGAATTCTAGTTTATGTTCCCAACAAAATATGGTGCTCCCAACTTTTCCTTTCACACGTTTAATAATCGGTGGCTCCGCAAAATTTAGATTCAGTATGGGTGGAAGCCCATAGTATACGGCTTCAATCAGCCTAACAAGGTCATCTCTCTCTTCGTAATACGTCCGTATGTGAAGCCGATTTCCCCTTAGCCTTACCATAATATTATGCTCCTTAATAGTGACATGAAGCGGTTTTAAGAGCGGTACAGAATCTACATATGACCTACCAGTATTTGCGTCATATCGAATTCTTGCGTCACTTCCAAGCAAAACGGTTCTCCCTCTACCAGAATGTTTCCCTAAAGCCTCTGTAGGACAGAACAGGAATTCTACATACACCATATTCGGAAAATCTAAAGTGCCACCTTCTTTAAGTAGAAAGGAATGCTCACGAAGTTGATAAGTTAACATTTTTACTTTTCTCCTTTGACAATATTCACAATGATATTACCAGTACCCATTAGCACTGTAAACACTTCGCCTCCGTGAATCAAGAGGAGTGAAGCACAACATTCTGACGTTTTGTTCAATAATCCAGGACAGGTTTCTTGTTTTCCTCTGCGGGATGAAATCGTGCTACAATGCAATTCGCAGGGACTCAGGGCTGTGTGATAATATAATATACTAAGCTACGAAATGATTATCTCTGTTATCGGGGATTCTTCCTGCTCCCCAGAGGAAGCTAAGCTGGCTCAGAGCGTGGGTGAATTGTTAGCCCAGCAGGGTGTCACCGTAATATGCGGTGGCTTGGGTGGCGTGATGGAGGCGGTTTGTCGCGGGGCTAAATCAAAAGGTGGCTTGACCGTGGGCATTTTGCCTGGACAAGATTCGAGCATGGCAAACCCCTGGGTAGATATCCCCGTGGTCACGGGCATAGGCGAGGCCAGAAATGTCGCGGTGGTGAAGTCAGCCCAGGCAGTGATTGCCATCGGCGGAAGCTATGGAACACTAAGCGAAATTGCCTACGCTCTGAAGAGTGGCATCCCGGTCATCGGCTTGAATACCTGGTCACTGTCACGAAACGGGCGGGATGACGATTCCATAATCAGGGTTCAGAGTGCTGCCGAGGCGGTGGACAAAGCAATCTCCTTGGCCAAGAGACGTAAAAATTATGAGATTGCTTCGCTACGCTCATAATGACGGCAAGGGAAATGGCCAGTATCAAAAGCATAAGAGCGAGAGAGATTCTCGATTCTCGGGGCAATCCAACCATAGAAGTGGAGGTAGTATTAGCTGACGGCACCATAGGCGTTGCCGCTGTCCCCTCAGGGGCGAGCACCGGGAAATATGAGGCTGTGGAGCTCCGTGATGGTGATAAAAGTAGATACGGGGGGCTCGGCGTTCTAAAAGCCATAGAACACGTTAATACTGAAATTGCTTCAGCAATAGTGGGGATGTCCCCTCTAGAACAGGCGGCTATTGACCAGCGACTAATTGAACTCGATGGCACTGCTAATAAAGCCCGGCTGGGGGCTAATGCCATACTGGGGACATCTCTTGCCGTAGCCAGGGCCGGAGCTAGCTTCCGGCGTGTTCCTTTATACCGCTATTTAGGAGGGACAAGAGCTAAACAATTGCCTGTCCCCATGTTAAATATACTCAATGGGGGTAAGCATGCCTCGGACTCCATAGATTTTCAGGAATTTATGATAGTGCCAGTGGGCGCTGCCAATTTCCATCAAGCCATGCAAATAAGCAGCGAAGTGTATCATTCCCTGCGTAAAGTGCTTGAAGATAAGAGATTAAGCACCAATGTGGGAGATGAGGGTGGCTTTGCTCCCCGACTCCCTGCTAATAAAGATGCGCTGGAGCTGATACTAGCAGCCATTGGCATGGCTGGCTATAAAGCCGGCCAGGACTTATTTATCGCCCTGGACCCAGCCGCCAGCACTTTCTACCAAGATGAAAAATATGTCCTCTCCCGAGAAGGTGTTACCCTCGGTTCCACAGAAATGATTGACTATTATGTCAAATTAGTCTCGGATTACCCTGTCATCAGCCTTGAGGATGGGTTGGCTGAGGATGATTGGGCAAACTGGTCGTTGCTCACTGCCCGACTGGGAAAGCAGATTCAGATTGTGGGCGATGACCTTTATGTTACCAATATGAAGCGTCTGGAAAAAGGCATTGCCCAGAAGTCCTCCAACTCAATCCTTATTAAGCTAAATCAGATAGGCACACTCAGTGAAACCCTGGCTGTTATCAAAGGAGCTCACCAGGCGGGATGGACAACCATTATCAGCCACAGGTCTGGTGAGACCGAGGATACTACTATTGCCGACCTCGCTGTGGCCAGCAATGCCGGATTCATCAAATCTGGTGCCCCTTGTCGCAGCGAGAGACTGGCTAAGTACAATCGCCTCCTCAGGATAGAGGAAGAATTAAGAGAGTCTGCACATTACCCTGGCAAAAGTGTATTATATAATTTAGAGGGGATGAAATAATGCAGGTATTAAACGGTGTTCATCAAATAAAAAGTCCCGGTCCCGGAGGTGCATCATGGTCTACCAATGTTTATGTAATTGAAGGCGGTGATGGTCATATACTGGTTGATAGCGGCTGGGATAGCCAGGAATCTTTGTGGGCTCTGCAGGAAGGGCTAAAAGTGGCATACCTCAAACTTCGAGACATCAAAAAAGTGGTTATCACCCATATACATCCCGACCATTATGGGTTATCAAGCAAGATAAAACAAATCTGCGGGGCTCAAGTAGCTATTCACAGGATTGATGCAGGTTCTATCTCTCCCAGGTATAAAGATTCTTCTGAGCTGATTAAAAAGACTGAAGAGCTGCTTCGCCAAAATGGTGTTCCTCAGGACGAACTGCCTCAGCTAAAAGAAGCCTCGTTATGGATGAACAAATATGTTACCCCGGATTCGCCTGAAGTTATGCTGGAGGATGGCGACATAATTTCCAACGACTCTTTCGAATTTGAGGTGTTGTGGACGCCAGGGCACTCGCCAGGCCATATCTGCCTTTATGAACGAGAAAGGAAGTTTATTATCACCGGTGACCATATCCTGTATGACACCACTCCTCACGTTGGCTTCAACCCTCTCTCCGGCGATAACCCCCTGGGCGACTATGTTTCTTCCCTTAAAAAACTAGAGCGCCTGAAGGTTAATTTCATCCTCCCGGGACATGGACCGCTGTTCAATGCTTTAGGGCTGAGAACAGAAAAGATACTCCAGCATCACGAAGACAGGAAGAGAGCCATCATGAAATCTCTGCGCAATGGTATGCAGACAGCCTACGCTATAGCTCAGGAAATTCCCTGGATGGCTGACCAGGGAGGCACCGCTTTTCGGGATCTGCCAGTTTGGGACAAGCGAATGGCTGTTACTGGGACCCTTGCTCATCTTAAGCTCTTGATGGAGGAAGACAGGGTGAGTAATGTTGATATGAACGGTGCTTCTTTATATATAGCTAAAGATTAGCGATAAAAGAGGAGGTTAAAAATGGCAACAAAAGCAGGTATCAATGGCTTCGGGCGCATTGGCAGGTTAGCCCTGAAGGCAATTATCCAGCGTTGTGGTGGTAGGGTAGAGGTGGCGGCGGTGAATGACCTTACCGATGCTAAAACCAATGCCCATCTCTTCAAGTACGATAGCAATTACGGCATCTATCCCGGTAAGGTGGAGGCTAAAGGCGATTGCATCGTAGTCGACGGGAGGGAAATAAAGGTCTTAGCTGAGCGTGACCCGGCGAAAATTCCCTGGCGAGACTACGGGGTGGATATTGTGATTGAATCCACCGGGCTTTTCACGCAGGCGAGCAAAGCTGCTGCCCACCTTCAAGGCGGTGCTAAGAAAGTAATTATTTCAGCACCGGCTCAAGAAGAGGATATATCAATTGTCCTTGGTGTCAATGAAGGGCAATATGACCCGGCTAAGCACCGCATTATATCCAACGGCTCCTGTACCACTAATTGCATTGCCCCGGTAGTTAAAGTCCTTCACCAAAACTTCGGCATTGTTCACGGGCTAATGACTACCGTCCACTCTTATACTAATGACCAAAAAATACTGGATGTGTTTCACCGCGACCTGCGCCGAGCCAGGTCTGCCGGTACCAACATTATACCCACCACCACCGGCGCCGCTCGCATCGTAACTGTGGTCATACCTGAGCTTAAGGGCAAGCTCCATGGCATCGCCATAAGAGTGCCTACCCCCATAGTATCTCTTGTGGACTTTGTAGCTGATTTGAAGAAAAAGGTAAGTGCTGAAGAGATTAACGATGCCTTTCGCAAGGCTGCTGACGGAGAGCTTAAGGGACTTCTGGAATATTGTGACCAGCCACTGGTGAGCTCAGATTTTAAGGGCAATCCCGCCAGTGCTATCTTCGATGCCCTGAGCACTATGGTCATTGATGGCAATCTGATAAAGGTGCTAGCCTGGTATGACAACGAGTGGGGCTATAGCTGTCGTCTTGCTGATCTTACTGCTTATATTGTTGGAAAGGGATTATAGCTCCCAAACCTCTTCCTTGAAAATTACGGGCGGGGACAAGCCCCGCCCCTACAGATGAATGTAGTGGCGAGGTTTATCCTCGCCTTATAGGCAGAGAAATAAAGAGGGAAACAACCAATGCACGTCAGTGTGTGTCAAATTGAGCTTCGCCTCCCTGAGAACCAGTCCCTTAAAGGTAAGAGACAGGTAATTAAGTCCATCATTACACGACTACAAAATAAGTTCAATATTTCCGTAGCCGAGGTGGATAATCAGGATTTATGGCAATTAGCCACTTTAGGCGTAGCCTGCGTTAGCAACCACAGAAGACATGCCGATGAAACCCTAACCAATGTTGTAAAATTCATTGTCCAGAACTACCCCGATGTAGAGTTATTGAGTTCGAAAATAGAAACCTGTCCTTGATGGATGCCGCTGCTTTTCTTCACCACTTTGTCAGCCTAACCGATTATAGCCAACAGATTGTCCATATTGAACACATCCCTCACCAAGGCGCTATTTTTGGCAAACTGGATAACCCCCTCCACCTCAGCCTTCAAACATGCCTGGAATCCCTGGGGATATCCGCTCTTTATAGCCACCAAGCAAAAGCCTTGAATGCCATCCTGGCTGGGAAAAATGTGATAATAGCCACGCCAAGTGCCAGTGGCAAGACCCTGTGCTATCAACTAGCTACGCTCGATGCGCTTTTACATGATAAGGACAGCCGTGCTCTTTATATCTTTCCCACGAAAGCTCTGGCCCAGGACCAGCTACGGAGCCTGAAACAAATCGCTAGCTCCCTGTCATTGCGAGCCAGAGGCGAAGCAATCTCCCCAAGAGCCATGGCTACTTTCGACGGCGATACACCGCAGGATGAAAGAGCAGCCATAAGAAAACAGGCCAGGGTAGTACTCACCAACCCCGATATGCTCCATTTGGGCATTCTGCCCAATCATCAATCGTGGTCTAAATTGTTTCACAATCTCAAATATGTAGTAATAGATGAGACTCATATTTATCGAGGTGTTTTCGGTTCTCACGTAGCTAACGTCTTGCGGCGGTTGCGGCGGCTTTGCACTTTTCATGGCGCTAACCCTCAGTTTATTTGCTGCTCAGCCACCATCGCCAATCCTCAAGAGCATGCCCAAAATATCGTCGGCTTGCCTTTTGAGGCCATTGTTGAAGATGGCTCACCCCATGGCGAAAAATACTTCACATTTTGGAATCCGCCTGTTATTGATGAGGCTAAGACCAGCCGACGCAGTTCCAACAGCGAGGCGGCTTTTCTTCTTGGAGAGCTTGTTCAGAAAGAGATTCGTAGTCTGGTGTTTGCCAGCACTCGTAAGCTTACCGAACTCATTTATATTTATACCAAGGAACAATTACCTCCCTCCCTGAGGGACAAAATCAGTCCTTACCGGGCGGGGTACCTTCCCGAAGATAGACGCCGAATTGAGCATCAATTTTTCGAAGGCGAGCTTCTCGGTTTGGTCGCCACGACAGCCCTAGAGCTGGGAATAAATATCGGCGATTTGGATGCAACTGTGCTTACAGGCTACCCCGGAAGCATTGCCAGTGCCTGGCAGCAAGCAGGGCGTAGCGGACGAAGCACCCACAGCTCCTTGAGTTTTCTTATTGCCCAGGAAAATCCGCTTGACCAATACCTGATGCGTAATCCAGATTTCTTTTTCAGTAAGAACTTTGACAACGCCATAATCAATCCTGACAACCCTTATATACTGAAGCCTCACCTCCTCTGCGCTGCCTGGGAGAAACCACTGGAAGATAAGGATGGGGAATTCTTCGGCGACAGTAGCGCCATAATAACTGAGCTGGAACAAGAAGGGAGGTTAAGAAAACGCCAAGAGAGATGGCATCCCGCTACTACTATCTCCTATCCCGCTCAGGATATAAATATCAGGGCAACATCAGGGCAAAATTATGCTGTCATTGATGGTGGGGATGGGTGCTTGTTAGAGACAGTGGAAGCCAGTGTTGCCTTTTTCCAAGTACACCCCGGCGCTATCTATCTTCACCAGGGTGAATCTTACCTCATAAAGGAGCTCGACTTAGCCCGGCGTATTGCCTGGGCAGAACCGAGGCCTGTAAATTACTATACCCAGACTATGGAAATACACGACATCCGGGTCACAAAGCTGCTCGAGGAAAAAGATTGCCACGGTGTGAAGGTTTACTTCGGAGATGTTGATGTTACTATCACAGTAGTGGGCTTTAAGAGGAAAAAACAGTTCACCGAAGAGGTCATCGAAGAGGAGCCTCTTGATTTGCCAGCACAAAACTTTCCCACCAAGGCCCTGTGGTTTGGCTTGCCTCAGAAGGCGATTGACAAAATAGCCGATGCTGGGCTTGACTTTCACGGCGGTTTACATGCTTGTGAACACGCTGCCATTGGCATACTCCCCTTGTTTGCCCTTTGCGACCGCAATGACATTGGCGGCGTTTCCACTCCTTTTCATCCCGACACCGGCAAGGCGCAGATTTTTATTTACGATGCCCACCCCGGAGGCATTGGCATTGCTGAAAAGGGATTCGAGATGATAACCGAGCTCTGGCAGGCCACTTTGAAAGCTGTGGAGGAATGTCCCTGCGCTGACGGCTGTCCCTCATGCGTGCAATCGCCCAAGTGCGGCAACAACAACCAGCCCCTGGATAAAGAGGCCGCAATAATACTGCTTGAAGAGCTCGCGGTTTGACGGGCTAGGAAAATCTTGGAAAATCAGAAAAACTATTGACTTTTTATCGAAAGAATGTTATTCTTATACTCACTGTTAACGTGTGCGATATTCCCGGAGACTTTTTACGGGGACGCTCAAATTAGCCTAGAAGACGGCGAGAGCTAACTGGAAGAAGGAGGTGGTACCTGTGAACGCTAGAGATAGGCCGTGAATCACCGGGGAAAAGCCTTTTTATTTGGAGTACGTGTAACAAATTATCTTGAAAGGAGGCAAACGTGAAAAAGATACTAGTAATAGTTTTAGCTGTTATATTGACACTAAGCTTATCATTGACAAGTGTAGCTTTTGCTGCTGGAGGCAAGAATGAGGTCATCGTAGCTCAGGAGGCAGGGCAGGCCTGGCTGGATAACACGATTGAACCTCCAGAATGGAAGGGCGCCCGCTTAACGACACCGCAGATCTGCTACGGCTTGGATGGACAACCGAGTGCCTACATGTTCACCATTGACAATAGTGGCCAAGTTGTCGGGCATATCATTGTTGGCAGTTCAGCATATGGCTATCCTGTGTTCGAGGCCGCAGACTGTCCTCCGCCTTCTATTCCCAACGCCGATGAGGTCAAATCCGCCCTGAAAAGAGATCTTGCGATTGACGTGGAAAGCGTGGGTAGGCCAAGTCGTCTATTGTATTTGGGCTTTGACAATCTTTTTGCCGTCTATCGGGTTGGTGAGCAGGAGGCGGCAGTGAATCTGGTCTTTGACTTCGCTATCCCGGCAGCGAATTTGACAGCCGCTATGCCCTCGCCTGAGGTCTACAAAGCTAACAAGAAGGCGACCGGGGAGGCGATGTCCGACCTGCTGGAGAGCAGCGACTACAGCCCGCTATCATTGTCTGGCAGCGGTTGCTACGCGCTACCTATGACCCACTATTCCGAGGGAGATAGAAAGTGGTGTGGCCCATGCTCTGGAGTGTCAATCGGATGGTATTACAGAACCAGATTCATTGGGTACGGCCCACCATACCCCGACTTACCGTCAACAAGGGAGGCAATGTATGATCGCCTCTTTGATTGTATGGGAACTGACAGTAATGGAAGCACATGGCCGTGGAACTACGGCCCCGGGTTCGTTGCTATGACCGAGGATCCAGATGGAAATCCAGCTACCAATGATGGTTACGACAACTTCCACTATTACTGGCTTTTCTGGCCGAGCCATGATGATTACGAGAATATAGTCAATTGGATAAACAGGGGTTTTCCGACAGCGGTAAGCGCAGCGAGATTCAACGATGAACTACAGGGGGATCCCCCAGGGGATCCTGACTGGCCGCCGCCGGGAGGCCATTTTGTTGCCATCAAAGGTTACCGATATTATGTATATGGTGGAAACGAACGGTATCAAGTAATATGCACTGATAGCTATTGCTATGCGGACTGGTTGTACCTTGACTGGGACCATATGACTATCGGTCTTCCCCCTTATAACATCACTATCTGGGACTCCTGACGGGCGGCTGATTTAACGGGGCGGGTACTTCAAGGTTTGGCGATAGTGCCTGCCTCGTTACATAATATAAGTGACGACGGGCGTTGCGGGAGGGAAATAATGGTACAAGCATCTGGAGTACGCCCCAGGCACCACATAAAAACTATTGCTGATTTCCTTATTCCCTTAACTAGAATTTAACAATGTTATCATAGGATAGTGCCGTAACTACTATAAGGTGATATAGGTTATAAAGATGATGTTTAGTTCGAGTAGACGCGGCTACGTGGCAAGAGTCAGCATCTTTTTGGTTACGGCAGCCTTAGCTGTGGGAATGGTGGGCTGTGGGCCCAGCTTTCCTCCTCTCCCTCCTTCCCAAAACCTGGAAATACGGACTTGGTATGATCTGGATGCCGTCAGAGGCAACTTGACCGGTAGCCACACCCTGATGAACGACCTTGATTCTACTACGGCCGGCTATACCGAGCTGGCGAGCCCGACAGCCAATCAGGGAAAGGGTTGGGAGCCTATTGGGATTTTGTATGTAGGATTACGGGGGACATTCGACGGTCAGGGCTATGAGATAAGGGACCTGTTTATCAATCGCCCCGACGAGGATCTTGTTGGGCTCTTCGGTGATATTGATAGAGGAGCCATTATCAAGAATATCGGGGTGGTGAACGTCACTGTCACTGGCGAAGGCAACGTTGGCGGTCTCGTGGGAGAGAATTTGGGCACTGTCAGTGATTCCTATTGCACCGGAAATGTGACTGGTGATGGGCCTGTTGGGGGTCTGGTGGGAGGCAATCCAGGGGGCGCTGTGAGCAACTCTTATTTCACCGGCAGCGTGACTGGCCGCGACAGTGTTGGTGGTCTGTTGGGTACGAATTATGATGGCTCTGTGAGCAACTCTTATTCCACCGGCAATGTGACTGGATATTCGTTTGTTGGCGGTCTGGCAGGGGAGAATCTATTTGATGCTGTGAGCAACTCTTATTCCACCTGTCGCGTAACTGGCTATGAGTTTGTCGGCGGTCTTGTGGGATATAATTACGGGGGCACTGTGAGCGACTCTTGTGCCACCGGCAGCGTGACCGGCAATTCGTCAGTCGGTGGTCTGGTGGGAGAAAACAGGTCTGAGGGCACTGTGAGCAAATCCTATTCTACCGCCAGCGTTAGTGGCAATTCGACTGCTGGTGGTCTGGTAGGGTGCAATAGTAATGCCGCTGTAAGCAATTCTTTCTGGGACATCGAAACCAGTGGACAAGCTACATCGGATGGCGGGACAGGCAAGACCACAGCAGAAATGCAGGACGTCGCCACCTTCTCAGGTGCAGCCTGGAACGTAATCGCGGTCGCCAACCCTAGTACGCGTAACCTGGTATATATCTGGAATATCGTCAATGGGGTGACCTATCCCTTCCTGAGTTGGCAACCATAAAAGAGGGTCAACTCTATTCTTCCCTGCGCCCCCGCGCTTAGCAGGCTTGAGGAGAAAAGCTTCGACCCATTTTCACCCACCTTCACACTAAACCCCTCCCGTCGAGGGAGAAGGGTTCTTCGAGTCAGCCGAAGCAATCCCCGTGGGCAGAGCGTAGGAAGAAAAACAGAGTTGACCCTCTAGTACGCTGCTTTTTTCAAGACAAATAAGCGATTATTCTTAATAGCTAATTGCAATATTGTTGCATTTAGCCTTCCCTTCGGGTAAAATATTGCCATGGTTCGAGACTCAATTCGAATTTTGCAAGCTCAGGGGCACAAGGCGACCAGGCCGCGGAAGCTGGTGCTCGAGGTGCTGGAAGAAATTGAAAAACCGCTTTCTCCTTACGACATACAGGGGATTTTGCGCGCCAGAGGCAAATATCTAAACCACGTTACCATCTACCGCATACTCGATTTGCTTTGCAGCCTCAACCTAGCTCACAAAATGCTGTCCAGCGGCGGATTTGTGAAGTGTAGCTTAGATGCCACAGAAGGCTGCCATCGCTTCATGGTCTGCCAGCATTGCGGAGCAATCCGAGAATTCGCTAATAAAGAATTGTGTCAAGAGGAAAACGACTTCGCCCAAGATTTTGGCTTCCATACCGAACATCATCTTTCTGAATTCTCCGGACTCTGCTCCCGGTGTTATAAAAAAATAGCCCCATTAGCAAAATAAGAAATGCTCAGGCGCATAGCAAAAGAACTCAAGGAGCATATCCCTTTCACAGCCCTTGGCGCTCTTACTGGTATTATCATCACGGTTATAATAGTTTTTGGCAACGTTCCATCCAATGTTTCCCAAACTGTTTTTTACACCTTACACCCAATCCATGTGTTACTGAGCGCACTTGTAACCACGGCTATGTATGTGAGATATAGGAAAGGCAAAATCTGGGTGGCAATTTTGATTGGCTGGACGGGGTCGATCGGCATAGCCACGATAAGCGATGCCATAATTCCTTATCTAGGAGGAAACTTACTTCACGCCCAAATGGAGTTTCATGTCCCCTTTATCAAGGAATGGTGGATAAATTTCATAGCATTAGGAGGCATTGCCATTGGCTATTGGAAGCAAACAACCAGAATCCCGCACTTTGGACACGTATTAGTAAGTACCTGGGCATCCTTATTCTACATCATGGCATTCGGAAAGGCTGAGTGGATTCCTCTGCTCCCTTTTATTTTCTTGTTTTTGTTCCTTGCAGTCTGGATTCCCTGCTGTACCAGCGATATAGTTTATCCCCTTTTATTCGTGAGAAAAGAATCGGAGCCACCTTCACCAGAAAGACGCGAAACCAGCAGCTAAAAAGTCGTCGACACTTGTGCTATCATATACGGGTACCCTTGATTAAGGAGGCGGCGTGCTTGATTTGTTAAAAAAGACTGAACCAGGAGTAAAAAGAAGCAAGGAAACCTGGTTCGGCAAGATAGCTAATATTTTTAACCGGGATGCTTTCGAGGATGAGGTCTGGGAGGAATTGGAAGAATTGCTTGTCTCGGCTGATGTTGGTGTAGAGACTACGAGCAAACTCCTGAGCAAAGTCAAACAGCGGGTGAAAACAGACAGGCTTTCAGAGGTATCTCAGATACGGGAAGCGTTGAAAGAGGAGATGGTAAGTTTATTAAGCATCCCCCAGAGAGCAAATCCGATTCCTGAGCAAAGTGGAGAGTCCCCATATATCATCCTCGTGGTCGGTGTGAATGGCTCGGGCAAGACGACGAGCATTGCCAAGCTGGCCTATGGTTTCACTTCGCAGGGAAAGCGAGTTATCCTGGCAGCAGCAGATACCTTCAGGGCAGCAGCTATTGAGCAGCTTAAACACTGGGGAGGGAAAGTAGATGCCGAAGTCATCGCCCATCAACCAGGTGGCGACCCCGGAGCGGTTGCCTATGATGCCGTCCAGGCCGGCTATAGCCGCCATGCTCAAGCGGTGATTATCGATACTGCTGGTCGACTTCATACCAAGTTTAATCTCATGGAAGAACTCAAGAAGATAAAGAGAGTGGTAGCTAAGCACGATGCTTCAGCCCCTCATCAAGTTTTGCTGGTAATGGACGCTACCACAGGGCAAAATGGACTGGCCCAGGCTAAACATTTCACCGAAGCTGTGGACGTCACCGGTATTTTCCTGGCCAAGCTGGATGGCACAGCCAGAGGCGGCATAGTATTTGCCATCTGCGACCAGTTAAACATACCCATTTCTTATATTGGCACTGGTGAAAAATTACAGGACATGGCTCCCTTTGATGCTGAGGTCTTTGTCAATGCTATTTTCTCTTAAACCGAAAGGAAAAGATAAATGCTCACTATCAGTATAGACCCCGTTGCCTTCACTATTGGCTCCCTAACGGTACGGTGGTATGGGATTGTGGTGGCTGTAGCGGTTATATTGATAATAGTCATCATCCCCAGGGAAGCAAAAAGGATAGGCATCACGCGTGATCTCTACAGCCTTTTCCTTTGGTGTATTATTGGCGGCTATATCGGAGGCCGGCTAGCATATATAATCTATGACTGGGGGTATTTCGTAGCGAACCCCCGAGAGATTATCGGCTTTGCTGGCCTTGCTCAAAACGGGATGGTTATCGGCGTCATTGTGACAGCGTTAATCTATATGAGGGTAACGAGAATACGCTTCTCCACCCTGCTTAGTATAGGCGATGCCGTTGCTGTTGGGATGCCTTTAGCTCTAGGTATAGGCAGGATGGCTTGTACCATAAACGGATGCTGCTCTGGCAAGCTCAGTCCTTTTCACTATTTCCCTGGGGCTGTGATTTATGCTCCCCCTCCACCCGGCACTCCTCTTCAAGATTGGTATTACCTCTCCAGCCAATATTTTGGGGTGCCGATTTACCCCACTCAGATTTATCATTTACTCTGGGGTCTGATAGTTTTTGCTATTGTCTGGCGACTTCGGGGGAAATTTAAACCCGAAGGCTGTCTTGCGTTCTTCTGTTTTTGCGTTTTTGCCGCCGGTGATTTTGGCATAAGGTTTTTCCGTATTGGCGAACCCTTGCTCTGGGGTCTTTATCAAGCCCAAGTTCTTGACTTAGCAATATTGGTGGTATTTTTGCCCTGGCTTATTATCAGAACGCGCCGATTCAAAAAACAGGCTTTGGTGACCGAGCTTGCTAACGAGGCTTAGCAGAAGCAAAGTCACGAAGATTAAGGCTTAGCACATCTTCTCCATTCCAGCGACTTTTCTCCAGGTTATAGACAATGTCTATGTGAGACGGAATTTCCTCTCGTTTGCTCTGCGACTCAAAATCTACAGCTTGCCAGATTATGTTTCCTTGTTTGAGTTTTAGTCTCAGCCATGCGCCCTGGTTACCAAAGTTACGACACTCGATTACCTCGACCTGCCGAGTGAGAAAGGTCGGCTGTGGGTTGCCTCGACCAAAAGGGCTCAATTTTTGCATAAGGTTAAAGGTCTCTCCACTAAAAGTAGATAAGGGAAGCTCGGCATCAATCACTATTTCCGGGCGAAGGTCAAGCTGACCTAATTGGTCCGTAGCTAGTCTGGTAATACACTCCTCTAGCTGAGCTAAATTTTGGCGCGTTACAGTGAAGCCAGCGGCTAAGGGATGGCCACCAAAGGTAGTAAGCAGGTTATGGCATTCTGTTAAAGCAGACACAATATCGAACTCAGCTATGCTACGACAGCTACCCTGACATAGCTCAGGGCCTAAACTGATGATAATAGTTGGCTTATAAAATTCATCTGCTAACTTGCCAGCAACAAGCCCGATAACACCGATGAAGTAGCTTTCGTCACCGTCTATAAGCACCGGCAGGTGTAGTTTGGCAGCTAGTTTCTCCCTCGCTCGGCTTAATACTTCCTTGGTTAATTTTTGCCGCTCGGCATTCCTTCTCTCTAGCTCCAGGGCCAGGAGGCGAGCTTCCTCTGGTGACTGAGTAGTGAGCAGCTGGTAGCTGGTGGAGGCATTGTCCATCCTGCCAGCAGCATTGAGGCGAGGTCCCAGTACCCAGGAGATATCTTCAGTATCAAGTTCACCTGGCTTCAGCCCGGCCAATTTACCCATTTCTTGAATTCCCACGCGGGAGCTATTATTAAGCTCTCTCAGCCCTTTCTTCACCAAGTACCGATTCTCACCAACGAGAGTAACTAAATCGGTAACAGTGGCTAAAACTACTAAGTCCATCAATCCAGCTAGCCATTTCTCCCGGCTATCTTTATGGAATAACGCTTGCAGAAACTTGAAGGCAACGCCAGCACCAGCCAAATCTGGATAGGGATACATCGAATCCTTTCGCTTCGGGTCAATTACAGCTACGGCTCGAGGCAGGCTCCCTAACGGAATGTGGTGGTCGGTGATAATCATATCCATTCCCATTTCTCGAGCCTGTTTTACCTCTGTAAGGTCAGTTACGCCACAATCAACAGTAATAACCAAACTAGCCCCCTGTGCCTGAAGCTTCTCCAGAGCTGAAATCTTTAATCCGTGGCCTTCGTTGACGCGGTCAGGAATATAGGTAATAACTTCAGCACCAAGCCTTGACAGTCCCTCGACAAGAATAACTATGGCTGTAACGCCATCAACATCAAAGTCACCATAGATGGCAATCTTTTCCCGGGCAAGCACGGCCTTATAGACCCTGCTTACAGCCTGTGATATATCAGGAAGGAGGAAGGGATTACCCTCCAGCCTACGGTCAGCAGACAAAAAAGGGTCGATTTCTTCTGGCTTAACACCACGATTGTAGAGAAGTTGAGCAACTAGAGGAGAAAAGTCAGAAGCATTTAAGTATTCATCAGGCACCGGAGGCAGGATTTTCCATTGAGCCCGTTGATTCAATTTCGCACCTCAGTTTAATGACCTTGGCTAGAATCGCTAACTATATCACAGAAAAGGCTTTAACAAAATGTCTTTGCAAGCGAAGCGAAGCAATCTCACATCCTTTTTAGAGATTGCCACGTCATAATGCTCTCTCCCCTGGCGGGAGAGAGTTAGAGAGAGGGATATCACCTCACCTGAATCCTCTCTCATCAAGGGGGAAGACTTTGTAAGAACTTAGGCAAGATACTATAATCCATGTAAATGAGGATAGCTTTCTATACATTGGGCTGTAAGCTCAATCAGGCCGAGACGGAATCTCTGGCTAATCGTTTTAGCCAAGCCGGATTTCAACTTGTATCCCCTGGTGACAGAGCAGATATTTATATTGCCAATACTTGCACAGTCACCCACATTGCCGACCGCAAGTCACGCCACTGGCTCAGGCTGGCAAGGCGAAGAAATCCCCAGGCCTTAATTATTGCTACCGGCTGCTATGCCCAAAGAAGTCGCCAAGAGCTAGCTCAGCTTGCTGACCTCGTAGTTGACAACACAGAGAAAAAGAACCTGCTGGCCCTTACCCAAACCCTCTCCCTTGAAGGGAGAGGACTGGGTGATGGTGAAACAAAGCAAGCTCAGGTGCTCGCTGCCACCGCCAGAACTCGCAGTCTAATAAAGATTCAAGATGGCTGTCATAGCCCCTGCACATATTGCATTGTTCCCAAAGTAAGACCCCACGAATATTCCTTGCCCGCTTCCCAGATAATTGACGAAATTAAGCAAAAAGTGGCCCTCGGTTACAAAGAAGTGGTTCTAACCGGGACAAAGGTGGGCTCCTATAGAGATGGCAGTGCTGACCTCAGGGATTTGGTTCAGCGTATTCTCACCAGTACCGACATCGAGAGATTACGTCTCTCGTCTTTACAGCCTTCGGAAATATCTCCTGAATTTCTTGCCTTGTGGCAGAATGAAAGGCTCTGTCGGTATTTCCACTTAGCGCTACAAAGTGGAAGTGAGACCGTGCTTCAAAGGATGAGGAGGAGCTACTCTCTGGACCAATATCAGAGAACAGTGAATTTGATTAAAGAAATGATACCAGAGGTAGCCATCACCACAGATATCATAATTGGCTTCCCCGGGGAAAGCGCTGAAGAATTTGAACAAAGCTACTCTTTTTGCCAGCAAGCTGGCTTCGCCAACATCCACGTCTTCCCCTTTTCACCCCGCCCTGAGACAGCGGCAGCCGGGATGCCCGAGCAGATAAAAGACAAAGTTAAAGCAGAGAGTAACCAGCGGATGCTAGAGCTATCTCGAAGTTCACGGCGTAACTTTTGTGAGCAATTCTTGGGGCAAACTATGCCGGTCCTCTGGGAGCAGGAAACCAGTCCCGGAAGCGGCATATACTCGGGGCTGACCGGCAACTATATCAGGGTATTTACTGGCAGCGAAAAGTCCCTGAGCAACGAGATAACACCTGTTAAACTGGTAGAATTTCATAACCAGGGAATGCGGGGAGAGGTGATTGATGAAAATCCAGGTTAAAGTAAAGCCCAGTTCCAAGACCGAAGAGCTTAGTCAGGAAGGGGATAGCTTCATAATCAAGGTTAAGGAGCCACCGAAGGAAGGCAAGGCCAACCAGGCAGTCATCAAATTACTGGCAGAGCATTTCGGCGTTTCCCAAAGCCAGGTCAGGATTCTCAGCGGCTTCAGGAGCAGCAATAAAGTTATTGAGGTTGCAGAAGAATAGTGTGGAGAGATAGAGCTGTCCTGTACTTACGCAAGGTAGCTAAACAGGAGTCGGCGGGGGGTAGTGTAATATGTGATTTTGTTTTATGAAAAAACGCTACAAGTCTTCTTCGGTTATAACCCTGATTCCGTTTCTCTTCAATAACGCTGTGGTAACGCCGTCGCCATCAATCAATTCCCGGGAAAATGTGCCATCGTATATTTGACCACAGCCACATGAGGGGCTTCTTGATTTCCCTATAAATTCTTCAATGTGGAATAGCTTGACAATTTTCAAAGTCTGTTCCGCTCCTTTAATAAATTCCTGAGTGACATCTTCCCCGTCTATATTTAGCACTTTGCATTTCCCATCAAGAACGTCTTCACCACTCCCTCCTTGGATTTCCTGAGGTGCCCTGGGGGTCCTTAATCCTCCTAGTTGCTCGGGACAAAAAGGTATCAGCGTCTCGGAGTTCAAAAGCTCAATTGCCTTATCGCTTTTGTAAATATCTTTGCCATCCCAGGCACACTTTATTCCCAACAAACAGGCGCTTATAAGTTTCACAGAGATTCTATCCCTTTGTTCTTGTTCCTGAATAAGTGAAAGAGCGTTGTTTCATTCTGACCCATTTCCTTTCATCAATCCCGATTAAATTGCCACATTGACATCTAATTTCATTTCCATCTCGAACACTATGGTCTTCTATTATGCGCTCTTTCCAGCAGTGTAATATTCGCCCCTTCCCAATCTTCAAGTACCTGAAGACTTTAGCCCTGCATTTAGCACATTTGATTACTATCATTTCAATTTATGTCTTCATCTCCGATTGGACCATGTTGAAGCTCGTGCTTCATTCTGGATTTCTTAAGACCGTTTAGAAAGTATGTAGCTGGCTCTCTAGGCTGGCGTTTCTCAGTGGCTTTGATAAGCCTTTCCAGAACACCAAGGGGATAAAAATAAGTAAGCTTCTTCGCCAGGCTAGCGCTGATGCCGAACTCGAGCAAATCAGCTTCAACTCTCTTAGTTCTTGTCCAATAGCCCTCTTTTTTCTCTGTCTTCACTTGCTCCCATAAAATTACCATAATAAAAGGTAATTAGTATAATATTAGCTTTGGAGTGAAGATAGAGATAATCGGGGCGGAATCATTGGGTGTTCGAGGCCTGTGCTGCGTAGTTGAAACCAAAGACCGCAAAATAGTCATCGACCCCGGAGTTGCGCTGGGGTATAGGCGTCATGGCTTATTGCCGCACCCGGTTCAGGTTGCCGTGGCGGAGAGGGTAAAAGTTGCCATTGAAAAGGCGCTGGGTGATGCCACAGATGTCGTGATCAGTCATTATCACGGTGAGCACCATCCCATGGTCAATGCCAATCCTTACCAGCTTTCGGCAGACCGGGTTGCTGAATTATTGAAGCATCCCAGACTGTGGGCAAAAGGAATGCAGAATATCGCTCCTGGTCAGGTTCACCGGGCTAAAGATTTAGCCCAAAATGTTGGTCGAGCCTTTCCAGCTTCGGAGGGGCTAAGCGACGGGTGTTTAAGCTTTTCTCCTCCCATCCCCCACGGCCAACAAGATAGAGGTGGCACAGTAATGATGACCAGGATCGAAGAAGAAAAAGGAGTTTTCGTGCACGCCTCGGATATTCAGATGCTCAATGACGAGGCAATAGAGCAAATACTTGTGTGGCATCCAACCATGGTGCTGGCATCCGGGCCGCCAATTTATTTGCCAAGCTTGACTTGGAGAAAAAGAGAGGCTGCGCTACGTAGGACTTTGAGGTTAGCCACAAAGGTTGATACGCTTATCCTGGATCATCACCTGCTGCGCTCCAGGGAAGGGGAGAAATGGCTGGACTGGATTTCCTCAATTACCAATCATAAGGTTATCTATGCTGCCGATTTCATGGGGCAGAATCGCAATTTGCTCGAAGCAGACCGGGTTAGCTGGTATAAGAAAATTTCGGTGCCCAAAGGGTGGCATGAAGCTTACTCTAAAGGTGAAGCAGATACAAGGGCTTACCAGGCTAAATTTTAGAAAACTTCCGCTCCCGAGGCACAAAGCCCAGGTCGCGGCTGCGCTTCGCTACTCCCTCTAAATTAACCCGGTCAGGGACCCTCAAATTGGGATTTAAACAACTGATGTACAAGGGCAACGCTATGACGAGTCACTTAGGAAATAATTTGCTCTTGAGATACTGTATGGCACGAAGAGTGTAAACTGCTATAGTAGCTGCAACAAACCGGGGTATCAATAACCACAAAGGATTTACTCCTAACGCCAGGAATAAGCCAGTTTCTTCCACTATACTATGATTGACGCCAATAGAAATCTGAAGATGTTCCAGTTCTTCCTTTGTTAAATTTTCCTTCTTAGCTTCTTCCATAATAACGGCGCTCCCATATAGCAGGCCAAAACCAGCGCCCGTTACCCACATCGTTACTGCTCGATCGGACAGTCCAAGGATTTTCATCAACGGCCTGAAAAACTTAACCAGATATTTGATCCATCCTAAAGATTCTGACGCATAGAGCGCCATCATAACCAGCATGATGATTATGAAAATCCTGCCACATAAGCGCAGTGTGTCAATAGCCCAACCCTTCAGGACCTCAATAAACGGAGTCTGAGTTGCAAGGCTGGCTGGCAAACTAATGCTCTGGCTAGTATCAGCGAAAAATTGGGAGACAATGAACACAGACAAGATAGCTGCGCCAATACGAACCAAGGTTGCTTTGATGATATTTAAACCCGATTTATGCTGGACTATGCCTTCAACAATGAGCATGTGGGCAATGGTTATGAACAAGGCGATCAAGATGATTTGTTCAATGGTAAAGGGAAGTACCACAATGATGGCGATCCCCGCGTAAAAGCTTACTGTCATTGCGATGATGATTGGCAACGCTGCTGCGGCAGGCAGATTGATCACGTTCATTAAGGGATGTAGCAAGAAATCTAGTTGACTTAGCCAACCAGTCCACTGGATAAGAGCTGCAACAAAGGAGACAGGGATGATGATCTTACATATCCAGACAAAACTACCCCACCCCTTTTTAATTCCTGTGCGGAGGCCTATTTTCAGTTTAGTCCGGAATTCAGACATCTTATCGAAAAGAGTCACTCAGCAGTCTTTGGAGCTCTGTATTCCTGAACTGTGAAGCCAAGGTCGTGGCACTGTTGTTCCACCGCCTCCAAGATTGCTCGGTCAGGGCTGCCCCTAGTTTCAGGTTTGGTAGCGTTGAGTCCTGCGGCAGCGCTGGCCATGATAAGCGATTTTCGTAGATCGGCACCCAGAACATGGTAGGCAGCAAAGACCCCTGCGAAGACGTCTCCACAGCCTACTGTGCTGACTACATTTAGACCTAGCTTATTAAGAAGCAAGGCTGGGATCTCGATCACCGCACCACTAGCCGGCTCAAGCATGACAGCCCCCTGAGCGCCAAGTTTGAGCACCGCGTGATTGCCGAATCTTAGCTCTTTTAGCTTCTGTAAGCTCGTATTTAACTCCTCGGTTCCCAGTAGAGCATTCGCCTCCGTCTCGTTTAAGAAGAGGACTTCTGCCTGTTTGGCAAGAGACTGCAATGCTTCCGGATTCGGGCCTATCAAAATCCCCGGGTCCCACAACACAGGGACATCGCGCCTTTTTGCCAGTTTTATTAGCTCCTCTGCTACTTCTAGAGGGGGGTCAGTGAGGACGATGCCTCGACATTCCTGTAGCTGCTGCTTGACCTGTGCTTTGTTCAGGTGTGCCAGACCAAGCCTGGCATTCGCCCCCAGATGACTGGCAATAACATTCTGTCCCGTTTTGTCAACCAAAATATAAGCCTGCCCCGATTCTTCTCCCGCAATGTGGCCGATTCCCTCAGTGATGACTCCTTCATCCTCGAGGGCGGCAATTTGCTGGCGAGCAATGTCATCCTTCCCCAAAGCGCCTATCAGGGCAACTTTTTTAGCCCCCAAAATCCGTGCTGCCGCCACAGCAACGTTGCCCCCTGTGCCTCCGGATACACGGGTGATGTGTTTTATGATAACCTCTTCGCCGGGTACTGGCAGCTGCTCTACGAAGCAGCTAATATCCCAGTTTATGGCGCCACATACTACCAAGCTAGCCATCTTACTCCTCCAATATACGCGATAGAAATAGCTTTAGAAAGCGAGGCCCGTCCACGGCAGAGGCTACGTGTATTAACTGAGAGCTGCCAGAGGGCAAAATACGAGTAACTCCTCTATCCCAGTCATTTCCTTTAACTACCTCCACCCTTGCCGATGTAAAATCTAGCAAGGAAGCGTCCAGCAACATCGCCAAAGCTAGCGGGTCATGCATTCTACAGCATCCGTGGTATTTTACCTCGTATTCTACCAGTTGGGCCGCCAGATGTGCAGCCGGTGTACGCCTGGCCTTAATTTGCTCCAGATGCTGGCTAGTCAGGCAAGCCGCAGGGTCCATAGTTACATCCAGCCCCACAGCAAAAATATCAGCTCCAGAGTTGAATACTACATAAGCAGCCTCAGGGTCCTGCCAGATATTGAACTCGGCATAGGGGGTGCGATTCCCTTTGCCGTAGGGCGTAAGACCATAAGCACCTCCCATGAGAACCAGCCTGGCTAAAAGTTCAGGCAGTTCGGGATGAAGCTCAAAAGCATAAGCCACATTGGTTAGGGGGCCCGTGGCTACAAGAGTAACTTCACCGGGAGCATCCAAAACTAGCCGGGCAAGGAAATCCCAGGCCTTTGCCGGGGATAGTGGAGTCAGGGGCGATGGCAAGTCACAGTTGCCCAGCCCATCCGGGCCATGGTAGCTTAAGGCATCTTCTAACGGCTGGTTCAAAGGGTTTGCTGCCCCCATCGCTACCGGGATGCTCTCGGCATTCAGGTATTCCAATACCCGGCGAGCGTTGGCGCTGGTCATTTCCACAGGAGCATTGCCTGCTACCGTGGTGATGCCCAGAACCTGGACTTCAGGCGATTTTAACGCCAGAATTAAAGCCAGGGCATCATCGATGCCGGGGTCCATATCCCAAACTACTTTCTGCATCGAATCCTACGGGATACACTATCATAAATTTCGGAAGAGTATAAAGCGATTTGCAGAAATCACGACACAAAAGTCACTGCGAGGTACCCCCTTCTGTCATTGCGAGGAGCATAGCGACGAAGCAATCTCAGGGGAATTATACGAGATTGCCACGCTTCGCTCGCAATGACAGGTAGAACAGCCTCTTAGCTCCGTATATTTGGCTTTAGCTCCAAAATTTAGGCTTTCAGAGATTTGTGGTACGGAATCAGACCCCCGGCCTCCACCATGTCTATAAACCATGATGGAATTATCAGGCGAAACTCAAACTCCTTGCCCGTATTGAGGTTCTTGATAGTCCCTTGCCTCAGGTTAATCACTATCTCATGCCCGGTCTCAAATTCAGCGGAGATTCCCGGCAAATCTATGGCCGGGCATCCAAGGTTCCAGAAGTTCCTGAAGAATATCCTGTGGATTGAGTCGGCAACTACAGCCTGGACACCCTTAAATTTCAAAGTTTCCGCAGCCTGCTGCCTGCTTGAACCAATGCCAAAGTTCTCTTCGGCAACTATAATGTCCCCCTTCTCAACCTTGGTGAGGAAATCCCTGGGCACATTCTCGCGATGCCCGACATCGCTTAGCCCGCTTCTTGCGATGAACTCTTGATATTGACTTTGGTTCGTTTCATCACCACCCATGATAAACCTTCCGGCAAAGAGTTCATCAGTGTCAACATCCTTGCCAAACTTCCAGACTCGGCCTTTGAGTTCCATCTATGCCTCCCGGAAAAACTCCCGTGGGTCACTTATTTTGCCTTTCAACGCCGAGGCTGCCACGGTCGCTGGCGATGCCAGGTATATCTTGGCAGTCACATCTCCTACCCGACCTTGAAAGTTACGATTTGCCGTACTTATGCAAACCTCGCCCGGTCCCAGTATGCCCATATGCGCCTCCATACACGGACCACAGGTGGGTGGACCTACCACAGCGCCGGCCTCCACAAATGTCGCTATTAACCCCTCTGCCAGAGCGGATTTAAAGACCTCCTGTGAGGCTGGTATGACGATAACCTTGGTAAACTTATCTACCTTCCGACCTTTGAGTATTCTGGCAGCAATCTTGAGGTCCTCCAGGCGCCCATTGGTGCACGAGCCTATGAACGCCTGGTCGATTCTGGTCCCCTCAACCTCAGTAACTCCCACAGCATTGGAGGGCTTCGGGGGCACGGCAACCATGGGCTCCTTAATATCATCTGCGTGAAACTCAAGTGTTTCCGCATACTCCGCATCCCGGTCGCCCTGAATAAGCTCGAAGGAGTGGTCGGTTCTTGCCTTGAGAAAATCCACTACCTTCTGGTCGGGCTCGATGATTCCATTAGTGGCACCTGACTCTATTGCCATATTGGTTAATACCATGCGGCTCTCGAAGCTCATTTGGCTTATGGTCGAGCCTGTATATTGAAGAGACTTAAACAAGGCGCCGCTTACCCCTAACCTTTTCAATATGAAAAGCATCAAATCCTTCGACATTATTGGAGACAGCAGCTTGCCCTCAACATTTATCCTGATAGTCCCCGGGACCCGCTCCCACAACCTTCCCGTTTTGAAGACCACGGCCATCTCATCAACACCAATCCCGGTAGCAAAAGCTCCAACTACGCCCGATGTCGTGGTATGACTGTCCACACCAACGAGAGTAGTTCCTGGCAGCACATGCCCCTTCTCTACAAGCACCTGGTGGGCTATGCCCCCCTTGCCAACTTCATAGTAGTTTTCTATGCCCTGTTCAATGACAAATTTCTTTATATTAAGACACTTTTTGGCAGTATCGATATCCTTGTTGGGCACATAGTGATCCAGCACTACTACTATTCTCGCAGGATCCCAGACCTTTTCAACGCCTAGCTCCCTGAACTTGGCAATCGTATGCGCACCTAACGCATCATGTATCATAGCTCGGTCTACAGAGACCTCGACAATCTCGTCCGGCCTTACAACTTTCTTCCCAGCTTTCTTAGCTAATATCTTCTCTACAAGAGTCATATTCATCTCCCGTTTTGGAGATGCTTATCTTATCTGATTCACCCAGGTTGCCGCAAATGCTATCGGGCAGTAGTCATCTTTGCATCCAGAGGCGCCGACATGATATTTTTGAGCTAATGGCTATTGAAGAAGTCATTGAGCTCTTAGAACAGGAATATGGCCCTGGCAAGTGGCAGCCAGACAGGAACCCTATTGATGTGCTCATAGGAACCATACTGTCCCAAAATACCTCGGATGCAAATTCGGGAAGAGCTTTTGCCTCTCTTAAAGCTAGCTTCGATAGCTGGGAAGCTGTAGCTTCGGCTCCAGCAGAGCATATCGCTCAGGTCATTCAGTCCGGGGGATTATCTCAAATCAAGGCCGTTAGAATCAAACAGGTACTTGAGCAAATTGAAAAGGAACAGGGTCGTATCAGCCTAGATTCTCTCAAATCGATGCCCATGGCTGAAGCTGAAGACTACTTAACGCGTCTGCCCGGGGTAGGACATAAGACAGCTAGCTGTGTGCTGCTTTTTTCCCTGGGGAAGCCATCGCTGCCTGTGGATACCCACGTTTTTCGGGTAGCCAAACGATTGGGACTAATTGATTCCAAGACGTCTATAGAGAAGGCACATAGCTTGCTTCAGGAGCAAATTCCGCCCTCAAAGGTATATCAATTCCATGTCCATATGATAGAGCATGGCCGGCGGATATGCCACGCTCGCCAACCTCGTTGCAATAGGTGCATATTGAGAGGCGTTTGCCCCGGCTCGCTTTACTAATTTAGCCTGGTTAGTAAGTGATATAATGGTTAACATGGCACAGATACTGAAGAGCAAAAATCTGGCTACCAAGTTTCAGATAATGGTGGAAATAGCAGCACATCAGCCTACCATACAGCAGAAAGACATCGCTCCAAGATTGGGCATCACTTCGCAGGCGGTTTCCGAGTACGTAAAGGAATTGATAAAGGACGGCTGGCTGAGCTCCGAGGGTCGCTCCCAATATAAGGTAACCAGGGAGGGCGTAGATTGGATTTTGCAGATGTCCCGGCAGCTACATAGTTACGCCTGGTTTGTGAGCAAAGTCGTGGCTGATATATCAACTACCCCTGCCATAGCTGATAGCGACTTATCCGCTGGTCAAGCAGCATCGCTATATATGAAGGACGGCTTGCTCTTCGCCTCCGATGTCATTCGTGGTAAAGGGGCTAAAGGAATAGCCGTAACTGAGGCTAAAAAAGGACAGGATGTCGGTATTCGCAACGTTGAAGGAGTAATAAAACTCGAGCCAGCTAAACTAACCATGGGCAAAGTACCCAATGTGCAGGATGGAGGTTCCAGGAGCACCGATCTTGTACGATTGAAAAGGGAGGTAAAGGAAGCGAGGCTGGTGGGGGCAATGGGCACTGAAGCCCTGGTATCGTTAATGCAGATTGGTGTAAAGCCTGATTATGTTCATGGTGTCCGGGAAGCAGCCATAGAGGCAGCTTACTGTGGCCTGCCCTTCCTGATTGTCTGTAGCGAGGACAAGGTTTCAATTCTGGTACAGAGATTGGAAGAAGAGAACCTGAACTACCAGATCGTTGACTTACGTCAAAATTTCCCCAGGGCGTCCACTCGTTAGACGCCTGTCATTGTGAGGCATCCCCCTTTCCTGTCATTGCGAGGTTGACTCTCCCCTTCTGTCATTGCGAGGAGCGTAGCGACGAAGCAATCTCAAGGTAATTATACAAGATTGCCACGCCCCGACAAGTCGGGGCTCGCAATGACTTTCGTGTGACGATTTCGGAAAATCACGATAGTTACCAGCGAAAAGCCTTGACATCCATTTTGCGGCATTTTATAATAGGGCTTAATCAACTGCACTTGTATAAAATAAAGTTATTTTGTGTAAAAGGAGGCAAAAGTGACTCGCGTGAAAATGCCCTGTAAGCAAATCTTTACCCGAGGTACAAACTGGTTCCTGGTGGCGCTTTTGAGCCTGGCTCTTGTCCTGACAGCCTGCAGCCCCGCCGAGCAGACACCACCCCAATATTTTTTTGATGACCTGGGAAGGCTGGTCGCCATTAATGGAACACCTCAAAGAATTGTCTCCCTGGCTCCCTCTAACACCGAGACTTTGTTTGCCCTGGGCCTGGGGGACAGGGTGGTGGGTGTGACAGACTATTGCGATTATCCTCCCGAAGCTCTGGACAAGGAAAAGGTGGGGGGATATGCCAACCCGGATATAGAGAAGCTAGTTGCCCTTAACCCTGACCTCATACTGGTTGCGCATGGCACTCCCATGGATGTTATCAATAACATGGTAGGGCTGGGGCTTACACTATTTGGTATAAAGACTACCGATTTAGATGACTTGCTTAATGATATTAGAAGAATAGGGGAAATAGCCGATAAGGAACTGGAGGCCCAGGCACTTACATCTGAAATGGCAGTAGGGATTAAGGCAGTAACCGATGTAACCTCGGAATTGGAAGAAAGGCCAAGGGTCTTTTATATCATCTGGAATGACCCGCTACAGACTGCTGGTTCCGGGACTTTCATCCACGAGCTAATTGAAAAGGGAGGCGGAGTGAACATATGTGGTAACATCACAGGTTATCCAATAATCTCAATCGAAGAGGTCATCGCTCGCAATCCAGAGGTAATCATCACCAGCTCATGGCCAGGCATATATGAGTGGGCAATGAACGAGACCGCACTTAACGCTACCGACGCCAGACAAAACAACAGAGTCTTCGCATGCGATGATAACCTCGTTCAACGCCCAGGTCCCAGACTGGTCGAAGGCTTAGAGTGGTTTGCCCATTTCATTCACCCCGAGATATTTGAGGAGCCTGAGGGTAGCTAAGTGAAGGTTTTTTCCTCCTGGAGCGGGGGTAAGGAATGCTCCCTCGCGACGTATAAGGCAATTTCCCAGGGGCACGAAGTTCTATATCTGCTTAACTTTATCTCCGAAGACGGCGAGAGGTCGAGGTCCCACGGGACTAAAGCCAGTGTTTTAGCTTTGCAAGCAGAAGCCATTGGCATCCCTCTCATCCAGGTGAAGACATCATGGGAAAATTATGAGGAGAACTTTAAGAAAGTTGTCAGGGAACTCAAGGACAGGGGCATCGAAGGGGGCGTGTTCGGTGATATGGACTTGGAAGAGCATCGGGAATGGGTAGAGAGAGCATGCAGCGAGGTAGGGATAAAGGCGTTTTTGCCCCTCTGGGGGATAAAAGCAGAAGAGCTAATTGAGGAATTCCTTAAATTGAAATTCAAAGCTATAATAGTCGCCACCAGATTAGAGGAGACCTTCCTGGGAAAAGTTCTGGACAAAGATTTGGTAAGGCAAATTAGCAAACTTGGCTCCCATCCCTGTGGTGAAAATGGCGAATATCACACATTCGTAACCGAGGGGCCCATTTTCAGGAAAGCACTTAAGGTTACCAGGGGAGAAAGAAAAGAAAGAGACAACGTATGGTTCTGGGAAATCTCAACCAAGGTCATTGCGAGGGGCGAAGCCCCGAAGCAATCTCATCGCTCGCAATGACAAGAGCGAAGGGTTGGAATGACAGCAAGATGAGAGATAGTAAATAAGGACTGCAGGAGGAACTGAAATGAAAGAGAAAGGCTTAATTCAAGTTTATACCGGGGATGGCAAAGGAAAGTCCACTGCCGCCATTGGTCAGGCAGCTCGTGCTGCCGGGCATGGTTTTAAGGTCGGCTTAGTCTCTTTTTTTAAAGACCCCGAGGCATTCGGGTACGGTGAACATAAATCCCTGGAAAAGCTGGGGATAAAGACTTTCCTTTTCGCCAAGAAACATCCTCACTTCTACAAAGAACTGAATCCTGACGATGTCCGCCAGGAATGCTCCAGGGGGCTGGAATTCATTAAGGAGCTTTTTCAGGACCACTCCTGGGATATGCTGGTCCTGGATGAGATAAACATTGCCGTGCGCGACGGCTTTCTGAAAGAGGAGGAGGTTCTTTCTCTTCTGGAGACAAAGCCGGAGAAGTTAGAGCTTGTCTTAACCGGTCGGGGCGTCACAGAAAAGATTATAGAAAAAGCAGATTTGGTCAGCGAGGTGAGGGAAGTGAAACATCCTTATAGTCAAGGAATAAAAAGCCGGGAAGGCATTGAATACTAAGAGAAAATCAAAAGGAAAAGGTGAAAATGCAAAATGACAAATCCTAACCACAAAATTCGAAATCCTAAACAATATCAAAGCACTAATGACCAAAATCCAAAGCAAATGAGTTTTGGTATTCATATTTATGATTTTGGGTTTGTTTAGAGTTTAGAAATTAGAATTTAGGATTTATTCAGCGATGGCACGTACAGTATCTGAGGTGTTTAGTGAGCCCGTTATCCCTTTTGCCATTCGCTGGCAAAGTAGAGTTTACTCTTTACTGGGGCTTACTGGACTGCTTGTAGTGGTAGTCGTGTTTGCCACTACTTTGGGAAGCGTTCCTATACCCTTTACCAGTACTTTTCAAGTCCTTCTCTCTCAACTGCCCTTCGTTCATATTACCCCTTCTTCTCCCGAAGTTTTCGGGGCGCCGTTGAGCCTGGAAATTCTGGAAACGATAATTCTGGATATCAGGCTGCCACGCATCTTGCTGGCAGGTTTAGTAGGAGCAGCTCTGGCAGTAGCCGGAGCTACTTATCAAGGACTGTTTCGTAATCCTCTGGCTGACCCCTATCTTTTAGGTGTGGCTTCAGGAGCTGGACTGGGGGCTACCATTGCCATGCTTACTCCTTTCACATTAGCATGGATGGCTTTTGGGGCCGTGCCATTATTTGCCTTCATTGGTGCCATAGGCGCCGTCACTGTGGTTTATTTGCTTGCTCGTGTCGGCAAAACCCTGCCAGCCACCACGCTTATCCTGGCTGGAGTAGCTCTAAGTGCTTTTCTGGCCTCCATCACCTCCTATCTCATGACCATTTCCGGTGAAGAACTACATGGGATTGTATTTTGGCTGCTGGGTGGACTTTACCTGACTAAATGGCCTGAGGTGTGGACGGTCCTCCCTTGTGTATTAGCGGGTCTTGTAGTCATCTGGATTCATGCCCGACCACTCAATGTAATGCAGCTTGACGAAGAGCAAGCCCAGCAACTGGGCATCAATGTGGAAAGGGTCAAACTCATATTACTGGCTGCTGCCACCCTTGTTACCTCCTCAGCGATTTGCTTCACCGGCCTTATCGGTTTCGTCGGCATACTCATCCCTCATGCAGTGAGGCTTATCTGGGGGCCGGACTACCGGTTTTTGCTCCCTCTATCCACGCTGGTTGGCGCCATCTTCCTCATCCTGGCCGATACTTTAGCCCGTACCATAATTCCTCCTACGGAGATTCCGGTAGGAATAATTACTGCTCTCTGTGGAGCACCTTTCTTTCTTTATCTATTGCGGAGAAGGAAGGGGCTCGTTTTCTTCTGAAAGGATGCGACACCATGATTGAACTGGATACTGTCAGCTTGGGCTACGACCATCGAGCCATCTTACATAATGTAAGTATGAAGGCCAGGCCCGGCCAAGTACTGGGGCTTGTTGGCCCCAATGGCTCGGGGAAGTCAACATTAATCAAGGGAATGACCCGGGTGATAGACCTGTTCTCCGGGCGCATCTTAATTGACGATCGCGATATAAGAACTATTAAGCGAGACGAACTGGCTCGCCTTGTTGCCACGGTGCCGCAAAGCCCTTTCTTACCCGGAGCTTTCACTGCTTTTGAAGTGGTGCTCATGGGACGAACGCCTCACCTCGGGCTTCTTCGCTACGAGGGAGGAAAAGACCTGGCCATCGCCTGGCAAGCGATGGAGGCAACGCATACCCAATCCTTCGCTGAGCGCAGAGTAAGTGAGCTCTCAGGAGGAGAGAGGCAGAGGCTTATTATCGCTCGGGCACTAACCCAGCAGCCAAGGGCGCTGCTCCTTGACGAGCCAACCGCCAATCTGGATATAAACCATCAAGTCGAGATTCTCAATCTGGTCAAGAGCCTTTGCCTGGAGCAGAGTTTGACCGTCATTATCGCTTTACATGATTTGAACTTAGCTGCCCAATACTGCGATTGGATGGTCATGTTAAATGGAGGGAAAGTTTACGCCGAAGGCACGCCACTCGACATACTCACAGCGCCGAATATCAAGAATGTTTACGGAGCCGAAGTATGTGTCTATCCCCACCCCATTAATAAGCTGCCTACCACCCTTATCACGGCAGGCGGGAGTCACGGAACGAGCTGACATAAACCCTCTCTCGTCAAGGGAGAGGGTCTGGGTGAGGGTAAATTTCACCCTCAGGTATACTCTGGACCTCCGCCTCGCCGCCTAGTTGCCCATACAGCCAGTGCCACTGAAACCAGCACCAGCAAGCCTATTATGGCTATTTTCTCGGCTGCAGTAGTGTTGACGGCTATGGTGCTCATGGCCACAGCGGGTACCAGCCCAGCCCGCACTATCGGCTTGAGGCTGGGGTGCTCAGTTATGAACTCAGCTATCGGCGGGCTGACCTTATAATAAAAATCTACAAAACCTTTCCCCACTGGGTTGGTGAGCAGGTATTCATCTCTGAACTCACGGAGAATTTGTATTTCCTCTGCCATGGGCGTGCCGTAGGCTGCAGTGGCGATAAAACAACCTCCCGACGGAAGGCCATAACCACTAAATGGCGTTCCTTGCAGGTCGTCCAGAGATGGCGTGGTATCCTCTGTTATTATGGTCCAAATATAACCGCTGTAGCCATTGGTGCTGGTGGTGTTGACTCCGCTGTCTGAGCACTCGCTCCACTCGGCGCCGTCCCACCAGAAGAGTTGCAGTGATTCTTCGTCGATGCCTGCCGCAGCTAATTCGGCATCGGTATAGTAAAGCCTTATCTCGATCTCGGTGGCCTCGCCAACATAGGGAATGTAGACGTCGATGTAGTTATCCAGTGAGTTGAAGCCGGTCGGGCTGTAGCCGCCGGGATTATCAGCGAATTGAACTACAGTTACCGTAGCATTGCCAGTTACCTCAACCTCGGTGTCGGCCTCGTCCGTTGCATTGACGGTGCCATCGCTTACCGTTTCTGTCTTAGAGTCTACCTCGGCCGTGAACCGCGCAGTGATTGAATAGTCGTCGTTCATGGTGATAGTGGTCTGGGCAGTATAGACATTAGCGATGGTTCCTACATCACCGGCCCAGCAGACAAAGCGGTAGTCCTCCTCGGGCACAGCTACCAGGTTGCGCTCTATTCCCTCATCATAGGTATGAGTCCCTTCTTCGGGTTCGGTTACGGAACCACCGGGGGTACTGAAGATGGTGAGGGTATACCTTCTTTCTGGAGTCTCGTAGAGGTTCCATTCGGGAAGCTCGACCTCACCCCCCACGGCGACCACGGTGCCGTCGGACTTAAGCCCCACCGTGTGACTGGTGCCCGCGGCGACCTGGGTGATATTGCTCCAGTCGGCGACATAGCACTGTCCCTCCAGGCTTCGTCCCACGGCGACTACGGTGCCGTCGTCCTTAAGCCCCACTGTGTGCTCGCCGCCTGCGGCGACCTGGATGATATACCTCCAACCCAGGACGTTGCACTGCCCCAAGCCGTTGTATCCCACGGCGACCACCGTGCCGTCGTCTTTAAGCCCCACCGTGTGAGCAAAGTCTGCGGCGACCTGGATGATGTCCGTCCAGCCACCGACATTGCACTGCCCGAGGTTGTTCCATCCCACGGCGACCATGGTGCCGTCGGACTTAAGCCCCACCGTGTGATAGCTGCCTGCGGCGACCTTGTCGATGTCCGTCCAGCCGCCGACATTGCACTGCTCGTAGCTGTTCCATCCCACGGCGACCACTGTGCCGTCTGACTCGACCCCCACCGTTTGCCCCCAATCTGCGGCGACCTGGGTGATATTCGACCAGCCGCCGACATTGCACTGCCCGGAGAAGTCCAATCCCACGGCGACCACAGTGCCGTTGGACCTGACCCCCATCGTGTGATATGCGCCTGCGGCGACCTTGTCGATGTCCGTCCAGTCGCCGACATCGCACTGCCCATGATAGATATCTCCAGCAGCGACCACGGTGCCGTCGGACTTAAGCCCCGCCGTTTGATAGGTGCCCGCAGCGACCTGAACAATGTCCGTCCAGCCGCCGACCTCGCACTGCCCGTATTCGTTGCTTCCCACGGCGACTACGGTGCCGTCGGACTTAAGCCCCACCGTGTGATCAACGCCTGTAGCGACCTGTACGATATCCATCCAGCCGCTGACATTGCACTGCCCTGAATAGTTTGCTCCCACAGCGACCACTGTGCCGTCGGGCTTAACCCCCACCGTGTGATCGATGCCTGCGGCGACCCGGTTGACATTCGTCCAGTTGCCGACATTGCACTGCCCGTAGAAGTCCAATCCCACGGCGACCACGGTGCCGTTGGACTTAAGCCCCACCGTGTGCTGGTAGCCTGCAGCGACCTGGTTGATGTCCGTCCAGTCGCCGACATTGCACTGCCCGTATAGGTTATTTCCCATGGCGCCCACAGCGCCATCGTCCTTAAGACCCAACGTATGCCCGATGCCTGCGGCGACCTGGATGATGTCCGTCCAGCCGCCGACCTCGCACTGCCCGTAGCTGTTGTATCCCACGGCGACCACGGTGCCATCTGACTTAAGCCCTACCGTGTGCCAGAGACCTGCGGCGACCTTGTCGATGTCCGCCCAGCCTCTGACGGCGCACTGGCCAAGATCATTGTATCCCGCGGCAAGTACCGCGCCATCGGCCCTAAGCCCTACTATGTGATTCCAGCCTGCGGCGACCATGGGCGTTACGTTTCCCGTAGGTGTGTTCAGTGCCATCCCCGAAGCAATGCCCGAGCCACCCATCGTCGAACAACTAACAGAATCGTCATCAGTCACGGATAGAGGGACTGATGAAGCCCCCGCCGCCGAAGTGGGAAGAATCAGGGTTAAAACCAGAGTAATAGAAACTAGGATTGGTAAGAGCATATTTTTATTTTTCATTGCTGCGCCTCCTTTTCATTCTTTTATATTTTCCTTATCCTTCAACAAACTCTGGACAGGCTTCTGCCCTTCTCTATGTGCTGAACTGATAATGATGAGAACTATAACAACTCCATGATGCACCCACCTGACCACCAACCTTACGCTGATCCCAAGGAATTATTTCTTAAAGGGACTATTTTTGTTGAGGCTATTATACCGCCATCTAAGAAATAGTCAATAGTTTTTAAGGGAGGAGAGTAAAGGAGCGTCATAACATTGGGCGGGAGAAGCCGCAGGTGCGGCAATGATATATGCCCATGCCTGCTCCGCAGCAGGGACAGCTAATTTCACCATCCCTGGCCTTGGGAATCTTTCCCACAACTTCGTTATAGATGCGCCAGTAAAAGAAGTGCTCTTTGTTTATGAACTTTATGTCAACTATCTTGGCAGCTGATTGTAACTCGTCATCCGCGACCATGTTGTTTATTATTTCGTGCAGCTTGGTGGAGCCAGAGCCGTACTCTATGGGCTCCTTCCTCCTCCACACTATCTCCGCCGGAATCAAGTCCTCAAAGCTCTTTCTCAGGATATGCTTCCCTACCCCGTCTTTGACCTTGAGCTCCGGGCTTATCTCCAGGGCAAAGCGAACGAAATCATCATCAAGGAAGGGCTGCTTTATTTCAATGCCCAAGGCCCTGCCAAGCTCATTGGCTGAGAAGTGCCAGTTTTGTGAGAGCCTTCTTATATACCTTTCCAGGTCTTTGGGAGGAAGCTCCACCATATAAGAGTAGCCGGCGAAGAGCTCATCGGCTCCGTCGCCCGTCATTATAGAACTAATTCTATTTTCCCTGGCCAGTTTAAGGGCAAAATATATGGAAAGGTCATTGGGCAAAGCGAGGTCAAAAGTTTTCAGTATTCCTATAACCTCAGGAAGGGTGGCAAGCGCTTCTTCCGTAGTGAATTCCATTTTCTTATGCTGTATTCCCAGGAGTTTGGCAATTTTCTCTGAATAGACAAGGTCGGATGCTGGGGAATCCTTTAACGCCACTGTGAAGCCTGTGCTCGGCCTGGCTACAAAAGCCAAAATGCCAGTATCGAGCCCTCCTGATAGGAGTATGCCATCGGCTCTGTTCCTCTCCACAGCTTCGATAAGCTTGGTCCTTAACTGCTCACAAGGGTCCATATTGCCCAAATTTTTTACCATCCATATTAACATCATTAACATCGAATTGATTAATAACTCCACACTGTAATTGTGAGTGGAGCAGTCTCATGCCCTTCAACGAGATTGCTTCGGAGCTATGCTCCTCGCAATGACAGGTAGGAGAGATCAGAACATTAAAAGCTCCACGCTTGCATTTTTGACATAGTCCCCTGCATTATGCTAAAATATATCTGTTAGGCAAGAATAATCGATGCCTAGCAAGGAGGTGAGGCATGACACGAACAGAAGCCTGGTTATGCCGATGGATGTTTCCCGATCGGAGCTCTCCGGCAACGTAAGTAGGAGTTGACTTCGATAGTTAAGGTGCGCTGCTTGAGAGCACATGGAAGCCCTGAGCTCTTCGTCTGTAAGGCAAGGCTCCCAAGAAGGGGCAACGGCAGTTCAGCCGGAAGCTGAAGTGGAAGAGTAGGGGTGATTTAAAACTGAATAGCGATATTCAGGAGCGAGCTTCAAAATTTGGAGCTCGCTCTTCTTATATGCCGCTTTGGCATCCATCATCTAAATAGGCGGAGGATAAGGTTCAGAATGATGGTGAGCACAATGCTAATAACAGTCGTTGTTTACGCCTTTAGACATCCTGATATTGATGACTGGCGAGGATACTAAGTATCGAAGGACACCACAAAGAAGCATAGTGACGGTTCTCTCGCTTGTGATACAATGACTCTCTGAGGCTCATATCCATGAAAAGAGTTGGCATCTTTTTGGTTGCGGTAGCCTTAGTTGTCGGGATGGTAGGATGTGCTCCTGTTCAATACGACCTCACTATCGCTAGTACCTGTGGAGGGTCGGTAACTACCCCTGGAGAGGGGACTTTTACCTATAGCGAGGGAAGAGTGGTGAGACTGGTGGCTAGGCCGGCTCTCGGCTACTGGTTTGTCAAATGGACCGGCGATGTGGCGACGATCAACACTGTCAATTCCTTTTCAACAACCATCACCATCAACGGAAATTACTCCATAACAGCTAACTTCGTCGGATGTGGCTGAGGAGGCTGAGATGCATGGGTAACACTCATGGTATATATAGTGACAATAAGTTGCCATGGGAGTTACGTGCGTCATTTCATGGTCCTTAGCTGTTGGTAGGTTTTACGCTCGATTTGTTTTTCTTGTCAGATTTTGCAGTGGCCGCTGTAGTTTTGGACAGCAAAGCGCGTTTCTGTGGCATATCCTTCATTCTTTTAATTAGCTTAGCCCGCGCTTCAACCGATAATATTACCGGTGCCCTCGGTGGTCTGATTCTTTTCTTTTCTATCTCATATTCCTTGCCACCAAAGCCGTTATCTATAACCGGCTTCAAGCCTAGCTTCCCCTCCAAGTGTTTCTGCCATTTCTTATCATAAGTGAAGATATGTGCAATATCCTCGGCCTTGTTGAAGCTTATGATGGTTTCCTATTCATAGGCAGATAGTGCTCTGGACATATGGACCTCCTTCTTATTGTTGCTTAGTTTCTATACTGATAGGGATGCAGAATGGGATGTTATAGTTATAATTGTGTCGCAACAAAGACGATGACAGGTGTACCTAACGAGTAGTTGAGCTGGCGGATTTGGAGAGGATAGACATTGCTTAGACCAGATATTCTATTCTGCTTGATAGTGCTAATTATAATGCAGGTTACTATGGGGAAGAAGAACTGAAAGCTCCCCTTTTGCAGAAATATATCGCCGGGAAGCTTTCCTAAGAAAGGAATTCGCTGTCAAAAGAACAATAGCAAACCGAGGAAGGCGAGAAAAACTCCGCCGAGGATTAGAATCTTGCCTATACCTTGAAAATCCATGCTAAGCCGCTTAGTACCAATTTTACCTTATTATGCTATCTTTGGTGTAATCTGGCTTGTATAATAATAGTGGCAAAAACAAGAAGATGCAGGCATGATTACCTCATACAGTCGTGAGTTAATGTTAGGTATCCCCCAAGGAACCTTGATTGACCTGGAGACCACTGGCCTTGATGTGGACCACGATGAGATAGTGCTTTTTGGCTATATTCAAGGGAGCCGCCTTGAGATAATTTGCCGGAGTTCGAAAGAAGAAGCGCCGTTTATCGTCCAGCTTGCAGAACTTGTTCCGACGCTCCCCAAGCCATTTTACGCCTATAATCTCGCCTTCGAGAAGGGATTTCTTCGAGCCAAAGGGATTGATATAGAAGGGATAGACTTATTTCAGCCCTGGAAGGAAAAAGCCGAGGCACTTTACCTCAAGTGGCCTAAGTTGGACGAGCTGTTTTCTCATGCGGAGCACTATTTTAACGAGCCAGTGATAAGTGGCAAAGACGTCCCCTTGCTATGGCAAAGGTTCCTTTACACAGAGGATGATAACTATTTGCAGCAAATCATAAAGCACAACGAGTCCGACCTGCTTAGAGAGCTATACTTGCTGGTGTATTATCGAGATAGCTACAGGGTTTAAGGGAGTCAGGAAGCCGGGCATTGAGAATACTGAGGGCTTTTCGGCCCTGGCAGCTTGGGTGCCGCGGGCTTTCTGTAAAGTCCCGTGAAATAGCTTTACAGTTCATGGTAGAATAGAAGCTAAATCGGAAAGTATTATGAAAAAGATTGGCGTCTTAACCAGCGGCGGTGACGCTCCAGGAATGAATGCCTGCGTCAGGGCTATAGTCCGCTATGGGGTTAGCCGCAGGCTGGAGGTCGTGGGAATTCGCCGGGGATACTGCGGCGTACTGGAAGAAGACTTTGTAAAGTTAGACAGCAGGTCGGTAGCCAATACTATTTACCGTGGGGGCACTTTCTTAGAAACAGCTCGCTGTGAGGAAATGAAGACTGAGGAAGGCATAAAGAAGGCAAATGAAATTCTCCAACGGGAAGGCATCGAGGGATTGATAACTATAGGCGGGGATGGCACCTTTCGCGGTGCAGCAGCCCTGGCTGAAGCTGGAAATGTAAAGGTGATTGGTATTCCGGGCACTATAGATAACGATGTATATGGCACTGACTATGCTATTGGCTTCGATACTGCCATAAATACAGCTTTGGATGCCATAGACAAGATCAGAGATACCGCGGGTTCGCTACAGCGCCTCTTTTTCGTCGAGGTCATGGGAAAGTGTAGGGGATTTATTGCACTGGAGGTAGGAATTGCTGGCGGAGCCGAAGACATCTTGATTCCGGAATTAGAGACAAAAATAGAACAGCTTTGCCTTGATATAAGGCGTAGCTTCAAGAGAGGTAAAAAATCCTCTATCGTGATAGTTGCCGAAGGAGATGAGGCAGGCGGTGCATTTTCCATTGCTCAACAAGTATGGGAAAGATTAAGGCTGGAGTACCGAATTTGTGTGCTGGGACATGTTCAGAGAGGTGGCTCACCTACAGCCAGGGATAGAGTCCTCGCCAGCAAGTTAGGAGCGGCGGCTGTGGATGCTCTGGTTAATGGCAAGGCAGGTTACATGGTGGGAGAGTTGAAGGGGGAGATAGCCTTCACTCCACTAAGGGAAACCTGGGAGAAGAGGAAAGAGTTGGATAGCAACTTGTTACAGTTGATCAAGACATTGGCTGGATAGGAACGTAAAAAAGACTTGATCCTGCTTCTATCGATCTTTGTCTTGTTTTTCTCTGAGAACGCCCCCGGTTAACTTGCTGTACACCTCACGATATCTTTTCGATGTTCCCTCTATTACCTCCGGTGGCAACATAGGCGCTGGCGGTTCTTTATCCCATCCTGAACCTGAAAGCCAATCACGAACAAACTGCTTATCAAAGCTGGGTTGAGAGTAGCCAACCTTATATTGGCTGACATCCCAGAAGCGACTCGAGTCTGGCGTTAGTAGCTCGTCGATAAGGGCTAATTTGCCGTTGATGAAACCAAACTCGAATTTGGTATCGGCAATTATTATGCCCCTTGTTCTGGCGTAATCTCGAGCATAGCCGTAGATAAGCAGGCTTTTTTGTTCTAATTCTCCAAAAAGGTTTTCAATGCCAAGGTCTTTTATGTCTTGATTGGTTAAAGGGCGGTCATGCTCTGTATCACTCTTAGTAGTGGGGGTAAAGATAGGTTGGGGCAATTCCTGGCTTTCCTTCATTCCCGAGGGCAAATGGATATGGCCAATTTTTCCAGTCTCTTTATACTCTGCCCATGCCGAACCAGATAGATAGCCCCGAACAACGCATTCTACAGGTATACGCTCGCCCTTAGTCACAAGCATAGAGCGGCCGATAAGGCTTGTTCCAAGTGTAAGCGAGGAATCTCTTTTCCATTGAGATTGCTTCGGGCTTTCAGCCCTCGCAATGACATTTCGAAGTATATCCACGCTATCGATTACCTTGATGAGATGACTGGGTAGGATATGGGCTGTTTTCTCGAACCAGAAGGCAGAAAGCTGGTTAAGAACCTTTCCTTTGTCAGGGATGCCGCAGGGCAAGACAACATCGAAGGCAGAGATGCGGTCGGTGGACACGATGAGCAGTCTATCGTCTAAATCATAAACATCTCTTACCTTGCCACGGCGAAATAAAGATAGAGGTAAGGTTGTATTCACTAAGACTGTCGGGGTGCTACTCATAGTTTCCTCGGCCCGGGCTATAATGTTCCCAGTAACGGTTTAAGAAGTCGTTTCTCTTTAAACCGGTAACTAGGGTTCAATGCCACACAACCTCTTCGCATTGTTTTTCATTCTCTCTATATTGGCCCGTCTTCCAATCATAATCTTCTGAGCCATAGGTGACCCCGCACCATGCATCGATTCCGCCAAATAACATGCAGCTCCTAAACCTACCGTGAGATTCTCAATCAGCCGCAGTACACGGATGCGATTTTCTACCGCAATACCATCAACACCCTTCAGATATTTAGCAACATACTTGCCTATCGTGGGATGCTTAAGGTCTTTTTCAGAAGGCATCGTCACTATTAAGCCGCCAGCGATGTCCTGGGCCAGTCTGGCTATGTCATAAGGAAATTTCGTCACATTTAGTTTAGATACATTGGCTCTTAGAGTGTCTACAAAGTAAGTTCCCGAAGCCTCTCTGTGACCTTCGTAAGCACAGGCAAGACTGCAAGACATCATAGTTTCATTGAGCTGAATCATATCAAGGATTTTGTCTTTAATATGGGAAGCTTTTGAAGTACCTTGATACTCAGCAATTAATTGACTGGCGCCAATCAAGACATCGCCCATGCCTGACTTGCAGGCATAACTCTGGCGGTGATAGGAAGCAAACTTCTCTACCAGGTCAAAAGCAAAGTCATATTCTTTGTACATAAAGACTCGTTCCCAAGGAACAAACACGTCGTCAAAAACAACCATACATTCCTGTCCCCCATAAAGAATGTTACCTACATCCATATTCGGGCTGTCTATTTTCCTCGTGTCGCATGGTTGTCTCCCATAGATGTATATAATCCCTTCAGTATCACTTGGCAAGGCAAAAGAAATGGCATAGTCCTTGTCTTCTTCACGCATAGCTCTGGTCGGCATGCAGATAATTTCATGCGAGTTTACAGCTCCTGTCTGGTGCATCTTGTTTCCACGAACTACAATGCCATCCGGCTTCTCTTCCACTACGTGAAGGTATTGGTCGGGATCAGCTTGCTCGGCTGGATGACGACTTCTATCGCCCTTGGCATCCGTCATGGCACCACAACAAACCAGGTCTTCATCCTGTACATATCTTAAGTATTTCAGAAAACGGTTGTTGTATTCGGTCCCATACTTCCGGTCAATGTCATAAGTCACCATCGACAAAGCATTCAAGGTGTCCATTCCAGCGCAACGCTGAAAGCAAGAACCGGTATAAGCACCCAATACTCTACCCATTTTTGACTTGTTGACCAGGTCTTCGATACTCTGATGAATGTGACAAAAACGATTTATCTTCTTTCCCGTTAAATGAGAGGTGGCTGTCATAACCTTCTGGTATTGTGGAAATTTGGATTCTTCGGCAAGTTCATAAGTAGCAGCAATACAATTTCTTGTCGGTTTGATAATAGGATTATCTACATGATTGGCAACCCGCTCTCCAAACATGTAGAGTTCAAAATGCATTTTCTTCATGCTATCAAGATATTCTTTCGCAGTCTTCATCCTTCTATTGCCCTCCGTTATACACTAAGACAAAAACTTCGCAGTCACTGTTCCATCATTACACTATCATAGGAGCCAGCTTAGCTGACCCAGCTTTGCCAGCTTTCTTGTCCCGTTTGGTTTTAGTTAGCCCCAACCGTTTAAAGACCTCATCCACATGTTTCAGATAATAACCATAATCAAAGAGAGAGTTCAATTCCTTTTTGCTCAAACGAGCTGTTATTCGCTTGTCTGCTTCAAGCAAGCTCAAAAAGCTTTTCCTTTTCGCCCAGGCTTTCATGGCGTTGTCTTGCACTATTTTATAAGCTTCTTCCCGTGGTAGGCCTTTATCTATTAAGGCGAGGAGTACTCTCTGGGAGAAGATGACCCCTTGGGTGAGCTCGATGTTACGACGCATGTTTTCTGGATAAACCTTGAGCCCTTTCATTATTGAGGTAAATATAGATAACATGTAATCAACTGCCAGACAGGAGTCAGGCAAAATAATTCGCTCTGTGGAGGAGTGGCTGATGTCACGTTCGTGCCATAAGGCGATGTTTTCCAGAGAAGTTAAAGCATAGCCTCTTATTAGTCTGGCCAGCCCGCACATACGCTCACAAAGCTCAGGATTTCTTTTATGGGGCATCGCCGAGGAGCCCGTTTGTCCTTCTTCAAAAGGCTCTTCAACCTCCCGGACTTCCGTTCGCTGGAGACCTCTAATCTCGGTGGCAAATTTCTCCAGGGAGCTGGCGATAATAGCCAGAGTGGTCAGAAATTGGGCATGGCGGTCACGCTGGACTATCTGGCTTGATATGGGAGCTGGAGCAAGCCCTAACCTGGCGCAGGCTATTTTTTCAACCTGAGGAGGCACAGTGGCATAAGTGCCTACTGCTCCGGATATTTTACCTACCGAGATAATCTTCCTAGCTTCAGCCAGCCTTTGAGCATTACGCTTCATTTCTTCAGTCCACAGGGCCATCTTTAAACCGAAGGTAGTCGGCTCAGCGTGAACACCATGGGTCCGCCCCATCATAATGGTGTATTTGTGCTCTATAGCTTTACTCTCCAGTACGGATATAAGCTCGGCTATGTCTTTTGCCAAGATATCTGCCGCCTGGGTCAATTGCAAGCCAAGGGCGGTATCCATAACATCCGAAGAAGTGAGACCAAGATGTATGAAGCGTGACTCTGTGCCCAGGCTTTCAGCCACCGAGTTAAGAAAAGCCGTCATGTCATGGTGAGTCACCTTCAGAAACTTGGCGATACGCTTCAAGTTGTAGCTGGCTTTCCTTATCTTAACTATGTCTTTTCGGGGGATTTCACCGAGCTCAGCCCAGGCTTCACAAACGGCTATTTCTACCTTAAGCCACTGGTCAAACTTATTCTCCTCAGACCAGATTTTCTTCATATGAGGTCTGGAATAGCGCTCAATCATATTATCCCCTTGCCAATTCCTGTTTATATTTACGATAGGCTTCTTTTATCTCCTTATGCTCGGTGCCCAGAATCTGGGCGGCGAGCAGGGCGGCATTCTTTGCCCCACTCTGACCAAGCCCCACGCAGGCTACCGGCACTCCCCCAGGCATTTGGCTTATAGAAAGCAAAGCATCTATGCCCTTAAGCTCACTGGTGGGTAAGGGGACACCGATTACAGGCAAGGTTGTCCAGCTAGCCAAGACACCGGGTAGGTGAGCGGCGTAACCAGCAGCAGCAATGATAACTTTGAGCCCTCTCTTCTCTGCTTCCAAGCCATACTCCTTTAGTTTTTCGGGATTTCTATGGGCTGAGATAACGGAAAATTCATAGTCAATGCCCAATTGCTTAAGTGTGTCCAGCGCCGGCTGTACCAGTTCGGTGTCTGTCTTGCTGCCTATGACTATGCCCACTAATGCCATCGCTAAATAAATCCTAACAAATATCAAAAATTAAAGCTTAAAAATGCTTATACCCTTGCTTGTATCTTTACTTTTTGCATTTTAATTTTTTATTTACTGTTGCCCTGTCATTTTGCATTTTTACTTTTGCCTTTTGATTTTCTTTTAGTATTTGGTGCTTAGGGTTTAGATTTTATCCTATCTATCTCCCTCAAAGCAATGTCCTTACGATAATGACAACCTTCAAAGTAAATTTTAGGAATGTTGCGGTAAACCTTTTCTCGAGCTTCAGCCATGTCTTTGCCCACGCCTACTACGGTAAGCACTCGCCCGCCGTCGGTATAAATTATGCCATCGTTTCCCAACTTAGTTCCAGCATGGAAAACCAGCACATCCTTATCCAGACTATCTATCCCCTGTATGGGAAAGCCGGTTTTATAGCTGCCAGGATAGCCACCCGAAGCCGCAACTACGCCAACGCAGGTTTCGGGGCTCCACTCTATGTTCACGCGGTCGAGGTTGCCCTGGACTACTGCCATAAGTATATCCACCAGGTCGGTCCTGAGAAGAGGCAAAATGACCTGAGTCTCCGGGTCACCAAAGCGAGCATTAAATTCCAGCACCACAGGCTCTCCATTAACAATCATTAACCCTGTATAGAGCACTCCCTTATAAGGCAGGCCTTCTTTAGCCATAGCCTTCACAGTCGGCAACAAAATATCCTTGGTTACCTTTTTTGTCATCCCGGCGGAGAAAAACCCGGGTGGGCTGTAACTTCCCATACCCCCGGTGTTGGGACCCTGGTCATTATCCCCGATTTTCTTATAGTCGCAGGCCGGCACCATGGGTGAGACTGTTTTACCATCGGTAAAAGCTATGAGGCTGACTTCTCGACCGCTAAGATATTCATCAATTATCACTCTATCCCCTGCAGAGCTGAAAATCTTGGCTTCCATGATGTCGCCGAGGGCTTTGTGAGCTTCTGCTAAAGAACCGGCGATAATCACACCTTTGCCAGCAGCTAGCCCCTCGGCCTTGACGACGACAGGTAGGCGCTGTTTTTGAAGATATTTACGAGCCTCAGAATAAGAAGAGAAAGTGGCGCCTTTAGGACAGGGGATGCCATATTGCTCCATCAGATTTCGGGCAAAAACCTTGCTTGATTCTATCTGGGTGGCTGCTTTAGTGGGACCGAAAATAGGAATGCCCAGCTTATCAAAGGAGTCCACTATACCCGAAGCTAGCGGAGCCTCCGGACCAACCACGACAAGGTCAATGCCTTTTTCTTTAGCTGCCTTACCCAGCCCTTCTATATCGGTGGGACGCAAATTCAGATTTTCCGCGATGGCGGCTGTACCGGCATTCCCCGGGGCAGCGAAAACTTTTCCCACCCTGGGACTCTGGGCAATTTTCCAGACCAGGGTGTGCTCCCTACCCCCACCCCCAACGACTAGTATCTTCAAATTTCACTCTCGCATGTCAGTCTTCAAGAAAGGACTTAATATCTCTTTTGCCCGCTCAGCCTCCGATGCCAACACATGAATTTCACATGTCATGTTGTAAGTAAAATAATACATGGCTGCTCGAAGGTTCGCACTTTTCAATAGGCAGTGAATGCCATGCTCTTCTAGAATTCCTGACCACATATTCGCTACCGATTCACTAGGGGCAGTAGCAATATATACCAGCAGCTCGTCTATTTCTTCATGTTTAGGCTGAAGAGGTAATTCTCCTACCAGAGCAACTTTGCAATCCGGGCAGACCTTCACCCAGTCCTGAAATTCATCCCGACACTCAGGACAATATAGCATATCCCCCTCTTATCTACTCCGAACTCCTACTTATGTTTTCCTGCCCCCACCCTCGACGATTAGTATCTTCAAGGTATAGCCGTACTAAGTCCTCCACTTCCCGGACTTTTCAACGCCAGCTTTTTGAAAGATGGCACGGGGAATAATAGTGAAAGTTACCATTAGAAACAGCCGATCCTGGCCTCGGGGAATGCCTACTGCTTCTTTTTCTTCTTATGCTTCCCTCTATTCTTCCTTACACCTTTTAGTTTCACTCTGTGTGACATGGCATTATAAAATCTCCTTGAATTTGTCGGCCTGAACGGGGTCGAGATTTTGAATTAGTCTCAGCAACTCTGCGACATGCTCCTTCTCTTCTTCAATAATATGTTCCAGTGTAGTCACAGCCTCTTCATTCTCTAAGATTAACATATGCTCATGATACTGGTTAATAGCTTGCAACTCGCCTATCAAATCCTCGCGGAGCATCTCTAAATCGTCTATTATAGCTAGCTGCTCATCGTTAATTTCTTCAGAAGAATAACTCATCATTCTCCCTCCTTCTATTAAATCCTAATATCTAAGCTCTAAATTCTAAACAAATTCAAAACTCCAAATTCAAATACCAAAAATTCTTTTTTGAATTTTGGTCATTAGTGCTTTGATATTGTTTAGTGTTTAGTGTTTCGTATTTAGCATTTAGTATTTCCAGTCAACTGGACGAACTATATTTTTAAACACCTTGTTTATTCCCATTCTATAGTTGCCGGCGGCTTACTGGTGATATCATAAACTACTCTGTTGACACTAGGAATCTCATTAACTATGCGGTCAGATATTCTAGCAAGAAGGTCGTGGGGCAGGCGAGCCCAATCAGCAGTCATGGCATCTTCACTAGTTACTGCCCTGACCGCTACCAGGTAGCCATAAGTTCTGTAGTCGCCCATGACGCCAACGCTCTTAACATCAGTAAGTACAGCAAAGCTTTGCCAAAGCTGACGATAAAGCTTGGCTTTTTTGATTTCACTCATCAAAATCCAATCAGCAGCCCGGAGTATCTCCAGCTTCTCCCTGGTCACTTCACCGATGATACGAATGGCTAATCCCGGCCCGGGAAACGGTTGTCGCCAGACCATATCCTCAGGCAGGCCCAGAGCTAACCCCACCTGTCGAACTTCATCCTTAAACAAATACCTCAGGGGCTCGATAAGAGTGAAACTCATTTTAGCCGGCAACCCGCCGACATTATGATGGCTCTTTATCTTGGCAGCAGCTTTGGTTTCCGCGGAGGTACTTTCAATGACATCGGGATAAAGAGTGCCCTGGGCCAGAAAATCAATCTTACCTAATTTGGCCGCTTCTTCCTCAAAAATTTGGATAAACTCATTTCCTACTAATTGTCGTTTCTTTTCCGGATCGCTAACCCCGTTAAGTCGTTCTAAGAATCTATCAGTAGCATCTATGTAAACTATATCCATTTTGAGGTTACGCTTGAAGGTATTAAGTACCCTTTCAGGCTCATCACGACGCAATAAGCCATTGTTGATAAAGATGCAAGTTAACTTATTGCCAATAGCACGGTCAATAAGGGTAGCAGTCACTGCCGAATCGACGCCTCCAGAGAGAGCACAGACCACCCTTCCGCCGCCCACTCGCTCCTTAATTTTATCTACGGTCTCAGATATGAAATTAGCTGGTGTCCAGTTGCCCTGGCAACCGCATATTTGAAGTACAAAATTCTGAAATATGGCTTTCCCATGAGTTGTGTGAACCACTTCAGGGTGAAACTGTAGTCCGTAAATGCCGCTATCGTTACCTATAACAGCAAATGGCGAATTTTCAGTATAAGCCAGGGTCCTGAAGCCTGAGGGCAGCTCTATTACTTGGTCACCATGGCTCATCCACACGGGGAGAGATGATGGAAGACCGACAAAAAGAGGACAGCCTTCAGCACTTATGTGCAGGATTGTGTGGCCGTATTCGCGCTTTGTTCCCTGAGTTACCTGGCCACCCAAGTGATAAGCGATAGCCTGCGTCCCGTAGCAAATGCCCATCACAGGTAGACGGCTCTCATAAATGTACGGTAAAGGCAAAGGAGCCCCAGAATCATAAACGCTAGCTGGACCTCCCGAGAGGATAAATCCTCGTGGGTTAAGGGAAGCTATTTTCTCCCAGGGCGTGTCATGAGGCACAAGTTCACAGTAGACATGGCATTCCCGTACCCGCCTGGCAATGAGCATGCTATATTGAGACCCAAAGTCGAGCACTACTATAGTTTCACGCTCGCTTGGGGGTAGCTTAGGCTCAACTACAGGTTGCTCGCCGCGCAACTCCTTGGCTAGCCCCAGATAAGTGGAGACTTCGATATCATCGCTGGCAGCAATTCTGTGGCTTTCTAACTTCTTTTTCATTGCAGATTTACGGCGGTGAATATATTTAGCTTACCACTATCCTGAACTATTATCAACAGAGATGAGTTAAGCCTTTTCCCACCTGGCAAGGCTTCTCACTCGCGGTTAAAGCCTGCCAAGGTTTCAAATGTAGAAAGAAAGGAACTTCTGACCCAGGCAAGCACCATGCTATACTAACACTAAGAAAGATGGGTGCTTCAAAACGAGAAATTGAGAAAGGGGTTAAAATTCTCCAAAAGGGTGGGGTGATTGCTTTCCCGACCGATACGGTTTATGGCCTGGGGGCCGACGCCTTCAATCCCACAGCCGTGGAAAGGATTTATGAGATAAAAAACCGACCCAAGCATCGGCAATTCCCCTTGCTTATCGTTAATGTAGAGCGATTGACTACTCTGGCCGATCCGATACCAGAAATTGCCTGGTTTTTGGCAAAGCGTTTTTGGCCCGGCGGGTTAACTCTGGTTCTACCAAAGACAGATTCGGTGCCTGCCTATCTAGCCTCAGGACCCACCATAGCAGTACGCGTTCCTGACCACCCTGTTTGTCTGGCTATCATTCAACACCTGGGGAATCCCATAATCGGAACCAGCGCTAATATTAGTGACCAACCGGCTGCCTCAACTGCCGAGGAAGTTGGACAACAACTGGGAGGAAAAATCGACCTTATTATCAATGGAGGCAAATGTCCCGGTGGCAAGGAATCCACAGTAGTGGATATTACCCGCGAATCACCGATAATCTTGCGTCAGGGCATCATACCCTCAGATGAGATTGACAAAGCTTATAAGGAATACTCGGAGGTAAATAGTGAAGCGCATTGCTATAGGCTGTGACCACCGCGGCTTTGCTTTAAAGGAGCTAATTAAGCCCTTCCTGCAAAACGCAGGTTATAGCTATCAAGATTTTGGTTGCTACAGCACTGAATCTGTGGATTATCCTGACATCGCCCAGAAAGTCGGGGAGGCAGTGGCTTCGGGCAATTTTGACCAGGGCATTCTAATATGCAACACTGGCATAGGCATAAGCATAGCTGCCAACAAAATAAAGGGTGTAAGGGCAGCTTTATGCTGTGATGTATTTGCAGCACAACGAGCTCGTCAGCACAACGATGCCAACGTTCTGTGCCTCAGGGGGGAGTATATAGACACCGAGTCAGCTTTGGAAATCGTCAAAACTTTCTTAGCCACGGATTTTGAAGGCGGCAGACACGTACAAAGGGTGAATAAAATAAGAGCTTTGGAAAGAGATTCCTCAGAATAACGAGATACAACCTGAGGAGCAGTTATTTCGCAGGTCACGCCACATATCGACTTCTTAAGTCATGGGACAACTTGGCTGTTAATTCCAGGGCTAGGGACGCCGCTTCAGGCAATAAGCTTTCCAGGCCACAAGAAGGAGTTATCAGCCCTTGAGCTATGAGCTGCCTGAATTTAACGCCATCTCTGGTGAATGGAGCCATGGCTTCTTCAAGGCGGTCACGGAGACCGGCCAAGGATTCTTTAGCTAAAGCCTCTTCTTCGTTCGGAACTATCCCCCAGGCGATGCTGCCACCTTGTTCAAGAAAGGATTTCACTTTATCGGCGTGAGTGCTTAGAGAAGAGGCATAGTTATAGGCGTCAAAGCTGAGAATATCGATTTTGGTGTCCAGAAGAACTGCCCAGTTAGTGTTTCCGCAGCAGTGCAATCCCTTTATCCCTTTAATTCCCTTGAACACCTCTTCTAGCAGAACAGGCACTTTTTCTTCAGGAATAGGAGTAAACACCGAGCCTAAAGAAACTAAATAGGGCTCGTCAACAAACATAATGGTATTAGGCGATATTTCCCTCAAGACATTTTCCTGCCACGAAGCTTTTAGCCGCAGGACTTTAGCCGCGGTTTCGGCTAAAGTCTCATCATAGAGGATGCCCAGACCGTCCTGACTGGTAACCCTCAATCCCCAGGTGATGGGACCTGTTACCTGTCCCTTGGCTATTTTACTGCCTGTTGCTTTGGAGAGGAAAGCATAAAGCCCGGCAGCATATTCGGTCGAAATGCCATATTCACGGGCATTATCCTGCTCACAATCAATATGGATTTGCTCCAGCTCGCTCTCGAAATCCGCTGATGGCTCAATGTGAATTTTGTCCCCATCTATAACCACCCCCGGAAACCCCTCACTGAATTGGATAATCATGTTTTCTTTAGGAGAGCGCTGCGGTAATTGTGGCCAGGCGGGAATGTCAGGAAGACATTTCATAATAATGGAACAAGCTTCGTCAGGATTCGTGTGAGGCATGCTGCCGATAGCAGTGGGCAAACATCCAAACTCAATCTTGGCTGACATCTTCCTCCCTGCCTAAATACTTGCCAATTAGCAGCCCCAGATCTTTCCTCTTTTCTTTCGGTATGTATTTCGTCCCAGTGACTATGGCATATTTAAGGGCGCTAGCACAGGCACAGTCCCGTTTCTGCGGTATTGAAGGTAGTAGTAACTTCAGGATTCTCTTGACGGTCTCAATGCCCTTCCTTAGATTGGTTAAAATCACCTCCGTAGTCACCGATTCATAAGTCAGATGCCAGCAATCATAATCGGTGACAAGGGCAAGTGCGACATAGCATATTTCTGCCTCCCTGGCTAATTTAGCTTCAGGCAAAGCTGTCATCCCAATGACATCAGCACCACAAGAGCGGTAAAGTTGTGACTCAGCCTTGGTGGAGAGTTGCGGCCCTTCCATAACCAGATAAGTACCACCTTTATGTACCTTAGCCCCAACCTTGGTGCTTGCCTCAAACGAGATTTGACTCAAAACAGGACAGAAAGGTTCAGCGAGAGAGACGTGCCCCACTATTCCATCTGTAAAGAAGGTGCTTGCTCTTCCTTTGGTACAGTCTATTAGTTGGTCAGGAATGACTACGTCCAGAGGTTCTATCTCCTCCTTAAGACTACCCACGGCGTTTACAGAGATAATTCTTTCCACCCCCAGAGATTTCAAGGCGTAGATATTGGCTTTCGCCGGTAATTCACTGGGGCTTATTCGATGTCCTTCGCCATGTCTGGGAAGAAAGGCAACCCTTACACCTTCCAGATTCCCCAACATGATAGCGTCGCTGGGCTCGCCAAAGGGCGTGCTTATCTTTACTTTCTCTACCTCCGTCAGTCCTTCCATGTTATAAAGCCCACTTCCGCCAATTACGCCAACTTTTGCTTCAGTCATTTGATACCCCCGTGAAAAACACTAGCCCTTGTCCTTCTATTTGTCTCTCCACCTTCCCCTCCCCCTCAAGGTATTTCAGGTGAGCCATAGCTTCTCCAAAAGCAAACCACTTTTGTGCCGGAGGAAATAAATCCCAGGACTTGCAATCTATATCCCAGGTCATTTGTGATGCGATCTGGAAGACGTTTTGCCTACCTTTTCCCAGAATAGAGATGACCTCATCAAGCCTTGTTTGGTGGTGCTGCTTAAGTTCTCGAATTCTCTCTTTGTGATTTCTGAAGATACGTCTATGACCAGGCAGTACAAGTTCAACGTCCAAATCATAAACTTTGTCCAAGCTCTTCAGATATTCTTTTAATGGATTTCCCTCCTCGGAGGAAAGGGTGATATTCGGAGTTATATCAACAAGGATATGGTCACCACATATGAATATTTTCTTGCTGGGCTCATAAAGACAAATGTGACCTGCAGTATGCCCGGGGGTTTCAATACATTCAAACAGGTAATCCCCGATGCTTATCGTATCGCCGTCCTGTGAGACACATAAGTTCAAGGAAGTATTCGGGCTATATCTGCGGCCGGGGTGGCTTCTGATAGCCTTTTCAAGCTCCTCTCCAGGAAAGCCGCATTTACGAGCGAAATTAAGCTGCTTCTCCCAATGCTCAGGCGCAGTAGACCTCATAATTTCCGCATCTGCCCAGCCAAAGTAGATTCTCGCCCCTTCCCCGGCCAGAGCTGACACTAAACCTGCGTGGTCTGCATGCATGTGCGTGATGAAGAAATCAGCTTGTCTGAAGTCCACGCCACATTCCTTTAATCCGGAAACTAGTGCCGTCATGCAGTCCTCTCGATTCCATCCAGTATCAACAATTAAAGGCCGCTCTGTCCCCTTTATAACGTAAGAGTTGGTGGCTTTTAGAGGACTTCCGGGGAGAGGAACTTTAATTCTACAAAGACCTGGTAAGACTTCCTCGAACAATGCTCTTTAAAATCCTTCTCGTGACATTGACCACGAACATAGTGTAACTTTAATCACGTTGGTCCTATATGAATTCAAACCTAGCACATTTCTCTAGAATTGTCCACCAACGAGCCTCTTTTTTTCGCGGAGATGTTGCATTTTACTGCATTTAGTGGTAAAATGTTTCCATACCACAATTCTTAGGAGAGATTTGTGAACTGTCCTTACTGCGGCAGGCAGGAATCAAAGGTGATAGATTCCCGGAGTCTAGACGAAGTGGTGAGACGACGAAGGAAATGCCTCACCTGCAATACTCGCTTCACTACTTATGAGCGTATACAGCCACATGATATCTTCGTTATTAAGAAGGATGGACGACGTGAGGAATTCAGCCGGGATAAGCTCTCCTCGGGTATTCGCAAAGCTTGTGAGAAACGCCCTCTTCCTACAGGCGCCATCGATAAATTTATGGACACCATCGAGGCTGAGCTTTACAAGGTGGGCAAAAGCGAGGTCTCCAGTTCCTATATTGGTGATTTAGTCATGGAAGGATTAAAAAAACTAGACCATATCGCTTACATTCGTTTTGCCAGTGTTTATCGGGAATTTGCCGATATCGGCGCTTTAAAACAAGAGGTGGATAGCTTGGCGATACGAAGAGAGCTAACACCAGCAAACCAGCTACCGTTGCCCTCTTCTGAGGCGGTGAATTCCCCAGCTGGTCGCAAGAGGAGATAAAATGCCCAAAACCCGTCGGAAAGAGAACCACAAAACTATTGGTCGAGATAGAGTAGCTCAAGCTGTTTTCGCTGCTGCCGAGTCCATGGGTATAAGTGATAGGAAATTGCTGGAAAAGTTTACAGAACAAGTGAGCCAGCGATTAGATGTAGCTCATCCCTTCCCAGGCATGGAGGAATTTGTTCCTCGTCAAATTAAACAGCCTGTGTCCCCCTCCCAAATTGAGGCAATGGTTAAGGAGATTCTAACTGCAGACGAATTTTCTCCCCAGGCCAGAAGCCAAGTCATTTCTGGAATCAAACTTAGCGATAATGCCTTAAGGGTTCTGGAAAGAAGATATTTGTCAAAGGCTGGGGAGGGGAAGGTTATTGAAACCCCACAACAGCTATTTCGCCGCGTCGCCAAGCATATTGGCTCAGCCGAGCTCCTTTACGATTCCAAAGCAGATGTTTCTCTTTGGGAAGAGGCATTCTATCAGTTAATGACAAACCTGGATTTCTTACCTAATTCCCCTACTCTAATGAATGCCGGCCGTGAACTAGGGCAATTATCAGCTTGCTTTGTTTTACCTATTGAAGATTCTATGGAGTCTATTTTTGATGCGGTTAAATCTACTGCTTTGATTCATAAAAGTGGCGGAGGTACCGGTTTTTCCTTTTCTCGACTTAGACCGGCAAGGGATAGAGTGGGTTCTACAGGTGGCATTGCCAGTGGCCCTGTCTCTTTTATGCGAGCCTTTGATGTCACCACCGATGTCATAAAGCAAGGTGGCATGCGCCGCGGAGCCAATATGGCAATACTCAATGTTGAGCATCCCGACATATTGAAATTTATCGCGGCTAAGGAAGACCCGGAAGCTCTAACTAATTTTAACCTTTCTGTAGCTGTGACCGATAAGTTTATGAAAGCGGTGGGAAAAAGCACCGATTACAATTTGGTGAACCCTCGAACTGGAGAGGTGACAGATAAGCTTAATGCCAAAGAGGTATTTGACAAAATAGTTGATATGGCTTGGCGCACTGGCGACCCGGGTGTTGTGTTTATTGACGAGATAAACAGGCACAACCCCACGCCTAAATTAGGCAAAATAGAAAGCACTAACCCATGTGGGGAACAACCCCTGCTCCCCTTTGAATCCTGTAATTTAGGCTCCATAAATTTGTCCAAGATGGTGGCATATAAAGATGGCCAGCCATACATTGACTATGACAAGCTATCACAAACAGTCAAGCTGGCAGTTCGTTTCCTTGATAATGTTATCGAAGTCAACCAATTTCCCCTGCCAGAGATTACGGAGATTACAAAAACTACCAGGAAAATAGGCCTGGGGGTGATGGGTTTTGCTGACATGCTGATTCAGCTCGGTATCCCTTATGATAGCGAACAAGGGCTTGTTGTGGCCGAGGAAATTGCCCATTTCATATCTGAAGAGGCGGATAAAGCCTCTATAGAGCTAGCCCGAGAAAGGGGAGTTTTTCCTGCTTTCCAGGAAAGCATTTATGACATACCCGATGGTCCTCGTTTTCGAAATGCCTCTCGGACTACCATTGCTCCTACTGGCAGCTTGAGCATAATCGCTAACTGCTCCAGTGGCATTGAACCATTGTTCGCTTTAAGCTATGTGCGTCATATCCTGGAAGGAGAAGAATTTATAGAGGTGAATCCTTATTTTGAGGAGGCAGCCAAAAGGGGAGGGTTCTATTCCCCTGATCTAATGAAGCAGCTAGCTGAAGGAAAGAGGTTAAAGGACATAGAAGAAGTTCCTGAACAGCTAAAAGGACTTTTTATCACCGCCCACGACATATCTCCTGATTGGCACGTTAAGATGCAGGCAGCCTTCCAAAAATTTACTGATAGTGCTGTATCCAAGACAGTCAATTTCCCTCACGAGGCGACACCCGAGGATGTGGCTAAAGTGTATAAGCTGGCTTACCAGGAAGGCTTGAAGGGGATAACTATTTACCGAGACAGGAGCCGAGAGAGTCAGGTCCTCACTGTAGGTGAGGGGGTAAAAAGGGCTGAAGGTAAACTAGCTCCCAGAAAAAGGCCTAAAGTTACCACGGGTGTAACTGAAAGGGTAAACACCGGGTGCGGTTACATTTATGTAACAGTAAATTTTGATAGTCAGGGAATATCCGAAGTTTTCTCCACTTTAGGAAAGGCCGGAGGTTGTGCGGCTGCGCAGCTTGAGGCTATTAGCCGCCTAACATCCCTGGCTCTAAGGTCTGGAATAGATATAGATTCTATTGTAAAGCAACTACGCGGCATCAGGTGCCCTTCTATCGCTTGGGAGCAAGGGCACGCTATTTTGTCCTGTGCCGATGCTATCGCTAGCGTGCTTGAGAAATATATTAGAGAAAAGACGGCCACTAACCCAGATGCGCCTTCCCAAAATCCTGAGATGGTTAGAAGTTGGGCCGGGCAATGCCCCGATTGTGGTGGCCCTTTGATTTACCAGGAAGGCTGCAACATTTGCCTCGCCTGTGGCTTTACTAAATGTGGATAGAGTACAAGAAAAATGGGTAGATCCAGAGGTAGTTATTATTCAGCTCTTAAGCGGATAACTAAAGTTGCCAATTCGGCTTTTAGCTTAAGAAAGATTTGTAATTCTATAGCTAAAAGTGCTGCCAAGGCAATGCAGGCCAATGGCTGCCGCATTTTATCCCTCAATTCCCAAAGGGAATATTTGATTACTGTAGGCACGTATGGTTTGAGCGACCTTTATCTGAAAAAAGGCCCCCTTGATGCCCGTAAAAGCCTTCCGGATATCCTTGATGGGAAAGTGGTATTTATTGCCGATGCTGCTAAAGATGAAAGAGTTCAACATCCCCAAATAGCACTAGCGCAAGGAATATCTTCTATACTTGGGGTTCCTGTACTTGGGAAAGGAGAAGCTATCGGGGAGATTCGAATTTACACTCGTGAGCCTCGCCAATTCTCCGAAGCTGATAGAAGTTTCCTCCTTAGTGTTGCTGATATGTGCGCCGTCATCTTTGAGAGAGCAGAGCTTCATCAATTGCTAGAGCAAGACTATAAGGCAAGTGAGAGACGAAGAAAATCGTCTCAAGTATCTCCGTTACCTACTACTACGCTGAGGCCAACTAGTTTCGCTCATCCCAGCGAGGAGGATTTTGCCAAACTTTTAGACTTTTACTGTGTTGAATGGCTTTATGAGCCTCGTTCTTTTCCTCTTAGGTGGGAGGGCGACAAGATAGCAGAGATGTTCACTCCCGATTTTTATTTGCCCGAGTTAGACCTTTATGTTGAACTCACCACATTAAAACAACATCTGCTAACCGAGAAAAATCGCAAGCTGCGCCAGCTCAGAGAACTTTACCCTGAAGTCAATATCAGGCTTCTGAACAAAAATGATTTCCTCAAGCTGTTAGCCAAATATGGTTATGGCCCTCTAGGCGAAGCTAAAGTAGAGGGAATCGACCAAGTTTTGTACAGCCATGCCAAAATTCAACAAAGGATAGGAACCCTGGCCAGACGCATTTCGCGTGATTACGCTGGTCAGCGATTAGTGCTAATAGGCATCTTGAAGGGCGTTGTCTGCTTTATGGCTGACCTGATGCAGCACCTTTCCCTTCCGGTTACCGTGGACTTTATGGCTATTTCATACTATGGTGGTGATGGTCAGGTAGTCAAGATAACCAGAGACCTCGATAGCAGCATAACAGGACAGCATGTACTGATGGTTGAAGACATTGTAGATACTGGCATGACACTGAATTACATTCTCAGTCATCTCTCTGCCCACAATCCTGCTAGTCTTCGCGTTTGTACCTTGCTTGATAAGAGAGCACGTCGATTGATAAATGTTCCTCTTGATTACGTAGGCTTTGAGGTTCCCGATGAGTTCGTAGTGGGTTATGGACTAGATTACAAGGGAGAATACCGTAATTTGCCCTTTATTGGCATCCTCTACCCCGAGCTAATCAAAGGCCCAGAGCTGCGATAGTACCCCAAGAAAAATTCGCTTCGCTCTTTTTTTCCTGGGAAATCCGGAAACGCCAATGGGTAAATCTGGGGCCCCCCTGAAAAACGAAGTTTTTCAGGGGTAAGAATACCCCCCCCACTTAGCTCTCTTTTTCTGTGGCAATACTTATAGCTCGTATAATAATAAAAACAAAAAACTGGGCATAAAAAAACGCCCCAAGTAACCTCCCTTTCCTTGACTCACCACCCACCTTCCTTTCTGCTTCCACTTACCTTGCGCTGGGCCTCTTACCTCCCAACACTTTTCAGCTTCCACTTACTTGGCGGTCGGTTCCACACTCGCCAAGTTCTTGTTCGATTACTTGGAGCATTATTATAGTAACACACCTCTAAAACTTTGTCAAGGGGTGTAAGAAATAGCTCTGTTTACTTGAGCTGAACGCCCCATTTAACACTAAATCTCTCTTTGACTTGTGGATTAACCAAGCCCTGAGGCCACTCCCCTTGCAATACTCTGGCTACCTCTTCCCAGGGCCACATAAATAATTCTTCACGTGACTCCTCAGAATAGTAAGCAAAATGACCAGTAATGAGAACATTGTCAAGCTTGAGCAAGGGATTGTCGCGGCTAGGAGGCTCTGATTCCAACACATCCAGGCCAGCACCTGCAATTAATCCCTCTGAAAGGGCGGTATAAAGAGCCTTTTCATCCACGAGCTCTCCCCGGGCTGTGTTGATGAAATAAGCGGTGGGCTTCATCCTTTTGAATTGCCCAAGCCCCATCATATGCTTGGTTTCTGGAGTGAGAGCAGTATGCATGGAAACAAAGTCCGACTCCTTAAGCAACTGGTCGAGCTCTACCGATTCCACTTCGAATGTCTTAAACAGGATGCGAGGCACATGGGGGGCGTAGGCAATGATTCTGAAGCCAAAAGCTTTGGCTTTTGGGACAAGGGTACGAGCTATATTGCCAAAGCCAATAAGCCCTAAGGTTTGCCCAGATAGCCGATGTAACGGCTTCAAGGCGCTCAAGTAATCTGCCTGGGTACTCCATTTTCCACTCTTAATGTCGGGAAGTAGTTGATAAAACCTCCTGGCGCAGGCGAGAATAAGTGCCATAGCATGGTCTGAGACCTCCTCCAAGCAATAATAGGGAACATTAGCAACACAAACAGCTTTTTCTGTAGCTGCGGCTATGTCCACATTGTCATAACCTATACTCGTAAGGGCAATCAGTCGGCATTTGTTCAGATTCTCGATTACTCTGGGACTAAAGACATACCCGGGCGTTATCCTTATTCCCACTGCTATGACAGCATCAGCTTCAGAACAGGCGGAGATAAGTTCATCCTCAGTAGTACAGAAGGTCTTTTCCACCTCTGCCCCTAATTTGGTCAATAGCTCATCATAGGTGGGAATTGCGCCAGGCACATAAAAGGTAACAACTACTCTAAAACTCAACCTCCTGCCTCACTTCTTATTTGCTAGAGTAATCTCCATCGCCCTAAACTCTATGATTATAGCATTGCCACATGGGCATCTTCAGTGTGAGTCCTCTGAGCCCTTTTCACATGTCCATTAAGCTTGGATGAGCGCAACGACTAAAAAAGAGTATCGGTGTGGACGGACGATGCACATCCTGTACATCCGCCACTCGCTTGTACTGAGCCGTACCATAATATACTATATAGATAACTCAGGTCGACCTAACCAGAAATGGAGGTAAGAGGCATTAATCCAATCGGTAGTGAAATAGGAGGTTGAGATGTCTGATGTGATAGCCAGGGTAATATCCCAGAAGGGGACTTGCGAAGCTCAACACAAGGTTGGTGATGAGTTTGTCATCGGACAACAGACTCCGCCTCACCTCTGTTCATGGGCTTTTTACTCCCTTTTTCCTTTTGCCCAAGTCCTGCAATTCGGCGGTTCGTTCCCCTGGGAGAAAGACCGAAACAAGACTACTGTTGCTTGTCCTGACCCAACAAACCCGGTGGTGTTTGAACTAAGGCGCACTTTGCCTTAATGAACTAATCGCGAGGCTAGGTAGCGCAAAATGAATGGGCCCCAGCTGACCTTATCGCTGAACTGAAAGAGAAGGTTTTATTTTTAGGGCCCCAGCAATACTATCCCAATTACCCCCACCACAGGCCAGCTTTTTTAAATCTAAGACTAAACCAAGGTCACCCGGCTCAGTAAAGCGTAATTCCAGGAAGCTTGTGTGAGAAATACCCCGCGAGGACCAACTAGAAGATATTGTAAATTCAGGTGCCAGTATTATTAATGCAGCTTAAGATTAATTTCACCGACTGAGTTGTTTCTTTAAATTCCTGGCTTTGTGTTCATATCGATCAGCCGCCGCAGTACATCCAATGCCCAAGCAAACAAGCACAATTCCAAAAAGCCCAAGCAGACTCGGTGAGATAAGAAGGACACTACCACCCACCATTCCCACCGTTACGAGAACTATTGCCAAAATAATATACATATTTGCCCTGTCTTTCGTCTCATCAACTTCCTCCTGAAGCTGAAACTCTTGCCATTCTGTATCTTCCTCAACTAAAACCTCCCCACATTTAGGGCAAAATACCAAATCTTCATCTATTTTCTTCTTGCAGTATTGACAGTATAGCATCGCCACACCTCCCAATCTCTTTTCAATATTATAAGATAACGCTGACCAAAATGCACTATCTTCTGCCAGCGTGTGCGCAGGAGATTACTACCAGGTTTTACAAAAATTTTTAAAGCTTGCAGTAATGTGTCATAGCAAGCTTTTCTGATAATACCTAGCCCTTCAACCAGGGCATCATATCCCTGAGCTTTTTGCCCACAACTTCGATGGGATGCTCTGCTTCCATCCTCTTCATAGCATTAAAGCTGGGGCGGCCGGCTTGGTTTTCCAAAATCCATTCTGTAGCAAAGCTGCCATCCTGAATCTCTGCCAGGATTTGCTCCATTTCCTCCCTGACCAAATCATCAATGACCCGCGGGCCTCGCGTGTAATCACCATACTCCGCCGTATCGCTTACCGAGTAGCGCATATGACTCAAACCACCTTGATAAATCAGGTCAACAATGAGCTTTAACTCGTGGCAAACTTCGAAATAGGCGATCTCCGGTTGATAGCCAGCCTCTATCAATGTTTCAAAGCCAGCCTTTATCAAGGACGAGACTCCGCCGCAAAGCACCGTTTGCTCACCGAACAGGTCGGTCTCGGTCTCTTCAGCAAAAGTCGTTTCCAAAACTCCGGCTCTAGCGCAACCAATCCCCTTAGCATAGGCCAGAGCTATGTCTTTTGCTTTCCCCGAGGCATTCTGGTGAATAGCCACCAAGGCCGGGGGTCCTGAACCTTCAGTATAAAGCCTTCTGAGCATATGTCCCGGACATTTAGGCGCTATCATGCTAACATCAACTTCACCTGGAGGCATGATTTGAGAAAAGTGGATACTAAAACCATGAGCAAACATAAGTGTCTTGCCCCGGGCCATCTCTTTCTCAATTGACTCCCGATAGATTCTGGGCTGCACAGTGTCCGGAGCTAGCATAACAATTATATTTGCCTTTTGGGCTACTTCAGCGGCGGTGGCCACTTCAAAATCAGCTTTCTTTGCTGCCTCCCAGGCTTCAGTGCTTGGTAACTCGGCAACAATGACCTGGCAGCCGCTGTCCCTCAGGTTCTGGGCATGAGCATGTCCCTGGCTCCCAAAGCCAACAATGCCAATTGTCTTTCCTTTGAGCAAATCCAGGTTAGCATCCTTGTCATAATAAATTTTAGCCATAATCCCTCCTCTATTAACCTTCAGTTGTCAGCTATCAACTATCGACAGTTATTTAAGAACTGCTTCCGCGAGTTAAGGCTATCCTGCCAGTTCGTGAAATCTCCTTAACGCCAAAATCACTAAGGAGCCCGAGCAGAGAATTCACTTTGTCTTCGTCACCGGTCACCTCCACTGTCAGTGAACCTGGAGCAACATCAACTATGTTAGCCCGGAAAATGCCAACGATTTGCATAATCTCGCTTCTTGTCGAGGCAGTAGCCTTCACCTTAATTAAGGCCAATTCTCTGGTCACCATGTCTTCTTCGGTTATATCAGAGACTTTAATTACGTTGATTAGCTTGTCCAGTTGTTTTCTCACCTGCTCTATCTGAGCAGAATCACCGACAGAAACAATGGTCATGCGCGATAAGCCGGGATGTTCACTACCACCTACAGCAAGACTTTGAATATTAAAGGAGCGCCTTCGGAATAAACTAGCTATTCGATTAAGCACCCCCGGTTTATCCTCCACTAAAGCTACTAAAGTATGTTTTGTATTAGTCAATTTGCCCCCCAACAGATAAATTCCAAATCCTAATCTCTAAACTCTAACCAAATATCAACTATCAAAAATTAAAAATTAGAATTACCACTCAAAATGCAAAAAGGCTTTACTAAACTGATTTTGAATTTTGCCCTGTCATTTTGCATTTTTACTTTTGCCTTTTGATTTTCTTTTGGTATTTTGTAATTGATTCCTAGAATTTTCCTTCCAATACTTCCGGCTTTGATGGCTCGAAAAATCTGGCCAGGCTTTCCCCTGGTGGCACTATGGGATATACGTTCTCTTCGGGCTCAATAAGAAAGTCGATGAGAAAAGCTCCAGGGTACTCCATGGCCTTCTGTATAGCCGGGATGACTTCTTCTCTTCGCGTCACCCGAAGACCAGGGATGTCGTAAGCCTCAGCAACTTTGACAAAATCGGGATTCCAAAGCTTCGTGCCAACGTAGCGCCGTCCATAGAATAGCTCTTGCCATTGTCTTACCATGCCTAAATACCCGTTGTTAATGATAGCTATTTTTACAGCAATGTTTTCCTGTGTTATGGTAGCTAACTCCTGGATAGTCATTTGAAAGCCGCCGTCGCCAGCAACACACCATACCACCTCTTCGGGGCAACCAACTTTGACTCCCATGGCCGCGGGTAGTTCAAACCCCATGGGGCCCAAACCTCCCGCAGAAATAAGGCTGTTCGGTTTGTTGTAAACGAAGTATCGGGCCGCCCACATTTGATTCTGCCCCACCCCAGTAACCACTAAAGCATCGCCTTGCGTGGCCTCGTAGATCTGGTGAACAATGTATTGAGGCAAAAGCTCATCACTCTGCCTGATTTCTAGCGATGGATGCTCATACCTCCACTGTTCTATTTGGGAAAGCCAATCCACATGCTCTCTTCTCTCAACCACCTCATTCAGGGCTGTGAGCACGCTTTTTATATCTCCGACTACCGGAACCTCGGTGGGGATATTCTTTCCAATCTCTGCAGGGTCGATATCAATGTGAATGACACGGGCATGGGGAGCAAACTCTTCGGTATTTGCTGTAGCCCGGTCATCAAATCTCATGCCAATAGCGATAAGAAGGTCGGCGTTTTGCACTGCCATATTGGCGCAAGGTGTACCATGCATCCCCATCATGCCAAGATCAAGTATATGGTTCCCAGGGAAGGAGCCTAGACCAAGGAGAGTGTGAGCCACTGGTAATTGTGCTTTCTCAGCAAATTCCTTAAACTCATCGTAGGCTTGGGAAATAATTATCCCCCTGCCAGCGATGATAACAGGCTGCTCAGCTTCGTTAATGAGCTTTGCTGCTTTCTTAATTTGAGCTGGATGCCCACGAGAGACAACCCTATAGCCCGGCAAATCAAGCTTATCAGGATAAACAAAGTCCGTTTGCTCTTGCTGGACATCCCGCGGTATGTCAATAAGCACAGGCCCGGGCCTTCCTGTCTGGGCAATGTGGAAGGCTTCTTTAACCGTTTTAGCCAGCTCAGCAGCATCGGTAACAAGATAGTTATGTTTGGTAATTGGAATGGTAATGCCTGTGATATCTGTCTCCTGAAAGGCATCCTTGCCAATAACAGGTCTAGCTACCTGGCCAGTTATAGCTACTAAGGGAGCAGAATCCATATAAGCATTGGCAATGCCGGTAACCAGATTAGTAGCTCCAGGCCCCGAAGTAGCAATACATACTCCCGCCTTATGTGTAACTCGAGCATAGCCATCGGCGGCATGAGCCGCTCCCTGCTCATGGCGAACTAATATATGTCGGAGTTGAGGATATTGGGGGAAGGTATCATATATCGGTAAGACAGCACCACCAAGAATGCCAAAAATAACCTCTACCCCTTCTTTAATTAAACTCTCACAGAGAATCTGAGCACCAGTCTTCTTCATAGAATAACTCTTTACCCAGCAAACACCGCACCAGTGCTGGCCGAGCTTACTTTATCACTATACCTCTTGAGATAGCCAGTTTTAATCTTGGGTTCAAAGGAAGGCAATGCAGCCAGCCGTTGTTTTAGCTCTTTTGGGCTTAATTCTACTTCCAATTTGTGGTCAGGTATGTTTATGTTAATCATATCACCATCCCGCAAAGCCGCTATCGGACCCTTTTCTGCCGCCTCAGGAGATACATGACCAATAGCTGCTCCTCGCGTGCCTCCAGAAAAGCGTCCATCTGTAATAAGAGCTACTTCTTTATCCATACCCATACCGCTGAGGAGAGAAGTGGCTGCTAGCATCTCCCGCATTCCCGGCCCTCCTTTGGGGCCTTCATAGCGAATGACGATTACCTCGCCTGACTTAAATTTGCCTTTCATTATCGCCGCCGTAGCTTCTTCCTCACTATCGAAAATCCTCGCCGGACCCCGATGAACTAACATCTCAGAAGCTACCGCAGCGCTTTTCACCACGCTGCCATCAGGCGCCAGATTGCCAAACAATATGCTAATACCACCAGTAGAGGCATGCGGCTGTGACAAGGGACGGATTACCTCTCTATTTTTAACTTTTGCCCCCGCAATTATTTCCCCCAAGGACCTGCCCAAAATGGTGTTCGCCTCAAGCTTCATCAATCCCGACAGCTCGTGTATTATCGCAGGAATGCCACCGGCTAAGTCCAGGTCTTGAATATGATAATCGCTGGCCGGGCTTAATTTGCAGATATGAGGAACGGAGTCGCTAATCTCGTTTATCAGGGATAAGGGAAAATCTATCCCAGCCTCGTGCGCTATGGCAGCAAGATGCAACACGGAATTTGTGCTACCACCCAGAGCCATGTCCACAGCCAAGGCATTGTAAAGAGAATCCCTGGTGAGCACATCCCTGGGTTTAATATCTTTGGCTAACGCTTCCATGACTTGCTGCCCGGCTTTATAGGCTAGTTGTACCCGCCGTGCTTCCACCGCTGGTATCGTGCCGTTACCCGGCAAGGCTATTCCCAAAGCTTCGCTGAGACAATTCATAGTATTAGCAGTGAACATCCCGGCACAGCTCCCACAACCAGGACAGGCAACCATCTCCAGCTCTTGCAACTCAACCTCGGTCATCTTACCTCTAGCTACTTCGCCTACGGCTTGAAAGACCGTAATAAGGTCAACGGACCTGGCAGCGTTTCCCTGAACAAACTTCCCGGCTAGCATAGGGCCACCACTGACAAAGACAGAAGGTAAATTAAGCCTGACTGCGGCCATCAGCATCCCAGGCACGACCTTATCGCAATTAGGGATGAATACCAAGCCATCGAAGGCATGGGCCTGAGCCAGGATTTCAACTGAGTCAGCAATAAGCTCCCTGCTGGGCAAGCTGTATTTCATTCCCGGATGGTTCATAGCGATACCATCGCAAACAGCTATGGTATTGACCTCAAAAGGCACCCCACCCCGACTGCGGATACCCTCCTTTACCGCTTTAGCGATTGTTTGTAGATGGATATGACCGGGGACAATCTCACTAAAGCTATTGATCACTCCGATAAATGGCTTATCCCAGTCATCTGAAGAGCAACCTACAGCCCGCAGCAGCGACCTGTGAGGCGCCCGCTCGATTCCCTTCTTCACCATGTCGCTTCGCATTTAACTTATGTTCCCTCAAATGAATTATGTCGCATAACATAGCACAATGCCTAACTAGCGTCAATGAGATATCTTTTTGGCGTTGTTTAGCAATTACTCAGTTGTCATTGCCAGCCCTCCCTTTTTGTCATTGCGAGCACCTGAAAGGTGCGTGGCAATCTCATGCCCCCCCACGAGATTGCTTCAGCTGACTTCGTCAGCCTCGCAATGACAGGATGGAGGTGTCATTCTGAGAAAATCGTAAGAGAGGGGCTTGTCCCCCCCCAATCTCTTTCACCCCCAGGTATACTGTGGGCCTCTGCCTCGCCGCCTTGTTGCCCATATAGCCAGCGCGGCTGACACCAGCGCCAGCAAGCCTATTACGGCCACCTTCTCGGCCGAAGTAGTGTTGACGACTACGGCGCTCATGGCCACAGCGGGCAACAGCCCAGCCCTCACTATTGGCTTCAGGTTGGGATGCTTAATTATGAACTCGGCCATTGGTGGGCTGACGCGGTAATAGAGGTCTACCAAAGCTTGTCCCAGCGGGTGGGTGAGCAAGTATTCATCTCTGAACTCACGGAGAATCTGTATTTCCTGGGCCATGGGCGTGCCGTAGGCTGCAGTGGCGATGAAGCAAAACTTGACCCCATCCTCACCCCCGGGCCTTGGGCGAGGGAATGGTGGCACCTCTACACACTGCGACGGTGGCAACGCAAGCACCAGATTCCATCTGGCAAGCTCTGCTTCCGGGCCTGCAGCGACCACGGTGCCGTCGGCCTTAAGCCCCACAGTGTGAATGCCACCTGCGGCGACCTGGGTGATGTCCGTCCAGTTTCCGACATTGCACTGCCCATAGAAACTGTCTCCCACGGCGACCACGGTGCCGTTGGTCTTAAGCCCCACCGTATGATAGCCGCCTGCGGCGACCTGGGTGATATTCCCCCAGTCGGTGACATTGCATTGCCCGTAGTCATCGCGTGACCCGCCTGACGGTCCCGCGGCGACCACTGTGCCATCCTTTTTAACCCCGACCGTGTGATACCAACCTCCAGCGACCTGGGTGATATTCGTCCAATTGGCGACATTGCACTGCCCCTCGTAGTCGTTATATCCTACAGCCACCACAGTACCGTCGGACCTAAGCCCCACTGCGTGACCGCGGCCTGCAGCGACCTGGACGATATCCGTCCAGCTGCCGACATCGCACTCGTATCCCGTAGAGACCGCGGTGCCATCAGATTTAAGCCCCACTGTGAAAGTCTCGCCTGCGGCGACCTGGGTGATGTTTCTCCAGCCGCTGACATCGCACTCCCCGTAGGAGGTTTCTCCCATGGCGACCACTGTGCCATCGGTTCTAAGCCCCACTGTATGATACCAACCCGCGGCGACCTGGGTGATGTTTGTCCAGCCACCGACATCGCACTGCCCCCACCAGTTGTCTCCCACGGCGACCACTGTGCCGTCGGCTTTAAGCCCCACTGTGTGATATTCGCCTGCAGCGACCTGGTCGATGTCCGTCCAGCTGCCGACGTCGCACTGCCCCAAGAAGCTGCTTCCCACGGCGACCACGGTACCATCAGCCTTAAGGCCCACCGTGCAATGACTGCCTGCGGCGACCTGGACAATGTCTGCCCAGCCGCTGACATCGCATTGCTCGGACACATCCAATCCCACAGCGACCACAGTGCCGTCGGACTTGAGCCCCACCGTGTGATAGCTGCCTGCGGCGACCTGGACGATGTCTGTCCAGCCGCCGACATTACACTGCCCTCCTCCGTTGTATCCTACGGCGACCACTCTGCCGTCGGACTTAAGCCCTACCGTGTGCCCGCAGCCTGCGGCGACCTGGACAATATCCGTCCACCGGCCGACATTACACTGTCCTTTGTCGTAAGCTCCCACAGCGACCACGCTGCCGTCGCCCTTAACCCCAACTGTCTGACTAAAGCCTGCGGCAACCTGGACAATATTCGTCCAGCCACCGACCTTGCACTGCCCAAAGTCATTATCTCCCACGGCAGCCACGGTGCCGTCGTCCTTCAGCCCCACCGTATGCCACTGCCCTGCGGCAACCTGAACAATGCCTGCCCAGCTACCCACATTGCACTGCCCTAGCTCCTTGTCTCCCACGGCGACCACGGTGCCATTGGCACTGACTCCCACCGTGTGTCTTCCGCCTGCGGCGACCTGCACGATGTCCGTCCAGCAGCCGACATAGCATTGGTAGTAGTAGTTCGACCCCAGGGCGACCACAGTGCCATCAGTCTTGAGACCCACGACGTGACCGTCCCCCGCAGCCACCATGGGTGTTACGTTCCCCGCAAGCGTACTCAGGGCCATTGCTGAAGCAAGGCTGGAGCTATCCATCGTCGAATGACTAATAAAATGGTTATCTGACAGAGACACGGTTGCTGAAGCTCCCGCTGCCGATACAGGAAGAATCAGGCTGAAGACGAGAGCGAGGGAGAGCAGAGCTGGTAAGAGGATTTTCCTATTTTTCATTGTCACCTCCCATTATCCGTCGAGGCTGTTTAATTTCGGGCAACCACATTTTTAAACAGCCAATATTCAATTTCACCCTCGGGTATACTCTGGGTCTCTGCCTCGCCGCCTCGTCACCCAGATAGCCAGCACCACGGAAACCAGCGCCAACAAGCCCATTATGGCCGTCTTCTCGGCCGGAGTAGTGTTGACAACCATGGTGCTCATGGCCACAGCGGGCACTAGCCCAGCCCTCACTACTGGCTTCAAGCTGGGATGCTCAGTTATGAACTCGGCTATTGGCTGGCTGACCCTGTAATAGAAGTCTACTAAGGCTTGTCCCAGCGGGTTGGTCAGCAGGTATTCATCTCTGAAATCACGGAGAACTTGTATATCCTCGGCCATTGGGGCGCCGTAAGCTGCGGTGGCGATGAAGCACCCAGGTGCTGGTTCGTCCCAGACGGTACCGCCTACGGCGACCACGGTGCCGTTGGATTTAACCCCCACCGTGTGCGATTCGCCGCAGGCGACCTGGATGATGTCCGTCCAGGCCTCGATATCGCACTCCCCTGAGGAGTTGCCTCCCACGGCGACCATAGTGCCGTCAAACTTAAGCCCCACCGTATGAAACAGGCCTGCGGCGACCTGGGTGGTGTTCGTCCAACCGCCGACATTGCACTGCCCACGGCGGTTCCATCCCACGGCGACCACGGTACCGTCGGACTTGAGCCCCACCGTGTGATACCAGCCTGCGGCGACCTGGGTGATGTTCATCCAACCCCCGACATTGCACTGCCCGTGTTTGTTCCATCCTACGGCGACCACGGTGTCGTCGGACTTGAGCCCCACCGTGTGATGGCTGCCTGCAGTGACCTGGGTGATGTTCGTCCAGCCGCCGACATTGCACTGCCCTGAGGAGTTATCTCCCACGGCGACCACGGTGTTGTCAAACTTAAGCCCCACCGTGTGATACCAGCCTGCGGCGACCTGGGTGATGTCTGTCCAGTCGCCGACATTGCCCTGCCCGTCGTAGTTGGCTCCCACAGCGATCACGGTGCCGTCGTCCTTTAGTCCCACCGTATGTTCAAAGCCTGCGGCGACCTTGATGATGTCTGTCCAGCTGCCAACATCGCACTGCCCGCTTGAGTTGTCTCCTGTGGCGAGCACAGTACCGTCGGACTTAAGCCCCACGGTGTGGAGGGAGCCTGCAGCGACCTCAATGATATTCGTCCAGTCGCCGACGTCGCACTCCGGGAAGTGGTTATAGTCATCTGAAGCTTCAGCAACCACCGCATGAAGAATCAGGCTGAAGGCGAGAGCAATAGAGAGCAGAACTGGTAAGAGCATTTTCCTATTTTTCATTGTCACCTCCCACTATCCGTCATCTGAAAACCGAGATACCTCTCGTGCATATGAAAGTCTCCCGTTTCTAAGGTTCAGTTTTCTTAAAATCTCTACCTCATAATATAATATCCTACCTTTGTTAAAATCTTGTTAATTTTTAATATATGTTACCATTGTCTGAAGCCCTATATCCTATATGAACTATATCCAACTCGCCCCGGCAAATATACAAAAAATGGTCGGCTCTATTTTCCCAACAGGATTGCATCATTCCGATAAATCGGGACTCGCAATGACGAGGGAAGCCTGACAGGTCGGGCAACTACAGAATGGCTTTCGAGGCACGAATGCTCCTTTCTTCACGATTGCAAGGGTGAAGGATTGTAATAGAGGGCAAGAATCTCGGGTTTGTATTACAGGTAAACTTAGGCTAAAATACGGGAAGTCATGTGTTTAGCAATACCAGTAAGGGTTGTTTCCATAGACGGAGATGAGGCTGAAACAGAAATCGCCGGGGTGAGGCGTCGAGTTAGCATTGTCTTTACTCCAGAGGCCAAGCTGGGAGATTACGTATTGCTTCATACGGGATACGCCATAGGCGTTATAGATGAAGCTGAAGCCGAGGAGACCCTGAAGCTCCTGGAAGAGATAGCAAGTCTAAGTGAAGTTCATTGACGAGTATCAAGACAACAAGCTAGCCAGGGGGCTAGCATACAAAATCGCTAAGCGCTCCACCAAAACCATAAGACTAATGGAATTTTGCGGTGGGCACACACATGCCATATTGCGATATGGAATTCGCCAATTAGTTCCCAAAACAGTGGAAATGAGGTCGGGGCCGGGCTGTCCCGTCTGTGTTACAGCAACTGCTGACCTGGACAAGGCCATCGCCCTGGCACACCTGCCTGACGTTATCATCACTACTTTTGGGGACATGATAAGAGTTCCCGGCAGCTATTCGAGCTTGCAACAAGCGAGAGCTGAGGGAGCAGATGTACGAATAGTATATTCCACCATAGATGCTGTAGAGATAGCAAAAGCCAATCCTGGGAAATCAGTCATCTTCATCGGCATCGGCTTTGAGACCACGGCGCCAACCATAGCCGCTTCTATACTTAAAGCCCAGCGGGAGAAAATAGAAAACTTCCACGTTCTATCTCTTAATAAGCTGACCCCGCCAGTGATGAAAGCGTTGCTCGATTCAGGCGAGGTAAAGCTAGATGGCATCATCGGCCCCGGACATGTCAGTGTTATAATTGGTTCTCATCCCTATGAATTTATCCCCCAGGATTATGGAGTTGCCTGTGTTATCTCGGGATTTGAACCACTGGATATCTTGTTATGCATAGATAAGCTGGTGGAACAAATTGAAAAGGGCGAGCCCAAAGTGGAGATAGCTTACCCCCGAGGAGTAAAGCCAGAGGGAAATAGAAAGGCCTGGCAACTTACGGAGAACGTTTTTGAGATTGGCGAAGCTAACTGGCGGGGGATTGGAATTGTCTCTCAAAGTGGCTTGAAAATGAGAGGAAAATACGAGCGATTTGACGCCGACAAGGCTTTTTCAGTGAGCCTGAAACCACCGCGGGAGCCTGAGGGATGCCGGTGCGGGGATGTAATCCGTGGCGCAGCTATACCACTGGAATGCAAACTCTTTAGAAAGGTCTGCACGCCGGAAAGACCTGTCGGTCCCTGCATGGTCTCCAGTGAAGGCGCCTGCGCCGCCTATTATCAATACGGGACTCTGGAAAATTTGCAAGGCTTTTAGGGTAGATATGGAGCAGGCTTATGGATGATAGCATTCTTTTAGCCCATGGCAGTGGTGGCAAATTGAGCCACGAACTAGTGGAGAAAAAATTCCTTCCCTTCCTGGCTAATCCGGCATTGAATAAATTAGATGACTCAGCTGTTTTCGAAGCCAGTGGGCGCCTGGCTTTCACCACCGATAGCTACGTGGTAAATCCCATCTTCTTTCCTGGCGGTGATATCGGCAAGCTGGCCATTTGTGGCACGGTGAACGACTTAGCTATGAATGGAGCCAAGCCCTTATACTTGAGTCTCTCGGCAATCATAGAAGAGGGCTTTCTCTTAAGTGAGCTTGAGCAGATAGTGCAATCAATAAAGAAAGCTGCTGAAGAAGCCGAGGTAAGTATAATCGCCGGGGATACCAAGGTGGTAAATCGAGGACAAGCTGATAAGCTGTTTATCACCACCTCGGGAGTAGGGATAATCTCTCCCGGAGTTGATATCTCAGGAGCTAACGCCAGAGTTGGGGATAAGGTCTTGCTGAGTGGCACCATAGGCGACCACGGTATAGCTATAATGAGTCAGCGTGAAGGATTAAAGTTCTCCATGAATTTGGAAAGCGACTGTGCTCCATTGAATAAATTAGTGTCTCAGATGCTGGAGGTCTCATCCAGGATTCATTGTATGCGTGACCCTACCAGGGGTGGGCTAGCGACCACGCTCAACGAATTGGCCCGGCAATCGAAGGTGAGCATTGTGATAGAAGAGGTCAAGATACCAGTAAAAGAAGAGGTTAAAGCTGCCTGCGAGCTCTTGGGACTTGACCCCATTTATGTGGCCAATGAAGGCAAGCTGGTAGCTATAGTGGACCCCGCCGATGCCGATAAGATTCTGGCCCGAATGAGAAAAAATAGCTATGGTAGAGATGCTGCCATCATCGGCGAGGTAACCAAGGACCACCCGGGGAAGGTGATAATGAAAACAAAGCTCGGCCCCTCCCGAATCGTTGATATGCTATCCGGGGAATTGCTACCTCGAATATGCTAAATGGGTGCGGGATGGGCAGAAAATTTCTCTGCCCTTGTATAATTGTTCTTTCAAATAACCATATGAACAGGAGGTAAATCAGGATGGAATATGAAGACCTCTTACTAGAAAAGGATGATTGCGGAATTGCCACTTTAACCCTCAATGTACCGAAGAAGTTGAACGCCCTTACCTTAAAAATGGGAATGAACCTGCCTCTGGCAGTAGATGAAGTGGCCGAGGACGATAATGTCAGGGTATTGATTGTTACCGGTGCCGGGCGTGGTTTCTGCTCCGGCGCTGATGTTTCCGCCATGCAAGTGCTAACCGGGGCTACCGAGCAATCCCGCTTCAACCGTCTCCAAGTAACCGGGTGGCCCGCTGCCGATATTTTCCCCAGGCTGCAAAAACCAACCATTGCCGCCATAAACGGACCTTGTGTGGGCGCCGGTCTGTCCTTAGCACTGAGCTGTGACATCAGAATAGCCTCGGAGACAGCCAGGTTTGGTGTTGCCCAGGTGGCACGAGCACTAGTGCCCGACTTTGGCCTAACATGTTACCTGCCCCTGGCAGTAGGAATGTCCAACGCTCTGGAATTGATGTACACCGCCGAGTTAATCGATGCCACTGAAGCCCAGCGAATTGGCCTTGTCAGTCGGGTAGTTCCACCTGATGACTTGATGAAGATAGCCAGAGAATTGGCCGCCAAGATTGTCCAGCAGGCACCTCTTTCCGTGGAACTAACCAAAAAGATGGTGTGGCGCGGTCTCTTCGACAGGCTGGCGCGTCAGCTTGACCTTGAAACCGACTCTATACGCATATGCCGGCAGAGTGAGGACCACCGCGAAAACGTGAAAGCCTTCCTGGAGAAGAAGCCCTTGCCCAGGTATAAGGGGAAATAAGCACTATTTGCCTGCCTGTCGAAAAGTGACATGGGGTGACTCAGAATGACTACGCAGACCTTCTACCAGAAAAAGAGGACACCTTGCTACCGTAATCCTGAATGCTCTGCACAAGAGGCATGCCCTCACCGTCGGCATGAGAAAGAGCCTACTCTCGATTACAGAGGACTTTGCCAAAGACAATACTGACTATCAAAGCTGGTTCTGTTAGCTGGTTTGACAGTCAGAATTTACCAGTGCTACACTTCGCTCACCTGTGAAGCGTATTGGTATTCTGTATCACCCTCTACGTGAGAAAGCCCGAGACTTAGCTGAGAAACTGGAAGAGTTTCTATCCTCTCGGGGAGTCTCTTCTTGGCGATGCTCAACCAAGGACGAAGATGAAGCTAGATCCCAGATAGCGGGCACGGAGTTAATTCTCAGTATTGGCGGAGATGGCACTATTCTCCATGTTGCTCGAATCGTAACTCCTCTGTCGGTGCCCATTTTAGGTATAAACCTGGGCAGGCTGGGATTTATCACAGAGATAGATGGCGATGAGGTTTTGTCCGATTTGCCCGATTTGCTCAAGGGGAAAGGCTGGATTGAGGAAAGGGCCATGCTCGAGGCGCAGGTTGAAGACAAAAGCTTTCATGCTTTGAATGATGTCGTGCTACGAAGTGTTGCGGTTCGCCTGGTTAACATAGAAGCAGAAATTGATGGCACAGCGATAACCACTTACCGGGCTGATGGCATAATTGTGGCCACCGCTACCGGGAGCACCAGCTATTCCCTGGCATCTGGCGGACCAATTCTTCATCCTCAATCCAAAGAAATCATCCTCAAACCAATATCCTGCCACCTGGGATTGAGTCATGCCCTGGTACTGCCTCCGCAGAGCATAATTGATTTGAAGGTTGCCCGCAGAGAAAAGGTCATACTTAGCATTGACGGACAAGTTGAATTGCCATTATCCGACGGGCAAAATGTCAGAGTGAAGCTCAGCCCTCACATAGCCCGCTTCTTAAGAATTCACGAGCCAACTTATTTTTATAGTTCGCTGTGGCAAAAACTGGGAGGAAGAAGAAATGAAAGCTGACATAAAGGTTGATAGGGCAAGGGTGAGCGATGCTCCCTCCATGCACCAGATGATCAGTCATTTTGCTGATAAGGGGGAGATGTTGCCTCGCGCCTTATCTGAGATATATGAGGATATTAGAGATTACTTCGTAGTCAGGAGGGGAAATCAGGTTATCGCTTGTGCGGCGTTGCATGTCACCTGGGTTGATTTAGCTGAAATCAGGTCTCTGGCTGTCGATGAAAATGAACAAAACCAAAGGATTGGCTCTTTGCTTGCCCAGGCCTGTCTGGAAGAGGCTAAGGAATTAGGCATACCCAGGGTTTTTTGTCTCGTTCGTAAGCCGGCTTTTTTTGAAAAACATGGCTTCCAACTAATCGACAAAACGGAGCTGCCCCAGAAGGTATGGGCGGAATGCTATCGCTGTCCCAAGTTTCCCAACTGCGATGAGGTAGCCCTTATTCGCCACCTTTGAAGCTGTCATCTGCAAGCAAAGCGGTGCAATTTTAGCTAAGTAGCAATAGTATGGTGAAGCCGGAAAAGAAGCTAGCTACCCAACAGATTTATCGCGGGCGCGCGGTAAATATACGCGTGGACACCGTGGAAAAAGCTAACGGCATAAAGACCACAAGAGAGGTAGTGGAGCACAGCGCTTGTATAGCTGTAGTGGCTCTTGATGAACAAGATAAAGTCCTTTTAGTTCGCCAATTCCGCCATCCCGTGGACAGGTTTCTTCTGGAAATACCGGCTGGTGGCATTGACCCTGGTGAAGAGCCCATTGGCTCTGTGCGCCGCGAATTACAGGAGGAAATTGGCTACTTCCCCCGGAAAATAGACACATTGGGAGGCTTTTACGCCATCCCAGGCTATGGCACGGAGTACCTCCATTGCTTTGTGGCTACCGACCTTGTGCCCAGTCGCCTCGTGGCTGAGGATACTGACGACATCGAGCTAGTCCGCGTTTCCCCGGATGAGATACCCCGACTTATTGCCTCGGGCGAAATCTGCGATGCCAAAAGCATCGCTGCCTTGCTTATGTTCCTCTTTATACGGCGAAGGTAAAGGGGTCAACTCTATTTTTTCCCCGTTCTCCCCCCTGCTTGCCGAGCCTAAAGAAAAATAGAGTTGACCCTGTAATACTCATTGACAGCGTGGCGAGGGGATATAATACACTATAAGTTAGAGATTTTGGGAAACTAAAACATTGAGGTTGCCTAAATAATGTTGTTGCCCAATTTGTTGGGCTCGTAAAAAATAACAAATGACAAAGCTCAAAACCAAAATGGGAAAAAGGAGTAGTTTTGTCATTTAAGCATTTGGATTTCAATTGTCATCTGGATTTTGAGATTTGGAATTTATTCAGGCGACTACAAAAATCTGGAGGTGAAATACGAAGACAATACTTAGTTCGAGGAGACACCGTTACATGAAAAGAGTTGGCATCTTTTCGATCATGGTAGTCTTAATTGCAGGGATAACAAGCTGTGCTCCTCCTCCTATTGAAATACGGGATTGGTATGATTTGCATGCCATCAGAAATAACCTGGGCGGCAGTTACATTCTGATGAACGACCTCGATTCTACTACTGCCGGTTATATGGAACTGGCGAATGAGACAGCCAATGGGGGAAGAGGCTGGGAGCCAATTGGAATCTCTGATGACCAGTTTACCGGGAGTTTCAACGGTCAGGGATATGAGATAAGGGACTTGTTTATCAACCGCCCTGACGAAGATTATGTGGGGCTTTTCACTCATATTTCTTGGATACGTTACATCGACAATGTCGGGGTCGTCGAGAATGTCGGAGTGGTCAATGCCGACGTGACTGGCTCTTCGCAGGTTGGTGTTCTGGTGGGACATAATGGGGGCATTGTGAACAATTCGTATTCCAGCGGCAGCGTGACTGGCGATTCGCGTGTCGGCGGTCTGGTGGGATGGAATCAGGCTACCCTGAGCAACTCCTATTCCAGCTGTAGCGTGACTGGCGATTCGCGTGTCGGCGGTCTGGTGGGGGATAATTGGTATTACAGGGGCATTCTGAGCAACTCCTATTCCACCGGCAGCGTGACTGGCTCTAAACAGGTTGGCGGTCTGGTGGGAGTGAATTATTATGGCAACGTGACCCACTCCTATTCCACCGGCAGCGTGACCAGCTCTACGCAGGTTGGCGGTCTGGTGGGATGGAACACGGCCACTGTGAGCAACTCCTTCTGGGATACGCAAACCAGCGGACAAGCTACCTCGGATGGTGGGACGGGCAAGACTACAGCGCAAATGCAGAACATCGCCACTTTCTCAGGTGCAGGCTGGAACATAATCGCAGTTAATCCTGGCCAGACCAACCCCGCCCACACCTGGAATATCGTTGACGACGAAACTTATCCCTTCCTGAGCTGGCAATAAAAAGGGTCAACTCCATCTTTGAATGGGATTGCTTCGTCGCCTGCGGCTCCTCGCAACGACACAAGGGAAGAGATTGCTTCGGCTGGCTTCGCCAGCCTCGCAATGACAAAGGGGGAGGTAACTCTTTAGACGGCGAAATTGGCAATAACTGCTTGACCCAGAGAGATGCCACCGTCATTACAGGGTACGTGTCTGTGGGTAAAAACCTGGAAACCGCTGCTTTCCAGTAAGCTGACTGTTTTTCTCAACAGTAAGCGATTCTGGAATACGCCACCACTTAAGGCTACCTGGTTGACGCCAGTTTCATCGGCTATCAAGTGACACATTTCGTTTATCATCCGGGCTACGGTATTGTGGAATTTGACTGATATCCTCCCCTTTGAGATACCCTGACGTAAGTCTTCTATTACGGCTGAGACCAGGTCCCTCAGGTGCACGATTCTTATTCCCTCATCTTCTACTATGCGGTATGGGTAGCTTTCATTATTACCGGAGATTGCTTCGTCGAGTTCCCTCGCTTCGCCCGGGACAGGCCTCGCAATGACAGAAGAGAGGGCAGCCATCTCCAGTTCCACCGCCGCCTGTCCTTCGTAATCTATTTCGCCCCTTATGCCCAGCAGGGCTGATATGGCATCAAAAAGGCGTCCCATGCTTGAGCTAAGCGGTGAATTTATCTTTCTTTCTATCTGGCGCTTGATAACCTCCACCTCAACTCCAGTAACTTGCCCGATAGAAGCTAGTTGAGATTGCTTCGCTTCGCTCGCAATGACAGCGTTGAGGGCGTTCTCCCCTAATAGAGTGAGAATATAGCCGATGGCGGTGCGGTAGGGTCTTTTTATAGCTGCGGCTCCTCCGGGCAAAGGCAGGTACTCCAGATGTCCTGCTCGGCGAAAATTACGGTAGTCGGCTACCAGGAATTCCCCTCCCCAGATATTTCCGTCTGCACCCATTCCTGTGCCATCGAAGGCCACGCCGATAACCGGTGACTCCAGCCCATTATCAGCCAGACAACTGGCGATATGAGCATGGTGGTGCTGCACAGGAATAAGTTTTATACCGGACTCGCCTAACTCCCGGGCATACTTCGTGGCCAGGTAGTCAGGGTGAAGGTCATGGGCAATGATTTCAGGCTCTATATGGAAAAGCCTTTTATACAGGGATATAGTGCTGTCAAAATGTTCCAGGGTTTCCATATTCTCCATATCGCCAATATGCTGCGATAAGAAGGCATAGTTATCTTTTGTCAGGCAGAAGGTATTTTTCTCCTCAGCGCCACAACCAAGCACCTGCTTGGCTTCAAATGAGAGGCAGATGGGATAGGGAGCGTAGCTACGCGCCCGCCTTATAAGCTGGCTTGTGCCCCTTTCCACTATGGCAACGCTGTCGTCGTAGCGGGAATAGATATCCCGATTATGGATTAGAAAGTAATCGGCAATACCGGAAAGCCTCCTTAAGGCTTCATCATTATCTCTGGCAATAGGCTCTTCGCTGAGATTGCCGCTGGTCATCATTAAAGGCAGGTCCGTGTCCCTGAGCAGTATGTGGTGAAGCGGAGTATATGGCAGCATAAGCCCTAAGAATCGTAAATTTGGCGCTACCTCCCGAGATACAGATGAGTCCTCCCTCCACCTCATGAGCACAATGGGGCTTGGAGGTGAGGTAAGTAATTTCTCCTCCTCTGGCGAGACATAGCAATGCCGTTTAGCTTCGTCTACATCGGTTACCATTATGGCGAAAGGCTTGGAGGAGCGCTTCTTCCTCTGCCGCAATGTTTTAATCACGGTATCGTTCGTGGCATCGCAAGCCAGGAGAAACCCTCCCAAGCCCTTAATGGCCACAATTTTCCCTTCTTTAAGAAGCTGACTGGCAGCAGCAATAGAATTCGACTTGGTTACCAGATTGCCCTGGTTATCAACCAGCTCGACCTGGGGACCGCATTTTGGGCAAGCGTTGGGTTGAGCATGGAAGCGGCGGTCCAGGGGATTATCATATTCCGCCTGGCATTGGGGGCACATTTGAAAATAGCGCATGGTTGTTTTGGGGCGGTCATAGGGCATATTTTCAATTATGGTAAAGCGTGGGCCGCAATTGGTGCAGTTGGTAAAGGGATAGCGGTAGCGGCGGTCTTCAGGATTTAGCAACTCACCAAGGCAAGCCTGGCAGGTAGCAACATCCGGAGAGATAAGCTGATATTTCCCCTTCTGTGCCTGGCTCTGCCGAATTTCAAAGTTTTTATAACCGCGGGGTGGGTGATACTCAATAGTTACGTTCTCAATGTGAGCCAGCGGTGGGGCTTTTGTCTCGAGCTCCCGCTCGAACTGCTTAATAGCTTCTGCTTTACCTTCTACCTCAATCTTGACATCTTCTGAAGTGTTGTAAACCCATCCCTTAAGGTTGTGCTTAACAGCTAGTCCATAGACGAAAGGCCTGAAGCCGACGCCCTGAACAATGCCATGGACGCTAATAGAAGCTAATTTGAGGGACTGCCTTGCTGCCTTTGACATATACTACCCCATGAAAATCTTGCGATTTTCGTGGGAACCCCGTAATTCAAAATTCGCCTGGGATTAGTTTATAAGACGATTCCTGAGGAATGCAATATTCAGTGAAATCTATACTAACACGCCCTCGATTTCAGCTATAATTTCTTCGTTAGTAAAGTGTTCAGGGGCAATCGCCGCGCTGGGGCAAGCAGCAGCACACACGCCGCATCGCTTGCACCCGATGTCATTTATAACTGCTACAGCTCCGTCCCCAGATTTCTCTAATTTGATGGCGTCATAGCTGCATAGGAGAACACAGACCCCACATCCGCTACATATCTCTTGATTGAGTTCAATTTTTGGTATCTCAAGTTGAAGCTCCAGCATCACGCATGCTTTACAACTCTTACACGGGCCGCAGCATAGACATCTACTAGCCTCTTCCACCGCCTGTTCCAGGGTAAATCCTTTCTCAAAAGGTTCAAAGTTCAACCTCTTTCCCGCCGGCAACCATTTAAGCTCAGGTTGAGGTTTGTACTCTGTAGCCCTGGGAATAGCTGCTTTCTCATACTCGCTCTCTCTGCCTTTCTTAAGGTCTTCGCCTTTAAGGTAGCGGTCTATAGACTCGGCAGTTATGATCCCTTCTCTCATTGCCTCTGAGGCATAGCCGATTCGCCTGACATCACCTCCGATGAAAATCCCCTTTTTGCGATTGCTCATCAGAGTAAGTGGGTCGACGTCAATCCTGCCTCTTTCATCCAGCAGGTCTTCTTGCTGGAAGAATTTTCTCTCTGCAGCTTGTCCAATGGTAATGAGTAGCACGTCTCCCTCAAGATATATCACGTCACTCTTATCGAACTTGGGATTAAATCCGATGTATCCCATCTGGTCGTAGACCCATGTGCACCGAGGGCACTTTATCTTCTTGAATTTGCCATCCTCACCGATTATCTCTTCTACACCACGGGAATAGATGATTTGAATTCCTTCTTCAGTGGCGCCCTCAATTTCTTCAACATCAGCCGGTATCCCATCTTTAGAAGATTTGTCTTCACTCTCCAGGCACATGAGGGTAACTTTTCCGCCAAGTCGTCGGGCAGTTCTCGCGGCATCAAAAGCCACATTACCGCCTCCAATTACTATGACCTTTTTGCCCTCGAAGAGTCGAGGGCGAACTTTCTTCTGGCTGACGTCAGAGAGGAGGTTCAACCCAAACATGACTCCTTCCAGGTCTGCTCCCCCCACAAGTTTCCCTTCGAAGTTAAGAGGTCTTGGAGAGGGGGTGCCGGTAGCGATAAATGTGGCCTGGTAACCTTCTTTTCTGAGTTCGTCCAGCACTTTCTCACCATCTCCCATTTTGTGGCCGAGTTTGACATCTATATGAGCAATCCTGACTAAATTATTCAAGGTAGCATCCATGATATTTTCAGGAAGGCGATATCGAGGAATTAATCTCAGGGCACCCCCCAATTTCGAACTTTTCTCCACAATGGTGGTCCGGTAACCATTCCTGCTCAGTGTATAAGCACACATCAGCCCTGCCGGTCCTCCTCCAATCACTGCCACCTTTTCCCTGGTAGGAGGAGCGTATGAGGGTTTTGTCTCCAAGTAAGGCAGATAACGCTCGGCGATAAATCGCAAAAGCAATTTTCTTCTCACCGCTCCGGTCTGGTCTTCATAATTACACTCTTTCTCGCAAAGCCCACAAACGTAGCTGCAGATTATCGGAAATAGGGGGTTTTTGTCATAGATTTCATCGCCTATCTTTAATATCTGGCTGGAGGCCTCCTTCTCATCCAGGGGAAGGCATGAAATCATGGCATGATTGCGCTGAATATCTATTTTAAGAGGACAGCGAACCTGGCAAGGAGGCAAATATATCTTGCCGCTGGCTTCATCAATTACTTCCTCAACTCGTGAAGCAACTTTATCTGTCTCTTTCATCATATTTATCAAACCTCCTTTGAGTCATATACATTGACCTCGATAGTCATCCTTTCCAGAACCAAACAGGTAGAGCGTAGGTATCATAGAGAATAAACAGCACAGTCCATGTTTTTGGCGCTTTCGGGCAATTCCTTTCAATTTGAGATTACCAGTTGTGTGCATGACAACCGTCACATAATACCTCATATCCAAGTTATTAGCAAGTCAAAGCAGGCTATATTTTAGTCAGACCTTGCACATTTAGCCATTTACCCGTAAAATGCTTGACGTTGCCCCCATCGTCTAGCGGCCTAGGACATCAGCCTTTCAAGCTGAAGATCAGGGGTCCGAATCCCCTTGGGGGCATTTCCTGCGTTAATCTATCTTTTAATCAGGGTGTCAGCACGCCTGGTCAGGGGGCATTGACTCCATATTCACCCACGAGTATGATTATACAAATCATGAAGCAATTGCTCATAAGTTTGAGCGGTGGGATCTGCCAACGGTGGTAGGAGATGAGCGGTGTTTGAATCGTTCCAGGGCGGCAGGTACAAGGTCACAAAGAAGCTGGGAGAGGGCGGCAGGGGTATTGTCTTCAAGGCTGAGGATACCAGGCTCGGCCGCACCGTAGCCATTAAAGTCATTAAGGGTGAAGGCCTTGACCAGGAGTCCTTTGCCCGCTTTGAGCAGGAAGCCAAGGCCACCGCTAGCCTTTCTCATCCTCATATTGTCGCCATATACGACATCGGCCAGGAGGGCGAGAGCCATTACCTCATCCTGGAGTTCGTCGATGGCCCTAACCTAAGCGGTTTGATCAGCTCTCAACCCGGTGCACGCTGTGATGCCGCTACCACGCTCAGAATCGGCAGCCAGGTCTGCCAGGCACTGGAATATGCGCATTCTCATGGCATCCTCCACCGAGACATCAAGCCGGAGAACATCATGATTACCTCCGCGGGGCTGCCCAAGCTGATGGACTTCGGCCTGGCCGGAGCATTACGCGGACCTAAGCTCACACCGAGAGGTGTGATAGTAGGGACCCCCGCCTATCTGCCTCCTGAGCAAGCCCTAGGAAAGCGCTCCGATGCCAGGTCAGACCTCTATTCTTTGGGCTGCGTTCTCTATGAGATGGCTACTGGCAGGCCTCCCTTCCCCGGAGATGACCCAGTTAAAATCATTTTCAGCCATATCAATGACCTGCCCATGATGCCTCGAAGACTAGCCCCCGAGATTCCTGAAGCGCTGGAGCAGGTCATCCTGAAGCTTCTTGCCAAAGACCCCGAAAAACGCTACCAGTCGGCCGGTGAGCTTTCGCAGGCTCTCAAGTCTGTGATTGAGACGCCCGAAGCCAGACCCACATATGTGGAGGTGACAACCGAAGGGAAAGCTACTGAGACGATTCCTAGTCCCGAGCCACAGTGGGCTCAGCCGCTGGTGGGCCGGGAGCAAGAAATAAGAATCCTCAGGGCACGCCTGGATGCAGCCTTGAGAAGTGAAGGAGGCCTGGTGTTTATTACCGGAGAGGCCGGCATTGGTAAGACCAGGCTGGCCTATGAACTGAGAAGCTACGCCAAGCTCCGAGGTGCCCAGTGTCTCATGGGCAGCGGTTACGAGCGCGAGGGAGCTGTCCCTTACCAGCCCTGGAGCAATATCATTAAGGAATATTTCCGCTGGGCACCACCACTTCTTCTGTTCAAGGCCGTGGACACCTTCGCCCCGGAGCTGGCAAAACTGATACCTGAGGTTGGCGAGAAGTTGGGCACCATCCCATCTCCAACATCGGCACCCAATGTGCAACAGCACATCCGCCTCTTTGAGGCGGTTACTCAGTTCTTTGTCAACATCTCCAAAGAGTCTCCGCTTGTGCTGTTCTTGGATGACCTGCAGTGGTTCGATGATGCCTCGATGGGGCTTTTGCTCCACATGGCGCGTGCCATCACCGCTGAGCACCTCCTGGTTGTGGGTGCTTATCGTGACCTGGAGTTGGAAGACCAGCGTTCCCTCTCTTGCTCTGTTGCTGAAATAAACCGGGAGAGGCTGTCTTATGCGCTTCCCTTAAAACGACTGGCCTTCGATCATGTTCTTCAAATGATCAGGCAGACGTTCGGCGAGAAGGTTCCCAGCGAGCTGCCTGACCTGGTATATGCCAAGACGGAAGGCAATCCTTTCTTTGTCGAGGAAGTATTACGCTCTTTGGTCGAAGAGGGAGCAGTATACCCGGTGGAAAATGGCTGGGGTGTCAAGGACTTTTCTGATGTACATGTTCCTCGTGGCATAAAGGAGATAGCCCAGAAAAGGCTAGGGCGCCTGGATGAAGAATCCTGCCACGTCTTGAGTGCGGCGGCGGTGATTGGCAGAGAGTTCAGTTTTCCGGTGCTAAGCGAGGTTACTGGCTTAGATGAAAACAAATTGATCGACATAATTGATAAGTGCTTGCAGGCCCACCTCGTGGTCGCCCGGCACGTCCTGGGGGACGAGGTCTACGCCTTCGCCGACACTCAGCTCAGAGATGTCCTTTATGAAGGCATCAGCCCCGTCAGAAGGAGAAGGCACCACCTGAAGGTGGGAGAGGCAGTAGAGAGAGTATATGCCAGGAAGATAGACGACCATCTGGAAGCGCTGGCATACCATTTTCTTGAGGGGAATGACCTGTCCAAGGCTGTTGACTACGCTCAGAAGGCTGGGGATAAAGCAGCCAGGCTGTTCGCCTGGGACCAAGCGAGGCGATATTATGAAACCGCACTGAAGCTGATGGAGAAAAGTGGGTCAATGATAGAAGAGGAGCTTGCCAAGAAGGCGCAGCTATTAGAGAATTTGGTCAGCGTCTCTTTAGCCCAAATGGATTATGATGCTGCCCTTGGCTATACCGGGTCGGCGCTGGAGCTATATGAGAAGCTGGGCGACAAACAAAAGATAATCCGCGCTCAGATGAGTTTCATAACCATATACAGTGCCTTGGGCAGGGAAGATTTGGCCCTTGAACACGTGGAGGCGGCCAGGACCATGTTAGAAGAGGACCCTGATAGTGTAGAGAAGGGGCTATTATATCAACGTATGGCACATGTATATCTCCACCTGGGACAGCCGGCTACCGCCCTCAATTGGGCACATAGGGCTGTGGACTTATTTGCAGGGCTGGGTGTGCCTATGGGCACACGGCTGAAGGCAGCCTCTAGCCTGGGCATTGCCTTGACTTATACTGGGCTGATAGACGAGGGGATAGCCTACAATGTGAATATCTGGGAGCCGGTCGTCAAGAAGGGAAGTCCGCTTCCCCTCGCAATGCTGGGCCAACAGCTTACCCTCAGCTTGGCTTTGTTGCGGGATGTCCCAATGGCCAGGAAATGGGGGGAGAAAGCTCTGCCCGAGACGACTAAGTTCGGCATACCTACAATTGAGCTCTTCCTGAGACGCCCGCTGGCGCTAATATATACGCTATCCGGAGAAGTTGCCAAGGCGGAGGAGTCCTGCCGGGCAATCAAGACTATACAGGACAAGGGCTCAGTGGCAGAAACCGGGGCGATTTGCCCCTTTGAAGACGTTGCCGGCGTTGGATTTCACTATTTGCGCCAAGGAGAATGGGACAAGGCCAGGGATTATCTGGAAGGGGCAATAGCCGTCCATAAAGACAGAACCAACCTCGCCGCCGTGGACGCTTGTTCCTTTGCCCTGGGCAGCCTGAGCCTGGAGGAGGGAAACTTTCCGAAAGCCGAAGAGCTACTGCTGAAAAGCCTGGAAATCTGCCGGAACGGAGGTAACGTTCTGTTTGAGCTGTGGGTTCTTCCGGTGTTGGCTGAGCTTTGTCTCGAGATGGGCCAGCCTGACAAGGCGGCGGAATATGTGAACAGGGGCTTCGAGCTTATGGAGCCGGGCCAGAATTGGTACGGACTACCTGCCCCAATATATATGGCTAAGGGCATGCTGGCCACAGCGCGGAAGGACTGGGATACAGCGACCGAGTCCTTCGACAAAGCAATTGAAATCAACAGGCAATACCAGCTCCCCTGGGATGAAGCCAGGACCTTTTATGAGCGGGGATTGATGTACTTGGCTCGCGGCGGCCAGGGAGACCGGGACAAGGCGCATAAGGACCTGGACAAAGCACTTGCCATCTTCCAAAAGGTGGGTGCCAGGAAGGATGTGGAAAAGGTGCTGCGGAAGAAGGAGATGCTTGGCGCCTAGTGTGCTGCTTTCAAATAGAGAGGACGACGATGGATGAAGAACTAGCCAAGAAGGCGGAGATACTAAAAAATCTGGCATCCGCTGAAGCTTATGGCGGGGATTATAGTGCCGCCCTGAAGCATGGGCAGGAGGCCTTGAAACTCTACGAAAAGCTCGGCGACCTTCCAAACTTGGTCCTGGAGCACACAATACTGGTGGGTATTCTTGCCGAAGGGCCTCTGCTATTGCAGGACCAGGCAAAGGCACTGGAACATCTGGAGGCTGCGCGGCTTCTTGCCGAGCCCGGTCCCGATACCCCGGAGAAGGCGTTTTTCTATACGCTTGTAGCTCATCAATATCTGCACACAGATGAGCCTGCCACCTCGGTCACCTGGGCAAGGAAAGCTGAGGACCTGGCCGGAAAGTTGGGCACATTTGTGGGCACTCCGCTCGGCACTGCTCAGGCACGCATGGGAGAGCTTGATAAGGGGATGCAATATCAGGAAAAAGACTGGGAGTTTTATGTCCAGGGTGGCAACCCGCTGGGGATGATGCTATGTGGCCATCAGGCCATTCTGACGCGCACCTTGGCGCGCAACATCCCCCTGGCCCTGAAATGGGAGAGGATAGTCGCGCCGGAGGTGGCAAAGGTTGGCAGGGCGTCTCCAAATGCGGCCAATCGTTCTCTGGTGCTAACGCACGCGCTGTCCGGGGAGATCCCCAAGGCAATGGAAACATGCCAGATAGCTCAGAGCTTTGACGTTAATGCTGCGTTTACCTGCTGGCTCGAGGATTCGGCCAGTCTGGGATTCCTTTATCTCCGCGCGGGAGATTGGGACAGGGCACGGCAGGTGCTGGAGGAGGCCCTGTCTCTTCATTATGACAGGCACAACACCGTTGCCGTCAAAGCCTTCTATTTTGTCCTGGGAAGCCTGAGTCTGGAGGAGGGAAACTTTCCAAAAGCCCAAGAGCTGCTGCTGAAAAGCCTGGAAATCTGCCGGAACGGGGGTAATGTTCTCTTCGAGCTGTGGGTGCTTCCGGTGCTGGCTGAGCTTTATTTGAAGATGGGCCAGCCTGACAAGGCAGCGGAATATGTAAACAGGGGCTTCGAGCTGCTAAAACCGGAACAGAACTGGTATGGCCTGCCTGCACCCATGTATCTGGCCAGAGGTATGCTGGCCACAGCGCGGAAGAACTGGGATACAGCGACCGGGTCCTTCGACAAATCGGTCGAAATCAACAGGCAATACCAGCTCCCCTGGGATGAAGCCAGGACCCTTTATGAGCGAGGCTTGATGTACCTTGCTCGCGGCGGCAAGGGAGACCGTGACAAGGCGCATGAGGACCTGGATGAAGCACTTACCATCTTCCAGAAGGTCGGTGCCAAGAAGAATGCAGAGAAGGTGCTGAGGAAGAAGGAGATGCTGAAGGCCTAGGCCCACTACGCGTTCACCTTGTCAATAGTCAAAAATACCAAAACGACGTTCTCCGGTTAATTGGCTATGTGCTATAATTTTACTGAAAAGCGATAGAGTCGCCAGATTTCTGAATCAAAACCTAATTAGAATCTAGTACGTAAAGCTAAAATGAAGACCAAATAAAAATAATATAAGATTAACGAGTATAAAAATGCACATTGATACAATCCGCGTAAAAGATGTTCCTCCTGTAAAATGTTTCAATATCGATGGATTATCCAATGTTGTCGTCATCGCAGGCCGTAATGGAGTTGGTAAAACACGCCTTATACAACAGTTAGTTAATCACTGCCAGAGTCCTACCAATAATCAAAATATTCAATTAGTTGTAGATGTTACATGTAAAACTGAACATGAAGCTTGGGGAAAATCTCAAATTGATACTGCCAATATTCAGGATGCCAAACTTCTTCAAGTTATACTTCAAGCAAATCGTCTTCGGAGAAACTGGAAAAGCAGCGTTGTTAATATAGAAAGCGATAGGTCGATTAGAAAGATTGACCCATATAGATTTAGCTTTGATATTGTTGACCCTGATGAAGAGTCGGTTAACTGGAATCTCACATTCGGTGGATTTCAAAGCAGATATCAAGATACTCTTCATGCAATGTTTCGTAAAGTCCAAGCTCATAGAAACAAGATATCTTCCAAGGCTGAAAGGCTTATGCGCCAAGGTGAAAAAAGCATGCAACTCGACTTTCCTGACCCTTTAGAACCTTTCAAAGATGCATTTCGAAAATTATTAGCACCTAAAGAATTGCTTGACGCAGATTTAAAAGCTCAGCAGCTAAAATATGCACTTGAAGGCCAAGAATTCCCGCTAACAACATTGAGCTCAGGTGAGAGCGAAGTTATCAATATTGTTTTTGATTTTATTCTTAGAAGTCCCAGTGACTGTATAGTTATATTCGATGAACCGGAACTTCACTTGCACCCAGAACTCAGCCACAAACTTATACAAACACTAACGGGGCTAGGGGAGAATAATCAATTCATTTTCTGCACTCATTCCCCAGATATTATAACTGCCTCTCTGGAACACTCAGTTGTTTTCATTGGGCCTCCACTTTCTGAGGGACAAAATCAAGCTATACCGGTTAGTGAAGATGATGAAACAAATCAAGCATTAAAGCTTCTGGGGCAGTCTGTCGGAATCATTGCCTTGGGTAAAAAGATAGTATTAATAGAGGGAACACATGCTAGCTTGGATAAGCAGACATATGGAGCAATATTGAGAGAGAGCTTCCCCGACTTAGTGCTTGTACCTAGTGGTGGTAAAGGTCTCATACGTTCGTTCTCGACACTAGTAGAAGAAGTTTTAGATAAGTCAATTTGGGGAGTTGAATTCTTCATGGTTTGCGATGGTGATACAATACCCTTATCACAGGATAAGAGTGCTCTCACGAAGTCGAGTAAAGATCGATTGAGTGTGTTAGATAAGTATCATCTAGAAAATTATTTCTTAGAAGAAGACATCTTGGCGCGTGTTTTTTCTCCTCTTGCACCTGAGGGCTCTTGGTTAAGAACTCCAGCTTCTATAAGAAACACTCTCAAAGATATTGCTAAGGAAATGATTTCCTATACTGTAGCATTATATACTTCGGCTCATTTCCGCGAGGGAGTGGGCAATATAAACCTCATGCCCAAAGATTGTAATGGAAAGTCTAATGAACAGCTTAAGAGTATTATATGTAGTCAGGCAACCACTGAAAAAACCCGAGTCGATCAAACAATTGATAGTACGAATATATCCAAATTCATCGATTATACAATGGAGCGAATTAAGGATAGTATCGAAAAAGATACTGACGAGTGGAAAAAGTTGATCCCTGGTAAAAGTATACTGAATATTTTTTCTCACAAAGCAGGCATGCGACTTGGTATGCTAAAGCGAGCTTACATAGCTGAAGCTATGAAATCAGACCCTAACCCTCTCAATGATATAATCCATATATTTGAACGATTTAATGAGTTATAGCATTTATCTCATTCCTTTTTGCTAACGAACTTTTCACCGCCACGAAAAACCAAAAGTTACATAGCGGTACAAATCGAAGCTAAATCGCCAATAAAAAGGTATCAGGAATTATTTCTTTTCACGCTCAGGGACACACCTTTTGTATCTTTTAATCAAAGCCATACCAGGTGCTCACATTATCCAACGGTTCTCTTTCGGAGCGGAGCTGATTTACAGGGTCATCCCAATCAGGGTAGCCAACGGCTATTCCCAGCACTATAAGCTTGGAATCTGGTATTCGCAACACGTTCCTCAACACATCAGGATACACGACAGCTTGTATTTGAGCAATAGTTCCCAGCCCATACTTGGTAGCCAGCAGCATGATGTTCTCAGCTACCAAACCGCAATCAAACATAGGCCAAACATTTAACCCGTCGCCTTGCCGGTAGAAAGAGCGGTCAATACAGATATAGATCGCGCATGGAGCTTCGAACAATCTCAGGCCCTGCAAGATCCACCATCTCCTCTTTTCCTTATCTTCCCTGCTTATTCCCTTTAGTTCGAGGACTTTCCTGCCCACAACACGGTAACGAGTATCGTAAGGCTGGGGAAATTCTCGGGGACGAGGGATATCGGGATTGTCTTGTGCCGCTGCTGCTGCTTTCTCGATGAAAGCTTGTCTTATTTCCTCCAGCTTCTTTCCGGTCGCTATGGCGAATTCCCAGGGCTGAGTATTCCCCCATGAAGGAGCTCGCAAAGCCAGCTCCATTATCTCCTTTAGAATTTCCTGTGGTACAGGGTCGGATTTAAAAGCCCGAGTGCTCTTCCTTTGTTGGATAGCTTCAACGATGTCCATGCTTTCCTCCTTTTTTTTCTTATTATCCAAGACTTACTATTTTAACTCACAATGCGGCAACTTTCACATCTCTCCGCTTCCAGCACCAACAAGCCTGCTATGGCCATCTCTCAACCAGAGAAAGCTCTTCCTCTCTCTGCCATTGCGAGGAGCGAGATTCCGCGCTTACGCTCCAGAACAGGCTCCGCAATCACGATGGGGTGGGTGAGAGTGGAGATTGCCATGCACCTTTCAGGTGCGCGCAATGACAGGAAGGGAAAGGTGGCTTGCAACGACAATATAACCGTACCTCCGCCTTTATGGACGGAGGTACGGGAAAAAGCTCAATTCAGTGTCTTTTGGTCTGGGCAGCTCTCTTTCTACGCACGAAAAAAATCGCCAGTCCCACTACTACCACCGCTGCTATAATCCCGCCAATGAGAGCCCAACTGACTGGTGGTTTCTCTTCAAAGTTAGCCATTATGGAATAGTTGTCGTTCATGATAATGGTGGTTTGGGCAGCATTAACACTGGCAATGGTGCCCACATCGCCAGTCCAGTTGACAAAGCGGTAGCCATCCTCAGGCTTGGCTACCAGATTGAGTACCCTACCAGGATAATAGGGGAAGGTCCCCTCTCCCGGTCGGGTTACCTCACCGCCAGTGGTACCGGAGATGATAAGGTAGAGGGCGGCACCTTCCAGATTCCATTTGGCAAACTCAACTTCAAGGCCTGCAGCGACCACGGTACCATCAGCATTAAGCCCCACCGTGTGAGAGTTGCCTGCGGCGACCTTGATGATGTCCATCCAGTTGCCAACATCACATTGTCCTTCGTCGTTCAATCCCACGGCGACCACGGTGCCATTAGACTTAACCCCCACCGTGTGACCGTAGCCTGCGGCTATCGTGTGATAATATTCGCCTGTGGGAACCTGTTTGATGTCCATCCAGCCGCTAGCCTTGCATTGACCGTAGTCGAAATATCCCACGGCGACCACGGTGCCATTAGACTTAACCCCCACCGTGTGACCGTAGCCTGCGGCTATCGTGTGATAATATTCGCCTGTGGGAACCTGTTTGATGTCCATCCAGCCGCTAGCCTTGCATTGACCGTAGTCGAAATATCCCACGGCGACCACGGTGCCATCGGTCTTAAGCCCCACCGTGTGACCCCAACCCGTGGCGACCTGAGTGATATCCGCCCAGTTGCCGACATCACACTGCCCGATTTCGTTGTTTCCCGCGGCCACCACAGTGCCGTCGGCCTTAAGCCCCACCGTTTGACCGTAGCCCGTGGCGACCTGAGTGATATCCGCCCAGTTGCCGACATCGCACTGACCATAGGGATTGTCTCCCCCGGCGACCACGGTGCCATCAGCCTTAAGCCCCACCGTGTGATAGCCGTCGGCAGCGACCTGAATGATGTCCGTCCAGTTGCCGACATCGCACTGACCGTCGTTGTTATATCCCACGGCGACTACGGTGCCATTGGCCTTAACTCCCACCGTGTGACCGTAGCCTGTGGCGATCTGGATGATGTCCGTCCAGTTGCCAACATCACACTGACCGTCGTTGTTATATCCCACGGCGACTACGGTGCCATTGGCTTTAACTCCCACCGTGTGACCATAGCCCGCGGCGATCTGGACGATGTCCGTCCAGCCGCCGACATCGCACTGCCCGTAGTAGTGCGATCCCACGGCGACCACGGTGCCGTCGGCCTTAAGCCCCACCGTGTGAGCAACGCCTGCGGCCACCTGGATGATGTCCGCCCAGTTGCTAACATCGCACTGACCATAATCGTTGTTCCCCACGGCAACCACGGTGCCGTCAGACTTAAGCCCCATCGTGTGATAGCCACCGGCGGCGACCTGGATGATGTCCGCCCAGTTGCCAACATCACACTGACCGTCCTTGTTATATCCCACGGCGACCACGGTACCATCAGCATTAAGCCCCACCGTGTGAGAGTTGCCTGCGGCGACCTTGATGATGTCCATCCAGTTGCCAACATCACATTGTCCTTCGTCGTTCAATCCCACGGCGACCACGGTGCCATTAGACTTAACCCCCACCGTGTGACCGTAGCCTGCGGCTATCGTGTGATAATATTCGCCTGTGGGAACCTGTTTGATGTCCATCCAGCCGCTAGCCTTGCATTGACCGTAGTCGAAATATCCCACGGCGACCACGGTGCCATCGGTCTTAAGCCCCACCGTGTGACCCCAACCCGTGGCGACCTGAGTGATATCCGCCCAGTTGCCGACATCACACTGCCCGATTTCGTTGTTTCCCGCGGCCACCACAGTGCCGTCGGCCTTAAGCCCCACCGTTTGACCGTAGCCCGTGGCGACCTGAGTGATATCCGCCCAGTTGCCGACATCGCACTGACCATAGGGATTGTCTCCCCCGGCGACCACGGTGCCATCAGCCTTAAGCCCCACCGTGTGATAGCCGTCGGCAGCGACCATGGGCGTTACCTGCCCTTGAGGCGTATTCAGCGCCATTGCCGAAGCAAGGCTGGAGCTATCTACCACTGAATGAATAATCGAACTGTCATCTGGCAGATACACGGTTGATGAGGCTTCAGCGACTGACACAGGTAAAACAAAGCTGAAGACCAGAACAATAGAGAGTAGCGCTGTTAAGAGGTTTTTTCTATTTTTCATTGTCATCTCCTATTATCCGTCGATGTTGTTTAATAATCCCCTATCATTCTGAGGTTGCCCTGGGCGCCAGAAGAATTTAGAAACCCTTCTCCTTCGTTTCACTCAGGGTCAGGGTGACAATTAAACGGCCTCAATAATTTAGTTTTCCACGAAATTTCAAGATTTATGGATTATATGGTCTGCCCCTCACACAGTCAAATGTTTTTTCCTGAGTTTTTCACAGTTTCATCCACCTCTTCACTTCCCCCAAGCACCTTCACCAATAAGGGGCACGAAATAGCAACCACCTAAGTTTTCTATGTGGTTTTTTTTTCTTAGTTTAGTGATCCTAAGTAATTCTTGCTGCCATCGAGAGCCGACAGGGATTACCAACCGCCCATCCCAAGTTAGTTGCTCCAAAAGAACTTGAGGCACAGTGGGAGCACCAGCAGAAACTATAATAACATCGTAAGGGGCTCCCTCTGGCCAACCCAAAGTTTTGCCAGCTACGTGAACTTCAATGTTGGAATAACCAAGCTTATCCAGAACCTGCTTAGCCGATTCCGCCAATTCAGGTATACACTCCACGGTAACCACTTTTTGAGCTAACTCAGTTAATATCGCTGCCTCGTAGCCGCTTCCAGTACCCAGCTCCAGCACTTTTTCATCCCCCTTGAGCTCCAAAGCTTGTACCATCAGAGCCACAATGAAGGGTTGCGAGATAGTTTGCCCAAAGCCAATGCCCAATGGTCTATCGTCATAAGCAGCATGATATTGCTCTGGTGATACAAAGGCCTCACGGGGAACATGCTTCATAGCTTCAACTACACGCTTGTCGGTGATTTCGTGGCCAAGATATTTAAGTAAATTTTCTCTAGCCCACTCTAAATCCGCCACAGTTCACCACCCGAAGATGTCAACCAAGAACGAAAAACAGGATTATGATGACCAGAATTATAGCTCCGGCAATGATGCCGATGCGTTTTACTTCAGGTATAACATATTGATAGCGGTTGGTTAAATCTTGAACTTTTGGTGATACTCGGGTGGGCGATTGTACCTCAGCAGACAACGGCCTCGGTTGTTGCAAACGCCCCTCCTGCACCGCTTTCTCCACTCTAGCCCGATGTTTGGCTTTAGCACGTCGTGATTTTTTCGCCATTATCCTCTCCTTGGTGCAGATTACTTATACACTCTTGTGCTGGAGATATAGGCATGACCTAAAAGTTGCTGGAGTTGACGGAGCTCAATGCCATTTTGTAATTTACGTCTGGCGAAGCTATGCCGCAAGGTCTGCGGTGTGACCTTGCCACCCAGACCTGCCTTGGAGGCATAACTCTTTATAATCTGCCAGAACCCCTGCCGAGTCAACCTCTTACCACGTCGGTTAAGAAATAAGGCTTCCTCTCTCTCATCATATAATAAATCCAGCCTATCACTTCTGAGGAAATTTCCTAAAATCAAGCTTAAGCGATGGTCAAAAGGAACCTCTCTCTTAGAATTAATATGCACGCAATTTTGCTTCAAATCAATGTTTTTGACACTTAATGACACTAATTCGCTTATGCGTACACCGGTAGCATAAAGTAATTCCAGCATCATCGCATCTCTTTTAGCTTCCGGAGTGGATAGCTTTGCTGCCTCGGCAAGCAACTTTTGGTACTCAGATGGAGATAAGAATTTGAGTGAATGTTTGCTAACTTGAGGAGAGGGTAAATTTTGTGTTGGATTCTCCCTCATCCTCCCCGAATCAACCATAAATTTGAAGAATGATTTGGCTGATGCGACCTTGCGAGCGGTTGTTGCCACAGAGTATCTCTTCTCCCTGAGCTTGAGCAAATAGCTCTTCAAAAGCTCACCATAGGACGTGATTATGCCCTTTGCCTGCTCTGCGGTAATAAAGGCTGCCATTTGAGTCAAATCATTGCGGTAAGCAGCCAAAGTATTCTGAGAATAGCCTTTCTCTTGAGTCAAATATTTAAGGAAGGCATCGATATCCAGCTTCATCAGAGTCATTTTAACATAATGCAAGTTATTTTGCCTCTATACAAGCCACTTGCTACAATAAATTTGCCGTGAAATCAGAGCAATTAAGTCCACCCAGGAAAACCGCAAGATTTTCGTGGGAACCCGGCGAATCTAAAACCAAATCGACCGGGGCTAAATTAAGAGCTTTGCCAGCAAAGCCCGGAATCTATCTGTTTAAGGACAAAGATGGTAACGTTATCTACGTTGGCAAAGCTACTAACTTGAAGAGTCGGGTAAGGAGTTATTTTGGCGCTACTTCTAACCTGTCATCCAAGATTCAACGATTAGTGTCGAAAATACAGGATTTCGAGTTCGTAGTTACCAATTCCGAGCAAGAGGCGCTTATCTTAGAATGCAACATGATAAAGAAATATAACCCCCGGTACAATGTGCGCCTTAAAGATAACAAGACTTTCCCTTACCTCAAGATAGACATTAACGAAGATTGGCCTGGTGTTTACATCACCCGCCGGGTCCAGAAAGACGGAGCCAGATACTTTGGACCTTTTGCCAGCGCTGGCTCAGTACGCAAAACTTTAAGGTTAATAAAGAAAATCTTTCCTTTTCGTAGTTGCAGCAAGCGCATCGAAGGTAAAGATAAGCGTCCTTGTTTGGATTATTATATCCGCCGCTGTCTCGGACCATGCATTGGAGCAGTGGAAAAACAGGAATACCACGACGTAATAAACCAAGTCATCTTATTTTTACAGGGGAAGCAGGAACTTATTCTTCGTGAATTAAACACCAAGATGAAAGCCGCAGCGCAGCAGCTTCAGTTTGAGAAGGCAGCTTTGTTACGCGACCAAATTAAGGCCATAGAAGAAGTCATAGAGGGACAGAGGATTGCCATAGCCCTACAGGGGGAAAAGGACATCATTGGTCTGGCACAAAATGAAAAACAGGCTTATGTCGAGCTCTTTTCCATTCGCAATAATAAACTTATCGGCCAGGACCATTTTATTATGGAAGGCATCCAGGGTGAGTCTCTCGGGCAAATAATGACCAGCTTTGTGAAACAATACTATGCCTCGGCTTCATATATCCCACCGCTGATATTGCTTCAGCACCCGGTGGACGAGCCAGAAGTGCTCTCTGAATGGCTTGGACAGCAAAGAAGGAGCAGGGTGGAGCTTCAAGTGCCCCAGCGAGGAGCCAAAAAGAAGCTGGTGGATACAGCAGCTGAAAACGCCACCCGAGGTTTACAATTTGCCCAGGCTAAAGAGATGAAGGTAGAGGTTATAAGTTCCGGCTTACGAGAGTTAAAAAACAGACTGCGCCTGCCCAAAATGCCCCGGAGAATAGAATGCTATGACATCTCTAATATTCAGGGCGCTTTGGCTGTGGGCAGCATGGTTGTTCTGGAAAAAGGCTGGCCTAAACCTGCACATTATCGCCGCTTCCGCATCAAAACTGTGGCTGGCGCTGACGATTATGCCATGATTCAAGAGACATTGAGGCGCAGATTTAAACGAGGCTTGACAGGCGAAGGTGCATGGGCAATCATTCCCGACCTTGTCCTCATTGATGGCGGCAAGGGACAACTTAATGCCGCCCTAGAGGTGAGACAAGAATTAGGGCTAGACTCTATCCCCATGGTCAGCCTAGCTAAAGAAAACGAGGAGGTATTTATACCCGGCAACTCTAAGCCAGTTTATATAGCTAAAGATTCTCCAGCCCTCCATATACTACAAAGAGCCAGGGATGAAGCTCATCGTTTCGCTATAAGTTACCACAAGAAGTTGCGCCGCAAAGAAGCCATCGTTTCCGTACTAGATGATATCTCCGGAATCGGACCAAAACGCAAGAAGGCTTTGCTAAAAAAGTTTGGCTCAATTGAAGCTATCAAGGAGGCTTCGTTAGAGGAGCTCAGACGCACAGGAGGCATAACCTTGGCCCTGGCACAGAAAGTTAAAGAAGAACTCGTTAAACAATGACAAATGACAAAGCTCAAATATCAAATCAAGCTCAAAACCCAAAGGATGAAAAAAAATAGTTTTGGCATCTAAGCATTTGGATTTCATTTGTCATTTGGATTTTGACATTTGGAATTTGTTTAGTATTTGGTGCTTGGAATTTAGAATTTGGAGCGGAGCGACTGTAGGAAGTTCCCAAATGTTATAGCATTCTCAACCGCAAATGCCTCAGCATCGTTATTAAAATAGATATAGCTGGCCTTAACGTTTTTACCCAGCCCGGCAATTCTTTGTGCCCATTGAGAAAGCTCTTGGTCAGAATAACAACTGGAATACAGACCCTCGCTGCCATGGAATCGGATGTAGGCAAAATCACTGGTAGCGACAAGGGGGCAACCGAAGCCAGGCATGTCGAAAACGCACAACCCAGCATTGTATCCCCGTAAAATATCGAATACAGCATCATCAATCCAGGATTCATGGCGAAATTCAATTACATGCTGATATTTTGGCGGCAACGAAGATAAGAAATTCTGTAATAGCTCATCGTTGCGCTTCATGTTCGGAGGCAGTTGATATAGCAAAGGACCCAGTTTTTTTCCCAAAAAATCGGCCCGAGATAGAAAGTTTTCCACTGCTGAACCTAAATTCTTTAACCTTTTTATGTGCGTAATGAATCGACTCACCTTAACAGCAAAAACGAAGTCGTCGGGTGTGGATTCTCGCCAGGTGGTGAAAGCGTTCTCAGAAGGCAGCTTATAAAAACTGTTATTGAGCTCTACAGTAGTAAATTGCCGGGCGTAAAATGGCAACCACTTAGACTTGGGCAACTCCCCGGGGTAATAAATCCCACGCCAGTGCTCATAATACCAGCCACTACAACCAACATAATACTTCGCTGACATATTGCCCCTCACCCCCGATTTTTGTCGTTGCCCGCTTCCTCAGACATAACCACCCAATAAATTTGACAACCACATTACTATATTACCATCCTAATCTGGTGTCTAGTCTCATAAATGTCATTGCGAGTCCCGATAAATCGGGACTCGCAATGACAAAAGAAGCTACGCCTGGCAATAATGCCCGCCAAGTATTGACTTCAGGCACATAATACGTCCACAATAAACACCCGTGGAAATACTTCTAATATTCCTATTCGCCCTTCTAGGTCTAATAGTAGGCAGCTTCCTTAACGTGTGCATCGACCGCTTGCCCCGGAATGAGTCCATTGTAAATCCGCCATCTCATTGTGCAGTTTGCCAGCACAAGCTAGCCGTTAAAGACCTCATCCCCCTATTTAGCTACCTCAGGCTTCGTGGCCGTTGTCGATACTGTCAGGCTGCCATACCCCGGAAGTTATTCTGGGTGGAGCTCGCCACCGGCGTGATATTCGCTCTCCTGTATTGGCAATACGGCTTAAGCGCGGAGCTGGGGATTATGGCTTTCTACGCCTGTCTATTTATTATCATTTTTATCATTGACCTGGAGCACGGGCTCATCTTGAATAAGGTGGTTTATCCCGGCATGGTTGTGGCTTTTCTTCTGGCTTTATTGCCTCGACCCTGGCTCACCCAGTGGTTAGTTACCGGAGTTGCCAATGCTGCTCTGGGCGGAGCTGTTGGCTTTGTTATATTATTTTTGATTGCCATAGTATCCCGTGGCGGCATGGGTTGGGGAGATGTTAAGCTAGCTGCTCTGATTGGTCTGGCTACTGGCTTTCCTCTGGTTTTTTTCTCTCTGATTATGGGAGCTATCCTCGGTGGCATAGTAGCTGTGTCGCTGATGATAGCTAAAAAGAAAACACGCCGGGAGACAATTCCCTTTGGTCCCTTCCTAGCCCTAGCCGCCATGATAACATTGCTCTGGGGAAGCGATATACTAAGCTGGTACCTGGGACTAATGTAGTATGGTGAAGGTCATGGACAAATAAAGAAAATCCTAAGCACTAAATACGAAATACTAAACAAAAGAAAGGAAAAATTTAATTCCTCTCATCCAAGTTCTAATGACCAAAACATGAAGGTTTTGAATTTTGAAATTAGGATTTGAAATTTGTTTAGGATTTAGATATTAGGATTTAGGAACTAATCTCTGTGGGTTACGCGTAACCACCTAACGCACTTTATGTAAAGCCAGGGCAGGCTCACTTTCTTCCGAACAGGGCAAAGAAACGGTCCTGATACTCCGGGAATAGACCCCAGCGGTTTAACTCAATCACCAACTCCGGGGCCCGGGAAAGGTTGCGGCCTGCTTGCTCAAAAAGTTCTTCAATATAATCGCGGGCACCCTGGGGCACACCACTGGCATCTATGTCTAAAAAACCCCGGCGATTAAATTCAGCTACGTTAGTGCGGACCGACTGAGTAGTTAGCTCATAGATGAACACGAGCAAGGATACATCCCATAGCTCCTCCACCCCCCTGATTATGGTGCTTAAGGGGTTATGTTCCTCCTCTATTTGAGAGCTGAGCTTTTCTATTACCTGCCTGATAGGCTCGGAGACAACATTCATCCCCTTTGGTTCGTTCTTATATCGGTAGAAGATGCCCGATTCATAAGAGCGCTCCCGGGCCATCATTGCTATATATTTTTTTGCCTGCTCGCTGAAGCCTTCTACATTGACGAGGTAAGCAGGGGTGACAATTTTGGGCCTTTCCGCAATTACCTTTCCATCCCGAACCACGCTAAGATTTCCCACCAGTTCAGTGACGACGTAATAGTCAATTACAGAACTGCCAAAAGTGTCCAGCTCTTGCCGTGGTGCCCGGACTAATTCCGTGTGCTCCAGAGCATATTTGATTTTGTCATCCGTCTCCATGTCAATTCCACCATTCTATATTTTAAATAAACATCTTGACCGTGTAAAAGTTACGCTTCACCTTATCCTTGCCAGCAATTATGCTGCCTGCTTCGGTACTATGACCAGGAACAAGGTATTCCACATCAAGCTGAGACAGCTCGTCAATACTCTTCCGTAGCAAGGAAGGGCTGCCACCAGGAAAGTCAGTCCTGCCTATGCTGCCGGCAAAGACCACGTCACCGCTGATCAATATTTTATCCTCTTCTAGATAAAGGGAAATAGAACCGGGGGAATGTCCCGGGGTAAAGAAAACCTTGACCGCCACTTTATTATTTTTAGCCCCCAGGGACAAATCGCCCTCCTTAAGATAAAAGGAGGGGTTAACCTGCGGCGGCGTACCGCCAAACGCCTGAAAGAACATCTTTCCCATCGTGCGATAAAATTCATCCTCCTCACGGGATAAAGTAAACAAAGCATCGCTTTTTTCCACCACCAAATCGGTGGCTTCAATATGGTCGGGATGGCTATGGGTGCCAATCACCAGACCAATATCCTCCATTTTGAAGCCATCCCTCTCCATAGCCTGAGTCAGTGAATCAAAACAGGGTTCCCCAAGCTCATTCGTGATATGGCCAGGGTCGATTAATACGTGCGGATGCTCCCCCCTTAAAACCGAGGGCCAGAGAATGGCATTGCAGTTATTGCCCCTGCCTTGCCATACATAACAATAAAAATACTCCGTCAATTTCACCGATTCATAGTAAATCATAACTATAACCTCAAACTCACTTTGTTGAACCCACCAATATTATAGGCTAAAATGCACTGCTAATGCTAATAATGTCACTACCCTGTCATTGCGAAGCACGATAGTGCTGAAGCAATCTCGAGGAATGGGATGTGAGGTTGCTTCGCCTTCGGCTCGCAATGACGTAGGGAGAAGGAACTGTATGAGTGAGCTAAAGAGCGCTTGGGAAATTGCTCAAGAGCGAGCAAATAGATTGGGCAAGCTGTCAGCCGAGGAAAAGGAACAGCAAGAAAGACAAGAGTATCGCCAAACCGGCCAGGTGCTGGCACAAAAATGGCTAGACAGTTCCCAAAAACTGGATATGACTGCGGAGCTAAACAAACACGAAGAAAAAGAGGGAGACATAATAAAGCAGGCCGTAATCGAGCACCTGGTAGAGGCTATCGAATTAACAACTACGCAGGGTATAAATAGGCTGAAAAGGGTAATCGAAGCGATAAGCAGCTTAAGGCCTGAATTGCAGCCAAAGGCAGAAGAAATAGGCCAGCTTGTTCAAGAGTATGAAGGGGCAGAACAGAAGATAAGGCAGGAACTAGAAGGCAACTACAGGGAAACCCTGCACCAATTGAGAATCTCAGGGACAGCAGTAGATATTATCAATATCGAAACCGACCACCAATGGCATCTAGCCCGTCAGGGACTCATTGAAGCTTTTACCCCAAGGCTCAATGATTTGAAGCAAGCATTAACTCGCTAAACGGAAAACAAATCATGGGGCCCCTATGATTAGCGACTGCTGATAGCGAGCGTTGCGGCGATCATAATCGGTGCGGATGGCGTGGACTCTATAGTTCTCCTCCGAGATGCCGCAGCGAGCGTCGGTAACCTCGACGACATCGAGGAGCTCCTGGCCGACGTTGGTTGGGATAACGAGATTGCCGCGCTGCGCTCGCAATGACGCCTGCCTTAAGAGAGCGTCGGCCCTCTCCTGGGCCCTGGTGGTGGTGGTGAGGTTGGGGTCGTAGTCCTGCTCCAGGATGTCAATAGCGAGCTGCAATAGTTCCCAGTCGAAGGCGTCCTGGACGATTCGGGAATCGTCGCCAGCCTGACCCAGGGCACGGGAACGGGACAGGGTCACGGCGTCGCTATATTTGCCGCTATTGATGACATGGTCTGTGCCGTAGGAATAGCAACTTTCCTCGTCCGCCAGGGGGTTCTTGGTGAAGGCTTCCTGACCACGGAGTACGAGGTGGTCGGGGACGAAGGAAAGGAGTTTCTTGAGTGCTTGAGTTCCTTGAGTGCCGGGGTTGACGGTAAAGTCGGGGTAAAAGTTACTGATGGCGGAGGACTGAGGCTTGGGCGGGGTATTGGTGAGCCTGATACCTACCCGGGCTAAGAGCTGATAAAGAATCTGCCAGACGGACCTGGGATTGACTTCGTCCTTATTCCACCTCATCTGATAGCGAGCGGACCAACGGTCCATGAGGCCCCGGGCGTCTAAACAGTGAATGGTGAATAGTGATTGGTTGGGAGTGGAGGAATGTTCCCAGGAATCGACCCAGTAGGTGCCTGCGTCGACGGATTCGTCGCCGGCCGTGGTCTTATAACCGAGCCTTAATACGAGTTCGTAGCGTTTGTTGAGTTTGGCGGGTACAAGACCCGCCCCTACGTTGTAGATGCCTTTGGAGTTGTTAAGCTCAAAGACGAGATTGCCACGCCCCGATAAATCGGGGCTCGCAATGACATTTTGCAATGACAGTGTAATGATATCTTTGCTGAGGTCGAGGGGGGAATCGGCTGGGCGGGGGGCTTGCCAGACTCCGTTGGGCTTCTCCATCCACCAATAATCGCTGGCGCTCTGGAGCCTCAAGCCGTAAGGAGATTGCCACGCTCCGCTCGCAATGACAGGGTGAGGCCTGGGCTCGGTAAAGGTCGTATCGCTCCAGTATGTACCCTTGACCATGTGGCAAGCCAGGGGGCGAGTGTAGGCGGTGGTGCCGGTGAACTTCTCCACGGCGATGATACGGTTTGTCTCATAGGACTGGGCCGATGCAGGCAGGTGGCAGTCGGGATACTCGTAGGTGATGTCCTCTCCATCCGGGGACATGAGGAAGCTCTCAAGAGCACCGAAATTATAGGTGTCCGAGAACCAGGTGCGGAAGAGGTCATAGTGGTTATAGGGGGAATCTGAATCTTTACCAGCGAAGACGATTTCGATGGCCGGCCAGAAAGGATTATACGTAGCGCCGATGCCGTAGGTATCGAGCAAGGAGTGGTTAGCGTCGGACCAAGTGTGCTGAGTGGCGGTCTGGGTACCGGTGTCCAAGGTTATGCCGTTAAGCTGGCTGGACTTGAGGGCGAAGCAGACGACGATGTCGCCCGTCCCCCACCAACAAGCAGCCAGGGAGAGGACGTCGGCATAAGATACGAGCTGGGCGTCATCCCAGGTGGCCCCATAGTCGTGGCTGTAGTATTTCCAGAGGACGCTGCCAGTGGTCTTGTAGAAGATGTAAACCTTGGCGCCATAAGCGGCGATGGCACAGGGACCGTCGCAGTCGGTGGCGATTTGGGTCCACTGGGAATAATCGGAGCTCGGGCCGGGGTTGGTGATTTTCTGACGGAGGAGGGTACCAGACCCTCCACTACGGATGCGGTGCATGGAGCCCTGGCCGTCGAAGGCGATGCCGTGGTGGTTGTCGGGCTCGGAGCCTTCATAGAGGCGAGTCCAAGTGAGGCGCTTGATGCCCTGCTCATAGTCATAGACCTTGGCCTCGACATAGGGAAGGCGATCGGCTTTCTTCTGGGCAGCGAGGAGTGTGGCTGATAGGGTTCTCATAATTCAAACATCAAAGATAAAAAATCAAAATGACAAATTAAAGGTTAAAGATTTTTGATTTTTTCATTTTAATTTTTGGTTTTACCAAAAGGCCTCCTGGATGATTTTGGCGATGATGAGCCAGGCGATGACGCCCATGGCTCGGCCGAACATATAGTAATGGTATTCCGAGTTTATGGAGTCTATTGAGTTTATTGAGTGTCGTGGCGGCCAAGGACAAAGGACCTCACAAAAGCCGATGACGCAGGCGTGCCATTCCTGGTAGCAATCCAGGAAGGCTGAGAGCCTGATGCCTTTCAGGAACTCCATTAGCTTTGCTCCTTGTTGTCTTTCATAACTCCCCTGCCCCCTCTTATCTTAAGAGGGGGATTCGGTTGTTTCACTTGCACGGGCCCTTTTGTCCGCCCGTTCGGCTTCCTGAGCCTGGTCCGGGTCTTCCGGGGTTGCCAGCACCACGGCCATCTCTAGGGCCTCTGGCTCCTGTGGGTGGACCTGTTCCGTTATGTTTGGGCATTAGTACCTCCCTTCTTTTCCTTGATGTGCTGCACCGTCCTATCGCCGAACCACCAAAGGATGCAGGTAGCAGCCAGGCCCAGGAACCACTGCGGGGCATCAATCCCCTCGATGACGACCTGGGCAATGACGGCGGCGAAGATGATGGTGACGGCGGGCCTGGTGGCGGCCCGGAAAAAGTTAGTGAAAACCTCGACCAGGGTCGGGCTAGACTTGTTCGACTGTTCTGACATGTTTCCTCCTTAATTCATAACTCCCCTGGCCTCTGAGGGCGGGTACGAGACCCGCCCCTACGGGAATCTTGTGAAGTGGCCGTGAGAGGCTCCTCGCAATGACAGCGAGAGAGTCCTGAGAGGCTCAAGAAAGCCCCTGTTTTCGTTTTTGCCACTTATGATACCCAGAGGTTCGTTTTAGCTCCCTCTTTTTCATAACTCCCCTAACCCCTCTTATCTTAAGAGGGGGAACTAGATGAGGGCGCCCAGGGTGTCGGGGACGGGCTTCCCTGCCTTTTCATAATGCCTGGCTAAATGCCGGGCGGCCTGGATGATGTCCTCCTCGGAGGCCTGGACCCTCTCGCCGCGGTAACCGCCTCGACTCAGGGCGGCGACGGCTGCCGGCATGCGGTCCCAGTCCACGGTCTTCTCGATATCTAGGCGGGGACTAGCCCCGCCACTACGGAGGGCCCGAAAGATGGCTTTGGTATGGTGGGGGAGCTTCCAGGTCTCAGGATCCTCCGGGTCGCCGACTATGGCGAAGGCCTCTTTGGGGAGTCCCTCTTTGGTCTCCTCCTTTTCGATGGCTTCTTTGACTTTGGATTTCATGGGTTCCTCCTTTTTATGCTAGGCGGCAAACTGCCAGGAATGTTTGATAGAGGTTACCGGTGCTTATGGTGACGGCTTGCCCTGCGGTGTGGTAAGAACACAGCTCAAGATAATTATTAGCGTTCAAATAGGTGAAGCCAATGCTCTGGATGAGTAGTGTGTGTCCAGCGGCCGCCGCGTGAGCTTGGATGGTTGCGACCTGGTCGTTTGAGTTGCCGTTCCTTCTCACAACGGCGCAGTAGCTTTTGTCGGCAACTATTTCAGAGGCTGGATAGCGAATGGAGCCGACTGCTAGGTAGTAGCCTGCGTTCTGAGCGGTGAACCTGTAGTTTGAGGGGTTATATTCATTAAGAAGGTCGAAAATCTCGTCAGGCAGGCTGACTACGGTCATGGTTTGGTTTGGTATGGTTTGTCCTCCCGTTGGCTGGGCTCTGGCAAGGCTTTTAGCAAAAAGCCCGTGGACGCCTGTAGTAAGGGCTGCGTGGGCGGCCAGGGCGGCCTCAGTGGCAAAATCTGGGTCATGATATTCGTTGTCGTGAACTTCCATGCCTCCGCCGGGCGTGCCCCCGGGCCAGGTGGCGATGACGCAGGCGTCCCTGGGGTTGCCCCCCGGAATGGCGACGATGACGTAGTTGCCGATGACCAAGGCCGATGATGGGATATTCTTGGCCACGCTGATGTCATCGAAGTAGGTCGTGAGGGAGCCTGCGAGCTGGACGCCGGCCTTGCAGGTACCGCTGTCGAAGTTTTTGAGGATGCCGAGCTCTATCATAACTCCCCTAGCCCCTCTTATCTTAAGAGGGGAATTTTGGTTTATTCATCGGTGTAGAGCTCATGAGGGATGACTTTAGGGGAATTTTGGTTTATTCATCGGTGTAGAGCTCATGAGGGATGACTTTAGAGGTGCGGGAGACGGCTTTGAGCTTCTTATCGTAGCGATCGAGGCGTTCCTTGCCCCAGGCCTTGTAGTTGATGGTGGCATGCCTGCCGGCAATGCTGGCCCTGTCCACTGTATAGGCCGAGGCTGACATGGCTAAGTAGCCTGTCGCGCCGAGGACTATAATCTCCTCGTGCTCGGCGGGGATGGTGGTGGACTGGGCGTCCAGAGTATGTTTCTTAAGCCACTTTACCCGGGCATCGTTGCCGTTGCCTTCGTCCTCCATATAAAGGTGGCCGGCCCAATACTCAAACCTCTGGAGATATTTAGGGCTCTGGCCGATAGGGAACTCGACCGACTCGATTTCAAGCAGTCCTGATAGGGAGGAGATATCGAGCTCGGTATCTCCGTCGGTGGTAGCGATATCGTCCTGCTGCTCGATGGGGGCATGAAGGGAGTACTCTATAACTACCCTGGTGATGGCGCCGTCGACCTCGTCGTCCGTCCAGCGGTAGTTCTGGGCGTCGGTGTCCTGGAGGTCCTCACGGACCCGGGTTCGCATTTCAGTTAGGTTCATGTCAGTTCCTTCAGTTTGTTGAGTTCATTGAGTTTATGGAGTTCGTTGAGTTTGTTGAGCCCGATGAATTTTGAGCAACTCAAAGAACCCAACAAACTCAACAACTTGGCCTAGTCTCTCACTCCTGTGAGCATGGCGGCCTTAACGATGGAAAAGTTGGCCAGGGATACATACCACTTGACCCTGGTCCGAGAAGCGTCCTTGGTCTCCAGGGAGCCGAGGCGCTCGACCTGAATCACCTCGGGGCTGGTAAGGCCGCAGACGGCGCCCTCTCCCATCTGAAAGGCGAAGATGGTCGAGCAATCGCTGGACGTGCCCACGGTGTAGTTGTCCTTGACCCAGTCGGAGATGGCGACGGGGATGCCGTTGTAGAGCTCAACGAACTCGCCGAGCTCGCCCTTTCCGACCTGCAGGTTGCTACCCTGAGCCCTGGCCAGCACTGCCAGCTTCCGGCGGGACCGGCGGCTCATTAAGAGCAGGTCGGGCTTGCCACCCCTCACCAGGTCAATGAGCTTGTCCATGCTGGTCAGGGCGAGGGTAGCGCCGTTAACTCCCGAGCCAAGGTGGTTGCCGAAGCGGCAGGTCCAGGTAACCTGGTCGTCAACCACGGTCGCGCCCTCGGTGGTGGGCCAGGTGGGCTCAGTGGTGGCGTGGGTCTTCTTATCGCCTGCTGCTGCGGTGCACTCGTACCGGAAGCCGTTCTCCTTGCCGGCCGTGGGGACGACGATGTCGCCCACATCCATAGCGGTGTCGGCCGTCCAGGCGGTGCCCTTCATGGTCTTGTACAGGCCGTCGGGCTGGTTGGCGTCCACGCCCGAGTCTCCGTTCAGAAAGGTGTTCTCGAACTCGTTCCTCAAAGCCTTGGCCTTCAGCTCGATGACGGCGGCCTCGAGGTCCTGGACATTACTCCTGGTGGACTTGAGGAAGTTGTCCACGTCGGCGTCTCCGCCAAGGACACAGAGGCTGGCAGAGCACTGCTCGAAAGCCGGCTCGGACTGTGTCCAGGTGCCGGTCACCGGGGCGTACCAGCCTACGATGGGCAAAGTCTTCTCCCGGTTGTACTTCAGGCTATTGCCCACGATCTGGATGAAGGGCAGCTCCTGTAAGATTGGGCTGTCCTTGACGATGGTCTCGATGATTCCCTTAAGCAGGATATCGGTCGAGAGCTTACTTGCTTCTGCTAACGATATGCTCATATTTCCTCCTATTCAAAATTAAAAATCAAAGATAAAAGACCAAAATGACAAAGTAAAATGAAAATTTTTTGATTTTTGCCCTGTATTTTTGCGTTTTGCATTTTTATCCTTGACTTCCTTGTTGGATTCCAGCGGCGATCTTCTCCCTGGGGGTTAGCCCCTCGGGGGATATCTCGCCCCTGGTGGGAGCTCCCGCGGGGACCTTAGCCTGGGAAGCCTCGGCCTCCATGGCCTTCTTGACGGATTCGACGATGGCCTTGCCCTTCTCAACGGAGGTGTCTATCTCCTCGATAGTCTCCCCAGCGATGATGCCTTCAGGGATGGCGGGGTTAAGGGCTT
>Ga0307433_1000013_pt1 | contig 188534 bp, 140 predicted proteins | sample SalMarWE160210MG_FD_202166 | JGI IMG/M metagenome (GOLD analysis project Ga0307433, IMG submission 202166) | Salt marsh sediment microbial communities from the Plum Island Ecosystem LTER, Massachusetts, United States - WE1603-210 | ecosystem: Environmental > Aquatic > Marine > Intertidal zone...
CATGGGGCACACTCCTTTGAAAACAGTCTGAATCCATACCACAATTATCGGACAAAAACCGGGAACCTCTTGAATTTATGACAGTATACTACGCGAGCACCCGTTAAATTCTTCATAACCACCTTTCATATAAAACTTTGCGCAAATTCCGCCCTACCGCAAATTGGCTTTGTTTTTTTCAAATTAGCCACGAATTAACCCCAATAAATCCCAATAACCTGCACAAAATTGGCTTTTTTCTGCATTTTTTAGTTCGAATTTTTCGTTTTTTCCCCTTCTTCATTGAGTATAAGAGCTGAAATTGTCTGATTTACTCTCATTTTACCTTTTCCTTTTTACTTCTATATGCTTCTGTATTCTCTTTTTTGCCTTTTCCCTTTTTTGCTTTTTACTTATTTGTATATTCTATATTCATTTTGTTGTGTATTATACTAAAATAAATACCGGAAATCAAGAAAAATCCAAAAAAATCTCAGTGACACGCCGCTTACTGCGTGTGCGTGCTAATCCGGTCAGTTGGAAAGCAAACACCTGCCGAACAGGATTGTGGTTGTTCCTCGTTTCCCCCACCCCGGATATTCCCCACAAGGGGTTTAAAAACCTCGGGAGAGGGCATAACGATTTATGCATCGTTAAGCCATCTCCTTTGTTGTGAACAGGTAATACTATTTTTGTTGTGATTGATTAGTCGCCAAAGGTGTCGGATTCACCAGTACCTGAAAATTCCCCTGACCGTCTGGGAGGCGGCCAGCACTTTGGTCTTGTTGCAGGGCAGAGAATACCACTGAGTCTAATAGTAGGTTGCCATTTTCATCAGTGTCATAGAGCCAGACGGTTTCACCATCCGAAGACAGTTTAAAGTTGGCGTGTAGTCCTTGGTCGCCACTGTCTTCATCGGCCCAGACTAACAAGTAGGTGCCGGCCTCCATGGTTGTGCCTTCAGGGAATTGCCACTTAAGGGGATTTTCAGGTTTATCACTCAGATACATGCCAGAGATATCCACGGTTTGTTCGCTACGGTTGTAGAGTTCCAGCCAGTCATTGTATTGACCTTGGGGATCTGTCAGTGTGGATTCATTTTTGGCCATCAGCTCATTGATAACAATCGGTGTATTCTCAGCCTGACCATAGGATACGATATAGGTATAAACGTCATACTCTGCACCAGGAGGGCTGTAGGTGATGGTGCCAGATGCGTTTTCAGCAGTGGCTTCGACATAGTAACGCAGTACCGTTCCTGGAGCATGGATTGGCAGAGTGATGCGATAAACGGTCTCGGACTCTTGTGTCATTTCGTTGGCAACGAAGGGGCCATAGGGCGTATCTGCCAGATACAATTGGACCATAGCAACTGGTACTGTATTGCCGACTTCCACAGCGAGGGCCAGAGATTGGCCATCTTCTTCCTGTGTGACTGTTTGATTTACTGAGAGGATGGCAGAAGTTGGAACATTAACTTCCTCCTGGGTGAGTAGGGTGGATCGACGTATCTGAATAAAATCCTTGAGTTCATCAACACCTGTGAAAAACTCGGCTGTGGACTCCAGTTTTTTTTCATCGAGTGTGACTTCCTCTTCGATTAATGCTTGATATGCATCAATCATGGGATAAAGCCTCTCTTCGGTCAGGTAAAAATCCAGGACGGTGCGTACATGGGCCAGATATCGCTGGCGATAGGTTGGGATGGCCAGCAAGCGATTCATAATGGGCACGTTGGCATCATCGGCTCGATAAAAGAGAGACCAGTTGTTATTGGCGGATCGCATACAGGAATTGCCATCGTACTGTATTAAATGTAGGCGTTCTGTTTCAGGTTCATAGTACAGACAATAGTCACTACCACGTTTATGGACATAACCGTCATCGTCATGGAAGATGATTTCAAAGGCACAGAGCCATAATGCACGATCCATATTGAGAACCGTATCGAGTTCGGTGGTCAGTTCATCGAGGGGCATATTGTTGAGTACGTCACAGGCTTGGATAAGGCCGGTCCAGGGTTCATCAAGCTTACTGTTTTTCAGTTCATACACTGCTTCGTAAATGTTTGGATCGTCCCCTAACCAAGTCAGGGCCGCACTACCGTCCCCGACACCGCCGCCCTCAGTGCCCCCTCCTGGTTGGGCCGGTTGAGTAGGATTGACGGGTGGTGTCTGGGGACCTTGATTTCCAGGTGGGGGTCGATTTCCACCACCTGTACCACCTCCGTCACCGCCACCAATTCCTTGGGCACGCCAGCGTGTGCCGTCATTACTGGGAAACCAGTCCTTAATCAATTCAGCGTTGATTTGCTGAATATTGGCGTATACACCCCAGTTCTCACCGTTAATGACCAATTTGATAAAATTACCCTTGGCGCTGGGGATTTGCTGACGGCAGGTGTTCGAATACAGAACCTCACGCATAAACGTGGGATCCTCAGCGGCATTGATGAGATTCAGGGTTTTGTATCCCATAAGACGCTGGTCCTCATTGACATAGTCGATTTCGATGTTAAAAGGTGCTTTAAGCGTGTTTTCAGTGGTAATGTACGACGTATTCCCTCGGAAACGAACACCCACATCCGAATAGACGACGCCATCGACTGTTAGATCGGCCAGGATATTTTCTTTTGAGGCATAATTCGCTTCTAATTGCTGCCACCAATCCATCTGTTCAAAGGTCAGTTCCAGAGTATATAAAACGGATTGATCATAAAAATCACCTGCTGCCCATGCTGTGAGTGGGGCAAGGATTGTTAAGAGACATAGGATACTTCGATATTTGTTGTACATCGCTTTTCTCCTTTAATCGTTGTTAATGGCTGTTCCTAATTTCAATATAGGTCGCCTACGAACGGCGGCTTCACTGTAAAACCCGGCAAGAACCTGTTTCGTCATACACCAGTAGTACCAATGCACTGACTCTTCATTCAGTAAGTGTCCGGAAATTGATTTTGGTTACAGTTAAAAAAAATCTAATTCAATATATTAGTGGCTGGTGAGCAGAAAGTGGAAAGGAAAAAGGGAAGGTATTTCGAATTTTGAATTGAGAATGTAGAATTGTGCTAATTTGGGCAAAAACTCAGCTTCAGTTGGGGGTAGGAAGCTTTCTATGCAGGATTTAAGCAGATTTTGTAGGATATCTTGGATATCTGGGGACATACATATTTCTCTTCTTCGTCACCTTGGCTGCCTCGTCTGTAACCATCCACAATCTTTATGCTATCACACTTTTGTCTCTTTGTAGTGAGGTTTTCTGCTTTTCTCGGGCACGACCAGATATTCTGGCAGTGCTATTGTGCACAAAGATTAAATCTGGTATTTTCGGGGCGTGGAAGTCAAAGAAGAAAAATTTCGGGTCAGAACTTACGAGTGCGGGATTGACGGGAGGATTAAGATATTCTCGCTGATGCAGTACCTGCAGGAAATCGCAGCACTTCACGCCGAACAGCTCGGCCTGGGATTCGACAAGCTCAGCGAAATGGGCGGCTACTGGGTGCTGTCAAATATCAGGATAGAAATCAGCCGGCTTCCCGGAAGGGAAGATGAAGTCACGCTCAAAACGTGGCCGAGCGGGTATAGCCGAACAATAGCTACAAGAGAGTTTGTCGGCAAAGATCAAAATGGTGCCGAGCTGTTTCGTGCCGGAAGCGAATGGATGGTTTTGAATAAAAAAACAAACCGGCTGAAGAACCTGTTTAAACTCGATTTGAATTTACCCAAAACAGGAGTCAAAGCTCTGACAGACGAGCTTAAAAAGTTAGAACCTAACGGCGATTATCGAAAAGTTGACGTGGTGCGCGTGCCTCGCAGTGCTATCGACTTGAATGGGCACGTCAATAATACCGAATACGTGCGATGGGGCATCGACGCATTGAGCAGAACATTTAAGCTCGAAGAGAACATCCGCTGCGTGCAGGCCACATATTTGTCCGAAATTTTCGAGGGCGATGAGTTGGATTTGCTGGCAACTTCCGGAGCGGGTGGGCAATTCGGCGTGCTTGGAAGAAAATCGGACACCGAGACCAACGTGTTTTTAATGGAAGTTTCCTGCTGACGACTATCTGGATTCCCGCTTTCGCGGGAATGACAATGTTGGACAATTTATTCGTGGCGGAGCGATTCGATTGGGTCCATATTTGCGGCTCGATAGGCCGGATAAATGCCGAAGATTATGCCGACCGCCCCGCTGATTCCAAAAGCTAATATAAGTGAAATGCCCGTAATAACCGTGGGTGTTTGGCCGAAACGTGTGACCAGAAACGGGATCAGAGAGCCCAGACTAATCCCCAGGACGCCGCCGAGGAAGGTCAGCATGAGAGTTTCCGTGAGGAATTGAATTATAATATCACGTCTCCGGGCGCCGAGTGCACGGCGGATGCCGATCTCGCGCGTTCGCTCGCTGACGGTGGCCAGCATAATATTCATAATCCCGATGCCGCCGACCAGGAGTGAAATCGCAGCGATGGAACCCAGAACGATACTGAAAAGACGCTGGGTTTGCCTGGCCTGCTTGAGCAGCTCTAAGGGAACGACGACCTGATAGTCGCTTTTCTTGTGGAACCGGCTTAATATTGTCTCTAAAGTATCGCGTGTCGACAGCACTTCGTCTATGGAACCGACTTTCACAATAACCTCCTGCAGCTCAACTTTCTCGATAGAGGCTCCGCCGGTTCCAATCTGCAAAGATATCTCTCCGAAGCGATTCTTCATCGTCGTCAATGGGATATAGATATTCCCCACGTTCGCGCCGCCCTGACTTTTTCCTTTTGCGGCGCCATTGCCAATAGTCTTCACTGCTGAGACGGCATCCGCGACACTGACGACCCCGACAACCCGATAATAATCGCTCGCCATTTTTACATCCTGGCCCAGCGGATAGTCAAAGACAAACAATTCCCTGGCCACTTTTTCATCGATAACACAAACGCCCTGCTTGTGGTGCATATCAATGCTGCTGAGGAATCGCCCCGACTTAACCCGGACCGGTGATATCTCCGGATACCAGGGCACCGTACCGATAGCTTCGATGGCAACTTTGCGATTGCGATACCATGCCTGCTGGGTAAGACGACGGCTCGGCACGACGACTTCGACGTTGGGCAGGCTGTTGCGAAAACGCTCGGCATCGAGATAGGTCAGGCCGTACACACGCATGCTTTCTTGTTGACTGCCGACATCTTTATCTTGGGGCGGCGGCACGGTTTTGATGATAATATTCCGGCTGCCGAGCCGGGCTATCTGTTCCTGTGCCGCGCGGCTGGCGCCCTCGCCGATGGCCAGCATGGCAATAACAGATGAGACCCCGAAGATGATGCCTAATGTAGTCAAAGTGGAACGCAGCTTGTGCATCCAGAGACTTTTGATTCCTAACTTAGCCGTACGTTTGAAACGAAATAAAAACATAGTTTTCCCATGAGTTTGTCTTTTATTACTGCCGTCTTATCCGGCCATCGAAAATTTCCACGACTCTGTCAGCGTTTTCGGCAATACCTTCATCATGTGTCACGACGATGAGTGTTTTGCCCTGCTTGTGCAGACCGACGAGAATCTTTAATATCTCCGAGCCACTTTCCGAATCAAGATTGCCGGTCGGCTCATCGGCTAAAATAATCAGCGGATCATTTGCCAGTGCCCTGGCGATTGCCACCCGCTGCTGCTGGCCGCCGCTTAATTCCGAAGGCCGGTGATCAAGCCTTTCGGCGAGGCCTACCATTGTGGCTAACTCCATGGCTCGCTCGGCACTTTCGTGTTCGGAGAAGCCCTGATAATACATCGGGACCTCGATATTCTCTACGACGTTGAGCTGGTTGATCAGATTAAACGATTGAAATATGAAACCGATACGAGCGCCCCGTATCAGGGACAACTGGTCATCGTCGAGCAGGGAGACATTCTGTCCGCCAAGCCAGTAATCTCCGCTGGTCGGGCGGTCGAGGCAGCCGATCATATTGAGCAGTGTGGATTTTCCCGAGCCGCTCGGTCCCATGATGGCCACATAATCGCCATTATGGATTGTCAGCTCGATGTCGCGCAAAACCTTCAATTCCATTGTGCCGAGCTCGTAACTCTTGCACAATCGCTCCATCAGCAGGATTGGCGCATCTTTTTCGAACTCTACGGCTTTGTCTTTGTCACTGGTCATTGTACCTGCTGCTCCCACATTCCATCCGGCTTGACCTGCAGAATACCAATGTCTCTAAAAAAGCCCAGCTTCGCGATTGCGTGGGCTACCAGGGCACTCGTCACGTTATTTTGAGCCTCCAACAAGGCCCCTTCCGATTCCAGCAAGAGCCGCACATTTCCCTGCCCAATCTCCAGCAGTAATTTCTGAGTCTCCAGCCGCCGCACGGCCAAATTTAAAGCCATTTTTTGAATTCGGTACTGTTCGGCTTCCGCTTTCAGTGCCCTTAATGCCTGACGGACATCCAATTCCATCCTGTCCCTGTCAATCTCATATTGCCGCTGCTGCTGCTCTAACGCTATCAGCGATTTACGATATTCATTGCGTTCGAGTTTCCGGTCCAAACCCAGATCATTCGATTCGAGACCTATGCTATAGTTTCCCTGATCAAATTGCAATCTGTCGAAGTCGGTTTCAGGTGTAGAACCGACGCCGGCGCTGCCGACCAGATTGAGTTCTATTCCAAGACCATCGGCAGCCAGCTCCACTTTCCTTGCCGCATCATCGGTCTTATCTTTGCTGCTGGCCAAATCCAGACGGCGAAGAAATGCCGTCTCAACCGCTTCATCCAGTTCATAACCGGGTTCGATTATACCGATTTCTTCCAGGGCCTTCAATTCTTTCTGGTCCAGCTCTATCTCAGCGCTGGGCGGTAAAGACAGCTTTACCTTGAATTCATCAAGGGTCCGTTCGTAACTTTGCTGGGCCTGGACCCACCGATTTTCCGCACCCAGGGCCTGTTGCTCCGCCTCGTCCACATCGAACGGCCTTGCCTGGCCGGCTTCAGCCTCAATTTCCAGACGCTTTCTTGATTCAACCAGCCTGTAATAGCTGTTTTCGGCATTGGTAACACTGGCTTTCAACTCTAAAACACGATAATAGTTATCCGCAACAGAGACCACAAAATCTTTGCGATAACGGTTGAACAAGCGTATCTGATACAAAACATCCCGCTCGGCCTGCGTGAGATTCTCCTGAACTACCTGGCGACCCCTGCCACGAAGCAACGGTTGAGTTGCACTGGCACTTAGGACCGAGGCCAGCGAAGTCCGCGGATCACCAGTGAGAAAACGTGCCCAATCAATCGCGATACCTAAACTAATCTGCGCTCCATCGGCCAGGAGTTGATTAAAACCCACTCCGGTATCAGAGGTAAGTTTTTCGCCCTCACTATCACTGTTGTATTTGGCATCAACAGTTCCAAACCATTGCCGTGCGAACTGATGACGGGCCAGTGTAAGATCGAGTGCTTTTAGATAAAGCTGTTCTTTCTGCCCCTGGTACTCCCTGTTATACGCGGTAGCCATGGCAACCGCCTGTGCAAGGCTGATCACACCCGAGGCAGGCACTGCCCGCTCAATCCGGATGTCATCAGGCGGCGGAGGAATATTACTATCGCTGATTATGTAATTGGATTTATGGCCGAAGTCGTCCTGCCATTTGTTGTCTATAATCTGATACACCTCTTTGTCGGCCTGGGCTTTGTACTGCTCGGGACTGCAGCCGGCAAGACAAAGAATAATGGCAATTCCGAGCACCCGGCATAAAAACGTCTCAAGCCGAATTCTACTAAGCATAAAACTCTCCTCCGATACTTTTCATCGCCTTATTAGCACCATATTTGTTCATATTTATGTCAAAACCGGATTCTAAAAAGAATAATCTCTATTATTTTGCTCTATTTCAAACAGTAACTTCTTGCTAAATAGTCATTTGAGCTAATTCAGTCAGGAGATGAGAAACAATTTGACTGAGATCACCGAGGTCCTCAAATTACATATACCCGATCTCCATTCTTCAAAACAACATTCATTATACAACACAAAGCCGCCAAAGCAAAGAGGAAAACGCCATTCATAGTGCTAAGTGCTTCTGATTCTGCATTTTATCTGAAATCTCAATCAAGAAAGGCCGGCAAAATATGGGATTTGGGGGCCGGCAGGTGAAATTTCTCAGATAATCTCGAATGCCAGTCTTTTTGCATAATTCGACTCTGCTCACCCTTCGACTACGCTCAGGGTGAAGAATGAAACCTTATGGAAGTTTATGGGTAAACTTATTCATGCCGGAGCGATTCAATCGGGTCCATATTGGCGGCTCGATAGGCCGGATACATGCCAAAGACCACCCCGACCGCAGCGCTAATACCGAAGGCCAGGACCAGGGAAATTCCCGTAATAACGGTGGGCATCCGGCCGAAATGAGTCACCAGAAACGGTATAAGAGAACCCAGGATAATTCCCAGAACGCCCCCGATGAATGTCAGCATAAGCGTTTCTGAGAGGAACTGAACGATTATATCGCGTTTCGTGGCGCCGAGGGCACGACGGATGCCGATCTCACGCGTTCGCTCACTGACTGTAGCCAGCATAATATTCATAATTCCGATGCCGCCGACCAGGAGCGAAATCGCAGCGATCGAGCCGAGTACAATACTGAAAATCCGCTGTGTTCGTTTCGCCTGGTACAGCAGTTCAAGCGGCGCAACTATGCGGTAGTCCTTCTTATCCTTGTGAAGACGCGCCAGCAGAGTATCCAGAATATCACGCATGAGTAACACCTGGTCAGTTGATTTGACCTTCACTGTGATTTTTTGTAACTGTACTCTTTCTATACTCTCGCTGCCCCCGCTAAAGCTGGCGCTCAACTCGGTAAATCGGGACTTCGCGGTTGACAAAGGTAAATATACACTGCCGGTGGCCCCACTGTCGGAACCCGTTGCCGCCGGCATAGCGCTTGTGGAACCATTCTGTCCGCCCCCGGCCGACGGTGTCCCGGCCACACCTACAACCCGGTAGCAACTGCCCCTTATCCTGATGTCCTTGCCGAGCGGCTCGTCGAATCCGAACAGACCGCTGACGAGCTGCTCATCGACCACGCACACACTCTGCTGCCGATGCAGATCGATACTGCTCAAAAACCGCCCATGAACCACGTGAACCGGCGAAACCACTGTGTACCACGGAATGGTACCCACGATTTTGATAGCCACCTTACGACTACCGTATCGTGCTTCCTGGTCGATTTCGCGGATGGGTACGACAACCTCGACATCCGGCAGGCTGTTGCGAATTGACTCGGCGTCCTTATAGGTCAGACCGTAACTCCGCATTCGCCGCCCCGTGTCGCTGGTGTCGGCTCGCTCTTCGGGCGGCTCAACCGTCTCGACAATCAGATTCCTGCTCCCGAGCCGCGCTATCAGCTTCTGTGCTTCCTGGCTGGCCCCTTCGCCTATAGCAAGCATGGCGATCACAGAGCAAACGCCGAAAACTATACCAAGCATCGTTAGCGCGGACCGCAGCCGGTGCATCCAAAGGCTTTTGACGCCTAACTTTATCGTCCTTTTAGCACCTGACCAACGCATAGTAACTAACTCTTATTGTACTGCTTGTACTTCTGCCTGTTCTTTCGCCGGCTCTAACTCAGTTTCCGCCTGTTCTTCTGTTTTCTCCGGCTCAGTCCATTTGGGCGGATTAAGCAGCACCTTCTCGCCCTCAGCCAAACCACTCTTAATCTCAACGAAATTGTCGTTGAACAATCCTGTTTCAACCTCGCGCTTTTGGGCAGGGCTTCCGGCTACATAGCAAACTTTCTTGTCCTCCACCGTAACGACGGACTGTATCGGCACATAAAGAACATCGTGCAGCTCGTCAATCATCACCGTGACCTTCCCGGTCATACCGGTCTTGAGAGAATCGTGCGTTCCGTTGATGCCCACGTCCGTTGAGTAAACTTTGAGGTCCGGATTCAGATAGTCCTCCTGGTCGGCCAACGGCGCCTTTTTCAGCACCCTGCCTGTAAAGGCCTTATCCGGAAATGCCTGGACCGTTATATCGGCCGGCTGGTTCGGCTCAATCCTGTCGATCCAGGTCTCGTGAATCTTGACCTCGACCTTCATTTCGGACGCATCGGGTATTGTTATGATCTTAGAGCCTTCATATACCTCCGCTCCCTGCTCGATTTTTACCCTTGACCACCGTTCCGTGCTCGACCAGTAGACTACCTGGCCCACTGCAGGCGCCCGAATCATGCAAGCCTCAATCTGCTTGTGCAGTTTATTCAGACGCTGCTCCTGCATTTCGAATGTGGATCTTGCGCTTGCAAGCTTCGCCTTGGCCTGGGCCATTTGTGCACGCGCACGTGCTTTAGTTCTATCCAATTCCCGCTGGGCCTCCTGGTAGTCGCTGAGGAACTTCTCGGTCTCTTTCAGAAAATCATAGAGCTGATACAGATTCAGAGCTTCCTCGGCGCTTTCCTTTTGAATCCGAAATCGATCTACATCCAACTGGGCGCTCATCAAGTCCAGATCAGATGCGTAATTCGCATCGTGAAGCTTTTGCGTACCCTCCAATACGTCCGTTGCTTTTTCAAGCTGCCCCTGGGCAAGCAGAATGTCGTTTCTCAATACTTTGAGCTGCCGGGAGGCCGAGCCGCCCAGGCTGTTGGGGTCCTTCAGGAGCAATAACGTGTCAAAGCTCGAATTCGGATCAGAACCGGATCGCTCAATTACTGTTTTCGCGATACTCTCCCCGATATACTTCTGAAAGTCCATCAAGGCAAACTTCATCTTCAACTCAGCAGCGGTAATGTCACTTTCATTTTGCTTTACCTGAATCAGATGCGACTCATTCGCATCGGCAAAGCCTGCCTCGGCGCTGGTCAACTGGATTTCCCTCTGTGACAACTGTTCTTTCAATTCCGAAGAATCCAGTTCCACCAGCACCTTGCCGTCATTGACATCTTCGGGGGTTATGATGGTGCCTTCAGGGACGATGTTGACTATAGACACCCTGCCTTCCACTTTGGACTTAATGTCCTCCGTTTTGACTGCCTTGATGCTGCCGCTTTCGGTCACGGTGATGGCTAAATCACCGCGTTTCACCGTAAACAGACCCGTGCCTGGATTCGAATCGCCTGAACCGCCTGCTGTCTTCCTCAAAAACGCCAACACACCGACAGAAACAAAAGCGGCGATGCAAATGAAAACCAACAGCATTCGTCTCGAAAATGCCGATCTGCCGCCTGCTATTGTACCCTTACTTCTTGTCTTCTTAACTTCTACCATATTATAACCGCCAATTATGTTTACTGCTTCTGTCAATCGGCCTCTGCTTTGTACTCTTCAGGCCTACACGCGACGGCGATACCAGGCAGGATGGCAGTTGCAAGCACCCAACACACCAACGTCACAAAAGAAAATCTACGAAACATAAAACTTTTCTCACTCCTACTCACATCGCTCTCTCTTAGTCAATACTCACAAGCCTCTCCGATGAACAGCGCCAATCTTCAATACAGGCTACATGAGTAGCTTTCTGAGCAGTTCAAAAGCTCTCTTTCAATCCTGCAAACCACGAAACCCAGAATCGATTGGCAACTTGCTGCTTGACCAAAGCTGAACACTCACTTTGGTTATGCTATCGGTGCATCCATAGATTAAGACGCACTACTTGATACTATGTTAACATAATTTTCCCCAATTTTGGCGAAAATCTCGATTTCATGGGATAATGTGCTGGAAATGTGATCCAAGGCCTGTTGCTTTGATTACGAGAATCTGGCATATTGGCGTCAAAGACAGACCCACATGGGCCGGGGCGGCGGCCAAATGACGGCTCGGATACCGCTGAGGCGAGGCTAACAGACAACATCTCAGGTAATCAAGAGATTAAATAAATCAGACTTTTTCACGAGCAACAATATCGCAAAAAATCCCATAACGCATAAGATATGTGGGAAATTTTATTGCAATCCGGGTTAACTGATTGTAAACTCAAAGCTGATCTTAATTGGCGGCGTAGCCAAGAGGCCTAAGGCGACGGTTTGCAAAACCGTTATTCGCCGGTTCGAATCCGGCCGCCGCCTGTTGCTTTTTTGTGTTAAATGATGATTTCGTGGTTTAGCAGCTAATATTCCCCCAACAGAAGCTTCTCGGCCTCTTTTCGATTTTGCCTTGACTATGGTGACGATAAGAGAATTAAATGCCGAATCCCCTATCATTGTGTAATAAAACGGTTTTTAGGCTGAAAACAACTCCGTCATAGCATTAAGGGCTTTTCTGTCGTGACTGTTTATTTCCCTGAACACACGCTCAGCACCCAGCGTACTGCTAATTATAGGACGGAACCTGATCAGGCCGAGTTTAGTTTTCTCCCTCTCCTCCGCTCGGCCTGCTTTTTTCAGCATAAAATCATCGAACCTGTTTTGCCTGATTAGACTTAACAGATCCGGCAAGCCCTTTATAACAAGATATCGTTATTAAAGCCCGCTTTGCCAGGCATATCTCCTGTGACATCCAAGTGTGATATACGACTTTTTGTGTAATCCCCTCAATGACAAAAGCGGAGAAAAAGTGTTACATTTAGCCTCGAAGGTGGCACTTAACTATAGTTTTTGCTGAATATTTCCCAAGGATGGAGGCAATATGGTATTGATATGAGGGTGACGACATGAGAGTGCTGAAATTCGTATGGAAATGTTTGTGTGGATTGCGGCTATCTGAAGGAAATTCAACCGGGATTGATTCACACAAGTGGGAAAGCAAATTTGAGACTTACAGACGTTTGTCGAGCAGACGTTATTAATCTTGTGCTAAAAAGCTATAATGCAAGCAACATATACGGAAAAAAACGTTACATTTAACGTCAATGACGGCACATAAATATAGTCTTATAATTTGAATACCAGATGCTACTGGTTCAGCCCCTGTTGTGATCGCGTAATTCAGGCAGGGGCTTTTTTGTTAGTTCGCTTTTCGTCTGAATTTCCCGTATATTCGGCTTGTCTGCTCTGGGTTTCTCATTAGAGCCACCTTTTTTCGCAGCGCCGCCTTTAATCAGAGATAAGGCTTTAATACATGCCGCTTTGGTGGTGCGATCACGCTGTTTCAGCCCCTGCTCAAGAACCTCCAAAGCCAGCTTTTTCATCCTGCCCTTCATACTCCTCAGTCCGTACGCCGCCGCCTTCTTTGAAGTCCTTGAGAAGTCGCCGAGCAATACCTGCGTGAGAATCGCCAAACCATCCTCCTGCATCCATGAAAGGTTGAAAGCCGCCAGTCGGGCAGTTGTAATATCATTCGAGCACAACTTTCGTGTCAACTGCCTCAGAAGTTCGATTGCTGCCTCGTCTTTCTCCCGCCCGGAAGATTTTTGTCCTTCGAACTTCATATTGTCTCCTTCAAATAAAGACCAATATAATTTACCATTCCTAATTACGCAAGTTCTAAAAAATAGGTTCGAATTAATTCACCTCCTTTAGATGCCTGTTCACGGTTTTGAATAATCAACACAATCTCATAAAACATCCTCAACTGTCAACTTAAAAACTTACAGGCCATTTAAAGGACGATCCGGCCCGGAGGGCCTGAAAGTATGATTTTATACGGACCCTGGATTTATTTCGAATTAAACTTTTTTCATCTTGACAAAACCGCGAAAAAAGGCTATAATAGTTGTATAATATCTTTCCAAAGAAAAAAGTTTCGGCTCCAGCCCTGGTTTGTTCCAGGGCTTTTTTTTTAAGATATGGGGCGTAGCCCAATTTGGCAGGAGCGTCCGGCCCGGGGCCGGAAGGTTGCATGTTCGAATCATGCCGCCACGAATAAACCAACCCATAGATCCATATAACACAAAATCAAAGAACAACCCCGGATACGTTCTGCGAATGTAGAATAACAGAGGAAATCTTACAGGCTTTTATCGAGGTTCGAGAACCTACTGCTCCGGCGGCTTGCGCTCGATGACATCGCGGCTGACGTGCTTCGCTTTGGCCTTACGAGCAGGCAGTTCCCTGATTTCCGCAGCGGGCTTTTTCCGGCTGCTTTCTGATTTTTGTGCCGGACGGGAAGTTAATGCAATCTTTTCGATGAGCACCTCCATGTCAACGACACTGAACTCGTGGCCGCATAACATGCAGTAGTAACCCATTTCACGGTCAAAATATATTTTACCGAGAAAGCATTGCGGGCAATCTATATTTTGACATTCAGGTTCAAACATTTATCTATTGGGCCTCTGGCTTACAATAAAACACTTCTCATCGCCCGCAGATGTTTTATCGGCAAAATCTAATTCGAATGTTGAGCAATAAAGTGTATCCCCCCCGCCCGGCTGAAAAACACGTGGTTCTTCGATTTGCCGGATGTTTTGGTATCTTCCGTGAATTCCGGCCGAAAAGCCGCCATTTCAGCCAAATCATTCGGCGCATTTTTGTCTTGACCTTTAGCCGGCTTAGGGCTATTTTCGTGCTTTGTTTTTGGTCGCTGCTTCAGACCGGACGGAAAAAGGATTTTACGGTGCCAGGAATGGGAAAAACCAGGGAGCAAAGAACAGAGAAGAGATTACGTTATCGCTGGCACGCCCGGTTCGCCTCGAATCCGAAGCAAAAACCTCTCTCGGGCCAGATGGTCGATGTCTCCAGTAAAGGTATGGCGCTTCTTTACCACGCCGACGAAAACTGTCCCGGCCCGAATCAATCGATAACAACAAATTTCGGCGTTCCACATTTTGACTCGGGCGACTCTTTCGACACGGTATTTTTCAATCGCATCGGACGCGTCTGCCGGATTGACAACCTCACCAGCAAAGTAAACCGTATCGCAATCCAGTTTGCAGAACCGCTGTTTTTCAAGCCCGGCGAGCAGGACATCAATGATTCAGATGCAAAACAAAGGCTTAAAGCCAAAGCCCAGCTAATTGTACATGCGAAAGAAAAAACAGTCGCCAAAACACATGCAAAAGTTAAGACTGATAATCAAGTAAAACCTGAAGCCGAAGAAGGTACACGCCTTTATAGCGAGGCTCTGGCCAGGGCCGAAGAACGAATACGGTCCTACGCCGAGGTGAAAGTACAAGCCGAAGAGAAGCTGAAGGCGGAAATCGAAGCAAGGCATACAAGCGAAACAAAATTGCTTGCCGAAGCCGAAAAAAAGATCAGGTCTTACGCCGAGGCAAAAGCCCGGGCCGAAGAAAAAGCAAAGGCCGAAACCAGGGCAAGAGCCAAAGCCGAAGCGAAAGCAAAAACCGAAGCAAAACTCAGAGCCAAAGCGGAAAAAAAGGCCGAGACCGAAGCCGAGAAACGGGCAAAGATCGAAGCGGAATTGCGAGAAAAGGCCGAATTATATACGGAACAATTAGCGAAAGTCAAAATCGAAGCAGCCCGGGAAATTGCCGGCATCAAAGACCGGGCCGACGATACTATTGTCAAAATCAAGGCTGAATTCAAACCCAAGTCGCATCAGAAGAAATCAATACCAAAGAAAAAAACCAGGGATAAAGAAGAAAAGTCCGGCGAGGGAGTCCTGATGGATAAAGTGGATAAATTCATTACGGACAAAAGCAGAATTTTTTAATAAAACACCGCTTAAGATGAAAGTGAAGATAAACAATCGCGTTCTGGAACTGCTCGACGGCGACCTTACCGAAATGGACACCGACGCCATCGTCAATGCCGCCAACGCCCAACTGATTCTGGGCGGCGGGGTCGCAGGAGCAATCAGAAAAAAAGGCGGACCCAAAATCCAGGCCGAATGCGACAAAACAGGTGGGACATTTGTCGGCGGCGCCGTCATCACAACCGGCGGCAACTTGAAAGCAAGGCACGTAATTCACGCCGTCGGGCCTCGTATGGGCGAAGGTGACGAGGACCAAAAACTGAAGAACGCAACGCTGAACTCGCTTAAAGCAGCCGATGAAAATCATCTGAAGAGCATTTCCTTCCCGGCTATCAGCACGGGAATTTTCGGCTTTCCCATCGGGCGGTGCGCCGAAATCATGCTCAAAACCACTATCGATTATCTTAAAGGCCAAACCGGCCTGGAAAAGGTCGTCTTTTGCCTTTTCGGCAGGAACAGCTACGACGTCTTTGCAAGCCGGCTTGAGCAGGAAACCTCACAATGAAGGCGATGATTTTGGATAGACAATCGCCGATTGAAGAGAGACCCTTGAAACCTGCCGATTTGCCAACTCCTGCGCCGGACGACAGGCAAATCCTCGTTAAGGTCTCGGTTTGCGGAGCCTGCCATACTGACCTCGATGAAGCCGAAGGCAGGCTTAAGCCTACAAAGTCACCAATAGTTCCCGGCCATCAGGTCGTGGGTAAGGTAGTTGACAAGGGCAAAGCCGTAACGAAACATAAAATCGGCGACCGGGTGGGAATAACATGGCTTTTTTCCAGTTGCGGCGAATGCGAGTTCTGCAGAACGGGCAGCGAAAACCTCTGTAGCCGGGCCAAATGGACCGGGAAAGATGCTAACGGCGGCTATGCGGAATTCACCGTAATCGGCGAGGATTTCGCTTATCCGATCCCCGAGCGGTTTTCAGACTCACAAGCCGCCCCGCTTTTATGTGCCGGGGTAATCGGATATCGCACGCTCAGGCTTGCGGATATAACGGACGGCCAGAAGATCGGCCTGTTCGGTTTTGGTGCTTCGGCCCACATCGTTATCCAGATTATCAAATATAAGTTCCCGAACAGCCCGGTTTTTGTCTTTACGAAAACAGCCCGGCATGCCGAACTGGCCAAAAGCCTCGGCGCCGCTTGGACGGGCTTCTCCGGCGACAAACCGCCTGAGAAGCTAAATAAAATTATGGATTTCACGCCGGTCGGGGAATGCGTTCGAGACGCTCTCGGCGTGCTGGAAAGGGGCGGAAGGTTGATTATAAACGCAATTCGTAAAGAAACACCCGTCCCGCCGCTCGATTATACTGAATATCTCTGGCTGGAAAAAGAGATAAAGTCCGTAGCCAACGTTACGCGTCAGGACGCGGAAGAATTCCTGCCCCTGGCGGCACAAATTCCAATAGTGCCCACAATCGAGGAATTCCCGTTAGGAAAGGCCAACGAAGTGCTTCGCTCGATTAAGAATTCCAAACTCCGCGCCGCTGCCGTTCTGAAAATAAACGAATAAAAAACCGGGTCCCGGGGAAGTGACGGACAGACAGAAATAATAGACTATTGTACTGTGATTTCCAGATCGAATTATTTTAAAAAAACTATGCCGATGTGATTGAAGTTACAGAACGAATCTGGTATTTTAATAATATAAAGGCTCAGTAGCGTACTGCTCTGCCACCTGTGGTCTTAGGAATTGTAATTTCGCACTTGATGCGGAATTTGTCGGTATCAACGGCTTTTGTCTTTGCTCGACGCTGTCGCGGAGACAAATTTGCACCTGTGGAAGCATCTGCAACAATGGCAATCATCGGCTGAGCGGATACGGCAAATTATGAAATAATAAGGCTTTTTGGGAAGGTGGAATAATGCAGACTAAATTTAACGTCTTTGAAGTTCTCCAAATAGCCGAAAAGATCGAGCACAACGGCGCTAAGTTCTACCTCAAAACAGCGGAACTGTTCGATGACATGGAAGTTCGCGATACCTGCTACAAACTGGCCACATGGAAAGCCCGGCACGAAAAGATCCTCGCGCAGAGGCGAAAACGGTTTTCCGAACAGACCGGCGAATTCGGAACTTTCGATCCTAATAATTATGTCTTGTCCAATCCCGATGTAATGGCGGGTCTTGCCGTGTTTGCGACTACGCCGGGCTCGCTAAAAGGACCGCCCGACCATGAAAACAAAAAGGAGATATTCAAGGATGCCATCAGGCGTTCGAAAGAAGCTATCTTCTTCTATCGCGGATTGAAGGACTTCGCCCGTGACCCGGCCAGCAAAGATACAATCGACAAGATTATCAAAGAAGAGAACCGTCACATCCGCCTGCTAACCGAAGAGTTGCAGCAGCGATAATCACCATGTCACCACCACCCCATCGGCCGGCAGCAGCATCGAAGCAACAGCAGGTATCTACACTTGAGTAAATTGTTGTATGCCGTGTTTCGATTTTTATCAACGAGAGCGAATCAACTGATTGCTATTGAACTGAACGTGAGGAAGATTGGTTTTTATATCCTCGATAAAACGCAAACCGTCCTTCCAATATCCTGCTGTCGGTTTCAAGTCGTCACTGAAGCCAATAAAATAACGGTTTAAACTACCGATCAGAAGCTCCCTGAGATATTTGCTAACCATCGATGCCAGCGAGACCGGCAAAAATCGCCCGTCGGCGCCTACTACAAAATGCATGCGCATAGCTTTGCCGCCGGCCTGCAATTCATAGCTGCTGGTCGCCGGGCTCTCGCAGATAATCTTCAATTCCATATCGCCGAACATCCGCTGCAAATTCTTGCGATAGTGGACCCGCCCGCCCTGCCGGTCGACGATGATTTGCAAATCGTCATCCGCAAAGTTGTCATAAGCACTCTTGATCAGGCTGCACGTAGCACTGAAAAGAACATTCGCCTTGTTCTTCACGGCAGCCACCATTTTATTGTAGTACGCAACGTCCAGGCAGCAGCTTTTCAGATCGAGCAGCTCGATACCGTTCGAGGCCAGGTCATCGGCCAGCACCACCGAAGCAATTTCCTTATCAGCCGTATCAATCGAAAGAGAATAATCCCTGATATCCTGATACCAGGGATAGTCACTTAACCGCTCAAGGCAGCTTGGACAGAAGAGTTCTAAAAGCGCGGTTAACGTCGCCGGCTCTTTATCGAGGCATTTCAATGCCGTCAGAACCGTCCGCTCCAGATGTTTGATCCCGATTGACTTACTGTAAACCTTTTTGCTGTCAGCAATGAGTAATCTACCCGCAAGCCGTTTTCGCCTGTCGCTGACGCTTTTATTTAAAATTTGCCACAGGTCGGAAGTAAGAAGATTATGCGGGAGCGAAAAAGTGCTCGATGATACGACTAACGGCCCGAGGATCGGTCCATAGCCAGCCTCGTCAATTCCTACCAAAACAACCATCCTTGCGACTCCGTGACTCCACCATAAGGCGCCCCCTGCTCCGACTGCCATCCATATCAAAAGCTACAAATCGTCGATCCAAAAGCAGGATTAACTTCAATCCGAACCAGAATTGTAATCATACTGGCGTTCGAATCAATAATATTCTCAAACTGACAGATTTTGAGCCGAATAATATGGTAAGTTGTTCAATAACAACAACATAACACGACTTGTCATTCCCGCGAAAGCGGGAATCCACTACATCCGTTACATTCCTGGATCCCTGCTTTCGCAGGGATGACAACGCGAATCGGTCAGTTTGAGTAATATTGTTAATTTCAAGCTGAATCCGTTAACACAGAATTCTTATAGCTCGCCCGGGGATGGAGAGGCTGGATGCCAGCTCTCGGCTATACTCAAAGTCGCTGGGTGAGTGAGCGGGTCATTGATCGCAAGCGAGCTGCCGTCACCGTCGGTTGCCGGGTACCACGTATCGCTGTACTCGAATCGCAGTATAGCAACGTCCAGAGGCGATGGAAGGCTCAGAATAATCCTCTCGCCTCCATTGCTCAGGTTGCCTGAATATTCGCCCGCCACGTTGAAGCCCGTGCCGTATGTCGACCTAAAGGCCGTGAGGTTTTTGACAACCACAACGTATTGGCCGGATTCGAGCAGCATCTGGCCGAACATAAAGTCAATCCCGTCGCTCAAACGAACTCCGGCAAGGTTCAGAGTTGACTCGCCGACATTCTGCAGCTCGATATAGTCGTAGCTGCTGCCGGCAGATGCGTGGTACATCAGCTCTGTCACACGCAGGCCATCCAGAAGCGCCAGGGCATTAGCGTATGGGAAATCATCGGTTGCCATCGTGACGATCCCGTCAAGCTCGGCACTGATGAGCATGTCGGAGCTGGTTGTAGATGCGTTCATACCCTGGATTGCAAGCAAATTGTCGCCCAGCTTAAGGTCACTGATGAACTCGGAGATGTCGATCTCCTCGAAGACTACAGCGGCGGAATCCGAATGGCTGGAGCTTGCATGGGAATCCCAGGCTGGAATCTCGTCAAAATTACGTCCGGCCACTTCAATTCCGTTCAGGTAGGCGACAAAGCCATCGTCATATCGCACCTTCAGCACCATCTCGCTAAGACTGGATAATTCGTCTGCATCAACAGTGAATGAAACACGGATATAACAGGTTGCATTCGTACCATACATTTGTTCTTGCAAGTCAATGCTGAGGAAGTCTTGATAACCGTTCGTCCTTTCAAAGCCGACCCCGCCGGGACTGCCGGTGCAGGATTCCCATGCCGAATCGTTAAAATGGATTTCCGTGCTCCATTGCTGGCCGATGTCTTCGATCGGAACCAAAACACGCTTATCGGCATCTTCGGGTGCGAGGTTGATAACCGTAATAGTGGCAGGCCCACTTGATGGATTGGAAACACCGGGCGTCGGCAGCTCCAAAAACTCAAAGTTATCGCTGCCATTGGGCGCCCGGCCGTAGGAGACATCGGTGGTCTGGGGGCCGTAGAGGACCTTGTCGATCTGGTTGAGCCCGGCATCGAACAGGCCGATCATTTCATTATCTGCTGAGAGCCTGAAATCCACGTGACCGGGCCGATTGCTGTTATCCGCAATGAACACGGCGAAACCCTCCCCGGCAATGAAACTCAGCGGGCCGAGCGGATATTTATCAGGCTGAGTGACGGGATTGTCCGTCAGGAATAGATCACTCAAATCAACCGGGGAATCCTGAGGATTATACAGCTCGATAAAGTCTTCCTCGAACAGCACAAGACCATCGGCGAGCCATTCATTTATCCTTATCATTCTCGGATCACCGAGTGGCTGAGCGATATTGGCCCGGCCAAAGGTCGGCACGGTCAAACTCCACTGACCGGTGTATCCGATTCTGCCGATGGACAGGTCCGGCAACTGCAAGCCGAACTCGACCGAATCGAGCAGTTCACCACTGCTGTTATAGAGATAGAGACTCTCGCCCTCGCCGTTAAGGGCGAAGCCCAAATGGATGCCGGAACTGGCCATATCTAAGTCGGCGTATAGTCTAAGATATTCGCCGGCTCCGATGGATGTCCCCGCCGGCATGACAAATTTCCTCGGCTCGTCCGGGTTGTCCGTGATGCTCACGCCGGACAGACTTAGCGTGGTTGGGCCGTCGTAATACAACTCTATCATGTCGGGGAATGTCCCGCCCCTGTTGAGTGTCGTGCTGTTAATCGCCAGCACTTCGTTGATTACCAGCTTCGAATAAGATGTGTCGATGGTCCACGTGCTCGAAGCGGTCGGCTTATCTTCGCTTTGCCAGACGCCGGCCGTATTCTTGCCGATGGCGTAAACGGTATAGGCCTGGCCGTTGGAAAGGTTATTCAGAATAATGGGCACATCCACCGGCAGCTCTTCGCTCCAGGGCTCGCTGTTGAGACTGTATTTGTAATGCGTAATACCGGGCCCGCCGACGATAAGCGTGGCATCCCTGCGATATGTGATTTCATCGGGCTCGCCGCAAATCGCGGCCCCGGCCGGCACGTAGGCTCCCATATCCAGGCCGCACGGCCCTGTGCCGATAGCGGGCGAACCGGCTTTCAGGCGAAAGTCCATCCCCGCATCGACAAAAAGCGGATCGGCATCGATGTTATCCTGGCCAAAGCCGATGAATTCTTCCGGTACAATCGAGCGGTTTATTACGACCCCCTCGGTTGCCTGTTCGAGGTGCTTGAACAGCTTGTTGTTATTCCAAAAGATATTGCCGTCCAGGTATGCACCCTTACCCGGGCCACCAACGCTGCTTCCACCAACTTCATTTAGCTGGATTGCCGCCTCTGTGGTGCCGACAAAGACGTTGTTCTCGGCGTGCATAAAGCAGTCTTCCTTCAACAGCACGGCGTGATCCACATCGAAGAAGACATTCCGCACGACGGTAATTTCGCTGCGATTCGAGTCGCCGCTTTGTGGTTCACCAGTGGCAATAGCGTTGCAGGTTGTGGTACGTGACGTATTTAAATGGAAGTTCGTAAATAAGTTGCCCTCAATGTAAGCGTCGGTTCCGTCGAAGTCCAATCCATCGTCACCACCCCCAAGGAAAATATTGTTCAGTACCTGGACTATTGGCCCGGGCCACTCGGCGCCGAGGAAATCCATTACATCGTTGTCGCTGGTGTTGACGCCAAAGATATTTCCCTCGAGTATCAAGTACTCATCACCTTCGATGTGTTCGCCATGAACGGTCTCACCATCATTGATGCCGGGGAAGACGGAATTGCGAACGATTAGCGACGGGTGGTCTAATTCAAGAATCGTCTCTTCGGTGCCAGCCCATGTCACGTCGTCTATCAGTACCTGCGAATGGTCGATTCGAATTGACTCGCCCTGGCCGTCTCCATATTCCATATCGATATAGCTGAGACGGTTATCTTCCAGCGAATCTCTGAATTCTATGCCTTCCCAGTGTGAATCGCTGCCGGGCACAATCGTGAGCCGAATACGCTCGTACTCGGTACCCTCGGCTATGAGCCGGCCGCCTTGCTGAAAGACAATACCTGTGCCGGCATCGAAGAACAGCGTCGCTGCCGCTTCAATAGTCAGCGTACTGCCGGCCGGCACTATCAGGTCGTTAGTCACATGCCACGGCCCGGAAACAGCATCCAGAGTCGTATCGCCGGTGAGCGTGCCGGAGATATACGAAACGTTGCCGTCATCGTACCAGACGTCTATATATTCACTTTCCAGCAAATTTCCCATGCCGTTGGGACCATCGAATGTTTCAATCCTGATGCGATTGATCCCTGGCCATAGCGCGCCTGAGCCGCCGGAGGGTATGATTCCGTTGAGTTCAAGATCGAAGCTGATGTCGGCGCTCGTGGTTAAAGCCTGGTGAATCTCGACCGCTATGATGTTAGTACCTGTAAAGAGCAGATTCGGATCTACTTCAAATTCGATGAAAATGTATTCATCGACCCCACTAAGATTGCCGCTGGCAAGAGTAAGAAAATCGATCGCTTCATCAGGCATATTACTGCGCGCCGCTTCCACCCCGTTCAAGTACACCACGGCGCCATCGTCACGCATCAATCTCAGACGCAGCGTCGAATACAACGACGCATCAAAGACATCAAACGAACGCCTGAAGTAGGTCGTGACAAAGTGGTTCCTGCTGGGACCGCTATTGACAACGGTCGCTTCGGGCCGTCCTTGAGTATCATCGCCATAGCCCAGTTCAGCCGGCCCCTCAAGCCAGAGTGTATCATCATAATCCGGATCGGCAAACCACTGCGTTCCGTCTTGAGCGGTACCCTGATCTGAACCATCGTCGAGATATTTCCAAATCGAACCACTACTTATCAGTGTTTCTGTAATACCGCCCGGATTCCCGAAGTTCCACATTCCATCAACCGGCAACCACTCGGCTATCTGACCGTTAACCAGCACAGAGCGGGTTTTGACTGCGTCGGCGGTCCCGTAAAGGATGAAGGCGTTCGTTCTGCTCTGGTAGTATCCGTCGAACTGCGGCAGATCGGTCTGAATCGTCAACTCAGACGGGATCAGCGAAAGGACATACCTATTGCGTTCAGCGACAAAATCCATCATATTCTGGATTAAGCCGGACGGAACAAAATCTCCCAGCAGATCATCCAGAAACGGCCTGAGCTGCTCTTCGGAGAGAGTTGTCTCGATCAGGTCCCTCAGGTGGAAATAATAGCGCCCGATAAACTCAGGATGCTTGAGGAAACGGTCTATGGTCTGGAGCGGCGAAGAGCGGAAAATGCTGCTGGTGGCACTGCCGCTCCGGCCGAAAATAGTGTCCAGATCGTGCTGAATTAGCACAAACCGCGGATCTTCAACACCTTGATATAGGTAGTAATCATCGCCGTAACCGTTGGCGAGGGTCGTTTCGCTGTTGTCCAGCAGAGCATTGATCGCGAAGAAACGCAGCCACTTTTCCACGTCAACAACACGTTTGACCTCTTCAACATAAATGTCATCCGGCGTCTCGGACATAACATAGCAAAGATCTATCAGACCCGACCAGTCGTCCTGTGCCTCGTTGGTCCTCTTGAAGTAGCTGTTTCGGTAATCATCGGGATTCGATCCCCGGTAGCGCAGGTCGGCCGGGCCGTCGTCCCGCATACATTTATAGGCGTTGCCAGCGGCATTGTCAGGGAAATGGTTGCTGGCAAAGTCGCTATCGATGACCTCGACGTGAGCATACGAGCCGTACATACTTTGCCCGGGCTCGGACAGGTTCTCCCCGTTGACCCTAACCTGCACGACAGTGACGTTGGGCTGTGGCAGTCCGGAGAGTTGGAAAAGCGCATTGCCTGCCAGTTGATTATATGTATATTTTGTGTTTAAATTAATTGCCGTGACGCCCTTCCACGGCCGGTCTTGCGGGAACTTCAGGCGATAGTTGTTAGGCGGATCGCCCCGCGAGCCGTGCCCGCGATTCCGCACTCCGAGATTGTGACGGATCTTCACATCGACCCCGTCCACGCTGACAAACGTCGCGTTAACCTGGGCATCGCTGTTACGCTCCCCGCCCTGACCGTCGCCGATATCAAGCAGCCTGCCCTTCTCCATTTCGGTCATTATCAGGTAATAAATCGGCTGGCGGCCTGGCTGCCAGGACGCATAACCGTCAAAGGTGTTATCCACCTGATAAAGAGCATTGGTCACCTGCTCCGGTATTCCGTCCACGAAGCTCGGTGCCGGCCATGTTCTTGAGTAGGCGACGGCATCGCTCGCTTCGATATAATACTCGATTATCGTGCCATCCTGATGGACGGGTATCTCTGCCCCATATATTTCATCATTAGCCGCATCATCTCCGTGTGCTCCGTCATCAAGCATCGTAATACGGATGTAATCGTCAAGCTCGTGGTGAGGATAAATATCTTCATCCTCATATACTGAAACATCAACTCGATAATGCAGCGTCACTGTAATGCCTGTCCGAAGCTCGTCGATGATGCGAGCTGTAACGGCTACTGTTTCGTTTTCTGTCGGGACAATCGGGGTATGTGCCACATCCAAAATAAAGGGGGCGACATTCTCTTCGGCAACCGAGTTGATCATACCAAGCGTGCCGTTATCCTGAGCACTCGCCGTCCAGTTCTGCCCATAATCGTTTGGCATGCGTGTGTTTATTAATTCCAGGGATTTACCGCCGCCATCGTGATCAGAATTCCAGAACCAGCCGCGATGACCATAATCCCTTGGTCCCAACTCACGCACCATCCAGTCGCCCTCGTCGGCGTAGCGGACCCTGTCTATCTGCACGCCTGTATTGTCAAGAATCTCAATCGTTTCGCCTCTGTTGCTCAGCCGGCCCACCCAGCCGCCGACAACATTGCTTATCGATGGATAATAAGCTTTGAAGATATCGACATCCGCAGCTACAACGAGATACTCCCCGGTGCCGAGCGTCACATTGGGGAATGCAAAATCCACGCCATTGCTAATCCGCCAGCCCGAGAGATTGACCGGCTCGATACCGCGGTTGAAAAGCTCGATATATTCGGCGCCGATGTCCTCTGGACCGGTATCCGAATGGTAGGGATGATACATAATCTCTGTTATCAGCACGGCAATTGGTGCCGATGAGTTGGGCTTGCCCGGCGTGGGAGCGGCGAGAGTCTGCCAGTTACCGCTGCCGTCGGGCATCCGGCCGTAGGAGCGGTTTTCGGCCTGCGAGCCAAAAGTCACCTCATCGATCAGAGTTTTGCCGTCGGCGGCAAAAAAACGGATATTCTCGCCGTCGGAGCCAAGTTTGAAACCAGCGTGCAGCGTGCCCTCGTCCGTCTCGCCATCCGCCCAGATTAGCAAAAAGCCCTTTGGGGCAATTGTGGTCACAGTCGGATTATTATCGGGCACACGCCATCCCGCAGCAGCCGACTGATTATCCGTCAGATACATTCCACCAATATTTACTGCCGAATCGCTGTTGTTGTAAATCTCGATCCAATCGTCGTCATCGCCGTTCTGATCACGTGCTGAGCCGGTATTATCAGCCATCAGTTCGTTGATTACCAGCGCCATAGCGACGGAATTTCCCGCCGGAAAGACAGAAACCACCAAAAATACAACCAAAATCAATGGTAGAAACGAAACTTTCATAGACATGAATTATGTTCTGTCTCCATCTTCACCGCTGCCATAGACCGGTGAGAAGCGGTTTTATCACTAACCTTCCAGCCCCAAAGCCGCGGTCATCGACTATGAGGAAACATGCATTTTCACTCTAATTCTTTAACTATTTTAACATTAGAGCGTATCTGAGTCAATCGAAATAATGAGGCAAGAGCCTTGTAAATAAAGTTTACAGTTAATTTTCTTGCAGAATTCTTCTTTAAGTCGTATATATATTCAAAATACTGGGAGTGTAGCTCAGTTGGTAGAGCAACGGCCTTTTAAGCCGTAGGTCTTGGGTTCGAGCCCCAACACTCTCATTTCCTTATTGCCATTGTCCATAAATACTTATCCCCCATTTTACGGTGTGTTAGAATCATATATGGAAAAGGCGACAAAAAGTACAAATTGGTAATAGCAGGGTTATCCCGTGTTGGCAGCTTTTGGCTATAATTTACTTACTCTTAATCTTATTACCTTTGCCATTGCACAAAATCAAAAGTTCCATTCCTTATAACTCCGGAACAATTGTATAAGTGTCTTTGTCAAGATCGATCAATACTTTTGTGCCATCTGCAAAAACTGTCTGCTGCCGCCGATACTTGTCATCGAGAAATTCGTGGTCGGTCATTTCTACTAAAGCAAGCCTTTTATTGAGATTACACATAGTCCGAACTCGCTGCAATTCCGATTCAGCGGGCGTAATTGATAAATACGGCAGGCCGGCATGGGCCAGACCATGTAAATAACCTGAGTCATTCTCCGGAATACCCCATGCTCCTTTTCCAAGTGACCAGGGAATAAAGATTGCATCATGATAAACCAGGCTGAAGAGGGGAACGGGTATACCCATCGCCGGCCCATGACCAGGATTTGGATTTAGTGCAAACGGAGCGTGATGAACTAAATCGAGGTGGGGAATCGCCCAATCGGCAGGTTCTTCGGAACTGACTACTCCAACTTGAGTGCGGATAAAATCAAAACAGTCTCCCCTGTATTGAAGACACTGTTTTCGTGTCACAGGGTGCTCCGGATTGTAACACTCATCCGGCGGGACAACGGCAAAAACATCCAGATATGCGCCTCTGACTTTGACATTATTATTAAGAATAGAACGGTAATTCTTGGTTACATGCCCAAGAGCCAGACTGGAACAAAGAATTGATTGTTTGCCGCCATACCAAGTGCTGCCAAAATACCTGCTGCCGTTTTCCTGCATTATAGTATGTCTCTGGTCGTACGATTTTGCATCGAGATAATAATCACGGTATTGGTCGTGCAGGGCAAAAACATAGCCCAGGTCTTCGCAAGCCTGAGCAAGAGCACGAAGACCTTTCCATCCACCGGCTTCAGGGCTCGGAGGCAGAATATCAGGATGCAGATTGTCATATCCCCGAAATCCCCAGCCATCCAAATGAATATAGGCCTGGTTGATTCCCTTCTTTTCCAGGGCACGTAATTGTTCTGCTCTCTTGTCAAACCTAACATAATAATGATTCTTTTCAGGGTCCTTCTTGTTGTAATAACTCGACTCCGGTTGGATGTGTATTAGAATATTAGTGTGAATTACAGGAGAGCCGATCAAACGCTTTACAATTGGATTACGGGCAATTTTCTCATTTAACGAAACGAAAGATCCATTTTCAATGACATAACGCCGATACCGTTTGGCAAGCGTTACATAGTTGCCTTTCCGAAAGAAACACAATCTGGCCCGCCTTGGATATGAAAGTTTTCCCAGGGAATGCACCCAGCGAGATCCAAGCCTCGTTGATCCGCCTGCAGGATGTGAAAAGTGGCAGCCACCATCGGCGGGCGTCTCAAGAATAACCATTGCCGCAGAATCACCTTTCTGATGGCCCCACCAGGGCATATAGAGACCACGTCCGTAAGAGATTGTGTCATAAAGCCAGACTCGCTGCGACCATCTCTTTGGCAGCAACATTCCCTGCATGAAAGGGATAACTGTGAAATCGAAACTTGCCTGTTCAAAGGGAGCCGGCCATAAACATTGTTTAACAGCAGCAGCATCTTCCTGGGCAACCAGTTCGCAAACGAGATCTTCGCTGGGAGCCTGAAGGCATATATTGAGCTGTAAGCGAATTTCCAACAGCTTGTCCTGATGGACATAGTTATCCAATTGGATTTTTATTCCTGACTTGAATCCTGTTTCATAGGGTACTATTTTAATTTGTTTGGCATTTTTTAGGCATAAAGGGATGTTCCGGCCGTCATGTTCGATAGTCAGATCTCCTTGTGTTGAACCCTCTATGTTCCATGAAATGTCTTTGTCCCTGACTTGCATTGCAAGGGTATTTGAGTCAACTACTACTGTGAGACGTTCCCCCTGGATGATCCACTGAGACGCATCTTGCTTTACATTGACCTTTGGATTGCCCCATTCGAGTTGCGCAAGCTTTCCCGAACAGACATAATCCCGGGAGAGTATCATGCAAATCAATAACAGGTATGTTTTACGAGTCATAAGTTAGTCAACTCCTCTCAAACTTAAACCGAGCGCCTTTTGATACTATAAGCGACTTCAGAACTCCCAATCACTCTAACAGCAATTGTGACATTGTCAAGATAAGTGTCCTCTTCTATGAGAAAATGGCAGCACTTCCATTGTTATTGCGCTTTTGTTTCCATTGACAGCATGCACTGTGTCCGCTATAGTTATGCAATGCTCGTTTGGCACAAAAACACATGTAAACTTAAGAAGAATATAGTTTTATGATTGCTTTCATGACCTTTTGTACCTTAGGCTTCGGATTTGAATATCAAGGCTCCGGCCAATCTTGTCGTAGGGCTTGTTATGGAGACAACGCAAATTGAGCGGTCTATTCTACAATCTGGGACGAAAGGTCGGGCCGAAAGTTCGCAAGGCCAGGTGGATGTGGCAATCGGTAACCGGCAGCGAGGCCGACGCTATCAAAGTCGAACATGAAGTCGGCCTGGACCTGGCACGTGAAATCAGGCAGCAATTGGGGCGGGAGCAGGAACCACAAACCGACCAGATGTTAAATGAAATAGGCAATCGTCTTGCCGCCCGCGTCGCCAACAAATCTCGAAGATTCAGTTTTGAAACTGTCAAAGGCCCCGAGCCCAATGCCTTTGCCCTGCCGGGAGGTTTCATCTTTGTGACCCAATCGCTGATTGAACTGTGCCGGTACGATCAGAACGAGATTGCATGCATCCTGGGACATGAGATGGCTCACACTATCCGGGGACACGCAATGAACCGTATCGTCAGTAATTCGGCAATTGCCGTAGCATCCCGGGCGGCACCGATTCGCGGAGTTCTTTCAGGCTGGCTGCGCAAGGTCGGTGTGCAATTCATCGAGAGCGCTTATTCAAAGGATCTGGAATCAGAAGCGGACCGGCTCGGAGTGCGTCTGGTTGCCGCGGCAGGTTATGAACCAGCCGCCTGCATACAATTATTCTCACGCTTAGCAGAACTGAACTCGCCTCCGGGCCAATTTGATCTCGGCAGTTATTTTTCCTCGCACCCGCCTTTTAATGTCCGTATCGAAAATATCAAGCGTCAACTGCGCAAGTATCAGCAACAAGCTCAGCCATAGATCTACCGTCGAGGTGCTTTTGTGAATCCAGCAAATCTTTTGGCGTAAGTTGATCCACATCGCCGAGCTGGTTTTGAACCTTCCGGACCCACAAGGTCAACGCTTTAACAGCTTCGGGATCGAAATCGTATCCGGATGAATCGGTTAATATCCCGATCGCTTCGGCAACAGACCGCGAATTATGATACGGTCGATCTGAAATAAGTGCATCAAACGTATCAGCTACAGCTAAAATGCGAGCACCAATTGGTATAGAAGTATTCAAAAGACCATCCGGATATCCCTGGCCGTTCCATTTCTCATGATGGGCTCGAACAATTGTGACCTCTTGTTCAAGAAAGCTCATTTTGTCAAGTATGCGTACAGCAATAAGCGGATGCTGCTCAATGATCTTGCGCTCACGGGGCGTTAACCTTCCCGGTTTTGATAGAATTGCATCAGGAATCCCGATATTTCCGATATCGTGAATCATAGCAGCACGGCTAAGAATATCTAACTGTTTGGGGGAAATTTTCATCATCCCGGCAATAGCGACGGCATAATGCATCACGCTTTCGGAATGTTTTTTCGCATAAGGATCTTTAGCCTCAAGAGCCTGGACCAATCCCCAGATGCTCTGCATAAACATCTTCTCCGCCTGCTCCGACAGGCCTGCGACACGTCTTTTAAGCTTCTTAATCTTTTCAAACTCAATGTCGCCGGCTTTGAGAACCTTTGACATTTTTTCATTCCAGAGCATGGCACAATTCCGGCCGGCGCTCTTGGCTTCGTACAGAGCCAGGTCCGCCCTGCGAATCACGTTGCTGGAAGAGTCGCTAAAATCGGGCAAACTTTGGGCAACCCCGCAACTGATCGTCATCGAGACGTTTTCCTGAACCTCTATTTGCTGGACTTTCGCTCGAATCCTCTCCATGAATGTCAGAGCATCGCTCGCTTCGGTTTCAGGCATCAGGACGACAAACTCGTCACCTCCATAGCGGGCGAGTATATCCGGGATCCTCTTCTGGTTTTTCATGCATTCGGCAAATTTTTTGAGGGCATCGTCACCTGTGGCATGGCCAAATACATCATTAATAGTTTTAAAATTATCGAGGTCGACGATGGCTACCGAGAATGGACGCTTGTACCTTATGGCACGGGCACATTCCGCTTCGAGTTTGTCCTCGAGAAGTCTCCTTGAGCCGACGCCCGTGAGCGCGTCGGTCTGAGACGTTAGCCTCGCCTGATGATAGAGACTCGCGTTGGTCAGATGAGATGTCAGAATTTCCCGCGTGAGTCTTGCCTTATAAGAAGTCAGCTCCCTGTTGACTATGCTGCCATGAGCCAGTCCGCACATGCACAAATAGCCGGACAACTGTTCTTTTGCGTTTTCTTTAAGACCCAGGATCGACAGCGGAATCACCATGCGGGGTCCTTGCGCACCGGCCATCCGACACTCATCCGGAACACTGTCATGATAAAATCCGCTTTCACCCAATAATTCATCGCCTTCGACCGGAGGTTTGAGGTATTCTTTGCTGCATAAACAATCGGTATCGCTTACCACAATCGGGGGCTTGTCACTATCCTCGTGAGAACCGGATGAGGCACCCCAAAGACACAGCAGACACCGGGTGGCCTGAAAAAGCCTGGGCACTTCTTCGGTGACCGTATTGGCTGCTTCACTTAGCTCTATGCTCTTAAGGCAATTGGCAAGCATCGCAACATCTTCAGCCGCCGCCCTGTCTTCAAGAAGTTGTTGTCCCATCAAATCACGAGCCGAGAGGATTCCGACAACCACGCCGTTGTTAATAACGGGAAGATGGCGAATGTGATTTGCGGTCATAATCTCTCGCGCCCGACCGGCGGGAGTCCCAACAGAGCAAGAAACAACCTGCGGAGTCATAATCTCCATGATCTTGGTTTTTTCAAGGTCCATCGAAGAGGCAACCGCTCGACTGACGATATCACGCTCTGTCACAATACCTGCAAATTTCCCATTACGATCATTAACGATCAGACAGCCAATGCGGTTTCCGGACATAATGTCCACGGCCGACTTGACCGTGGTCTCGCGAGTGACAGCTACAATTGATACGGGGCGCTCGATAATTTCTTCCATATTCCAGTCCTTTACATGATTTGTCAATCGTTTCAGGTTCTCCAACCCCAAACATCCATTAATACTCATCAGAAAAAAGTATCGGCATTAATCATCGGTCACTTCTGGAATTTCTGTGACACTCAAGGCAATCAAAGAGTTTCGGCAAAGATCGCTGCCGGTTCTGAGGCTGCCGCCGGGTGCTGCAAAATGTTTCAGTCGATAATTTGTCTTTAAGTCATCACAAGGCGATGTCGATATTGTTGCTATGGAACATCAGGGCCCTATAATTACAGCGATTAACCGGTAGATTGGCAACCAAAAGGTTCTCCAGGCCGGTCTTGACAAGCACACGAAGAGCGGACAGCCTCTGAAATGAGTATTCTTCGGGAAGAAAATTTTCTCGACGAAGATCAGATCACCAGGGTGATTGCGGCCGGGAATGAGATAGAATTCATTGACCTTTCGGCCGATTTGGTTGATCCGATCGCCGCTCATATGGTGATATCAGAATGTGCGAATCAGCACAACGAGATTCCGGTGACCACAGCCGATAACAAGCTGCGGATCGCGATGAGCGAGCCGATTCCTGACGATGCCATGTCCAAATACAAGGAAATACGGGACATGTCGATGCTCTCATCGAAAAATCACAGGGAGGCCACCAAGAAGGAATTGCTGGAGACGATCAAAAAGCTGCAGAACGAAAAGAATCCGGAAGCCACCGAAGAACTATTTTCAAATCTAACCTCGTTGGAAAAGATTCTTAGCGAGGAAATGCAGGAAACTCTGGATTCGTCGGAAAAAGTTCTGGCAGGCAACTGAAAATACCATTGCCACGCCAGGTTAAAAACTACACCAATAAATTTCAAATCCAACAAGTATTCCCATCAGCAATATCCCTGAGCAGTATCAATTAAACCGGATCCGCTGTAGTAAAATAAATTAACATTGACTTAACCATTCTCTGTATGTTAAGATAAGCGAAGATCGGAAGTTACAGGGATTAAATCACTGTTAGCAGCACAAGCCATTTATGAGGAAGGGAAAAAAGATGCTTAGATGTATAAAATCTTCATCACTCTGTCTCGTTTTAACGGTATTCTTGGTTGGTTCTTTGTATTCAAAGTACCCGGAAAGCGACTTGGTCCGGAACTGCCTGGTCGATTTGCCGGATGTGCAGGTTTTCGACGTGCAGTGGCTGGCCCCGCCGGAAAGCATCGCCAACCTTAATACTGACGAAGAAGTAAATCTATACGATTTCGCCCTCCTGGCTGATCAATCGAACCTGGAAGGAATACCGCTGGCAATCAATGAGTTCATGGCTTCCAACAGCGATTGTATCCAGGACCCGCAGGGCCAATGCGATGACTGGATCGAAATCCACAATTTCGGTCCCGATGCTATCAATATCGGCGGCATGTACCTGACGGACAATCTGTCCGTCCCCACCAGGTGGCGGATACCAGCTAACAATACTGCTGCAACGACCATACAAGCAGGTGGTTATCTGTTAATATGGGCCGACAACGACACAACCGATGCCGGCCTGCACACGAACTATAAACTCGATGCCAACGGTGAGGAGATTGGGCTGTTCGACAGCGATGGTGCTACTTTGATTGATAGTATCATCTTTAGCGAGCAGACCAGTGACGTTTCCTACGGTCGCTACCCGGATGCCAGTGACAATTGGCAGCTTTTCGCTTTCCCCAGTCCGGGAGCGGAAAATGTAGGTGTGTACCAGGGTTTTGTTACCGACGTAGAGTTCAGTCACGATCCTGGTTTTTATGATAGAGCAATTTCGCTTACGATCGCCTGTGAAACTGAGGGAACCTCTATTTATTACAGTATAGACGGCACAGAACCGGACATTCCGTACATATCTCCTATTCCAATCAGCGAGACAACAACTCTGAAGGCAATCGCAACCAAAACGGACTTCAAGCCCTCAAAGATTGTGACACAAGCTTACATTTTCCTCGGACCGGACGTCCGTAATTTTAGCTCCAATCTGCCTATCGCTATCGTCGATACTTTTAACGAACGCATCGGCCAAAACCAACAGACCCTTAACTTTGCCGGCTTCATCGACACCTCTACGGGGGGCCGGGCAAGGATTACAGATGCACCCGAGTTCATCGGTAGAGCAGGTATCAACGTTCGCGGCAAATCCTCAGCAAGTTGGCCTAAAAAGCAGTATCGCCTGGAAACCTGGGACGAATACGATGACGATAAAGATGTTTCTATTCTTGGTTTTCCCGCCGAATCAGATTGGATCCTGCAAGGACCCTACTCGGACAAGTCGCTTATGCGCAATGTCCTTTCGTACCAGTGGAGCAATGATATCGGTCGATACGCTGTTCGCACACGGTTCATCGAGATGTTTCTAAATACGAACGGAGGGGAAGTATCGATGAGCGACTACGTGGGCGTATACGCGCTTATGGAAAATATCAAACGGAATAGAAATCGCGTCGATATCACAAAACTTGACCCGGCTGATAACACTGAGCCGGCCATTACAGGCGGGTATATTATCAAGAACGATAAGATCGACTCAGGCGAGCAGTACTTTCGCACGAACATTGGTATCCGTTTAATCTACGTTGAACCGGACTCAACGGAGATCACGCCCCAGCAGATGGCCTGGATTCAAAACTACATCAGGAATTTTGAGTCGGCTCTGTCAGGCTCTGACTTCACTGATCCGGTCGACGGTTATGCCAGGTATATCGATATTGACTCGTTCATCGACCACCACATCATAGTCGAACTGACCAAAAACATCGATGGAATTCGCCTTAGCACATATTTATACAAGGACCGCGGGGGCAAACTCAATATGGGCCCGGTCTGGGACTACAATCTTTCTCTGGGCAATGCAAACTACTACGAGGGATGGCGGCCAGAGGGCTGGTACCACGAGGTCGGTGGCTTGTGGACGCCCGGTCGTGAAGGCTACCCATCATACGAATGGTACCGGCGACTCTTCGAGGACCCGGAGTTTGAATTACATTACTGGGACCGGTGGTATGCACTTCGCAAAGATGTGTATTCCACCGAAAAACTTCTCGGTGACATTGATATGTACGATGCCTTGCTGGACGAGGCGCAGGCTCGAAATTTTGATCGCTGGAATATCCTCGGTCGCTACCTCTGGCCCAACTGGTTTATTGCCGACACCCATCAGGAGGAAATTAACTGGATGAAGCAGTGGCTGGCAACTCGGCTGGAATGGATAGACAACCAGTTCATTGCTCCGCCCGTCTTCAACCGGGACGGTGGTCAAGTTTCCAGTGGATTCAACCTGACTATGGATTCGCCGACCGGTACGATCTATTACACGCTGGACGGCTCCGACCCTCGCTCCTCAGCCACACCACAGCAGGCAACTGCCCTGGTGCCTGAGAACGCGGACAAGCGAGCGCTCGTCCCTATCGGCGACATCAGCGAAAACTGGAAAGGCGGCGGAGTTTTCGATGATTCAGCATGGTTATCCAGCACCGGCTCACCCGGCGGCGTCGGGTTTGAAAGGACCATTGGTTTCGAGGACTTTATCAGCATTGACCTCAGAGAGCAGATGTATGCCACCAACGCTACATGTTATGTCCGCATCCCATTCACAATCGATGCCAACTACACTTCTTTGACGCTTAATGTCAGGTACGATGACGGCTTTGTCGCCTACCTTAACGGCGTAGAAGTGGCAAGGCAAAACTTCAATGGCACGCCGGCATGGAACTCCAGGGCCAGTGCCAGCCACCCCGACTCTTTAGCAGTAGACTTCGAGAGCATCGATATTTCTACTTTTCTTACTGCTTTACAGCAGGGCGACAATTTCCTATCCATCCAGGCCATGAACAGTTCCGCCACAAGCTCCGATTTTCTTATCTCGGCCGAGCTTCTCGCAATCGGAGGCGATTCCGGCGACAAAGATCTGGATCGTGTCCGGGAATATACCGACCCGATTACGCTGCCCTACAGCAGCCAAGTCAAGGCAAGGGTATTGAGCGGCGAAGAGTGGAGCGCATTGAACGAAGCGGTCTTTGCCATCGGTCCGGTAGCGGAGAATTTGCGCATCACCGAGATAATGTACCATCCACAGGACCCGAACGAAGAATTCATTGAGCTAAAGAATATCGGCGCTGAAACAATAAACCTGAATCTGGTCAGCTTCACGAACGGCATTGATTTCTCCTTCCCGAACATCGAGCTTGCAGCAGGCGAACATGCAGTCGTCGTTCAGGACCGCAATGTCTTCGAAGCACGATACGACACAAATATCAATATCGCGGGCCAATATTCCGGCAAGCTAAACAATGCCGGCGAGAGAATCGAGCTGGCCGATGCTATCGGCAGGACGATTCTGAACTTCCGCTACGAAGATGGCTGGCGTTCGATTACTGATGGCGAAGATTTTTCGCTGACGATCATTGATTCGATGAATCCCGATCCGAGCAGTTGGGGCGAAAAGGATTCCTGGCGTCCGAGCGCTTATGCAGGTGGCTCGCCGGGCTCCGATGACCGCGGCATAATACCCAATCCCGGTGCTATAGTTATTAACGAGGTCTTAGCCCATTCACACGCTGAGGCTTCGGACTGGATCGAATTGCACAACACGACAGTGACCGCGATTGACATTGGCGGCTGGTTCCTCAGTGACAGCAACGATAACCTTTTCAAATACAAAATTGCCAACGGAACCACTATCGGCCCGAACGGATACCTTGTTTTATACGAAGACATGAACTTCGGCAACGCGAACGATCCGGGTGCTTATGAGCCGTTCGCTCTGAGCGAGAACGGCGAAAGATTATACCTGAGCTCCGCACAAAATGACGTGTTGACAGGCTATCGCAACGTGGAGGATTTCGGCGCTTCGGAAACCGGCGTTTCTTTCGGGCGATACTATAAATCCAGCACGGGCAACTTTAACTTCATAGCAATGGAAGAAAACACGCCCGGCTCGGCCAATTCGTATCCGAAGGTCGGCCCTATTGTTATCAGCGAGATAATGTATCATCCCGACTGGCCGGATGGCGGTTCTTATACTAACGACGAATACGAATACATCGAACTACACAACATCGGTGCCGAGCCGGTGACGCTATACAACTCTGTGTCAAGCGAGCCCTGGAAGTTCACCGACGGCGTCGAGTTTACTTTTCCGTCCGATACGCCGGTGACAATCGGCGCCGGCGGATATCTATTGATAGTCAAAAAGCCGGCGGCATTTTCCTGGCGATATCCGCATGTGCCCGCTGAGATAATTTTCGGTCCTTATGCCGGCAATCTGAGCAACGCCGGCGAAAGCCTGGAGCTGAGCATGCCCGGCGACGTAGACAAAGAAGGCGTACGCCAATACATCCGCGTTGACAGGGTCAATTACAGTGACGGTTCCCATCCGGAGAATTGTCCGGGCTCGATAGACCTCTGGCCCGTCGAAGCCGACGGCGAAGGCATGGTTTTAACACGGAAGGTCATAACCGACTACGGCAACAATCCCGAAAACTGGCAGGCCGACTCACCTGCGCCCGGAAGTATACAGTAGACTCCGGATATATCAAAGAAGACGATAAACAGACCATAACAAGAAAAGGACCGGCAGAGAATGCTCAGATATTTGAAAATTTCACTACTTACCTTGATAGCAACTACATGCATGTTAGGCTCTGCGAACGCCGAGCTATTGGTTATCAACGAATTTGTGGCACGCAACGACAGTGAACCGCCGCTGAGAAACGGCGAATTGCTGGACGAAGACGGCGATCCTTCCGACTGGATCGAAATATACAATCCAACAGAAGAGGCAATCAACCTGGACAGTTGGTTTCTTACCGATGAAGCCGACGATTTGGAAAAGTGGGAATTTCCAGCGGTCGAGCTTTCTCGTGGTGGATTTCTGGTCGTCTTCGCTTCCGGGAAAAAACGTCGTGATGCGGACGGACAGCTACATACTAACTTCCAGCTCCGGGCCGGCGGCGAATTTCTGGCCCTTGTCCATCCCGATGGTCGGACAATTCTGCAGGCATACGACGAATACCCCCCTCAATTTGCTGGTATTTCCTACGGACTGAGCGGAGGCACCGGCAGCACAAGCATAGATACAATATTAATCCCGGAGATTGCCGCCGCGAAGGCATTAATTCCAATCGATGGTTCGCTCGGTTTGAGCTGGACAGCGCCGGCGTTTAACGACTCTGCATGGCTCACTGGTGTCACCGGCGTCGGTTACGACTATTCCGGGCTTATCGGTCTCGACGTCGGCGCTATGAGAAATAACAATCAGACAGTATATACCCGCATCCTTTTTGAAGTTAGTGACATCATAGATATTGATGAGCTGACTTTGCGAATGAAGTTCGAAGACGGCTTCGTCGCCTACCTCAACGGCGTTCCTGTTGCCGGGTTCAATGCCGACGATTCGGAAAACATGTCTTGGAACGAAGGCGCCACCGCAACTCGTGAAGATTCCGATGCTGAGGTCTTCGAGGATTTCGATATTACCAACCACATCGGCGCGCTGCGAACCGGCAATAATGTACTGGCAATACACGGGCTTAATACTACTCTAAGCAGTTCGGATTTATTGATTCTGCCGAAACTTATCGCCACCAGGATCGATACAATAGACCTTCCGTCAATAATTGAAGGATACTTTTACGAGCCCACGCCCGGCAGAGAAAACAGCAGTATAAGCGCCAACCTCGGGCCGGCTATTAGCAATGTCACGGAGAACCCGCCGAGACCGAATGAAAATGAAGACCTGATTATCACCGCCGAGGTCAGTGAAACCTTCGAACCGATCAACCAGATAAGGCTGCTCTGCTACGTCAATTTCGAATATGTAGGCCGCTGGCTGCCTGGTGAAGGTTTACCGATGGTGGACGACGGTTCGGGAGCAGACGCAACGGCAGGTGACGGCATCTACACCGCAAGTGTTCCTTCGGCAACCTATAATCCCGGCGATATGATCCGCTGGAAAGTGACAGCATACGACACAAAGGGCAACGTCTCGCGCTTCCCGTTGTACCCTTACCCCAACGATTCGCCCGAGTATTTCGGAACGGTTGTAGTCGATAGTTCCATAAATTCCAGTCTTCCCGTAATTGAGTGGTTCGTGGAGAACGTCAGCGCCTCGGAAACAGACGGCGGCACGCGAGGTTCGGTTTACTATATAGGCGAATTTTATGATAATATAGTTATCCATCGGAGAGGTGGAAGTACGGCAGGAGCACCGAAAAAACATTTCAAGTTCAACTTTAATCGAGGTTATAAATTTTCATACGATCCCAACAAACCGCGAGTCGATGAATTCAACCTTAACAGCACATATAGTGACAAGGCTTATCTGCGGCAAAATCTTGCGTTTGAAGCATACGACTGGTGCGGCTGTCCGGGCAGCGAATCGTTTCCGGTCAGAGCACAACGAAACGGACAATTCTACGGTGTGCAGGTTTTCATAGAAGAGCCGGAGGAAGAGCTGCTCGAACGTGAAGGCCTTGATCCTGATGGTGCTTTGTACAAGATGTATAGCACCTTTACCGGTCCAGGCGAAAAGAAAACACGCCGGTGGGAGAACACCGCAGATATATCCTATTTTATTTCAAGTATCAACAACACCGGCGGTACAACACTTCACAATAATATCTTTGACCAGGTCAATTTGCCCCTTACGCTCAATTATCTTGTCGGAACGATAATTACACATCAAAACGATCATCCCCATAAGAATCATTACCTTTATCGCGATTCTGACGGCTCCGGCGAGTGGTTCTTCATGCCGTGGGACCATGACCTGACGTGGGGCTCGAACTGGACCGGTTCATCGTACCACGACTATATCTATGCCGCTGATGACCGGGTCTCTGGTAAGCCAACAGACGTAAAGCCTTCTCATCCTTTCGTCGGCAAACAGGACTGCCAGGAGTGGAACTACCACTGGAACCACCTGATAGATGCGCTTCTAAATGATGCGACTGTGCGCCAAATGTATCTGCGTAGGTTGCGTACGGTAATGGATGAGCTGCTAAAAGCACCGGGCACACCCTATAACGAGCTGTTCATCGAGAGACGTATAGATGAGCTGGTTGCTGCGATGACCCCGGACGTTGCTCTTGATTACAACAAATGGGCGAATCCCTGGTCATGGGGAGGGCAAGGCGGATACCCACGGAACCAGTCCTTCCAGTATGCTATCAATGTACTTAAGAATGATTATCTGGCGGTGCGGCGGACACACTTGTTTGTGACTCACAATGTAGATAACGCCGGCAGATACAATATTTCCGGCTCTTATTCGGCGCTCATTCCGAATGCCCAGCCTGCCAATCCGGCTATAAACTTCGGAAGCTTCGAGTATAATCCGGCTTCCGGTAACCAGGATGAGGAATATATCCAGCTTATCAATCCCAACTCCTATGCGGTGGACATCTCCGGCTGGAAACTCACAGGCGGCGTAGAGCATACGTTCCTGCCCGGAACCGTCATAGTCGCCGGCGGAAGTCTTTACGTCAGTCCCAATGCAGCGTCTTTCCGTGCCCGGGCCACTAATCCCACCGGAGGCCGGGGACTATTTGTCCAGGGCAATTACAAAAGACACCTATCCAATTGGGGCGAGACGGTCAATCTTTTCACAGAAAAAGATTATCCGATCGACACGATGACTTACGCCGGTAATCCCAGCGATCAGCAGCGATATCTTCGGATAACAGAACTCATGTACCATCCGTCACAGGAAGGCAGCTATAACGAAGAGGAATACGAATTCATCGAATTACAGAACATCGGTACGAGATCCGTACTGCTCGATGAGGTCAAGCTTACTAATGGGATTTATTACCAGTTCGTATCCGGCGGCAATTTGTATCTGGCTCCGGGTGATTATATTGTGCTCGTCAAGAACAGAGCCGCTTTTGCCTGGCGCTACCAAACCAATGGCATAAACATTGCTCCGGGCGCCTATACCGGCAGTCTGAGTAATGCCGGCGAGAGAATCAAGTTGGAAGACCGGGCCAACAGCACGATTCTGGAGTTCAGCTATGACGATGACTGGTATACGGCTACCGATGGACAAGGTTTTTCTCTGACCATAATAGATCCGACCGATCCTGACTTAGACAGTTGGGACCAAAGAGATTCGTGGCGCCCAAGTGCCCACACCGATGGTTCACCGGGACGGGGATAATACCGGCATCCCGCCCAATCTCCGAGATATATCCTTCATAAATTTTTTAGATAAATGAGTTTGCGAATAGTCCCGGCTCTGATAAAATGCTCCTATTGAAATAGTGTTGAGTACTGAGTTCTGCGTCCCGTAGGGGCAGGCATGTGTACCTGCCCTGGGCAATCACATGGGATTGCCCCTACGCGCAGAACGAAAAAACGGGAGGATTATAACTATGTTAAAAGTAGGTATCGTAGGCTTCGGATTCATGGGGCGGACACATTATCAGCGCTGGAAGAAGGTCGAAGGCGCGAAAATCGTAGCGATATGCGATGTGAATCCGAACATAGAAGAGGACACGAAAAAAGCGGTCGGGAACATCGGGGATACCAGCGAGCAAGTTGATTTCGGCAGTCTGAAGGTATATACCGATTTCGACGAGATGCTGGCCAAAGAGAAGCTCGACGCGGTCTCGATAACACTGCCGACGTTTCTGCATCCGGACAATTCGATAAAGGCACTGTCGGCCGGAGTAAACGTCATGTGCGAAAAACCGATGGCGCTGAACTCCAAAGAGTGCGCCCGGATGATAACCGAGGCCGAACGCAGCGGTAAAGTCCTGCAGATCGGGCACTGCGTTCGGTTCTGGCCCGAATACGCCAAAGCCAAAGAAATAATCGACTCCGGCGAGTACGGCAAAGTTATCGCCGGGACGTTTCAACGCCTCGGCTCGGCTCCGACATGGAGCATCGACAACTGGTTCCTGGACGAGCAGCGCAGCGGAGGAGTGGCGCTGGACCTGCATATCCACGACACGGACTTTGTGCAGTATCTATTCGGGATGCCGAAAGCCGTTTGCAGCGTCGGAGCGAAAGACCCCAGCGGCGGATTATTACATATTTCCACCCAGTACCTTTACGACAATGACACGGCTATCACCGCAGAGGGCGGCTGGGCGATGATGCCTTCGTTCGGATTCGAGATGAGCTTCAACATTGTGCTGGAGAAGGCAACGCTTGTCTACGACCTGACGCGGGAGCCGGCATTCAAAGTCTGTCCGGCTGAGGGAGATGCGTTTACGCCGGAGGTCGAAGAGGGAGACGGCTGGTTCCTGGAAATCGCCCATTTCGCCAAAGCTGTCAGCGGAGCGAAGGTCGAGGAGATAACGACCCTGGCCCAGTCGATGAATTCGGTAAAAATCGTCGAGGCCGAAAAACAGTCGGCAAGCAGGGGAAAGAGAATTTCCGTAGGATCAGGCCCGCGTGCCTGATCTGGTCAACCACATGGGTTGCCCCTATGATACAAAGATAAGAATTTGAATTGGAGAATCGTACAATGAAATGCAAAAATTGGCCGGTAGGAGTTTGCAGTTGGTCGCTACAGACGGATGTTAATGGTGTGGCGGATGCAATGAACAGGATAGGAATTGACACGGTCCACCTGGGAGTTAGAGCTGCACTGGGAGCAGACGGCAGCGATTTCCTTACAGCCGTGCAGAGTAAAAACTGGACCATCAGCGCGACGATGATCGACTTTCCACAAGAGGATTACTCGACGCTGGACAGCATCAAAATCACCGGGGGCGTCGGGCCCGATGAATACTGGGAGCAAAACCAGGAGCTGTTTTTGGGCGCCGCCGACGTAACAGTGAAGCTCGGCGTAAAATACCTCTCGATGCACGCCGGCTTTATCGATGAAAGCGATGTCTCATATTCCGAGAAATTCTACGAACGGATCAGATCTCTGGCCGACGCGGCGGGCGAAAAGAATATTATACTGCTGTTGGAGACAGGCCAGGAAACGGCCAAAGAACTGCGAAGTTTCCTCGAAGAACTGGACCACCCTGCTGTCGGCGTCAATTTCGATCCGGCCAATATGATTCTTTACGACAAGGGCAATCCGATCGAAGCAGTGAAGGTACTGGCGCCCTGGGTTAAGCATATTCACGTTAAGGATGCGAACCGGACGACACAGCCGGGCACGTGGGGCGCCGAGGTCCCCTGGGGTGACGGGCAGGTGCAAACCGAAGCCTTTTTGAACGCGCTTGGAGAAATCGGATTCGACGGCACCCTGGCAATCGAACGCGAAGCCGGCGACGACCGCTTCGGCGACGTCAAGCTGGCAGCCGAAAGACTCGGCAGTTACGGCCAATAAAACACGCTGGAGATTAAGACCCCGGCGGTAAGAATTGGAAAAAGGTTAAGGAGAACAAAATGGATAAGGCCTCGACAAGCGTCAGGATTCGCCTGAGCATTATGATGTTCCTCCAATACATGATGTTTGCCGTGTGGTGGGTGCCCCTGGCGGCCTACCTTACGAATATGGAAATTGAAGGGACATACAAGGCCTGGATCCTTAGCGTCATGCCGCTGGGCTGCCTGCTGGCCCCCGTCTTTTGTATGGTGGCCGACCGTCATTTCGCCAGTCAGAAGGTACTGACGATCCTGAATTTCGGTTGCGCTGTGTTGTTCTTCCTGGGCGCCAGACAGACAAATCCGGCGGCGCTGTTCGTGATCCTGCTGCTGGCGATGCTCTGCTATATGCCGACGTGGAGCCTGACTAATGCCATCGCTATGGCAAATTTCCCATCGGATAAGTTCCCGCAGATACGCGTCTTCGGCTCGATCGGCTGGGTTGCCGCCGCCGTCTTCAGCCTCATCGCCGCGACGAGTCTGTTCGGGGGCAAGGTCCTCGACGGTACGGCGATTCCCCTCTATTGCGGTGCCGGCACAGCTCTAATCGCAGCGCTGCTGAACCTGACACTGCCCAACACACCGCCGCCGGCCAAGGGAAAGGAAGCCTCGGTCGTCGATGCCCTGGGCCTGCGGGCGCTCACTCTTCTCAAAGACCGCAATTTCTTATTGTTCATTATCATCTCGCTGTTGGTCATGATTCCGTTCACCATGTACTTCTCGCTGGGCTCTCAGTTCTTCGAAAGCCAGGGATTCAAGCAAGTCACGGCAACTATGAATCTCGGGCAGTTCGTTGAGATATTCCTTATGCTTCTCGTACCATTGGCCCTGTTGCGGTTCGGCGTCAAGTGGACGATGGTGGCCGGACTGGTGGCACTGGCGATACGCTACTTCGCTTTGTGGGGCGGAGTCGCAGCCAGCCAAACCTCCCTGTATTACATAGCGATCCTCGTGCACGGAATCATTTTCGGCTTCTTCTTCGTCGGCGGCCAGGTCTATGTCGACAAGAAGGCTCCGCCGGAGATCCGCGCTCAGGCACAAGGATTGATTGTCCTGATCTGTTTCGGCGTCGGCATGCTGATCGGCACCTTCTTCAATGTCGAATTGATAGAACGCTACACTACCGACGGCGTATGTAACTGGAATCCGGTCTTCGTTATCAATGCCATCCTCTCGGCCATCCTGGTAGTGGCCCTGTGTGTCGTCTTCCGAGATGATGTCAAGCAGGTTTCGGAGCCGGCATCCGCCAACTAAAAGCTACAGTCATAGCCTAATATAGTTTAAGGAGATCAAAATGGAATGGAAACTGTACTTCGCCCTGAGCTTCGTAATGTTCATGGAGTACGCGATCTGGGGCGCCTGGATGCCGGTGCTCGCGGCACGGCTTGTGGGACCGTTGAAAATGAGCGGCAAACAAACCGGATGGATCTATGCCACCCTGCCGCTGGCCTGTATCGTCTCGCCGCTCGTCGCCGGGCTGCTCGCCGATAAATATCTCAACACAGAGTGGATTCTCGGAGGTGCGCACCTTATCGGCGCCGTTATGCTGTTTCTGGCGGCCCGAAAGACAACTTTCAAGGGCCTCTTCACAGTTATGATTCTCTATTGCCTATGCTATGCAGCCACCCTGCCGCTTGTCAATGCAGTGCTTTTTGCAAATGTTTCGGACGTCGGCACCCAAGGCAAAATATTCCTCTGGGCACCGGTTGCATGGGCCTTGATCGGCTGGTCCCTAACCGGCTGGCGATGGATATTCAAGACCGGAGAGAAAGGAGCCGACTGCCTCTACCTCGGAGCCATTCTTTCGGTCATTATGGGAATCGGATGTCTCGTGCTCCTGCCGGCAATGACACCGTCTGGAACGGGCGAGATTCCAATTATTAAGGCTATGGCGCTTCTCACGAATGCCAACTTCCTGCTCTTTATAATAATCTCAATGGTCTTCTTCGGCCTGATGCAATTCTATTTTCTCGGCACGGCACCGTTTATGCAGGACATGGGCATCCCCAGCAAGAACGTCCCGGCCGCAATGGCCATCGCACAGGCCGTCCAGGCGGCGGGCACCTTCTTTTTGATGGCCTTTTTCCTCGATAAACTCGGCCCGAAATGGACACTGCTCATCGGAGCAACGTTCTGGTTCCTGCTGTATCTCGTTTATATCAGCGGGAAACCGCGATGGCTCATAGTTGCCGGCCAGTCTTTCCACGGCATGGCCTACGTGCTCTTCGTCATCGTCGGCCAGATATTCGCAAACAGTCAGGCTTCTGAAGACATACAGAGTTCTACGCAGGCGATGCTTTTCGCCGCTACTTCCGGTATCGGCCTGTTCATCGGCACGCAGTTCGCCGGCATAATTATGGATAAGTTCAGAAAAGAAGGTAAGTTCCAATGGCGTCCAATCTTCATGGTGCCTGCAGGGATAGCACTGGTATCTATTTTGGTGTTCCTGTTATTCTTCAAGGGATAAGCGCCGCCTTTTTAAGATTGCGAGAAACAGTGTTAGCTCGGTGTCTATAGGCGATGAGGTTTCTATATGATCAGGGATGAGAATGTCGCTCAGTAAAACCGTGAATTCATTTATTAGACGGCAGGACCTCATCCACCTTGCGATTTTATTAGTCATCGCTCTTGGAATAGGCTTATACCTGATTGCCACAACCGTTGTGATCACCAGGGACGGTGTATGGTATATCCAGCAGGCAGGGAGGTTTTCGAGCGAACCGCAGAACGTTATCAAAGGGCTTCCCTTCGGATATCCGTTTCTCATTTTCGCTGCCCATAAACTTGTCAGCTCGTTATGCGGCAGTTCATCATTGTTTACGTGGATATACTCGGCTCAAAGTATCACATTGTTGTGCCGGCTGCTTGCGTTAATCCCCTTATATTTCATTGGAAAACTTCTGGTCGGAGACAAGAGAAGTTTCCAGGCAATATTTATCCTCATAATTCTGCCTTATCCTGCAGAGTTTGTAAGTGACTTATTGAGGGAATGGCCTCACCTTCTGTTTCTGGCTTCGGGCTTTTTGTTTTTGATCTGGGCAGTAAAACAGGGTAAATGCTGGATGTTTGGAGCGGCCGGTTTAGCCGCCGGACTCGGGCATATAATCCGGCCCGAATGCGGACAATTGCTTATTTATGGAGCCTTATGGATAGTTATCAGGCTCTTTTCGCCGAAACCGGGTATGAGCAGACCCAAATTGCTCTGTGCATTGTCCGTTCTTCTAATCGGCTTTGCAATCCCTGCCGCTCCATACATGACTGCAAGGAAGCAATTCCTGCCACAAAAATTGAAGGCCTTGATCAGTTCTGCCGACCATCAGGAATCGGGGGAAATCCAGGAACCTGAAACCAATAGCGACAATAACATATATATAGCCTCCAGTATGCCAGGTAAGATAGCAAAAGCAATTGGCGAACTCGCCGGAGCAATGAGCGAGAATCTGATGTACTTTTTTGTACCGGCATTGGTGATCGGCATTTATTTTCGTTTCCGCAAACAATCTCCAGCAACGGAAATAGAAAAATTTTTCGTGCCTGCTTTTGTAGCGCTCAATGTCGTTATGCTGATTACACTATATTACTCCTGGGGCTACATCAGCAGAAGGCACTGCTTCCCGTTAGTTGCTTTCACTATTTTCTATGTACCCATCGGCCTGGAAGTATCGGCCGGCTGGCTCGCGGATCGATTTTCCAAATCCCGGCCGGCATCGGATCATGACCGTCGGCTGTGGTTCTTTATTCTGTTGATAACCGGCACGGCTATTTGCATGCCCAAGCTGTTGAGGTTCTCCGTCTCAGACAAGCAAGGTTATAGAACCGCCGCAGCGTGGCTCAGGGAAAACACCGCCCAGGAAGACCTGATCGCCTCGCCGGACAGCCGGATAACTTTCTACGCCGAGAGAAAGGGACTCATCTACGATACCACCCCCCCCACCCAGACCAAATATGTCGTGATCATTGTCAGGAACGAGAACGAAAAACCCGACTTTGCCAAAGCTGCGAAAGAAGAATATTCAGTATGGATGGATAAACACAAGAAGAACAAGAAACTTGTAATTTACAAAATGCCCTTATAAAAGCCCTGCCATCTGCTCGAAGTTTTGTCAGAGGTTTTTTCCATGTGTTTTTTGTGAAAAAATCGCAAATAATGGCGGAATCAAAAAATTAAAATAATTTTTATTTTTTTGTTGACAAATACTATGCTCCATAGTACTTTGTCATAGAGTAGGAACAAACAAGGTTCACTTTAAGATAAGGGGATTCGTCTTATGAGCGGCAAATTGCTTGACGATCTGGGGCAGCTCCAGCGTGCGGTTATCGAGGTGGTCTGGGAGCTTGGTGAGGCAAGCGTCCACCAGGTACGCAAAGAGCTGGCTCACAAAAAGAAGCTGGCGTACACGACTGTTCTGACCGCGATGCAGAAGCTGGAGAAGGCCGGCTGGCTCCGGCATCGCACCGAAGGGAAGGTTTATATCTATGCTCCGACGCGGACACGCGAGCAGGCCGGCGACAAATCGGTTCGCAAGTTCATCGAGCGAATCTTCGACGGGGACGCCCTGCTGATGTTCCAGCATCTGATGCGGCAGAGCAAACTCAGCGACAAAGAGCTTGGGGAGCTTCGAAAAATGATCGACAAAAAACGAAAGGAGAGGAAAAAATGACAGGCGAGATATTCTCAGCGGAATCTTTTTTGTGGAGCTGCCTCTGGCAGAGCACGATTTTCCTCGTGGCCGGACTGTCGGGCAGTCTTCTACTGCGGCGTCATTCGGCAAGGGCGCATCGCGTGCTGTTTCTGGCAATGATCGCAGCAGTAATCGTGCCGGCTGCAAGCACATTGGTCAAGCACTATGAATTAGGTCTTTTCGCAGCCGAACCGGCTGTAATCCAACGATCGACCAAAAACCTGGCCATACACGAAGCGACCGGAATCTTTTCCAACGAAGTTATAGAGCGCAGCCCTGCTTCTATTAACGAAAATCTACACTCAGTCACAACCGTTTCGGAAGCTGCAAAATTCCCCTGGCGTTCGGCTTTGTTATACGCCTGGATTGCAGCAAGTCTGATTTTAGCTATAAGGCTGCTTGTAACATTTGTATTGGGCGTTCGCCTTCTGCGCCGAGCGATGCCTTTGAATAACGAAAAGATCGAACAAGCAATCGGCCTTGCAAAATTGAAGCTTGGAATAAACAAGGATGTGAAGATTTATAGCAGCACAAATATTCAAAGTCCCGTTATATGGTGCTGGAGGCGCAGGCCCGTTCTGCTGGTACCGAGCTCTGCCGGGCAATTCGATAACCGAATCGACTGGGCCGGAGTGCTGTGCCATGAATTGGCCCATTACAAACGCCGGGACTACCTCGCTGGATTGTTGGCGGAACTGATGGTTTGTTTGCTGCCGTGGCACCTGCTCTTATGGTTGGCGAAATCGCATCTGATAAGCCTCAGCGAGCAGGCATGTGACGACTGGGTCGTAGCTTCCGGCCGGCCCGGCACCGATTATGCTGAATCGCTGCTCAATCTGATACCAGTAGGACAAATGGCCTTCGTGCCTGCTGTGGTCAGCAGCAAAAGAGGTCTGGCAGGCAGGGTTCGCCGCATCCTGAAGGATAGCTGTGGCAACCCACGCGCCGGCGGGGCATGGGCTTGGGTCGTGAGTATTGTGGCAATAGGTCTGGCTATCGGTGTTGCCCTTGCACAAACTCGCCCTGCTGAGCCATTTCTCGAAGGCGAAGCTAACGGTAACATCGAACAGGCCAGGCATCACGAGAGAGAGCAAACGCCCCTACATCCAATTGGTATGGAAGGACATGCGGCAGTCACAACATCGGACATGAGCAGGCTCATCGCGGCCCTTTCGAGCATTGAGTGGAGCGGAGAACGCGAACATGCTGCAATCACAATCAGCAGAATTGGAGCCGGAGCCCAAGCTGCTATCCCGGCTCTCATCGAACGGCTTGAGGATGAAAAATGGCACGTCCGCAGGGCCGCGGCAACTGCACTGACCAGTATGGGACCCACTGCGGGACCGGCTGTCCCCGCGCTAACGAAGGCACTCACTGACGAGGAGTGGCAGGTCCGCAGGGTAGCGGCGGAAGCGTTGGCGTCGATAGGAACCGCATCGAAACCTGCGGTCCCGGCCCTGATCGAGCTGCTGGGTGATGAAGAGTGGCAAGCGCGCCGAGCTGCCGCCGAGGCACTGGCCGCGATTGGGCCGGCATCTGCTTCTGCGGTGCCTTCTCTGATCGTGGCGCTGGATGACGAGGAATGGCACGTCCGCCGGCGAGCTGCCGAGGCACTGGCAGCGATAGGATCAGCATCGAAACCTGCTACGCCACGACTGGTTGCAGCGCTAAACGACGAGGAATGGCAGGTTCGCAGGCCGGCAGCCCTGGCGCTTGGCGCAATTGGTCCGGCTGCAGCCAAGGCAATACCCACCCTGATCAAGAGGCTCGATGACCCTGAGTGGCAGGTCCGCTATGCGGTCACGGATGCCTTAGAGAAAATTTCCGCCGGAGACAAATCCTCTGTTCCCGAGATCATTGAGGTCTTATTGGATCAGGAATGGAAGAAGCGTCAAAGCGCCGCACAGGCACTGCAAATATCCCTGCAAGAGGACAAGCTCTGAAGATGGTTTTCGTGATGAGTTTCGAAAATTCCACAACGCGAGTACTAAGGATTCAAAAATTGAAATGGAGGCAACTTATGAGCACACGAGTAGTTAGTCGATTGTTGATCATATTGTTAGTTATTCTGTTTTCGTCAAAAGCTCCGGCGGCAAATGAAAAGCTTGCGTTCTGGGACGTTCAACGCAAGGGTGCGAACGGAGATGCTATGAATCCGGATGCATGGTTCAAGGCCGCCGCGGACGTCGGGATCGAATTTATTCGCCTTGCCCCGGTGACTTGGGAGTCCCAGGGTCGGGACTTTCTTCTCGGGAATGCTGATAACTTCACCGTCATTCCTGACCGGGATTATGCTAAGCTCAAGAATGCTCTTGATACCGCCCATAGACACAAGGTCAAAATCGTGCTGACGATGTTCAGCCTGCCTGGAGCGCGCAATCGCCAGTTTAATGACTACAAGTTCGACTACCGCCTTTGGACCGATGAAAAATACCAGGAGCAAGCCCTTGCCTTCTGGAAGGAACTGGCCGGACGACTCAAGAATCATCCGGCCATCGTGGGATATAATCCCCTGAACGAGCCACACCCGGCCCGAAAGGATGGGTTCGAGGATGGAAACGAGAAAGGCTTCGAACAATGGCTAACACAGCACAAGGACACTTCGGCCGATCTCAACCGGTTCAATCGGCGTGTGGTGAAGGCGATCCGTTCAGTGGATTCCGAAACGCCCATCATCCTCAACTGCTGGTTCCACTCGTCGCCGGATGGATTCCGGTATCTGGATTCCGTTGACGACAACGCTGTGCTGTATGCGTTCCATTTCTACGAACCGTGGGTGTTTGCCACCTATCGCGTCAACAAGGGACGATTCTCCTATCCCGACAAAATGCCCGTCGCCGGATCGGATGCGACGGAGCCATGGACACGGGCCGATATCCGGCGGCGAATTCAACCGGTGATCGATTGGTCGAAGCGACATGGAATGCCCGCCTCGCGGATTATCGCCGAGGAATTCGGATGCGATCGCCGCGTTTCCGGCGCCAAGGCGTATCTCGAAGATTCGATCGACACGTTTAATGACCATAAGTGGCATTGGGCGTTCTACTCCTTCCGCAGTTCCGGCTGGGACGGCCTGGACTATGAGCTGGGCACGGAGAAGTTAGGCTGGAAATATTGGCAAGAACGGGAAAAAGGCATCGCCCACGAAGCCCTCATTAAACGGCATGATAATCCCTTGTGGGACGTGTTCAAGCGAGAATTCACCTCGAAAAAAATATCCGCGCCCAAGGTTGACTCCATCACAAATCCGAAGGTACGCGAGCTGATCGAGGCCTTGGGCAGCGATGAGTGGAGGCAGCGTGAAGAAGCAGCCAACAATATCTGGGCGATGGGCATCGAGGCCAAAGCCGCCATCCCCTTCCTCATCGAACGGCTGGAGGACGAAGAATGGCACATCCGCAAAGCCGCCGCAAGTGCCCTATCGCGCATGGGACCGGAAGCAAGCCCGGCTGTTCCTTCTCTGACTAAGGCGATTACCGATGAGGAGTGGCAGGTCCGCAGGCCCGCCGCCGAGGCCCTGGCGGCAATCGGGCCGGCCTCAGAACCGGCTATATCCAATCTCATTATCGCGCTCGATGACGAAGAATGGCACGTTCGCAAGGTAGCTGCCCAAGCGCTGGCGGCAATCGGTCCGGCTTCTAATCCAGCGGTTCCAAAGCTCAACGAGGCCCTTAATGACGAAGAATGGCAGGTCCGCAGGCCCGCCGCCGAGGCGTTGGCCGCAATCGGGCCGGCGTCAAAACCGGCGGTCTCGACACTCATCGAACTGTTGCGTGACGAAGAATGGCAAGTGCGAAAGGCCGCCGCCCAGGCACTCGGCGCGATCGGCCCTGACGCCGTCAAATCGATATCCGCCTTGAAAGAAGCGCTTGATGACTATGAGGAACAAGTCTGCGATGCAGCAGCCGAAGCATTGAAAAAGATCAACCGAGCCAGTCCATAGAATCCACAAGAGAATCTCTCCCAGTCGATACAATTAATCATGTGAACATAAAGATTTCCGTCCTCTGAGGATGGAAATTTTTATTACTGGACGATTGTTCCGGCAGTCGGAGAAAGCAAGGCGAGAAAATATTTTCAAAAACTACGAATTTTTTCGTTGACTTGTACGAAGATATTCGTATAGTTTTGCCGATATAGGAAATGAAAGAGATTTTTAGGAGATTTATGATGGCGAGACGCAAAAGTTCCCGGCCGACCGACAGAGAGTTGACCATCCTGCGCATCCTTTGGGACAAGGGGCCCAGCACGGTTCGGAATGTCAATGAAGCGATGAACGAGGATGAGAACACCGGCTACACGACGACTTTGAAACTCATGCAAATCATGGCGGAAAAAGGGCTTGTGCTCAGGGACGATTCTCAGTTCAAGCATGTATATCGGCCGGCCCTGACGGAGGAAAAGGCCCAGAAGCAATTGGTCGGCGATCTGCTGGACAGGGCATTTTCCGGCTCGGCGGAAAAACTCGTTATGCGCGCGCTATCGGCCAAGAAGGTCTCGGCAAAAGAATTAGCGAGCATCAGAAAAATGCTCGATGAATTTGAGGGAGAATAATCAAAATGGCACTGGAGAATATTCTTTCACAGGAAATTGTCCAAAAACTCGGCTGGACGCTGCTTCATTTCGTCTGGCAGGCGGCCGCAGTGGCATTACTTGTTGGCATCCTGCTGGCCTTATTGCGAAAATCCTCCGCCAACCTGCGTTACATCATCGCCTGTACGGCATTGGGACTGATTGTCCTGCTGCCCATCATCACGATGCAGTTGGTCCCGGTTTCGGCGCCACAACCGATAGTCAACATCGTACCGGCGCCTGCACCAGCCATCTTACCAGCACAGGAAATCAGAGAAATACCTGCGGCGGAGATGAGCATCCCGGAAGGACCGGTACAGCACGAAAACGCCGGTACAACTTTTAATGCCTCCTGGAAACAGCGCGCCTCCGATCTGCTCGAACCGGCCCTGCCCTATATCGTCTCAGGATGGCTGCTCGGCGTCTTCGGGCTATCGCTCTGGCACCTGGGCGGCTGGGCACAATTACAACGGCTGCGAAAAAAAATGGTCAAACAGGTAAATGCCTCGCTCCTTACAAAGCTACGCCGGTTATCCCAACGCCTTGGAGTAAAGCGCGCGGTTCAGCTTGCCGAATCGGCGCTGGTTCAGGTCCCGACCGTAATCGGCTGGCTGCGCCCGGTGATATTATTGCCGGCCAGTGCATTGACAGGTTTGAGTTCCGAGCAGCTTGAAGCGCTGCTGGCGCACGAGTTGGCTCACATCCGCCGGTATGATTATTTAGTTAACATGCTGCAAACAGTTGTTGAGACTCTCGGCTTTTATCATCCCGCCGTCTGGTGGATCTCGCACAAGATCCGCGCCGAGCGCGAAAATTGCTGCGACGACCTGGCCGTCAGCATCTCCGGCGACCGAATTCGTTACGCCAGGGCTCTAACCTCAATGGAAGAAATCCGGGGCAGGCGCGGCGAATTAGCAGTAGCAGCATCCGGCGGCAATCTCTTCGGACGCATCCACCGATTACTCGGCAAAGAAGCCTCCGATACCAGCCGGGCCAGTTGGATACCATCTGTGATTACCATTCTGCTGATAGCGATTATTGCTATACCAACAACCCTTGCTCTGACCATCAAATCCGAATCCCAGGAATCTCAGCAAGCAACGGAAGAAATTGATCCGAACTCCTGGCAGGAAAAATTCTACTCGCTCTACCGCCTCGAAGACGGCCAGGTGCTGAAGCGAATTGCACCGCCATTTATCCCTGAACGCAGGGGCTTTTTCCTCTCCGTTCAATCGGGACGATATTCATCAAATACTTACGAGGAACTTGTGAGCCAGCGTTTCAACTGGGATGGAGACCTGAGCATAAGAGGCGCACGCGTGGGAAGTGGTATTTATATTCCGCGTCTTAAATCAACCCTGGAATCTGTCATTGGACTCGGCAACCGCGAATACGATATACCACCCGATATTCTGAGTGCGGATATGTCCGGCGACTGGATAGTACGCAAGAACACTCCCCAGGAAGAGCTGCTACAGGCCCTGGAGCAGATAGTAAAAGATGAGACGTCACGAGACATCCATTTCGTCAAGCAAAAAGTAGAAACCGAAGTGATAATCGCGAAAGGAAAATATAACTTTCAGCTTCTTCCCAACATTACGGATGGGCAATACGTCCTGATTTGCACGAACAACACTAATACCTATACCGGCGGTGGAGGTGGAAGCGGCACGCTCGATAAATTCCTGAGGTGGGTGGGAAATCGGGTCGGGATGAACATCATCGATGAGACAGAAGCAGAAGGCGTTGAGCTATCCTGGCGCAATCATGACTCATCCGAACTGAGCAGAATGAACCATGATGCCAAGCCGTATAACCAGAGGTTAGACCTGCTCCTGAAAAATCTGAGTCAACAGACGGGACTAAAGTTTGAGAGAAAAACAGCTAAAGTCGAGAAATGGTTCATTAGTGAGAATGGAACCATCAAAGTTACGCAGAAAGCCGGCATCACCGCCTCGGATGTAGAGTCTGGCGCGAGAGCAAATATATTTGATCCAAGCGAACCTGTAGTGGCAAAAAGTGACACACCATCCGGTGTGGATAAACCAATCGTGAAGGTTGACTTGTCTGTAATCGAAGTGCCTCCTGATTCGAAAATGGACAGGGAAACTACCGTCGAGATCAAGAATCTTCTGGGCGGCAAAATAACGCTTTCGGACTCCCCTGCTATTGCGGATTTGCTCAGAAAAGCCGCCGGCGCCACGGCGGCGGTTAAGGATGAATCAGCCGGCAATAAACGAGTCACTCAAGATCAGTTTAAGACACTGGTTGATTTGCTGGAATCGCGGAGCTATGTGAAAATCCTAATGAATCCAACGCTGGAAGTCATCGATGGCGAAACGGCAAAGATCAGTAGCAAACAAAAGATCCCGGGCATTCAAGCCCCGCTCGAAGACTCAATTCAGATTACGCCGAACGTTCTTGAAGATGGCAACATAATCCTGCAGGTCGAAGCAACTCTTTACCAACGATCTATTAGTCAGAGTAACGAACAAATTCCCATGATCAATAAACTCGAAATTTCCACTCAGATTCGCTTGAGCCCCGGCGAAAGCGGAATCATTAGCGGCATGAAACAAGCAGGGCTTCTCACTGAGCCCGATAAGGCCGCTAAGGAATTGGAAGTGCCTGCCTCAGAGATACTGGTCATTCTAACGCCGACAATAGTAGACACCGCCCTTGAGGCACAAAATGAAATCGACGAACCTACCGATATCCAGCAGGAGCAAGGAATCACGATTAGCGGGCTATGTCGTGATTCCGGCGGACGTCCACTCTCGATGGCTCAGGTCTTGTTCTTCTGCCGGGATCATAGGCTGGGAAGTATGATACAGGTAGCGCAGAGCAAAACAGACTCCGAGGGTCGCTTTACATTAGGGCCGATTACCCCACTGAGCGAAGAGGATTGGGGCCGAACAAGATATTTCATATTTGTACCGGCAGACGGCCACGGACCTGTTTGGAAAACAGTCGATCTTGACAAACCAAACAAGGAGCCACTGGAGCTGACGGCTTACAACTCGGCCGTCGTTTCCGGCAGCATTATTACTGAGGATTCCGAGCCGGTGGCCGGGGCACGGGTGTGGGTGCGGGGGATTATCTCACCGGAAGCCACCGAAGACCCGGCCTCACGAGCCAACGACCTTTACACTATTGCTGCGTTACCGGGATGGTCCGCCACGACGAAACAAGACGGCTCCTTTCGCATCGCCGGCGTTCCCGATGGAGCAAGGATTCAATTGTTCATATCTCATCGGGATTTTGCCGAGTGCTTTGTTCACGTGAAGCCCGGTGCGGACACCAAGATCAAAGTGCAGCCGGCAGCGTCCATCGCAGGCCGGGTATTGTATGGCAAGAGTGGAAAACCTGCCGCCGGCGTCATAGTCCGGGCTCAGGGAGTTGAGAGTGTCCCGATCCCCGGAGGATATATTGTGCCCGGGGCACAGACGACAACAGACAAGCAAGGCCGATACCGGCTCGAATCCTTGTTTGGTACAAAGTACAACATCTGGGCGGAAGCAGAGAATCTAACAGTTGTGGCTTTGGATTCCTTCCAGGCCAGGATCGGCGAGACGAGAGAAGCACCGGACTTCGTTTTAATCGAAGGCGGTTTCATCATCGGACGGATCATCGACGAAGCAACCGGCAAGCCAATTAAGCCCGGCCAATATTCGGACGTGGGCATTTACGGACCTTCTCGTCCAAAAAGTGGGGCCGCAATCGAATCCTCCCGCATTCGCGAAGACGGCTCATTTCGCATCCGCGTCGCGCCCGGCCGCAACTATATCTACTTGAGGCCAATGGACGACTGGGACAGGGGAAAAGCAATCGTCATTCCTCCAAGCCGCTGGATCAATGTGGGCGACGGCCAGACAGTTGAAGTCGAATTTAAGGTCCGCAAGCTCTCACAGGAGGAAATGGACAAAGAGGCAACACGAGGGCAGAGATTTACCATGCCTCTTCCAAAAACCATCGACGAGTTGGAACAATCCGAAAGACAACAGGAGTCGAACAGCAATAGTGCTCAAATTATGATCGACACAAAGATTCTTACGGTCAGCGATGAGTTCCTGAAATACGTCGGTCTCGATCCGAATTCGACGGCGAGATCGGAAAACTGGTCAGACTATCTCATCCATGCCTCCGAAGATTCGGTCAGCTTCGTCATCGACCAACTCCACGAAGATTTACTGCTTGGAACAGTTGCAGCACGAATACGGGTTGACAAAGATATCCGAATGTTCCATCCGCTCCCAGTGCTTGCAAAGAGTGGGAAGAAATGCGAAATACAAATCATTGATTCTGAACATTACAGGTTAACATCCCCCCCGGAATCAAAATCCAATCGTATTGAATTGGGTACCACTATTCGGCTGAAGCCGACATTGATACAGAAAGGTCAGAACGTTGAGCTGGATTTTGAATGGGAGTATCGTCGGCTTCAGGGCTTTAAGGAACATACCGGCCCGGATGGGAAAGTACAGAAGGTTCCCCAGATCGACGTTGATAGCATAAGGACGCCCTGCACGATCCCGGATGGCAAGACGCTGCTCATTACCGGCAAGAAAATAACCGAGCAGAAGAAAAAGGAGTCAGGAAAACCTCAATTGGGCGATTTGCCGTTAATCGGGGGGCTTTTCAGCAGCCCACCCCAAGTTGAGGAAACAAAGAATCTCTTAATAATGATCACACCGAGCACCGATATAAAAGCTCCTCCAATACCGCAGGATATAAAAGCTCCACCAAAACCCCAGCCCATAGACCCCAACGACCCTCTCATAAAGAAGCTCGAAGAGAAATTCAAGCGCTATGACGAAAAAAAATAGACAACAAAGACCATCATTTCGATTTATTATTTACCCCGTGAAATGGCGGCGTCAGCCAACCCTAATCATCCTCAATTTTAACTGGTCGTGATTTATCGGCTGAACCTGTTTGACGCCCCCGGCACACCACTCATTATTCGGCAGCGACAGCATGAGAATCGAGTAAAAATCGCCGCGCGTCGTCACAAGGGCAAATATTTTCGCCTGGGGCATTGGCTTGATCTTACCGACCGCCGCCGCAATTTCATTAGTTGGCCAGGCTCCGAATGGATCGAAGCCCTTGGTATCCTTAGACATGGCGAAAGCGAAAGTTCTTTTCACCTGGCGGTCGACATCGGGTCGATCTATCGTTCCCACATGCCCGGCATAACGCAATCCCTTATCTGACCAATGCGCAATTATGCAGCCGCTCATATAGCCGGTAAGCACGTCATAGGGGCCGATAGGCAACCTGGCGGTCCGGCCGGGGGCATAGTCCAGCCAGGCATATTGGATAGGCATACGCATCGTAAGCCCTAAGGTACTCACATGGTTTTGCAGCAGGAACGGGTCTGTCAACTGGCCGTCAAGACCATCATAGATCATGGGCGTGGCGGTTTCCCTGCTCTCGACAATCGTGCCATCCGTCGGGCCTGCCGCATCCCTCGGCTTTGTCCACTTGTACCTGATTCCCGCTCTAAAATATTTCTCTATCATGATCTGCGCTCCTTGTTGTCTAATTTGTATTTAACTGTACGTAATATGACTATTAGTATATTAGAAACAGTCAACCTTTTCAAGCCGTAATCTAATGGGGTTCACCCCGTGAGATAGTTTAAGCCGTCATCTCATGGGGTAAACTATTGACGATTTTTGTGGAAAAAATCGACCAAAAGCGATGGCGTCTCGATTTACGATTTTCTATTGACTATTTTCTATTTTTTACGGATTTGCGCGACCAAAAGCGATGGTAGCGCCGAACAAAAATCGGCATTTTTAAAATTTTTTTTAGCCCTCCCCCCACAAGCACTTACGGCAAGAACTCCGCCTACAATTTTGTAGATTTTCGCATCAAACGCGCAGGTCGCTCCAATTATGGAGGCGCGTCTTTTTAGCCTCCGGCAAAAAACAGCCAAATACTAATTTCTAAATCCTAAATCCTAAACAATATCGAATGACCGAAATTCAAAATTCAAAACGGCAAGCACATGCCCAAGGCAGGTCTGTTTCGTGCTTTACGAGTTCTTCATGCCGAGCGGAGACGAGGCATCGGATTTAGTGCTTAGAATTTCCCTCCGACCATTCGGAGGGATGGGGGGCCACGATCGTCGAGTTCGTCATCAGAATCCGAATACCAACCTTGCTGGAAAGGCTGGCCGTGCTGGCTTTGCTCTTGTACAGACGGCTGCGTTACGGCTACCCCTTCCGCCGAATCCCCCTCACACAGGGCAAGTACGCCATCGTGGATCCCGACGATTACGAACGAATCAACAGGCACAAATGGTACGTCTCCAGTAGGGGCCGTACGTACTACGCCATAAGGGGCCAGTGGTCGCCGAGCCAGGGCAAGCGGCTGACCATATCGATGCACCGCAAAATCATCGACGTGCCAGACGACCTTTTCGTCAACCACATTAATCATAAAGGCTCAGACAACCGCAAAGCCAACCTCCGCCCCGCCACTCCCGCAGAGAACGCCCGGTACGCCCGCTATCCCAAGATCAACACCACCTCGAAGTACAGAGGTGTCTGGTACAACAAACAAACCAAAAAATGGCGAGCCTCGATCCGCGTCAATCGAAAAAGAAAGCATCTCGGCTACTTCCTCGATGAGGTTGACGCCGGAAAGGCATACGATAAAGCCGCAAAAAAATACTATAAAGAGTTCGCAATACTGAATTTCCCGGATTAACCACGAAGTCATGCCCTGAGCGAAGCCGAATGGGACACGAAGAACCACGAAGAAATTTGAAATAATCAATCCGTCGCGCTTCGCGGCCGGATTTACGCTCCGCTCCAATATCGATGATCCGGCCTTTCTTGGACGGGGTTAATCGAAAGCTTGTGCCCGCGAAGGCGGGTATCGTAAATTACAAAGTCTCCTAATTTTCGCTAAAACCCTACTCTGAGTTGCCGCTCTGCTCTTGCTTTAATAGACGAAGTTCTTTGCTAACCGGCCAATCAATTACGGCAAGAATCAGAGGTATGACTACTTCTGACAATGGCAGGAGCATAAGCAGACCGAAAGCCGAACTGTAGCCCATCCTGGAAAATATTCTACAAAAGCTAAACACCTTTACGGACGCTATGAAGATGATAAGAATTACCTCCGCCGGACCCGGCCCAAAAAATCCAAGAACAGATTCCATGCTTTTCTCCTTTATACTTGTTCCGTGAATCGTAAATTAAATTAACCGCAGAGCAATAGTAAATAGAAAATAGAAAATAGTCAATTGAATTGGCCACAGAGAACACTGAGGACTCAGAGAAATAATAAAGTGTAAATAGTAGATAATCAATGACAAAGGTCAATCGTAAATAGTCAATTACAAAGTCTGTCCCGAGTTTTACTTATACTAAATTTCCCGGATTAACCCTCGTCATCATCCTGAGCGCAGTTGAAAAATTAGGTGGTGTAAACGAAAATGCATCGGATACGGCCTTCCCTCCGGAACTTCGCGATCATGGTCTGAAGTTCTATGTTTCCGATCAAGAAAACATATGTGCGGGCTAAGTTTCCAACCGCCCTTCTCCGCAATCTTCTTGAACGCAACATTAGAATCACCCTCCAACAGATAGCCAAGCATAGCTGCTTCGTTGGAGAAAGGCGCATATCGACATGTCATAAAATTCGCCCGTATTTCGTTGATGTACTCCGACACACGTCCTCCCGTCCTCAACACCTTTGCTTCCAACGGCCACTTTACTCTTGGATTACTGCGTAGTACAAAGGCAATATCATATTGAGGAGGTTGTGCAGGTGCGACAGCCCGGCTCTCACGTTCATAGGGACCATGCTGAACATAGAAAGGTTCATAACCAGTCATAGCTTCCCGGATCTTCGGCTCAAGCAGTTGAGTCACATTCCTCTCCAAATCTTCGTCCTCCATTAAGCAGTCAATCTCCGACAGATACACCTCACAAAATCCGTCGTATGCCTTCCATATAAAACTTAAAAGGGTGACCGAGCCAGCAGCTCTCCACCTATCGATTACCGAATTGAATTCCGGTGTATCCGGCCAGCGTCTTTCCGAGTAAGTTTGTCTTCCAGTCAACTATCTCTCCCTCAACATTTCACTTGGAGCAGGATGCTTCCCGCCAAAGCATGATGTCTCCCGCTACTTCATCTGCATCCCTCATGGCCATAGACCGCGTCCAATAGCGCACTTGGTCTGGCTTTACGATAAAAACGGTCGGGACATTACTTCCGCCGATTAACATGTTGTCGTATACACGAGCGACGCGCTGATAAAAGATGCCTCCATCCGTAGGACGGTTTGTAGATTTCAAAAACTTTGTATCCAGCTTCTTTAATCGTTCAATCAAAAAAGGCGAGTCAATACCTTCCACACGGATAAACGATTTCCCTGGTGTCTCAAGATGCACGCCAACCAAGCGTACAGGCACGGAAGTCTCACTTTCTTCCCTGAAGATTGTGGCTGATATTTGCTTGTCCCCTCCGAATCCAGCTCGAAGCACACGGGTGAAATAGTCGCAATACGCCACTAAAACTGATTCGTTCTCTGCTTCTGTTTGTCTCCCATCCACTGCATGAGTTGGTTGTCGGCCCGCTGAATTTATATCTCCCTTGAAATCCTGCAATGTATAATTGAAAAAGTCATCGACCAATACCCATTCAGCCTCCCGTATACAAAAAATCTTACGTATTAGATGGTCCACTTCTTCGAAATCCTCAACTGCCTCCATTGTTGCTCTGTCAACACCTACTACAGGTAAACATAGAATCTCTTTCTTCAAAGCCTCTGGAATATAAGCCGCACATCGACCGCTCGTAAGGTACATATAGTATACTGATAATATACTATTGAACATAAGACAGGCGCCTTCAAGCCATTTTCTCTTTGCTTCCGGAATGTGAACGGTGACGTAGCTCTGAGAACAAATTACCCCAGGTTCGTCAATTGACTGGTCCACGATCACACCGTGAAATCTTCGCGTCTCTGTTTTCCAAGACTTCTTTAAAATGAGTTGTGGCGGAATGAAAGGTCTCAGATTTTTTCCTTCGCCCTTCTTAATACATGGATTCGGATTGTCCCGAAGATTGGCTGATTTCAACCTCAGAAATGTTCCTTTTGGAAAATCCCGATCTTCAATAATCTTTCTACCGACAAGCTCAGGTTTTTCCTCAATCTCTCTCCCACCTCTCACTATTCCCTTTCGAATATCCTTCTTCTCGACTATCTTTCCAAGTGTGACCATTTCGCCCAGCCGTTTTATTAGCTCGACGTCTCTCCTGCTACCCCAAATTAGAGTGGACCATATCTCTGGCATCTTTATCGCCTCATCGGCGAAAACCTGATTTTCGTCACTCGGCTCGATAACGAATCTTAAATCATCCTCTTTCGTTCGGCTCGGCTTTGGACACACGTATGTAATGGGCACACCGTCCGGCGGATCTGGTTTCATCCTGACAACGCAAGCAGGTGAAATTGCATTTCTGAATAATCCAAATCTCAAGATAGAAAGATTCACGACTTCATCTACCTTATACTCGCGGAACAATCGTTGACGGAACCTTTCTGCCGTAAAATCTCGATTGAAAAGAACCGCCCCTGCTGGTTGGAGCATCATGACAATCCCGCCCGGCTTAGTCAGATCCGCAGATTTACATAGGAAAAGCGGACCCAAATTTCGGTTGGGTATCGACCAGCCCCATATCCTAGCCCATCTTTTACCCGCTTCAGTCTCCGTGGCATAGCCCCAAGGCGCGTTCCCCATGACCAGGTCGTAGATACCGCTGTCCTGACTTGTCCGAAATCCATCTTTGTCTTCCGCGAAGAAATCGGATCCAACCAATCTCTTCTCACGTAAACGTGGAAATTTGACACTCCGCCAAACATATCTGGGTTCCAGTTCGTCACACATAGCAAGGTACAGACTGAACGATGCTACACGTACTGCATGCTCATTTATATCTGTGCCAAAAAGATTATTCTCCAATAATCCTCTGAGTAATTGCGCGCCAGGCTTGCGCTCAGGCCCATGTGCCTGCCGCCATCGATGCACCAGCCGCTGGTAAGCCTTCACCAAGAATATTCCCGATCCACATGCTGGATCCAGAATCTTGATATCCCAATCTGTACTATCCCACGGAAGTACCGAATCAAGCATAAAGTCGACAATGTGCCCCGGCGTATAGTGTACCCCTGATCCATCCTCTTTTGCAAACTCCTCGTAGATGCTGCTGATGAATTCAAGCGGAATAGCATCGAATGCGTATCTCCTCCACAAGCAAAGCTGGCCTGTCTTCATTTCCATTTTCCCACTCACAAATTTCGCCAGCAGCTTCAAATGAGGGTCTGCCCTCACCTGCCGCTTCTCGTCCCTCCAATCCTCTTCTCTCTCTTTGGGCGTTTCACCCTTGCCTGGAAAGAGGTCTCCATTAAACCTGTTATTCAGTTCTCCAAAGAATTGGTAGGTCTCCCTGTGATTTTCCAAAATGCTAGTCAGGTCTTTATGAAGTTTTGACAAGACACGTTTCTCATAGAGACTAGCAAGGACGTTGTCGCTGAGCGCGGCATTCCCTTGTGAGTCTTTGCGTTGAAATAGAAATTCTATGAAGATTATTCTTGCGATTAGATCGTGACAGATATCTTCAGGCAACTCGGCATCCAGAAGTTTCTGACGAAGCTCCCTTAAGTCCACAAGCATCAACTGATCCGCCCGTTGATCCCGGTGAAAGTAACTCGAATATCGTGGATTCCTGAAGAAATTTCCCGAAGCCAGCTCTACCCATTGCAACGCTTTTGCCGCTTGTTCTGATAACGAAAATCTCCGAGACAAATCTGCTTGCAAGGTTTCCACGCACAATTTCTGAATGTCTTCGTCAGGCTCTACTGGTCGTTTCCAACACGTCCAGACTCTCACTATGTTTGGCTCAACGGTAATCAACATCGGAGAGCGCGAGAAGCTCCATGCTAGCCTGTGTGTCTCTCGCAAGACTTTATCAGGAATTTTGCTCGCAAAATCGCAGACAATGGCAAGAGGATCTTCCGTCTTGTTCGAGCGAGGGTTAGCCGCTAACACACCCACATTAACATTAACATTATGCCGTTTAATTGACGTTTCCAGCTTGCGCTTGGATAAGCGGGCAATATACCCTGGGCCGGCCCCCTTGGGCGTCATTATGTCTTGTCTCGTAGGCCAACCAAGACGTTGGTGAGTTAGCTCGAGCAATCCGTGCATAACAATAACAGGCTCCGTAAGAATTTAGCTGCTATAAAATACCCAACACGGCTTAACGTTTCAAGAGAAATCCCCTTCCCATGTCCGTCCAGCACATTACTCATGATACAGTCGACACATCACAAATACTTCGTTTCGCTATTTCGACAAGGTTTTCCGCTCTTGAGCTTTAATCTGTAAAGGCACAAAAACAGGAAAAACTTCTTATTTGGTATCTCATCTGGATTCCTGCTTCCGCAGGAATGACAGGCATTGAGAATCACAATTAATCCAATCACGAACCACGCGGCACGCTATACGCTGCACGCTCCTTCGACTCCGCTCAGGATGAAGGAAACCATGTTACACGCTGTACGCAGTCTTTAAAAGCTCTTGTCCGGCGAGTCTCTTTTTTCTATCAGCATTGCCGAGACGCCGGGGGCGACGAACAGGGCCATATCGACCTCGGTACCGGCAAACAGGTAAACCTGGTGCTCCGGGTATTCGGCTATCAATTGCTCGAATTCTTCGCCTTCATCGAGAAAGATTCCGTCCGCTGCCGCTTTGTTATTGTCTGAAACGTATCCATACATATCTGTTACTCCACATTCATCATTTTCCCTTTATATTACATAGCGAATCTCAGGGGCAAAATGTAGATAGTAAAATTGAAATATTTTAAATTTTTTTTTCATATAGCTGTTCCGGCCGGAGAAATACCTAATTAAAGAGCGGAAATGCGTATTTTGTCGCTCGCAGCCCGTAAAAAAATAGCAGACAGTTTACACCCAAGGTGGATACAGTGGCGCAAGCCATCCCTTACGGGAGAGACAGAATACAGTTTACGCCCAAGTTGGAGACAGAGGCTTTTATAATTGACTATTTTCTATTTACTATTGGCTATTGTATTTGATATTTCTCTTAGTTCTCTGGATTCTCTGTGGCTAAAATCTGCGTAATCTGCGGAATCCGCGGCCTTTATAATTGATTATTGATTATTTACTAATGATTATTGGTTTTCTCTGTGTTCTTCGTGCCCTTCTCGACGATCTCTGCGCTCCCGGCGGTTATTGGCCGGAAATGAGCTTTGTGAGTTTATCGCGGTTTTTGTTTAGCCATTCGGCTTTTCGGTGGATCATCAGGAGGAAATCCGTGCCGTGAAGGTGTCCGAAGAAACCGGTGGCGGCGATCGGCAGTACCGCCTCGGCGATCATCGTCTCGATCATTAAATCGAGCAGGGCTTTGAGCTTATGTTCATCCAGGAGGCTCGTTTCATGGCCCGCCTTTTTTTTGTAGCCGGCCAGGAACTGCAGGAATTTGTCCTGGTCGAAATAGTCCGGCCAGTCTGCGGGGTTCGGCCTGCCGCCTACTATGGAGAATTGGAGCATGCCGTTGGCAAGATCGACTACGGCCGGGGCGACCCGAATCGAATCGAAATCGAGCACGACGGCGACTTTGCCTTTGGAAAAGAGCATATTGCCCGGATGCCAGTCGCCGTGAATGACCTGTTGGGGCCAGGAATCGAAGCCTAATTGGTTGACCTGGATGCTGGATTCGTTGTAGAGAACCGTCAGGGCCTCGGCGGTGGCCTGTAATTTGCCGCTGGGCCTGGAGGTTCGGTCGGAGCCTATCGTCCGCAGGTGCGTGCGAACGGTCGATGAATCGTGAAAGCTGGCCTGGAGCGGCTTGAATTTGTGGGCGAAATCAGCGAGGTGGCGGTGAAAGTTAGCCAATTGCCTGCCGGCGTCGATTGTCGCTTTGGGCGAGCCGTCGTAACGAGTGCCGGAGACGAATTTGAAGAACTCGTAGATGTGGCTGTTCAGTTGCAGGATTGTGTTGCCGTCGCTGCGCGTGGCGAGCAAACTCGTAACGGGGAAGGACCTGGCGGCCAGGTGGGATTGGACAGCGTGGGCGAAGGCGACGCGGTAGAGATCGTCCTTGCCGCGGGGGCGGCGCTTCAGGAGGAACTTGCCCTGCTCGGAGACGACTACCATTTTGGGGGCGCGGCGGTTGCCGCCGGACAGGGGCTTGATTTGATGAACGACGCCGACGTCGTAATGGCTGAGGACTCGAACCAGCTCCTCGGAAGAAAAATGTGCGCCGCCTCGGGGCATAAGCTAATGAGCAATGATTTTGGATTAACGATTATCGATTAGGGTCCCGGCTTTCGCGAGGATGACAATTTTATGGATTATCTGAGCAGGAGAAGTAGAAGAATGACTAGGAAAAACGCCGAAGCGACGGCACTTAAAACCAATACCGCCATGCGATAATTGGCGATCGTATCTTCCTGGTAAACCTTTTCCTTGACTTCGACGACTTCTCCTTTTTCCAACTGCTCAAACATCGAGACATCAAATCTTTTGTGGGCCTGAAGCGGAGGCTTGCCGTTGCGCAGGGCCTCTAAATCCATCAGGAGCTCCTCGATGTTTTTGTAGCGGTTCTCCCGACGCTTGGCCATCATAATCTCGACAACTTCAGAGACACCTGCCGAAAGCGAAGTATTTATATGGTCCGGCGGAACCAGCTTTTCCCGCAAATGCTTCCGCATAACATCAGCCGAATCCTCCGCCATAAACGGCACCCGGCCGGTCAACATGTGATATAATGTTGCCCCGAGGCCGTAGATGTCGGCTCTGCCGTCGATGTCGATTTTGCCTCGAATCTGCTCGGGTGCGATGTAGTACGGCGTGCCGTAGGCCTTGCCGGCTTCGCTTTGCGCCGCCTCGATATCCGTCGTCTCTCGCGCCAGACCCATATCAGCAAGTTTCACCGTCCCATTCGTGCTGATCATGATATTCTTCGGCTTAACATCGCGGTGGATCAGGCTGCACGCATGGGCATGGGCGAGCGCATGTGCGACCTGAATAATGATATCAAGCGCCTCAGCCTCGTCAAAAACCTTTCCCGCCGACAAATCATCCGCAATCGTCTTACCCTCGACGTACTCCATCACAAAATAGTGATACCCCCCCGCCTCGCCGACGTCGAAAGCCTGCACGATATTCGGATGGTTCAGTTTTCCGGCCGCCTGCCCTTCCTTATAAAACCGCTCGACGTATTCCGGATTCTCGCTAAACCGTTTCGGCAGCACCTTAATCGCCACCATCCGGTTCAGGCTCAACTGCTTGCCCTTATAAACGATCGCCATCGCCCCGGCCCCGAGCTTGCCGATAATTTTATAGCCGGGAATCTGCTTGACAGCAACCTTACTCTCCTTGATGCTCGTCTTGAGCCGCTCGGCCTGGGGCGCCGTCACGAATCCAAGCTCGATCATCAGGTCTTTCAGGATCACCGGATTGATCTTACTGCGGGCCTCCATCTCCTCAAGCGAGCCGCGAAGCTCGTCGTCAGTGCACAGGCCGTGCTCCACCGCCATTTTACCAAACACCGTATCGTAATTTGTCTCGTTCGTCATTAAATACCACTCTGGCAGACCGAGATGCGCTCGCTGTGGAGCCAATCCTTTGGCTGTCGTTTACTACACCCGATAACAAATCCTTCGGCGACAATTATCGGTCTACAATATGTAATGTCAAAGAAAATTTCCTAATTCTTTTAGAAAGATACCACAAGCAACAGAATCGGCCGTTTTAACCCAACGGTTTAGCACTTTTTAAGCTGAAATGAGCTACTTCTTTAAATACGAACCACGAATCAACACTAATAAGCAATAGTCAATAATAAATCGTAAGCTTGTGCCCGCGAAGGCGGGTATAGTAAATACCAAGGACCGCAGATTAACGCTGATAGACGCGGATATAAGCCAACAAAACCAAGAAAAGTGTTACCTATGTAGTCGGTACATTCTGTTACCTATGTTTCGGTTGACACAGCCGCCATCTCACGGGGTAAATAGTAAATCAAAAGGGCCACGAAGATAATTCAGAGGCAATAGTCAATAGTCATTAGAAAATAGTCAATGACGAAGCTTTTTTTTACGAGACTTTTTGCCTGGTTTGTATAGACATTCCTTGCATCGGCACATCAAGCCGTCTCTCTCAGCACAGCTTTTGTAATACTCGATTTCCTTTTTCCACTTTCCGCACTTGGTGCACAGTTTCTGCTTAACTCTATTGACGACCCGATGACGGTCCTTAAATCTTAGATAGACTATTACCTTCTTTTTCTTTGTGGATTTTTTGTAACGTGCTTGAGCATATACCCTGGCGCAGTCTCTGCACCGAATACACAATCCGTCCCTATTGGACCGATCTTTGCTGAATTCACGCTCAACTTTCCACGTTTCGCATTTAGGGCAGAATTTCTGCTTCCGGCCGTTAACCTTACGATGCGTTTCTTCATACTTGTAATATTTCTTTGTCATCTTCTCTCAATGCCTCACATTAGTCCCTATGACTACATTCTATAGTTTCCCAGAGCCGAACTGGCAAGAATAATAAATAGTAAATAATAAATCAAAAAGGCCAGCCGCTGCGGGGGTAGTAACATTATATCTTCATTTTCTTGATAAACAGTTCGAGTGCTTTTTCCAGTCTTATCTTACAATATTACTTTTCCTTCTATGGAGTCAATTTTTGTCTGCACAAGCTGGGCTTTACTGAAGTCCATCGTTACTCCTTCGGCACCAAAAGCCTTTCCTATAGCCTCCAATGTCTGTGTTGCCGATTTCTGTACTTCAGACAGCATCTTTTCAGAAAATTCTTTCGCCATTTGAACTGCCTGTTGTTTTGCTTCATCCATAAGACGGTTCTTATCCATTTCGTCAAAGCCCGGACCAAAAACTCTATTAACCAAATCGGGTAGTAACCAGGGCAAAAATCTCGCGTTTTGCTCATCATAAAAACTGATGTCCCTTATACTGGTTTCGTATAAGCACTTTGGCATTATTAAGCGATAATGGCCTTCGTCCACGGATTTGATGACGAACTCCGAACTGCGTAAGTTGTACCGGAAGCTGATCTCAAACTCGAATATCATGGCCATTTTCTTAGTTGAAGCCAACCACATAAAATATTTTTTACCAAATTCACCAAACCAGTGTTCTGCAGTAGTGACTATCTCTTTAGTAACAATCTTAAATACCACCAGTTCACCGACTGAACGCATGTCTTCAATCGTCGTATATATGCTCGGCTTCGCCGGCATTTTGTGCTTTCTGCGGAACCGAAACACCGCAAAAAGTACCACAGAACCGACAATGCCTAACATTATGCCAATCAAGATTTCGTGCATATGCTTCTGCCTCCAGGCAATCTTAACGATACCAAATTTTATGCAAAATCATTTACAGTGCTAATATATTAGGTTCTTTCTATTTTATTGTCCAGCCGCCGGTGCGGCTATTAGTGGCTATAAATCAAGAAAATTACTAAGTTTACTTATAAGTTTTTCTGAATTTTTTGTCTGGCATCCCCAGATCACCAGAACTTTCCAGCCATCCTTTCTAAGCTTCCTGAGATTTCTTTTGTCTCTTATAACATTACCTTCCCGTTTTGTCTGCCAGAATTTGGTATTTGTTGCCGGAGTAATCCTGCCGTAACGGCATTTGTGCATATGCCAAAAACGGCCGTGAACAAATATGATTTTACAATGTCTTGTTAGAACCATATCAGGGTAGAATAGAAGATCTTTACAACGAAGGACGTAGTGGTTCCAATGCAGTTAAGCTCAATGTCGAAAATTAAAATATTTCTTGTATGAATAGCGTTAATACCTGACAATTTAGCAAACAAAAGCTTATCTGTATCATTATATATTTGGAGTAGCGAGAGAATGCAAAGTAAAAGGAAAAACTGGAGTCGTGATGAATTAATAGTGGCTTTTAATTTGTACTGTCGTACCCAATTTGGTCGTATTCATAAGTCAAATCCAGACATAATAGAACTGGCGAAAAACACAGGGAGAACACCAAGTGCAGTAGCTATGAAAATGGTAAATTTTGCCAGCTTAGATCCATTTCATCGGGAACGAAATGTAAAAGGATTGCAGCACATTGGCAAACTGGATAAACAAATATGGGAAGAGTTTCATAAGGATTGGGAAAGCCTTGCTTTTGAAAGTCAGCATTCACTAGCAAGATTGAACAGAAAAACTGATGAAGATTATGCACTCGACGTATTATTCTTGGAACCAGATATACCAACTGAAGTTCGGAAAATAACGCGTGTACGGTTAGTGCAAAGATTCTTTCGTGACACAGTCTTATCGAGTTACAACTACTCTTGTACGGTATGTAAAATCAATTTATCTAAAATGCTAAATGCAAGTCATATTATTCCATGGTCGATTGATAAGAATCGAAGGGCGGATCCAACTAATGGCTTGTCACTTTGTGCATTTCACGACAGAGCCTTTGATAGAGGGCTTATATCAGTCGATGATAACTTCCGTATCATTTTATCTAGAGAGGTGAAGATTATAGACGCACCTAAGTTGCATAGAGTCGGTTTGCTGGAAATTGAGGGAAGGAAAATTAAGCTTCCCGATAAATTCATGCCAGACCAGATAGCTTTTACTTATCATAGAGAAAAAGTTTTTGTGCAGTAACGGAGAAAAGAAATGGAACATGAAATAAATTTAAAATTGCCAAGGCTGATGGTTGGTCAGATTTTAGACGGTCTACGAGAAAGGCAAAAAGTTTGGAAATATACCCAAGAATATATAGATACGGGATGTACAGAGGAATTATGTATTATTGAAGAATGTTCAAGTGCTGAAGAGGCTCGTAATATCGCCAATGATTACGAAGAAATCATCAGTTCTATTGAAAAACAGACAGATATTTCAGATGGTTAATCTGTAAATATTAATTCTGAATGATTCGAGTTATACGAAATTTATGTTAGCCTTAAACAAAAGATTAATCGGATTAAAGTCCATCCTATAAACTATTAAAAAAGGAATTTTTCAAGATGAGAAAAATGATAACCTTGACTTTACCGACGGAAGTGGTAGGTGAGATTTTGAATCACTTAGAGGATGGAGTGGAGGTGTGGAGGAATACAGAAGAATACCTCTCGGGGGGATGTGTCGTGACTCCGTGTTTTGTTGCGGAATGTTCGAGTATAAGGAAAGCGCGCAGGATGATGACACTATATGAGGAGACGATTTCTTTAATTGAGAAAACGGTTAAAACAAAGTAAGAAAAAGTTTATAAGAAATATAGATTGTAAATTGTTTAGATAGATGTCTCCAATACGCCATGCAATCTGAGCATCGGTATAAACGACATAAGGTTTAGGACATATAACTGAAAAAAGGAAAAGAATTACCTATGGGAAGGGAAGAAAACAATTCTCATGGTATCTCTATCGATGCCTATGCTCAGTTCTTGATTCGCCAGCATAGGTAAAAATTCGTTTCCTTCTTCGTCGCATGAAAGCCATACTTCCGAGTCGTATCCTAATTCTTTCACAAGTTCTGATAGAATACGTCTGAGGTTGCCCAGCTTCATAATGTTAGAGTTAACAGGATTTGGAAGAGTATCCATGCAAATAACCTCCTAATTTGTTGTTTATATTTGGTATTTATAACCAATTCGTTCACCTACGTCTTGTTGGATATGTGGATATCCTTTTCCCATGGCAAAACTCCAGATATTTATTTCTGCACAAGAAAAGTAGGATATTGACGATGGGTCAACAGACTATGAGTCACGTTTGTAATTTATGATGGAACAAGCAAGAAATTTGTTTTGTATGTGGTATGTCGTATTGCGTATGGCGTGATTCGAATTCTCAATTCTACATTCTAAATTCTCAATTCTTGCCACAGGGGCATAAGCCCGGTACAATATTGCTAAAGCTCATTATCATTGCTGTGAAAGAGGTGATTATATGGACGAATATGTAGAAGTCTTTGCCGCGAGCGATATTACGTTCGCCTATCTGATGAAAGCGAATCTTGAGACGGCGGGAATCCCGGTTCAAATCGCAAATGAGAATCTGCAAGGTGCTTACTGCCTCGACGGTATGGTTCCACAAGTGCTCGTTCCAGCCAGCTACGCAGAGCAGGCCCGGCAGATTATTAAAGAGATTCAGCAAGCTTCACAAGAAGAGCTTCAGGACGATGAGCAATGAAAAAAACGTTCCTGAAGAGGTTTTTTCCTTGGAAATGTCAAATTAACATGATAAAATTGAAACTGAGTAGAAGATGCGGCAGAGTTTGTGTTCACGGAAATGCTATTCTTTGAGGAGAATGGTCGATGAAGAAAGGAACATTAACATTCCTGTTTATAGTTGCCACTCTGGCTTTTAGCGGCCGGTCGGCTTCGGCTATGATCATCACGGACTCGGATTTCTTCTCCGGCACAACACACATGGTTATCACCTTCGAGACGGACGGCCTGGGCAACAAGCTCAATCTTGCATCGGGGCAAACACAATCGATGCCGGCCGACGAGTACGCTCATTATGGATTCACGTTCGAGCCGGATATTAGCTGGGTAAACGATGGCAGCCCGGCGTTCGACGAAGCTCAGGCTATCGGCGGCTCGCCGGAGATTGGAATATCAGACTGGGATGAAAATGATTTCACTATCAATTTCTCTTTTCCTGTTCGGGCATTTGGATTCTGGGTGATAAATAATCCTGATCCGGAGGATGAGCTTTACCCTTATCTGACTCTTCAGGCATACGGAGCCGACGGTCTGATTGAAGAGGTGACATTCGAAGGTGAAGCTATTGACGACGTCATAGTAGGCCGCGATGAGGTCGGCGATGGCGTTTATATAGAAAGCCGCATTGAGTATGGCTTCCTGGGCATTGCCAGCGAGAAGTTCATTACCAGTATCCATGTCACTAAAGGCGCTACGATGCTGGATAATTTTACGTACAGTCCCATCCCGGAACCGGCCACCATTGTTCTTCTCGGCCTGGGCTGCCTGGCGTTATTAAGAAAACGCCCGGCATAATTATCTCGCAGAGTCTTCTCAAATCCGTATGTGACAAACTCTTACAAATTCTGTCTTCAATCCGCTCCAGTGATACGAGCTAAATTCCCTCGATTTTTTCGGCGGATTGCTGTATACTCACGGTCAACCGGTAATCGAAACCTTGCATTAAAAAAGGATGTGCCATTGAAAAAGATATTCTATATTCTGATACTTATGCCGGCGTTGGTGACCGCGGCTGAAAGAGATGTGACCGACGCCAATTTCGCCCGGCCGAGAGATGTTTTCATGGCCGGGGCGGGTGCGGTAATTTCACTGAATCCGCACAAAGGAGTCGGCACCGTAAGCCGGGGCATTCCGCTTTTCTTTTATCAAAAGGATAAACTATCGCTTTACGGGCCGATGATGAATTACTCGCTGCTGAAACAAGCCAGATGGGAGGTCCGCGGCATCGCCAGGATGAGATTCGAGGGATACGAAGAACACGACAGCAGGTACCTGCGGGGAATGGACGACAGGGACTGGACGCTGGAACTTGGCGGCTCGCTGTCCAGAATCATGGGCGAGGCGAGGATTATGGCGGATGTTTCCGCGGATGTGCTGAACGAGCACAAAGGACACGAGGTCAGGCTGTCATACAATTACGATTTCAGGAGGGTTGCGAATATCCGGGGCTTGCTCGTGACGCCGAGTGCCGGGGTGACTTACCGCAGCAGGAACTTGAACGATTATTATTACGGCGTGCGAAGCAACGAAGCGATGCCGGGCCGGCCGGAATATCATGCCGGTGATTCGATAGGACTGCTGACCGCGCTGAGGCTGAATTACAGGCTGGATGAAAAATGGAGCGCGATGGCGATGGCTTCGGTTCAGTGGCTCGGCAGTGAGATTACCGACAGCCCCATCGTGGAAAAACATTACATGGCATCTTTCCTGCTGGGGATTATGTATAGATTCTGAATTCGACCCGCACCGATGGTGACTTATAAAAAATAGCAATATAACCCGCACCAGTGGTGCGGGCTAAAATGTGTCCTGTTTCATGACTTGCTTTAATCGCAAAACCAGCTAAGATGTGCTTGTCTTGAATAGTATCTCAAATGGAAATTTCCGTGCAAAAGCAAAGCGAGGGACAAGTAAGGAATCCGACATGAGCAAGAAACGAACGGCGATCTTGACAATACTGATGCTCTGCGTGATGGCCGCCGGCTGCGCGCAGAGCGAGGTTCGTACCAAACAGAATGACTTCACGTATCGCGCTACAACGCATCTGGTTTTCCAGCCCGATTTCGCGGACCGCTCCTTCAGCAGCAGCGGGGACTATATGCTCTCGACCGGATTCAACGATGTCAAGTACATTTGGCCGGAAGGAAAGGGAAACTTTTCGAAGAATTTCAACGAAATCAGCTTCGAAGGCAAAAGTATCAAATGCAGCGTCATTAAGCGCCGACTCACCATTAACGGGCGCCCGGCCGTCCAATTCGATGAAGGCGACCGCGTTCGCATAACCGGCGACGGCAACGTTTTCGTCAACGACGTCGAACTCAAGTCACCCGGCGATATCTAACAGACGGCACCGGAATTTCCGCATTGCGTGTTTTAGGCTTTACCCGGGAACAAATCAGGCTAAAATGCGTACATATTGCTTTGTATTGCGTATTGCTAAAGATGACTACTGTGAAAGCAGAGATGATCGTGACATTAATGAAAAAAAGAAGTAACTATATCGTTTTATTTACCCTGGCAGTGATAACTAACGCGGCTGGTGTTTGGGCCGGGCAAACTTCATCCGAGCCTGCCGGCGAGAAAATGAGCTATCTGGACAACGGTACCATCCGGCTCGGCGTAGACCTTAACCTCGGCGGCTCTATTACTTATCTTGCCGATGCCAACGACAGGATTAATATTATCAACAACCATGACTGGGGCCGACAGATTCAAATGTCGTTTTATTCCGGGCCGGTGCCTTTTACGCCCGGCGGCAAGCAGCCATCCAAAACATGGGCCGGTCTCGGCTGGAATCCCATCCAATCGGGCGACTGCGCCGGCAACCGTTCCCGCATAGTCGAGCACCGCAACGATGGGATATCGATTTACGTCAAATGCGTTCCGATGCAGTGGCCGCTGGACAACGAGCCGGGTGAATGCACGTTCGAAAGCTGGATAAGGCTCGAAGACAATGTCGTGAAGGTTCGCAGCCGCATTAACAACAATCGAACGGATACGACTCAATATTCCGGCCGGGGCCAGGAACTTCCCGCCGTATATACGAACGGCCCGTGGTACAGGTTATTCAGCTACACAGGCGACAGGCCCTTTACGAATGACAAGCTGTCGCGTTTCACGAAGACGTGGACAAGCCTGGAGGATGTTAACGGCTCGCCCTGGGAAAACTGGACAGCCACCGAGAACTGGGCCGCACTTGTCAATGAAGATGACTGGGGTCTCGGCGTTTTCAAGCCGGACGCATATTCATTCACCGGCGGTTTCTTCGGCACGCCGGGCAAAGGCACCAGTAAGGACGCGCCCACCGGCTACATCTCGCCGGTCATCAGCGAAATCCTCGACCATAACATTGAGTACGAATACGAATATATGCTTATCGTGGGCAAGCTGGACGAGATTCGCCGCTATGTTTATGAGCATTCGCAGCGTAAATCGCCGCCGGACTATCGCTTCGAGAAGAACCGCCAACATTGGATCTATCGCAATGCAACCGACTCCGGCGGGCCGATCAGCGGAGAATTGAATATCTCGCTCGACAAGGACGATCCCCAGCTCATCGGGCCGGTTGGATTCTGGCAGGCTCGTGATGTTCCCATGATTTATATCCACGCTGCCTGCAGTACACAGGATGCCGGGGCAAGACTGTTCTGGAGAACGCACTCGGAACCTGGTTTTGCCGAGCAGAGAAGCGTTTCATTTGAGACTCGCTCCGATGGGCAATATCATATTTACGAAATTGATGTAAGCTCATCGCCACACTACAAAGGTGCGATTACGGGCCTTCGCCTGGATCCGGTTTCGACCGGCCGCAAGGGCGACTACATAAAAATACAATACATTTCATGGAGAAAGAATCCGAAGTAACAAAGCAGAACAGCTATTAACCAATAGATGCTGTATAGAAAACCTCTGCAATTTGTCATTGCGAGGCCCGAAGGGCCGTGGCAATCTCTTTGTTATGAGCAGAAAAAGCATTGTTGCATTTGAGATTGCTTCGCTTCGCTCGCAATGACAAACTATGTTATGACATTTTCAAAAGACCACCAATAGGCCAATTCAGCGTTCATCTTTCCTTTTGGGTTGACATTTCGGCTAATACCGCTAAAATGCGTATCACATATTTAGTATGTCGTATCTCAGGTGAGATATTTCGTTGATAAACACAAAGCAGATAAGGAGAAAACAGTTGGGTTACAACTGCGTAGTACTTATAAAGCAAGTGCCTGATACCAAAAGGATTACGGGCGACGTAATGAACGACGACGGGACGGTAAAGCGTTCGGCGCTGCCAGCCATTTTCAACCCGGAAGACCTCAACGCCCTCGAAATGGCGATCCAGATCAAGGACAAGTTCGGCGGGCATATCACCGTAATCACGATGGGGCTGCCGGCGGCAAGCGAGGTTCTTCGCGATTCGCTTTTCCGCGGGGCCGATGAGGCAATCCTGCTGACCGACCGCCGGTGTGCGGCAAGCGATACGCTGGCGACCAGCTATATCCTGAGCTGCGCCGTTAAAAAAATACACTACGATATCGTGCTCTGTGGCAGGCAGGCCATTGACGGCGATACCGCACAGGTCGGCCCGCAGTTAGCCGAAAAATTAGGCGTTACGCAGATTACATACGTCGAGGAGCTTACGGAGCTTTCGGGCAGGACCATCACGGCCAGGCGGAATATCGGCAACGGATGGCAATTAGTCAAGGCCGCCCTGCCGGTCCTGCTGACTGTCACCGGCGATGCGAACGAGCCGAGAGTCGCCGCGGCGAAAAAAATGATGAAGTACAAGAACGCCCTGGCACCGGTCGAAGTCGAGCAGAAAATCAAAGCGGAAAACCCGGATGCGGACGAAATGGATATCAAAGAGCTGGCCGAACATAAGTGCGGCAAATTGATAGAGCAAGGGCTGCTGATGAAACAATGGGACCTGGACGCGATTGAGGCCGACCTGAGCTGGTGCGGTATGAACGGCTCGCCGACAAAGGTCCATCGCATCCAGAGCGTCGTCTTAGCGGCAAAGGAAACCAAACAGATCGAGCCGAACGAAAAGGCCGTCTCCGATATGATACACGAATTGATAGCGGACAAAATTATTGCATAATATAGAAATCAGAAGTCACGAGACACGAGCGACGAATTATGATAGACGTTAATAGAGAAGGTGAAGTTTGGGTTTTCGCCGAGCAGCATAACGAGCGGTTGGAAGATACGCCGGTCGAGCTGATGAGCAAGGCCCGGCATCTGGCCGATACGCTGGGCGTGAAATTGGCGGCGGTCGTCCTGGGCGAAGGCGTCAAGGACCTGACGACAAAATTGATACAATACGGAGCCGACAAGGTTTACATCGCCGAGCATCCGCTGCTTCGAACTTACCAGACGAACAGCTATGCAAAGGTGATTTATGATCTGATTCACAAGCACGAACCGCAGATTGTACTGTATGGGGCGACGATTGCCGGGCGCGATTTGGCGCCGCGGATTGCCAGCGCAACCAAAGCGGGACTGACCGCCGACTGCACGGACCTGCAAATCGGCGACCATACAACCGCCAGGGACAAGAAGGAGCATAAGAATCTGCTGTTCCAGATAAGGCCGGCCTTCGGCGGAAATATCGTCGCGACAATTATCAATCATGACCGCTGGCCGCAAATGGCGACCGTTCGCGAAGGCGTTATGCCAATGCCCGAGCCGGACGTAAAGCGAAAAGGCGAGGTCATCGAAGAAGAGGTGATACTCGCTCAGTCGGATTTGCCACTGGAGGTTCTCGAAGAGCACAAACGCCCGAAGAAAGTGGACCTCAAGGCCGCGAGGATAATCGTTGCCGGCGGAGCGGGCATTGGAAGCAAGGACAATTTCAAGCTCGTCTGGGACCTGGCAAACTGCCTCGGAGGAGCACCGGCGGCAACCAGGGCGGCGGTTGACCTGGGCTTTATCGACCACGACCATCAGGTCGGCCAGACGGGCACAACGGTCCGGCCGAGCCTGTATATCGCCGTCGGGATCAGCGGCGCTATCCAGCACCAGGCGGGAATGTCGCAGAGTCAGAAAATCGTCGCCATCAACAACGATCCCGACGCCCCGATTTTCGGAGTCGCACATTACAAAATCATCGGCGATCTCAATGAGGTCGTACCCCTTATGATAAAATCGGTTCGTGAAAAAAGCATAAAAGAGGAAAACGAACAAGCAAAATAATCTATGGCTGTCAACGCGAGACCTGCAAAACAGGTCGCGGCAATCTCATATGCTGTATCCCGGATTGCTTCGCTTCGCTCGTAATGACCATACGGAAAACGGAATAGATAATGGGAAATTTTTATAACGACAATAACGATATTAAGTTTTTATTCCGGCACATGGACCTGAGTACTTCGGCGAAAATCAGTGAAGAGGACTTCAAGTTCGCCGGCCAGTTCGATCACGCCCCGGCCGACGCCAAAGAGGCGATACGGAATTATGAAATGGTGCTGAACTCGCTGGGCGAACTCTGCGCCGAATTCATCGCGCCGCGGGCCGAAGGCGTTGACCGCGAAGGTAACGTGCTGAACGAGAACGGCTCGGTAACACGCGCCAAGGGCATCGCCGAAGCAATCGAAAAGCTCGGCCAGGCCGAGGTGATGGGTTTTACACTGCCCCACCGCTTCGGAGGGCTGAATTTTCCGACCATCATCTATTCGATGGCAATCGAGATCGTCTCTCGCGCCGATGCGGCCCTGATGAATATCTTCGGCCTGCAGGGAATCGCCGAGACCATCAACGCCTTCGCCTCGGAAGAGATCAAGCAGAAATACCTGCACGATTTTTCCGATGGCAAAGTCACCGGCGCGATGGTCCTGACCGAGCCCGACGCCGGCTCCGATTTGCAGTCGGTCAAGCTCCGCGCGTTCCAGGACGTCGCCGGCAACTGGTTTCTGCATGGGGTCAAACGTTTTATCACGAACGGATGCGGCGAGGTGCTTCTGGTGCTGGCGCGCAGCGAGCCCGACCGCAGCGGCGGGCTGGGCCTGAGCTTGTTTGTCTGCGAGTCCGGCTCTACGGTGCACATCCGCCGGCTGGAAGATAAATTCGGAATCCATGGCTCGCCCACATGCGAAATCTTTTTCGATAATACGCCCTGTGAAATAATCGGCGAGCGACAACGCGGACTCGTAACATATGTGATGAGCCTGATGAACGGCGCGCGTGTCGGAATTGCGGGCCAGTCGATGGGAATCGCCGAAGCGGCGTACCGCATCGCCCGCGATTACGGCAGCACGAGAAAGCAGTTCGCTGTAGCGATCGAGAAGCTGCCGGCAGTACGTGACATGCTGATCGATATGAAAATCGCCATCGAGGCCGGACGGGCGCTGTTGTACGAAACCTCGCAGGTGGTGGACCTGGAAATCGGGTACGCCAAAAGGCTCGAAACGAATCCGCCGGAAGATAAGGCCGAGGCCAAACAGATCAAGAACGACTCGCGAAAATACAGACGATACGCGGCGATGCTGACGCCGATGAGCAAATACTACTGCTCCGAGATGTGCAACAGCGTGGCGTATGATTCGATCCAGGTGCTCGGCGGCAGCGGCTACATGCGGGACTACGCCTGCGAACGGCACGCCCGCGACGCCCGAATCACAACCATCTACGAGGGGACGAGCCAGTTGCAGATTGTCGCGGCGGTCCGAGGAGTCTGTAGCGGGACAGCCGAGAAATTCATGGCAGAGATGACGGAGCAGGACTACGACAGTGAAGTAAAAGACCTGCTGGAAATGCTCGCCGAGGGCACCGAACAATTAAATGAAGCTATAGCCTTCGTCAAGAACCAGGGCAACGAATACATGGACCTATACGGCAGACCGCTGGTCGATATCGCCATCAATCTGATTAACGGCTATCTTTTCTGCGGCCAGGCCAGCACGAAAGTGGATATGGAAGTACCCGTCGCCGAGAACGGCACCGGCAGCGGCAAAACAATCCCGATGAAAAAACGCAAAGCCACGCTCGCCCGCAGATATATCACGAAGAACGCACCGAAGATTAAAGCTCTTGCCGAACTTATCCAAACAGGCAACAAATCGACATTCAACGAATACGAATCTCTTGTCGGACCGGTGCCGGAACTGGGATAAAATCATTGTAAAGTATCGATTATCAATTGTATAATGAAGCCCCGGCGAAAACCACCGGGGTTTTTTGTTATCCGGAAGGGATTTGACCTAAAAAGGGAAATGAACATGGGACAAGCGATAAGCAAATTAACCATAAAAGGCTACAAATCCATTCGAAATCTTGAGAACTTCGAGCTTCGAAATATTAATATCCTGATCGGCCCAAACGGAGCAGGAAAAAGTAACTTCGTCAGTTTCTTTGAGCTTATCAGAGCAATTGCTGACTCGCAAATGCAGGTTTATATTGGTGAAAATGGCGGAGCAAATTTCCTTCTGCATTTTGGAGTTCAGAAAACTCAAGAATTGAAAGTATCATTTGAATTTAATGAAGGTGTAAATTGGGATTTTATATTATCTCTGACTAAAACTAATGATTTAATATTCCGAGAAGAAAGTATTAAATGCGATGGGTCTTTTTGTTCTCGTGAAAATGCAAGATATGTCGGTGACGGTAACAGCAATGGCAAGTCTATTATTGATAGTTTTTTATTCTCTGTAAATCAGCAAACTAAAGACTCCATCGGCGAGAGCATAGAATGTATTCGAGTAACAATTGTTAATTGGGGGATATATCATTTTCACAACACAGGTGATTATGCGGAGATCAAATACCCGTGCTCTAAAAGGGACTACGAATATCTTCGACCCGATGCGAGCAATCTCGCGGCTTTTTTGTTACGATTAAAGAAAAAACACCAAAGAGAATATACTTCCATCCGTGAAGTAATTCAATTAGCGGCTCCATTCTTTGACGATTTTCTTTTGCGTGAGGAAGAAGATAAGGACGACGTTCTTCTTGAATGGCGACAGAAAGGATCGGATTATCCGTTTCATCCAAGTCAGATATCTGATGGCACATTGCGGTTTATCTGTCTTGCTACAGTATTATTACAGCCGAACCCGCCTTCGACGATTTTGCTGGATGAGCCGGAATTAGGATTGCATCCTTACGCTTTGACACTATTGACAGGCTTAATTCAGAAGGCTTCGTTTAAAACACAGGTGATTGTCTCGACGCAATCTGCCACCCTGATAGATCATTTTCAGCCGGAAGATATTGTAATCGTAGAACGTCAGGACAGCGAATCGATATTCAAGCGATTAAACAAAGCCGATCTCAAAGTCTGGCTGGATGATTATTCTCTCAGCGAACTATGGCAAATGAATGTCTTCGGAGGGAGGCCTGCACGTGAATAGAGTTCGTATCCTTGTGGAAGGTCAGACGGAGGAGACATTTGTCAATGAGATTCTAAGTCCCCATTTAAATCAGATAGGTGTATATCCTCATGCTTTTCTTTTTCGTAAAAAAGGAGGCAGCTTTGCTTACCAAAGAGTACGAAAAGAAATACTTAATTCCTTGAAGGAAGACAACACTCGTATTTGTACAACAATGGTTGATTTCTATGGTATGCCTAAGGACTGGCCTGGAAGAGTTGAATCCCAATCTTGTCAGAATTACCAAGACAAAGCCCAAAGGATCGAGCAGGCATTATCGGAAGATATAGTTGCCCAAATGGGTGACAGTTGGAATCCTGCCCAGTTTATTCCCTACGTTCAGATGCACGAATTTGAGGCATTGCTTTTCTCAGATACATTGATACTGGCCGAAAGAGCGAGGGACTCAAGGATTTCCGCTCAGCTTGAGCGCATCCTGCAGCCGTTTTCATGTCCCGAAGAGATAAATGATAATTATAATACTTGTCCTTCCCGACGAATAAAACAACATATTAAAAATTATGTGAAAACAGTCGATGGCATTATAACAGCTCGTAAGATTGGACTAACAAAAATGCGTCGGGAATGTCAGCATTTTAACGCATGGATTACAAAATTGGAGAATATTGGGAATCTATAAAATTTTATGCTCAAAGCTGTAATATTTGATTTTGACGGCGTTATTACTGATTCCGAGGTTCTGCATTTGCGGGCGTTTAATCGGTCGCTGGTCCCTTACGGCGTGGAAATATCCACAAAAGATTATTATACGAACTATCTTGGCTTCAGCGACTTCGATTGTTACAAGACGCTGATTGACAATGGCCTGCTGAAAATCGACGAGCAGCAAATCGGTGAAATCATCAGCCGGAAAAGCAAAATCTTCGAAGAGTTGACGAAGACCGAAGGCCGGACAATCGAGGGCGTGCATGAATTTTTGCAAATGCTCGAAAAAAATAATATTCCCATGGCGATTTGCTCGGGCTCGCTCTTAGTGGAAATCGAAGTTATGCTGGAAGAGTCCAGGCTGCGGCATTTCTTCGCCGAGATAGTCTCGGCTGAGCAGGTCAAAAAAGGCAAGCCCCACCCGGAAGGATTCCTTTTAAGCCTGCAGAAGTTGAATGAGTACTGTACCCCCCCTATCGCCGCCGGCGAATGCATCGTCATAGAGGACTCTCACTGGGGCCTGCAGTCCGGCAAGGCCGCGGGAATGCACACCATAGCCGTAACAAACTCATACGACGCCGGGCAGTTAACCATTGCCGAAAAAATAGTCACCCGGCTAAGCGATTTAAGCATTGAAGATTTACGGCAGCTTTGTCCTTAGGAAACTGCACATGCTAAACTTCACGACACCACGGTTTGGTTTGCGTGACAGTCACATAGTCTTTTTAACTAATCAAAAGGACTACGTGCTTTGACGTATCTTCTGGATTTTGGCTCGAAACAGTAATTAAGGATCCACGCCCATAGGGCGTGGCCTTAGGAAGCCCCCCCGAGGGGGGCTTGGATCGGCCCATTGGAGCATCGTTTACATTATTTCAAATCCAGTTCACCTTGACCCGATTCCAATAGTTCTTGCTCGCGGATATACTGCCGTATCGTCTCTTCATCTAATCCAACGATGCTGACATAATACCCTGTGGCCCAAAACGAGAGGCCCGTCATACGACGTTCATGCAATAGCTGACGATGAATCAATACCGCACTTTTGCCTTTGAGATATCCTATCGTATGAGCAATACTAAACTTCGGGGGAACCGATAGACACATGTGAATATGGTCCGACATGGCGTTAGTTAGACGCCGAAAGCGTTTTTCAATCCGGCCCGCAGATTTTCGCTGACCGCCTTACACACGGTGAACTTTGATTCGTGATTAACCATTATTCGCACTGCTATTCAATTTATTACGGAATTCCCGCTACTTCAAAACTCAACGTCAAATGCTTAAAACTCACATCGCCGGGATATTAGGTAGAAAATGCTTGTTTTTAGGGGATTGATGTGCATAATCCAAATTATATAAACAAAGGCTTTTAAGGAGATTTTTGCATAGTAGCTTCGAGCGAGATTATTCTGTTAGTAATAAAGTTCAAGGTAGCCGGGAACCTAAGGTTTCTTTCGCACGCTGAAACGCTCAATTTATTTCAGCGCGCTTGTGTTCGGGCGGGTATCGGCGTCCAATACAGCCAGGGTTTCAATCCTCGTCCGAAGATGTCCTTGCCGCTGCCGAGGCCGGTAGGGGTCGAGTCGGACGAAGAATTGTTCTGTCTTCGGGTGGCTGGAGTTCCGGGTGAGCTACGAGTTACGAGTTATGAGTCACGAATTAAGGATGAGCTTTCCGCGCAACTACCTGAAGGCTGTGAGCTGCTTTCGGTAAGTGTTGCCCGGGCGGGCAGATCGTTTCAGCCTTCTACAGCTACGTATATGCTGGCGGTTAAAGCCGAATATCTCGACGATAAGTTAAAGGCGACTATTGAGCGTTTACTGGCGAGTGAGAATCTCAATATCCAGAGAAAGGCGGGAATAAAACTCTCGAAAGTCAAAAATCTGGATGTTAGAGTGTTTTTGAAATCGATTAAATTGGAAAACCAAAGTATAATTGTTGAGTGCAATATCAGCTTCGCCGGCTCGATACGCGTTGATGAGGTTTTGAGGCTGCTGGAGCTTGATGAAGGCAAACTCGCATCGCCTGTAAGGCGGACGAAGGTACAATGGCAAGTTAATGAATCGTAGTTAATGAATCGTAGTCGATGAATTGTGAATCGAGCGATGATATGCTAACTACGAAATATGAGGAAAAAAATGTCAAGAGAAATGCTCATAAATGTGGCTGAGAGAGAAGAGTGCCGGGTGGCGGTAGTTGAAGGAGGCGGCCTTGAGGAGCTTTATGTCGAAAGAGCAAGCCTGAGCAGCCACGTCGGCAATATTTATAAAGGGAAAGTAGTCAATATCGAGTCCGGCATACAGGCTGCGTTTATTGACTTCGGCGTGGGCAAAAACGGTTTTCTTCACATAAGCGACGTGCATCCCCGGTTTTTTTCCAGTGGAGGCAGCGGGCAGATTGAGAGTATCGGCAGGAGGAAATCATTAAAGGACCGGCCGCCTATACAGGATTGCCTTCGAAAAGGCACAGAAATTGTCGTACAGGTAACAAAAGAAGGATTAAAGACCAAGGGAGCTACCCTAAGCACATATGTTGCTTTGCCGGGCAAGTACCTTGTGATGATGCCCTGGATGCGAAAGCATGGAGTCTCGCATAAGATCGAGGATGAGGATGAGCGCCGGAGGCTGCGGCAGATTCTTGAGGAAAGTAATCCGCCGAAAGGGCTGGGCTTTATAATCAGGACGGCAGGCCAGGGATGCTCGAAGAGGGATATACAAGGCGACTTGAGGTATCTGAGGCGGTTGTGGAGAGCTATCGAAAAACGGATAGAAACCGAAGGTGCGCCCGGCGAGCTTTATCAGGAATCGGATTTGGTTATCAGGGCCCTGCGGGATGTCTTTACCAGTAAGATAACTAAAATTGTATGTGATTCGGAAAATGTAGTTCGTAAAATCAAGGACTTCTTTTCCATCGCGACGCCGCGTTTGAAACGAAGGGTTATGTTATATGACGGCAAAGTTCCGCTGTTTCATAAGTATCGAATCGAGGATGAGATTACAAAGGTCCAATCCCGAAGGGTTGAGCTTAAAGGCGGCGGTTCCATTATCATCGAGCAAACCGAGGCGCTGGTCTCGATTGATGTCAACAGCGGGCGGTATCGCAAGCAGATAAACGCAGAACAGACTGCTTACGAGAGCAACGTAGAAGCGGCGACAGAAATTGCCCGCCAGCTTAGATTGCGAGACCTTGGCGGCCTGATTATATGCGATTTTATTGATATGCGCAATGCCAAGCACCGCAAGGCTGTTGAAAGAGCTTTTAGAGCTGCCGTCAAGACCGACCGCGCCCGTTCGAGAATATTGAGCATAAGCCGGTTCGGCGTCGTGGAAATGACGCGGCAGAGAATGCGTCCATCGCTGCAATCCAGCACCTATCTGGCATGTCCGAACTGCGGCGGTACGGGTTTTGTCAAAAGCCATGAGTCGCTGGCTCTCGAAATTATCCGGCTGCTGAATCTCTCGGCATCGAAGGAGCAGATAAAGCGCATCGAGCTGTTTGTTTCGCCGGAGGTTGCCGACTACCTGCAGAATGTCAAGAGAGCTGCGCTTACCCTGATAGAGCAGGTCAGCGAGAAACAAGTAATCATTCATTTTGCGCCCGATTACGCCGGCGAAAAACACGATATAGTCTGCTATAACGACCGCGGCAGTGTAGTAAAATTGGAAAAATAGTCTGCGGCCCGTCATTCGATAGTAAATACCCGGCAAACGACAATTTGCCGGTCAGGGAAGAAACAGTTGGAATTTGATCTTGAATATGCAAGGAAAGTAATTGAAGTCGAAGCGGATGCTATCGTGTCCGTTACGCCCGTTGTGGATGAGTCTTTTGCCCGCGCATGCAGGATGATTTATGACTGCACCGGCTCGTGTATAATCAGCGGTATCGGCAAAGCGGGGATCATCGGGCAAAAAATCAGCGCGACTCTTGCTTCGACCGGCACGCCGAGCCATTTCCTTCATCCCGCCGAAGCCGTCCATGGCGACCTGGGCAGGTTGCGTAACAACGATATCGTAATGGTTCTGAGCTACGGCGGCGAAACCGATGAGGTCATCCGGATGATTAATCTGGTCAAGCAACTGGAAATAAAGCTAATAGCAATAACCGGCCAGAGCGATTCGACATTGTGCAAGTACAGTGACGTGGCGTTGTGCATGGGCAGAATGAGCGAAGCATGTCCGCTCGGTGTTGCTCCGAGTGTTTCTACCACTTGTATGCTGGCTGTCGGTGATGCTCTTGCTTTTACGGTAATGAAAGCACGTAATTTTGGCGTTGAGGATTATGTGAGGTTTCATCCCGGCGGCTCGCTTGGCGCAAAGCTGATGACGGTTGCCCAGTCAATGATGTTCAGGCCGGGCGAAAAATTGCCTGTTGTGGATCTTGTCGACACGATAAAAGTCTTACTTGAAAAGACCGGCGAAGTAAAACGTCACGGGGCTGTAATGGTGGTCAACAAAGAAGGAAAATTAGCGGGCATTATCACGGATGCCGATATCAGGCGTCTGATGAGCAAGCACGGTCTCAAGGCATTCGAGTGCGAGGCCGGTGAAGTTATGACGCCGAATTGTAAGAAAATCAGGGCCGATGCACTGGCCGCCGAAGCGACGGCTATCTTTCATAAATATAGAATTGACGATCTGCCTGTTGTGGATGCGGACGACAAACCTGTCGGCATGATCGACGTCCAGGATATAGTGACCATAAAAATTGTAGGATAAAAATGATTGACGATTGGCGAAAAGCCGGTTGTCGATTGATAATCGAAACTCGAAAATGAAAGACGTGGACTTTGCAAAAATAAAATTGCTGGCTCTTGATGTTGACGGTGTTTTGACCAATGGGACGCTGATAATTAACGCCGACGGCAGTGAGAGCAAATTTTTCAATTCACTGGACGGCCACGGAATTCGAATGTGGCAAAGAGCGGGGCTGAAAGTCGCCCTTATCAGCGGCAGAGCATCGTTGCCCACCGAACGCCGGGCCGAACAATTGCAGATAGAATACGTATTTCAGGATTGTCATTACAAACTGCCCGTGGTTGAGCAGCTTGCCGGGCAGCTTGGTCTTTTGCCGGAAAATATTGCATTTGTCGGCGATGACTTGACGGATATGCCTGTCATAAGATATGTCGGATTCGGAGTTGCCGTTGCCAATGCGGTTGATGAGGTTAAGCAGTGTGCCGATTATGTAACCACCCGCCCCGGCGGCAGCGGTGCCGTTCGGGAAGTTATAGAATACATTCTGAAAAACTCGGGCAGGTTGCAGGAGCTGATGAAAAGATACCTGCCGTAGCGGTGAAAAGAGGTTGTCGAGATGCGTAAGTTCGTTATAGGATTCGTTTCACTATGTATCGTGCTGGCGGCATATCTGCTCTACAGTCGTCTAAGCAGTTCACCCTCAATGGATACCGATCCGGAAGTCGATATCATCGAGTCCGCGTCCGATGCTAATGCCGTCGGTTTCGACAGTGAGATTGGCAAGATCGGCGATGTCGGGCTCGGTACCGTCCGAAAAGCCAAATATATTACCCTTAACAAGGACAAACAGGTCGAGCGGGAGTTCGGCTTCGAGAAGCTTCTTAATGACTCCAGGGACCTCTGGGACATTGAAGATCCGTATATGAATATCTACCGGCGTAATTTTAAATGCTACATCACGGCCGACAGGGGAAAAGTCCAGGTCGAAACCGCCGTCGGAAGAACGACCCCGAAAGACGCGACGTTTTCTTCGAACGTGGTCATCCGTATTATGTCCGGGCCCGAAGGCAGCATCAAAGAAAGCACCGTTTATCTTGACGATATTATTTACCTGAGTGAAAGGTCGCGGCTTTCGACGGCGGGTCCGGTCGAATATGTTTCGGATGACATCCGGATGCGCGGTACCGGCATGGAGCTTATCTATAACGAACAGACCGAGCGTCTCGAATTTTTCACAATCCCCGATTTGGAGAGCTTGCGCATAGAAGGCTCGCTGGCGGCCATGTTTTCAGCCGGCAAGGTGGAAGAAGAGCCGCCCCCCGACGTCAAGAAACCAGACGGATCGCATCGGCCGGATGAGCCCGTTGTAGCCGGCGAAGCCCAAAAAGCTCAAGCTTCGGCCCCGGTTACCCAACCGCAGGCCGGGCAGGAACAGGGCGTTTATTATAAATGCACTTTTAGTAAAAATGTGCTCGTCGATACTCCCGAACAGCTTGTTTTTGCCGGTGACAAACTCTGCATCAACGATATTTTCTGGTCGAAGTCCTCGACGGATGAGCCCAATGAAGTTGATGCCGCCGGGACCGACGAAGTCGAAGTTGCGGCCGAGACCCCTGAGCCGGCCCGGCAAGTCGCCGAAAGCGCCGTTGAAAAGGACGTCACCACCTCGAAACCGGCTGAGCCTAATGTGCCTTCCCAAAAGATCGAGAGTGTTCTGGTTACTTGTGACAGTGGTTTTGTCGTTGTGCCGAGAGACTCTGTCAGAGCACAGGAAGATGCCGCTGCAAACGAAGTTAAGGATGCTGTCTCGGAAACAGAGCCTCCCGGTGAGTTCGATGATGACACGGGAAAAACCCGGTTCCTCACTCAGAGGATCGACTATAACGCAACAACCGGGGACGGTATTGCCGATGGTCTGTCGGAGCTTACATTTTATGTAGGTTCCGCATCAGGTGCAGATGCCAACGAGGCGCCCGTACCGGTGAAGGTAACCGCCCGGAAGGGAGCGAACTTTTCTCATGCTTCGAATAAGGTCGTCTTCGTAGGCGATTGCCTGGTGACAATGCCGCAGAGCGGTTTGTCCGAGTCCAAAGATGTCACTTTTGCCGCTCCCGAGATTACTGTGAATCTACCTGAAGACAAATCCGGAAAGCCTGACATGTTTGCTGCCGGCCCGGCGGAACTTGTGTTTTATATGGAAGATGCAAACAACACGGATATAAATCAAGGGCCGGTTCCAGTCACGGTCAACTCGCAGAAACAGGCACGTTTCCTGGCGGCATCGAATCAGATTGTTTTTGAAGGTGATTCCCGCTGTACGATGCTTAGGGAAGATCCGAATGCCCTGGTAAAGTACGTGCTCTTATCGGAGCAGATAACCGTCGATCTGCCGGCGGATTCGAATGACAGCTTATCCGGTCCTGCCGCAGGCATAAAACATCTGACTGCCACCGGCGAAGTGGTCAGGCTTGCTACGACCAAAACAGCGAAAGCCGAAGGTGCTTTTGCAGGGCAGGTTCAAGACGCAAATACGGCAAAAATGCTCGGCGGCGTCGAGCTGAAATGCAGCAGATTCGATTACGACGCCGTCCGGCAGGAATTTTTGGCGACCGGTCCGGGCGTCATAAAACTCAATAATTCCAAGGCCCCGGAGCCGAACGAACCGGTCGGCCGATTCAGTATGCAAAAACCATGCTGGGCGGTTATGGATGGATTCGATACTTTGACATATTTCGTCCGGGAGAATCGAATTGTTGCCGATACCGGTTCGCAGGAAAAGTTACGAATGGATTACATTCCCGCCGTCTATGGTCGGTATGATGAACATGTTTCCACTAAAGCGTCTCACGTCGAGATCTTGCTTTATGAACTGCCTTCAGGCCAAACGGAACTCTCGACGCTTACTGCAACAGGCGGAATCGAATATGAAGATAAGGATAATCAATTCATCGGCAGCGAATTGTTTTACGACCATGAAACCGCTATCTTAAAGGTTAAAGGTGATACATCTACACCGTGCTATTACAACGGCGCCCTTGTCGGTGGGATCAAAATGGACATAAGGACCGGCAGAGTCGAAGCCGAAATTGTCGGCCCCGGCACCCTCCAGATGAACCGATAGCAGGCTAAACAAGCCCTATTCCCGCTAATATCTTATATTTTTCTCTTGCTTTTTCGGGCAATTCCGAGTATAATTCAGCAAAAATCAGCAGGATTGGCACCTTTGATCCGGCCGCATGAGCTGCTCCCTACGGATTGTCTTCCAAAGGAGACAGAGTATGGAAAAGCAAGTAGAGAAGTATATACATAATCTGCCGGATGTCGACCTGCTTAAATACACGAGGACCAAGACACATCTTTCGGAAGCTCTTGAATTTGCACGGATTGAAATGGCTGACCGGCATTTTACGTCCGAGCACCTTAGCGGTCTTGAGCAGCAGTTGCGGCAGCGGGAAAAGGAGCGAGAAGAAACAACCCAAGCGGTGGCGGCCGAGCCGCTGAGTTTCGAATGGCGTCTCGCCGTTTTTCTTTCCGGCCTATATACCGGGATACCGCTGGTGTTCTTTTATCCGGCCTGGCGAAAGTTCCGTGAAAAAAGTGCAGACCGAAAATTCAAGGACATGTGGGTTTATGCCCTGATCGGCCTCTGTTGCCAGCCGATCTTAATCTGCCTGCGCATTTCACCATGGAACTGGCTGATAGCCACACTCTGAACCTCCGGCAAGATACGATTTCGTAACCCGAAACCCGTGCCCCAAGTTACGAGCGACAAAATTGTGCTTTCGCAAAATTCATCAATGTAAATCTGATACGATTTCTGATTAGTAACTGCGCTTGCTTGGGTCATCTCGAGCGAAGCGCAGCGGAGTCGAGAGATCTGGTTACTGTACATGGATTGTTTTCGTATACCAGATTTCTCCGCTTCCGGCCACTTCGTGGCCCTCCGGTCGAAATGACAAAAGTGCACAATTTAATCGTATTTGGTATGACTGCTATATTGTAGATCTCTGAGTTGTAATATCGGTAAACCCTGAGTTTTCACAGTTGATGCAACTTCTACAGTGAACCAGTACACAGAATAGGACAAATGGACATTGGGAGAGAGCTTTTGTTCAATCCTCTATATTACTGATGACATCCTATATAACCAGCGAGTTCAGGTTTTTAAATTTGTTCTTTTTCGATGAATATGCCCTTGTCAACTTTGGTAAAAAACTCCTGATAAAACTTAGGGTCATCGATAATTTTAACTTCTTCAACTCCCCCTTTATTATTCATCTTCTTAAGTTGAAAATTGGTACGCACTCTGGTCTTTTCGCCAAATGACGAAACAGATGCCGTACAATCGATCACGGTGTTTTCTATCCATTTTCCACTAGGCCCCCACCAAAAAGTCCCCCACGTTTTAGCGAACGTGTCCTCGGTATCTATCATCTTTGCCGCATTAAAAAAGCCGAGTTCAGGATTTACCTGCTCGACAATATAACCATCATCTTGTAAAACATTTAACATTGCCTTCAATACCGTCATTGTCACAGATGTTTCAAACTCACGCGTTTGCATCTGGCGTACCTCAAGCTGAGTTCTGACTATAGGCTTTTTCTTAAACAAAGAACCTGCTGCTCCCGCAGTAGCGCCAACTGCACCACATCCCGAACAAATCAGAAGACTTGCACAAAAGCATATTATGAAAATTCTCATCGGTCTGAACTCCTAAAATCTACTGGTATGATAAGAGAGGGTTTTAACCAAAGATTTCTCGTCAAACTTTATCACGACGGTAAGGGCCCTCTGGGTTTGGGTCTCCGTTCCAGTGGATTTGGAATATTGAGCTTGCCCAGCTAAACCAAGCAACCAGCCTACCCCAGGAACACCGCCAGCGGCGCCACCTGCCACCCCACCAGTATCTCTTGCGTAAGATACTTGTGTGGCGATTTTATCGTAAATCCAGGACTCATTACCTTCGCTGTCTTTTGAAACTATGTTCGGAGAACCCAGGGCGGCTGCCACATCCGCCTGAGACATTCCGACACGAATTTCTTTCTGTGCACGACCGAGTGTCATTTCTCGTTCATTTGAAGCGTTTTGCTCTTTTTCAGCAGTTGATATACAACCACCTACGAACATTAATAGTAGTAACAGAATAATTGTCCTCATTTTTTTCTCCTTTTAAAAATAATTGCTTTATCGTAAACTCATCGCTTTCAGTAACTTTGTACGACCCACATAAACCTAAAAAACCGCAAACAATTTTAAATGATAGGCATTTCCAGATGACAAGCAAGGAAAAAAGAAAATTTTACCATTTAATCCATTTCCTTTTTAAGGCTATCAATCTCCTTAATCATGACTATCACATAGTCTTTAACTTTTCGCTCATGAGAACCAAAGAGTTTGAGTTCTTCTTGGTTAAAATCCGGTTTGCCGGCATCTCTGACCATAATATGATCCATTTAAAAGGTTAGCCTAAAATTCGAATTGATACGGCACCTACAGTGAATACAGAGCAAGTCACAAGATAGGAGAAAAGAAATTGAGAAATATCGCTGTGACTGATGAAAGAAAATCTGATGTCAAGGAATAATAAAAAAATTACTTGCATTATGTCATCTTTCGGCATTATATTCCGATTCAGAATAGATTTGTGTACCTTTTAAGGGAATCTTTGATTTGCGTAATCGCAGCATATCTTTTGTCCGTTTCAGTTGGGTTGGTGCGCTTGGTTATAGTTTTACGCCACACCATGTTGCCGATGGTGACTTGGCTCCATAGCAACCGTATTCTTTTTTTAAGGGATGTTCTATGAAACGTTTCAGGCTGGATCGGGAGAAATATTTGACGATCATTCTTGCTTCTCTGCTGCTGTCGGTACCGATGCACAGTATACAGGCAGAGGACCTAAGCACATGGCTCGACTGTTCCCGGATTGAGGATGAGGCGGAGAGGCTGAAGTGCTACGATGAGATCGCATCGGCTGTAGGTATGGGCCAGCACAGTCCGGGAAATGCATCCTACCTGTCAGAAGTATGGGAACTTGATGAGAGCAAGCCCCGAGGCCGGGAAGTTTTCAAGGCCCATCGGTCCAACTATTTCCTGCTGTATTCGTACAACAATCACCCGAACGTCGACCTAATTAAAGCTCAGACCGGGCAGGATGTCCTGGAGAAGGAAGCGACATTTCAGATTAGTCAGAAGATTAAACTCTGGCAGGATGTCATGGGCAGGGATATGGACCTGTGGGTCGGATACACGCAGCGATCATTCTGGCAGGTCTACAACTCTGACGATTCTGCCCCGTTCCGCGAGACCAATTACGAGCCGGAAATGCTGCTGAATTTTCGCACCGATTTTCCTCTGCTGGGGATGAGGGCGCGCACTGTTAATCTGGGCTTCAATCATCAATCCAACGGTCGCTCGGAACCGCTGTCCAGGAGCTGGAACCGTATCGTGGGCAACATTGGTTTAGAGAAGGGCAACTTCACGCTGCTCTTGAATACCTGGTACCGAATTCCAGAAAGTGCTAAAGATGATGACAATCCGGATATTGACGACTACATGGGGAACGGCGAGATATGGGGCTACTATCTGTGGAATAAACACAGGTTTGGTATGATGCTGCGTAACAATCTTCATTTCAGCAACGACCGAGGGGCCCTGCAGTTGGAATGGAGTTTTCCCCTTGTCAGACGCGTCAGCGGCTATATGCAGTTCTTTACAGGCTATGGCGAGAATATGCTGGATTATGACCACAATGTCAATCGGATTGGTATTGGTTTTATTTTGCGAGATTGGAATTGAATCCCGGCCGTGTCCTCTGATGGCTTCGACATCAACTCGCAATTTTTCGCTGCGCCTGATTGCCATCGCCACACAGCATAAGCACGAAAACATGTCCGCTCAATAGTAGATACACTATTCTGGAAATGCCATGACTGAAAACAAAAAGCATACAAAAGAATATTGAAGGAGTTGAACCAAAACTTTTATTACTTGCCGCCGTGTTTTTGAGTTTGAAGAAGAAAAGGGATGCCAAAGCCGTATAGAAACAGCAGAAAAAACTGAATGCACAACATCGGTAAACATGCTTATTTTACAAACTCAGGGCTTTTCACCTGAGTCTGAGCATCGAGAGCTTGATTTTTCAATACGGTCTCGATATACTATTAGATATGAGGTTGCGCAGCGTAACCAAGCAAGATTATGCAAGAAATCCCGCCTTACAAGCGATTGCATGGTCTTCAACAATTTTTTCAGAGGTGGCAAGATGAAGAGTTATTTGTTTGTCGTTGGGTTGAGTATGCTTATCTGTGGTCCTTTGCAGGCAAACCTGGATTTCAGCATCAGCGAAGAAGCCCTGCTGAGCGGTGAATTTGCTTCTCGGTCATGGGGGCCCGGCAATGTTTCTCGCATGGATGTGGATGGGGAGGCTGTACAGTTCTCCTTCACTTCTCTGTCCAGTAGCGGTACGGGGCTGAAGGACAACTATCCCGTGCAGGACTACGGACAGATCCTGCCAAGCCACGGCAGCGGGGACTTCAGCATCTTCGACGGTTATTCTGTGTGGTTCAGCAATGTAGGCCAAATGGATGTCACGGTCAGTCTCTTCGTCAATACGGGCTTTACAGGTCCAAGCGGCGTTCCCAGCTCCGACTGGACAAACGACACGTTTTGGCAATCGAGCTGGCAGAATATCTCGCCGGGAGAATCGCTTGTGCTGCAGCTCGATTTTGACGATGCCCGGCCATTTAATATTTCCGACAACAAAGTCCCTCACACGCACGGCACCGACGGCCAATGGACAGCGATAAATGCTTACGACCGAACTGAGATAAGTGCTATAGGCTTTGAAGTACTGGGCAGCGGTGATGCGACAATTCTGGTCGGCCCTTCGACAATTCCCGAGCCCTGTACGTTGTTGCTATTTGGTCTGGGCTCTGCGATGGCCTTTTGTGTAAAACCAGTGACCGCCATTAGTAAGTATCTCTAATAACTCCGCCCCCCCACTCTCTTTCAGCGAAGTTCAACGGGAAATTCCATCCAGCGTAAAGAAACTCTTTTGCATTGATCACTTTTTTCTTCTGATCTTGACGTCAAAGGCTACATCAGATATATGCGGATTATCAGATTTCACAATATTTCTGGAAAATTCGAGAGTGCGCCCCAGATAGCGGAGATTCAATTTGTGAATGGTATGCTTCCAGTCCGCATAATAGATGAAATCTGAGTTGCTTGGATCTACGGCAATTCCCTTGATAGCACCCTGTGTATCTTTATATATCTTTCGAGGAGAACCATATTGACTGCCTTTCATTTTTTCTAACCTGTAAATAAAAGCGGGCGTCAGGTTCCCATTGCTTAGGTAAAGATTGTCCCACGCATCAAAGGTAAAATCTCCCGCCCAGAATTCATCGACAGTACTTAGGCGAACCTGAATAGGCTTCTCCTCATTTGAGATAGAATATCTTTGTTTGGGCCTGATTTCATCAACACGAGGGCTGAGTTTGTAGATTTTTCCATCGCCGTTAGCGCCACTTGCCTCGCTGAAGTGTAAATTTCCATTCGGATCTACGGCGACATCTCGGATGAATGTCCTGTGCTCAAAGACGACTCTTTCTTGTTCCTCGATCTTTTGATAGATTTTCTTGTCGTTAGTAGAGCAGAAATAGAGTTGTCCATTACAAAAAGCGATGCTTGTAATAGTGCCTGCCCTGCGTCCAAAGAAAGGCTCTGGTTTCCTGTTTACAATTCTATAGACCACCCCCGGTGTCTGATAAGCGTTCACAACATAATAAGGCTGCTGCGGCGGCTGGGCGGCATGGGTAGGAGTTAGCCAGAGCGACATCAATAAACTGCAGCATACACATAAAACCACGAGTGTGATCAATTGCATGGAGATGTTGTTGTGCTTCATTTTGAGCATATTTACCTCCCTGGTCGAATAGATTTTATTATTTAATTCTGGTGACTGAATAACTTTTGTTTTACATCGTCTTCCAAAATAACTTTATCTGTATCCCAATTTTTTGCCTTTTTGATATCTGTGAGCTTAAACTTAGTTTCTTTGCAGACGTTTAGCCAGTTTTCCTTCCTGATTGTGTATTCTTTCTGGTTATCCTTATCATTGATCAGCCACTTTTGGTCTGTCTTCTCAACTGAAAGAGTAGCATTCTGCGAAAGATAGAATCCGTTACTTATGAACTCCTGCTGGAGATCCGCGGAGACCGTACCCCCTTTGTTTAGGTCATATTGAAAATCGTTGCAATCAATGCTAAACAGAACCTTTGCTTTCAGATTCGCATTTTCCAAGTTGGCTCCTTCAATCTTTGCGCCTTCCAAGTCCGCACCTTGCAGGATTGCCGCGGCCAAGTTCGCGTCCGTTAGGTAGGCCCCTCTCAAATCAGTCATGCTGAAGTCAGCTCCACTTAAGTTCGCATTTTCCAGTATCGCTTTTTTCAAGTTTGCCCCCTCCAAGTGTGCTCCCGTCATATTAGCTCCGGTCAAATGAGCACGTGCCAAAATTGCATTTGTTAAATCGGCTCCATAAATATTAGCTTCGTCCAGGATAGCTCCCGCCATATTAGCATCCACCAAAATAGCGTTGCACAAATCGGCATTTACAAGCTTAGCTTTGCATAAATTAGCGGATGCCAAATTCGCTTTTGCAAGTATGGCACTGCCTAATTCGGCATTTTTCAGGATGGCTGCCACCAACGAGGCGTCTTCCAGATTTGCCCCCTGCAAAATAGCATCCGTTAAATCAACCCGGCAGAGAATAGCATGATTTAAGTCAACCCCCTCCAATTTCACATTCTTCAAATCGATATATTCGGCAGTGGGGGATGCGAGAAACATTTTTGATAAATCCAGTTTCTTGAATTCCTTAGTGGAACTTTTTCTGAGGATAGCAGCCATCGCTATACTAATATCGTGCAGTTTGCCATGAGGAAATTGCCCTAATGTAATGGCCTCAAGTAAATCTTCCTTTCCGGAAGTCTCGTATTTTCCTTTGGCAATTTCACTTTCAAAAAGGATTCGATTGTTAAAAATCAAAGGCTCGATAGCTTCGGCTTCTGCCTTCCTTAAGATATTCAGGATTGTACATCTCACCAAGGGGTCGTCCTCTGTAGCGAGATTACTCGCCATAACCGAGAACGCGCGATCTTGGTACTGCTTATAGTCATCCAAATAGACTTCCATCGTTGAAGCTGCACCAGCACGCACCGTCTTACAATTCTTATTGTCGAGTAAAGTAATAATATTCAAAAGGCGGTCCGATGCTTCTTTTTCTTTCGTAAACCAGAGGGTCAAAAGTCCGATGAGAATACCGAGGCCTGCAGTGAAAGTTCCAATCGATCTTATCCATTCACGAACTGCTTTGTTTCTTGTTTCTTTTTGTGGATTGCTATTTCCCATAATAATTCCGCCTTTCCGCATGAGGTTTTGTCGAATTCTCGCTTACGGGTGGGCTTTTCTGCCTGCCCTGAATGGGCAACATAAAAGGTTACCTCTAAGTTTTTTCCCTTCCGCATCAAACTCACTTAACATCAGAGATTTAATTGCTACGTTCATTTCGAACCTAAAAATTTCCCTCGTGATTCAAAGTTAGGTAACATCTCTGGTGAAAACCAGCCTGGCTGATTACCGCAATCACCCAGACACATTAAAAATAGAGCACTTAAACAGGGGCTTTTCAAGAAAAAATTGGAATTTTTCCAATTTTTTTGTGCTCTCTCAATTTAGTATGGGGCAAAACTGACAAAATCAGGGATGAGAGGCAGCTATAAACAGCGATTGCTTAAGAACTTTCGGTTATATGAAAAGTGCATTTTTGGGGCAGGAACGTCGATTTGCTAAAGCAAACGCTGGTCGCAATGACGAGGAGTATCGAGTATCCAGAACCGCTTCGCGAGATGCGAGATGTGAATGCGGCGACTCACAAGTCGCCGGCTAAAATGCTTCTGGCAGGATTTTTCTTGCGGCGTTGCGTAGGTAGGCTGAGATCTGCCTTTCGGAATCCATGCCGAGGACTTTTCTTGCTACGTTGTTGCAGTATTCCATTGTGACCGTGCGAATAATCTGCTTTATCTCCGGTATCATCGGCGATGCAATTGAAATCGTTCTGACGCCGAGCCCCATCAGCAGCATGATATACTCCGGCTCGGACGCCATCTCGCCGCACACGCTCAGGTCGACTTGTGCTTTGTGCGCATCCTGAATGACGTTCCTGATGAGCCGCAGCACGGCCGGATCAACTGTCGAATACAACATAGAGACTAATTCGTTGCCCCTGTCAACAGCGAGGGTATATTGAGTAAGGTCGTTCGTTCCGATACTGAAGAAGTCCACGTCGGTGGCCAGCGAATAAGCTGTCAAAGCCGCCGACGGCGTTTCAATCATTATGCCTACCGGAATGTCCCTGTTGTACGGGATGGATTCTTCATCGAGGTCTTCCATAACATCGTGCAAAATCATCTTCGCCTGCATAAGCTCCTGGCGATTCGTGATAAGCGGGAACATAATCTTGACCTGGCCGAGAACCGAGGCTCGCAAAATAGCACGCAACTGCTTCTTGAACATCGTAAGGTTCTGCAGGCAGAATCTGATGGACCTCAGTCCCAAAAACGGGTTGGGCTCAGGAGCAAACCGCTTGCTTTGGGTATATTTGTCGGCGCCAAGGTCCAGCGTTCTAATGACGACAGGCTTGTCGGCGAAGACGCGAACCGTCTTGGCATAAGCCTCATAATGGTCCTGTTCGGTAGGCTCGCTATCGGTATTAAGATACAGAAACTCGGTTCGGTACAGACCTATGCCGGCACCTCCCTTTTCCAGAACGACTTCAGCCTCATTCGGAAACTCAATATTACCGAGCAGCGTAATTTCAATACCATCGCGGGTCACAGCGGGCTTTTGTCTTATCGCATCAAGCCTGTGCCCGAGATCGGTAAATTCCCTCGAATAATCCTCGTACTGCCGAATCGTCTGCTGGTCGGGATTGACGATGACGATGCCGCGATTGCCGTCAACAATGACGGTGTCACCGACGCTAATGTATTCCGTAAGGTCTTCCAGGGCCACCACTGCCGGTATTCCCAAAGATCGGGCTACAATGGCGGCATGACTTGTTCGGCCGCCCGCATCGCTGGCGATGCCCTTGACGAATTTCCTGTCGAAGCCGGCGGTCTGAGTAGGACTCAATTCCCGTGTGACTACCACAACCTCTTTGGTCAAATGTCCGACATTCTCGCGTTTTTTGCCGAGTAATTGCCTAAGCAGACGCCTTTCAATATCGTAAATATCCGCCGCTCTCTCGCTGATATAAGCGTCCCTGACCTTGGTGAAATGTGACGCAATTTCTCGAAGAACTGTAGATACGGCGTACTCCGCTGTCACCAGGTCGGAATGGATCAAATCCGTCACCTTTTTTCGCAGGCTTCTGTCGTGCAGAAAACGCAAATGTACGGCAAAAATGTCTTTTATCTTGCCGCCTTCGCTCTGGACATGGGCAGACTCAAACTTACTTAATTCGGCAATCGCATCCTTGAACGCATTTCTCGTGCGCTGAATCTCAAGTATACGCTGAGAAGGCTTAATCGGCCGGCGCGGAATACGATAATCTTCCGAGTCGATAATCAGCGACTCGGCAATAGAAATGCCTGGCGAAACAGCTATGCCCTTTTTGATTTCCATAGTGAGCTTCTCTTATTTCGCTTATACCTGCTGTTCGCTATCTTTTTGGTGTCGGCTCATCGAAATGTTTCTCTTCCACTAACTCCTTCAAAGCATTAATTGCTTCACGGGCATCCGGACCCTTAGCTCTGACTTTTAATTTCGTCCCACAAGTGGCAGCGAGCATGCTTATCTGCATTATACTCTTACCGTCAACATTAGTTTCGCCATTGCTAACGTTAATCTCACTATCAAACCGGTTTGCGATATCTACAAACTTCATCGCAGGGCGCATGTGAAGTCCTTCGGTGTTTTTTATCTCAAGTTCAACATCGTACTCTATGTTTTCTAATGTATCTTCTTCTGCCTGCATCTTCACGATTCCGTTTGTCCATCTTTTACAAACCAAACTACATTATTACAAAGACGGATCTTCATCGGCTTCAATGAGAAGGTCTTCAAGCTGCTTAGTAGTACGGCACTGCCTGAGAAATTTGCGGAACCGCTCCTGTTGCAAATGCTTGAAAATACTCTCCATCGCTTGTAAATGTTTGTCAGGCTCGTCCGCAGGGCTGATTAAAAGGATTACCGAATAAACCGGCTGTTTGTCGAGAGCAAAAAAATTAATTCCGGTACTGCTCTGCCCGATTGCAGCAATCAAGTCCTTAACAGCTTTATGTTTTACGTGAGGCACGGCAACGCCTTTGCCCAATCCGGTGCTGGCTTCCTTTTCTCTCTTTATTACCTCCCTGGTAATCTCTTGGCATTTGCCGTTGCCGAGCCTGCCGGCTTTATCAAGCGACGAAACAAGCTCCACTACCGCACCGTCACGGTCGGAGGCCTGAAATTCTGTTATTGTTGCCTCAAAACAAACAAAATCTCTAAATTTCATCTTATCTACCTTAAGTCATCCTTAACCCGTCTTACCGGCCAAATCAAGGAAGGATAAAGCCGTGTATCATAAAATATAACCTACGTTAACTCCGAAAATTCTGAAAACTCCGAACCACTTATGTGCTTTTTGTCTCGTTCTTTGCTCTTTGCCCTCCTGAGCTGCCGTTCAAGCTTATGGATAGCCATATCAATGCACCGGTAAGCATCTTCACCAGTTTCGGTGCCAATAAAAACCTTGCTGTGCTCGGCTCTGGCAATAATTTCCACGCTCATCCCACTGCCCTGGCTACCATCTATAATAACTTCAATCTGATTGATGCTGTTATAGTACTTGGGAAGCTTGGAAGCCTTATCCTCCGCATGCTTTTTGATAGATTCTGTTATTTCGATATGTTTACCGCTGATTGTAATAAGCAATATAATTCTCCTTAAATATTTTTCTTAGGTTTCTATAAAACCTGCTCTTATTGTTCCTCTTCCGAACTGTTCCTCGGCAAAGCCGCCGCCACATGCTCGCTACCAGGCGTTATAACACCGCCGCTGACGATAAATCTCAACGCTTCTTCTATTGTCATATCCAAATCTATAGTCTGCTTTTTCTGAATCGTTATCACAAATCCCGTAAACGGGGTCGGCGAAGTAGGTATAAGGACGGTGAGAAATTCTCTTTTGATGCTGTTTACAACTTTCTCAAGCCCGGAACCGGTAACAAAACCGACCGACCATATACCTTTTCGCGGATATTCTACCGCAACAACCCTTGAAAACAGCTTTTTTTGCTCCTCATTCGTAAGCAAAAAATCGGTCACCTGCTTAACATAGGGAAATACATTCCTGAGGAAGGGCGTGTTCATTATAAACTTTTCAATCGTTCGCCAAAAGCTCTTCCCGACGTAGCTTGCCAGCAGCGCGCCGAGTACGCAGACTCCGATGACAGCGAGAATAAAGCCCGTGATTGAACCGGGGCCATCGATCCATGTCTTTGCAAGCGTCTTTTTGAGCTGTTCGACGCGGGCGTTACGCCATATTTCGGGTCTTTGCAGATGAATCTGCAATTCACCTTCGTTATCGCTCAATTCAGGCTTCATCACTAAAAGATATGCAGTGACCTCCTTTTCGGAGATCTCGACCTGTTCGTTGGCAACCAGGGCGATAATGTGGACCAGGCCTCGATTAATATGGACGCTGATTTTTTCCTGGATGAACGTATAGCCCCAGACGAATAACCATATCGTCAGAATGCTCGGCAATAATACCGCCAATCCATGCAGAAAATAGCCTTTGAAGCGTCTTGTAACGCTCATATTCTCAACCAACGCCTTTTCAGGCACTAACCTACGAATCTTCCTTCAACTTTTCGCCGCTCATAAAACCACACCCGGAGCGCCATAGATTACTCCGCCGGCTTGCCGGAGTCAATAAAAAAGTCTTTCGGCAAATGCGCGCCTATCAAATGTATGATCGCTCCCGGCAAAGATGCTATAAGGAAAATGAGCCTCTGGCATAATGCCAAAGCCAGCGCATTTTTGCCGGACATTGTGCCGACCCGCATAAACATCATTTTCAGCCATCCTTCCATGATTCCCAATCCCCCCACGCTTATCGGCACAGCACCCAGCAGCCACGAAACAGGGAAGAAAATAAAGTAATATTTTGCCGGCACATCTATGCCGATTTCTGAAGCCACCAGCCACATCGCCACTACGGTCAGGCTCTGACAGCAAAAAGTAAGCAGCAACGCACCGACAATCGCCGGCCACTTATGACAATATATACGAATCGAGTCTTTCACCTTGCTCAGTATCGACGTTCCATGCCGGCGGATTATATTAAAACCGCGCCTCAGCAAATTTCGTCCCCTGGAATTCGATACCAGAAGGACGATAACGACCGCAATAGCTGCTCCAAGCCAGATAAAAACTGATTTATATTCGGCCAGACGCCGGAAGAAATTAAGCTCAAATGAAAAGTTAAATCCCCCTTCCCGGCTTTCTTCGGGAATAAACCAATAGCAGCCGAAAGCCATAATCAGCATACCAATTAGTCCAATAACTCTATCGACGAACACCGATAGTGCCGCTTCCAGCTTTTTGTCCGTATGCTTGGTAACGTACCACGCCCGGGGAAGATCGCCTCCAGTAGCACCGGGTAGACAGTTATTATAAAACAGGCCAAGAAAATGCAACCTGACGGCCGGCCAGAAACCGATCCTGATAGACTGGACCTTCAATAAGAGCGACCACCTGGCAACAAAAATCAACTGCGCGATAACGTAGAAACCAACCGCCCCGGCGAAAATCCACAAATTCAATCCCAGCAGAACTTCAAATACCTCGGTGAAATTTTCCCCTCTGAATGCCAGATATAACGCCGCGGCCGCTACGATAAATCGTAGAAGATATGAAATGTATTTACGATTGTGTCGCGGGCTTCCAGCCCGCGCCCGAGGGCGGGACGCCCTCGACACGCCGTATTCACTTTTCCTGACTCTTGCTTTTGGCATTAAAGTCGTTCGCCTTGAAAAATCCGTTTCCACAGATAATAACCGCTAAAGCCCGCGCTGGCAACACCGAAAGGCGTCCCATAGGGAGATACAAAGAATGACAGTTTACCCCGTGAGATAGGCAATGACGTTATCTCACAGGGTTTAATCCGGATTTTCGAGAAAAAATACATGACCAGTCAGTCGGATGCTGGTGGCATTCTCGGTGACACTGGGCATGTTGGTGGCGAATTGTTTGACTCTCTCCCTGCGGTGTAGAGTTGCAGACGCGGTATGTGTGTTTACCCATACAACGGTTTTCAAGACCCTTTTTACTGTCTTTCATTAACTCGACGGTTTAATGCGTTTACAACGCTTCTAACGAGCCTGAAAACAGCAAAGTTACGCACCGGCCTCGTTGCTCTGACTCTTGCTATAGTAAGTTTAGCTTGACAAATTGCGGAGATTGCTGTATCGTTGGATGAAACAGCAGTTGAGAGCCACACCACGATTGAAGGACGAGAAGTTCGGGATGTTATACGGAAACCATATAATATCTCTAACAAGAAGGGGAATTGCCCTAAGTCGCGTCCAAGGAATTATTTATGGATTTCCTGCGAAGGAGTGTTATACGGACACTCAGAGAGGTCTGGCGTCTTATACGGAAACCATATATACACTGTTGGGTCACATGAAAGGACAAGAAAAGTGAAACGGAAAGCGATGTTACTCATCCTGGCATTGTGCTGTTGCAGTTGCGAAGCCGCGCCTCCATCCGATTTGCCCACCCTTATAGAGCAGAGCCAACGTTCGGTCGTTCGCCTTGTGGTGGTAGGGATTGACGCAACCAAGAAACCCGTAACTCGCGTTGTAGGCTCCGGCTTTGTGGTCGCACCAGGCAAGATCGCGACCTCAGCCCATATCCTCACAAAACTGCCGAAGGGCATTCTGCTCTTTCTGGTGCCTGCATCTCAGGAGCAATTCGACGTCAAGCAAAACGTCGCGGAAGTGAACACCATCAACACACAGCACGATCTTGCCCTGCTCGAGTGCCCGGCTCTCATACAGCTCCCCTCGCTCACACTCGGAGAAACGAAAGATGTCAGACTTGGCGAACAGGCATTGATCCTCGGATTCCCCCTTTCCGACCCAACACTCACCGCGACCAGAGGTATGGTTGCCGCAAAAAGCAAGAAGAGACTTATCGAGAACGATCCGACTGTCACAGAAATGCTCAAACTCGATGCATCCATAAACGTGGGAAACAGTGGGGGGCCCATCATCCACATCCCCAGTGGCAAGGTCATTGGTATCGTGTCGGCAAAGGAGGGATCACTCTCAAAGCGTCTCCAAGCATTTCGCAAAAAGAAATCAAAGGCCGCAATGTCTATTGGCGGAGATGATCCAATCAAGCTCATCAAAGAAACCCTGAACGACATGGAACGCAACCTTCAACTGGGACTCGGGTACGGAGTGAACGTCGAGTATCTGAAGACCATGCTGAATCGTTCAGGAAGGACTACGGGGAAGTAGAAAAGGTGACCCAACAACAGCTTCAACACGGCCTGGTTTCTCCGCTAGCGCTCCGAAGCCAACCGGTTAAGCTGGGCGTTATGCCTGAAAGGAAGAGTCATGGGTAAAGTCAAACACCTTCGTTTTTCAAGGGGCTTTACAATTGGAGAGTTGGTTGACATTGGAAGGCGTTTAACCAAAGAGAAACTCGAAGAAATGAGGCTTCTTCGTGATGTTGAAAAAGCCGAAAAAGAAAATGTATGGCGTTTAAAAGCAGCAATAGAGCTCCTTAAGCCTTTAACTCATATCCCTCAAGAAGTCTTACTATCTGAGTTAGAAAGAGCAGAAGCACAACTTGTTAATCCGACTCGTGGGCAAGCGACAGAAGTAGGTGACCCAGCAAGGCCCGGAAAAAGAAGGCTTCCGAAATCCGGCATTGTTCTAGTTCACTACCATCGTGGTAATGTCCTTGACGCCTTTCGATTTCTGGTGGTAGAGCAGCGATGTAAGTTGTTGTGGCTGGGTGAACCGGGTGGCCCCATCTATAGAAATCCATCAGTTGCTGCGAGCGCAGCAACGGGAAGTAAAGTCAATGGTTGGGAATATTTTGACATCCAATAACAGCGGAAACAAGGCATAACAAGCGCATGCACTCGGACCGGAAAAAGCGTCGTTCGTTCCTCGCTCTGCTTTTTGCGTCCGGTGATGCGTAGCGTTATGTGAAATAAATCATAGACTGACAAAGTAATGGGACTTACTAATTACGCACTAGAAAAAATGGGATTCGAAAAAATCCCCGAAGGTAATCCAATTGTGGCGAGGTTCCACTCATTGAATCTCTACGAAATTAGGGGCATAACAGCAACTTGCGAATCTGTATTGAAACCTGAGATTCTTAGGCGAGCAACACCTGAAATCGCCGCTTCAATTGGGTGCAGTCTCAATGCTGTTTGTCAGGTGTTAACGAGAGATGATTTTGCTGACAATGAGGAGGAGTGGCTCAAAGAAAAGAAAACCACACCGCCTTACATGATGGTGTTAACAAGCTTGCCAAATTCTACAATTTGCAAAACTGGGTATTGGAAAAATGTGTCAGGCAACATTATCACCCACGATTGTTTCACCTCTTCTAAAGAAGAGCTTGTACAATTAGAAAAAGAAAAAACAACCTCATTTGTAACCGCGCTTTCTGCGGGTCTTTCAACACCAGAACATCTAGTATCATTCATCCCAATCTTTCGAATAGTATATGGTGTTACACCAGACAACTTAACAATCCATGATATTCTATTTACGTTTAGTGCAGAGAGTTGCGTATCCAAGGCGTTTTCTATTGATGAGGTGGTATCCGGTGTCGAGGCAGCTCTTACTGCGAGCGAGAAAATTCATTCTAAAGTTGGTTATTTTTTCGATCTTGCGGTACGTGAAAGTGATTCCCTCAAGAAGTTTCTTTATTATTTTTTAGTTATTGAAGTTCACACGCATCAAGTCTTTAGAAGGCTTGACTATCCATCGTCATTTTCTGCTTTAAACAATGTACCAGAGCGTATTGAGTCAGAAGCAAAGAACTTATTACTTACCTACCAGAAAGACGCCAAGAATTTAACCCATAGGTTCGTTTGGTGCTCTTTGCTTGTGTGGGAAGATATAACAGACGAAGATGTCACCCAATTTAAACATATGAAAAAATTGCGTGATCGAATTTACCATGGTGAAGAGGTTGATATGAAATCACTGCCTCTTAATCAGGCCCAGAAGCTGGCTCTTAAAATACTGAAAGGCGAATTTTGCCGATGAACCAACACATAACAAATCGCTCCAGCCGACCAAAAACCGCGATGCGGTTTTCGTCGGCTGATCTGAGTCGTTAGGCATCTATAAGGAGGTAACTGAATGGTTCAATATTTTAATGATGTAACGAATAATGCTGATGAAGGAAGAAAATCATCGGTTCGTGCGCTTCAAGCATGGCAAATTCTCATTGGGAAAGCCTACAATCGCCAAATAGTTCGTTATCGTGAATTAGCTAGAATAATGGATTATCCGGATGAACGGCCTCTCTCTACTATCCTAGGTTGCATAATGTATTTTTGTGACCAGAATGATCTCCCTCCGTTGACTATTTTGGTTGTTAATCAAGATGGTGTTCCCGGCGGTGGTTTTACAGCGGAAACGTTGGCAAATTACCATCGTAGGCGCGAAGAGGTCCATAATCATAAGTGGTACAAAATCATTCCACCAACAATTAATGAGTTTCAAACTGCATTCGATAATCGATAATCGGTAATGGTTCAATGCCTAACAAGCGCGGTCGAGAGGGACAGGCTTCCGCGGTGTTCGTTTGTGCTGAATAGCACAAGCCTCACAACGCTACAGCCTGCCCCTCACCGCGAACGTTAGGCTCATAGAAGGGACCGAAACAATGGAAACGGATCCGATGGCGAAATCCCTGGCCAGGTTCAGAGCTGTCTACGGCTCCCACTTCTTAGTCTTATTGGAAAAACTCTTTGTTGTTTCACTGTCCACGTAACCGCTACGCGAAATCTACTCGACAGGAGAGGGATTGTCAAAAAAAATCACGTTCTGCTGCAAAACTACGCCACACCCAGAAAAAACAACCTATACATAACTGGTTTGTTGAATTGTCCGAAATCAGGCAAAAATGCAAGAATTGTTATGGTTGAGGGGATCGTTGCTGGTCAGACATTTGACTTAATTTCCCTTGAAAATTTGAGTTATGTAGTTTACGGCATTAATTAACCACAGCTCGCAATACGCACGACGCAGTACGCAATACGAATAAAGGACGCCGTCTCACGGAGATTTTTCTGAAATTCTTCCGACTTTTAGTGTGATTTTTCGTATAATACTTAACGAATTCGTATTTCGTATGTGGTATGTCTTGAATTGAGAATTTAGAATGTAGAATTGAGAAATATAGAAGAAAAAGGCAAAAATGAGAGTAAATCCGGAGTTTATTCGTGTTAATTCGTAGCTAATTTGAAAAAACAAACCCAATTTGCGAAAGGGCATAATGAGCGTAAGTATCTATATGAAAGGGAAATATGGAGATTTTAGCGGCTTGGGACTGCGAAAAAACAAAGCCAATTCAAAGCCAAACAAACCCAATCTTATTTAGCCCCCAGATTAATCTGGTTATCTGGGGGTTGAAAGCCCGAGTTGAAAAAACAAAGCCAATTTATAAAGGATCAAAATAACGCTAAGTCATTGCAAGCAATGGTTTATGGAGATTTTAATGGTCGGAAGCTGTGAAAAAACAAAGCCAATCAAAGCCAATTTCAATATCCAGCAAACGCACCAAAGGAGCAGCAAGAAACAAGAGTCTCAGGACTTTTCGGGATTTGGATAGCCGGGAAGCTTGAATTTTTCAATGATTTGAAATACTGATATTGACGAATGCCGATTGCCGATTTACGATTGCAACCGAAAATCGAAATTCATAAATCAAAAATTTTAAGGAATCGGTCAGTTGAGTACAAAACAGAACCTCGAAGAAATCTTGGAATTTACCCCGCAATTCGATGAAAACGGCCTTATACCCGCCATTGCACAGGACGCCCGGACTCACCAGGTGCTCATGGTCGCTTATATGAATCGTCAGTCGCTCGATGTTACAATACAATCAGGATACGCCACATATTTCAGCAGATCACGCCAAAAATTGTGGAAAAAAGGCGAAGAAAGCGGCCACCGGCAGAAAGTGGAACAGATACTTGTCGACTGCGACCAGGACTGCCTGATTCTCAAGGTATCCGTCGATGCCGGCCAGTGCCACGTGGGCTATCAATCCTGTTTTTACCGGGCATTGAAGCAAAAATTCGATAAAGAGTTGGAGTTTATTGAAGAGAAGGTCTACGACCCGAAAGAGGCCTACAAAAAATAGTGCCAAAAAGCACATCCGACGCAGCAGATTTGCGTCCTACGCAGAGAAAAAGCAGGTTTCGGCGTTTGCTCTCAAAGTGAGCAAAAAAAACGCCATACCGCAATTTTTTCTTTTTTTTGCTGTAATAATGTGTTACTATTCTGCCGATACTGGCACTGTATCTATTAGTGAGGAGTGGCAAGGACGCGTTTTTTCTCTCATTGTGTATTTGTTGCTCCTTAATAATATATGGAATGTCCGGAAGGAACGTTTCAAAATTAAAAACCAGTTATTGTTTTAGGAGGCTTAAATTATGAAATGGTTTAGATCGAATTTAGTATTGGTTTGCGGGTTGGTATTACTATTCGGTGCCGCAAACGTCACATTTGGAGCTGTTCCACTCAACGACTTCTGTAACAAAGCAAAGGCGGTCGGCAATGTAACAGACCTTGCATTCGACACCACTAATGCAACACATGATGGCCCGGGACACTATATTAACAGCCCAAACGTATGGTACTGCTATACTGCCACATGCAACGGTTGTGCTACTGTTAGCCTGACCGGCAGTAATTTCGACACCAAGCTCGCAGTCTATGACGGATGTGATTGCTATCCAAGCCTTAGCGACCTGATTAAAAGCAACGACGACTTCAATGGCCAGCAATCACAAGCCACTTTCGCTGTAAAGGCCGGCAGCCAGTATCTGATCGAGGTTGGGGGATTCAACCCCTCCGTCAAGGGTCAGGGCATGATTAGTATCAGTTGTGATAATCAGTCCAGCCAGCCAACTAATGACGATTGCAGTAAAGCCGACCAGGTCGGCAACGTAACAGATCTGCCGTTCGATACTACATGCGCGACGTTCGACGGCCCGGGGCACTTTTTTACCAGCCCAAATCTCTGGTATCTTTATACGGCAGGCGGCACTGGTGAAGTAATTGTCAGCCTCCTTGGCAGCGAGTTTGACACCGCACTGGTCGTCTATGACACCGGTGATTGTTACCCGGAATCGGGTGATATCATCGAACGAAATGACGACTTCGGCGGTTTTCTTCAATCTCAGATCACCTTCCAGGCGACAGCCGGCCACGACTATCTTTTCGAGGTTATGGGCTACAATTCCGACGAAGTTGGTGAGGGAGTGCTGACTATCAGTTCCGAGAGCACACCGCCTCCTTCAGGGTCCAATGACGATAGGAGTCACCCAAAACCGATCGGCGATGTAACGGATCTGCCGTTCGACACGACGAGTGCAACCCAGGACGGCCCGCACTACTGCATGTACAGTCCAAATATCTGGTTCTGCTATACAGCTTCATGCACGGGCGAGGTAATTGTCAGCCTGGCCGGCAGCAGCTACGATACGAAGCTCGCCGTCTGGAAAGGGTGCGAACCTGACTTGGATTATGAGGATATGATCCAGTGCAATGATGACATCGGCGGTACTCGTCAGTCACAGGTCGTTTTTGAAGCAATTGCAGGCAATCAGTACATGATCGAGGTCGGAGGTTATGACCTCGAAACCGGTCTGGGCTTGCTGAGCATTAGTTGTGAGGGAGTTACACCCCCTCCGCCGTCCAAGGACGACTGCGAGAACGCAAAGGCAATTGGCGATGTAAAGGACTTGCCGTTCGACACGACTGATGCGACATTCGACGGCTCGGGCCTTTGTTTGACCAGTCCGAATATCTGGTACTGTTATATCGCCACGTGCACCGGCAACGTTACCGTTAGCCTGGCAGGCAGCAGCTTCGATACGATGCTCGCCGTTTATGACGGATGCGAATGCTACCCAACGTCAGGTGACCTGATCGAATGCAACGATGATAGCAGCTCCGGCTATCAGTCGGAAATCACCTTTGCTGCGGTCGAAGGAAACCAGTATCTTATCGAGGTTGGAGGCTACGGCTCTGAGAACGGTGAAGGTTTCATCACTATTAGCTGCTCGGGAATTGTACTTCCTGGAAAAACAGACCTTGGTGACGCCCCCGACAGCACAAATAACAACAATAGACCTATGAACGCATATCCCTCCGGCCACACCGGGCTTCCATACTCAATCCAAGCCCATTTCCCGACCGTTTATAATGACGGTAGCGGGACAGGACCTTACGGGCCGGTCCATTTGAACGACGAGGTGGTGGCATATCTTGGTACATCAATCACCAGGGAAACAGAAGCCGACACCGGTCCCGATGAGGACCCCAGTAACAATATCATAACAAGTCCGGGTACTACTGCGAACCGCGATAACGGTGATGATGCCATTGACCTTAAGAACACGCTGAGTTTGCCAAATTGTTGCTGGACTACACTTGATTATAAGGTCACTGTTGTCGATCCGAACGTCGACCTCTGGGTCAATATCTGGATCGACTGGAACCGTGACGGTGACTGGGACGATGTTGTCGATTGTCCAGAAGGTCCCGCACCGGAGTGGGCTGTCCAGAACCAGTTCCTGTACAATCTGCCCATAGGTCAAAATAACATCACCTCACCGGCCTTCCTGCCATGGCATCCCGATGATATAGAACATATCTGGATGAGAATCACTCTTTCAGAGCAGCCATGGAAGACCGGCAGTAATCCTGGTGCAGTAGGCAATGCCGGCTCCGGACCCCAGGAAAAATACCTGATTGGTGAAACGGAAGACTACTATATCATTCCGGATACTGCCTGCTCGATATGCAAAGATCACAACGGCGACGGTGTAATCAACTTGGATGACCTGGTATACTATTCAGATATGTGGCTGGTTCAATGTCCGTAGTATCAAGTAGCCTTTGTTGAATAGACAATTCGGGCTGTGGGCACCTTGCTGTTCACAGCCCTTTTTATTTCAACCGCCCTGCCCGGACGCTTGCCCTGCGGGTTGTTTTAAGTTCGGTCATGGGCAATGTCACGAGTTGAAACTTGCCGGATTTTATGACAACAGTTTACTCAGTTCTTTAGCGAAGTACGTGATGACAATATCCGCCCCGGCACGCTTGATAGCGGTCAGCACTTCCATCATTATCGCTTCCCTGTCGACAAGGTCCTGGGCGCCGGCAACGTTGACCATCATATATTCGCCGCTGACGTTGTAGGCGGCAATCGGGCAATCGAAACGCTGCCTGGCTCTACAGATGATATCGAGATAAGCAAGGGCCGGCTTGACCATAACGATATCGGCGCCTTCCTCGATATCGAGAGCAATCTCAGCCATCGCCTCGTCGGCATTCGGAGGATCCATCTGGTACGTCTTGCGGTCGCCGAAAGCAGGTGCCGACTCGGCGGCGTCCCTGAACGGACCGTAAAATGCAGAAGCGTATTTCGCCGCGTACGACATAATAGCAACATTCTCAAAGCCGTTCTCTTCCAGCGCCTCGCGAATGTATCTTACCCGGCCATCCATCATATCCGAAGGGGCGACAATATCGGCGCCGGCCTGTGCGTGCGACAGGGCCGTTTTTGCCAGAAGTTCGCAGGTCGGATCGTTATCGACCTTGCCGTCCTTGATTACGCCGCAGTGGCCGTGACTGGTAAACTCGCAAAGGCAAACATCCGTAACGACCAGAAGCTCCGGCGCCGCCTTCTTGATTTGGCGAATCGCCCGCTGGACAACGCCCTGCTCGGCCCAGGCTTCCGAACCGATTTCATCTTTCATGCCCGGCAGGCCAAAAAGTAGCACGGCAGGTATCCCCAACGACGCCACCTCGGCAACCTCGGCGGCAATCGTGTCCGGCGAAAAATGATAGCAGTCTGTCATCGACTTGATCGGCTCCTTAATGCCCTCGCCCTCGCGGACAAACAGCGGATAAACAAGGTCATCCACGCTCACACTCGTCTGGCGCACCAGCCTTCGCATCGCGGGACTGCTCCGCAACCTTCGCATTCTTTTCTTCGGAAAACCCATTATAGAACTCCTGTCTTGTATTCGATAATTCGGAATTCGTAGTTATTGCCATCCAAAATTCATTTTTCCGCTTCTTCTATGGCATCAAGTAATCCATCGAGGGTATGTTCTTTAGCCGTGACGTCTACCGTAACACCAAGCCCTTTCAAGCATTCGGACGTCACCGGCCCGATCGAAGCGACTTTGACCCTACCTGAATTTACCGCCTCGCCGCCGATTTGTTCGAAAAATCCATCGACCGAAGACGGGCTCGCAAACGTCAGCCAGTCGATTGTCCCCTCGCCGATTCGGTCGGCCAGCCAGGCGGATTCGCTCTTTGCCGCTATAGCGGTATAAACCGAGATGTTGTCAACTTGAGCCCCGGCTCCGGCTAATATCTCAACCAGCTCGTTCGAAGCAAGCTGCGAACGTAGCAGCAATATCTTTTTGCTCTGCAAATTCGTTAAGCCGATCAACTGTTTGCCAAGCTCCCGGCTCGTAAAAATACCCGGCACAAAATCCGCTTTTATACCAAACTCGCTCAACCTCTCTGCTGTTCTACCGCCTATGGCAGCAACCTTCGCAGAACCGAAAACGCGAGCGTCTTTGCCCAGCTTTTCCAGTGCATCGAAAAACGTAGTCACGCCGTTGCCGCTGGTGAAGACAGCCCAATCGTATTGTGATATCTTTGCGAGCATTCGCAGAAAATCATTTGAATCCGTTAACGGCTTGATTCGTATGGTCTCGAACTCCAGCGGATTACCGCCCCGCCGGACGATCTTCGCCACAAAGTCGGCGTTACCGGCAGCATCCCGCGTCATGACGATGCTCCTGCCGAACAACGGCCTTTTCGTGAACCAGTCGAACCTTGTGTCACTGGCTGCTGCGGCGCCGATGACTACAATCGCCGGCGGTTTGATCTTCTGCTGTTCACAAACCTCGTTGATTCGTTCAAGCGGCGCCCTGACCACCCGCTGCGTCGGGAAAGTGGCGTCGGCGATAACCACCGCGGGCGTGTCCGCCAGCTTGCCGTTGTCGATAAGCGATCGGGCGGTTGAATCGAGCGTGCCCACCCCCATGTAAAAAACGATAGTACCGGGGAATTTAGCCAACACTTCCCAGTCGATATTAGTGTCCTGCTTGCCCGGCGCTTCCCGGCCGGTCACAAAAGTAACCTGTGAGCTGTACTCTCTGTCAGTCAGCATAATGCCGGTATAGGAAGAGACCGCGATGGCGGCTGTCACGCCCGGCACGATTTCAAAATCGACGCCCGCCTCGATCAGAACGGCGAGTTCTTCCGCCACCCTGCCGAAGATGCACGGATCGCCGCCCTTCAATCGCACGACCGTCTTACCAGCCAAGGCTTTCTCTGCAAGCACCTTATTAATTTCATCCTGCGTGCACGAGCCTTCGCCGATCCGCTTGGGCACGTGGATAATCTCAGCGTCTTTGCGAACAAATTGCAGCAGCGCCGGATTCGCCAGCTTATCGTAAATCACACAATCGGCCGCCTTGAGCACCTCGGCCCCGCGAACGGTAATCAAATCCGCCCGACCCGGCCCGGCGCCAACCAGATATACAAAACCTTTTTTCATAACTCCATACAGCTTTAGTGAATAACTTTCAGCATGGTTCGCAATCATCCCCAAAGCCTGCGGCTTTGAGGCCGACACCCGTTTTCCATCAATTCTATCGGGTGGCAGCCTCATCCCGATTGTCGCTATCGGGATGGGGATGGCTGTTCCTTGACTAAACAAATACTTCGCAAGGATAATAAAGTAGGGTGGGGCTTGCCCCACCGTTTCTCTGTCATCCTAAGCATAGCCTAAGTATCCGGCCGTTGGCTAAAACAAGTTCCATTGGAGCGATTTCGAGATTCTTCGTTTCACTCAGAATAACATTTTTATTACAATCGATATAACATACCATAACTACACACAAAATGCCATGATTTTCCTCCAGCCGCCGTCTTAGCAAGAATGTTTGACTCTGCGAAGTCTTTAGTATAAAAATAACCGAGAAATCCAAACTCTTAAGAACGAACAAGAAAGGATGGCAGCTATGTACAAAGTCAATTTACTCTTAGTTATTACCGCACTGGTAATTTTGGCGGGCGGGATTGTTTACGCCGAAGACTGGAAGATGGGTGAGAAGTGGACTTACAAACATGAAGGTCCGCGTCCTTTCGCCGATTCTTCGGCCAAGATTCAGGGTGACCGGACGGTCGAAATAATCGCGATAAAAGGAGAAGGAGCAGACAAGCGGTTCCTGCTGAAAACTCTCTGGGGTACCGAAGACGCCAATCCGTCCACTACGTACATCGACACGAAGAAGATGATCCATAAGATTGACATTGAGTACCTGGGATCTCTCGGTTTCACTCCTCCGGTTCCCGCCATCTGGCTTTTGAAACCGGGAGAACAGAGGACTCTCAAGACTCAGATGGATGTCGCCGGGTTCTCGCTGAACATTGAGTACCTCGCCAAGCGTTTGAAGGATGAAACCATCACCATACCGCCGGGTAACTTCAAGAATTGCCAGCACGTTCAAGTCATAACCTCGACTCAAGACGCAACGGGCCAACCTGTCAAGCACAAGCAGGATTACTGGTATCACCCTAAGATCGGCAATCTCGTCAAGGATGTCGTTGTCACGAACTATCAGGGCGACAACAGCTATACCAGTACGAGTGTCTTAAAAACACACACAAAGAAAGATTAGACCACATTTCCTAACATCAGAGAATACCGAGAGTCCTGATTTATGAAAAGAACAAAAGCCATTCGACTTTATGTTGTAAAGAGTATTTCTTTACTTCTTTTATTAGCGATAATATTCACGCTTCCGTCCTGCCGGGCGAGCAGTGTGCAGTCATCTAAATCTAACATAGTTGCCCTGCGACAGGGCTTTTCGCAGCCGCCGCGTCATGCCGGGGTGCGATGCTGGTGGTGGTGGCTTAACAGTAATGTAACAAAGGAAGCAATCACCCGCGACTTGGAAGAAATGAAGGCCAAGGGTTTCAGCGGAGCGATGATTTTCGACGCCGGCGGCGCTAATCAGCGGGGCAATGCACAGGTGCCGGACGGCCCGAGATTCGCAAGTCCTCGGTGGCGGCAATTGTATAAACACGCTCTTAACGAGGGCAAACGACTGGGCCTGGAATTGGGGCTTTCGATCCAGAGCGGCTGGAACCTTGGCGGGCCGAATGTCACGCCGGACTTCGCGGCCAAGCAGTTAACATGGTCCGAAATCCGGATCGAGGGGCCTGCACAATACGAGCAAAAATTGCCTTTGCCGAAAAACCGCTCTGATTATTATAAGGATATACGCGTATTAGCGTATCCGACCGGTCCCGAAACCAAACGAGCTCCTATCGAAAATTTGGAATTAAAGGCGGGTTATAAGGAACTCGGTGGCTCGGCTCCGGATTGCCGATTCCTGCTGAACGACCATCCTTCTTCGCCGTCAGAGCAGGATGTGCTGCTCGGCGATATTCGCGATATTTCCGGAAAGATGGCTCCGGATGGAACGCTCAAATGGACGGTACCCGAAGGCAACTGGACAGTGCTGCGATTCGGGTATACGATAACTAATGCCGACGTTTCGACTTACAGCGTCGACTGGCATGGGCACGTACTCGATTACCTCAGCCGGAACGCCTTCGACCGTTATTGGAAGGAAGTTGTCGAGCCGCTTCTGCAAGAAGCCGGGCCGCTGGCCGGCACGACGTTGAAGCAGCTTGAAACCGACAGTTGGGAATGCGGCGGAATGAACTGGAGCCCGGAATTTGCCGCCGATTTCGTGAAATACAGGCTTTACGATCCGATTCCTTACCTGCCGGTCTTCGCGGGCAAGATTGTCGAAAACCGCAATGTCAGCAACGCCTTCCTGGCGGATTTCCGCAAAACGCTCGGAAATTGTGTCGCCGACAATCACTATAAAGTCTTCGCCGAATACGGCCACAAATATAATATGCAAATCCAGCCGGAGTCCGGCGGCCCTCACGCCGGCCCCCTCGATGCCATCAAGAATCTCGGCAACAGCGATATTGTCATGGGCGAATTCTGGGCCCCTTCCCCCCACCGCCCCAGGCCGGTCAATCGCTTTTTTATAAAGCAGTCTTCATCCGTCGCACACATATACGGCAAAAAGTATGTCGGGGCCGAAGCTTTTACGACAATCGGGCCCCACTGGAACGATGTGCTCTGGAAATCACAGAAGCCCAGTATGGATCATGAATTCTGCTCCGGTCTGAATATGATTTTCTTTCATACATTCACGTGCTCTCCAAAGGAAATGGGAATCCCGGGCCAGGAGTATTTTGCAGGTACGCACGTCAATCCGCAGGTCACATGGTGGGAATATTCCGATGCTTTCATAGACTACATAAACCGCTGCCATTTTCTTGTGCAGCAGGGCAAATTTGTTGCCGATGTTTTGTATTATTACGGCGATCACGTACCCAACCTGGCCCAGCTCAAAGAAGCCGATCCGGCAAAAGTCCTGCCCGGCTACGATTATGATGTTACTAACGAAGATATCCTGCTGCAGCTCAAAGTACAGGCCGGCAGGATTCTTGTGCCGGGCGGCGTTCGATATCGTTTGCTTGTCCTGCCCGACCATAAAGTGCTTTCACTGGCCGCACTTCAAAAAGTCGATCAACTGCTCGGCCAGGGAGCAAGCGTGCTGGGCCCAAAACCTCAGCGGCTTGTCAGTCTCGTCGGTGGAGCCGAGAGCCGGAAACGATTTAAGGAGCTGGCCAATCAGCTTTGGGGCGATGCTTCTGCAGCCGCCGGCCAAAAACAAATCGGCAAAGGCCGTTTGATCTGGGGCAAAACCGCCCGCCAGGTGCTTGTCGAGGACGGCGTCAATCCCGATTGCGAATTCGAAGCTGCAACAGACAGCGTGTTCGACTATATCCATTACCGGATTGACGAGATGGATATTTATTTCGTTTGTAATCAGACTGAGCAGACCGAAGATGTCCTGTGCCGATTTCGGGTTGCGGGCAAAACGCCGGAACTCTGGGATCCGGTGACAGGGCAGACCCGGCGACAAGTTGCTTTTAGCGATTCGAATGGGCAAACCGGGATACCGCTGCGGTTTGGTCCTTACGGCTCCTTGTTCATCATATTCAAAAACGAAGAGCTAAAACCATCTGCAACTAAAAACATTGCCAATTACACCGATTACGTGTCGGTCATGGTAATCTCCGGCCCCTGGCAGGTTCGATTCGATCCGAAGTGGGGCGGGCCGGAAAAGGTGACATTTGACAAGCTGATAAGCTGGATGCAGCATTCCGTGCCGGGCATAAAATTCTACTCGGGCAAAGCGACTTACCGCACGACTTTTACTTTCGAGGAAAAAGTTGACCGCCGGAAAGAATACTGGCTCGACCTGGGCAAGGTCGAGGATGTCGGCATTGCCCGGGTGAGACTGAATGGACAGGATTTGGGAATACTCTGGACCAAGCCCTTTAAAGCGGACATTTCAGATGTATTAAAGCCGGGCGAGAATCTATTGGAAGTGAATGTGGTCAATTCCTGGCGAAACCGCCTTGTCGGGGATCGTGACCTACCGCAAAGCCGGCGATATACGAAAACAAATATCACAATCCGTCCCGAATGGAAATTACTGGAGTCGGGTCTGCTCGGACCCGTTACGATAGAAAAAAGTCGAACGGCCCCGTAATAAATAATGTCATTCCGGCCTTGAGCCGGAATCCAGAAGCACGAAAATGGATTCCCGCTTTCGCGGGAATGACAAAATGTGACAATTACTTTTCAAGGGATTCGAGGATTTCTTTGCCGCCGGCTTTTAAGAGTTCATTAGCGATTTTTTCGGCGATTTCTTCGGCATCTTCCACCGAGCCGGCAAGTTCTCGGCCGATGAAGTTTGTGCCATCCACCTCGGAGATAAAGGCTCGGATGTGGATGTCACCACCCGCTATTTCAGCATAAGCCCCTACCGGGGCGTGACAGCCGCACTGCATTGTGGTCAGGATTTTTCGCTCGGCAGCGGTTGTTGTTCTGGCGTTTTCGTCGTCGAGGGCAGCAATGATTTCGTTCGTCTTGTCATCGTCGGCCCTGGTCTGAATACCCAGCGCGCCCTGTGCCGGGGCGGGAATAAATACCGCCGGGTCGAAAACGAAGGAGATTTTGTCCGCCAGGCCGAGCCGCTGAAGGCCGGCCCGCGCCAGCAGGATCGCATCGAATTGGTCCGTATCAAGTTTTCGCAATCTCGTGTGCACGTTGCCCCGAATGGGCGTCGGAACAAGATCGGCCCGGAGGTGTTTGATCTGGGCGGCACGCCGCAGGCTTGAGGTGCCGATGTTCGCATCTTTTGGCAATTGATCGATAGAATCGACGGGCTCTTTTGCCACCAGGCAATCCTCGACGAAGTTTCTATCGAACACCGCCCCGATGCCCAGCCCTTCTCGCTGGGCGGTGGGCAAATCCTTGAAACTGTGGACGGCGAAGTCGGCCTCGTGAGCCGTCAGGGCATCTTCGACCTGCGAGGTGAAAAAGCCGGTCTCTTTAAGAGTCCACAGTGCGGTTCGCCTATCCTTGTCGCCTGTGGTAGTGATTTCTTTGATTCTGATTTCCAGGTCAGGATAGATTTTTTCGAGCGTGGCGATGACATACTCGGTCTGAGCGATGGCCAGCACCCCGCCGCGAGTTGCTACTGTAAGAGACTTCATGCATATCTTTCTAAAAGCACCCCAAATGAATTTGGGGGCTAAATATTGCCTATGATTATATATTCGATTGTGATGTATTTTATATACATCGACAGCAACTATCAACCGTAAATTGTGTTGAAACCGAACCATCAGGCACAGAAGGCCGTATAGAAATAATCTTGAAAAGAATGTTTTTTGGGGCATAATTGACCTCATAAAGTCAATCGAATGATATTAAGGGAACCAGATGCATAAGTATAGACGCACTATAATGTGGGTGGGTCTGCTGCTGATTATTGTATTGATTGTCCTGTCCATTTATGGTGCGTTTATCGGCGCCGAGCGGGCGGAGCAGTTCTTCAATCGGCCTCCATTGGTGGTTTACTGGACGGCGCTGGCAATGTTGCTGATCATCGGGATCGCAGCTTTTCGCCGGCTTCTTCGCGTGCCCGGATTACTGCTGATTCACGCAGGTTGTGTACTGATTCTTATCGGCGGGATGTGGGGCTCGCGTGCCGGGCACGGCCTTCAGAAAAGGCTCTTCGGAATCGATAAAATCCGCTCGGGCCGAATGGCGATCTACGAGGGCTCAAGTGACAACCACGTCACACTGAACGGCACCCGCGAGCAGAAAAAGCTGCCATTCTCCCTGAAACTGAAAGACTTCCGAATCGAATATTACCAGCCGGTATATCTGCGAATCCAAACACGCCAGGGCCGGCAGTGGAAAGTGCCCGTCGAAGTCGGCAAGGAATTTCCTTTGAGCGAGGAAGCCGGCACTATAAAAATCGTAAAAGAGTACGAGAACCTCAAGATAGGAATGGAAGAGGGCAAGAGTGTCTTCTTCGACGATCCGTCGCCCGGCTCGAATCCGGCACTCGAAGTTCAGATAACCGAACCGGGCGGCCAAACATCCACTCAATACGTCTTCGAACTTTTTCCGGGACACAGCCACGGCCAGGACAAATTCCTGCTGCGCTATCACAGAGTCATCAGCGATTATATAAGCGAGCTGCAGATCATCGAAGGCGGCAAAGTCGTCGCAGAGAAAGACATCGAAGTCAACCACCCGCTGCGATTCGGCGGCTACCATTTTTACCAGAGTTCGTACGACGACAAGGCCGGGCAGTATACCGTTCTACAGGTTGTTTCCGATACGGGACTGTACGTCGTTTATGCCGGCTACTGGATGCTCTGCCTCGGCGTTATCTGGCATATGTGGCTAAGGCATATCTTTTCAAGGTTTAAAACATAAATGGAAATTAAATACACGATTCAGGGCTTACTTATTTACATGACGATCGCCGCCTATTTACTGGCATTCGTCACAACCGTTCTTCGCCGGCCCAAAGCCGGGCATGCCTTATACCTGCTTGGTTTTGCCATTGCCGTTTGCGCATTCGGCTACCGCTGGTATCACGTCCGGCACGTGCCGCTGCAGAATCTTTTCGAAGTATTTTTATGCCTGGGCATGATTTATCCGGTCTCGCTGTTTTGCCGGCGAGTGCTTCGCGTGGGCGGTTACAGCGCCGACATGCTCATCGGAGTGATCGTGCTTTCCCCCGCGGGCTTCATATTCAACGCCGAGCCGCAGCAGCTCCCCCCCGCCCTGCAGAGCTGGCTCTTTACGCCGCACGTTGCCGTTTATATGTTATCATACATCTTTATGGCAAAGGCCACCTTCCAGGCGATTTGCCAACTGGCCGGTAAGAATCCAAAGCCAGGCGAAAAACTCCTGCCGCCCGAAGAGGCGACGTACCGCATTATCTGCGTTGGCTTTCCTCTGCTTACGCTCGGCCTCATCCTCGGCAGTTACTGGGGCAAACTCGCATGGAGCGACTACTGGGGCTGGGACCCGAAAGAACTCTGGTCGCTGGCGTCGTGGCTTGTGTTCCTCGGATATTTCCACTTCCGCTACATGTTCGGCAAAAAGCACCCGCGAATTAACAGCCTCTGGGCGATTGCCGGCACGGCCACTATCATCATCACGCTGCTATGGGTGAATCTCTCCAGAATCTTCTCCGGCCTGCACAGCTACGCAACCTAAAATCCGGCCTTTTACTCTCTGAGGAAAACGGGTATATTATTGATTTTGTTGAATCAATGAATATACCTATGGGTAAGGAGATTTATGAGAGCTTCACTTTTTACCACGATATGTTTGTTGCTGGCCTGTATGGCGGGATGCGTAACGGTCAAGCACCGGCACACAACAACTCAAAGCGTAAAGAACATAACGATTGACAATGGTATTCTATGCGTGTCTTACGATGTAAATGACGGCACGTTTTCAGCACGCCGGGGCGAGAAAGTATTTGTAAAAGATGCGCGTTTTAAGCAAAGTGTCGATGGCGGTATCCCGAAGGTCCGAACGTCAGGTATCCAGGATACGCTCGGATCCGCGCAGACCATCGAAGTCAAATTTCCATCCGGCTATATTTATACTCTCGCACTGTACAGAAATCTGCCGTTTGTCTGCATCAAATCGCAGATGCATAATCCTACCAATGAGAAGCTAATCATAAACAAGATGGTCCCCGTCAGCCTTCAGGTCGATCTTGGCAAGGCTGCCGAGGACCTTCGCATCCTCGGCTGTGACGGATTAACAACCGCCGAGATGGAAAGAACCAGCTATATGTTCATGGCTATGGCTGAGCCGGACACGCGAGCCGGCGTCGTAGCAGGCTGGCTGACGCACGATCGCGCGAGCGGCATTGTCCTATCGAAGCCCGCCGAGAATTCAGTGCGTATCGACGCCAGGAGCGAATACGGAAACCTGCTCATTGAGCCGGGCAAAAACGTCGCCGGCGAAACTTTCGCAATCGGGTACTTCGATGATGCACTGGTCGGACTCGAAGAATACGCCGGGGCAATCGCAAAAAATTACAGAATCAGACTGCCCGAAATTCCGTCCGGCTATTGCACATGGTACTCCAAACCGAACGGCGGCGCTTCCGACGAGCAGCATATAGCCGAGCTTGCCGAGTTCTGCGGGCGGGAATTGACAAAGTTCGGCTTCAATCTGCTCCAAATCGACGACAAATGGCAACTAAGCCAGCGTGATTTCACCAATTACAATCCGACCGGCCCTTACCCGAACGGAATGAAGCCGACCGCCGAGAAGATTAATCAAGAGGGTATGACGGCCGGCATCTGGTTCATTCCGACCGGCTGGGACCCGAACAGGCCTGTCTTCGAAGACCACCAGGACTGGTTTGTCCACAAAAAGGACGGCTCGATTTATACTGTTCACTGGGCGGGAAGCTGCCTGGATATGACGCACCCCGAGGCTCGCGAGTTCCTGTACAGAGTCATTGCACAAATGACCAGAGAGTGGGGCTACAAGTACATCAAGATCGACGGGCTGTGGACCGGGATGGCGACAAAGATATTGTATCCGAAGCCGGACTATCGCGACGACAATCTCGGTGACGCCGTTTTTCACGACCCTTCCAAAACGAACATCGAGGCCTACCGTGACGGCCTGAGGCTCGTTCGCAAAGCCGCCGGCAGAGACATTTACATCCTCGGCTGTAATATCGCGCAGAACATGCGAACGCTCGGCGCTTCTATCGGGCTGGTGGACGGGATGCGGGTCGGAAGCGACATTGGCGCCAGATGGAGTGGAATCATCAGCGGGGCAACCATGGGCACGCGCCTATACTTCATGCATAACCGCCTCTGGCACAACGACCCCGACTGTTTGATGCTGCGCGAGCCGCTGACTCTCGACCAGGCCCGCGCGTGGGGCTCGTGGATCGGCATAAGCGGCCAGTTGAATATCGCCAGCGAATGGCTGCCCGGCCTGCCCGACGACAGGCTCGATATTGTCAAGCGTTCCATGCCGAACCACGGCCTGAGCGGCCGGCCGATCGACTTGTTCGAATCTAACATGGCAAAAATCTGGCATCTGACAAGCGGCACAGGCCGGCAAAGAAAAGATATCGTCGGCCTGTTCAACTGGGACGAGGAGAAATCCGAGACGGTCCGCGTCGAACTGGATAAACTTAATCTGCCTGACAGCGGGAGCGGCACGTATGTCGGCTTCGATTACTGGGCCGATCAGTTCATCGGGCCGTTTTCGGGCGTGCTCGAAGCGGAATTACGTCCCTCCTGCTGCCGGATAATCAGCATCCGACCGCTCGGCGACAGACCCGTGCTTGTGAGTACATCCAGGCACGTCACCCAGGGCATCGTGGATGTCGACCAGGAGAGTTGGAACAGCAGAAAATACGAGATGCGCGGCAAATCCAAAGTCGTCGGCGAGGATCCGTACGAGCTTCGCATTTACGCACCAACCGGCAGCGGCTCATGGCAGGTCCGGTCGGTAGATGTTTCGCAGGCTGATAGCCAGGCCGGTGTCACTATCGAATCCGAGCAGGCCGGGCCGGAAATCCGCGTCACCATAAACAGCCCTAAGAATCGCTCGGTGTCATGGAAAATTGTCTTTAAATACGAACAATGACAAACTGCCGCTAAGTTAGCAAATTGTTATAAAAAACGTACCATGTGCAGAAGCATGATCAACAAAACGAGGTAATTCATATGAGCATTAAATTGGGTCTTAAGATTGCCATAGCCTGCACAATTATACTTGTATTGATTCCGGGCGGATTGCTGTTCCGGCTATGGAGAACACCTCTGGTCGTCATGGGCTCTGGAACGCCTGGCGGCGAGTTATTCGACATGAGTACCGCCGTCGGTCGGGTTTTCGCCGACGTGCAGGAATGTGGAGAGCAGCAGAAGAACCTATACCTGTGTATAGAAGCATACAGGGAAAAAAACGGCCGGCTCCCGGAAAACATGGATGAATTGATAAACGACATTCCAGAAACCATGTCATTCACCGATTGTCCTTCGGATCTAACATGGTATGAAGTACATTTCGGAAACTACGGCAGACCTGACGCCGTCTTTATCCAGGAGGCACAGAATAAGCATCCAACCGCCTTTAAGCTTTGGGCCAGGGGCATCAAGCCATGCGTACAAACCATGGGAGACGGCACTATCCATCTCTTCGAAGGCGGCAAAATCGCCACCATACAGGCACGAAAAAATAAAGACAATTAATTTTCGCTTTTTAAGGAGATCGTACAATGATGTCACAAAGAAGAATAATCGCCATATTGCTTATTGGTCTGTCACTTACTATCGGATTCGTGCAAGCGGCAACTGGCCAGACGGTGACGATAGCACAAAATGGCATGGCGAAGGCCGTAATAGTTGTTGCCGCCGATGCTGCCGAACCGGAGCGTCACGCGGCGAATGAACTGGCCGGCTTTCTCCGGCAGATTACCGGAGCGACTTTCAAGATTAAAGACCCCCCTGCCAGCGGCCAATCCCGATTGCTCGTAGGCCCCGGAGCAGCAAAATCGGCCGTGGCGGATTTCTCCACCGAAGGATTAGGCTCAGACGGTATTGTCATCCGCACTGTCGGTGACGATTTGATCCTGGCCGGCGGCAGGCCGCGAGGTACGCTCTATGCAGTTTATACCTTCCTCGAAGAGAACATCGGCTGCCGGTGGTGGTCGTCGAAAGCCAGCACCATTCCAATCAAGCCGACGCTCCGAATCGGCCGGCTCAACGTTCGCTACGTACCGCCGCTGGAATATCGCGAGACGTTCTGGTTCGACGCCTTCAATGGCGATTGGGCCGTACGGAACAAGAGCAACGGCAACAGCGAGCGGCTGGATGCAAAACGCGGCGGCAAACACATGTACCAAGGATTTGTACACACATTCTTCCCGTTAATTCAGCCGGAAAAATATTTCGCGGACCACCCCGAATGGTTCAGCGAAATCGACGGCAAACGCATTCACGAGCGGGCGCAGCTCTGCCTGACGAACGAAGAAATGCGCGCCGAGCTGGTCAAAAATCTCAAGCAACGTCTGCGCAATAATCCGACCGCTACGATTGCTTCGGTCTCACAGAACGACTGGCACGGGAACTGCCAATGCAGCAAATGTGCGGCGATAGAAAAAGAAGAAGGCAGTCCCGCGGGATTAATGCTGCGCTTCGTCAATGCCGTGGCAGAAGAAATCGAAGATGAATTTCCCAACGTAGCTATCAGCACGTTAGCCTATCAGTACACGCGCAAGCCGCCGAAGATCACCAAGCCGAGACCCAACGTTATTGTGAGACTGTGCAGCATCGAGTGCTCGTTCAGCAAGCCGCTATCCGACGAACGGAACAGAAAGTTCCGCGATGATATTGTCGGCTGGTCAAAGATTTGTAACCGGCTTTATATCTGGGATTATACAACTAATTTTCGACACTATATTATGCCGCACCCTAATCTGCTTGTGCTTGGGCCGAATATAAAATTCTTCGTTGACCATAATGTAAAAGGCCTCTTCGAACAGGGTGCGTATACATCCAACGGCGCTGAGATGGCTGAGCTGCGCGCCTGGGTGCTTGCCAAGCTTCTGTGGAATCCCAACCTGGACTGGCGCAAGCTCATTGGAGAATTCATCGATGGTTATTACGGCCCCGCCGGTCCGGCAATAAAAGATTATCTAGAAATTATACATAATGCTGTCGAGGTTAGCGGCGATCATCTCGGCTGTTTTTCGCAGCACACAGCAAAGTTTCTTTCCTTCGATACACTCAGCAAGGGATGGGAGAAATTGAAAGCCGCCGAAGCAGCCGTCCGAGACAATCCAGAGTTGCGCTTCCGCGTCCAGGTCGCCCAAATGCCGATAATGTACGTATTTATAATGAGATGGAACGAGATGCGCAAGGCTTGTAAAACCGCCGATGCCGATTGGCCGATGGCCGAATCTATCAAAGCAACATTTGAACAATTTACGGAAGTGGCCAAGAAAAAAGACGTCACCCGTTTGAACGAATGGCAGGACGGCTTCGGCAATCTGGATAAAGCTCTCGAGCGGGCTAAAAAGTAAACGTCCTATAACAACGCAATCAAATACACAACCCAAAATTCGCGCTTGTCGATTTTGCGGAATCACGGTATATTTGCATTAATGGATAGTGACACACCATTTCGAATCCGGCTCTTTTAGAAATTGCGGGATGAGGTCTTATTTTAGAAAAGGAGACACAAGAATGGCTCGATTTATTCGCATAACAAGCTGTGTATTTCTGGTTTGCGTTGCCGGGGCGGCAATTGCCGAACCGCAGTACGCCCCGGACCGGGAGGCGGACATTCTGCATATCACTATCGATGTGACGCCCGACTTCAAGAACCGGACTATCGCCGGGACGACGACGATTAAGTTTGCGCCGATTTCCAAGCCGCTGACGGAGTTCCGGCTGGACGCGGCCGACCTTGATGTTTCTTCGGTTACATCAAATGCGAAGATTGAAGGATATACCGCAACGGACAAGGCCATCACGATCACCTTCGAGCCGGCGGTTCCGGTCGGAGCCGAGGCAACCGTCACGATAATCTACGAAGCCGAGCCGAAGCAGGGACTATACTTCCGCACGCCAGAGATGGGCTATCCGGAGCAGGACACCCACCTTTTCACCCAGGGCGAATCCCACACGGCTCCGCACTGGTATCCGAATTACGACTACCCCAACGAGCGTTCGAGTTCCGAGGTAATTTGCCGGGTGCCGGAGGATATGACGGTCATATCTAACGGCAGGCTCGTCTCGGAACAGACAGATCCCGACAGCGGATTAAAGGTAGTAACCTGGCTCCAGGAAAAACCTCACGTCAACTATCTGGTCGCACTGGTGGCAGGAAAATTAAAGAAGATCGAATCAAAGTATAAAGATATTCCGATAGCTTTTTATACGCCGGTGTCGCTGATAGAGTACGCCCAAAACTCATTCAAAGACACGGCGGACATGCTGGAGTTTTACGAGCAAGAGATCGGCATGCCCTACCCGTGGGACAAGTATGACCAGGCCGTTGTCAGGGATTTCGTCGCAGGAGGGATGGAGAACACAACACTAACCATATTGACGGAAGGTACACTTCATACAAACGATACCGAGAACATCCGCTCGAGCCAGAGTCTCGTGGCCCATGAGATGGTCCATCAATGGTTCGGCGACTATGTGACGTGCAAAGACTGGAGCCATCTGTGGCTGAATGAGGGATTTGCCGTTTATTATGAGAAACTCTACGACGGCCATAAAAACGGGCACGACTCCATGCTCTACGGGCTCTATCAAACTGCGAGTTGGGTGCTTTCCGACCGTCCCGTTCACAAACCGATTGTCTATCGCTCATACAGCATGGCCGACGAGCAGTTCGACTACCGCGCTTATCAGAAAGGCGCCTGGGTGCTGCACATGCTTCGCACAGAACTGGGCGAGGAAATGTTCCGCAAATGCGTTAAAACATATCTCAAACGGCATGCTTTAAGCAGCGTAGTCACGGAGGATCTCCGCTCGGTAATCGAGGAATTGACAGGTAGGTCGTATGACAGATTCTTCGACCAGTGGATTTATCACGGCCGGCATCCCGATCTGAAAGTCGGCTACAACTGGTCGGAGAAAGACAAGCTCGCCAAAATCTCCATCGAGCAGACGCAGAAGGTCACTGAAAAGGTAATGCTGTTTCACTTCCAGGCGAAGGTTCGTTTTATAATACAAGACAAATTGATCGACCGTGAAATTTTTATAGACAGTAAACAGCACGATTTTTACTTCCGACTGCCTGACGAGCCGAACGTCGTTCGATTCGATCCCGATTACGGCCTGCTGGCCAATATCAAGTTCGAAAAACCAACGGTGATGCTTTACCAGCAGTTGGAGAATCAAGATGACGTGATCGGGCAATTGCGGGCCATCGATGCACTTAAGGAAAAGAAAGATAAGAAGACTGTCGAAAAGCTTAAGGATGTTCTCAACAACGACCCGTTTTACGCCGTGCGTAGAAATGCATCTCCGACGTTGCGCGAGATTCACACCAATGAGGCGTTCGAGGCGCTCGCCGACTCGCTGGTTCAGGCCGATGCGCGCGTGCGCCAGCAGGTCGTCAGAGATGTCAGCAGTTTTTACAGGTCTGTAACTCTTACACTTTTAAAGAGGACTTTAAGAAATGAAAAGAATCCTGCGATTCTGGAGGTGGCGATTCGCAACCTTGGTCTCTACCATCACAAGAGCACTCGCCGCTTGCTCCTGAAGTACCTCCAATCCGTATCTTACCGCAACGAGCTGGCAACCGCCGCGATCGAGGCGATTCGTATGCTGGATGAGCCTTTCTTTATTGTACCTCTCCAGAGAGTGCTGGATGAGCGAGAGACAGACTTTCGTTCATGGCCCTTCACGCGAGGTCTCAACACACTTGCGCACATTGCCCGCAATGAAGACGATAAAACAAAGGTACGCAATTTTTTAGCCGGCTATGTCAATCATCCTAAGAACAGGATTCAGGCCGGGGCGATTGGGGCATTGGGAACCCTCGGCGACCCCAAGGCCATCCCCATCGTCGAGACGTTTTCGAATGATGAGCCGGACGATAATATCGAACGCTCCGCCGAGAGAGCCCTTAAAGAATTGCGGCAGCGCAAACAGCTCGTTCCGGACGAAATCGTCCGCCTGCGCGAAACGGTTGACGAATTCAGGAAAGAAACCGACAAACTCAAAAACGACCTGGACGACATCAAAAAGCGGCTGGACGCGAAGGAAAAAACCGTCGAGAAGGAGGACAAAGACGAAACAGCAGATTCGAACAAAGACACTCCTCCGGATAAATCCGAGGAGAAATAGTCTCGAATCCGGCTTATAAATTTATTCGCCAGAGTGCATCGGCGTCAAAAAGACACAAAATATAGAAAAAATCAATTTTGTGCGCACATTTCGACAGTGTAATCACACTATAATAACAGAAGTTGATATCAACTTGTTCTTTGAATGGTGAATTGTTGTGGATTTGAATTCAGAAACACAATTAGTTGAAGCCGCCCAAAATGGCCATTTGGAAAGCTTCGGTGCTCTCTACAAACGTTATCACAGCCCGATGGTTGCATTGGCTTATTCGATGCTGGCCGACAGGGACCTCGCAGAGGATGCCGCCCAGGAAGTTTTCGCCATCGCCTGCCGCGACATAGAGAGTTTGAAAAGTAAAGAGAGATTTGCCGCATGGTTGGCGGGCATTTGCCGGAATGTTTCGAGGCAGATGCTCAGAGCCAACAGGATCAAGCCGGCTGCTTTGAGCGACGAACACGCCGCCCAGAGCGGCAGTGATTGCGGGGATCGCCGGGATACCATTCGCCAGGCGGTCTGGAACCTTCGAGAAGCAGAAAGAGAGTTAATTGTTCTGCGTTACTTCGACGGATTCTCGCAGGCACGGATCTCGGAAGTTCTGGGTCTGTCGTCTCAGGCAGTGAACGGCCGGCTGGTTCGGGCAAAACGTAAGATAGCAAAGTATTTGAAAAGAAACGGTTTTACGGGAGACGATTATGGAACGTCCAGAAAATAACAAATGGCTCGATGAAGCCCTGACCGAGACAATCGGCTCGGAAAAACCGCGGACGGACTTCGAACAGTGGAAACAGCAGCACCCGGACGCCGTAAAAACGTTAACCTCGCGGGCAGGAAAAGAAGCGTCGGTTTCACCGCCCCGCTTCAAGACAAGGAGAATGATCATGACAAGTACAATCACAAAATTAGCAGCAGCGGCGGTGATAGCCATCGCAGCAATAACAGGAATTTACCAACTAAACGATACGAACAAAATAGACACGACCGAGATCCACAATGCAATGACCGGCCCTCAGACATTCAAGCTTGCCGACGGCTCGGAAGTCACACTGGCCAAAGGCGCGCAGATCCGAATAAATAATGCCTCCGGCACAAGAGGCTTCGAGCATATCGCAGGCGTAGTCGATGTCTCCGTAGTCAAGGGACTCGGTGAATTCATCGTCACCACACCTTACGGCGACGTAAAGGCTTTGGGCACGGAATTTACGCTGGACATGGTGGATGGAGTTACCGCCGATACTAAAGAGCACGTACAGCTCCTGGCGGTCGAAGTGACCGAAGGCTCCGTCGAAGTCAGTAACGCCAAAGGCGCCAGCATCCTCAAGGAGCAGCAGAAGCTCGTCGTCGAAAAAGACCAGGCCCCGTACAACGTCTCACAGGACAGCGAAGTTCCGGCCCGGCTCAAAGAGCGCATGACCGCCCTGGTCGATGCAATCAAGGCAGGCGACGCCAAAGCATATTCAGCCAATTACAACTTCAATTACCTTTACAAACTGGTAAAAGGCGAGGTCGAATACGACTCGAACCTCTTCGGCGGCACTGAAGAAGACGCCAAGCGGCTCCAGCAGAACCTGGGAAACATCGAAAGTCCAAAAGCACTGAGCGACGCCTTCGTGCAGAGCGTAAACATCAAAGGACCGACCAAAGTGTACCTGCGGGATATCGAGATTTCCGAAGACGGCAAGCATGCCAAGGCCAGACTCTTGTTGGGTAATAATGTCAACAGCATGAGAGGCACCTTCCCACAATGGCACTACTTCGACAACGACTGGTGGCAGGTCGACGACTAACGGCACCATGAATAGCAACCTTCCCAGCCGGGTTCAAGTAACCCGGCTTTTTTATTGCGCGCAAGCCTCTATGAAAATGCAACCTTTTCGGTTTCTTTGCATTATAATAGGTGATGATTAACTCCGGAGCAATCGAATGACGGAAGACGCGTTAGAGTGCCAATTGAAATCCCATGACGAAATTTTGGACGAAGACCAGATTCTGGTCTCTGCGGCCCGGCATGACACCGAAGCCGCTGGAAGGCTCTTTGACAAATATTACAGCAAGATTCTCGGCTATATTTACCATTGTACCCTTGACGGCACAGTTGCTGAGGATTTGACGTCGAATGTGTTCCTCGCCGTTTTCCGGCACCTTGGGCGGTTCCGATGGCGGCAGGTCCCCTTCCGGGCCTGGCTCTTTCGCGTCGCCACTAATGAAGTCCGGATGCACTGGCGACGAAAAAAGCGTGTCAAGATAGTAAGTCTTCAGCCGGATAATGACATACAGGCTGCTGAACAGTCCGCCAGCGGCAGCATGGCGGCAACCGAGGAGTATCTTCTCCTGCACAAGGCGCTGTTAGAGTTGGGAATTAAGTATCGAACGGTGATTATTCTTCGGTATTTCGAAGACAAGGCGATTGCGGAGATATGTGAGATCACCGGAAGAAAAGAAGGCACAGTTAAATCCCAGTTGCACCGCGGGCTGGCCCGGCTGCAGGATATCCTGGTGCGTTGGGGCGTGTTACCTGAATAGTTGGGAATAAAACCATGAGCAAGAATATTAAAAATATAGACAGATACCTCAAGGGCGTTGTCCCGCCGGAACATTTCTCGCATCAAAACCGGCAACAACTACGCCGAGAGGTTCTCAAAGAAATCGAAAGGAGAAAGACGATGTTTGTTAGAAAAAGAGCATGGAAAGTAGCTGCGGTGCTTGCCATTGTGATAGCCGCCGGTGCCATAGCTGTTGTGGGAGTGAATATTTCAAAGATCTATTACTATGGCAAAAACGACGAAGGCTCTCACATTTTCCACAGCGAAGATTGGGAGACCGTCGTTACACTTGACGACGACAAAGTAACTGATGTGGAGCAAACCCGACAGGACCTGGAAGAGATCGAACTCCTGTACCAACAGGGTAAGAGAAAGTTACTGAAGGTTGAAATAACGATGACGGACGGCACCCTTGAGATGAGAGTACATGTGTACAAATATGAACTCTCAGACGGCCGAATAATCGACATGCGTGAAGGTGTTCCCGGAGGTGCCCACGCGCTTGCAGACACAGCAAAGTGGCAAGAATGGCGCCAACTTAGGAAAGCAGGACCGGGAGAGGACCTCGGCACGTACGAGGAGGTTGTGGAGGACCGTGTCTTCTCCTTCAAACGAGAAAAGTACTTCCTCAGCGACGGAACCGAAATCATCTGGTCAGTTGGCACACCCAAGGACGACCAGTAGTCTCAAGATTGAATCCCCCAGACACAAAGGCCGGGCCTGATTGGCTCGGCTTTTTTTAAGCGCTTTGAAAAAAAATACGGCGGAAATTAATAATTTTCTTTAGATTAAATAAGATGGTTTAATCGTTGTATATACGGCGATCGATCGTTTAGAGATTAGTAACGAGGCTTTTGAGATGATAGAAGACAAGATTCTTCTATGGAAGTTCAAGCATGGCAGTAGTGACGCACTGAGCCGTATTTACGAAAAGTACAAGAGCGATTTATTTTCATTAGCGAATTCTCTTTTACATGACTTAAATGCAGCAGAAGATGTTGTACACGATGTTTTCGTCTCTTTTGTAAAATCTGCCGATGAATTTCAGCTAACCGGAAGCCTCAAAGGATACTTGTTGACGTGCGTTGCCAATCTGTCACGCGACAGAATTCGTGCAAGAAAAAGATCGCCAATTGGAATGAGCAAGACTGATATGGCAATACCAGACTATAAGATACCGAGCCAGGCTTTGATATCAGCAGAAGAGTTGCACCGCCTGAGAGAGGCAATAGCGAAAGTTCCTTACGAGCAGCGAGAAGTGGTTTTACTGCACCTGCAAGGCAGAAGAACGTTCAGACAAATAGCCGAATTACAGGGTATTCCGGTAGGTACAATCCAGAGCCGATATCGGTATGGATTAAAAAAGCTGAGATCTCTTTTAAATGGTGAGATTGAGAAATGAAACCGACAGATAACTTCGAAAAACTAATAAGAGATTTTCACGTTCTGGAAATCAATACCAGTGTCGAAATGGACAAGCGAATTTTGCACGATACCCTGAAAGTACAACAAGAATTAAAAAAAACAAAATTGGCTGGAACTCAGCCAGATATTTGGAGAAAAATCATGAAAAGTTCAATCACAAAAGTAGCCGCCGCCGCGATCATCGTGGTGATTGGCCTGGGGATACTTGCGATCATCGACACCGGCAGCAAGTCCGGCGTGGTCTGGGCCGAAGTCGCCCGGAATGTGGAAGCGAGCCCGGGTGTCATCTGGCGACTAAGAGGGACCGGTTCGCGAGATCCTAACGACGACTGGCCCAATGGCTATAAGATCACCTGGCGTTCTGCGGCGATTACGCGCACGGACCACTATCGAAACGGTCAGATACGTCGTACGATCTACTACAATCTGGATACAAAGGGCAAGATACTGCTGGCCCATGATGCCAAAAAGTATATTAAGGAGGCAATGAGCGATGAGCAGGTCCAGAGAGCGCAGGCGGACAAGGAGCGATGGACAGACCCCAGGAGCCTGCTCAAACTGTGCCTAAGTCTCGAACACCATGAATTAAGCCAAAAGACAATCAACGGCGTGCTCTGCGAGGGCATCGAAGCGACGGTTCCGGGCGGCGTCACAGGCCGAATGTGGATCGCCGTGGAGACCGGCTACCCCGTCCTTGTGGAAGTCGAGGCTATAGACGATGGAGGCATCCGTCATACGTCGACGCTGGACCAATTCCAGTGGAACGTGGACCTGTCGGCCGAGGATGTCGAGCCTGAAATTCCCGCTGACTACGAATCGCTTGGTTTAGAAGGAGAGATGAAGATCCTGAGCGAACAGGGCAAGAAGGAATTACTCACGGTCAAAGAAACGGTAATCGGTACCTATCGGTTGAAAACGCACGAGTACAGATACCAACTTTCGGACGGTCAAATAAAGGACATGGGGGAACCTGCCGACGACATGCCAGTGTATAGCATGGAACAGTGGAAAGAATTCAGCGCACAGTTGGAGGAATTTCGCCGACTTAAGAAAGCGGGGCCGGGAGAGGACCTTGATATATATGAGGAAACAGTGGAGGGCCGTGTCTTCTCATTCAAGCGAGAACGGTACTTCCTCAGCGATGGAACCGAAGTCATCTGGTCTGTTGGTAAGCCCAAATAGAACCAGTAGTCTCGCTATTTAGTCGTATCCCAAAAGAGGCTGAGTCTGTCTGGCTCGGCCTTTTTTATGCGCGGGTTTGCGTATCGCGCGCTGCCAAACCCCTGGCTCAAAAAAACTATTGCAAATTTCCACTCCGACTTTATAACATATATCAATATTATTCACTCATTTATCAGGAGCAGAAAGATGAAACAGTATCGATCGATTATAATCATTGCGATATGTTCTGTGCTTGCAGCCGATGTCTGTGTTTTTGGCGCGGCCAACAAATGCGAAGTTTCGGGCGAATTAAAGAAATGGCACGATGTCACGCTTACCTTTGCCGGCCCGGAAACAGGCGAAAACGCCCAGCCCAATCCCTTCCGGGATTATCGCCTGAACGTCACCTTCCGCAAGGGCCAGAAACGATACGTTGCCGGCGGCTATTACGCTGCTGACGGCAATGCCGCACAGACCGGTTCCAAAGCTGGCAACAAATGGCGCGTGCATTTCGTGCCGGACGAAACCGGCTCATGGGCATACGCTGCATCTTTTCGTACCGGGCCGGACATTGCTCTAACGAGTGATCCTAAAGCCGGTTCGCCAGCGGCGTTCGATGGTACCACAGGAACGTTGGAAATCGCTCCGAGCGACAAGACCGGCCGGGACCACAGGGCAAAAGGACTGCTCAAATACGTCGGCAAGCGCTATCTTCAATTCGCCGAAACGGGCGAATATTTCATTAAAGGCGGCGCCGATAGTCCCGAAAACTTCCTTGGCTACGCCGACTTCGACAATACGTTTGACGCCGGCGAACTCAAACGCGATGGCGAAGCCGCTGGAAAAGAATTCATCCACCGCTACGCCCCGCACGTCCGCGACTGGCGGCCGGGCGACCCTACGTGGAAGGATGGCAAAGGCAAGGGCATGATCGGAGCCTTGAATTACCTGGCTTCCAAAGGTATGAACAGCGTCTATTTCATCCCTTACAACATCGACGGCGGCGATGGCAAAGACGTCTGGCCCTGGACGAATCCGAAAGAAAAATTTCGCTTCGACTGCAGCAAGCTCGACCAGTGGGAGATTGTTTTTTCGCACATGGACAAGCTCGGCCTGATGCTCCATATCATTACCCAGGAGACGGAAAACGACCAGGGACTCGACGGCGGCGATCTCGGCCCCGAGCGAAAACTCTACTACCGCGAACTCATCGCCCGCTTCGGCCATCACCTCGCACTGACCTGGAACCTCGGCGAGGAAAACACCAACACAACCGCCCAGCGCAAGGCCTTCTGTAAATATATCAAAGAGCTCGATCCCTACGGCCATCCGGTCGTCTGCCATACATATCCGGGCAAGTACGACGAAGTTTACAAGCCGCTGTTAGGATACGAATATTTTAACGGCCCGTCGCTGCAAACCAACGATACGCATAACCAGACGAGGAAGTGGCTCGACCAGTCCGCCAACACGGCACGGCAGTGGTTCGTCAGCCTGGACGAGATCGGCCCGGCACACACCGGCGTCAAACCCGACGCCGACGACTACTGGCACGATGAAGTCCGGCACAAACACTTGTGGGGCCATCTCATGGCAGGCGGTGCCGGCGTCGAATGGTACTTCGGCTATAAATGGGCCCACAACGACCTGAACTGCGAGGACTGGCGCAGCCGGGACCATCTCTGGGACCTTACCCGATACGCCTTAGAGTTTTTCCATGAGTACCTGCCTTTCACTAAAATGGCCCACCACGATGAGATGACCATCGCTAATGACGATTACTGCTTCGCCAGGCCCGGCCAAATTTACGCCGTATATCTGCCCAAAGGCGGCCCAACAAGTCTGGATCTGGGCAACAATTCCGCAACTTTCACCGTACAATGGTACAACCCGCGCACTGGCGGGGAGCTTCGAACCGGCACCAAAACCGAGATAACCGGCCCCGGCCCAGCCGCTATCGGCCAGCCGCCCAACGAAACGGGCAAAGACTGGGTAGCACTGATAAAGCTCAAATAACTCCATCGCAAGCAGGTAGATAGAGTATTTTTAACGGAAATTGGCTTTGTTTGGCTTTGAATTGGCTTTGTTTTTTCGTGCCCCGCAGGCCGGCATATTGCCATAATCCTCTTTCAAATAATACTTTACACCGTTTTGTCCCATCGGCAAATTGGCTTTGTTTTTTCAAATAGGGTTCTGTTAGACACAGATTTACACCGATTAACATAGATTCCTGGTTTATAAAAGATTTTGCCTTTTTACTTAATTTATGTTTTCTAAATTCCATTTGTTATACATTATACGAACCATATCACGAAAAGGCGGGCATATTTTCAAAAAATCTCCGTGAGACGGCGACCTTTGGTCACAGTGAGTGCTGCGTACCGCGTGCTGCGAATAGCATCTTAGGATTCGCGATGTCATTTCGACCGGAGGGCTACCAACGGCAGGCCGGAGCGGAGAAATCTATTAGAATTCCAATATTTCCCTCTAAACGATCACTTTTTCCCACTTTTTCGAAAAATCTCAATTTTGCTATCAACACTTATTCCGCGAGAAACGCCTTCTCAATTGAAAAAAATGAAGGCAGAATGGAGATGGTACAAGTTACTCCTGCCCGGTTATTCCCGGTTTCTGCCTTCATTTTTATTATATATACAAGTCAAGAAAAAAAGGAAATTATCTATACTTATGATTTGAGTACTGATATAATTTATTATAGTATCCAGCGAGTACACCCAGCGAGTACACCCAGCGAGTACACCCAGCGAGTACACCTGTAGAGACGTCGGGCGTAACTAAGGAATTGGTTCGTTACATCGTTTTATAAATAGTTAGAGGGAGACTTATGATGTGCGGGACGAGTATTTTTGGCCGACCGGGCAAAAGGCTTGATAGTTTGAGAATTTTGTTGTTATTTGAATTAATTATCCGCTTTTCATTTGGAACTGTCTTGATTCATGCAGATTCTTCTGAGCGTGAAGGAATACGGCCAATTGCTGACCCTGGCCGGCCACGATACGCGGCTACAGAACCAGTGAAACTTGATGGAAGTAAATCTTATGATCCTGACAATTCTGGTACGTTGAGCTACACTTGGCGTCAAAAGGGTGGTCCATCAGTGGTCATGACCAACGCGAATACTGCTACACCTACAATTAGCGGCTTTTTGCAGACAGATGAGATTCAGACATGCGAGTTTGAGTTGGCGGTCAGCAACGGTGCTTTGACGAGTTTGCCTAATAATGTGAAGGTTATCATAGTCCCAACCCTCAATGAAGTTACAATGGTGCTTGAGAATCCTGCCTTCGATCCGGAAAAACCCACTATAGTGTATTTCGGAGGAGGAGACTGTAAAATCGGCTTACCGAATCAATCTTGGAACTTTCCTGTTTGGAGTAGTGAGGCGAACATCGTTTGGAGTAGTAAGGCAAACATCATAGATTTTCCCTACGGATATGTGCCCGACGTCAACTCTGTCGATCCGCTCACATACTACAGATACGGTGATATAATCATTGTTTATCTATCGGCGCTTGCACCAGATTACAGACAACCGATTCAAACTATGGGTTGGAGCACAGGTGGACAGCCTGCAGCCGACGTCGGCCTGCGGCTAAACATGGACTACCAGGATGCCAGATACGCCGTGAACCGCGTTACGTTCTTGGATGCAACCGGCATTTGCCGTGATTATTCTGAAAGTATTAGGCGATTTCTTGATAGTTCCGTCGATGGTGAATCATGTTGGATCGACAATTATGTAAGCACACTGACAGGAACTCACCTCATGCGACATCTGAGCTTTCACCCAAACGTGTTGAACATCGGCTTTGAGGTAATGAACCATGAACTCGCTCGACAGTGGTACGGTAATTCTATTACAAACATCGATACGGAAAATTTCAACCATGGTGTAATTGCCGGCGCCTACTGGTCTGTAATTGGTCCGGGCAAGAACCTTCAACTTGCATCAACGCCGGATGCTAAGACTTATATATTCAAATGGCATGGCCAAGCATCAGCCGGGTACATGGACTTCTACGATGAGCCCAATCACCCCGGCAGACTGCCGGAGCCGGTCACGCTCGTTGGACCTGTCGATGCCGGTTATCACAATGGTGTTGTTTTGACATGTCGGGCGAGTGAAAATGTTGTTGGCTATCAGCTTTTGTTCGGCGCTGATTCTTATCGTGTAATAGATTACGATATAATCTCCGATACTTCCGACCCGCCGGACGAAGTCATTACTTCACTGCCCTTCGAAGAAACGTGGTGGACGGTGAGGATTCGTGATCAGTACGGCTCCAGCATCTATGCCGATCCAAGGTGTCTCGATGCCCATATCTTATCGTTACCAGTCGAGAATTTGGCCACAGGAAAAAGATATGGTTATATTCAAGATGCTATTGATGACTGTGTATCTGGTGATGAGATTATCATTACGGAGAGGAGTTTAATAGGGACGCACCATTATTCGCTAAGAAAATAATAAAAAAATTGAAAATTCATCGAGAAATAGAAAGAGAGCTATTGTGTGCATAAAAAGAAGATTCGGCTGGTCGGGCAGAGGGGTTACCGGCCGGCAAAGCGGATTTTTAGAGAGGCGAGTTAGAAGAAATATTTCTAACGGGACCGGATTTACGCTCATTGAGCTTTTAGTGGTAATTGCCATTATCGCGATGTTAGTGGCGATACTGCTGCCGGCACTACAGCGGGTAAGAAAGCAAGCGCGTGCTGTTGTCTGCCAATCGAACCTCAAGCAGTGGGTAACAATACTGGACCTCTACGCAGAGGAAAACCAGGGACGATTCCCCGACATGCGTTATTCAGCATTACTGCTCCGCGGCTCGTTTGTCAGTGAGGATGATCCGAACTTATCTGAGCCATTGAATTCGTTTGACACGAAAGGGATCGCTCTTTGCCCGATGGCCGTCAAACCCAGTGGGGGAGGTTTATTGGGTACAACGTTTGAAGCCTGGGAGATTACAGGACTGGGTCCGCCGTTTCATTGCAGTTATGGATTCAACCAAGATTTACCCAGTCAACTATTTCTAGGTCCAGGCGTTTTATGGTCAGGAACAGCGCCCAATTCCCGGTTCTTCTTGATTGCAAACGCCCTAAACATCATGTCAATGATAACGAATGCCCCCCCCAGACCGATTCAGAACGCTCATGGATTGAATGGAGTTCCTTCTGTATGAACCGTCACAACGGTTACATCAACGGCCTTTTTTTAGACTGGTCAGTCAGGAAGATCGGGCTTAAAGAATTGTGGACTTTGAAATGGTACCCGGGATTCGACACAGCAAACGAATGGACAAAAGCCGGCGGCGTGCAGCCCGAGGACTGGCCCCAATGGATGCGGAAATTCAAGGATTATTAGCTGAGACCCGCCTATCTTAGGCGATTTTGCCCTACGAAACAAATGTAGGATAAAAAATCTATTGCAAATCTGTGGGGCTTTACTATAATACCCGCTTGTTTGTGCGTGATGTGCACCACGCAACGCAATACGATATACGCAATACGAATATAGGGAGAAGTTTCAATGGAACCAGTTACGGAATCCGGAATTGACTTATTTGCCGGCGATTTGCCGTCTATGGACGAGATTAAAACGCTGTCTGAGTTTATCCATTCCGGCGAATCGAGCCGGATAAGCTTCAATGAACAAGTAGAATCAAATATGTCCAAAAGCGGACAGAAAGCCTCTCTGGCAGCGGGAATCGGTCTTTTTGTTCTTGGCAGAAATGCCGAAGCAGCCGAGAAACTTGCGAAAGGCACTGACTGCAAAGAAAAATTCATCTGTCTGGCCTTTGCGCTTCGCCGGCTGGGCGAATTCGAAAAGGCGATCGAAAAACTGCAAAAAAGTCTCGATTTTGAGGCTGATAAACTAAACATAACACTGGAAAAAGCCGCCACATATCGTTACGCAGGTGATTTTAAGGCTGTGGCGAAAGAACTTAAAACCTGCACTAACTTTGAGAACGTAAGCGCCGAGTATCACTATCAGCTTGCCCGCCTTCAGGAAACCGAGGGTCTTTACGATGAGGCGGTTGACAATTACCAAAAGGCTTTGGAATTATCTCCGAACCATCAAAAAGCACTTTTCCATCTGGCCTTTCGCTGTGACTTGTCCGGTAATGAAGAGGCTGCTATCGACTACTACAGGCAAATTGCTGCAAGCTCGCCGGTTTACGTAAGCGCCCTGATGAATTTAGCTGTTCTTTACGAAGATAGCGAAGAGTTAGACAAAGCAACTCAATGTATCGATGCCGTCCTGGAGGCTCATCCGAATCACCAAAGAGCAATTATGTTCAAGAAAGACATCGATAGCTCAAAAACGATGTTCTATGACGAGGAAAAAGAAAAGAAGAAGACCCGCAAAAGCCAGATTCTCGAAACTCCAATGTCTGATTTTGAGCTATCGGTCCGCAGCAGAAACTGCCTGAAGAAAATGAAGATCGACACGCTCGGCGACCTTCTGAATATCACCGAAATAGAGCTGCTGTCTTATAAAAACTTTGGTGAAACTTCACTCAGGGAAATCAAAGCTATCCTCGAACCAAAAGGATTATACCTCGGCATGGCCCTGGAGGATAAACAGCTCTCTTCAGCAGAAATAGCCGATGATGCCGTAGCAGAAGACCAGGAAGAAGGACTCAATAACAAACCGGTCGATGATCTCCGATTGTCGGTGCGTGCCCGAAAATGCCTGCAAAAGCTCAATATTCATACAATCGGTGAAATAACAAGCAAAACGGATGCTGAACTCCTCGGCTGTAAAAACTTCGGCGTGACAAGCCTGAACGAAGTAAAAATAGCTCTTGGTGACCTTGGATTATTGCTGCGAAACCTGGACTAACCGATTGATCATTATCAGGTAAATTGACATTGTCCACCATAATCCAACTGACAGCAGATCCGGGGAAAATTGTCTCGCGGACGGTCTGGCATATACACCATCTTCGAGTGTCAAGCAGTAAAAACGCAATCCTTTTGCTTCTGCTGCTGATTCTCAGCGGTTGTAAGAAACGTCAGCTTACGACGCCCACCGTCCAGATGGATATCGAATCACAGTTTTGGATCAGAGTATTGCTCTTCGATGATGTCACAGCCTGCACACTAAAAACTGTCTCGCCATTCAGCGTCATCAACGACCAGACCGCACCACAAGCACAGAATACAGTAGCTCGGTTTAACCAAATCAATGTACCGATAAGCCTTGAACTGACCAACGGCAGAATCACTATCGCCGGCCAAGCCTTCGCAAACGACAATGTCGTCATTTTCCCAGACGACCCATACATCTTCAACGTGAACGGCAACGATTATCGCGGTAAGTTAAGGCTTATAATCAACCCTGACGGCAATTCGTTCGATGTGATCAATCTGGTGCCGCCCGAGCCATATTTAGCCGGCGTCGTAGGTGCCGAGATGCCCGGCTACTGGGAGCCGGAAGCGCTCAAGGCACAGGCAATTACAGCAAGAACTTATTGTTTTTACATTAAAAAGCGATTCGGCACCAATCGCGACTGGGATATGAAACAAACAGCAGCACACCAGGTTTACCGCGGCCTCAGCGCCGAGTCGGCACAGATCTGGCAAGCCGTCAACCAGACAAAAGGCCAGGTAATTAGCTGTAAACAATCCGGCGGTCACGAAGACATTTTTCCCGCCTACTACAGCTCAACCTGCGGCGGCCATACCGAGAACAGTAAAAATGTATTCGGCGATTCGTTCGAACCACTAACCGGCGTGCCCTGCCCCTATTGCCAGGATGTGGCCAAGCCCAAGTTCTTCTTCTGGCCTATGATCCAGTTTGACGAGGCTGATATTACAACTAAGTTGCTGGAAAGATATTCACAACTCAAGCAGCTCGGAGAAATCACAAACATAACCGTGGCCGGCCAAAGTGATTATGGAGAATTTTCTCGATTGACAAAAATAAAACTCCTCGGCTCGACCGGCAAAAGCGATTTTCTCAGGGCCGAGGACTTTCGTCTGGCAATCGATCCAACAGGCCGAAAATTGAGAAGCACAATTTGCCAAATCATAAAATTGTCTGATAAATGGGCGTTTCTCTCAGGAAGAGGCTGGGGGCACGGCGTCGGAATGTGCCAATGCGGTGCTCAGGGCATGGCAAGAGAAGGCAAAACTACTCAGCAGATACTTTCATATTATTACCCGGGATCAAAAATCAAAAGCATTTATTGAAACCGGGAAATGTGGAATATTTGCATTAAGAAAGTTAATATACGAAAATAACAGCATAAAAAACATGAAGGGCAAAATTCGATATTCGAATTCCATGAATGGATAATCTTATGTTCTCAGTTTATAATTACATAGCAAATGGCTGATTTTGAAGTACTCCATCAAGATTCGAGCTGTGCCGCCAGGCTGGGTTTGCTGCATACCGCTCATGGGGAGATCGAAACTCCCGTTTTTATGCCGGTCGGCACTGCCGGGGCGGTAAAAGGTATCACTCCGCAGCAGCTCAAAGATACAGGCGCCGGCATCATCCTGGGCAATACCTACCATTTGCTGCTCAGGCCCGGGGTCGAGACGATTGAAAAGCTTGGCGGACTTCACAAATTCATGGCCTGGGACCGGCCTATCCTGACCGACAGCGGCGGATACCAGGTGTTCTCCCTGAGCCCACTGACCAAAATCGACGACGACGGCGTTGAATTTGCCAGCCACGTGGACGGGGCAAAGATATATTTGAACGCTGAAATCGCGACAGAAATCCAAAATAGATTAGCCGTCGACATAATCATGTGCTTCGACCAATGCACACCATCCGGCGTCGAAACGCCCCAGCTCGAAAAAGCCGTCGAGAGAACCATACTTTGGGCCAAACGCTGCAAAAAGGCGCATAATAGACCGAACCAGATGCTTTTTGCCATTGTCCAGGGCGGAATAAATCCCGAATTGCGAACATACTGTGCTCAAGAGCTTGTCAAAACAGGTTTCGACGGGTACGCTGTCGGCGGATTAAGCGTGGGCGAAGGACATGACGATATGATAAAAACGGTAAGCCATACAACGCGGCTCTTACCGGCGGACAAACCTCGTTACCTTATGGGTGTCGGGACACCGGCGGATATTATTGCCGCCGTTTCGGCCGGTATCGATATGTTCGATTGCGTCCTGCCGACGAGAAACGGGCGAAATGCCTTTGCTTTTACCGAAAATGGCCCTCTTCGGCTGAGAAACAACGCTCATATCAACGATACCAGGCCAATCGAAGCCGGCTGCGACTGTTATTGCTGCAGAAATTTCAGCCGGGGCACATTGAGACATTTCTTTAATTCGGGAGAGATGCTCGGGCCGATATTAGTATCTGTGCATAACCTGACTTTCTACCAAAGACTTATGACCAAAATAAGACAAGCCGTAAAAAGAAATAAATTGGCCGACCTGGCAAAAGAATTGATTATTAACTATTGATTATTGGTTATTGATAAAAAGATAAAAAGTGGTTAGTATTACCGGTTTAGCCGGCGGTTACTGTACCGGTTATCTCAATACGGGAATGAAAGATATGAAATTATGAAGGGAAGATAAAAATGAACAATATATGGATATTAGCCCAAACAGACGGCAGCGATGCTTCATCGGGCATTTCTTCTGAGCCGATAGGTTCGGAGCAGCAGACGACAACGACCGCACAATCCGACCCCAATGCGCCGACCGGGACTCAGAAGCGAAATCCTTTCGGGGGCACTCAATTAATCTTTCTCGCTCTGATGTTCGTTCTAATGTACGTGATTCTTTTTAGAGGACCTCGCAAGAAACAGCAGCAACATAAACAAATGGTACAATCGTTGGCAAAAAACGATAGAATACAGACAATTGGCGGGATTATCGGAACCGTTGTCGATATTAAGGAAGACGAGATTACGCTAAAAATTGACGAGTCGAATAATACGAAAATAAAGATTCTCCGTTCAGCAATCGGTAAAAATATGTCGAAAGATAAGAATTAGTCGTTAGCACTTAGCCGGCTATTTCACAGCCGTTAAAGCGATACGCAATACGATATTTGAGGGAAGTTATGAGTAAGAATCTGACGCCGAAAATTATTTTAATCATTGTTTTAGTGTTGGTTGCAATCTGGACTTTATATCCGCCAAACAAGACCTTAAAGCCCGGAATAGACCTGGCCGGTGGGACAAGTCTTATCTATGAAATTGACACCCACGGTCTCAAAGAAGCAGAAAAGAAAGATTTATCGCAGAAATTAATAACCGTTTTGCGAAGGCGAATAGATCCTGCGAACATCCAAAACCTTATATGGCGACCTCAGGGCAGCACCCGCTTCGAGATACAAATGCCCTTAGCAAGCGCAGAAGCACGCCAAAAACGTCAGAACTACGAGAAGGCCGAGACAGACCTGCTCGATAAAAATGTCAGCGCCGCCAAAATCATGCGTTCGCTTAAAAAGCCCGCGGGAGAGCGAGCCGAACTCTTTAAGGAGTTCGCACAGGAAGATCCTAACAGACTGGCAATTCTCAATACTCTTGCCACAGCTCATGACGAGCGTCAGGAGTTGAAAGACAAAAGGGATGCCCTCTACAGCAACCGCGAAGCTACAGAAGCGAAAATGTCATCGGCCGGACTTGACCTCGATAAAATCAACGAAAATATAGGTAATTGGGCCGGGCTAAACGACCAGGAACTCTCCGAATCGATAAGAGAATTCACTGACGTCAACGACAATCGCGATATGCTGACCGGATATGTTAAGAACTTCGCCGAGTGGTCCGGAGTTTCAGATCAGTTTCTGGAGAAAAACGCCGAGTACATCGAGGCAAGAAAAGCCATCGATCAATTAAACCTTACTAAAGATCAGTTGGACTTCAGCCTTGAGTTGGCCGAAAAGTCTACGAAACGCATAAACCAAATCGAAAAGCTCAAAACTAATTTCCCCGATCGAGTCGATGAAATTAACAGGGTAATCAAAGCATTCGACGAGTACCGCCCTTTCAGAGGCAGACTCGACGATCCCAAGGATTTGCAGCGAATGCTAAAAGGCGCCGGAATACTGGAGTTTAGAATACTTCCAACGCAAGGACACCCTGAAGTTGACATGGATCTGATGGCCGGCTACGTCGAGAGACTCAAGGAAATGGGGCCGAGAGCCGCCTCAGACACCCAGTACGTATGGTGTGAAATAGAGAATTTCGAAGAATGGAGGGTGGCCGACAGGGAAGGCCGACCTTCAATTACCGAGGCATTTGGCGACAAATACTATGTCCTTGCCAGCAATAAAATCGACGAATCAATGCTGCATAGCCTCAGCAAGAGAGAGTGGAAATTAGAGAGGTCCAACCCGACAACCGATGAAATGGGGCGAAGGGCGATCGGTTTTCTGCTGGATGACAGAGGCGGAAATCAATTCTTCAAGGTAACTGGAAAGAATATCGACCGGCCGTTATGTATCCTGCTTGATTCAATCGCGATATCGGCACCAAATATCGAAACCCGAATTCGCAGACAAGGCTCAATAACGGGCAACTTCACCCAAACAGCAGTTGAAGACATGGTTAACAAACTAAACGCCGGTTCTTTGCCCGCAAGACTTATAGAACAACCCATTTCAGTTAATACAATAGGCCCGTCCATCGGTGCCGACAATCGCGACCAGGGCGTTAAAGCCGGTTTGATCGGCCTTGTCGCGGTCATTGTGTGTATGACGATTTATTATTGCCTGGCCGGCTCAATCGCGGACGTGGCGTTGCTTTTGAATATGCTCTTTGTCCTGGCAATAATGGCAGGTGTGCGGGCAACCTTCACGTTACCGGGCATCGCCGGCATCATACTTACGATCGGTATGAGTGTTGACGCCAACGTGCTCGTATTCGAAAGGATCCGCGAAGAGCAACTGAGAGGCGCATCGCTCAGGATCGCCATCACAAACGGCTACCAGCGAGCCTTCAGAACCATTTTCGATGCGAATCTGACCACGTTTATTACCGCTGCGATTCTTTACTGGCGTGCTTCGGAAGAAGTCAGAGGCTTTGCGATTGTGCTTATGCTCGGTATCGCATCCAGTATGTTTACCGCTTTGTTCGTAACTCGAGTGATTTTTGATTCTCTCTTGTCGAGGCGAATTATCAAAGATCATTTACTTATGCTCCGCATCATCCACAATCCGAATGTCAACTGGATGCATTCCAGGCCAATCTTCTTCGGCGTATCGAGTGTGCTGATATCTGCAGGATTACTTGTCTTCTTTACAAGAAACGACTTAAAGAACAATAAGTACGACATTGAATTTACCGGCGGAACCAACATACAGGTCAATCTCAAAGAAGCCCTCGACCGGCAGGAAGTCGAAGGAAGAATCGTGAAAATCGGAAATGATTTGAACAATCCCGGCCTTAAAGCGGCAAGCGTTTACAGTATTGGAAAGTCAAACAAACAGTTTGAAATCAGCACAATAGAAACAAACAAAATAGCTGTCACGGCAACTTTCCCTCAGACGGCGCAGCAATCAGCCGGTGAGCTAACAGCCGCAATAGAAAAGGCTCAAACGCAGTTTGCCAGCAGGCTCAGTAACCTGATCGTGACACAAGATACGAACAACGCCGCGGCATTCACAATATCAACAAGCCAGATGAACCAGTCTCTGGTCAAAGATGTATTGGCAGCAGCTTTTCCCGATGCCGATATATCAGAACCCCAGGTCGATGAAATTGTCAATAACGCGATACTGACGGCTTTTGCAGACCAACTGGAAATTCAACAAAATCTTCAGCCCAAAATCATCTCCGAGCAAACGATATCCGAAGAGCTGATAGACTCTTACCCCGAACTGATTGATTTTCTGGGCGGTATCAAGATCGAATGTGAAATCCAAAGATCTGCCACGGCCGGAGAAATCATCCAAAGATTCAAGGATTTGCTGTTTAAGCCCGATATGCAAAACATCGAACGGTATCCTTACGAAATCCTTGATTTAAGCCTGAATGCTCTGGCCGATCCAAACCTGCCTGTCAAATCGTTTGTTTACGTAAGCGCTAATCCCGAAGCAGGTTTCCGCGAACTTTCCGAGGAAGAACGAACACGGTTCATCGAAAACGAAAAGGCTAAAGTCCTGGCGGCAACCATGCTTGAAACCTCACTGCCGCGCGTAAGACAATTCGATCCTTCGGTAGGTGCCGAACAAAAACAACGGGCGTTGATTGCCATTGTCCTGTCGTTATTTGCGATTGTTACTTACATCTGGATTCGATTCGGAAATGTCCGCTACGGCATTGCCGCCATTGTTGCACTCGTGCACGATGTATGTATCACACTCGGAGCGGTCGCCCTCTGCGCCTATATCGCAAATACATCAATAGGGGAATTTCTCTTAATCGGCGACTTCAAAATCAACCTTGCAATGATAGCCGCTTTTCTTACGCTGATCGGTTACTCGCTTAACGATACTATTGTCGTTTTCGACCGTATCAGGGAAAATCGCGGCAAGGCCCGTCAGCTCAGTCCGCAGATGATAACCGACAGTATTAACCAGACTATTTCCAGGACGATTATGACATCTATCACGACATTTATAGTTGTGCTGATAATGTACATATTCGGCGGTCCCGGGTTAAGAGGCTTTACGTTTGCGATCGGTTTGGGCATAATCGTTGGTACCTATTCGTCTATTGCAATAGCAGCGCCAATATTATTGATCGGCACAAAAACACAAAAGGAAAAAGGAAAGCGGAAATCATAGTAAATAGCGTTTGACGCTTAGTTTTCTGATTCCTTCGAAGGCAGGTATCCGTAATCTATCTGTTATTCTTTGCTGAAATGCAAAAGGACTTGAAAATAGGATTGGGTTTGGGCCTGACACTGGTAATCGCCTCTGTGCTCTGGCTGGCTACTCGCCCGAGCCTCCGGCCGGAGGCAAGAATGCAGCAGACTGGCGATACAGATTCCCGGCAGCAATCCGCCGAACAACCTGTCGGTCCTGTCATTGCGAGGTTTCCGGCACCTGATTCAGACGCCGTGCAAAGTAATAAGCTCAACGCACCCCCCGTCAAAATATCGAGTAATGCCACTGGGGCCGGTGACGAGATTGAAAAAAATAATCCACCCGACTCAACAATATACGAGCAAGACGAAAAGATAAAAGCCCAGAAATTCCACATCGTGCGTAAGGGCGAAACGCTATCCAGGATTTCGAGTCTATACTACGGCTCTGGAGGCAAATGGCAAAGAATTCTCGACTCCAACCGAAAGACGATAAAAGATCCGAACAAAATCAAGCCCGGCACAAAACTAATCATCCCCAACTAAACTATTACATCCTTCGCAAAGCCCCAAAGCGATACTTCAGATGTGCGAGTAGGCAGGAACAATTTCGCAATAACACAATCTTGACTCTATTCCCGGATTGTCGTTACGCCAGTCTGCGATCTGGCTAATTGTGCCGCTGATCGTATTTGTTCGGCCGTTGTTAGTCCTCCCGGCAGCCCGGCCCACGTTGGATTCTTGAGGATTCGGTCGGCAGAAATTATGTGAATATGTGTATAATTGAAAAGCCTGCCCCAAAACGTTTGCAAAACACTAATATCTTTAACCCGGAAAAGCTCGAGTTGCAAAAACTCACGAGACAAAATTCCACGGCGCACCTTAAATCGCTGAGTAGTAAACACGTAATACCAGTTGAGATAGACTAACACACGACGAATCATTCTCCAAAACGCCCAAATGCAAATCAGGACGAAAAACCACACCAGATAGTCTGACTTAACATGTGGACTGGCCAGGTAAGGTTCAATTTCGGGCAGAAGTTCAGGCAACTTCTCTTTCAACATATCCAGGAGCTGGGGGGCCTTCATGGCGAGCGTAATCCACACTACAATCCATACTCCACACGAAATAAATCCAAACATGTGGTATGCTAAGGATGGCCGTCCCTCCCAGATGGTCTCCTCCTGACTCGGAGTCGGTGACGTTAAACCAAGCCGGACGTTAGCTCGAACGGATTCGGCTGCCGGCATCGCGGGAGCAGATTGAGGAGCAAGAACTGCTTCCTGACTTTGGCTTGTTTTGCGTACAGCGAGTTTGCCCGGAGGTACGTGGGGCGTTGATTCGCCCTGTGTGACCTGCTTGTTATTCTCATTAGCGTTGGCCCTGCCGGAAGAAGCTGTGACCGAGTCGTGGCCTGCGCTACCCGGAATTGTCAATATCTCTCCACATGACTTACACTTTACCTGGCGGCCGATATGCTCTTTTGACACAGCCATCTTATTTCCACAGTGACATCGGAACCGAATCAAGTTCTTTCGAATATTAGTACCCGCCAAAGTAGAGGCGAAGAACTCTACTTGAGCCAATGGCTTCCAATCGGGCATGCCCTCTCGCCAACAAAGCGTAGTCGCTGGAGTTTGACCTTTGCGCAACGACTCGAATATTTGACCGGCAGTATAAGGCCCGTCAGTTTGACCGCCTTCTCCCGGCAAATACCAAACCGCATCTTTTTGGCTCATCGTATATACCTTCCTTCAATTGGTAGTAGTTTGAGTGATTTTCCGAGTATCGTACACTCTCCATCCTGATTCTTGTTACGCAGTTCCCGAACGGATCGATCCTTAGCTCTTTTGATAAGCTCTCCTCATTAATGTTATGGCCCATCTTAACTACCGGCCCAACTATGACCAATGAAACTCGATACCACTTATGTTTTCGCTTATCGATAAATATAGCCGTTCAAGTCAGGATAGTCACAAGGCTTTTGCTGCTGCGCTGTCGACGAGCCAGGTGACTCTATCGAGAACGGGCCAGAGGGCGTGAATCGGATACCGCACTTCATCGGGCTCACTCGTTAAAACCGTTTTTAGAATTTCGGCTTTTTCCTGCCCGCAAACCAATACAAGCAGATGGGAGGCCGCTCGTAAAACCGGATGCGTCAGAGTTATCCTGTTGAGCTTTTCATCCAAAACATAAACAACGCACGCTAAATCTTCCGTGTCAAAAGCGGCGTAAGAATTTGGAAACAACGAGCCGGTATGCCCGTCGGAACCCATGCCCAGCAATATCAGATCGAACTGGGGAACCTTCCCGGCTTCAAGCCCGAATACTTCTCGAATAGTTTCCTCGTAGCGTTGAGCGGCGGCATTGAAATCTTCGTCCTCGGTTGGAATACGATGAACATTCGCATCGGGAATAGCAACCCTGGTCAGGAAAGTGTCGACAGCCAGTTTATAATTACTCCATTTCGAATCCGGGCGAACGTATCGCTCGTCAACCCAGAACAACTGAATCTTGTCCCAGGGCAGGGAACTTGCCTGCGGTGCCTCGCCGAGCAGCTCAAAAAAACGTTTGGGAGTATTGCCTCCGGATATAGCCACATAGAAGACATCCTTCGCCTTTATCGCCTTTTGCGCATCGGCAATAAAAGTCTTAATAGTACTTTGAGCTAAACTCTCAGGGTCTGAAACAACTTCAACATTCGATTTATTTTTTGTCGTAGTATTCATAATTCCCCCGACATTACCCCCAGCAGAGAATATAAACTTAGTCTCAAAATCATGCTCCCACCTTCACGGAAATCGTAAACTGCAAATATTATGTACTCAAAAATATGATTTGGCCAGAAAATCTTTTGAAAAAATTCCAGTTATTCGATAACTCGCTTTCAACAGACAACTTATAAATTCTGACCTGCCGATCAGACTGCAAAAATCCGACCCTTGACATCTTCAAGTATCATATATAGTGAAGGTACGAGCACAAGTGTGATGCAGGTCGCGAACATCACTCCGAATGCCAGGCTTATGGCCATCGGTATAAGGAATCGTGCCTGCAGGCTTCTCTCCGTTATCATCGGCAGCAAACCGAAAAAGGTCGTTAGAGTTGTCAGCATAATCGGCCTGAACCGGCGGGTCGCACAATCGCGAAGTACCTGATGGAGTTCGATGCCGCTTGTGCGCTCACGATTGATAAGGTCGATCATAATCAACGAGTCATTCACAACTACCCCGGACAGCGCCACAATACCAAACATCGACATTATACCAAAGTTATATCCCATCAATAAGTGTCCGAATGCCGCCCCCACAATCCCGAACGGAATGGCCGACATGATAATAGCCGGTTGTGAGTAGCTCTTGAACTGCACGGCTAACAGCCCGTAAATCGCCAGCATCGCGATGATGAAATTTGTCTTCAGACTCCCTAACGACTCAGTCATCTCGCGCTGCTCGCCGCCGAAGCGATACTGCACACCGCTAAACTCACGAGCCAGTTCCGGCAGCACGCTCGCAAGCAAATCCCGGTTAATCACATTGGAATTGGCAAGAGCCAGATCAACATCGGCCGAGACGCTCACGACACGCTTGCGGTCTATACGCTTGATTGCCGAATAGCCCCGGCCGTATTGTACCTCCGCGACCGTATCGAAGGGAATCTCCGTGCCACTCGGCAGCCGGATCCGAATGTTCTCCACATCTGCAAGGCTCTTGCGTTCGGCCTCCGGGTAACGAACCATCACGCGAATATCATCCCGCCCTCGCTGGATCCGCTGAACCTCGTCACCATAAAATCCCTGCCGAACCTGCCTTGCCAGGTCAGACAGCGTCAACCCCAGCGTCCGGCCGGTGTCTTTGAGCTTAAGCTTCAACTCCGCCTTGCCGGGCTCGAAGTCGTCCTGAATGTCACCAACACCGGTATAGTCTCGCAAAACACTCTTTAACTTCTCCGATGCTGCCAAAAGCGTATCGAAATCCTGATGCGACAACTCCACATTTATAGGGTCACCCGCCCTGACCAACTCCGAGACGAAGGTCAACGACGAAGCCCCGGCAACTTCTCCCACCAGTTCTCGCCAGCGATTCTTGACTACTGTGCTCGACAAATCCCGCTCTTCAGCTCCGAGCAACTCAACGTTTACCTCCGCCAGGTGCGATTGTCCTGACCCGCCAAGGTCGACTTGGACGGGACCGCCTCGCCCGACAGTAGGCTGAGCCCCAATGGTCGTTGCGACATGCTTTCGAAGAGAGATATCGCCCCCACGCTTGTTGTCGAATTCCTCGATTGTTTCAAATGAGGCGGCCTCTATCCTCTCTGCAACCGCCCGGGTCTGCTCAACTGGCGTACCCAACGGCATCTTGAGCAAGGCAACCACGTTATCGGCTTCCATCGCGTCAAAGAAAACAAACTTAATGTACCCCCCCGCCACAATCCCGACAGTTGTCAGAAATACAGCAATGCCAAATGCCAATGTGACATAGCGCCACCGGACTGCGCGTTCGACGAAACCTGCAAAAGGCCCGTTAATAAACCTTTTGAGACCTTTGTCGGTCACATCGTTGATCTTGTCTGTGAAACGTCTTATGCCCTTGCCGGGCCTGCCACCCTTCGAAGATAAATGTGCAGGCAGAATCAACAGCGCCTCCACCAGCGAGAATCCCAGAACACCTATAACCACAATCGGCAAAACCCTGAGTATCTTACCCATAATCCCGCCTGTATAAGCTAACGGTATAAATGCAATAACTGTTGTCAGCACCGCCGCGACCACAGGCCAGCACATCTCCCTCACACCTTTGATAGCCGCATCAAACCGTTCCAGCCCCTGCTGACGATACGAGAATATATTCTCACCGACAACAATCGCATCGTCCACAACCAGACCAAGCACCATGATAAAAGCAAAAAGACTCATCATGTTGATCGTCACGTCGAAGTGAGGTAAAAGCCAGAACGCCCCAAGAAAAGATATCGGGATACCCATCGTAGTCCAGAATGCGAGCCTTACGTTCAGAAAAAACGTCAAACACACGAATACCAGGATAAGACCGATGTAGCCATTTCTCGTCAGCAGGCTCAGTCTCGCCTTGAGAAAATCGGTATCATCTTCCCACAATGCCAGCGAGACCCCTGTCGGCAAAGAATCCCGCTTCTCGCTAACATATTCCTTGACGGTCCGAGCGACATCCAGCGCATCCTGCTCTCCTGTCCGGGAGACCTGTATGAAAGCGGCGCGTTTGCCGTCAAACCTCGCGGAAAGATCCATTTCCTGAAACTCGTCCCTGACCGTGGCGATATCGCTCAGCCTTATACTGGTCCCGTCGTTACGCGTTACTACGATTACCTTTTCAAATTCGAGCCCGTAATATTTCTGTCCCTTTGTCCGGACTAAAATCTCGCCGCCTGAAGTTTTGACCGAGCCTGCCGGGATATCCAGCGAGGAATTCCGGACCGCTCGCGTCACCTTCTCGAAACTTAGATTGTAACGGCGAAGGTTCTCCTCAGAAACCTCAATTGAAATCTCATACGGTCTGATTCCCGAAATAGCCGCGTGTGTGATGTTTTCCTTATCAGTTATTTCATTACGAATCCGGTCCGCCAGTGTCCTTAAGGTCTGCTCGGAAACATCGCCGTACAAAACGATCGAAATAACCTTGAAGCTCGTTTTCAGCTCGGAGATAATCGGCTTTTCCGTCTCCTTTGGAAATGTTATTATCGTATCAATCTCCGCTTTGACGTCATCGAGCACCTCCTTGACGTCGGCATATTCCTCCACTTCCACGAGAGTCGAGCCCATTCCCTCGGCCGCAGTCGAGGTCATTCGCTTAATGCCTTCCACACCTGCGATAGCCTCTTCAACCCGCGAGCAGACCCCCTCCTCGACATCGGACGGTGAAGCACCCAGATAAGGCACCATGATGTTGATCATATCGAGGTTCATCTCGGGAAAAACTTCGAGCCTTGCCGAAAAGATCGCCATCAATCCCGCCGCCGCGATCAGAAGCATAAGCAGATTTGCCGCAACATGGTTCGAGGCAAACCAGCTAAGAATTCCTTGTTTTTCTTCCAGGTCTTTCACCTAATTGTCCTCCGGCTTGTCTGGCTGATCGCCATTGTTTTTTACCTGTTCGTCCTGCGTTGTGACATCAGCTTCTGTTCGTACCTCCATTCCGTCGACAACCGCATCCAGGGAGCTGGTAACAACATTTGCATCATTAAGAACGTCCGAAGCGACATAAGCGAAGTTTTTATCCACCCGGACAATCTTCAATGGCCGGATACGGAGACGATTGCCGTTTACCAGCCACACCTGGTTGCCCTCACGTATCGCATCACGGGGCACGGCGACCGCATTGTCAAGAGTGTTGCCTTGAATCAGAACCTCGGCGAATACCCCTGGCAGCAATGGGGGTCTGCCCTCGATAACCTTGAAGGGCTCCGTCACTTCCACAACGATAGAAATCATCCGGGAAGTCCTGTCCACCTGGCCGGTCGTGCGGACCACGTAGCCTTTCCATGTATGTTCGGCTCCGGCAAAGGCCGCTCTAACCTCGGCTGGAGTGCCTTTGACGGAATCCGGGTCACCGTTTGAGAATATAGAATTTTCGAAAACATCGAACCAGGCCAGCTCGCTATCCTTCAGCGGCACCTCTATTTCCACCGAACCGGTTCCATAAGCCCTGGCTAAAGACTGCCCCATGACAACGTACTGACCGAGATCGACATTTTCAGTGGTAATCAGGGCATCGAACGGCAGGGATAGACTGGTTCGTTCGAGTCTCAATTTCGCGCTTGCAAGCTGCGCCTCCGAGGAATCCAGCATCGCCTTGGCCTTGCGAATCTGGGGTTCACGAAGAACCAGTGAAGAAGTCGGCTCCGTGTCCGGATGCAACTGGCTCCATTCCGTCCGAGCAACCTCAGCCTCAGCCTGTTGTGTCTCCAGTTGTACACTGGTGTCCGCCACTGCGGCCTCGGCCTGCCGGACTGCCAATTCGTAGTCCCTCGGGTCGATTCGCAATATTGTCTCATTGCCACGGATGAGCCCGCCAACAACAAGTTCAGGGTGAATATACACCACCTTTCCGGCCACTTCCGGAATTATATCGACCTGCACTTTGGGATTGACCGTTCCGTAACCCTGAACCGTCATCCGTATACCCTCCGAGTGGAGTTGCACAACTTCGACCAACGGCGCCTGCACACCCTGCTGCTTTCGCTGGGGCGGCTTTTTCAACTTGATGAAAATGACCGCCCCGGCAATACCCGCCCCGACGATAACAATCGCTAACAACGCCTGCAACAGCCCGCGCCCGGCCCTGTGGGATTTGCCATACCGACCTATATGCTGTTTATGCTGTGAATTCTGTATTTTGTCTTCTGTGTTCTGTATTCTATTTTCTCTCATTTTTCTACCGCCAATATTTCTTCTTCCTGTTGGTTCCAATCACCGCCCAGCGCCAGGTATAGATTCACTCGTGTGGTCCAAATCTGCCCCTTTAGGATGGTCAATTGTTCTTCAGCTATTCGTCTGCGCCGCTCGGTTTCCAGTACTACCAGAAATCCCGTAAGCCCCTGCTGATAGCGCTGCCTTGAGAGTTCCTCGGCGGCTGTGGCTTCCCGGAAGCGAAGCTCCGTGTGCCGCAACTGGTTCTGGAGCATCTGCTCGCTCACGAGCGCATCTTCGACCTCCCTCATCGCGGTCAAAACCGTGCCTGCATAATTCGCCGCCAGTTCGGCATAACGTGCTTTCGCGGCATCGATTTGGGCACGAATTTGGCCGCCCTTGAAGATCGGCTGAGCAAGACGCATCAACAATCCATACGTTTCCGAATAACTCTCCCAAATGTCACGCCACTCATCGGCATTTGAACCATAATTTGCCGTAAGACTCAAATCCGGATACAACTGCGCTATGCTGACGCCAATACGTTCGTTGGCAGAACGCAAGGCCAGTTCAGCAGCCATCACATCCGGCCTCCGGTCCAGAAGCCGGGCGGGCACCCCTATCGGAACCGGCTCCAAATCCGGCAATTTTGCTAACGTCTGAGGCAAATCTTCTGACGACCCCGGCGGACGCGCCAGAAGAACATCAAGCGCGTGACGAGCCGTAATCAAAGACAGCTCAACGGCCGGCTCGGCAGCCTTTGACGCGGCGAGATTTTCACGCGCCAACCTGATGTCCACGGGCCCGACAAGACCTTGTGCATATCGCCTCTCTACAATCTCGAGGGTACTCTGCCGGCTCTCGGTATTGGCCCTCGCTATGCTTAATCGCCGCTGGATCGTCGCTATGTTTATCCGTGAACTTATGACACCGGCGATGATCGAATTGGTCAATGCCTGCTTGCTTGCCTCCGAGGCAAGCATATCCGCCCAGGCGGCACGCTCGGAATGTTTGAGCTTACCGAACAGATCGAGGATATAGTTGACGGTAATATCCTGTGACCAGGTCGTGCTCATGACGCTGAATCTGCCGCCGCCGAATGGGCCGTCACCCAAGTTCATGGAACGCTTACTCCTGTCACGGCTAAGATTGTACGACACGTCCGGCCACTTTCGTCCGCTCATCTCAGCAAGCGATGCCTGGGCCTGCAGGACCCTCGCAGCGGCGGCCTTAAGGTCATAATTATTCTCCAGCGCCCGGCGTACCAGTTGTGCCGTAGTTGGATCGCCGAATCCTTCCCACCATCTGTCGGAATCGGCAAAATCATTCACATCCTGTTTGTTTGCCCCGGCATGAAAATAAGCACCGGACGTTTCGGCCGGTGTCTCTGGTCTGGAATATTTCGGCCCGACCTTACAACCGGTATACATTGCGAAACTTAAAACAAAAAACAATCCGCAGATAGAAACTAATTTCCTTTTCATTCGATTTTCCTCTTGAAACAGGCCCGAATCCCGGCGCCTATCAGGTAATATCTTCAATCTCCCACATAAAGGCCTTTATCCCTACCGACGCCCATTTCTTCCGCATCCGCCGGACTTTCTCCATTAACTCTTTGGCCGGGGCCTCGGCGGTTACAACAAATGTGCCGTTATTTATGCCGGGCCAGACATCGGTATTCAAATGCGGCTCACTCGCCCTGCCTTTGCCAACGGTATTCGGGAATTTCGTATAACAGTCAATACCGACAGATTCCAGGACTTCATTCACCTCTTCATCTATCGCCGCATTGTGAATAATCAAAACAGCTTTCATAACTATCCTTTTACGCCCGAAGGCTTAAGGCCTTCGAACACACTATAAAGAGTCGGCATTAAAATAAGCGTAATGACAGTACCTACAAACAGGCCCCCAATTATGGTCACGGCAAAAGGCACCCAAATTTCGGACCCCTCCCCTTTTGAGAAAGCAAGTGGAGTCAACGCCAGCATTGTCGTGCAACTGGTACATACCACAGGTCGCAATCTGCTGCGTCCGCCTTCGATGATTGCCGAATAGACATCGAGGCCCCGCCGCCGCAGTATATTCAGGTAACTGATAAGAACAATTCCATCATTCACTACGATGCCGACAAGCATAATCAGAGCGAGAAAACTGACAACGCTCATTGCCTGGCCGGCCAGGGTCAGGGCGATAATTACGCCGACAATACCGAAGGGGATCGAGAAAAATATTATAAACGGGTCGCGGAACGACTCGAATTGCGAAGCCATAACCATATATACCAATACCATCCCCAGTCCCACAGCTATCATCAGCAATGTGAATGCTTCTTTCCTTTCTTTCTCGGCGCCGGCAAATTTATAACTAAAACCCGGCGGCGCGGGAATCTTATCAATCGCCTTTCTAACATCTTCTACGACGGAACCAAGGTCTCTGCCGGCGATTTCAGCGGAAACCGTAATGTAACGTTCCTGGTCTTTTCTTTCGACCTTAGTCGGCCCCAGACCTTGCTCGATTCCAGCTATATTGGCCAGGCTGACTTGACCGCCGCCGGCTATACTAATGGGCACATCCCGCAAATCTTCTATCCTGTCACGGTCTTTTGGCTGCAGCCTGACTTCCACATCATATTCATCCCCGGCCTCACGGTATCTCGTGGCGGTGCTGCCGGCAAAAAATGTCTCTATCTGCATGCCGATAGTCCTCACATCAAGCCCCATGTTAGATGCTTTCTCGCGGTCGATGACAACTTTAATCTCCGGCTTTTCCTCTTTTCGGCTGATTTGCACATCCTCCACCCCCTCCACTGCGGCTATTGCCTTCTCGACGGCCTCGGCGTACACCCTCGCCTGATCCATGTCGTGTCCGTAAAGCTCGACAGTCAGTTTCCCGCCGGCACCAAACATCAACGCCTCAAGCGGATCCTCCGCACTGTAGCGAATAGTTGCACCCGGAATCTTGTCCGTGATTTTGCGAAGTCTTTTTATCAGCTCAATTGGCGAAGCGCTGCGCTGATCCTTGGGCTTCAAGCTGATAAACAAAATACCCTTATAGCTTTCCTCGTCCGTTTCAAAATTTGCGCCCGCGCCGTAAACGCCCCAGCGAATAAAACTGTTCCGTCTCTCAGGGATATGATTTGCCGTTATCGTTTGTAACTGCCGGGCCACGATGCCTGTCCGCTCGTATCTCGTGCCGATAGGCAGTTCGTACTGAGCCGACACTCGATTCTGGTCCTGCTGAGGGAAAAATTCAATGCCGATAAATCCGACCAGACCGATGCTCCAGACAAATAAAACGATACAGGAAATAAACACTGTTTTGCGATTTGCCAGCGACCAGCTCAGGAACTTGACATAAAACAGCTCCATCCCAGTCAATACTTTTTCGCCCAAACGGTAAAAGAAATCCAATACGGATTTCGACGAGCCAGGATTACGAACTCTCAGAAGTCTCGAACTCAGCATAGGCACGAGCATAAGAGCAGTAAACAACGAAGCCACAAGGGCCATGCTGACAATAGCGGCAAACTGGCCGAATATAATCGCCGCTATACCGCCGACAAACATAATAGGTGCAAAAATCGAAATCGTCGTGAGTGTCGAAGCAATGACAGCCACACCTACTTCATTCGCTCCGAAAACTGCTCCTTCTTTCGCCCGCTCTCCTTTTTCACGATGGCGATTGATGTTGTCAATAACGACGATAGCATTATCAACCACAAGACCTACGGCGACCGCCAGACTGGCTAATGAATCGGTATTAATCGTGTAATCGGCCAGGTACATTAACAGGAACGTAATAATCAACGACGTTGGAATCGCAGCAGCTACGATAAGACTGGCCCGAAAGTCTCTAAGGAAAAAAAGAAGCACAATAAAGACAAAGAAAACAGCCCAAAAAACCGTATCACGCAAGGTCCCCACGGAAGCCAGAATAAACTCCGAGCTGTCCATCACAATCCTGGATTCGATATCGGGCGGCAGATTCTTTTTTAACTGCTCAAGTTTCTCGGTGACGGCCCGTGCCACCTCCACCGTGTTTTTGCCGCTTTGTTTCTGAATAAATACAGCCATCGCCTTTTTGCCGTTCATGCGCACCTCAAAAGTGCGCTCCTTGAAGAAATCCCTCACATCGGCGACGTCTTTCAACTTTATCGGTATAGCATTTCGGCGGGCAATCACTACTTCGGCAACCTCTTCCGGGCTCGAAAATTCCTCGGGCGTGCGCAACAGATAATCCTTGTAGCCGGTTTTAATATTCCCTCCCGGAGTGCTGATGTTCTGGGCGGCAAGAGCCATGTTCAACTGTGTAATCGATAAATTCAAAGCCGCCAGTTTGTCCCTGTCGATATCAACACGGATCTGCCGTAAAAGTCCCCCGCCGGCGGTGACCGAAGCAACACCATCGACCCGCTTGAGCGGATCCACTATCTCATCATCAACGATATCCTGCAGGTTGGGATAACTGTCCCCGGCAGTGAAAGCAATAATCGCAATCGGTATCATCGAAAGGTCGAACTTGAAAATAATCGGATTTCCCGCTTCTTCCGGCAGCATTTCCCTGATCAGGTCGATCCTCTCGCGCACATCGTTGATACTTTCATCTATTTTCTCGCCCCACTCGAAACGTAATGTCACCGTGGACATCCCCTCTTTCGATACCGAAATCACCTCGTCCACTCCGGAAATTGTGCTCAGGGTATCTTCCATCGGCTCGGTTATGAGCGTTTCTACCTCTTCGGGTCCCGCCCCCTCATACGCCGTGATAACCGAAACGGAAGGTATTTCCAGCTCCGGCATCAAATCCAGTCCCAGCATCGACATCGACACCAGGCCTAAAACCACCATCGCTACAAATATCATCAATGTCGTGACCGGCCTGTTTACGGAAATCTGTGCGAGTTTCATTTGATATCCTCTATTCGAACAATCTCGACACTTATTCCGTCAATCAAAAAATTCATCCCGTTAACTACAAGCGTTTCACCGGCTTTCACCCCATCGGTTATTTCATACTTGTCCGCCTGTTTTATACCAACTTTGACAATACGCTTGCGGGCAATCTTCTCGGCACTCGCCTCTTCGATCACATACACGTAATGCTCGCCGATCTTGCCGCCGAGAATGACGTCCCGGGGTATAACTACCGCATCGGCCTTTTGCTTAGTAACCAAAGCCACTCTCGCAAACATTCCGGGCTTTAGCAACAGTTCATCATTTTGAAGCTGTATCTCAACCTGCAACGTATTAGTTTGCGCATCAAGTGCCGGATGAATCGAATAAACCTTCGCCTCGAATTGCCTCTCCGTGAAAGTATCTACCCTGATTTTCGCAGGCATCCCGGCGTAAATTTCGGCCCCGTATCTTTCCGCAACAGCAACGATTATCTTGACAGTCTCCATATCGGCGATGGTAACGATTCTGTCACCCGCCCTGACCATGTTACCCTCGTCAATATGTTTGGCTGTCACTATCCCGTTAATCGGCGAGACAATTGTGGATTCGCGAAGGTTTAATCTTGCCAGTTCCAGATTGGCTTTGGCCAGATTCAAACTTGCCGCCGCCAATTCGGCAGCGGTTGCCACTTTATCTTTGCTCTGCTCGGTAGCTGATCCGCCCTCGTATAAGGCAATTATGCGCTTCTTTTCACGCTCGGTATCGGCCAGTTCGACTTCTTTAGCCGTAACGCTGCTTGTCGCGGCAGCCAACTGGGCCAGGTAAATGTCGTGGTCTATAATCGCGAGCTGGCGGCCCTTTTTGATCGATACGCCCTCTTCAACCACAGTCAAGTCGCCCCCATCCGAAAGAACACGCAGCGATTCAACTCTGCCGGGAACTTTGGACGCTATATCCACAACCTGTTTCGCTTTTATCCAGCCTGTCAGTTGTATCGTCTCTTCTATCGAGCCGGTGCCCACAACTTCAACCTCGACCGGAACGATTCTTTTCTCCTCTGCATCCGGGGCGGACTTTTGTTTATACCCATACCAATATGTAAAAAATACCAGGACCAGCGCTGCTAACAAATACAAGATTCTTCTTATCACTTTCATTTTGTCTGCCCTGTTTTATTCAACAAGTGCTATCGGCGTATTTTCTTCCGCATTGCCTGATTCAATTTTTGCCTGACCTCCTGGTTCCGCGGTTTCAACAGATGCCAGAGTTCCCATTGCCTTTTGGAAATCCAGCTTTGCAATTATGTGCGAGTATACAGCCTGGTAATGGTTTGCCCTTGCCGCCGTCAAAGCGGCCTGGGCGTCAATCATTTCAACCTGAGTGTTTGCACCCTCTCTGTAGCCGACTTCCGCAAGCCGCAGACCTTCTTCGGCCCTGGTAAGATTCAGCCGCTGAGATTCGATAAACTCCGCCGTATTCTCGATGCTAAGTTGAGCTTTGGTCAGTTCGAATAAAGCGGTCTCCTCGGCGTCAATTAAATCTATCTGACCTTGCTTGAGCCGCGCTTTTTGAGCAACAATCTCGCCGTCACGCATAAAACCATCGAAAATAGGCACGCTCGCCGTAATCCCCCCCTGCCAGGCATGGCCCCATTCAATCGCCATCATACTATGCGGGTCGGGTTTTGCCCAGGTATTGCTGTAGTAACCGCTAACTACAGGAAAATATTGGCTGCGGGCGACATTGAGCAGCTCTTTCTGCATTTTTATATCGAATTCCCGGCCAATCAAATCCGGCCGGTTTCGATAAGCCGCTTCAACGGCCTGCTCCATTGTTATATTCGAAGGAACATAAAGCAGCTTATCTGAAAGGATAAAGCCGCTGTCCTGCGAAACGCCCATTACCTTGATTAGACTGGCTTTTGCGACGTTGATCGCATTCTTGTTTTGTATAAACTCAGCCTGGAAATTGGAAAGTTCCACCTCCGCCCGCAGAACATCAAAATCAGCAGCAACACCGCCCCGCTGTTTCTGCTTGACATTATCAAGATGGGCCTGGGCCGAGCGAACGGCATCGGTGCTTATCTGAAGCAGGTGCTGACTTAGCAAAACATCGTAATAAGAGTGCTCGGCGGCATAAACAACTTCCTGAACCGCCGCTCGAACCGTCTCGTCGGTAAGCAGCGTCATCAATTTCGCCGCGTTGATTCTGGCCGGTATCGAACCGCCGGCATAAATCGGCTGGGTGACCATTAAAACCGCAGAGTAGTTGTCCTCGTCACCAAACTGGATCTTCTCCTTGCCAGCGGGCGTATCAATTTCAAAAGACGTCACCTCATCGAACCGGGTGTAATCGCCCGTAAGATTAACTTTAGGCAAAATGGCCGAATAGGATTTCAGACGCTCTCCCCGGGCGACCTCCCTTTCTTGTACAATACTCTGCAGAACCTTGTTATTGACCAATGCCAGTTTTGTGCAGTCTGCTATATTGAGCTTCCCGCTGATAACCGGCTGGGACCGCTCCTGCCGCTCTTTGCGATTTTTCCATTGCCGAAAAGCGACTTCCCTCGACAACCCTACATCTTCATAATATTTCTCGCTGCTTACACATCCAGCCAATTGTAAAGTGACCAGAACTCCGATTAACATCACAATACATTTCTTAAACACAATTTTCATAGCTTCATCCTCGTTAAAAAATTCAGAAGTCACTGGAATACGGAACATACAACTTCAGCATTCAGTGCTCCTTGCTTATCTTTCGTTATTAATCCCTGCTCCCGTACTCAGATGCTCTTTTGCTTTTCGTTGGTATAAGCCCGAATCCCGGCGGCGGAGAATTTGACAATATGATCGATAGCCTCATTTGAATCGAATATTGGCAAGCCAAAATTATCACCACCTTGTTCAAGCATAGTTTTTACATGGACTACATGTACGAGCTGCCCAATTACAGAAAATATCACCAGCAAAACCTTCGATTCGTCAAGGTCAGGGCAAGTTTTCATTATTGCCTTGTGCATAGCGGTCATAGTAGGTTTAATGACCTCATTAACGAACATATCAGTAGGCAAGTGACTGTCAATATATTCTCTGGCCATAAGCTTACTAAGCCGGGATGTCTTACTGGTATCTACCATCGAGCCGACAAATGTGTCTGCGAAAGACCTGAGCAGGTCTTCGAGGTTAGGCCGGGCTCCTGTCTGAGACATTACCTTATTGATGCTCGTAATACGTGCATCGCGCATCGGGATAAGGTGGCGGCGCCAGACTTCCTCGTACAATTTCTCCTTGCTGCCAAAATAGTAATTGACCGATGCGATATTACATCCGGCAGAGGCGGCTATGTCGCGAATACTCGTTCCCTTGAAACCACGCTCACAAAAAAGACTTTCCGCCGAATCAAGCAATCGGCCCTTGACATTCTTAACCGAACCGGTATTATTCTTCTTAACCTTCGATATCACTTCATAAAACTCCTAAACAACTGTTTGATACAGCAGTTTAAAACAATCGTTTTAACATGTCAAGCAATTTATCAAATTTACGCAAAAAAAACAGCCTATGGAAAAAAGCCAATCAAACAAAGTGCTCTTTATGACTAATAAAGCTCAAATCCGCGTCAATCGGACAAAGACCAAACATTCACCGCCCTTTGCCCCAACTGCAAGGTTATGGTCTTACTTTACGCCGGCAAACGGGACTTTGAGACTCATAAGTGTAAAACCTGCCCCAAACGGGCATAACAGAAATCCGATAGAGAATGCCAATGGCCGGACGACGATGAACGACAGAGACGATGCATGATGGACGATTCGTCCCTCGTCAATCATCCCTCGCCCTTCCTGCCATGTCTGTACTCTGTACCCCGGCGGTAAAAAAGAAGAATCATTCGGAACATCACATTCATATACCGGGTGAAAAAAAATCCTTGACGTAAAGACAAATAATATGTTAAATATAACGTAAGTGGGAATATTATAGGTCTCACTTGAATAGGGGGATTTTTACGATTTATTTCAGATTTTAATTAAATAAGCGCCAATATTGGCCGTTTAAGGAAGGAGGCAACATTAAGCCCAAAAACCACTTTGAAGCAATATTTTTAGTCTAAAAAAAGTAAACTACTATGGGTTAAAACCCATAGCATTATGTTTTCAGGCTTTCGCCTGTCCGCCTCTGGCAGATAACTTCATCTACGAGTCAAAACTCGTAGCATTGCGGCGGAAGAGTAAAATTACTGTCAGTCGCTTTGGTATGTGGCCGGAGCGAAATTTCCTATTATTTTTCAGTTAAAATTAGGAGTAAAAAAAATGAAAAATATAATATTGGTATTCGTAGTCGCATTGGGATTTTGCACGATGGCTACGGCTTCTGACATAGCGATTTCAACACAAGCAGGCTGGTTTGGGCAAACTGCGGCTGACCGCGAAATGCAGGAAATTGCTGACAATGTAAAGGCTGTTTCTGTTGAACTATTCACAGTAAATGATCATGATGCCCTTGCAGCTTGGGTAGCAGACCACACAGGTGATGGAGCAGCAGACCTTTTAATTCTTTGCGGACAGTTCCCAGACACTATTTATACACCTGGTAATATTCAGGCTGATGACTCATTAGCCGAATTATTCTTAGATGATGGTAATGTTATCATTAACACCGGCGACTGGATATTCTACGTCGTAAATGGTGCTGGAACAAATGCCGCAGGTGGATTACAGACAATGATGGACATTCCCGGCGTTACAGTAGCGGGCGAGGACGATACTGCTGTTACTGTTACAGCCGATGGTCAGGATTACACTCCAACTCTACAGAATTTCGCAACTGACCGCCCATTCCATCTTGATACACTTGCCGGCGATTGGGAAGTCGAATTGGTTCTTGCTGGGAATGCTGCCGGAACAAGAGCTGATCCCGTTATCGTCCATAATACGGCTACTGGTGGTCGCATAGGCATTTTCTACCAGACAATGAGTCAAGATGGTGACCCACGCGGCGAAGTTATAAGTGAATGGATTAACAACTGGTTTATCAAAAACCTTGCCAGCGTCAGCACGATCGCCGGGAGTCCGGAACCCAAAAACGGCGCTATGTATACGGGCACTTGGATCACCCTGTCGTGGACCGCTGGGGATTTGGCAGTCTCGCATGATGTGTACCTGGGCGACAATTTCGACGATGTTAACGATGGCACACACGAGAGCGAAACATTCCGAGGCAACCAGGAATTGAATTCAACGTTTTATATTGCCGGCTTTCCCGGATATGCTTTTCCAGATGGTCTCGTTCCGGGCACGACCTACTACTGGCGAATCGACGAGGTCAACGATGCAAACCCGGACAGTCCGTGGAAGGGCAAGATCTGGAGCTTTACAATTCCGCCGAAGAAGGCATATAAACCCGCCCCCGGCGATGGGAAACGCTTTGTTAGCACGGAAAATCTGATCCTTAGCTGGACACCCGGCTTCGGTGCGAAATTACATACCGTGTACTTCGGTGACGATTATGACACCGTGGCAAATTCTACCGATGGAACGTCCACGGCAATTACAAACTTCATCCCCGGACCGCTTGAATTAGAGAAGACTTATTATTGGCGAGTTGATGAGTTCGATGCTGTTACAACGTATACAGGCGATGTCTGGAGCTTTAAGACAGCGAAGGTCGGCGGCGGAGTGCGAGGTGACTACTATCATTGGAGTGATCCCAGCTTTGTTGGAGGCGCAGGTAATCCAGGACCGGTGAATGCCTTTACCACTCTTATGCTAACCCGCACAGATCCCCGGATCGACTTTACCTTTACTGATTCTCCCGACCCGTCGATCAACGCCGACATGTTCTCGGCCAGATGGACCGGTGAAGTCGAGGCGGCATTCACCGAGACCTACACGTTCTATACAAGAATCGATGACGGCGCACGACTCTGGATTGATGGCGTTCAGCTTATTGACTCATGGATCGACCAGGGTACTCCCGAGTACAATGGCCAGATTGACCTGGTAGCCGGAAACAAGTACAGCCTTGTCATGGAATATTACGAGAACGGCGGCGGCGCAGTAGCAGAGCTTCGATGGTCGAGTCCGTCCACACCGAAAGATTTCGTTCCGCAAGCGGCTTTGTCGCCACCGGTTAAGGCCAGCAGCCCGAGCCCGTCCAACGGGGCGACCGGCACGAAAATGACGCCGATTCTAAGGTGGGGCGCAGGTGATTTCGCCGCTTCGCATGAGGTGTACTTCGGCACCGATGCAGACACCGTCGCAAACGCCGACAAATCCTCGCCCGAGTACAAGGGCGTCAAGGCACTCGGCGACGAGAGCTACGATCCGGGCAAACTCGCCTGGGAGACAAGCTACTACTGGCGTGTCGATGAAGTTAACACTATCAACCCCGATAGCCCGTGGGTAGGCAACCTCTGGAGCTTTACGACGGGTGATTTCCTCGTCATAGATGACTTCGAGGACTACGACATTGGTAACAATGAGATATGGTGGTCATGGAAAGACGGCCTTGGTTACGGCCCGCATGGCAACGAACCGGCCTATCCCGGCAACGGCACCGGCGCTGCAGTCGGCGATGAAATGACTGCATCCTACACCGAGGAAACCATAGTCCACACCGGCAGCAAGTCAATGCCTTTAGTCTATGACAACAATAAGCAGGGCTACTCCAGGTATTCCGAGACAGAGCTGACGTTGACAGCCCCGCGTGACTGGACCGAGGAAGGTGTTGCGGAGTTGTCGATCTGGTTCAGAGGCTACCCGGCATCTACCGGCAGCTTCGTCGAAGGCCCGGTCGGCACCTACACGATGACCGCCTCCGGCACGGATATCTGGTTAGTAAATGGCGTGGAAGCCGATGAATTCCACTTCGCCTACAAGATACTCACCGGCGCCGGCTCGATTATCGCGAGAGTAGACAGCGTCGAGAACACGAATGACTGGGCCAAGGCCGGCGTTATGATTCGTGAGACGCTGGATCCTGACTCGGCACATGCCTTCGCATGTGTCACTCCCGTCAGCGGAGTTGCCGCACAGGCACGCCCGTCAGCAGGCGGAACAAGCGTCAACACCAATCAAACTGGAGTTGCCGCACCGTATTGGGTGAAACTGGAGCGTAGTATTTCCGGCCTGTTTACGGTTTCGCATTCAGCTAACGGTTCGAACTGGCAGCCGGTAACGGACGCTACGCCGCAGAACATTCCGATGAGCGCGAATGTCTATGTTGGCTTGGCCTTAACAAGCCATGATGCTGCATTGACATGCCAAGCCGTATTCTCCAACGTCACGACTTCCGGCTCAGTCACCGGGCAGTGGGCGCATCAGGACATCGGCATAACCAGCAATGATGCCGAGCCGCTTTATGTGGCGGTTTCCAACAGCGCCGGCACACCAGCGGTGGTAATCCATGATGATCCGGCCGCGGCAACGATAGACACCTGGACCGAGTGGGTCATCCCGCTGCAAACCTTTGCCGATCAGGGCATAGTCCTGACCAACGTTGACAGGATAGCGATCGGCCTGGGAACCCAGGGCAACATGACGATCCCCGGCGGTTCGGGCAAGATGTTCATTGACGACATCCGGCTGTACCAGCCGAGAGAAGTTGCTGAAGAGTAAAACCGCTTTCGCGGAAATTACAGCAGTACTTGAATGATTTCGGGGCCTATACCATCAGTTCGGTATAGGCCCCGGCTGTTTCAATACAAAAGCAGACACGTTCTACATAAATAATACGATAGAGACTTCGACCTGCTCAGTATTTTCTGTGGAACTGCTCTAAGGGACATTTTGTGAGCTTGACTGAGGAAAAAGACTAAGGAAGGGCTGCAAGCCTCCGCGCCAGCAGCCCCTCCTTGATTATGCACTATTTTTAGTATACAAATAAAATCTGAACATTTCTATTGTGGTGACTACGTATTTTTCATACAAATTTTCAGAGCATAAGAAACCATTTTTATCATCATAATCAGCCCAAAAATGTCAAAAACAGCTTTATTTGTCAGGCAGATTTGATACTTTAGTGACAGAGACGATTATTATCGGTACTGTGAGCATGTGGACAAGAAATGATATTATTCCTGGCAAATAGGAGATAGCAGGTGAAAACGATTGATCTACGCAGCGATACTGTGACTTTGCCGACGCAAGCCATGCGGGAAGCGATTTACCATGCCGAGTTGGGCGACGATGTGTTCGGCGAGGACCCGACAACGAATCGGCTTGAGAAAATGGCCGCCGAGCGTATGGGTAAAGAAGAAGCAATAATGGTCGCCAGCGGAACAATGGGAAACTTAGTGTGCGTGCTGACCCATTGCAGACGCGGCGAAGAAGTCATCCTGGGCGATCAATCGCACACGTTCCTATACGAAGCAGGCGGCATGTCGGCTATGGGCGGCATCCACCCGCACACAATCGTCAATCAGCCTGACGGTACAATGCGGCTGAAGGATATCGAGGCGGCGATTCGCGGCAACAACCTGCATTTTCCGCGGAGCCGGCTGATTTGCCTGGAAAACACACACAATCGCTGTTACGGCTCAGCTCTGACGCCCCAATATACCGAATCAGTTGCAAAATTGGCCGGCGAACGGGGCCTCCACGTACATCTCGACGGCGCCAGGGTATTCAATGCCGCGGTGGCCCTGGGGGTGGACGTCAAGGAACTGACCCGTCACGCCGATTCGCTGAGCTTTTGCCTTTCCAAGGGGCTTTCTTCGCCGGTGGGTTCGCTTATATGCGGTTCGAGCCAATTCATTGCCGAGGCTCGTCGCAACCGAAAGGTGCTGGGAGGCGGCATGCGGCAATCCGGGATCATCGCTGCGGCAGGGATTGAAGCTTTAGAGCATATGGTGGATCGATTGGCAGAGGACCATGAAAACGCCCGGCGTCTGGCCGAAGGAATCGCCCGCATCCCGGGTCTGTCACTTGACTTGAAGAAGATACAGACGAACATCGTATATTTTGATATGGCAGACGATCGATTCGATGCCGGGACACTTGTGAAGCAACTTGCCGGCCGGGGAGTCAAAATGCTGCAGGTGGGACCGGGGCGTCTCAGGGCGGTGACTCACTACGGCATAAGCGCCGAGGATATCGACTTAGCGCTGGCGGCGATGAGTGAAGTAATGGCCAGGTCGTAGCAGCAGAGAAACAATCGGGGCCTATACCAAATCAATCGGTACAGACCCCGAAATCATCTAAAAACCACAGGCTGACTCGGCCATGATGGCAAAGTCCTCGAAGTCAACCTTGCAAGCGACTTTTATATCGCCCCGCAAATCCGACTGCTCAATATTTTATAATCCAGCCGGGCTTAAAATAATCTGGTCAATGTATATGTGGTCTCTGTCGTCCCCACTCTGGCCGGAAGCAGTGCCGTCACCTAAGCCGATAGTGATTTTCTTTACAGAGGTCAAATCTACGCCGCCATCACTGAACTGCACAAGGGCAATGATCCACTGACGCCAGGAATCAGACTGACACGCATGGGTGAATGTCTCGACCCTGAAGCTCTGGCCGGCAGCATCCTCCAGCGTCAAATACATCAGATGCTCCATGTTTTCGTGTTCGCCAATGAATGACAGCGACAAAGTCTCGACAGATTGAGCAGTCCAATCCTGCGGACTGTCAAATGTCCTCGTGGCCTGAGTAAAGTAAGGATCAAACTGATTCTGGAATTCAAACCGCATGGTGTTGTTCTCGCCCGTCGCCAGAAGGACATATTCGATCCCGGCTTCCTCAATGTTATCGACCCACGCACTCCTTAAGCCTTCATCGCTGGTGTATGATTCAAAGTCATCCACGATCAGATAATCCGCTACCGTAAAGGTCCAGGTATGACCTGTCACCGTACCGGAGGGTCCGACTTGATCGACTCTCCACTCGTACGCCTGGCCTAATTCGAGATTCTCGGGTGTATAGGTGGTTCCTGCCGGTGCGGGGTCAACCTTTTCCATTGCTCCGGCTTTTCCCAACCACAGCTCGCAGCCAGTAGCAAACTCCGCCTCGACCCAACTCAGGCTCGCATCAACGGGCACATAAATCGCCCCATCGGCGGGACTGAGATTCACCGCCGCCGGACCATCTGAAACAGAGAATACATCGTCAAAAGTAGAATGATAGCCGACCGGTTCCTCGTTTTCATTCTGTGCGAATATTCCGCTTGCACCGCTCGTAAAGACTTCATCATTCACGCCCTCGTCTTCCCACGGGTCGTTACCGTTCGTATCCACCATCGTTGCCGTCCTGGCGACAAGCGGCCCGCCTTTGTACTCATAAAGACTGCCGGTGATGTACACGGGCCCCGAGCCGACGACATCCAACTCGGCATAGTAACTCCGGGCGTGATTGAGCCCCGGCACAAGAACGTCCAGATTCAGCTCCTGTGATTTTCTCATGATGTTTTGCATCATAATAACCTTTTCGAGGTCGATTCGCAGGTTGCCCGGGCCGTCTTCCCAGTTGACGTGCATTATATAAGTTTGGGCCGCAACAAAGCCGGGAGCCACGCCGGTCATCGAGCCATCCGGGTCAACGAAGTATTCCGTGCGTGCGAACACGCCGCAATAGCGCCATGAGGCATCTCCGGTAACATTAACAACTGCCCCGACACGAACGTCGGTGAAAACCTCGACAGTTCCGAATCCCGCGCCGAACGCCGAGCCGCCGATGCCCGTTGTGCTCGTCTCATCCAGGCTTAGATATTTGTTGCCGTTTGGGTCGGTCACGATGGTATTCGTGAACGTTTTGGTTACGTCGGGAAAACATTCGTACTTCCATGTTGCCAGGTCGGGCTCGTCGCCGTCGAATGTTTCCAGCCAGTTAGCCTGTGCAGCGTCGCTTACGAATGCAATCAATCCCACGAGCACACAGATTGTTACTAAACTTCTCAATTCTCTGAACATAACATTCCTCCTTCAAAAATATGTGTTTTGTATATACGTTAAACGAAACCGTCATTCTCAATTAATATCTCGATCTCCACTACTGATTGTGCTTGTTCCAGAAAACTCACAGACCAAACGACCAATAACAATCCTGCCTTCCCTGCACTCGATCTTTGTCTGCCAAGAACAATTTCTAACGATTTGACTTCACCTCCTACCTTTGAAAGCCCAATACGAGCTTTAGGTTCAAATATAGAAGTCTTTATTGCTCCTCTTCAACGTCGAAACTGTAAAAGAATCCATCAAGTTAAAAAGGTCAAAATTTCTAAGTTCCACTTATATTATAACCCAAATCAGCCACTTTTTCATCAAAAAAATTAAAAAAGGCAATTGATTAGAAGATTCTTTATAACCATCTCCAAAATTGGCTTTGTTTGGCTTTGAATTGGCTTTGTTTTTTCGCTGCCTCTATCCATCTAAATCCCCATAAACTCTTGTCATTACTAATTTAGCGTCATTCCGTGCCGGAACAAATTGGCTTTGTTTTTTCAAATCGCATCCATTCTTCTTATTTAGGATTTAGTGCTTAGTACTTCGGATTTCCGGCCGAAGGCCGGTTTTGGTTTTGGTTTTTCAAATTAACCACGAATTTTCGTCGTTTTCTACTCTTTTTTGCCTCTGTTCTATGTTTCTCAATTCTCAATTCTCAATTCTACATTCATTATACGAAATACGAATTCGTTAAGTATTATACGAATTAAAATCCTAAAAGGCGGCAAATTTCCAAATAAATCTCCGTGAGACAGCGTCCTTTTATCTACCGCTGAGAACACCGAGAACGCAGAGGATGACTCAAATAATCATTAATCATTTTCTTTTTTCCCCCTTCCTTCCTTGCCCAAGAAGGTAACAGCATCTATAATTGAACATAGCGGATATGATAGCTCTGAAACGGCAACGTCGTAGTTTGTGCTTTCTTGATTTGTGACGAGAGGTTTGGGATGTTATGCGGAAACCATATATACATTGTTAGGCTGTGAAGAAAAAGAATCATAATCTTAATTTATTCTTATTAGGAGAAAAAGGCGGAGACTATGGAATGGGGAAAATTATTATCTGAGAAACGTATACGAGAGCTACTTGAGGACAAACCTGCAAATCCATCAAAACCAGATGAGCGAACTCAGCATGGACGGGATTATGATCGGGCAATTTTTAGTACCCCTGTTCGTCGTCTGCAGGATAAGACCCAGGTGTTTCCACTTGACCCTAATGATTCGGTGAGGACTCGGTTGACACATTCATTAGAGGTTTCAAATATTGCGCGCAATATGGCTCGGGGAATAGGCAACTGGCTTTTCGAAAAGAAAAGAGAAATAGACAGCAAGCAAAGGGATTCTATTGAAATGATAGCTACAACATGCGGCCTAATCCACGATTTAGGAAACCCACCATTCGGTCATGCTGGTGAGGACGCAATACAGGAGTGGTTTAGAGAAAAGGACAAAGATAAAGAATTCTTTAAGTTTTGTAAAGATGCGGATAATGGCGAACAACTGAAGAAAGACTTTCTGAAGTTTGAAGGTAACGCACAGACAATTCGATTGATTTCAAAACTACAGGTATTGGCTGATTTTCATGGGCTTAATTTTACCTGTGCGACAATGTCTGCTGCTTGTAAATATATTGCTTCTGCAAGTGAAATCACTAAGACTCCGCATGAAAAACACAAGCTTGGATATTTTACCTCAGAGCAAGGTCTCATAAAGCTCATTCAAGAAGAAACTGGAACGGAAAACGTAAGAAATCCGATCACCTATATTGTAGAGTCTGCTGACGATATAGCGTATTCAGTTGTTGACATTGAAGATGGAGTCAAAAAAGGTGTCATTGGTTGGGGTGACCTTAAGGACAATCTTAAAGAAGAATTTAAAGGAGCATTGGAAAAATATTCCCAAAGCAACTCGAGGATGTTGGGGTCATGTTTTTCAAAAGCAGCTAACTATCTTAAGAAAGCAGATCCGTCTATTCTCAAAAAAGGGAAACCGCACGATAATGCCATGGCTCAGGCTTTTCGGGTATTTGTTATAATCCAATCGGCAAAGGCTGTTGTAAAAGCATTTAAAGAGAATTATAAAGACATTATGAATGGCGATTATCACGATGAACTATATAAAGGCAGTAAGGCTGGCGCCTTGATCGAAGCTTGTAAGGAAGTAGGGCAAAAGTATATATATTGTTCAAAGGAAAATCTTAAATTGGAATTGATGGGACGGCGGGTAATTCACGATCTGATGGATATTTTTTGGAAAGGGGCCTTAACAGGCAGTAAAAAAGAGCAGGGCTTTGAACGTAAGATTTTCGATTTGACTTCAAAGAATTATCGTGTAGTATATGATAAGGCTATAGAAGAGCAGAAATTTCCTGCTGAATACTGTAGCATGCAACTTATGACGGATTATATTTGTGGTATGACAGATACATTTGCGTGTACACTTCATAAACGGTTGACTAATGGTTAGTTTAGAAACACAAAAATTGAAACAGGACCTTCGAGCACGGCTTGGACGGTTCGTTGCTACCGATTCTAAACGTCATTACCCACATTTATATAGTGTGCTTGAAGATATCCGCAACAATGACTATCCGGCGTTCTTGTGTGGTGGTGCAGTAAGAAATTTCCTATTGTGTAACAATAGTATTCCGCGTGATCTTGATATTATTTTAGGATACGTTTCAAGGGAACGACTTGAGACCTTATTCCCAGATCATATTAAAGGGCAAACCAGTCTTGGAGGACTAAAACTACAAGTAAAAGATTGGTCGATTGACATGTGGCTAATACAGGACACTTGGGCCTTTAAGAATGGAAAGGTTACAGGAAAAGGATTTTCAGATTACCCTAAAATAACTTTTCTAAATATAGATGCAATTGCTATACAATTATTTAGCAAAAGAAGACAGAAGAGAGAAATTTATTCACAAGGTTTTTTTGAAGCAATCGCAGAAAGAACTATAGAACTTAATTTCGAAGAAAACCCGGCACCTGCAGAATGTATTGTTAGGGCTTTGCAGATAGCCAACAAATTCAATTTTGTAATTGGGCCAAAACTTGCTCGCTATATGATATCTTATACAAATCAGATGGAGATTGAAGAATTAGCTGAGATATATAAACGTCGTTATATAAGTGCGGATGTCACCGTAGAAAAACTTCACAATTGTCTTAAAAGCATTGAAACACAGATGCAAGCTTCTAACAATAGACCTGTTAAGGTATTTGCGGAGCATAACAGCAATTTCTTCGAGCAATCCCTTAGTTTACCTAAGAGAAATCGTGATTTATTTGCGATGACTTAATGGTAATGACTTAGGAAACTAAGGAAATTAGGGACAACCACGAATGGCGGGACGTTAAGCGATTCGTATGTAGAAAGCTCCCACATCGGCAAGAGGTAGTGTATGAATTGGAAGATACTGCTCTTGCCGCAAAAGAGAACGAGAACTGCATTTAGAAGTAATTTCGTCAATCGGCGTCTGAAACCTCCAATAATTACGAAAAAGACCGATATACGGCTTAAAGTCCCGCTCATCGCGGGAGTAAAAGTAGCCTACCGCCGCTTAGTATGCTATAATCCACAGCAGTTTTATGCAGGCTGGTGATTGTATGCAAATCCCTGCAAATGAAAGAGGCAGACATGAATCCAAACACAGATTTAATCGCACGAGATGAACTTATGAAACGACAAGAATTTAAACCGAAACATCGTAGCACAGATTTGGAAACCTGCGCTATAACACAAATGCACGGTATGACCCGGCGTGACTTTCTCGGCAGCACCGCCGCAGCGACCGGGATTCTCGCTGCACCATGGTACAGGCACAACACAGCAGCAGGACAGGTCACCGACGAACAGCGGCGGCGAATTGAGGCAGCTATTCCGAGCAAAGCGTTCGCTGCGCCCCGTAAGAATCGCAAGCTGCTGATTTTCGATCTCAACGTCGGGTACGGCGGGCACGGCTCCATCCCTACGGCCAATCTGGCTTTCACGCTGATGGGCCAAAAGACCGGTGCTTTCGAGACGGTTATCAGCAAGGATCCTTCCGTCTTCAAGCCGGATAATTTGAAACAGTTTGACGCCGTATTTCTGAACAACACAGTAGGCAATCTCTTTGAAAATGCAGGATTGAGACAAAGCCTGCTCGAATTTGTTTACGGCGGCGGCGGACTTCTCGGCGTCCACGGCACTACCGTAGCCTTTACGCAATGGCCCGGCGCTATTGAAGACTGGCCGGAGTTCGGTATCATGCTCGGAGCGCGCGGCGCCAACCACTACGACAGCGACGAGCACGTTTTTATAAAACTCGACGATCCCGAGCACCCTGTCAATCAACCTTTCGGCGGTAATGACTTCGAGTATCGGGACGAGTTCTTTCGAGTCCACGGGCCATATTCGAGGGACAGGGTTCGCGTGCTCTTCAGTATCGACACCGACAAGACAAAAATCGAGGGACAACCCCGCGGCAATTGTTTCCGCGAAGACAACGACTACGCCCTAGCATGGGTGCGACAGTACGGCCGGGGGCGTGTTTTTTACTGCACGATTGCACACAATCCTTATGTGTTCTGGGACCCGAAGATGCTGCAGTTCTACCTGGCGGCCACTCAGTTTGCTCTGGGTGACCTGCAGGCACCGACAATTCCAAGCGCCAAATTAACGCCGGCCATCCGCTCACAGGAAAAACTCAACTGGCGTCTCGGCATCGAGTCATATACTTTTAATAAATACACGCTCTTCGAGGCGATCGAGAAAACCGCCAAGCTCGGCCTGCCATATATGGGCGGTCTGAGCTTCCAGAAGGTCAGCAAGGAAATTAACAAAAACTTCGATTCCAATCTGACCGACGAAGAGCTGAAACAAATCCGGCTGAAACTGGACTCGGCAGGCATCCGCCTCCTGACGTATTACTATCACGATATCCCGGGCGACGAGGCCGGCTGCCGGAAGATATTCGAGTTCGGGCGAAAGATCGGCATCGAAACGTTCATGTCGGAACCATCGCCCGATGCCCTGGATACAATCGAAAAGTTCTGCGACGATTACGATATCAACGTAGCTATTCACAACCACGACCAAAAAGCTTCGCCGCAGTATTGGAATCCTGAAGGGATTATGAAGGTCTGCCGGGGCCGTAGCAAACGTATCGGGGCATGCGGCGACATGGGCTATTGGATGCGTTCCGGCATCGACCCAATCAAGGCTTTGAACACGCTCAAGGATCGTTTAATCACCATACAAATGCATGACCTGCATGAGCTAAGCCCTGACGGTCACGATGTCCCCTGGGGCACCGGCGCCGGCAAGACGAAAGAATTTATCGAGGAAATCCACCGCCTGGGCATCAGGCCTACTATGTTCGGCCTCGAATACTCATACAACTGGTTCGAATCAATGCCTGAAATAGCGCGATGTATTGACTTCTTCAACAAAATGAGCATGGAACTTGCACAACGAGGTTAACTTATGACAAGAGCGAAACATTCCAACGTAACAGATACTCGAAAAATTAACCGGCGTGAATTTCTTGGCCGAACGGCTGCGCTTTCAGGGATTGTCACCATGCCATGGATCGTTCCCTCCGCGGCGCGCGGTGCAGATTCAAACACATCGCCGAGCGAGCGGATCACAGTGGGATTAATCGGCAAAGGTTTGATGGGCAGCGGTCACTTGCGCCGGCTGATCGGCGACAGCGAAGTTCGAGTGCTGGCTGTCTGTGATGTGGATCGCGTGCGGTGCCAAGACGGCAAGCGCCGCGTGGAGGAAACCTACGCCGCAGACCGCGCCAGTGGAACTTATCAAGGCTGCGCCGCCTATAATGACTATCGTGAGCTTCTCGCCAGAGATGACATTGACGCCGTGGTTATCGTCACGCCGGACCATTGGCACACGTTGATTGCAATTGACGCGGTTAAAGCCGGCAAGGACGTTTATTGCGAAAAGCCGATATCGATAACGGTACGGGAGGGCCGCCGATTAGCCGAAACGGTGAGCAGATATAACCGGGTCTTCCAGACCGGCACACAATACCGTTCCATCCCGACGATCCGGCAGGTCTGTAATTTCGTACGCTCAGGCGGGCTCGGAAAGGTCAAGCATGTCTTCACACTTTGGTCCAGGTTGGGCGGCTTCTTCGGGGCAGCCCGTTTCAAGCCATACCGGCATCTGATGGACGTCGAGAATACCGGCAAGTCCTACACGCCCCTGGATATAATCCTCCCCGCCGAACCCGTGCCGGATGGGTTAGACTGGGACCTCTGGGTCGGGCCGGCTCTGTGGCATCCCTACAATCCCGGCTATCACCTGAATCCTTCGCCCGGCGTCGTTCCCTGGTGCTTCTGCGAAGATTTCGGAGCGGCTTCCGTAACATGGCATCACTCGCACAGCGCAGATGTTATTCACTATGCGCTGGGTATGGAGGAAAGCGGACCCGTGGAGTTCATTCATCCGAGCAGCGGAGAATTCCCCACGCTGACCTGCAGGTATGCCAACGGGACGCTCCTGCATCTTGTCGAAAACTGGGGGATTGTGAAGGATGTCTATAAGGCGGTTCCTGCAACTGCGCGATTGGCGGGAAACTTCGGCGGCGTTTTCGTCGGACAGCGCGGCTGGGTCACGTCGATGACAACGGGCGGTCCCATCGAGGGCGGCCCTGAGACGTTATTCGAAGAAATGAAGCTCACAACACGGCAGGTGAATACCGGCCAGAACAATCATCACGCTAACTGGTTCGACTGCATTCGGACGCGACGCCAGCCAAGCTGTAATGCAGAACTCGGCCATCGTTCGGCATCGCTGGGACATCTAACGATTATCGCACACAAGCTACGGCGATCGCTGAAGTGGGACCCGATTAAAGAGGAATTCCAGGGTGACGAAGCGGCCAGCAGGTTGCTCTTCCGCGCGATGCGCTCGCCGTGGCACATCTGAAAAGATTTATTCCGGAAATATACAATGAAACGGACAAACCGCAGAGAAATTCTCGGAGGTCTGGGCGCATTGCCCTTTCTCGGTATGGCCTCATCTTCAAAAGCAAAATCGCAGGACACAATCGATGCCGTATTTTCATGACACTCAAACTGTGCGAGGAATACGGCATCAACGGCATCGTTCTGAAGAATCATAATTTCAAGCACTTCAGATTATCAAATTACTGGAAAGATTGGGGTGGCAGGATGTGGAATTCGCCCTAAAGACCATCGCAGAATCGAAGAATCGTAAACATCCGTGGATAACATAAGCATGATGCCTCGTCTTCGCTCGGCATGAAGAAACTCTTCACCCTGAGCGGAGACGAAGGGTGAGCGGAGACGAAGGGTGAGCGGAGACGAAGGGTGAGCGGAGACGAAGGGTGAACGGAGCCTGATGCCTCGTCGAAGTTTACCCTGAGCGAAGCCGAACGGGCTCGACATGAAGAAACTCTTCACCCTGAGCGGAGACGAAGGGTGAGCGTCTCAGACCTCCTTTGTGATACCCGGTTGCGGTGCGGGGTAGAAGCTGCCGGGTTCTACATGAATGGGAGCGGGAGTTTCAAAGGTCATGCCGTCAATGTCCCGGACAAATTGGAAGTCGGATTTCAACACCTGATCCCGCGTAAGAAACTGGCCGGTATGCGTCGCCATGCGTCCCATGAGTGCTGCTACTTCCGCCTCGCCGGCCCGCCTGGCCTCGTTGTGCGGCTTATCCTGCCGGATCGCATCCAGAAGCAACTGCCATTCGACGCGATACGGATTCGGATCATTCCGGCCGAATTCCCAGATGAGATTTTCCGGGACCATGTTGTGGCCCTTGTATATCTTCGGCTGCGGCTCGCCGAGAGTCGCCATGAGCACGGCCGAGCCTTTGGAACCGTGAGCGTAGTCGGAGTAGGTATTCCAGCAGCCGTTCATGTGCCGCGAGAACGCCAGCAGTTTCGTACCGTCGGCAAAGGTATATTCCACAGTGTAGTGGTCGAACTGATTGCCCGCCTGTTCGTAGCACCGGCCGCCGAATCCCTGGGCCGAGACCGGCCAGGCCCCTTTGGCCCAGCAGGCCACGTCAATGTTATGACAGTGCCAGTCGATGAAAAACCCGGACGAGACCCATGTGAAACTGTTCGGATACTGGAGCTGGAAGGCCAGCTCGTTGACATTCTCCGGCAGCGACGGGCAATGGACCGGGCCGTGCACGCGATAAATACGCAACGTATGTACATCCCCAATTGCCCCATCGTGAATCCGCCGGATCGTTTCCTGCCGGGCCGCCGAATGCCGCCACATGAAACCAACGCCGACCTTCAGATTCTTTTTCTCTGAGGCCTCGGCGGCTTTGAGCCAGCGACGAACGGACGGAGCATCCGTCGCGAAAGATTTCTCCGCGAAGACATTTACGCCCCTCTTTACGGCGTACTCGAAATGAAGCGGACGAAAAGCCGCATGGGTAGTCAGCAGCACAACATCGCCCGGCGACAGGCAGTCGATTGCCTTCTTGTAGGCGTCGAAGCCGATGAATCGGCGCTCGGGCGGCACGTCGAGCTTGTCCGCAAAATCCTTTTTCAAATTGCTAAGACTGCTTCGAAGGCGCGGTTCGAAAAGGTCGGCCATAGCGTATAGTTTCACCGGGCCGCCCGTGGCCGAGAGGGCATCGGAGACAGCTCCCGTACCGCGGCCCCCGCAGCCAACCAGTGCCAGCCGAATCGTATGGTCCCCAGCGGCATAAATCCGGGGCAGGGCAACGCCGGTGACGACCGAACCGGCCAGCAGCCTTCCACTCTGTTTCAGGAATTGCCGGCGGGAGGGTTTGCTCGATCTCTGGTCTTTGATCTGTTGTCTCATGACTTCTCCTTTGAAAATGGTTAGGATTCCCATTTTGCGGTTGCACAAGGTAATGTTAGCACATATCTTTTAGATTACAAGGATAAGTGATATGCTGTTTTAGGCTATCCATATCATCAAACCAATAGAAAGGTTAACAGATTATGGAGCAAAAAAGATTATGGGGCATAATCATTCTGGTGGCTTACAGTTTTACCTTGATGGCGATACCCCTTAACAGGCCGGCTGTCGCTGCTTCGCCAAAAATGGTTTTTCCCGGCCAGCACTGGCAGGAGACCGAGCCCGAAGCGCAGGGCATAGATTCAGCAAAACTGAAAGCCGCCGTAGCGTATCTTAAGGACAACTCGGGCACCGACAGTGTAAAGGAACTCGTCATTATCCGCAACGGCTGCATGATATTCAAAGGCTCAGACATAGACAAGATGCACGGAGTGTGGTCGCTGACGAAATCGTTTACAAGCACTGTACTTGGCCTGCTCATCGATGACGGTAAAGCTACACTCGATACACTTGCAAAGGACTACGTGCCGTCTATGGCGGAAGTCTATCCAGATGTCACGCTGCGGCATTTCACAACTATGACATCCGGATATTACGCCGTCGGCGATGAGCCCAGCGGCAGTTACAAACATGGACCGAGCCGCACTCCCTTCAAACCGGCTCCGACACCGCTGTTCGAACCACCCGGCTCGCGATATGCCTACTGGGATTCAGCCATGAACCAGTTCGCCAATGTTCTGACCCATATCGCCAATGAGCCGATAGAGGTTCTGTTTAAAAAAAGAATTGCCGATCCAATCGGCATGGACAGGGCAAAATGGGACTGGGGCGATTTCGGAAAAATCGATGGAATCGTGGTGAATGGCGGCTCCGGAAACAGCAATAAGCACATCCAAATTTCCGCACGCGAACTGGCCCGATTCGGACATCTCTTTCTGAATCGAGGTAAATGGAAAAACAAACAGTTGATTAGTGCATCATGGGTCGATATCGCAACAAAGGCCCACGTGCCGGCATCGATTCCATTGGAGACTCTGAGCGGCGCGGACGGCCGTGGTGTGTACGGGTATAATTGGTGGATCAACGGTATCAAACCTAACGGCAAGCGAAATTGGCCCGGCGCTCCGCCCGGCACGTATGCAGCCAGCGGCTATAACAACAACGACATGTTCGTTATCCCGAAGTGGAAGATGGTAATAGTTCGACTTGGCCTTGACCAAAGCGAATTCGGAATTACAGGCTCCATCTACAGTACTTTCCTGGAAAAAATCGGTGAGGCAATCACAGAGGAATAGCTCGAATATGCACAGGTAAAGGAGACATTCGAAATGAGCGAAAATATTGAGCAGGCAGGCAGTGCCGGTCGGGCTATTATCACCTTCTCACGCGGCTGGCAGACTCTGGTCGCAACCCGCAGCCTCGGGCGGCGCGGCGTGGAAGTAATCACCGGTGACGAATATGCCATGACGGCAGCGTCATTCTCACGATACAGCGTCGCCGATTTCCGCTATCCGAACCCGACGAAAGAGCCGGAGGCGTTCCTCGACGCTCTGGAGAAAGTTGTGGCCGAATACAAACCCAAGGATAAAACGACGCCGTACGTCCTTATGCCAATTCACAAGGAGACTTACCTTATCGCCCGTCACCGGGAACGTTTCGAGCCGCACATCCGCGTCCCCGTGCCGCAGTTTGAACATATCAAAAAAGTGCACAACAAGGGAACTCTCGCTGCTTATGCGATGCAGCAGGGCCTGCCAATTCCCAGGACATGGATTCCGGAGAACATGACGCACTTTGATTCTATTGCTTCAGAAGTTAAGCTGCCGGCTTTTGTAAAACTTCGCGAAGCGGCATCCGGCGTCGGAATCCGCAAGGTCAACACACCCGATGAACTCAAAGCCACATTCAAGGAATTCGTAGAACATTTCAAACTCAAAGAAAAGGACTATCCTATAATTCAGCAGGGAGTTCCCGGAAACGACTACTGCGTGACAACTCTATTCGACCACGGCAAAATGGTGGCATCAATGACATATCGCGGGCTGCGAGCCTTCCCCGCGGAGCGTGGGGCAACCGTCTTGCGCGAGACTGTCGAGGCCCCGGAAATGGAAAAAGTCGCCGCTGAGCTGCTCGGTTCGATCGGCTGGCATGGCGTGGCGGAGCTGGACTTCAGGTGGGAAGGCACGACGGCTTCGCAGCCACAACTTATAGAAGTCAATCCCCGCTTCTTCGGCGGCCTGATACAGTCTGTGGAATCCGGATGGGATTATCCCTGGCTGCTCTTCCAGCTCGCGGTCAAAGGTCACATCGACCCCGTGAAAAAAATTCGAACCGATGTTCGGACAGAAACACCAATCCTGGCCTTTCTGGCTACCCTGCAGGAAATCGCCGAGAACGACCGCGGCATGGCGGCACTCACTGCCTCGTGGGAGCAGGCAAAAGAAGAATTCCGTACAGGCTCCAAACGCCAGGGCATCCGCCAGCTCTTTCGAGGCGTCAGGGATTACTTTGACGCCAAGGCCCGACTCAACAAGGCCAAACAACTTCTCGAAGAGCACAAAGACAACATTTACGATGTCCTCTCGCGCGATGATCCCTTTGCCGCACTGGGTGTGCTTTATCCTTTAGCTGTCTTCCTCCGGCATGGAAAGGTGAATCTCGAACTCATAACAGGTGAAGGCGGCCCCGGCGATGACGAGCAGTGACAAGAAAACCGGTACCTCGACTTCGCTCGGCATGAAGGCTATCTTCACCCTGAGCGTAGTCGAAGGGTGGCTCAGACGGATCGCAATTGCGCTGGCCGTTCTGGTCGGCATTTATGTATTATTCCATCTTCTCTATCCGGTTTGGATAAACACGCGTTTGCCCGCAGACGCTCCACGTATTGCATTCTCGCTGGACAATTCGCTCCTGGGCCGAATCGGTATAACAGATGCGACTTATCAGCGTGTAATGACGGCGGCTGGCGGTCGCCTTATAACGCTGCGGCCCGATGCGGCCGGTGTCCCTGTCAGCACGGAAAAGGTAAAAGCCCTGCTGGAAAAAGAAAAGATCGACGGTGTGCTTCTAACCGGCGGAGGTGACGTGGACCCGAACCTTTACGGCGGCGATCCGAATACGACCATGCTGGTCCATCGGCTGCGCGACGATTTTGAAATCGCCCTGATTCGCGAGGCCAGGCGTCGCGGCCTGCCCATTCTCGGCATCTGCCGCGGCTGCCAGATTATAAACGTCGCCCTGGGCGGAACGGTCCGAAACCTTCGCAAAGAACAAGAGGTCAAGAGCCGGCACATGGTCTTGAAGGGCCACCCGGTCGATCTGAATCCCGACAGTAAGCTTGCAGAGACCTTAGGTGTCACCCACCTGGCGAAAGCTGTCAGCCTGCATGGTAATTCGGTCGGTGAACCCGCCCCGGAAGTGACAATCGCGGCAACCGGCCCCGGCAGCGTTATCGAGGCTATCGAAGCGGACTCCGCCGGCCAAATAGGCTGGATTGTCGGCATACAATGGCACCCCGAATTGACACTCGATAAGAAAGTCCAGCAGAAAGTCTTCAAATCTCTGGTGGACAGAGCACGCATAGTACGCGAAAGTCGGCAATAATTCTGGTTAATACTTATCGGGAAATAGAAGCTTGCCCCTGCCAGTGACGAAAGTGAGCTAAAGTGACTAAAGTGAGCTAAAGTGTGCACCGGTCGTCTTCAATTTTAGGCACTTTAGTCACTTTCAACTTTAGGCACTCCCCCTGCTATCTTGATATCGTTCAACACTTCTTTAGAGAGAGCTTGCCAGTCACAGTAACCGACACGATTCGTCCATAACGGATTCTTATATTGGCTAAGGGCCGTGGATGTGTACATGCGCCAGAACTTTGCTGCACTTGTCAATTCTTTTATAGCAGCATTTTGGTGCTCCTTCTTCCGGGTTTCACGGAACAGTGCAAGTTCCGTAGCGCCGCGTATCTTGTGCGCGTAGTACTTGCCCATATAAGCCATCGCACGAATATCCCCCAGCGTCAATCGCAACTCTTTGTCGCCGTCGTGGTTGAAGCCGTCGAGAATTGCCAGCGACTTGTCGGCATGACTGTGAATCCGGTTGGATACCTCAATGGGTGTCGTGCCGGAAAGCGGCTTTGCCTCTGTGACAGCCTTGACATAATCGGGGATGGAAACATTGCCGGTCCCCCCGTGAGGCCCCAGCGTGATAAACCGGTTGACATCGTGAAATCCGCTCGGCGTTTGTGCCGGACCGGGACGGCTTTTGCAAGCCTCGATGTACCATTGAAAATCCAGCGAACCCCAGTGAAAACCCGTAGTCATGGGATAGACCATCGAAGCTTGCTGCCAGGCGGTGAACAAATCCCGGCCGGAAATAGCTGGAAACCGCTGCTGGATTATATCGATGAAACGCTCGTTACCGAGATCCGGGTCATAACCAAGACGTCCCCATATCATCCAGTGATACCAGTGCTTAACGATTTCGATTTGCCGGGGCGTCTCGGGCTCGGTGCTCATAAACTCCCGACCCCATATATACTGGTCGGAACCCAGGTAGAAACCCCGGGAAACATCATAGGGAATGTTTTTTATGAACTCGCGCACGAAGTCCGGGGCGCCCCAGCGAAAATGATACACATCGTCGTTACGTAACGTCCAGATCGTTTTGAGGTTGCCTTCGGACTGGATATCTTTAACGAAGCCGGGATGATAAGGCTGCGTTGTGGAACTGTACACGTGAGCCTTGGCATATTTGAAGCTGAAAATAAACTCGATATCCTTGTGATCTATCAAAGGCTTGAACTTCCGGGCGATGTCTTTTGCGCCGGTTTGATGCTGGCGATGGATAAAGGTGAATTTTCGCCCCGGCTGCGCTTCGGCGGCGTCAAGAACTCCCTGGGCGTAGGTCTTAAACGCCCAGTCCTCTTTCTGCTGGAAAGTAGCTTTCGGCATATTCTCGCCCGTCGTCAGGCCGATCCCCGCCAGATCAGGATACGTGAGGAACATTTGTTTAACACTCTTTCGGAAGTAGTCAATCGTAGTGGCGTTATCGATATCGTCGGTGATTCCATACTTGCCGTAGGTCCCATTGTTGAAAATGTTCCAGGTAACAAAGTAGAATTCGATATTACGGCCCTTGGCATAACGCATCACCTTCCGCCAGAATGCGATCTTCTCGTCAATGGTTATCTTCTTCAAGGTCTCAAGATTGTTCAGTATCTCGGGGTCGTCAAAGCCGATTCCATTACCCGAATAGTACTCCTTCCACTGAACGGTTGACCGTTTCACATCATCCAATGCTACATCAGGGTAGTCCGGCACCTTCACCAGAGAAGGGAAAGGATGGAGACTCCACAGGGAAATATAGTTATACCGATAGCGAGCCAGGTTATCGATGTAATCCTTCCAGAATTCAAAGCTCCACATCTCGGCTATATTGTTTTGCGCGGCATCACAAACATCCGTATAGCTCGGCGTGCGGGCGTCCAGCGGGATGTTGAACTTTGTGCCTCGCATGGCCATATAGGGATTGTGGTCGACGTCCTTGATGCCGTCCAGGCCATTTACACGGATGACCTCGGCCAGTTCCAGTCCCCCGTACATAACACCCCCGGCGTCTGCGCCGACGACCCAGTAGGCGGTTCGCCCGGCATTGGAACTTCTGCGGATACTGTAACCCTCGCTTTTTAGAGTCCCAGGAGGCTTTGCCCCTTCCGATTGCATGGCATGAATAATATCCTCGCTCGAACTTAAAGAAAGAACAATACGCTCACCATCAGTGATCCGGCTGAGCTGTGTCAGACGAAGTTGTCTTACATTATGCCCCATTGCCCTTAACGCCTCTTGAATATCTTCAGCGGCAAACTCGGCCTGCGGGCTCTTATCATCGATTAAAAAGCTAACCGAAGCCGCCTGAAGATCAGAGACTATTGCAAAAGAGCAAAGTATCAGGATAGCAAAGACTCTTTTTCCAATTGTGCCAAAGATGCGATTGTATTGACCATTCATGAAATCTCCTTTGAGCATATTCGGTCGGCATAAATTTTACAGGTGCCAGGGACTTCTCATCGGACGAGCCAACATTTGATTAGCTTGGCGGTCACCGATGAATTGCTCCTTAGCCGAATCCCACTTGAGCTTCCGCCCCAACCGGCAGGCAATCTCCGGGACCAGGCCAAGATAAGAAGCCTTGTGTCCCGCTTCGACCGGCGAGACAGGATCGCGCCTCGTTTGCACGCAACCGATAAAGTCGGCATGGTGACTCGTCGAATCGCCGAGGTGTGTCTCGTTTGGCTTGATGCTTACATTCAACAATGAAGCAGGCTCGGCCCAGATGCCCCGGCGGTTGACATGAACCCAGCCCTTGTCGCCCTTGAATTGACAGCCTTGCTTGTTCGGGTGACCGGTATCGGAGTATGTCATGCGCAGACCGCTTGCGTAAGAGAACTCGGCCTGCCAATCGTTGATATTGTCGGTCAGGCCGTCATTGCGATAGTTGCCCCTGCACTCGACTTCGAACGCTTCGTCACTGACTGCGGGGCAACCCCAGTTGGCGATATCCAGGTGATGGACGCCCCAGTTGACAATAAAGCCGGCACAGTAATCCCAGGTCAGGTACCAGTCCGGGAAAGCCCATCTGCCGCCGTTGTAAGGTTTCATCGGGGCCGGACCAAGGTACATATCATAATCAAATCCAGCCGGGATGGGCTCTTCAGTCGTAGGTTTACGGTATGCCCGCTTATACTCGGGCCCGGGGGCGCCAACCTTGACGGTTTTGATTTTGCCGACGTATCCGTTTCTTGCCAGCTCGCAGGCGAATCTAAAATTACGCTCCGACCGCTGCTGGGTACCGGTCTGGAACACCCGGCCGTACCTGCGGACCGCATCTCGCATTGCCTTGCCCTCGGCAACCGCGACTCCCGTCGGCTTTTCACAGTACATATCCTTGCCGGCCTGTGCAGCGGCAGTGGCAATCAAAGCATGCCAGTGGTCCTGCGTAGCAATCACCACGGCATCAATGTCCTCACGGGCGAGCAGCTCACGAAAATCGCGGAAGGTCGCACATCCTTTGTCGCCGTAATGCCGATCGATGAGGTTTTTCGCCTTTTGACGCCGGTCTTGATTAACATCGCAAACAGCGACCATCCGAACCGCCGGATTATTCAGGAATGCTTTTGTGTTGTGTGTGCCCTGCCCGCCGGCGCCGATGCATCCCATTACAATACGATTGGCCGGGGTAACGTTTCCGGCTTTCCCTAAAGAAGATGAAGCAACAAAATATGGGAATGTTGTCAAACCGGCGGTAACTCCTGCCGCTCGTTTCAGCAGGCTGCGACGAGTAATATTTCTGTTTTGAGACATCTGCGAATCCTCCTGAAATTTTAAGATTAATCATTGAATCTCATACTCGATCAGTCCATAACAGGCGTGCGGCTGGTCGATTTTACGGCATTCTTTCCGGTCTTTTCTCCATAAAAATACCAAATCTGCACGAAAAGCTCAAGTTCTTAAATGCATGAACATCAATAACAATCCCAAATTACTTTTCGAGCTGTTTCGGGCAAATTCCGGCCCTACAAGCTCAAAATAACTATTTAAGAGAAATATGAAAAAAACCGATAGAATTTGAAGTTCAAAAGAAGATTTTACTTGACCATAAGAGGATTAATTTGGTACAAATGGAATACGTAAAACTTGTGGTTATCGGATCTAAAAACGCACATAAACCCTGGTTTTTTCTCACGGAAGGAGGCACTGTCAATTCGCAAACATATATAAGATGTATTTGTAAGCAAGTTTCAGTAAAAACCGCAAAAGATTATCGGGCATTTGGCATGTAACCAAGCCTATTATTAACCTTTTTTGAAGGAGGACAATAATGTACAGTAAATTGATCTGTCTACTATCCTTTATTTTGATGCTGGGCCTGGCAGGCAGCGCCTCAGCGGAACTCGTGGCATACTGGCCCCTCGAGGAGGGTGCCGGCACGGCTGCTGTTGACGTAACCGGCAACGGTCACGATGGCGTCATTGGCGGTACGGCCAATTGGGTGCCCGGAATGAATGGCCTTGCCCTGGACTTTGACGGCACATCCACCTATATTGATGTTGAAGATGAAATCGTACGGGGGACCTGGAGTCTGGCCATGTGGCTTAAGCCTCGAGACATACCGTATACGGCCGCAGACCAGGACTACTACGCAGTGATGCACAACGACATTTGGGGTGTAGGCACAATACACCTCCATTTAAGGCAGAATACCAGTCTGTTAAACGCCGATTTCAATACCGGGCCGGATGTAGAATCAACCACTGTTTTGCAGGAAAACGAATGGTACCATACCGTGGTGACGGTTACCGATGAGGGCGCCGGCGGCTCACAGATGTATATTAACGGTGAGTTGGAAGCCGAAACCTCCGGTGGAAGCGGCGGGGATTTCTTAGGTCCCCTCAACTTCGGCGCCTGGACCAACAGCCAGCGGTACTATCACGGTCTGATGGATGACATCCGCGTTTACGACCACGTCCTCTCGGAAGGCGATGTTCTGGGTGCTATGGAATGTAAAATATGGCCGTATGCATCGGGTCCTGCTCCGGAAGATGGCGCCTTGTATCCGGATACGTGGGTGAGCCTTACCTGGAAACCGGGAGGACTCGCAAACTCGCATGATGTGTATCTTGGCGATAATTTTGACGATGTGAATGACGGCACTGCCGATGTATTCCAGGGCAATCAGGGCTTAACGTATTTTGTCGCCGGCTTTCCTGGATTTCCATTTCCGGATGGCCTTGTTAATGGCACGACCTACTATTGGCGAATCGATGAGGTCAATGAAGCCGATCCGAATAGTCCATGGAAAGGCGACGTCTGGAGCTTTATGATTCCTCCCAAGACGGCCTATGACCCGGTCCCGGCTGAAGGTACTGAGTCCGTCGACCTGAATGTAATGCTTAGCTGGACGGCTGGTTTCGGCGCAAAATTGCACTATATAGTATTCGGCGAAGATTTTGACGAAGTGAACAACGCTGCCGCGGGTGTTCCTAATGGTCCTGCGACTTACACTCCCGGCCCGCTCATGTTAGCCAAGACTTACTACTGGCGTGTCGATGAGTTCGACGGCGGCGCTACGCATAAAGGCGAAGTCTGGAGCTTCACCACTCTGGGCGCCGTCACCGGCCCGAATCCGGCTGATGGCGATGTGGACGTAAAGCCATCGGTAATTCTTGGCTGGGATGCGGGAGCGGTTGCCGCTTCGCACGAGGTGTACTTCGGCTCAGACGCGGACGCCGTGGCCAACGCCACAACAGCCTCGCCCGAGTACAAAGGGCCAAAAGCCCTTGGCGAGGAGAGCTATGACCCCGGTAACCTTACATTGAATACGGCGTACTACTGGCGGATCGATGAAGTAAACGACAGTCCCGATAGTCCATGGGCCGGCAATGTCTGGAGCTTTACGACCGGTGATTTCTTTGTCATAGACGATTTCGAGATCTACGATGCCAACGACAACCAGATATGGTACGCATGGCACGATGGGCT